>Ga0209375_1000011_pt1 | contig 148232 bp, 144 predicted proteins | sample GraSoiAngelo_131_FD_185888 | JGI IMG/M metagenome (GOLD analysis project Ga0209375, IMG submission 185888) | Grasslands soil microbial communities from the Angelo Coastal Reserve, California, USA - 14_0929_02_30cm (SPAdes) (version 2) | ecosystem: Environmental > Terrestrial > Soil >...
CGTCACGCGCGGCGACTCGAGCGACGTCGGCCCGGACTTGAGCGAGTTGACGTCGAACGCCGTCACCGCGTAGAAGTACGAGAAGGAGTTTCGGACGTCCTTGTCGACGTACGCGAACGGCACGCCCGTATCCCCCAGAGGCGGGCACTTGACGTCGGCGCACTGCTGATTCTCGACCAGCGTATCCGCCTTCAGGTTGATCGTGCCGCCGCTCGCGAGCTTCACGCGGTCGCCGGGCTTGACCTGAACGACGTGGCCGGCGAGCGGTATCTGCTGGCTGGGCGAAACGCCGAGCGTCACGTTGGTGGTGTCGAAGCGCACCGGGCAGTCCGCCTGCAGCCCCAGCTCCGGCGCGCACTGCACCAACCCGTCGCTGTTGCGGTCGCCGTAATCGATCTGCCCCGTGTAATCGACGAACGACGTCTTGTCGTAGTCGAACTGCGCCACCAGTTGCAGCGAGCTCGTGGTCCGGCCGCGGTAGATGCGGTAGCCCTCGACGTCGAACTGCCGAAAGTCGGGGTCGTAGAGGGGTGAGGCTGCGTTCGACGCGACGACGAAGAACGGATCGCCGGTCGCTTCCGAGCGGGTCTTCGTCCATACCACCGTCACCTGGTTGTCGCCCGGCACGAGGAAGAAGTCGGGCGCATCCGGCGCGAACGGCAGCAGAAACTTGTTGTCGAACACCGCCTGCGCCACGCGCGCCTTCTCGAGGAGCGAACGGGGCACCGTGGTTACGTCGGTCTGCACGATCGGGCCCGGGCCGACGTGGTTCGACGACACCCACCCCGCGACCTTGTCGATGAACCGGATCGAATCGCCCTGCACCGCGGTCAACCCGACCCCTCCCGTGCCTGGCTTGATGTCGACGGTCGGCCCCTTGGCGAAACCCGGCACGTTGACCGGCGCGGCGTTGATGTACGCCACGACGATGCTCTTCGCCTCACCAGGAGGGAGCGAAAACGGCCCCGACGCCTGGTAGAAGCGCGCGTCCCCCTGGTTCTGCCCGAGGAAGCAATACCGGCGCGCCCGGATATTGGCTCCGATGTCGTTGGGGTTGCAGGGGTTGTCGCTCGGCCCGAGAAAGCCGGACAGATAGCGGAACAGCTGCCGTACCCCGACGGGATCGGGGAATCCGGTGGCCGAGTTGAGCTGTTGCGAGAACATCGTCAGGCCGACTTGCTTACCTGTCGCATCCGTCGGCGATTTCAGGTACTTGATCCCGATGAAGCCCGTCGCCGCGGCGAAGGGAGGTCCGAAGACGTCGGGTGGGAATTGCCAGCCCACGTCCCCGAGGAACGTCCCGGTATACTCCAGGCCGATGTTGAACGGCACGATCGCCGTGGCGTAGTTCTGATTGAATACGGCCACGTCGGCGTCCATGGCTTGGGCGGCGTACATCGAGTCGATCGTGTAGCCGCCGTCCGGGATGTCGATCTTGAACTTGCTCTCGTTCAAGTCCTGGAACTGATCGCCGATTGCCCCGATCTCCGTCTGCAGCGCCGCCGGGATCGTCGGATTGTTGTATTTCCCAGACGACGAGCGCGCCGTGACGTTGTAGAACGTGTAGAGGATGTAGATGATGTCCTCGTTGCCGCTCGGGAAGTTCCAGGCCAGGATGCGTTGGTCCACCGCGATGCCGGTCGGGTGCTCGCGGCCGGTGAGGTTCACCGGGTCGCCCTCCCAGTAGCGCACGAAGACGTCACCCTGCGAGATCGCGTCGCTACCGATCAAGACGGGATTGTAGAGGCTGGTATCGAGAATGGTCTTGGTGGGCGGCGTGCTGCCCCAGGCCGCGACGTCGGCCGACTCGAGCCGGCTGAAGATCAAGGACAGCGGCTCCCGGGCGTACTGGTCGCCCCGCGCGTCGAAGAAATATGCGCCCACCGTGTCGCCGGCCCAGGAGAACGGGGCGCTGCGCGACACTATCCCGGCGATCTCGAGACCGGAGTTGAAGATGTACTGATCCGGCGTGCCCTTGGGCCAGAAGCCGCCGCCGCCCACCGGCGAGCCCGCGAACGCGACGCACACCTCACCGTCGTTCTTGAGCCCGCACTGCTGCCGGTTCACCTGGAACAGGTAGCCCGCGGCGGAGAAGAGATTCATGGCTTGCGACCTGATCGGCTTGATCGGCTTGGCCGCCGCCAGCGACGTGGCCCCCGTCGTCCCGACGACCAGACACACGAGGACTGCCCGCACCGAATGCCAAAACGACGTTGAACCCATTGTCATTGCTCTCCTCGAGTCAGGAGACGTGAGCGGCGGCACCCCGCGCGTTCGGGATGCCGCCCATCGACACCGTTCAGAAGTTCAGCTCGACGCCCACCCGGATGTGCCGCGGCTGCCCGTTGAACCGCTGTGGGCCGAGGAATGAGTTGTAGAATGAATTGAGAGCCCGCCGCTGCTCGGCTGGCGTATAGATGCCGTCGCCGTTGCCGAAGCGCGCCTCGACCCGCTTCAACGATTCACAGTTGGCCTTGATGCCCCAACTGGCGCAGCCGAGCGTGAGGTCCACCGAGCCGTCGGAGGTGAGCGCGCTCGCCTGCGTGGCCTCGCTCGCCAGGTTCGTGCGTTCCGGGCTGAGGGTCTTGTCCTTGAGCAGACTGCTGGTCACGTCGCCCGTCTCCGCATACGCGCCCTCGACGTTCGTGAAGTTGAAGATGTTCCGGATATCCGCATACATCGTCCAGTCGACCCGCCCCACTCGGAAGCCCTTGTTGAGGCGCACGTCCACGTTCCGCGTCCACGGCAGGACCGAGGCGTTCAGGTTCTCGAACGCCCGGCCGCCCAGCCCGAAGCTCAGGTGCGGCACCGTCTGCCCGTCGCCGTTGTTCACGAGCAGCGTGTACGGCAGCCCGGTCCGCGCGTAGAACGTGACGAACGCGCTCACGTTCCGCCCAATCGCCCCGAGCGTCGTGCCCTTGCGCCAGTCGTTGGGAAGGCTGAGCGCCATCGCACCCACGATGTTGTGCGTCCGGTTGTCGTCGGTGGGCTGCGCCTGCTCCGGCGGCAGCGTGCGGTCACCGGTGAGGGCCGAGACCTGGCGCGCGAACGTGTTGAGATAGGTGGTCGGATCCGAGCCCGTGTTCTTCGCGACCTGGAACGTGTAGGCGATGGATGCGTTGACGTAATTCGACAGGCGGTAGTCGAGCTTGAAGTCCACGCCCTTCGAGTTACCAAAATCGCCGTTCGTCAAGACGTTGACGCTGAGAGTCTCCGACGCTTGGGCGGGGTTGACGAACGGCAGGATCCGGTAGGCGAGGTCGGACACTTTGTCCTTGTTATAGGCGGACACGTCGAGCACAAGGTCCTGGCTAAACGCGTGCCGCACTCCAAACTCGAACAAGATGGTCTTGCCGAACCGCACGTCCCGACCGAACGTGTCGTTCGTGTTCGTGAAGAACAGATCGTTATTGCTTCCCGACAGCAGGGTGGTGAATTCGGGGGTCTGCACTTGGTGCGAATACGAGAGCCGGAACCCGGTCTTCTCCGTCACCGGGAACGACACCCGCAGCCGCGGCGACAGGGCGCGGTGACCGACCGACGGCGTGAACACGCGCGCCAGCGAGCTGGCGTACGCGGCGTCGTTGGTCGCTGCGTCGGCACTCCACCCCGGATCCCCGAAGATGAACCCCGGTGTGTTTGAGAACAGCGCCTTGGGATTGAAGTAATCCCAACGCAGCCCGAGCTCGAGCACCACGTCGCCCAGGTCCAATCTGTCGGAGGCGAACAGGCCGTACTGCACCGGGTGCACCACGTACGCGTCCATGAAGATCTGGCGCAGCATACCGCTGCTCCAGTAGGCCAGATCGGTCTTCTTCGCGTCCCCGCCGAGGGTGAATCGGTGATACCGGTTCGCCTGCCAGTCGACGACCAGCCGCCCGATGTAGCGTGTCTCCGAGAGGAGCGTCCCAGTCACGTCCATCCCGGACGTGAAGAAAGAGCCTGCCTGCAGGCCGTACGGATTGAGCCGGCCGGTCTGAGAATTCGTGAGGTCGGCGCGGTTCAGCAGCGGGACCCTGAGCCCCGCCGGGTTGTTTGTCCGAATGTTGCGGATGATCTGGTCCGTAATCGGGAACGGGAAGCCGCCGAAACCGGCGAACTTGAGCGTCCCAAACTCGAGGCCCAGCTTGGGATCACGCGTTTCAATGTCCGTCGTAGGATCGAGCGGCCCCTGGATCGAGCGGTCCCGCCCCCACGACAGGTTGAGGTTGACCGACAGCGCCCGCTCGGCGCTGCGCGTCAACTGGTGGTTCCAGTTCAGCACCCCGAGTCGCTGCCAGGTGTGCTGCCCTTGGAACAGGGCCGGATCGGCAAGGTTCCGACCGGGATTGAAGCGCTGCTGGGTGCCGTTGGCAACGCCAGTGAAGCGGATGCTCGAGCCTGAGCCGTAGGTGTATTGCAGGTTGCCCTGCAACTGGATCTGAGTGGTCCAGTTCATCGCCAAGCGCCGGCCCTGGCAATCGAAGCCGTAGTTGCTCTGGATCGCCTGCGCCGTCGGGTTGGCGCCTGAGCCGAGCTGCCCGCATTGGCCGCTGTACTGCACGAAGCGTGGCAGGACGGTTTGCGTCACGTTCCCATCGGCAGTGGTGTCCGGCACGATGGCATCGATGCCTGCCACAGTGAACCGCGCCACGGTGTCGGCGTCCTTGCCGCGGAAATCGGAGGCCTGGCCCTGTACCACTGCCGAACCAAACCACCGCAGGTTTTTGACACTCGGGACCGGACCACCCAGCGACCCCTCGAAGCGGTTGAAGCCGACGCTCATCGCGTTCCCGAACGGCTCGTCGGTTTCCCCCGAAAACGAGCCGGAGATCTTCTCGCCACCGGCTTTCGTGGTGTAGGAAATCACTCCGGACTGCGCATCGGAGAACTCCACGCCGAGTGCGCCCGTCGTAACCGACGCCTCTTCCAACGCGTTCGTGCTGACCGTGATGCGCTGCGAGCCACTGTTCGTGCCGCGCACCGGCGCGCCGTCGATGTAGACATTCGCTTCTCCCGGTCGACCGCCCCGGATCGACACACCCGCTGCCGATCCCGACTCCACCACGCCGGGCTGGAAGGTGAGGACCTGGCGGACGTCGTCGACGGGGAGATGCGCGACCAGGTCGCCCGCCACGGTCGCGCCGGACGTGACCTTGTCGCGCGGCACGATGGGGTTCGCCGCCGCCTCCACCGTCACCGGGCCGATCGCCACCGCCGAGGGCGTCAGCTTGATATTCACCGTCAGCGTGAAGCCGCCCTGCACGCGAACGCCCGGAACCTCGGCGGCCGTATAGCCGATGAATCGGGCGCGTACCGTGTAGGTGCCCAGCGGCACGTTGTTGATGAAGTAGTAGCCCTTGTCGTTCGTCAGGGCCCCGAAGGACGTGCCGACGATCGTCACCTGCGCGTTCGCGACCGGGCCGCCCTGTTGGTCCGTCACCGAGCCTTCGATTTTTCCTGTCGTCTGTTGCGCGGCGAGCGACGCCGCCGCCAAGAGCAGCGCCGCGCCAACCGCGAGACCCGACGCGAGGAGACGACCGAAGGCGGCTCTCACACGATGAGTCATGGAATCGTCCTCCAAAAGCGTGAATGCGCGAGGATCAACGGACGGAAAGCACGATGACACGCCATCACCTCCAAGGTGGTGTAGCGGCGTCAAATGTGGTCGGCTTCTGGGGAAGTCGACCCGCACGAGAACGTCGGCGAGACGCAGCGACGGCCGATACAGCGAATCGGACGGCGACCGGGGTGTCCTCCGGTGCAGGACTTGGTCGAATTCGTCGGGCGCGGCGAAAATGGCGCGCATCCGCCACACCCGCAAGCCCCCCCGGGACATGGGGTTTGGCGTGGCTTTCGGGGGATGGCTAGACCAGAACCAGCTCCTGCTGCGGCCCCCGGGGGGTGACCTCCGGACCCGTTTCGTTCATGAACACGTTGATCTCGCTGCGCATGCCGAACCGGCCCGGCAGGTAGATCCCGGGCTCGATCGAGAACCCGACCCCGGGCACGAGCGGGCGCTCGTCGGCGGTCTCGAAGTTGTCGATGTGCGGGCCGGAGCCGTGCAGGTCACGGTCGATCGAGTGGCCCGTGCGGTGCACGAAGTACTCGGCGTAGCCGGCGGACCGGATGACGGCGCGCGCGGCATCGTCCACCTCGGCCCCGGTGGGGACCCTTCCCCCTTCCCCCTTCCCCGGCCTTTGCGAACGGTCTCGGAGCAAGGCCACCGCGGCATCACGCGCCCCCCGCACCGTTTGCCAAACCTTGCGGACCTCCGCGTCAGGCGTCCGTCCCGTGAACCCCATCCACGTCTGGTCGGCGAACACCGAGCCGAGCGTCGGGCCCGCCCACAGGTCGAGCAGGACCACCTGTCCCGCCTCGAGCCGCCGGTCCGCTCCGGCGCGCGGCTCATAGTGCGGCATCGCCGAGTTGGGCCCGAACGCGGCGATCGGAGGATGATCGGTCGCGAGCCCGGCGCGCTCGATCGCCTCGAGCACGCGCCGTTGCAGTCCCGCCTCGCGCACTTCGGCGCCGCGCGCCGTCTCGCGCCCCGCCCACGCGAGCGCCTCGGCGGCGATCTCGGCCAGCGCCTGCGCCGCGCGTCGGTGTCCCTCAGCCTCGCCCGCGCTCCACCGCGCCGCGAAACGGGACACGAGCGGCGCCGACGACACCACCCGCGCGCCGAAGCCCTCGAGCAGCTGCACGACTCCGTGGGGCACGCGGTCGAGATAGGGCACGGCGTCCTGCGGCGAGACCTCCATCGCGAGCGTGCGGCCGCGCGCCAGCCCCCGCAGCTCGGCATGCAACTCGAGCCAGGAGCCGTAGGGATGCACCTCGCCCGGAAAGTCCGCCAGCGGCTGCAGCTCGATGCGGTGCGCCACGGCCACCGGCTTCCCGCTGCGAGGCAACAGCACGAATAACCGCCGGCTGCCCATGCCCGTGGGACCGAGAATGCGCTCGGCCACGGGATTCACGTGGCGGAAGTCGTACACCAGCCAGGCGTCCGCGCCCAGGGCCGCGAGCGCGTCGCCCAGCGCCGCGAAGTCGAACCCATCGAGCAGAGGAGACATCAGTGGTGCCGGGGATCGGGTGGAGCGGCGCGCCACTCGCACCGGTCGCCCCCCTTGGTGCGACACGCCGTGTGCAGCATCGCGCCCTCCAGGCCCACGAGCAGGCGGAGCAGCTCCGCGAAGCCGGTGCCGTACAGCGCGCACGCCGCGCCGTCGGGGGTCGCGTTCACGGCGATCGGATCGCCCACCCGCGCTACGGGCACGCCGCCCTCGCGCCGCAGCTCCCCGCCGAACACCGCCCGCGCCGCGCGGCGCGCCACGCCGTACCCCAGCATGCGCGGCGCCGCCCGGGCCGCGAGCCGCGACGCGAGGAACAGCCGGCGCACCGCGCGGCGCGCCGCGCGGCGTCCGGCGTCGGCGAACACCAGATCCGCGTCGGGGCGGCGGCCGACGAGGCGGAGCAGCGCCTCGACGTGTGCGGGGTCGGCGCGCGCATCGCGCCGCACCATTGCTTCGTATTGGCTGAGCTGCATGGCCACGGTGTTCGAGAGCCCGAGGCGCTTGGAGAGCAGCTCCTCGGCGAACTCCGACAGCCCGTCCTCGACCGGCGTGTCGAGGTTGCGGACCGCTTCGAGGACGGCGAGAGGCACGATGCTGTGGACCACGGCGGGCGTAACCTAGCACGCTCCCACCCCATTGCGGAACCCGGCACGCCGCGGGCAGGTTATGGGTTACTCTATGGCCTCGACCCCACCACCCGCGCCCACGCCGACGCCCGCCGCCGACGCCGAGAAGCGCGCCAGTTTCGAGCGGGAAGCACTGGTGCATTTGGACAGCCTGTACCGGGTGGCGCTGCGCCTCACCGGAAACGCCGCGGAAGCCGACGACCTCGTCCAGGAGACGATGCTCAAGGCGTATCGCGCCTGGCACCAGTACGAAAAGGGCACCAACGCCAAGGGCTGGCTCCTGACCATCCTGCGACACGCCTTCATTAATGAATACCGGCGCCGCACGCGGCACCCGGAGACCGTGGACCTGGACGCGATCGAGCCGTTTTCGGTGTTCGAGGAGCTGCAGGACGACGACCCCCAGGGCACGTTCTTCGACCGGATCGTGGACGACGAGGTACTGCGGGCGATCGACGAGTTGCCGGAACAATTTCGGGAGACGGTGGTGTTGAGCGACGTGGAGGGGCTGTCGTATGAGGAGATCGCGCGCGTGCTCGAGGTGCCGGTGGGCACGGTGAAATCGCGGCTGTTCCGCGCCCGGCGCATGCTGCAGGGCAAGCTGTACGACTATGCGGTCGGGATGGGATACATCAAAGGGAACGCCACATGAATTGCCGCGAGTGCAGCGAGCATCTGTACGAGTACCTCGACCGCGAGCTGACGCCGCAGGTGGAGCAGGAGATCCGCCAGCACCTCGCCGATTGCCCCCCGTGCGGCGAGCACTTCGACTTTGAACGGCTGTTCCTCGACTTCCTGCGGGCCCGCTGTCGCGCAGAGGGCGCGCCCCCCGAGCTGAAACGCCGCATCCTGCGGGAGCTGTTCGACGAGTGAGCTGGCTCGCCCCGGGCGGCCTCGCCGCGGCGCTCGCGGTCGGGGCGGCGGTCGCCTGGGGCTTCGGCTGGCACGGACTCGTCGTGCTGTTCGCGTTCTTCCTCTCCGGCAGTCTCCTCACACAGGTCGCCGAGCGCCGCGCGCCGCGGCGCACCGCCCGGCAGGTCATCGCGAACGGCGGCGTCGCCGCCGTGGCGGCGCTGTTGGGCGCCTGGTGGGTGGCAACCGGAGCGCTCGCCGCCGCCGCCGCGGACACCTGGGCCACCGAGCTCGGCGCCTTTTCGCCGTTCGCGCCGCGCCTCATCACGACGGGCGCGCGGGTCAGTCGCGGCGCGTCGGGGGGTATCACGGCGCTGGGAACGGCGGGGGGGGTGGTGGGGGCGCTGGTGATTGCCGCACTGGCGGTGTTGCTTGAACCCCGGGGCATGGCCCCGGCCTCGGTCTACCCGCGACGCACCCACAGCTTGGCCCTCCTGACCGCCGCAGGCGTTCTGGGTATGCTCGCCGACTCCGTGCTCGGGGCGACCCTGCAAGGGAAGTACGAGTGCCCGGCGTGCGACGCGCGCTTCGAGCGCGGGAATAACGTGTGCCACGAACCGGTACGGCTCACCAGGGGCTTGCGATGGCTCGACAACGACGGGGTGAACCTTGCTGCGACGCTGGTCGGCGCGACCGTCGCCGCGCTCGGCGCTGGCTACTCACCGTAATCGCCTAACACATCGAGACAAGGGCCGGAGTGGCCGGGGAGGGGGAAGGGTGGCTCGATGGGATGCCATCGTAGTCGGCGCGGGACCCGCCGGCTCGGTCACCGCGCTGCTGCTCGCCCGGGCGGGGGCATCCGTCCTGTTGCTCGACCGCGCCCGCTTCCCGCGTCACAAGGCCTGCTCCGAGTACCTGAGCCCGGCGACTACCCCCATTCTCGAGCGACTCGGCGGGGGCGTGCTCGCGGCGATCGAGCGTGGCGCGCACGCGAAGCTTTACGGGATGACGGTGGTGGCGCCCAGCGGCGCCGCGATGAGCGGCCACTTCGCCTCCGATCACGGCCCTGCCCCGCCCCGGCCCTACAGCTTCGCGGTGTCGCGTGCGACCTTCGACATGGTCCTGCTGCGCGCCGCGGAGCGAGCCGGAGCCGTGATTCGGGAAAGGACCGCGGTTGAAGACCTCGTGTGGGATCGAGCACGCGGGGCGGGCGTCGTTGCTCGATCGTGTGACGGACAACGTGTGACGTGCCACGCCCGCGTAGTTGTCGGTGCCGACGGCCTGCACTCCGTGGTGGCGCGTCGGCTCGGACTGGTGTGCACGTCGCGGCCACGACGAGTCGCCTTCACCGCTCACCTCGCCCACGTGGACGGTATGCAAGGCATGGGCGAGCTGCACGTGGGCCGCCGCGGGTACGTCGGTCTGGGACCGATCGGCGAGGACGTGACCACCGTGGCGCTGGTCGTGCCCCTCGCGGCCGTGCGCGGCCGCACCCAGGATTTCCGCCGTGGCTTTTTCGCCGAGCTCGAGCGCTATCCGCGACTCTCCGGGCGGTTTGAGCGGCGACGGCTGGTGCGCGACGTGCTCGCTACCGGACCATTCGCCCAGTGGGCGCGCCGGCCGGCCGTGAACGGCGCCCTCCTGGTGGGCGACGCGGCGGACTTCTTCGACCCCTTTACGGGTCAGGGGATCTACGCGGCGCTGCGCGGGGCCGAGCTCGCGGCGGACTGCTTGATCCCCGCGCTGGCGCGCGGGGCCACGTCCACCATCTCCGTCACCATGCTCGAGCCCTACGTCCGCGCACGCCGGCGCGAATTCGCCGGCAAGTGGGCACTCGAGCGCCTTATCGGACTGGGGGTGGGGTGGCCGGCGCTCACCGAGCGAGTGGTCGGCCGCCTGGCGCGCCGCCCGGACCTCGCGGATCTTTTGGTCGGCGCGACCGGCAACTTCGTGCCGGCGCGCCGCGTGCTCGCTGCCGGATTCCTGGCGAGGCTCCTCTGGTGACCACACAGGGCGTCGACCCCGCACAATTTCGCCAGCTGCTCGGCCGGTTCGCGACGGGGGTGACCGTCCTGACGACGCGCGACCCGCGCGGACGCCCCATCGGGATGACGGCGAGCTCCGTGGCGTCGGTCTCGCTCGAGCCGCCGCTCCTCCTCGTCTGCGTAGACCGGCGCCACGATATGCACCCCGCCATGCAGGCCGCGTCCCGCTTTGTGCTCAACGTGCTGGCGGCCGACCAGGAGGCCCTGTCGCGCCGCTTCGCCGCCGAGCACCCCGACCGTTTCGACGGGGTCGGGTACACCGAGAACGAGGACGGTCTCCCGCTCCTCGACGGCGTGCTCGCGACCATCGCGTGCGAAAAACACGGCGAGACCCCGGCGGGCGACCACACGGTGTTCCTAGGAATCGTCACGGGGGGCAGCGTGACGGACCGGACGCCGTTGCTCTACTACCGCGGCGGCTACGCGAGCCTCTCCTCCGGATGATCGGCACCGAGCTGCTGGACGATCGGCGCGCCGATCCGCGCGCCGTCCGGAGCGAGCTGGGCGACATCGCACGGCTCAACGCGCTGTTCGGGGGGACGCGAGCGGTCCTCGACGCCCTCGAGCCCTTCTTGCGCGACTCGTCCAACGTGCAACGGGCGACGTGCGACGTCCACTGGACGCTGCTCGATGTGGGCACCGGCTCCGGAGACATCGCGCGGGCGGTGACCGAGGCAGCGCGCCGGCGCGGGATCACGCTGACGCCCATCGGTCTCGAGGTGATCCCGGTCGCGGCACGACTCGCGCGGGGGAACGGCGTGGACGTCGTCATGGGCGACGGCAGCGCGCTGCCGTTCGCCCCGAAGTCGGTGGACATCGTGATCGCGAGCCAAGTGCTGCACCACCTCCCGCGCGCGGTCGCCGTGCGCTGGATCGCGGGCTTCGATAGGGTGGCGCGGCGGGCGGTCGCGCTCGCCGATCTGCGACGCTCGCGCGTCGCGATGGCGGGCGTCTGGCTCGCCGGGCACGCCCTCCGCATGGACGCCACCACGCGGCACGACGCGGTGGTGTCGTTGCGGCGCGGCTACACGCGGCGCGAGCTCGACACGATGCTCGCGGAGGCCGGGGTGGCGGCGGCGGCGAGATATCGACCTGGGTTTAGAATCGTGGCTTCATGGGAGCCGTGCGCACCGTCGACCAAGTCCTGATCCGTGCGCCGGTCGCTCGCGTCTTTCAGTTCGCGTGTGAGATCGAGCGTTGGCCCCATATCCTCCCGCACTACCGCTGGGTCCGGTTTCTGGACCGCCGCGACGGCGGCGGCACCGTCGAGATGGCCGCGTGGCGCCCGTTCGGGCTGCTACGCTATCCCGTTTGGTGGGTGTCCGAGATGACGGTCGACCGCGCGAATCGCGCAATCCGATATCGTCATGTCCGGGGTATCACGGCGGGCATGAGCGTCCTGTGGCGACTCGGTTCCCAGAACGACGGAGTGGTCGTCACGGTCGTTCACGAGTGGCCGGGACCCGCGTGGCCGCTCGTCGGGCCGCTCGCGGCGAGCCTCGTGATCGGGCCTGTGTTCATTCACGGCATCGCCTCGCGGACGCTCGCGGGGATCAAACGAGCAGTGGAGGACTTGTGAACAACGGCCGGCGGCGGGTGGTCATCACCGGCATCGGCGCCGTGACGCCGATCGGCACGGCGGCGGACGGTCTGTGGCAGGGGCTCACGGCGCGGCGCTCGGCGGTACGGGAGATCACGCGCTTCGACCCGGCGCCGTTCCGCAGCCGTATCGCGGCCGAGATCCCCGACTTCCGGCCACAGGATCACCTCAACGCGAAACGCGCCAAACGGCTCGATCGCTTCTCACAGCTCGCGGTCGCGAGCGCCCGGCTCGCCCTGGCCGATGCGGAGCTCGACCCGGGGCGCGAGGACGCCGATCGGGTCGGCTCCATGATGGGCTCGGCGCTGGGCGGCGTGGCGTTCGCCGAGGCACAGGTGGGGAGCTTCCTCACACGGGGCCCGCGCGGGCTCGATCCCGCGCTCGCGCTCGCCGTCTTTCCGGGCGCGGCGAGCTGCAACATCGCCATCGAATTCGGCTTCACGGGCCCGAACTCCACCAACGCCATGAGCTGCGCGTCGGGTACGATCGCGGTCGGTGACGCGTTTCAGGCGATCCGCGAGGCCCGCGCCGACGTGATGCTGGCGGGCGGCGCCGAGGCGCCGCTCGCGCCCATGACCTACGGGGCGTTCAGCGTGATCCGCGCCATGAGCACCCGCAACGACGACCCGGCCCACGCGTCGCGCCCGTTCGACGAGGCGCGCGACGGCTTCGTGATGGGAGAAGGGGCCGCGGTGCTCGTCCTCGAGGAGCGGGGTCGGGCACTCGCCCGCGGAGCGAAGCTGTACGCCGAGCTGGCGGGCTACGGCTTCACGAATGACGCCTATCACATGACGGCGCCGCGTCCCGATGCGCGCCAGGCGGCGCGCGCCATCCGGCTCGCGCTCGAGGACGGCGGGCTCGCGCCCGGCGACGTCGGCTACGTCAACGCGCACGGCTCCTCCACGCCGCTCAACGACACCACCGAAACGCTGGCGTTGAAACAGGTGTTCGGCCCGCATGCCTACCGGCTGAGCATCAGCGGCACCAAGGGCTACTACGGGCACGCCTTGGGCGCGAGCGGGGCGATCGAGGCGGCGATCTGCGCGTTGGCGATGCAACGGCGCTGGCTGCCCCCCACGATCAACCTCGAGCGCCCCGATCCCGCCTGCGACTTGGACTGCCTCCCGGGAGAAGGACGTCCCGCGGCCCCCGAGGTCGTGGTGTCGAACTCCTTCGGGTTCGGCGGCATCAACGCGTCACTGGTGTTGCGGCGGGTGTAGACGGCCCCCTAGATTGCCGCCGCCACTCTCTCCCGAGGTCCCTGCGCGATGTCTCACAACCTCCGGTCCCTCACCGCCGAGTTCGTCGGCACACTGTTGTTCGTCTTCCTGGGCGCGGGCAGTGTGGTTACGACCGCGCCCGCCGGCCCGAACGCGGGTGCCGTCACCTCGCTCATCGTCGCCCTCGCGCACGGGGTCGGGATGGCGATCATCGTCTCGGCCACGATGAACATCTCCGGCGGCCACATGAACCCCGCGGTCACCACGGGATTGTGGATTGCGAACAAGATCGACGGTCGGCTGGCCTCGCAGTACATCCTGGCCCAGCTCCTCGGGGCCCTCGTGGGTGCGGCCCTCGTCAAGGGCGTGCTCCCCCGGGCGGCGGTCAGCCTCGCACTGGGCGGCGCCCCCCGCCTGGCCGGCGACGTCACCTTCCTGCAGGGCGTCTGGATCGAGGCGCTGCTGACGTTCTTCCTCGTCAGCGCGGTGTTCGGGACGGCCGTCTCCTCCGAAGCGCCGAAGATCGGCGGCTTTGGGATCGGGCTCGCGATCTTCGTGGCGGCGCTGGTCGGAGGGAACTTGACCGGCGCCATGATGAACCCGGCGCGCGCGTTCGGGCCCGCCGTCATCAACGTCAGCCTCAACGGTCAGGCCGTCTACTGGATCGGGCCGCTGCTCGGCGCGGCCGTCGCGGCCGCGCTTTGGAAGGCGGTCCTGCTACCTAGAGGACAGTAGTTCTGCGGCGCAGGGCGCGAAGTAGCTGAGGATAATGTCCGCCCCAGCGCGCCGGATGGCGTAGAGCGTCTCCCACATCGCGCGCTGCTCGTCGAGCATGCCGCGCTCTGCCGCCGCTTTGATCATGGCGTACTCGCCGCTTACCTGAAACGCCGCGAGCGGCGAGCCGAATCGCTGCTTCGCCCGCCCGATCAGATCGAGACAGGGGAGCGCGGGCTTCACCATGATGATGTCAGCGCCTTCGTCCACATCGAGCTCGATCTCCTTCATCGCCTCGTCGGGGTTCGTGCCCTGCATCTGGTAGGACTGGCGGTCGCCGAACTGCGGGGTCGCGCCGGCGGCTTCGCGAAACGGCCCGTAGAAGGCGGACGCCATCTTGGCGGCATACGACATGATCGGCACGCGAGCCTGGCCCGCGGCGTCGAGCGCCTTGCGGATTCCGGCCACTCGGCCGTCCATCATGTCGCTCGGCGCCACGATGTCGACGCCGGCGCGCGCCTGCGTCACCGCGACCTTGCCGAGCAGGTACACGGAGGCGTCGTTCTCGACCTCACCGTCCTGGATCACCCCGCAGTGTCCGTGATCGGTGTACTCGCACAGGCAGACGTCGCCGACCACGAGCAGGTCGGGCGCGGCCCGCTTCACCGCCCGCACCGCCTGCTGCACGATCCCCTGCTCGTCGTAGGCCTCCGAGCCGGTCGCGTCCTTGGTTTCGGGCAGGCCGAACAGGATGATCCCGCCGAGTCCGAGGCGCCGGGCGCGCTCCGCGTCCTGCACGAGCTCGTCCACCGAGGTCTGGTACACGCCGGGGAGCGCCGGCACTTCCCGGCGCACGCCCTCGCCGTGGCACACGAACAGCGGCCACACGAGCTGCGCGGGCGCGAGCTGGGTCTCCTGCACCAGCCGGCGGAGCGCCGGCGTGCGGCGCAGGCGGCGCAGGCGGCGGATCGGAAAGTGACTCATCGGCCGAGCAATCTCGATGCGCCCTGCGCCTGGAGCAAGCCCGCGACGGCGACGCCCGCGGCGGCTGGATCGGCGTCGTCGATGTCAGCAGACGCGGTAATCTGGATCGAGCCATCCTGCGCCGTCACACGCCCGTACAACCGGGCCCCGGGCCCCGGGCCCCGGACCCCGACATATGCCGCCACCGGTGCCTGACATCCGCCCCCGAGGGCCCTGAGCAGGCTGCGCTCCGCGGCGACCGCGCGCGCGCTGGGCGCGTGCTCGAGCGGCGCGAGCAGCGCCCGGACGGCCCGGTCGTCCGCCCTGACCTCGAGGCCCAGCGCCCCCTGCCCGGGCGCCGGCATGACTTCGAGCGGGTCGAGCCGCACGGCGATCCGGTCGGCAAGCTCGAGTCGCTCGAGCCCCGCGGCGGCGAGCAGCGCCGCGTCGAGCCCGTCCCGTCCGTCCCTCACCTTCTGCACACGGGTGGGCACGTTGCCGCGCAGCGGCACAACCTCGAGATCCGGGCGCAGATAACGAATCTGTGCGACCCGCCGCAGACTGGACGTCCCGACCTTCGCGCCCGCTGTCAGGCCGCCGACAGACGTAATCGCGTTTGCCCGAGTCACCAGCGCCTCGGCGGAATCCCCGCGCTCGGGCACGACCCCCAGCGCCAGCCCGTCGGACAGCTCGGTCGGGAGGTCTTTGAGGGAATGCACCGCGACGTCGATCCGCCCGTCCAGCAGCGCTTCCTCGATCTCGCGCGTGAAGAATCCCTTCCCTTCGAGCTGGTGGAGCGGCCGGTCGACCTCCGCATCGCCGCGGGTCGCGATGACGACGAGCTCGGTGGCGGTCCCGTGGCGCGCCAACGCTGCACCCACCCACTCAGCCTGCCACAGGGCGAGCTTGCTGCCACGAGTGCCGAGCTTGAGCGCGCCGCTCACGTTTCCGCCTTCCCCTTTCCCCCTTCCCCGTAGTACTGCACCAGCGCCTTCACCAGCCCTGCCGTCGTGTATTCCGCCGGCTCGACCTGCACGGTCATGCCGTAGCTTCGCGCCGTGTCCGCCGTGACGGGGCCGATGGCGGCGACGCCGAATCGCCCGGAACGCGCCGCGTCGACCCCGACGGCGGTCACGAAGTGGTCGACGATCGACGACGCCGTGAACGTGACGACATCCAGCTGCCCCGCAAGGAGCGCCTGCCGCAAATCGGCGCCGTCGCCCAAGGCGGGCACGGTCCGGTACACGGCGATGACGTCGACGAGGGCCCCCAGCGCCTGCAGCCCCGCGGGCAGCGCGTCGCGGGCGGTGGCCGCCCGGGGGATCAGGATGCGCGCCCCCCGGAGTGCATCGCGCAGTGCGAGCGCATCCACCAGCGATTCGGCGACGTAGCCCGTCGGGACGAGCTCCACCCGCACGCCGCCGGCGTCGAGTGCATCCGCCGTCGCCGGACCGATGGCGGCGACCCGAGTCTGCGAGAAGATGTTGGGGGAAAGACCCCACACCGACATCCGCTCCAGCACGACGTGTACGGTGTTCTGGCTCGTGAACACGGTCCAACGGTAGTCGGCGAGCCCGGACAGGGCGCGACGCAACGGCTCGAGATCGGCCAGTGGCTCGATGCGGATCGTCGGCGCGAGCACCACCTCGGCACCCAGTTCCTCGAGCGCGCGCACCAGCTCGCCGGCCTGCTCCCGCGCGCGCGTGACTACGATGCGCCGCCCGCGCAAGGGGGGCACGGGTCGCGCGGGAACCGGCTGCGGCGGCGAATGTGACATGCGTGGTTGCAATCTCTCCGGCACTAAAACCATAATCAAGCAATGCTCCGCTCCCTGCGCTCGTCGCTGGCGCGGTTCGCCGTGCGGCGAGCCGCGGCGTGCCAGCGGTTCGCCCCCAAGCGCGCCGCTTTCTGGCTCCGCCTGGCCTGCGGGCTCACGCCCGTGTTCGCGGACCCCTACCCGGCGTTGGTGCGGCTGCGGCGCGCGACGGAAGATCGCTGGGGCGCCGTCGCGGCGGCCCGCGTGGGCACGGAGCGCTTCCCGGACAACCCGGACGCGTGGATGCTGCTCGGTGAAGCGTACCAGATGGTGTTCCGCCAAAAGGACGCCCTGCACGCCTACGAGCAGGCGCTCGCCCTGGAGGAGCGTCCCGACGCCGCCGTCGCCGCCGGCGATCTGTACCGCCGTGCCGGCCTGCTCCAGGAAGCGGCCGCTCGGTTCGCCCGGGCCTACGCCGCCGGCGGCGGGGCGGAGGCGCTGTGGCTCAATGCGCAGGCGCTGTTCCAAGCGGGCGAGGAGCGGGCGGCGGACGAGGCGCTCCACTTGTGGGCGACGCAGGTGCCTGGCGGCATGGAGCGGCTGTCGGATGCGCGCGCGGAGCTGCGCGGGGGAAAACGGGAGGATGGGGGGTAGCGGGAGGACTAGGGGCCGGGCGTCGTGGATGGGTGTGGTGGTATGAGGGACTGAGAGTCCCCACTCGGCGGCGGGGCGTCCTCAAGGACGCTGGTCTACGAGAGCGTCCTTCAGGACGCAACCGGGCCGAGTTGGGACTCTCAGTCCCTTATAACACGACGTTCTCTCGCCGAATCACACTTTACCGCCTTTCGGTCCGTCGGTACAGCGACACCGCGTACGCAAGCAGGATCACGGCGGTGACGATGTACGCCGCCACCATGTAGCCGCCGTTGTGCGGCACGTCAGGCATGGTCACCCCTCGGCGCTTGGCGCAGCAGCGCCAGGGCATAGCGCTGGGTCACGAACCCCACGTACAACAGCGTGAACACCCCGAGCGAGAACAGCCAGGTCGCGAGCATGCTCCCCGGCAGCGAGGGCGGTCCCGGCTTCAGAATGATGGGCTGCGGGTGCAGCGTGCGGAACAGATACACGCTGAGGTGAATAAACGGCACGAGACACATACCGCAGATGCCGAGCACTGCGGCGTAGCGGGCGCGCTGCGCCGCGTCGGCGATCGCACCACGTAGCAGCAGATACCCGATATAAAGGAAGAAGAGAAACAGCGTGGACGTGAGCCGGGCGTCCCAGGTCCACCACGTCCCCCAGATCGGCTTCCCCCAGATGGGACCGGTCGTGAGCACGATCGCGGCGAACACCGTTCCCGCCTCCGCCGACGCCTCCGCGAAGCGGTCCAGCCGCGCGTCCTTCAGGAACAAGTAGAAGATCCCCGCCAGCCCGACCAGGAACATGGCCATCTCGGCCCAAATCGCCGCCGGGACGTGGAGGTAGTAGATCTTTTGCGCGGGCCCCTGCACGCGCTCGACCGGCGTGAACGCCAGGGCCCGGACGTAGACGGCGGCGAGTAGCCCCAGTCCGATCAGGGTGATCAGTCGGCCCTTACGAGCGAGGCTCATTCCTCGACGGTGAAAGGGAAGAGGAGGGTGGCGAGCGTCACGAACGCAATGTCATACGCGGCCAGCAACCTAAGCCACCCCGCAGACTCGCTCAAGGGACGCCCGCCGAGCAGGCGCGCAGTCACCTGCACCGCCCCGATGAGCGGGGGGAGGAGGAAGGGCAGCAGGAGCACCACGAGCAGCAGTTCTGCAAAGCGCGTCCGGATCACCAGCGCGCTGAACAACGTGCCGACCGCGACGAAGCCCACCGTGGCGAGCGCGATCACCGCGATCAGGGGCCCCAGCACCGGTGCGACGGGCACGTCGAAGAAGAGGACGAACAGTGGCAGCCCGACGACTTCCACAACCGCCACGAACACGAGATTGGCGAGCAGCTTCCCCCAATAGAGACTGGTCCGGCTGAGCGGCGACGCCAGCAGGCCCTCGAGCGCATCGTTCTCGAGCTCGAGCTGGAACGCGCGATTCATCGCCAGCATCGCGGCGAACGTGAACGTCACCCAGAGGATGGTGGGCGCGAGGTCGATCGTCGGCACGGCCGTGGGGTCGCGCCCGAAGTTGAACACGGTGAGCACCAGGGCGGTGAACACGAGCGCGGATACGATGGCGGTGCGCGTGCGAAACTCGAGCAGCAGATCCTTGCGCGCGACCGTCCACGCCTGGCTCAGCCAGTCACCCACCGCCCGCTCCGAGAGCCCGCCGGTACTCGTCGGCGATCTGGGCCGGCCCGCGCCCGCCGCGCGGCGCGAAGTGCACGAACCGGCCGCGCCGCTGGAACGCCACATCGGTGGCCAGCTCGACGCCCTCGTCCACGTTGTGGGTTGCCAACACGACCACGCGGCCCGCCCCGCGCAGCTGGGCCAGCAACGTGCGGAACCCGGCTGCGGCGGCCAGGTCGAGCCCGGTAAACGGCTCGTCGAGCAGGAGTACCCGGGGCTCGTGGATGAGCGCCCTGGCGATCGCGGCCCGCTGCGCCAGGCCGCGCGACAACGCACACACCGCCCGCTCGGCATGCTCCGCGATCCCGAGGCGCCGCATCACTGCGTCGGCGCGGCGCGCGCGGGTGGCCGCCGGCACGCGGTACAGCGCCGCCCAGAAGAGCAGGTTCTCGCGCACCGTGAGGTGACCGTACAGGTGGGACTGATGGCCGATCCAACCGATCGCGCCCCGCCCGCCCGCGACCGTCGCCCGACCGGCGTCGGGACGGATCAGCCCCGCCAGGACCTTGAGGAGCGTCGTCTTCCCCGCGCCATTCGGCCCGAAGACGGCGAGCGTCTGTCCGGCGTCGAGGGTGAACGTGACGTCGTCGAGCGCGACCACGCGACCCCCGCTTCCACCTTCTCCGCGTCCGCCCGCAAACGCGTGTCGCAGCGCTTCAGCCGAGAGCATCGATGCGCGCCGCCAGATCGTCCATGTCGAACGGCTTCACAAGGTAGCCCGAGTGCCCGAGGTCGAGCACGGTGATCAGCGGCTCCATGCTCACGTAGGAGGTCGTCACGATCACGGGAAGGGTGGGGTGGGAGGCGCGGATCTCCTGCAGCAGCGTTACGCCATCGGTGTCCGGGAGGCGGAGATCGAGCACCAGTACTTCGGGGTGGAACTTCTCGAGCTGGCGCCGTGCTTCGTTGCCGCTTCCGGCGAAGGCGACATCGTACCGCGCGGCGAAGAATCGATCGTACGTACGCCGGAGGGCCGCTTCATCCTCGACGAACAAGACTTTGCGCCGCGCCGGGGAGGAGGGGGCCCGCATGGTGGGGCAATATATGGGGGCGACCCTCGCAGTCCACGGCGGCCGCGCTCAGGCCGCGCCGCTCTCCAGCTCGAACAAATCGTCCAGCTTGGTGAGCACCAGGAGAAAGCGCAGCTCCTCGTTCGCTCCCCGTAGGCACACCGCCAGGCGGCGTTCCGCCGCCTTGCGTTGAATCAGCATCAGCGCGCCCAGACCCGCGCTGTCGACCTGCCGCGTTCCCGACAGGTCGATGACCAGCCGCCCGGCCCCCTCGTCCAGCTGCTCCAGCAGCTCGCCCGCGGCACGGCGGAACGCCGTGCGCGAATCGAGACCCAGCTCCTCAGGGGCGGCCAGGACTCGTTCGCCTGGGCGCGTCGACATCGTCATCACGTCCTCCACGGTCAGCTCCAGAGATCGCCGTGGCTAGAGCTATGCGACTCCGGTGCCAACCCCGGCCCTGCCAAGCTAAGCTGCGGCTCGTCAACCGGTTGTCAAAGCCGTCGTGAGCGCCCTCACGCCCGGCCGTGCCGCAGACCGAGGGGCGCGGCGCATATTGCAAGGCGGCGCTGCCCTCCTACCTTTACGGAGAATCGACCAGCCCGCACTCCTCCGGAATCATGAAGGCAGATCACATGGCGAAGGCAATCGAAAAGCAGGAGCTGACCGAGGTCAGCGAAGCGCAGATCGCGGTGCACTGGAAGGAAGAGGAGTACTATCAGCCTTCGGAGAAGTTCAAGGCACAGGCGAACATGCGGGACCCGCGCATCTTTGACCAGTTCGGCCTCGACCGGTTTCCCGACTGTTTCAAGACGTATGCCGATATGCTCACCTGGTTCGAGCCATATCACACCGTGCTCGATAGCGGCGACGCGCCGTTCTGGAAATGGTTCATCGGCGGCAGGATCAACGCGTGCTACAACTGCGTGGACCGCCACCTGGACAAGCACAAGAACAAGGCCGCTTTCGTTTTCGTGCCGGAGCCGGAAAAAGAGCCGGATGTGGCCATCCCGTATCAGGAGCTGTTCGACCGCGTGAGCGAAGTGGCCGCGCTGCTCCGCAGCCTGGGCCTCAAGGCGGGAGACCGCGTCACCTTTCACATGCCGATGGTTCCGGAGCTGCCCATCACGATGCTGGCGTGTGCGCGACTGGGAATCATCCATTCGCAAGTCTTCGGCGGGTTCAGCGGCCAGGCGTGCGGCTCGCGCATTCAGGATTCGGGCAGCCGCGTCTTGATCACGATGGACAGCTATTGGCGCAATGGCACGCTCGTCGATCACAAGGCAAATGCCGACATCGCGGTAAAGACGGCGAAAGACTTGGGACAGGACGTGGATAAGGTCCTGGTGTGGCAGCGCTACCCCGGAAAGTATTCCGCGAAGACGCCGATGGTTGCCGGTCGCGATTTCTTCGTGAACGACCTGCTCAAGGATTACAAAGGCAAGAAGATCGATCCGGTGGCCCTACCGGGGGAAGCGCCACTGTTCTTGATGTACTCGAGCGGCACCACGGGCAAGCCCAAGGGCGCGCAACACGGCATCGCCGGCTATCTGTCCTACGTGACCGCCACGTCCAAGTGGATTCTCGACATTCATCCGGAAGACGTCTACTGGTGCATGGCGGACATCGGCTGGATCACCGGGCATTCCTACATCGTCTATGGCCCGCTGGCGAACGCGGCGACGAGCGTGCTGTACGAAGGCGTGCCGACGTTCCCCGACGCGGGCCGCCCCTGGCGGATCGCCGAGCGGTTGGGTGTGAACATTTTCCACACCGCGCCCACGGCGATTCGCATGCTGCGCAAGCTCGGTCCCCAGGAGCCGCGCAAGTACAAGTACCATTTCAAGTCGATGACGACGGTGGGCGAGCCGATCGAGCCGGAGGCGTGGCGCTGGTATTACGACGAGGTGGGTAAGCGGGAGGCGGTCATCACCGATACGTGGTGGATGACGGAGACCGGCGGCTTTCTCGGCACCACGATGCCCGCGATTCATCCGATGAAGCCCGGAAGCTGCGGCCCCGCCGCGCCGGGGATTCATCCGGTGATCTACGACGAAACCGGGGCGGAAGTCCCCAAAGGGTCCGGCAAGGCGGGCAACATGTGCATCCGCAACCCGTGGCCGGGCATCATGCAGACGATCTGGGGAGATCGCGACCGCTACGTCAAGACCTACTTCGCCAAGTACAACAAGAACCCGCGCAGCAAAGATTGGCACGACTGGCCGTTCCTGTGCGGCGACGGCGCGGTGCAGGCCGCCGACGGCTACTACCGCATCCTCGGCCGCATTGACGACGTGATCAACGTAGCCGGTCACCGCCTCGGCACGAAAGAGATCGAGTCCGCCTGTCTCACGGTCCCCGAGGTCGCCGAAGCCGCCGTCGTCCCGGTCCAGGACGAGATCAAGGGACGCGTGCCCGAAGTCTACATCGCGCTCAAGCCGGGCGTGCCACCGAGTCAGGACGTCATCGACCGCGTGACCAAGGCGAACGAAGAAGTGATCGGCAAGATCGCGCGCCCCAAGCACGTGTACATCGTGCCGGACATGCCGAAGACGCGCTCCGGGAAGATTATGCGCCGGGTGCTGGCGGCCATCTCCAATCGCCGGGATGTCGGCGACGTGACGACGCTGGCGAACCCGGACGTGGTCGAGCAGATCCGCACGATGGTTCAGGGGAAGGACACAATCACGACGCACGAGGCCTTGCCGGAGGACATCGCGAAGTTCGGCCAGGTGGAATAGGCTAGGTCGAACGACACAGGCCCCACGAAGCGACTGCGTATTTTTGTCGCGGAGTGGGGCCTGCGTCGTTCGACCTGCTACAGCTCGACCTGCGCCCCGACCTCGAACACCTGGTTCGCCGGGATCTTGAAGAAGGCCGTCGCCCGCAAGGCGTTGCGCGACATGAACGCGAACAGCGTCGCCCGCCAGTGGTCCATCCCGGGCCGATCGGAGCTGACGAGGGTCTCGCGACCCAGGAAGAACGTCGTCCCCTCCATCCGGATGTCGAGGGCTTTCACGCGGCAGGCTTCCAGGACGTCTTCCAGGTCCGGGTCGTCCATAAACCCGTAGCGGGCGACCACGGTGTGGAATCCCTTTCCGATGTGCTTCACCGTCACGCGCTCGCGCGGCTCGACATGGGGAACGTCCTCCGTCACGACGGTGAGGAACACGACCTTCTCGTGCAGCACCTTGTTGTGCGCCAGGTTGTGGACGAGCGCCGGGGGTGTGTGGTCGGCTGTGCCGTACATGAAGACTGCCGTGCCCGGCACGCGGAGCGGCGGCTCCGCCGCCAGATCGGCGAGCAGCATCTTCAGCGGCACCGTCTTCTCCAGCATGCGCTTGCCGAGGATCTCCCGCCCGCGCTTCCAGGTCGTCATCAGCAGGAAGATGGCCGCCGCGATCGCCAGGGGGACCCAGCCACCGTACCGGATCTTCAGCATGTTCGCGGCGAAGAACAGCAGGTCCACCCACAGGAACAGCCCGGCGACGCCCGCGGCGCGCGGGAAGCTCCAGCCCCATACCTCGCGGCTCATCACGTAGAACATGAGCGTCGTCATGAGCATCAACGTGGAGAGAGCCACGCCGTAGGCCCCCGCGATGTTGCTCGACGTCCGGAAGCCGAGCACCAGCACGCAGGTGAGCAGCATGAGGCCCCAGTTGACCGCCGGCACGTAGATCTGGCCGATCTCGCGCGAGGACGTGTGCTCGATGCGGAGGCGCGGGCTGTAGCCGAGCTGCACCGCCTGACGGGTCAGCGAGAACGCCCCCGAGATGACCGCTTGCGAGGCGATGATCGCCGCCACGGTGGCGAGCGCGATCAGCGGGTACAGGGCCCAGCTTGGCGCAAGGTGGTAGAAGGGGTTGACCGCCCCGGCCGGGTCGCGGAGCAGCAGCGCCCCCTGCCCGAAGTAGTTGAGCATGAGGGACGGGAGCGCGATGCCGAACCAGGCGCGCTGAATGGCGCGGTGGCCGAAGTGCCCGAGATCGGCGTACAACGCTTCGCCGCCCGTCACCACTAGGAACACGGCGCCCAGCACCACGAATCCCCGCCCCGCGTTTTCCCCGAAGAAGCGCACGGCGTAATAGGGCGATACGGCGGCCAGCACGCCCGGCTGGCGGATGATCTCGCTCAATCCGAGCACGCCGAGCGTCGCGAACCAGACGAGCATCACGGGGCCGAACATCGCCCCGATCCGCGCCGTCCCGCGACTCTGCAGCAGGAACAGCCCGACGAGGATCACCAGTGTCACGGGAAGCACCCAGCTGGCCAGCTCCGGAGTCGCAACCTCGAGCCCCTCGACGGCGCTGAGCACGGAGATCGCCGGCGTGAGGGCTCCGTCCGCGTACAGGAGCGCCGAGCCGAAAATGCCCAGGACGATCATGATGCGGCGGGGCGAAAGCCCCCGCGCCAGGCGACTACCGTTCACAAGCGCCATCAGGGCGAGCACACCGCCTTCGCCCTTGTTGTCGGCGCGAATGATCACGATGTGATACTTGATGGTGACGACGATCACGAGCGACCAGAACACCATCGACATGACGCCGAGCACGTTGCCCGGCGTGACGCCGATGCCGTGGGTGCCGTAGAACGACTCGCGGATCGCGTACAGCGGGCTGGTCCCGATGTCGCCGTACACGACACCCAGGGCGGCGAGCGCCAACGTGAAGAGATAGCGGCCGCGCGGGCCGGCCGGCGGTTCCGAACGTGGGGTCATGGCGCCGAATACTAGCGGGTGGGAGCGGGGGGAGCGCGACGCAGCCCGCCGAGCGCCAGCACCCAGATCGCCGTGATGATCACGGCCGACGCGACGCACCAGCGACACACCGCGCGCAGCACGAACAGCTCGATGGCGGTGAGATACGACGCGAACGCGAACCCCATGGTGGCGAGCGCGGCCAGGACCAGGGTGACCCGGCGATCGGCTGAGAACCTCGGCTGCACGCCGACCAGCCCCACGCCGAGCAGCAGCGCGTAGCCCGCCACCCCGACGAACGCCACAGGCACGCCGAACAGCTCGGCGTAGCGGCTCGCCTGTACCGCCTCGCAGCCGCCCGTACCGCACTGCAGCACGCCGATCACACCGATCTTGTAGAGCCAGAGGTAGGTCGCGACCAGCAGGCCCAGCAGGGCCAGGACCACGATCGTCTGCCGGCGCCGCATCACTTCCGCGGTTTCGTCTGCTTCGTCAGGCTGTCGACCAGAGACTTGAACGCGTCGGAAGTGGGGTGCCCGTCGAACCGCTTGCCGTTCACGAAGAACGTCGGCGTGCCGCCCACGCCCAGCGCTTCGCCCTCCTGCACGCTCGCCTGGATGCGTCCGGCGTACCGCTGGCCGTCCATGCACGCGTCGTATTTGTCGAGATCCAGGCCGGCGGCCCGGGCGAAGTCGCGGAACAGGGACCGCGGATTCTTACCCGTCTGCGCCCACTGATGGTTGGTGAAGAGCTGGTCGTGCATCTCCCAGAACTTTCCCTGCTCGCCCCCGCACTGCGCGGCAAGCGCGGCGTAGCGCGAGTACTGGTGGCTGGGGAGCGGGAAATCGCGATAGCGCCAGCGCACCTTTCCGGTGGCGATGAGCTGCTCGCGGATCACCGGCATCTGCACGGTCGCGAACGAGGCGCAGAACGGACACTCGAAGTCGGAGTACTCGGTCACCTCGATCCGTGCCGAGTCCGCGCCCAGCGTGAAGCCCTTGAACCCATCGCTCGCGGCCACGGGCAGTGGGGCGCTCGCCGCCGGCGTCGCCACCGGGGCACCGCGCGAGCCGTACCAAATCACCCCCCCGCCGATCAGCGCGACGGCGGCGAGCAGCACGTAGAATCCCTTCACTCCTCCGGGCTCCGGCGCCAGGGCTCGTCGTCCTCGTCCTCTTCCGCGGCGTCGCGGGCGCGCCGCTCGGCGTCCTCGACGATGCGGCGGCTCTCGGCGATCTCCGGCGTGTCGTACGTCACTCGCACCTCATAATGGAACAGCTCGCTGCGCGCGTTGCCCAGCAGTTTCTGCAATTCGGGCACGCGATCGAGCAGCTGGCCCGTCCCGTCGAGTGCCTGGATGCGCTCGGCCAACGCGCGCAGCATCGCTACCAGACGCTGGGCCCGCTCCGGCCCGTAGACCTGGTCTTTGTCGTCGCTCATGCGTCCGCCTTCCGACTGTGCGACCCATCGCCTCACGTACCCCGCTGTCGCTCCCGCCCCATCCACCGTCTGATTATACCACCCTCCGCGGCCGGCCGCGGGGCCTTTGCACGGCCCGCCTGCGCCTATTACATTGCTGCGCCGTCGATCCGCGCCCCCACGTCTCAGCCCCAGAGAGGAGTTGCCCCTGCATGGCCAAAAAACGTTCGGAACCCCGCAAGCTGTCGACCCCCTCCCCTTTTGAGCAGGCCCGCGACGAGTTGTTCTCCCACATCCTCCGCTGTGGCGTCCTGGAAGCGACCCCCGAGCATCAGAAGGAATGGTTCGACGACACGATGCTGTATCTGGCCGACCGGTACGCCGAGCTGGACGAGCCGCGGCTCACGGAGCTGCGCCTTTTGGGCGAGCGCTACTGCCGGCCCGTGGTGGGACGGAGCGCGACGGTCGGCGCCAACGCCTGAGCGTCACACTGCGCGACGATCAGGGCGCTCGGGAAACGGGCGCCCTGTTTCATTGCCCCGAGGACCGCAGCCGCCGCCAGCGGCGCCCCGCGGCGAGTCGGACCCCACCGGCGAAGCCGAGCTCGGCGTACCAGCCAGCCGCGCGGGCCGGCGCGGATTCGAGGCCCACCACAGCCGTCAGGTAGCCCGCGCCGCGCTCCGAGGTGGCGCCCGCGAACGCGATCCCGAACCCGCCGTACAGGCTCGGCCCCGTGCGGGCGCCGGGCTCGAGCAGGAACTGCGCGCTCGCCGCGAGCCGCACGCCCGCCGCCCCGTCGTAGGTTCCGCCCGCCGCAGTCAAGGTGAAGCGCCCCTGCCCACCCGGGCGCCGCGCCACGCCGATCTCCCCCCCCGAGAACCAGCGCCGCGCCACCACGACCATCGCACCGGCGCCGACCTCGGTGGCCGTGAGGCGCTGGCCCGGGGCGGGCCGCACCCCGGCCGCTCCACCCGCGAGGGCGAGCACGCACGCGACCGTGCTATCGAAGCGCGACGTCGTAGGTGACGCGGATATCGGGCGCGAGCGAGGCCACCACCGAGCAGTATTTCTCGAGCGAGAGCTCGATCGCCCGACGCGCTTTCGCCTCGTCCGCGCCGTCCCCTCGGACGGCGAACCGGAAGTGCAACGCGATGTAGCGTCGCGGCTCCATCTCGCGGCGCGTGCCAGCGACCGCGATCTCGAGTGAGCGCAGCGTCACGCGCTGCTTCTCGAGGATCACCACGACGTCCGACGCCGTGCAGGCGGCGGCGGCGACGAGTAACAGCTCCACGGGCGACGTGGCCGTGGCGCCGTTTCCATCCACCTGAATCGCCGGTCGGCCCGGCGCGCCGCCCTCGAACTCGAGCCCCTCCCGCCACCGCACGAGGACCTCACGCACGTTTCCCGCCACCGTCAGTTCCCCCGCCGCGTCGTGAGACCCACGTAAATCCGGTTGCGCCGAAACAGGTCCATTGCGTGGTACTCGAGCAGCCAGTTGAACGTCGAGCGGTAGTGCAGCTCCACGCCGACCAGCACGTTCACCCACACCCCCGGACAGTCCGGGTCGACCGCACAGCCCTCGTGCCCCGCCAGGCTGAACCCGCCGCCCAGGTACGGCGTCGCGACTTGCTCGTCGCCGGTGAAGCGGAAGGCCACCTCGACGCTTCCCGCGTAGGTGTTCGCGCCCTGGAAGATGCCGAGCTCGGCGGAGGGACGAAGGCGTAGGCGCGGGTTGAACAGGTTCCCGGCGTCGAACGTGGTCCCGAGGACGAGCTGGCTGCTCCCGACGTCGAGCCCGCCCCGCACGCCGAAACCGAACAACCCGAGCCGCGTCCCAGCGTCGTGGCCGCGCCGCACGGGCGGCGGATGGAACTCCTGAGCCGCGAGCGTGGTCGCAAGCGCGAGCGCCGCCAGTGTCGTCCCCATCGTGCGCGTCACGCCAGTCCCCCCTCTCCCCCGCCCTCCCTGCCTCCGTTCGAGGGCGCGCGACTGCCCCGCGTGGCCGCGCGCCCGTAGTCCCAAATCGCGTACAGACCGACGGCCGCCGTGGCCCAGGCGAGCCGCCGCGCGTAGGGCGAGTCGGCGACCACGGCCACGAGCGTGAGCAGCTGCAGCGCCGTCACGGCCTTGCCGCCCGCGCGCGCGGGCAGGGCGAGCGGGCGCCGCAGCACCCAGCCGCCCAGCGAGCCGAGCACCGCGACGATGTCGCGGGCCAGCACGCCGAGGATTTCCATCGGATGGAGCGCGCCCCGTGCCGCGACGGTGAGGAACGCGGCGGCCATGAAAACCTTGTCGGCCACGGGGTCGAGCATCGCGCCGGCGCGCGAGGGGCCGAGCCGCCGTGCCAACATGCCGTCGAAGAAATCCGACGCCGCGGCCGCGCCCACGAGTCCGAGCTGCCACGCCGGGCGGTGTACGAACGGAAACGCGATGCCCAGAGGAACCCGAAGCGCCGTCAGGAGATCGGCCCACGTCACCCACGGTTTCACTTGCCCCTCCCACACGCGTTTCGTAGCTTCGACGCCGTGGATCTCAAGCTGCTGAAACAAGCGGCGATCTTCCAGGACCTGGACGACGGGGAGCTCGCTCGCGTCGCCGAGGTGTGCCGGGAGCAAAAATTCGCCGTCGGGCAGCACGTCTTCAAGGAAGGCGAGCCCGGCAACCGCCTGTTCATCATCTCGGAAGGCGAGGTCCGGATCTCGCGCACCATCCCGGGGTCGGGCGAGGAGGCGCTGGCCGTCCTCAAGCCCGGGGCCAGCTTCGGTGAAATGGCGATCTTCGACCGCTCCGAGCGCTCCACCGACGCCATCGCGAACACCTCCTGTACCCTGCTCACGATCTCCCGGTCCGACTTCGAGCTGCTGCTCGACTTCAACCGCGACATCGCGTACAAGGTCCTCTGGTCAGTGGTGCGGCTGCTCTCCGCGCGGCTGCGAGTCACGAACGACAACCTCCGGTCGTTCCTCGCCATGTCCATGTTCTAGGTGACGACGGCCGTCATCCCGTGCGGCGGGCGCGGGACCCGGATCGCCCCGCTCGCCGGTGCCACCCCCAAAGAGTTGCTCCCGGTCGCCGGCAAGCCGCTGCTGCAATGGACGCTGGAGGAGGCGGCGGCCGCCGGGATCGAGCGGGCGGTCGTCGTCACGAGCCCCACCAAGCCCGCGATCGCCGAGTTCCTCGCCGCCCGACCACTTGACCGCCTGACCACCGCGGTGGTCGTGCAGCCCGAGCCACGCGGGCTGGGCGACGCGATCACGTGTGCGCGCGCGGTCGTCGGGACAGACCATGTCGCCGTGATGTTGCCCGACAACTTGTTCCGCGCGAGCTACCCCATGCGGCCCGTGCTCGACGCCCACCGGCGCACCGGGCGCCCGGTGGTGCTCCTCGCGGAGATCCATGCGCGCGACGCGGCGACGAAAGGTCCCACCGGCCCGGCACGGTGTCGCCTCCGGAGCGATGGGCTGTATGACGTGCTCGCCGTGGCGTCGAAACGCCCCGGCGCCGAGCGCTTTGATCCAGGCAACGGCCCGTCCGCTCTCACCCCCATCGGCCGGATGGCGTTCGACGGGTCGGTCTTCGACCTCTTCGACTCCCAGCGGCGCGGGCTCGCACCGGGCGCCGAGCTCGACGACGTCCCCGTGCTCCAGGCACTGGCCCGTAGCAACCGCCTGGTCGGCGTGGTCCTCGCCGACGACTTCTTCGACGCCGGCATTCCCGAAGGCTACCGTGCCGCCCTGGCCGCGCACGGCGGGGGCGGTGTAGACTTGAGCCCGCTATGAGCCGACTCCCGTTCGCTCCACTGCTGCTGGCCGGCACCGCCCTGGTGGGGGGATGCTTCGATCTGTCGAGCCCCAACACGGGCTCCCTCAGATTGTCGCCGATCCTCGACTCGATGTTCGTGGGAGACACGCTCTCCCCGCGCACCGTGACCTTCTACGACGCCAACGGCACCCCCCAGAGCCCCGGCGTGGTTAAATGGCACATCACCCTGGACTCGGTGGGCGGGGTCCCCAATCCGGTCGCCACGATCGACAGCGTAACGGGCAAGATCGTGGGGCGCCGGCGCGGCGCGACGGTCGTATACGCGGAAGCGCAGCACCAGCTCGCGCCGGCTCTCATCACCGTTTCGAGCCGGCTCGACCTGACGCTGCTCCTGGACACCGTGTTCGTCATGCCGAGCGATACCATCACGCTGCCGCTTGCCATCGTGCAGCAGCCGGGGAGCCCGCCGTACACGTACTGGTTCAGCCCAACCCCCGACTCGGCGCGCTACACCATCGACACCGCCACCGGGCTCGTCACCGCGTTCCAGCCGGGCGCGGCGCTCGCGTACATCGCGCACGCGGCAACCAGCCAGGATACGGTCGCCGACACGGGCGCCGTGATCGTGATGACGCTCAGCAGCACCTCGGCGGGGGGCCGGTTCTTCGCGAGCGTTCTGGGAATCTCCATCCGGCACACGGGCGGTTCGGCTTCGGCCGTGAACTTCCGTAGGACGACGACCCCCGGCAGGCTGGCGTTCCGGCTGGTAGACTCGATCGGCTCGTCGACCGGTCCGCTGTTCGAGAGATTGATGATCACGCTGGCGGATTCGGTCGTCGGCGTCGGCAGGTTCGACATCGACACCCTGAGCCCCGACGAGGCGACCCCGGGTGCCGGGGCGCTCGGAGCGGTCTGCAATCCGCCGCGATCTTGGGGCCTGTGGTCGAGCAGCGCCGGTTCGGGAATCGTGGCGTTCTCGCACAGCCTGTTCAGCTTCCCCTCCTCGGGAGAAATCTCCGTGACGCAATACCATTTGATTCCGGGCGGATACGTGATCAGCGGCCGGTACACGTTCACGGCCCAGCGCCGGGATCTCTATACGGACGATCTGGGCCTACTCACGATCCACGGCAGCTTCGTCACGCCGCTCGTCACCTATTCGACGTCGTGCGAGCCGTGACGTTCGAGCACGCGTTCGCGGACCTGGGCGGCGTGCCGGCGAGCCGCCTGACCGATGCCCAGAGTCTCACCGGCCTGCTCCTCGCCGCGGCCAACGCGGCAGGCCTGAACCCCGCGGCGCCCCCGGTGGTGGCGGCCGGCCCGCGGGGCCTCGCCGCGGCGCTGGTGTGTCACGGCGGACACGTCGCGATGCACGCGCTTCCCGAGGAAGGACTCTGCTTCGCCGACGTCGCAGGGCCGGGGGCCAAGCACCCACAGCGCGGCCTCGAGATTATCATCAAGCGCCTGGGCGCGCGCGAGGTGCGCAGCGACACGCGCCGGCGCGGCAGCGTCACCCCGGCGACCAACCCGGAGGCTTCATGAACCAACTCACCCCGTACGCGGCCTTCTTCATGCGGCTCGCGGTGGGCGGCGTGTTCCTGCACCACGGCCTGATGAAGTATCACACCGGCATCGCGGGCGTCGCGGGGTTTCTGCACAACGTCGGCGTCCCGTTCGCCACCATCGGCGCCGTGATCCTCATCGTGGTCGAGACGATCGGCGCGGTGTGCGTGCTGCTCGGCCTGTTCACGCGGATTTGGGCGGTGTGCATGGCGATCGAGATGGTCGTGGCGATCCTGGCCGTACAGGTGCCGCGAGGCGGCAATTTCGAGCTCGAGGGCCTGCTGTTCGCGGGCGCGATCACCCTGTTCGCGCTGGGCGACGGACCGCTTTCCGTCGCGGTGAAATTGAAACACACGGGAACCTGATCCGGTAAGAGGCCGGTGAAAGGCCGGTAAAGAGCCGGGGAAGGGGGAAGGGCCCGCCCGACCCTTCCCCGGCCTCTCACGGGCCTCTTACCGGCCTTTTACCCGCCTCAATGCAGTATCCTCAGCAGCCCCGCGTCCGCGCTCCCCCTGAGGAAGCTCTCGGGGTCGGTCGCGGGGATCGCGACGCCGGTCTGCTTGCGGCCCCGCCGTGCGCTGGCGGCCATGTACTGCTCGAGCGAGCCGTCCGCCCACTCGCCGGCGTCGTCCTTCATCTGCAGCACGATCTCCTCCCACGTGCCGACGTAGGTGACGCCGCTTTGCGTGCTCACGCGGTGGATCTCCGCGTGCGCCGCGTGTCCCGAGCGCGAGCGCATGCCCTGCAGCTCTGTGAGCAGCGTGCCGAACAGCTCGAGCTGGCGCGGATCCCGCACCCGGCCGTCCGGGCCCATCGCCTCGATCTCTGCCAGCAGCAGATCCTCCGGCGCGGCCTCGCCGGCGAGGTCGTCGAGCCGCCGGTGCCAGGGGACCAGCTCGGGGTCGTCATCGGGGAGCCGGTACACGCTCCGCTTCAGCTCGATCAGGCGCCAGATCGCGAGGCCGTCGAAATGGTCGTCGGGCTCGGTGCGCTCCAAGTGGAACAGGGCGGCCTCGTATTCGCCCCGGTCGTACAAGAGGTTGGCGAGGTAAACGCGGGCCTCGCCGTGGTGCGCGTCGAGCTCGAGGGCGCGGCGCAGCCAGTACAGTGCGCCGCCCTCGTCGCTGAGCCGGTGGGCCGCGTACCCCGCGCATGCCGCCGCTTCCGCCGAGTCGGGATGGGCCGTGAGCGTGAACTCGAAGAACCGCCGCGCGTGATCGAGCAGGCCTTCACGGAACAGCGCGCGTCCCACCTGGAGCATCAGGTCGTGGTCGTCCCGAAAGCCGAGGGCGACGATGCGGTCGAAGCACGCCACCGCGGCGGCGCGGTCGCCGAACTTGAGCAGCACCTCGCCCAGGCCCGCGAGGGCGTCCTCGTGGTCCGGGTCGAGCCCGATCGCCTCCTCGAACGCGTGACGCGCCCACACATACTCCTCGCGGGCGAGCCGCGCGTACCCCATTCCCACGTGCAGCTCCACCGTGTGGGGGTAGAGTCCGAGGCCTTCTCGCAAGACCTCGATCGCTTCGTCGTAGTGTCCGTCGGTGTAGAGCTGATGCGCGCGTTCGTCGTAGTCGTCGGAGCTGAGGAACGGTTCCGACATCGAACGGGCCTCCCGGGAAGGTTGCGCTATGATAAGAAACCGCGAACGGTTTCACAAGCGACCGGCGCGGGCTATCTTGACCGCCGATGACGTCCGCTCCGCCACCCGGCCCCGCACCGCTCGACCCCGTATCCGATGGATCGGTGACCTCACCGCGCGGCTTCGCCGCGGCCGCGGTTCACGCCGGGCTCAAGGCGGACGGCGCGCTCGACGTGGCCCTGCTCGTCTCCGCCACGAGCTGCGCCACGGCCGGCGTGTTCACCCGCAACGCGGTGCGGGCGGCACCGGTGGTGTACGACGCCGAACTGCTCGCCGAGCGGCCGGGCCGCATCCGGGCCGTCGCGATGAACGCGCGCATTGCCAACGCCTGCACGGGATCGGAGGGGCTCGCCGCGACCCGCGCCATGGCCCAGGCGGCCGAACAGGCGGCGGCCCTCCCCCCCCGCACGGCGCTCGTGCTCTCGACCGGCGTCATCGGCGTGTCGTTGCCGGTGCCGCAGATCGCGGACGGGCTGCGCCAGGCCGCCGCCCGTCTCTCAGTCGCGGGCGGCGTCGCCGCAGCTCAGGCCATCATGACCACCGACACGAGACCGAAGCATTACGCCGTCCGCTTCGAAACGCCCGGCGGCCTGGTCACGGTGGGAGGGATCGCCAAGGGAGCCGGCATGATCCACCCCGACATGGCCACCCTGCTCGCGGTGCTCACCACTGATGCGGTGGCCGAGCCCGCGTCGCTCCAGCCCCTGCTCCGTCGGGTCGCCGACCGCAGCTTCAACGCCATCTCGGTGGACGGCGATACCAGCACCAACGATACGGCGCTGCTGCTCGCCAACGGAGTGTCCGGCGTGGATCCCGGCCGGGACGGTGCGGTGTGGAAGCTCTTCGAAGAGGCGGTGCAGCAGGTAGCCCGGGTGCTCGCCCTCGCGATCGTCGGCGATGGCGAAGGGGCCTCCAAGCTGGTCGAGATCCACGTGGTCGGGGCCGCGAGCGAGGCGGCGGCGCGCGAGGTCGGGCGAGCGATCGCCCGCTCCACGCTCGTGAAGACGGCGATCTACGGAGCCGATCCCAACTGGGGACGCATTCTCGCTGCCGCGGGCGCGGCCGGCGTCGCCTTGACGCTCGACCGCCTCACCCTGCAGGCCGCCGCGGACGGCGAGTGGCTCACGCTCGCGGAGGGCGGGGCGACGGCCCACCCCGATACCGAGCGCGCCCGCGCCATCTTTCGCCACAAAACCATCCGCCTCCGCATCGACCTTGGGGTCGGTCGCGCGGAGGCGATGGTGTGGACGTGCGACTTGACGCCGGACTACGTCCGGATCAACGCGGATTACACGTCGTAGTTACGGCTTCATCTTGCTGGTGTCTTTGGCCGCGGGCTTCGCGGTAGGCTTGGCTGCGTGCTTCTTCGATGACGCCTTCTTACTGCCCTTCTTGGCCGGCTTCGCCTTCGACGAGTCAGCCGCCGGCGTCTGGCCCTGCATCGGCGAGGGCTGTTGCGCGACGACGATCGCCGGGGCGGCGAGCAACGCCAGCGTGATGAGTGTGCGACGAATCATGTGCGTGTACCTCCAGAGGGATCGCGCGAGCCACCCTGGCCCGCTTCACCGGTGAGACCCGCCGGCGCACAGGCGCGTCACGCACACCGGACGGGCGCGACCGCCCGACATGGGAGTTTCAGACTGTAACTTAGGCGTCACGGCGGCGGCGGCGAGGCCGCCTCGGGCCGCCGCGCGCCCGCGACGCTCGCCCGCGCCGGCTTCGGCGGCGCCGGCACGTTCGGCAGCTCGCGGCGCACCACGGCCAGGGCCTCGGCGCGGGAGTGGCCGCGCTGCAACTCGTGCACCACGGCGGTGGACACGTCCAGCAGACGCTCGCCCCGCAGCCCCTGGTGCGCGGCGTCGATGATGAGGCTGGCGGACGAATCGGGGTCGAAGCGGTGCGCGGCTAGATCCGCCACCGAGTGCAGCGCGGAACCCCGCGGCTCCTGGGGCATGGCCGCCACGATCCGCTCGACCACGGGCGCCGGGAGGCCGCGCTTCAAGGCCGCGTAGATCGTGGTCACCTCGGCGGCCGTCGCCGGCGGGGCGTCGCCGGCCCGCACCAGCAGCGCCCGCGCGTCCCGTAGCTGATCGAGCATCTCCTGCGCCGCCGCCCCGATCCGCGCCGCCGACACGTGCTTCGCTCCGCCCTCGAGCGCCTTCTGCACCAGGGGCTCGGTCGGCAGGCCCTCGCGGGCGGCCACCTGTACCAGCGAATCGACGGTCGACACCGCCCCCGTGGGCACGCGCGCCTCCAGACGACTGCGCACCGACTGCGCCGCCAGCGGGCTCGTCACGAGCGTCAGGAGGAGACCGAGTTTCATCGCCTGGCGGCGCGGACGATGAGAATCGAGTTCTCGCGTCCGAAGTCGTCTTCCACGAGGCGGTCCGCCAGGTGATCGGTCACCCAGCGCTCGCCGTCCACGACGAACATGTATTCGTACGTCCCGGTGGGGAGCACCACGGTGGCGCGCCACACGCCGTCGTGATCCCGGTCCTCCAGCGGAATCGTGCCGGTGCGCCAGTCGTTGAACGAGCCGACCACGTGCACGGTCTGGGCGTCCGGGAAGCGCCCGACGAACTGCGCGATGCCCTCGTGATCGCCCAGCACTGGCCCGTTCCCCTCGTCGATGGGGACCAGCGTGAGGAGCGCGACGGCTGCAGCGAGTGCCAGACTCCACACGGGCCGGACCCGCAGGGTGACGGCATGCGGGATGGAGAACCAGCGTACCAGCCGCCGCATCCGCGACGGCGCCGGCCGCCGTAGGGCCGCCATCACCCGCGGCTCGAGGCCGGCGACGGCGGGAGCCGCCGCGAGCAGCGCGGCCGCGGCTTCCAGCCGCTCCACCACGAGCCGCAGCTCGCGCGGCAGGTCCTCGCGGGCCAACTCGCCGTCGAGCGCCCGATGGATTCTCGGATCGATCGGATTCATGCGTGGTCCTCCAATACCTGCAACAGCGCTTCTCGCGCCCGATGCACGCGCATCTTGAGCGTCGGGATGCGCTCGCCGGTCACGTCGGCCATCTCCTGATAACTCAACCCCTCGACGTGTTTCAGCACGAACGCTTCGCGCTGGTCCGGCGCGAGCTGGGCGAGCGCCCGCGCCACCAGCGCCAACTGCTCCGCCCGCTCGAGGGCGGCTTCGTTATCCGTCACATCGGCCACGGGCGGTGCCTCCTCCAGGGGAACGTCGGCCACGTCCCGTCGCGCGAGGTAGCTCTTGCACCGGTTCGCTACGATCCGGTACAACCAGGTGCGCAGCCGGGACGGGTCCCGGCAGCTGGCGAGGTGGCGGTACGCTCGCACGAGACTTTCGGCCACCGCGTCCGCCGCGACGTCGCGGCTCCCCAGCATGCGCGTCGCGAACCGCAGCAGACCGGTTTCGTAGCGGCGGATCAGGAGACCGAACGCCTCGCGATCGCCGCCAAGCACGCGGGCCACCACCTCCGTGTCGGAGGGGTCCCCCCTCACATCCGTATGACCTGCATGGAGATTAGGGCGTCACGCTAGCACGGACGCCGCACGCTGCGCTAGAGCAAGTAGGCGCACCGGATGGACGGGGTGTTTCGGGACGGAACCGCCCGCTCAACGGGCGGCGAGCACGTGCTGCGCGACGAGCAGGTAGCTGGACGCGCGCACTCCCTCGCCGCCCAGCACGCCCGCGAACGCTTCAAGCGTCGCTTCGGCGCGACGGCGGTAGCGCACGTCGCGCGTCGCCTCGGCGAGCTGCAGCATCACGCGCGCCGCCCAGGCGTTCGCCCCGGGGAGCAGATCGTCGAGCACCGGCTTGGCGCGATCGCCCAACACCGGCGCCGCGGGGTCCGTCACGACGGTGTCGAAGTAGCCACCGCCGATCGAGTCGGCGAAGTCGCGATCAAGCACGTCGGCCAGATCCTGCGCCACGCCGAGATAGCGCGCCCGGCCGTTGTAGCCGTAGGCGGCGAGGCAGGCAGCCGCGAGCTGGACCTGGTCCTGCAGCAAGCCGTGGACGGCGGCGCCGCCGGCGGTGTGGCGCGCACCGCGCTTGCGCGCGTACGTGAGCCGTAGCAGCCGGTCGAGCGCCCCGAGCGCGCGCCGCGCGACGCCCGAGTCCCCTACGGCGGGCGCGGCCTCCAGGACCGAGCCGATGACGTAGGCGTCGCGGTCGGCGAAGACCGCACCCTCGGGTCCGTCGCCCAGGTCGCGCGCGAGGCGCTGCAGCACCAGCCGCGCGGCGTCACGGTAGCGCGGAGTTCCCGTGAGGGCCCAACCCACGGCGAGGTTGCGCACCAGCCCGGCCCGCACCAGGCTCGGCGGGTCATCGCGCGCGACATCGGCGGTCACCACGTCGCCCGAGTCGACCATGAAGTCGAGCACCGTGCGTGCGGCCTTCAGGTAGCTCGAATCGCCCGAGCGCCCGTACGTCGCGAGCAGCAGGCTCACTGCCTGCGTGTGCATGAAGCTCCCCAGGGCGGCGTGCGTGCCGGCGACCGCCTGGAACGTGGCGCGCACGGCCGCCACCTGCGACGCCACCGTCCGCGGCTGCAGCACGCCGCGCGCCCGCGCCGCGTGCGTCAACGCCAGCTGCCGCACCAAAGCCGCCCGCTGCACGATGACGCCGCGCTGCTCACGGTAGCTCTTGGCCACCTCCGGCAGGAGCTGCTTCAGGCCCCGTCCGGTGACCGGATCGTCGGCAGGGAAATACGTGCCGCCGAAGAACGCCGAGCCGTCGGGTGTCAGGAACACGGTGACCGGATAGCCGCGCAGGCCGGCGAGCCACTGGACGGCCGCCTCATAGCGCTGGGCCACGTCGGGCCGCTCGTCGCGGTCGACGCGGACCGGCACGAAGAGCGAGTCGATCATCGCGCCCAGCGCGAGGTCGCCGTACACCTCCCGGTCCATCACGGCACACCAGCGACACTCCTCGGCGCCGACGTACAGGAGAATCGGGCGGTCGAGCCGCGCGGCGAGGGCGAATGCCTCGCGCCCCCATGGCTGCCAGCTCACGGGCTGGCGCGCGGCGCGTGTCAGGTAGTGGGTGGTGGATTGGGCCATGCGGTTGGTGAGCGGCCCGTGCTCGGAGACGCAAGCGCTTGCGGCGAGCGACAGGGTGAGCCAGGGCAGGGTTCGCATGGATGCGGCGCCTTCAACATACCCTGCCGTTCGGCGGCGCGTTCCCCCCCCCAAAAAACAGCGACCTGGAAGTGCGCGCCGGCGAGGTCGGGCGTGCGGTCCCTCCCTCTACGCGTGCGCAGCATTCCAGGTCGCCGTGCAGTTTGTGCATTTGACGCCGGTTCGTCAATAGGGCGCCGATGCAACACCCGCCGGGCGAGTGAGACGTAGTTATAGTTGGGGTATGCCCGAGGAGACCCGTATCACTCCGAAACCGAACGGGCCGCTCGTCGTGCAAGGCCCGGTGAAGATCGTCACGCCGGACGGCCGCGAGCTGCCGGTACCCCCCCGGAAGGACGGCCGACCGGCGGAAGTCGTTGTCCTGTGCCGTTGTGGGGGATCGGCCACGAAACCGTTTTGTGACGGAACTCACAAACGCAATGGCTTCAGCGACACCCCCCAAGCGAGCCCCGCTCCCACGCCTTAAGTAGGCCGTATTATGTTGTCACCGTCGTCCTGCCCCCCTGCCCCCTGCCCCCGAATGGAGGAGCGACATGGCGAAGGCTGGCAAAGCCCCGATGGCCGCCGACGAAGGGTACTGCGTGAAGTGCAAGGCGAAGCGGAAGATTTCGAACGCCCAGCAGGTTAAGATGGCCAATGGCCGGCCGGCCCTGAAGGGCGTGTGCCCGGTGTGCGGCACGGGGATGTTCAAAATCCTGCCGCCAAAGTGAGCCTGACTCGATCCGACAACCTCGGGCCCCCGGTCGCGTGAGCGGCCGGGGGCTTCTCGCTAGGGTGCCACCCGCCGGGTCCCGTTCCCCTGGTAGGCGTAGCGGAAGGTGATGCACGCCGTCCCGGCGTCCCGGCAGTAGTAGGTGAGCAGCTCGAGTTTGGCGTACTTCCCCCGGGGGGTCCGCACGCCGTAGACGTGGTGTTTCGAGGTCAGCAGATGGCTGAGCATGCTGTAGGCGTACCACTTCCCGACGGCGGGATTGGTGGAGTCCGGTGCGGGGCTCTTGTCGGCGTAGCCTGTGGCCGGGAGCTCGACGACGGAGTCGAACGGCAGCGGTCCCAGGTCGACGATGCCGCCGCCCGGCGCGGTAATCAGGTGGAAGCGACGAAAGGCCAGGTCCCAGGGCCCGGAATCCACGGTGGCGTTCCGGCCGAAGTCGAACCGGCGCCACCGATCCGTGGCCGAGGCGTCGAGCGTATAGGTCCCCGGGCCGACGAGCGAGTCGCCTACGACGGCGGGCGGGGCCCTGGTCAGCGCGAAGGCGGGATACTCAGGGCTCGTGAGCGACCCGATCACGAGGGACGCGACGAGCAGCAGGAACGCGGCACCGATCACGAGCACGAGGATGGGTGGGCGCGCGGCTCCGCTCCGCCCGGTCACGCCTCGGCCATGAAGGGGTAGCGGAAGGTCCGGGGCGGGACGAAGTTCTCTTTCAGGGCGCGCGGACTGACCCAGCGGATCAGGTTGAGCAGGCTGCCGGCCTTATCGTTGGTGCCGCTGGCGCGGGCTCCGCCGAAGGGCTGCTGTCCCACCACCGCGCCCGTCGGCTTGTCGTTTACGTAGAAATTTCCGGCGGCATAGCGGAGCGACGCCTGGGCCTCGTCCACGGCGCGGCGGTCCTGTGCGAACACCGCACCGGTGAGGGCGTACGGGGACGTCTGGTCCACCAGCCGCACGGTCTCCGCCCAGCGACCCTCCGGATATACGTACAGCGAGAGCACGGGACCGAAGATCTCCTCGCACATGGTGCGATACGCGGGGTTGTCGGTCTGGATGAGGGTCGGCTCGATGAAGTAGCCGTCCGCATCGTCCGCGCCACCGCCGGCGAGCACTGTGACGCCCGGTGTGTGCTTGGCAGCGTCGAGGTAGCCCTTGATCTTGTCGAACGCCTTTCGGTCGATGACCGCGCCCATGAAGTTTGTGAAATCGGCCGGGTCGCCCATCTTCACCTCGTCGAGCGTCGCGAGCACCCGCTCCCGCAGCCGGGGCCACAAGGTGTCCGGCACGTAGGCGCGCGAGGCGGCGCTGCACTTCTGCCCCTGGTACTCATACGCCCCCCGCACTATGGCCGCCGCGAGGGCGTCCACGTCGGCGCTGGCGTGCGCCAGGATGAAGTCCTTGCCGCCCGTCTCTCCCACCAGCCGCGGGTAGCCGGCGTAGCTCGAGAGACGTTCGCCCACGCGGTTCCAGAGCGCCTGGAACACCTCCGTGGAGCCGGTGAAGTGGATCCCGGCAAGGGCGCGGTCGAGCAGCAGACTATCGGAGATCTGCACCGCTGGGCCGGGCACGAAGTTGATGACGCCCGGTGGCAGGCCGGCTTCCTCGAGCAGCTTGAGGATGAAATAGTTCGAGAAGACCGCCGTCGCGGCCGGCTTCCAGACCACGGTGTTGCCCATGAGCGCGGGCGCCGTGGGGAGGTTGCCGCCGATCGACGTGAAGTTGAACGGCGTGATCGCGTACACGAACCCCTCGAGCGGGCGGTAGTCGAGGAGGTTCCAGGTACCGGGCGCGGAGATCGGCTGCTCGGCATACAGCCGCTCCGCGAAGTGCGGGTTGAAGCGCCAGAAATCGATCAGCTCGCACGCCGCATCGATCTCCGCCTGGTGCGCGGTCTTCGACTGCCCGAGCATCGTCGCCGCATTGACGATGGGGCGGTACCGCGTGGCGAGGAGCTCCGCTGCTTTGAGGAAAACGGCCGCGCGGCGCCCCAGGTCCCACCCGGACCAGTCGTGCCACGCTTCGCCCGCCGCCGCGATCGCCGCCCGCACCTCCGCCGGCCCTCCCTGATGCACCTTGGCGAGCACGTGGTGGTGGCAGTGGGGCATCACGGCGTCGATGGTCTTGCCGGTGCGGACCTCCTTTCCGCCGATTACGAGCGGGATCTCCAGTTGGCGGGAGGAGAGGTCCTTGAGCGTCCGCTTCAGCTCCAGGCGCTCGGTGGTACCGGGGGCGTAGGAGAGGACTGGCTCGTTGACCGGAACCGGTATCATGGGAGTGGCGTTCATGGGAGGAATCTAATTGCGGATTGCGGATTGCGGATTGCGGAATCCTTCCGCGACGCAACCCAATCCGCAATCGACAATCCGAAATCCGCAATATGATCCATCCCCAAACCCGCATCGGCCACGTCCACCTTACGGTGGCCGACCTGGACCGCGCCCTCGGGTTCTATCGGGATGTGCTCGGCTTCGAGGTCACGACGCGGTACGGCACCGATGCCGTGTTTCTCTCAGCCGGCGGCTACCATCACCACATCGGCCTCAATACCTGGGCGGGCCGGGGGGCGTCGCCCCCGCCTCCGGGGACGACCGGGTTGTACCACCTCGCCATCCTGTTGCCCGATCGACGGGCGCTCGCGGCCGTCGTGCGAGGGATCATCGACGCGGGGATCCCGCTCGAGGGCGCCGCAGACCACGGCGTCAGCGAAGCCGTGTACCTGCGCGACCCCGACGGCAACGGTGTCGAGCTGTATCGCGACCGACCGGAAAGTGAATGGCCGCGCGCACCCGACGGGCAGCTCGTCATGTACACGCGGCCACTCGACCTCGCGGCGCTAGTGGCTGCGCAATAGCTCCGGCGACACGGTCGCCGCCACGATCGGCTGCACCGGCAGCCGTTTCTCCCAGCGCGCCAGCAGCTCCGGCAGGTTCGCCAGCTCGAACGCGGAGACCGCGATCACGGCGGACCCCTGCATCAGGTCCGCGGCGATGGCCTTGTCGTAGGTGTCCGACTGGGAGTGATGCGTGTGGTTGTAGCCGCGGGTGAGCTGGTTGAAGTTGAACCCCGGCACGCCGTAGGGGATGAACGACAGGTGATCGGTGCCGCCCTTGACGGCGTCGGTGATGGTATCGGCGTTGAGGCGGTGGACCGGCGCGAGCAGCGTGCGCCACAGGGCGTAGGCTTCCAGGTGACCCTGCAGCGCCATCCCGGTGATGGCTCCCGCGCCGTTATCGAGCACGATCACCGCCTGGACCGAATCCGCGTCCGCGGCGTGCGCCTCGGCGTATTTCCGCGAGCCGATCAACCCCTGTTCTTCTCCCGTGAAGAGAATGAAGCGGACGGTGCGTTTCGGCTTGAGCCCCGATTGCGCGATGATGCGGGCGGCTTCCAACGTGGCGATGGAGCCGGTGCCGTTGTCGGTCGCGCCCGTCCCCAGGTCCCAGGAATCGAGGTGAGCGCCCACGATCACGACCTGCCCCGGGCGCTCGCTCCCCCGCAGCTCGGCGACCGTGTTCCACTGCGGCACTGAGTCCTTCATGGTGAGCGTATTCTGGATGTTCGCCTCGAGGCGGGGCGTCACACCCGCTGCGAGCAGCCGGTCGAACAGCGCGTACTCCTCGTGAGCCACGACGACCTGCGGCAGCGGCAGGACCCGCGTGGGCGAGCCGCTCATGTTGAGCAGGTCCTGCTCCTTGCCGGCATCGAGCAGGATGCCGAGCGCTCCGGCGTTCCGCAACAAGAACGGCTGATCGGTGTTGAACTGCATGATGCGGGCGCGGGTAGCGGAATCGAGGCGCTGTCCACCTCCCACGAATCCGCGGAACGCCGCCCGTTGCCGCTCCGAGTCGGCCGCCGTCATCGGGGGCCCGTCGTTGTTCCACACGAACTGGGGCGGCCGCAACATGACCCAGGCGCCCTTCACTCGGGCCCTGTTCGCCTCAATGCTCTCGGCCGTGCTGGCGTCGATGCGCACCACCGGCCCGCTCACGGTCTTGCCATTCGTGCCCGGCGCCCACGCCCAGCTCGCGGCCACGACGTCGTGCATGCGGGGCGCGACGAGGCGCATCCACATCGGCCCCCGGGTCCACGTGCCGCCGAAGTTCCACTGCTCGAGGCGCGCGTCGAGTCCGTACTCCTTGAATTTGGCCAGCGTCCAGTCGTTGGCGGCGCGGGCGGCGGGCGAGCCGGTCAGGCGAGGCCCGACGACGTCGGTGAGGTGCTGCAGGTTCGCCATCGCCTGCGAGTGGGTGAGGGCCTGATCGATGAGCACGCCTGCCCCGCTCGTGTCCACCGTCGGGGTCTGGGCGGCAACGGGTCGGGGAGCGAGCGCGACGAGCAACGCGGTCGCCGCGGCGATACATGAGCGGTTCACGGGAGTCCCTCTCAGGAAGTCCGTATTCCCTAACGTTACGCGCGGCGGGGGAGACGCGTTAGGCGGCGGACGGCTCTCCTGCCCGGCGCGCATCCACGGAGCGTTGCGGTGGGACGGGGAGGGTCACGGTGACGGTCGTGCCGCCGCCGGGTCGCGAGTCGACGGCGATGCTGCCTCCGAACATGTTGCGCACCACGCTCTGTACCACCACCAGCCCCATCCCGCTCCCCTCCCCGAACTCCTTCGTGGTGAACCCCGGCTCGAAGATGCGCTCCAGGTCTTCGGCGCGGATTCCGGCGCCCTCGTCACGCACGGTGAGCCGCAGCGACCCGCCGGTCTGCTCCAGGCCGACGCGGATGGGCGCCTGCCGGCCGATGCTCGCGTCGGCGGCGTTACGGATCAGGTTCACGAGCATGTCGTACAGCGCGTTCGGGTCGCCCTTGAGATAAACCTCCTCGAGCGTGAAGTCGAACTGGAGCGGGACTTTCTTGTCCTTGAGGACGCGGCTCTCGAGCGTGCAGCAGGAGCGGACCACGCGTACGGCGTCGAACCGCTCCGAGCGCGCCAGCGTGCCCCGGGCGCGGTCCTTGATGGCACGCAGGAAGTTGACCCCGCGGTCGATATCGTCGACGACCTGACCCAGCTCGTCGAGCATCTCGAGCCGCCGCGCGGCGGCGACCTCGGTCCAGCGGCCCAGGGCCTCCATGGCGAGCTGCAGGCCGGCGCGCGCCGCCGTCAACGGATTCGACACCTCGTGCGCGATGATCCCCGGCAACGTGGCCAGGTCCTGCAGCGGGTCCGTCCGCTTGGGAACGGGTGCGGCTGGCAGCTCGCGACGGTCGAGCAGCCCGAGGCAGAGGCCCGCGAGCTCGAGCGTGAGGCGCTCCCGGCTGCGGCGTTCCCGCCCCTCGGGGGGCGGAGACGGCGGGCGGGTGCGCACCGGGGCGACCACCCAGTACCCCTCAGAGGCACGGGAGCCTACGAAGCGGCTGCCCTGGACGATCTGGATGCCCCAGCGCCGCAGCGTGGAGTCGACGTCGAGCTTGCTGTCGTGATGGGCCGGGGCGGGGGCGCTCGAAGCCTGGGGCTCGAGCTCGGCGCGCGCCGACACTTCCCACACCGTGACGGGCCGGCCGCCCAGCGCGATGCTCGCTTGCCGCAGGATCTCGCGCCTGCCCTCAACGAAGGTCTCTGGTCCGCTCACCGAGGCTCCGCCGGTCACCACCGGCATGCATAAGGGGGGCGCGTATCTACATATGCGATATCCGTGCCGTTGCGTCAAGCAACGGGGCTTGAAGCCCTTTGGCGGGCTGTCGTTGCGTGACGTATTCTTCTTTTCATGCTGCCCACCGGAGCCCAACCGGTCGTCCGGGCCGCAGTCGAGGGCCCGCGCGAGCGCGAGCGCATCCGTACGCTCGTGGTCTCCGACCACGACGATCTCGCCGCCCTCCTCGCCGAGCGCATCGTCGACACGATCCGGCGCGGGGTGGCTGCGAACGGCCGCTGCGTGCTGGGGCTCGCCACCGGCAGCACCCCGCTCGGGATCTACCGTGAGCTGATCCGGCGGCACCGGGCAGGGGAAGTCGACTTCGCGGCGGTGACGACGTTCAACCTCGACGAGTACTACCCGATGGTGCCCGACAGCCCGCACAGCTACCGGCGCTACATGTGGGAGAACTTCTTCGCCCACGTGAACATCAAGCCGGAGAGCGTGCACATCCCCGATGGGAGCACGCCGCGCGAGCGCCTGGCGGAGCACTGCGCGGCGTACGAGCAGGCCATCGTCCACGCCGGCGGCATCGACGTCCAGATTCTGGGGATCGGCAAGAGCGGGCATATCGGCTTCAACGAGCCCGGCTCCCCGCCGGACTCGCGCACGCGGCTGGTGACGCTCGACACGGTCACACGCCGGGACGCGGCGGCGGATTTCTTCGGCGAGGACAACGTGCCGCGCGAGGCGATCACGATGGGCGTGGCGACGATCCTCCAGGCCCGGGAGATCGCCCTGATCGCCACCGGCGAGCACAAAGCGGACGTCGTGCAGCGTGCCGTGGAAGGCGAGCCGTCCCCCGACGTCGCCGCCACGTTCCTGCAAGGCCACCCCCACGCCGCGGCATACCTCGACCTGGCGGCGGCGGCGGAGCTGACGCGCATCAAGACCCCCTGGCTGCTCGAGCCGGTGGAGTGGACGCCCGCCATGACCGAGCGCGCCGTCGTGTGGCTCGCCGAGCAGGCGGGCAAAGCGGTCCTGAAGCTCACCGCCCGGGACTACTCGGAGAACCACCTGAGCCCGTTGCTCGCGAAATACGGCGCCCCGGGACCGGTCAACGGCATCGTGTTCAACCGGCTGCGGGACAAGATCCGGGGTCGCCGCAAGCTGCCGTCGCGCCAGCGCATCCTCGTCTTCTCACCGCATCCGGACGACGACGTGATCTCAATGGGCGGGATCCTGCGCAAGCTGTGGGAGAACGAAAACGCAATCGTCGTCGCCTACATGACGAGCGGCAACATCGCCGTTTTCGATCACGACGTGCAGCGGCAGCTGGACTTCGTGGAGCGCGCCGCCGAAGCGCTCGGGATCGACCGCGCGGCGGTGCGGCGGGTACGCGACGCGGTCGAGGCGAGTTTCGAGCGCAAAGGGCCGGGGGGCATCGATCTGCCGGTCGTTCAAGACTTGAAGCAGATGATCCGCGAGGCGGAGGCGATCTCGGCGCTCGAGTCCGTGGGGCTGCCGCGCGGCGCCGCCCGGTTCCTCAATTTGCCCTTCTACCGCACGGGCGAAGTCCGCAAGCGCCCGATCGGGGACGAGGACGTCGCGCTGGTGCGCGCGCTCCTCGAGGAAGTGCGCCCCGACCTCGTGTTCGTCGCGGGCGACTTGTCCGATCCGCACGGCACGCACCGGATGTGCAAGGCGGCGGTGGAGCGCGCCCTGGAGGGCTACACCGCGACCCGGCCTCAGGTCTGGCTGTACCGCGGCGCGTGGCAGGAGTGGCCCATCACGCAGGCCGACGTGCTGGTGCCGCTGTCGCAGGACGAGCTGCGGGCCAAGATCTTCGCCATCTTCAAGCACCAATCGCAAAAGGACACGGCCCCCTTCCCCGGGGGGCACGACGACCGGGAATTCTGGCAGCGGGTCGAGGCCCGCAACATCGAGACAGCGGCGCGGGCGGACCGGCTGGGGCTGCCCGAGTACTTCGCGATGGAGGCGTACGTGGTGGACCGTGACGGCCCCCCGGGACGCTGAAGCCCGGGCCGCCTCGCGGCGCCTCCTGGCAACGAGCGAGCGGGAGCTGCAGCGGATCGTTCTCGACATGCACGACGGCCCGGTGCAGGACATCTTCGCGGCCCTGTCACAACTGCAGGTGCTCGAGCGCTCGCTCGCCGGCGATGCCATGGCGCAGCAGCGCGCCAATCAGGCGGTGCAGCTGCTGGAGCGCGCGCTCGGCGAGATCCGCAACTTCATCGGGGCGTTTCGGCCGCCGGGCTTCGAGCGCCGCGCCTTGGGCGAGATCGTCGAGGGACTGGCCGTGCAGCACGAGACGCTCACCGACCAGGGGGTCGAGCTCGACCTCCCGACCGACCTCGGCGACTGCGCGCTCCCGACCAAGATCGCGATCTACCGCATCCTGCAGGAAGCACTCGCCAACGGCCACCGTCACTCCGGGGCCTCGCGCCAGCGGCTGACGGTCCACCGGCGCGGCAGCGCCATCGCGCTGACGGTCTCGGACGACGGCAAGGGCTTCGACCCCCAGCGGGTGCTGGCGAGTGAAGCGGACGTCGGCGTGGAGGGCGGACACTTCGGGCTGCGGGGCATCCAGGATCGCGTGGCGATGCTGGGCGGATCGTTCGCGATCGACAGCGCCCCCGGGCGCGGCACCTCGCTCACCGTCACCCTGCCGGCGGAGTGACAAACCCGCCGTGATCCGCGTCCTCCTGGCGGACGACCACGCGATCGTGCTCGAAGGGCTGCGGGCGCTGCTCGACGGCGAGCCCGACATCAAGGTCGCCGCCTGGACCACCGACGGCACAGAGGTCTTGAAGCTCGTCCAGCAGCACAAGCCCGACGTCGTGGTGCTCGACCTCGAGCTGACGAGCATCAAGGGCACGGCGGTGATCGCCGCGCTGCGAGACCGTCCGTCCGCGCCCAAGGTGCTGGTCCTGACCGCGTACAACGACGGTGACTCGCTCCGCTCCGCGCTCGACGCGGGGGCGGACGGGCTGGCCTTGAAGACCGAGTCCCCGCAGCAGACCCTCACGGCCATCCGACAGGTGCACGGCGGTCAGCTCGTGTTCCCGCAGGCGGCGCGGCGCTGGATCGAAGGCCGGGCCGCGGGCGCCCCCGGCGATCTGACGCCGCGCGAGCGCGAGGTCTGGAGCCTCGTCGCCGCGGGGCTCACCAACCCCCAGATCGCCGAGCGGCTCGGCCTCTCGGACAACACCGTCAAGTTTCACGTGCAGCATCTGTTCTCGAAGCTGGGGGTCAAGAACCGCACGGAGGCGGCGCTCAAGTACGCGCACGGCCCGCCCCGGTAGGGTCTCGTTCGTACTTGACAAGGTGTAGTTCCAGCCGGAAACTCAAGCCTCCACCACCGGCCCGAGGGAGTTTATGACCGCTCCTGCGCTGTCCATGAAGGAACTGCGCCGCGTCGTCATCGCGGCGGCAGTTGGCAACGTGATCGAGTGGTACGACTTCTACATCTTCGGGAGCCTCGCCGCCCTGCTGTCGGTCAAGTTCTTCGAGCAGGGTCCTGGTGGAGGCGCGCTCATCCGCACCGTAGGGACGTTCACCGCCGGGTTCCTGATCCGGCCGCTCGGGGCCTTCGTGTTCGGCCGCGTCGGCGACATCGTGGGCCGCAAGTACACCTTCCTCATCACCTTGAGCGGCATGGGACTGTCGACGGCGCTCATCGGCGCCGTGCCGAGCTACGCCAAGATCGGCGCGGCGGCAGGCTTCATCCTCTTGTTCCTGCGCCTGATCCAAGGGTTGTGCCTGGGCGGCGAGTACGGCGGCGCGATCACCTATGTCGCGGAGCACGCGCCGGATGAGAAAAGGGGCTACTACACCGGCTGGCTGCAGACCTCGCCGACGCTCGGAATCGTCGTGTCCCTGATCGTCATCATCGCCACGCGTGAGATGTTGGGGACCGAAGCGTTCAACGCGTGGGGATGGCGCATCCCGTTCCTGCTCTCGCTGCTCATGGTCGCGATCGCCATCTATATCCGACTGCAGCTGCAGGAGACGCCGATCTTCCAGGCCATCAAGGCCAAGGGGCAGACGTCGAGCAATCCGTGGCGCGAGGCGTTCTGGAGTCAGAACATCAGATACGTGCTGATCGCGAGCGTCGTGGTGATCGGCGAGGGAGTAGTGTGGTACAGCGGCCAGTTCTGGGCGCTGTATTTCATCCAGCAGGTGCAGAAGCCCGACGTGTTGCACCCCGCCATCATCACGGGTGCGGCGCTGCTGCTCGCCACGCCGTCGCTCATCTTCTTCGGCTGGCTCTCGGATCGGATCGGCCGGAAGCCGATCATCCTGGGCGGCTTCTTCCTCGCGGCCGTCACGTACTACCCGCTCTATACGGCGTTGGGGAACGCCGCCAACCCTGCCAGCATCAACTATCCGCTGTCGATCTTGATCGTCGCGATCATGGTCAGCTACGTGGGGATGGTGTACGGACCGATCGGCGCGTTCCTCGCCGAGTACTTCCCGGCGCGCATCCGGTACTCATCCGTGTCGGTCCCCTATCACATCGGCAACGGCTGGGGCGGCGGACTGGTGCCCGTCATCACGACCGCGGCGTACGTGACCGCGCAGAACGCGGGACTATCGATGTCGCAGAGCCTGGGGCACGCCCTGGTCTATCCCATCACCGTACCGGCAGTGGCGTTCCTACTCGGCCTGTTCTTGATGCCGGAGACGCGCAAGATCAGCATCTGGCAGCCGGCGGAGGTACGCGCCGGCGCCAGAGGGTAAACACAGGATCTCGCGTAGGGACGCAGGGTCTATCGTAGGGGCGCAGCGTGCTGCGCCCCTACGACGTTGTGCGTCATGCCCCGCAGCGAATAATCGAGCAGCTGGATCGTGTGCAAAACCGGTATCGTACGCCCCACGCGCGCCAGCCCCGCACCGAGCTGCAGCAGGCACCCCGGATTCCCAGAGACGATCACGTCGGGGTCGGTCGCGAGGCAGGCCCGGACCTTGCGATCGCCCAAGTCAGCGGCGGCGCGGGGCTCGATGAGATTGAAGATCCCAGCCGAGCCGCAGCACAGCGCGGGGTCCGAGATCTCCACCAGCTCCACCTGAGGAATGGCGCCCAACAGACGGCGGGGCTGCTGGCGCACGTTCTGCGCGTGCTGCAGGTGGCAGGCATCGTGATACGCCACGCGCAGCGGCGCGCCCAGCGAATGGCGCGGCGCCCGGGGCTCGAGCTCGGCGAGGAGCTCGGAGACGTCCCGACACTTGGCGGCGAGCGCTCGGGCCCGCTCCGCGTAGGCCGGATCATCCCGCAGCAGGTGCCCGTATTCCTTCATCGTGGAGCCGCAGCCGGCGGCGTTCGTCACGATGGTATCCACGTCGGCGCCCGCGAACGCGTCGATCAGGCGACGTGCCGCCTCGAGCGCCTGCTGCTCCATCCCCGCGTGCACCATCAGCGCGCCGCAGCACCCCTGATCGGGCGGGACGACGACTTCGCAGCCCTCCGCGGCCAGCACGCGCGCGGTCGCCGCGTTCACGTCGGCAAAGAAGACGCGCTGCACGCACCCCAGTAACAAGCCCACGCGACGGCGGCGCTCGCCCTGCGCGGGTACACGCGGCGGCAGCCGCGTGCCCCGTGCGCTCAGCGTCAGGTCCGGCAAGAGCGACTCCATAGCGGAGAGCCGCGGTGGGAGCAGGCCCGGCAGCCCGAGGCGACGCGCCAGCGCGCGCAGGCCGGAGCGCTGGTAGAGCCAGAGCGGCAAGGTCAGGGCGCGCAGCCGGCCCGGATGTGGAAACAGCGCAAAGATCATCCGGCGGAACAGGCGATCGGCGAACGACCGGGAGTAATGACGCTCGATCTGCGCGCGCGTCGCCTCGATCAGCTTGTCGTACTGCACGCCCGATGGGCACGCGGTGAGGCACGCCATGCACCCGAGGCAATGGTCGAAATGGCCGACGTAGGTGCTCGTCATCTGGGCGTTGCCTTCGGCGCCGAGCTTCATCAAGTAGATCCGCCCGCGCGGGGAGTCCATCTCCTCACGCCAGGTGAAGTACGTCGGGCAGGTGGGCAGACAGAAGCCACAATGCACACACTGGTCGATCAATGCCGCCGCGGGCGGGTGATGCTCGTCGAAGATCGATAGCGGCGACATCACAGGCCTCCCACGAACCGACCGGGGGAGAGGGTCCCTCCTGGGTCGAGTTGTTGCTTGACGCGTTGGAACAGCGGCAGCGCGTCGCCCGGAGAGCCCCACACGTCGAACCGCGCCTTCACGTCCTCCGAGCCGCGTAAGACCACGAGCGTGCCACCATCCCGTTCCGTTGCCGCCCGCAGCCGCTGCAACGCCGCGACCAGCGTGTCGGACGTGCCGCCTTCCAACCGGAAGTGCCCCACTCCCAGGCCCTGGACCACGGCACGCCAATCCAGAGACAGCGCCGTGCAGGCGTCTCGCAGCTCGGTGCAGAACGCTCGGACCTCGGTCGGCAGCGCGCTGAAGGTGCCTACGACCGCCGGGTCAGTCCCCTGCCACAGCTCCTCGCGGGTCCGCCACACGGCGGCAGGAGGATCGACGCGTGCCACATCGGCAGCGAGCCGCAGCAGCTCGTCCTGCTGCGAGTCCAGCCCCGCGCGCGTTCCCTCGAAGCCCACATCGAGCCCCGGCTCGGCCGATCGACCGGCCCGTACTTGCAGCGACACGAAAGCGAGCTGCGAGTGCTGAATGGCGAGCGCCAGCTCGCACAGCGGCTCCAGGCGCGGCGCGGTGAACGTGAGGGTGCGCGTCTCGTGAGGGAGCGGATGCAGCCGGAACACCGCCTGCGTGATCACCGCCAGCGTTCCGAACGATCCGGTCGCGAGCTTCGGCAGGTCGTAGCCGGCCACGTTCTTCACCACTTTGCCGCCGCTCTTCGCCACGGTGCCGTCGGCCAGCACGAGCGTGACCCCGATGATCAAGTCGCGCAGCGCGCCGAATCGCGCGCGCAGCGGCCCGTTGTCGTTCGCGGCGAGGATCCCACCGATGGTCGCGCGCTCGGGCCAGAGCGGATCGCACGCGAGCCGCTGGCCGTGCTCGGCGAGGGCGTGCTGCAGCCGCGCGACCGTGCAGCCGGCCTCGACCGTCGCTGTCATGTCGCCCCAGGCATGCTCCAGCACGCGATCGAGCCGCACCGTGGAGAGCACCAGGTCGGCACGTCGCGGCGGCCGGCCCCAGTCGAGCTTCGTCCCGCCGCCGCGCGGAATCACGGCCAGACCGTCGCGGCTCGCGTCACGCAGCAGCGTCGCCACTTCGTCCACGCTGCCGGGCTCGACGACGCTCGCCATGGCCAAGCGTCAGAAGAGCTGCGCGATCCCCGCCGTCTCGAGCGGATGCGGCTGGTAGGGGCCCGTCTTTTCCGCGCACAAGCGGGGACGCGGGAACACCTTGGTGGGATTCGACAACCGCTCGGGATCGAAGGCGCAGCGCACCCGCTGCATGGTGTCGAGGTCCGGCTCGGCGAACATCACGGGCATGAACGCCTTCTTTTCCTCGCCGACGCCGTGCTCGCCGGTGATCGAGCCTCCAGCCTTGACGCACAGCTCGAGAATGCTGAACGCCAGCCGCTCGGCGCGCCCCTCCTGGCCCTCGATGCGCGCGTCGTACAGCACCAGGGGATGCAGATTGCCGTCGCCCGCGTGGAACACGTTGGCCACGCGCAGCCCGGCCTGCCCGCTCAACCGCTCGATCTCGCTCATCACTTCGGGCAGGGCCGTGCGCGGAATGACGCCGTCCTGCACGATGTAGTTGGGCGAGATCCGCCCCATGGCGGCGAAGGCGGCCTTGCGACCTTTCCAGACCGCGGCGCGCTCCTCCTCCGACTGCGCCTGCCGGATCTCCCATGCGCCGCAGGAGGTACAAATCGCCCGCACCTGGACCATGAGAGCGGCCACCTCCGCGGCCGGCCCGTCGAGCTCGACCAGGAGCAGGCCGCCGCAGTCCGGATAGTTGGGGTGCACCGCCGCCTCGGCCGCCCGGATCGCCAGGTTGTCCATCATCTCGATCGCGGCCGGCAGGACGCCGGCGGCGATGATCCCGCTCACCGCCGCTCCTGCCTCGTTGGTCGAATGGAACGCCGCGAGCAGCGTCTGAATCAGGGCGGGTCGCCGCACCACGCGGAGAATCACTTTCGTCGCGATCCCGAGGGTGCCTTCGGACCCGACAAACACACCGCACAAATCGTATCCGGGTCGATCGAGCGTGGGGCCGCCCAGGTGCACGAGCGAGCCGTCCGGGAGCACCACCTCCAGACCGAGGACGTGCGTGGTGGTGAACCCGTACTTGAGGCAGTGGGCGCCCCCCGAATTCTCGGCGACGTTGCCCCCGATGGAGCACACCTGCTGCGAGGAAGGATCGGGGGCGTAGAAGTAGTGCGGCCAGACGGCCTGGGTCACGCTCAGGTTGAGCACGCCCGGCTCCACCACGACCCGGGCATTCGAGATGTCCACCTCGAGGATGCGATTCATCCGCGTCAGACTGATGACGATGCCGTGCTCGATCGGCAGGGCGCCGCCGGAGAGCCCTGTACCGGAGCCCCGCGCGACGAAGGGGATGCGCGCCTCGTGGCAGACGCGCACGACGGCCTGGACCTGCTCCGTCGAGGTGGGCAGGACGACGGCGGAAGGGAGCACGCGGAAGTTCGTGAGGCCGTCGCACTCATAGGTGCGCAACTGCTCCGGCTCGGTGAGCAGCCCGTCGCCGCCGACGATGGCCCGAAACCGGTCCAGAATGCGGGTATCCATCACTTCACGATCGTCAGCCCGTGCGGCACGGCGGCCGGGAAGACGTACGCGTACAGCAACACGATCAATCCGACGATCGCACCAAGCGCTATCGAATGCCAGAACACGTATCGGAAGATCATTCCTTCGTTGCCCACCTGGTTCGTCGCCGACGTCGCCACGGTGATCGATTGCGCGTCCACCATCTTGCCCATCACGCCGCCGGCCGAGTTGGCGGCGCACATGAGCACCGAGTCGAGCCTGAGCTGGTCCGCCGTGATCCGCTGCAGGCTGCCGAACAGCGCGTTGGACGAGGTGTCACTGCCGGTGAGCGCGACGCCCAGCCACCCGAGATACGTGCCGAAGAACGGGTACAGCCATCCGGTTCGCGTGAACGCCAGGCCGAGCACCGCATCGAGCCCCGAGTAGCGGGTGGTGAACCCCAGTCCCAGCATGAACGAAATCGCGATCACCGCCAGCCTCATGCGCTTCAGCGTGTACCAGAAGATCTTGGCGAGCTGGACGGGCCCTACGCCGAGCACGAGACCCGCGATGATCGCGGCGATGAAGCATCCCGTCCCCGTGGCCGACAGCCAATTGAAATCGTAGCGCGCCGCCTCGGGCGTCAGCTTGGTCACGACCGGAGCGGCGCGGGTCACCGCATTGTGCAGCAAGGGGACGTTCCAGATGGGCGTCGTGGCCTTGTTGATGGCGCCCTTGATCGCCGGCAGGCCCCACACGAGGACGGTGAGCGACAGGATCGCGAACGGCATCCAGGCTTTGGCGACCTGCCCGGCCGTGTGCTTGGGCGCTGTCGCGGGATTGCCTCTCGCCTGCACCACCGGCGCCGCCGCCCGCTCGTCCTCGAAGCGCCAGATGCGCTTGGGCCGCCAGAACCGTAGGAAGACAACCGTCGCGAGCAACGAGACGACGCCGCCCGCGATGTCGACGAGGTTCGAGTCCACGTGATTGGACCAGAGATACTGCGTCAGGCTGAACGAGACCCCGACCACCAGAATGGCGGGCAGCACCTCGAACGTTTCGGCCCAGCCCACCATCGCCCGCACCAGCCAGAAGGGCACGATGAGACCCGTGATCGGCAGAATTCGGCCGATCATGGCGCTCAGGTCGGACTCCGGCAGGCCCGACACCGCCGCCAGTGTGTGCACGGGGGTCCCGATGGCGCCCCACGCCACCGGCGATGTGTTGGCGATGAGGTTGAGCGCCGCCGCGTGGAACGGCTTGAACCCGAGGCCGATCATGAAGGCCCCGGCGATCGCCACCGGCGCCCCGAACCCCGCCGCACCCTCGATGAACGCGCCGAAGCAGAACGCGACCAACAGGACCTGGAGCCGGCGGTCCGGCGTGATCCCCGCGACCGACTCCTTCATGATCTCGAACTGGCCGGTGTGGACGGAGATGTCGTACAGATAGACCGCCGCCAGCACGATCCAGGCGATCTTCACCACGCCGAACGCGACCCCGTACAGAAAGCTCATCCCCGCCAGCTGGACCGGCATCCCGAAGATCCCGACCGCGACGAGGACGGCCGTGGCGGCCCCGCCAATCGCACACCAGTGCGGCTTCACCCGCAGCCCCGCCAGCATGCCGAACAGCACGAGGATCGGCAACGCCGCGACGAGAGTGGAGAGGATCCAGCTGTGCAGCGGATCGTAGACCTGGGTCCAGGTCATGGCGCTCTCCTTTTTGTCGGTCGCTACTTCACCGTGAACCTCACCGTGTCGACGACGAGCGGCTTCAAGGGACGATGCTTCGAGTCCGCCACTACCGCGATTACCCGATGGGGACCGCGTTTCAGCGAGTCCAGGACGAACTCGGTCTGCCCGCGACCGAGGTGCAGTATCCCGGTCACGCCGCGTGGAATGGTGTCGTCGACCGGCGTCACATCGTGGTCCACGAACAGATGATGATGCCCCGTGCCGGGCCGCTCATCCGTGGCCGGGACGATCTCCACACCGGTAGCCTGAAGCGTGACCTTCACAGGTCCGCTCACCGTGGCGCCGTTGGCGGGCGTCGTGATCTTCACCTTCGCCGGCTTGCTCGCTTGTCCGTGCGTCACGCCGGGTAACAACGCCGCCGCGCCCAGCGCGAGCGCCAGCCTCGGAATCCAGAATCGCATGCTCCGCCTCCGTTGAAATCTCCCAGGGGATGTCTCGAGTGGGTGTAAACGACGGCGCCGGAACGAAACCGTCAAGGCTGGTCTTGCCCGAGCCGGACCGCCCACAGGACCGCGCGAATACGGGCGGCCGCATCGTGGCTGTGCCCGGCGACCCACACCGTGCCGTCGACCACTTCTGAAACCGCCGCGGCTGAGCTGTGCTCGCCCCCCAGCGTGCCCAGGTCCAGCATGCCCCCGTCCGGGGTGCGGAGAAATGCCCGGGTGACCGGGAGGCCGCGGGGGTCGGTCGCAGCGGTCTGGCTCACGCCCACGATGCAGCCGGCATCATTGATGTCGTTGGCGCAGCTCGTCCGCCCCCCGAGCGTCCCCAAGTCCACGGTGCCGAGCTGCTCCGTCCAGAGGAACGCGTGCCCGCTGCCGCCCACGATCGCGGTATGGTTGTTGATCGCGAGCGCCATGCTCGCGCTTGCCCCCAGGGTTCCAAGATCTCGCATGCCTTCGCCCACGGTCCAGAGGAAGGCGCGGGGCTGACCTCCAGGCGTCTCCGCGAAGCCCACCACCTCAGCGCGGTCGTTCACATCATGTGCGATGCTCGTCGCTCCACCCAACGTGCCGAGGTCGACCATGCGGCCCGGCTCGGGAATGAAGAAGGCGCGCTTCGCCGGAGCCCCGGCGACCCGGCTGTGCCCTACCGCCTGTCCCGGTCGATTGACGGCGAGCGCCTCGCTCTCGTTCCCGCCCAGCGTGCCGAGATCGACGCTCGTGCCCTCGGACAGGAGGTACGCGTGGAAGTCGCCGAAGCCCGTGTCCCCCCCGCCCACGATGTCGCCCACGTCGTTGATGTCGTTGGCCGAGGTGTTGACGCCGGTGAGGGGTTTCAGGTCCACGATTCCCAACCGCTCCTGCCAGCGGAACGCACGGGTCCGGCCCAGCGCGTCGCGGCTCGTGCCTACAGCGTGACCCAGCCGGTTCACCGCCTTGGCCTGGCTCACGGCGCCGCCCAGCGTGCCCAGCTCGTGAATCGAGACTACCGGCGGCCGAGTTGGGTGCTGGCCCACAATCCCGCCTCGACTGCGGCTTCCGCCGCGGGTCCCTCGAACCGGCGGACCAGGATCGCGGCGCGACCGTCCCGGTTGACCGCGACCATGTGGAGAATCGCGACCTGGCCCTCGGCGGGGCTGTACTTGAGTCGTAGCTGCGCCCCGCCGGCCTCCCCCGCCGAGCCGAGCCGAATCGTCGGCTGGGCGCGGCCGTTGTAGTCATCGACCCAGGCCTGCAGCACGTCCATCGCGTCCTTCTGACGTCCCTCGTCCGCCATATTCGCCCCCCTGTCCTAGGCGCGCGGCGCCTCACCCGGGTCGACGGTTTCGGTTCGAAGCTGGTTCACGATCGCGTCCGCCTGGCCGCTCTCCAGGAGCTGGTAGCGCGGCTCCCCTAGGAGGTCGCGGGCGATGGTCTGGGCGCAGTAGGCAGGGAGCCAGGCTGGATAATGACCGGGGGTGCCCCAGCCGCTCGTGTCGAACGCGGTGCGCCCATCCGTCACGCGCAGCAGGGCCATACATGCGTCCTTGGCGGCCGCCAGAGCGTCCCGGTCGAATTTCGCCGTGGCGAACAGGATTCCCGCCTCGACGTCCGCCTCCCCGAAACGATCCCGCAGCGACTCGATTTCGGCCCGGCCGACGGCCGCGTCCTGACGCCGGCAGGCGATCAGGACACGTCGGTGCCACGGCCCGCGGCTCACCGTGCCCTTCAGCTCCAGCAGATAGCCCCGCTCCGGCTCCGGCAGGGTCGCGCGCCGATGGACGCGCAGCTCGGACACGAGGAGCCCGACCTTGCGCAGCTCGCGCACGACGAGAATCTCGAAATGCTCCGGGGTGAGCTTCGGCAATTCCAGCATCGCTCGAGACGCTAGACGAAGAGCGGACGGGCCGCCAGACCCTCTCGAAAAATGGGGGTTGCGTCTCCCGAAGCGCCCGCCTATATCATCCGGCACGAGCGGACGGCTTAGACGCCTCGCGCACCCCACCCCACTCCAGAGCGCGGAGGATTCTATGCAGGTCAGTCGGCGTGACTTCTTGCGGCTCACCGCGAACGCCGGGGCGGGAACGGCCATCGGCGGGTTGGTCGGGCTGGGTGCGACGCTGGCGCCGGCCACGGCGCGGGCGCAGGAGCTGCGGATCAAAGACGCGAAGACCACGCCGAGCATCTGCCCCTTCTGCTCGGTCGGGTGCGCCACCCTGATCCACACGGTCGACGGCAAGATCGTGAACATCGAAGGCGATCCGCGCAGCCCGCACAACGAGGGTACCCTCTGCCCCAAGGGCGCTGCGATCTACCAGCTCCACATGAATCCCAACCGGGCGACCAAGGTGCTGCACCGCAAGCCCGGGGCCAGCGACTGGGAAGTCGTGGAGCTCGAGTGGGCCATGGACCGCGTGGCCGAGCTGACCAAGAAGACGCGCGACGAGACGTTCATCGAAAAGCTCCCGAACGGGAAGCTCGTGAACATGACGCCGGCCATCTTCGCGCTCGGCGGCGCCACCTTGGACAACGAGTTCAACCACGTGTGCCAGAAATTCTGGCGCGGGCTCGGGGTCGTCGCCATCGAGAATCAGGCCAGGATATGACACAGCTCTAGCGTCCCCGGTCTGGGGACACGGTTCGGTCGGGGCGCGGCGACCCTGTATCCGCGCAACCTCGAGCACACCGACTGCTTCGTGATCATGGGCTCGAACATGGCGGAGTGCCATCCGGTGGCGTTCCGCTGGCCCATGAAAGCGAAGCTGAACGGGGCGAAGCTGATCCACGTCGACCCACGCTTCACCCGCACCAGCGCCGTCGCGGACCTGCACGTCCCGATCCGCGCCGGCTCGGACATCGCGTTCCTCGGCGGGCTGATCAATTACGTCATCAACTCGAAGCGGTGGAACTCGGACCCCTTCTTCAAGGAGTTCGCGGTCAACTACACCAACGCCGCGACGATCATCACCGACGACTTCAAAGACACGGAAGATCTGGAGGGCGTCTTCTCGGGGCTGGTGAAGTTCTCGGAGCCGCCGTTCTGGCCCTACAACGGGCTCGAGGGTCGCTACGACAACGCCACCTGGCAGTACAAGCGCACACCCAAGCCCGCCGCCCGCGTCGAAATCACCGTCACAACCGCAGCGACAGGGTCGACGACGAAGGATCTGATCGCCAAGCGCGCCGGCCCGCCGTTCGACGACCTGGTGCGGTCGCTCAAGCCCGGGCCCGCCGAAAAGGATCCGACGCTCGAGAACCCGCATTGCGTGTTCCAGATCCTGAAGCGGCACTTCGCCCGCTACACGCCGGAGATGGTGGAGCAGGTGTGCGGCTCCCCGAAGGAGAAGTTCATCAAGGTGGCGGAGATGCTGCTCGAGAACTCGGGCCGCGACCGCACCAGCGCTTTCGCCTACGCGGTCGCGTGGACGCAGCACACCTACGGCGTGCAGATGATCAGCTGCTGCGCGTTGCTCCAGCTGTTGCTCGGCAACATCGGCCGGCCCGGCGCCGGCGTGATGGCGCTGCGCGGTCATGCGGCGATCCAAGGCTCCACCGACGTGCCGACCCTGTACCACAGCATCCACGGGTACCTGAACGCCCCGTCGGCGCTCCGGCCGCACGAGACGCTGCGCGATTACATGGCGGCCGAGACGAACCCGACGAGCTACTACGGTAACCTGCCCAAGTTCCTCGTCTCGTACCTGAAGTCGATGTACGGCGCCGCCGCGACGGCGGAGAACGACTTCGGCTACGACTGGCACCCCAAGATCCTGGGCGACCACTCCCACATCGCCAGCTTCGCGGCCATGGCCGACGGGAAGGTGAAGGGGATGTGTTGCGTCGGGCAGAACCCCGCCACGTCGCTCAACGGCGGAGCGACACGGCAGGCGCTGCGCCAGCTCGATTGGCTCGTGGTGAAGGACAACTGGCTCACCGAGACGGCGACGCACTGGTACTTGGCGCCCGAGGTGAAGAGCGGCGAAGTGAAGATCGCGGACATTAAGACCGAGATCTTCTTCTTCCCCTCGACCCAGATCGCCGAATACGACGGCAGCTTCACGAACACGCAGCGCATGCTGCAGTGGCACTCCTTCGCGGCCAAGGCCCCGGGCGACTGCCGCACCGACAGCTGGTTCTACCACAACCTGGCGAAGCGGCTCAAGAAGGCGTACGCCGGCTCCAAGCTCCCGCGCGACCAGGGGTGGAACAACGTCTCGTGGGACTTCGACCCCGATGCGGGGGAGGAGGCGCTGTATCCGGGCGAGATCAGCGCGCGTAAAGTGCTGCGGGAGATCAACGGCTATCAGACGGCCGATCCGAAGCAGCATCTCAAAGGGTTCGCCGAGCTGAAAGACGACGGGTCGACGACCTGCGCGTCGTGGATCTACTGCGGCTGCTACCCGGCCTGGGACCAGAACCTCACGGCGCGGCGCGAGCCCGACCCGCCCGGCGTGCCGGGCGCGCACTTGAAGTGGGGCTGGGCGTGGCCCGCCAACCGCCGCGTCATGTACAACCGCGCCTCCGCCGACCTGAAGGGCAACCCCTGGAGCGAGCGCAAGCGCTGGATCTGGTGGGACCCGACGTTCGTGAACCCGCCCGATCCCAAGACCGGCAAGGCCGTGCCGCGCGGCAAGTGGGTGGGGTACGACGTGCCCGACTTCGGAGCGACCAAAGCCCCGGACGCGCAGCCCAAGCCCGACGGCATCGGCCTCGATGCCCTCTCCGGTACTCAGCCCTTCATTATGAGAGCAGACGGCAAGGGCTGGCTGTTCGTGCCGGCGGGCCTCGTGGACGGGCCGCTGCCGACGCATTACGAGCCACACGAGTCGCCGGTCCAGAACCCGCTGTACAAGCAGCAGACCAGTCCGGTGCACAAGGTGTGGGCGCCGGGCAAGCCGTACAACAAGCTCGCGGTGGTGGGCGACCCGAAGTTCCCGTACGTCATCAGCACGTACCGCCTCACCGAGCATTACCTGGCGGGCGCGATGAGCCGCTGGCTGCCGTGGCTCGCCGAGCTCCAACCCGAGCTCTTCATCGAGCTCGGCAAAGACCTGGCCAAGGAGAAGGGGATCAGGAATCTCGACTGGGTCGTGGTGTCGAGCCCGCGTGGCCACATTCGCGCCAAGGCGCTGGTCACCGATCGCATCGGTGTGATGCACATCGCCGGTAAGCGCATCCATCACGTCGGCATGCCGTGGCACTGGGGCTGGATGGGCTTGAGCACGGGTGACGTCGTCAACGACCTGACGGCCTGGGTCGGGGATCCCAACGTGTCGATCCACGAAGGCAAGGCGTTCGTCTGCAACGTGGAGAAGGCGTGATTATGGCCGAAGCCATGGGGTTCTTCACCGACACCACGGTTTGCATCGGCTGCAAGGCGTGCGAGGTCGCGTGCAAGGAATGGAACCAGTTGCCGGCCGAGAACGGCGGCATCCGGGAGCTCTCCGGGGACAGCTACGACAACACCCGCCGGCTGGACGGCATTCACTGGCGGCACGTCCGCTTCATCGAGCAGTTCAAAGGACCGTACGACGGCCGCTGGCTGATGATGAGCGACGTGTGCAAGCACTGCGTCCAGGCGGGGTGCCTGGAGGTATGTCCGACCGGCGCCATCATCCGCACCGAGTTCGACACGGTCGTGATCCAGTCCGACGTCTGCAACGGCTGCCGCGCCTGCATCGCCGCCTGCCCGTTCGGCGTCATCGACATCAACCCGGTGTCGGGCACGGCGCAGAAGTGCACGCTGTGCTATGACCGGCTCAAGGTGGGGCTCGAGCCGGCGTGCTCCAAGGCCTGCCCCACCGACTCGATCCAGTTCGGGACGATCACCGAGCTGCGGACGCGCGCAGAAAAGCGCGCCGACCAGCTCAAGGCGCAGGGCGTCAAGGCGGCGCTGTACGGCGCCGATTCCGACGGACCGCTCGGCGGGCTCAACTCGTTCTACCTATTGGTCGACGAGCCCGAGGTGTACGGGCTCCCTCGTAAGCCTCAACTGCCGACGCGTAACCTCGCCAAGAGCGCGGGGTTCTCGGTCCTGAGTGCCGGCGTGCTGGGTGTGCTCGCGCTCGTTGGACTGCGCAAGCGCCGGATGGACCAAGTGGGCGGCTCGGGAGGATCGAACTAATGTCCGATACCTTTTTCAGCGGGGCGCCGCACTGGACCTGGTTCATCATCCTGTACTTCTTCGTGGGAGGCATCGCCGGAGGCGCCTGCTTCCTCGCGGCCGTGTTGGACTGGTTCGGCGGGCCGGAAGACCGGCCTGTCGTCCGCACCGGTTACAACGTCGCCGCCGTCGGCGCGATTCTCTCCGGCGCGCTCCTGACGATCGACCTCGGACAACCGCTGCGTTTCTGGCACATGCTGTTCCAGTCCGCCAACTTCCCGGCGATCATGTTCAAGGGATGGTCGCCCATCTCCTTCGGCGCCTGGGCCATTCTCGTGTTCGGGTTCTTCTCGGTCCTGTCGGCGCTCGGGGGCATGGCGGAGGAGGGGCGACTGCAGAATCCGGCGCTCCGCGCGGTGGGCGGCGCCGTACGGGGCGGGAGCGGGCTCGCGAAAGTCGTCGGGGGCGTGGCGGGGCTGCTCGGTGTGTTCATCGCCGGCTACACGGGGGTCCTCCTCTCCGTGACGAACCGCCCCATCTGGGCGGACAGCCCGTGGCTGGGCGCGCTGTTCGTCGCGTCGGGCGCATCCACCGGGGCCGCCGCGCTCATCCTGCTCGGACTGCGCCGCGGGGCGAGCGAGCAATCGCTGGCACGAGTGTCGGCGTTCGACACCAAGGCCCTCGTCGTCGAATTGCTGGTGCTGGCGATCTTCATCGGCTCGCTCGGCTCGGTGAACCGCGTGTGGTTGAGCTTCTGGGGACTGGTGCTGCTGGTAGGCGTGGTCTGGCTCGGGATCCTCGCCCCGCTGCGGCTGCACCTCCAGCGGCGCCCAGTGGCCAGTGCCGCGAAGCTCGTGCTGCTCGGCGGCTTCCTGTTGCGACTGGCCACGATCTTCGCGTCCGAGGGAGTCGACCGCTACCGCGTCGCGGCGGGGATGTGACCGTGCTCGCCCGCCGCGGAACCGCCCTTTGGCTGCTGCTCGGCGCCGCGGCGTGCGCCAGCCCCGAGGCCACGCGGGCTCGCGGGGGCGGCCCCGGGGCCGACCCCGGCAACCACGACCGCCTCGCCCGGCTGCACGCGGGCGCGACGATGTACTACCGGACTCCCTGCCGCACCGTGAAAGTGCAATGCTCTGGCCCCTCGCCCGTCCCCGGCGCACGCGGAACGTAGCGGTCCAAGAGCGGCTGGCCCAGGCCCGCCGCGACAACCCCGAGGCAGAGGCGTGGCTCGGGCTGTTGGAGGCAGCGCTCGACGAAAGCGAGGATGGCGCCCGTTGGGAGGCCGCCCTGCCGTCGGTTGCGGCGGACCGCCCCGTCAAGGCGCCGTTGTTGTGTCGCGCTCAAGTGAGGGTGGACGGTCGGACGGTCCGCACCTGGGTGCGCCGCCTCCTCGACCTCGCTCCGCAAGTGAACGGCGGCAGGCGGGACATGGATGGGCTCGCCCTGCTCGCGGCGGCGGTGTGCCAGGACGACGCGCGCAGTGACGCGCTCGCCGCGGCCGCCGGCGCCGACGCGCAAGCGGTCCGCGTCGTGGGACAGATGGCGGCCGTGCCGCTGCTGCAGGCCTGTGCCCGCGGCCTCGCGTCGCAGATCCCGGCCAGCTGGTGGGAAGGGTACTGTCCGGTGTGCGGCGCCTGGCCCGTGGTGGCCGAGTACACGGGGCTCGAGCGCAAGCGTCAGCTGCGGTGTGGCCGCTGCGGCACCGGCTGGGCGATCCCGTTGCTGCGCTGCGTATTCTGTGACGAGATCCAGCACGACAACCTCGCCTACCTCGCGCCCGAGGAGGGCGAGCAGACGCGCCGGGTCGAGGTCTGCCAGACGTGCAAAGGATATCTGAAAGGGGTCACCACCGTACGCCCGAGCGCGGCGTGGTCGATCCTGATCGATGATCTGATGACGGTCCATTTAGACGTCGCGGCCCTGGAACGGGGATATCGGCGGCCGGAACGGCCGGGGTACGCGTTGGAGGCCCGGATTCAGGACGGTGGAGGATGGTGGCGGTTGTGGAGGCCCGCGTGACCGACCGCACCGGGGCCCGCCCCGCCGAGGTGTGCCGCGAGCTGCTCGCGGCACTCGAGGCGTCGGAGGGGAGGCGCCAGCGCCGCAAGCGCGACACCACGCCCGACGCGATCGGACTGGCGATCAAACTCGACCTGCTGCAACGGGCGATCGCGGCCGACCCGGAGCCGGACCAGTTCGAAGCGTGGCTGCAAGAGCAGTGCTTCGCGGCCGGCCCCGGCGAGGGTGGCGTGCGCGCGATGGCGCTGTCGATCTTCGAGGAATGGCGGCTGGCTCACGAAGCCGACTCTTTTCGCGATTGGCTCGCGCGTGGTGCGCCGTCGGACGACGCCCCCAGCGGTCGGGCCGCGCGGTAGCGAGGGGGAGCCTATGAACGTCCGGTGGTGTGGCGTGTTGCTTGTGGTGGCAGCCTGCGGCGGCGGCGCCCGCCGGGCCGGGGCCCCGGCGGCCCCGGCGGCGGAGCTGCTGCGGCCGCTCCAGGTGCCAGAGACCCCGTCTCGTATCATCTACTCCCCGCCGGTAAACCTCGCCAAGCCGCCCGACACGACCGCGCACGGCCGGAAGCCTCGGAGCTAGCGCCCCGTCGGTGGCTGGCATCGAGATCCGGAACTTAAGGAAACAGTTCGGCGACCTGCACGCGGTCGATGGTGTGGACCTCTCGATCCGCGACGGAGAGTTCCTCGTGCTGCTCGGCTCTTCCGGCTCGGGGAAAACGACCCTGCTGCGGATGATCGCGGGGCTCGAACGGCCCACGGCGGGGGAGATTTCCATCGGGGGCGAGCGCGTGGACGGCGACGTCCCGCCCAGAGCCCGGGGGATCGCAATGGTGTTCCAAAGCTACGCGCTCTACCCCCACCGCACCGTCTTCCAGAACATCGCCTTCCCGCTCGAAGCCAGTCGGACGCCCCGCCAGCGGATCGAGGAGAAGGTGCGCTGGGCGGCGAACATGTTCGGCATCACGCGCTACCTCGACCGCTATCCGCGCCAGCTCTCGGGCGGGGAGCGCCAGCGGGTCGCGCTGTGCCGCGCGCTGGTGCGGGATCCCAAGGTCTTTCTGCTCGACGAGCCCCTCGCCAACCTCGACGCGAAGCTGCGCAATACCGCTCGCGACGACCTGAAGCGGTTCCAGCGGCAGATCCAGACGACGACCGTTTACGTGACGCACGACCAGGTGGAGGCGATGGGACTGGGCGACCGCATCGTGGTCATGGAACACGGCAAGGTGCGGCAGGTGGGCACGCCCCAAGAGGTGTACGAAGATCCCGTGGACACGTTCGTGGCGACGTTCGTGGGCCAGCCGCCCATGAACCTGCTCCCCCTGCGCGACCCGTCGCTGCCCCCCGGGACGCTCGTGGGGTTTCGACCCGAGCACCTGCTGCCGCGCAGCGTGTTCGCAGCGGGTGAAGACCTCGTCACGTTCCGCTTCGCGGTGCGGCGCGTCGAGTACCTGGGCTCGGATCGCTACGTGTACGGCGCCGTGATGGAGAGCGCCGCCCCCGACGCCACGATCATCGCCAAGCTGCCAGGCACCATCCCGCTCACCATTCCGGAGGGCGAGACCCACGAGTTCGCGGTGCCGCGACGCCTGCTGCGGTACTTCGACGCCGACACCGGCTTGAGACGACGACCGTGACCTCCCGACGCACGCTGGCCGACCGCGAGGACGTGCTGGGCAGTGTGATGCTCGCGCCGGCCCTCGGCTACGTGATCCTGCTCGTCGGCGTGCCCTTCGTCCTCGCGATCGCGCTGAGCTTCAGCAACGCGACCGCGGGCAGCCTCAGCTTTCAGTGGGCCGGTCTGGGCAACTATGTCGCGATACTGGGCGATTCGATCTTTCTCCGCGCCCTCCGGAACAGCGTGGTCGTGACCGTCGGCACCCAGGTACTCGTCATCATCCTTGCGACCGCCGCGGCTCAGGTGTTCCGCGCCACGTTCCGCGGCAAGCGCGTCGCCCGCTTCGTGCTGCTCCTGCCGTGGGCCGTGCCGGTCTCGCTCGCCGCCATCGCGTGGACGTGGATTTTCGATTCCACCTTCAGCGTGATCAACTGGACGCTCAAGGCCGCGGGGCTGCTGCACGGCTGGGTGTACTGGCTGGGGGACCCCGCGCTCGCACTGCTGGCGATCATCATCGTGCAGGCATGGCGCATCTTTCCGTTCGCCACCGTGATCGTGCTGGCCGGTCTGGCGTCGATCCCGCAGGAGATCATGGAGGCGGCGATCGTGGACGGCGCCGGGTTCTGGCGACGGCTGCTCCAGATCGAGCTGCCGCTCTTGCTTCCGGTCGTCGCCGTCGCCGTCCTGTTCGGCGTGGTGTACACGGCGACCGACCTGGGCGTCGTGTACATCCTGACGGGCGGCGGACCGGCCAATACCACGCACGTGCTTCCCACCCTCGCGTTCCAGCGCGGCATCCTCGGCGCCGACCTCGGACAAGGCGCCGCGATCGCGGTGTTCCTGCTGCCGTTCCTGATCGTGGTCGCGATCGCAATGCTGCGGATCGCCCGGCGCGCCGAAGTCGGAGGGGCGGGGGGGACGGGGGGGGCGCGATGAAGCGGGTGGCGCTGTACGCCGCGGCGCTCGCCTTCACCCTGTTCGCGGGGTTCCCGTTCTATTGGATGCTCGTCACCACGTTCAAGCAGAACCGGGACCTGTACGTCGGCGCGTCAGATGTGAGCCACATCCCGTGGATTTTCAACGACCCGCCGACCCTCGAGCACGTGAAGCTGCTGTTCGGCCAGACCGAATTTCCCCGCTGGGTCGTGAACACGCTGCTCGTGGTCGCGGCGGTCGTGGTCATCACGGTTGCGGTGGCGGTCCCGGCGGGGTACAGCCTGGCCCGCCTCGCCGGCCGGTGGGGCGAGCGCCTGGGAATGGGAATTTTCTTCACCTATCTCATTCCTCCCACCCTGCTCTTCGTGCCGTTCGCGCGGCTCGTCTCGCTGCTCGGGCTCCAGGACTCGCTCGCCTCGCTGATCCTCATCTATCCCACCATGACGATCCCATTCTGCACCTGGCTCGTCATGGGGTTTCTCCGCTCGGTCCCGTGGGACATCGAGGAGCAGGCGATGATCGATGGGTACAGCCGCCTCGCTGTGATCGTAAAAGTGGCGCCCCGCCTCATTGTTCCGGGGATCTTGACGGTGATCGTGTTCACCTTCACCCTGGTGCTGCAGGAATTCGTCTACGCCCTGACGTTCATCAGCTCGGTAGACAAGATGACGGTGAGCCTGGGAGTGCCAATCGCGCTGGTGCGCGGCGACGTGTACCACTGGGGGGCGCTCATGGCGGCGGCGCTGTTCACCAGCATCCCGCTCGCCATCGTCTATAACGTGTTCATCGACCGCTTCATTCAAGGGTTCACGATGGGAGCGGTCAAGGGATAACACGTCGTACCCACCTTCTCACACGAGGGGGATGTCATGAGAAAGGGAATGGCATCGTTCTTCGCAGGCGTGATCTTCTTGGGAGGGGTGCGCGCCGCTCCCGCCCAGCAGCCGACCGGACAGGTGGTCAGGCTGGGAGAGGGCGAGACGCTCACCATCAGCGGGTTCATCAACGCGACCTTGTACAACGACCGCGGGCGGTTCGCGTCATTCGGGCAAGGCCAAAACTCGGAGTTTTCAGTGCAGAACCAGGTCGGGGCCGACCAGTCCTTCACCGATGGCGACTTCCGCAACACACGCCTGCGGTTCGACTTCGCCGCCCAGCCGGTCCTCGGCAAGTGGGCGCCCAAGGCGACTGTCGAGGTTGATTTCTTCGGGGCGTTCAACGGGTCGCCCCCGTTCGGGGACGAGCAGCCGCAGATGCGCGGCCGCGTCATTTACGCCGATCTGACGAACGGTCGTACTACGGTGCGGATCGGACAGGATTGGTCGCCCAGTTTCGCCGAAACGCCCGTGTCGCTGACGCACATCGCGTTTCCCCTGGGCTACGGAGCGTCGGGCAAGATCGGTTGGCGATTCCCCGGCGTCTTTCTCTTCCAGGACCTAAGCGCGACCGGAGCGCCGCTCACCGTGCAACTCCAGCTCGCAGCGATGAAGGGCTCCGGACCGATCGCCCCCGGAAACGCACGGGACACAGCCGCAGTGATCGGCACCGGCGAAGCCTCCGGGCTGCCCCAGCTCGAGGCAAAGCTCAACGTCGCCAAACGGTCCGCGAAGCTGAGCTGGAGCGCCTATGTCGTCGGCCATATCGACTGGAAGGACACGAGCGGCACGGGCGTCACCGGGTCGAACATGACCGGGACCGTGTTTGAGGCGGGCGGCAGCATCGCCCCGGGGCATCTCACCGTGCACGGGAACTTCTACTACGGCAAGGCGGTCGGACAGCTGTTCGCCCACATCACGCAGAGCGCGCCGGCGCAGGGCGACATCCGCGGCTGGGGGGCGTGGGCGCAGGCGGGCTACGACTTCACGCCGCACTGGAGCTTCTGGGGGTTCTACGGCATGGACCAGCCGGACTACGCCCGGTTCGCGCTCGACCACCCGACAGTCGTTGGGGGTCTTCCCCGCCAGTTGAGTCACGTCGGCGACGCCCTGCTGCGCTTCCGCGCAGGCCGTTACGCGCTCGGGCTCGAGTACTACCGGTCAGTGACCCGCTGGAACACCGGTCCGACCAGCGCCGACCAGTACGCCCTCAGCGTGCTGTACACCCTGTGAGAGGTTTAGGGGGTCGGGTGTCGGGGGTCGGGGGACATGACACCGGGCACCCGACACCTGACACCGCTTCTGTGAGCAATTGGAGGCATTTCAATGACCAAGCGTAAGAGAATCGATCGGCGCGAGTTCGTCACGACGGCGACCGGTGCGGCCGCGGCCGTCGCCTTCGGTCCGACCATCCGGATCAGGCGCCGGCAGAAGACGCTCAAGATCCTCCAGTGGAGCCACTTCGTTCCTTCGTACGACGTGTGGTTCGACAAATACGCCAAGGACTGGGGCACGGCCAAGGGAATCGACGTCACCGTCGACCATATCTCCCTCGCCGACTTGGGCACCCGGGCCAACGCCGAGGTCGCGGCGCAGCAGGGGCACGACCTGTTCCAGTTCCTCTCGCCGCCCGGTGCGTTCGAGCCCCAGGTGCTCGACATGGCGGACGTGGTGCAGCAGACGGAGCGCCAGCAAGGGCCGATCCTCGACCTGTGCAAGCGCAGCACCTACAACCCGGTGACGCACAAGTGGTTCGGCTTCAGCGACAATTACGTTCCCGACCCCGGCGACTACCTGAAGAGCTACTGGACCGAGATTGGCATGCCCGACGGCCCGGTGACGTGGGAAGATCTCGTCAAGGCGGCGCCGCTCATCAAGGGAAAGCATCCCGAGATCCAGATCCCGATCGGCATCGGGATGTCGCAGGAGCTCGACTCCAACATGGCGGCGCGCGCCATGCTGTGGTCGTTCGACGGATCGATCCAGGACGCGAACGAGAACGTGGTCTTGGGGTCGGACCATGCGCTGGAGGCGCTGGAGTTCGGGGTGCGCCTCTTCAAGGCCGGAATGAACCCATCGGTCATGAGCTGGAACGCCGCGTCGAACAATCAGGCGTTGAACGCACGACAGACGGGCTACATCCTCAACTCGATCTCCGCCTACCGCACGGCGCAGGACAACAAGCTCCCGGTGGCGGACGACACGTTCTTCGTGCCGGCGCTCAAGGGGCCGCGCGGCACAGGATGGGCGAGCGAGCACGTGATGGGGATCTACGTGATCTGGAAGTTCGCCCAGAGCCCGGACGTCGCCAAGCAGTTCCTGCTCGACCTGATCGGCCACTACCGCGACGCCGTCCTCGGGAGCAAGCTGTACAACTTCCCGTCGTTCACCGGGTCCGTCGCGGACCCCGGCGTGCCCGTGGCGCAGAAGCCTGCTTCGGGCAACAAATGGCTGGAGCAGGTGACGTCGAACGATCCCTTCGGCTCGAACCCGCCCTCCAAGCTCAAGCCGATCAGTACCGCCTTGCAGTGGGCCACGAACATCGGGCACCCGGGACCGGCGAACCCGGCCGAGAGCGAGGTGTTCGACACCTTCGTCCTCCCCACCATGTTCGCCAACGCGGCGACGGGCCGCATGACCGCCAGGCAGGCGCTGAACGACGCGCACCAGCAGGTGAAGAAGATCTTCGAGAAGTGGCGCGGCAGAGGACTGGTCGCCGGCGGCTCGGGTGACAAGTAACCCGATGACGGCGGCCGCGGCCCCCGCCACCCGCGCCCCGCCACTCGCGGCGCACCTGCCCTGGTACGTCGCCGCGACGCTCGTCGCGGCGACGAGCGCGAAGGTGGGCATCATCTGGGACATCTCCTGGCACCGCTCGATCGGTCGCGACACCTTCTGGACCCCCGCGCACGCGGCCATCTACCTGGGCGGCGTGCTCGCGGGACTGGCGTGCGGCTGGCTCGTGCTCCGGACGAGCTTCACGGGCACGGCCGAGCAGCGGGCGGCCACCGTCGGGTTCTGGGGCTTCCGCGGCCCGCTGGGCGCCTGGGTGTGCATCTGGGGCGCCTTCGCGATGATCACCTCGGCCCCGTTCGACAACTGGTGGCACAACGCGTACGGCCTCGACGTCAAGGTCCTGTCGCCTCCGCACGTGATTCTCGCGCTCGGGATCTGGGCGATTCAGCTCGGGAGTTTCTTCCTCGTGCTCTCGCTGCAGAACCGCAGCCCGGCAGAGCGGGCCCCACGACTGTATGGCCTGCTCGCCGCCTACGTGATTGGCATTCTGCTGCAGAACGCCGCGACCATCGGAATCGAGCAGATCGGCTTCCCCAACGTCGCCCACAACGCCGTCTACTACGAGGTGGCGGCCGGTGTCGTCCCCATCCTGCTCGTCGCGGGGGGGCGGGCGGTCCGGCTCCGCTGGCCCGCGACGACCGCCGCCCTCGTCTATATGGCCTTCTCGCTCGTCATGATCTGGATCCTGCAGCTCGCGCCCGCGACTCCGAAGCTCGCCCCAGTCTTCAATCCGGTGACTCACATGGTGCCGCCGCCCTTTCCGCTGCTGCTCGTGATCCCGGCGTTGGCGATCGACCTGGTGATGCGACGCGTTGGCCCGGGTCGCGACTGGCTGCTGTCCGCCTTGGTCGGGCTCGCCTTCCTCGCGGTGTTCTTCGTGACGCAATGGTTCTTCACCGAGTTCCTGCTCAGTCCGCACAGCCACAACTTTCTGTTCGGCGTGGACCACTGGGACTATTCGAGCCGCCCCGGGCCATGGCGCTACCGCTTCTGGCGCGCTGAGACCGACCCAGTGACGCCGCGGGCGCTCGTGATCACCGCACTGCTCGCCGTGCTCTCGGCGCGGCTCGGCCTCGGGTGGGGGAACTGGATGGCCAGGCTGCGGCGATGAAGGTCCGCGGGCTCAGGCTGGGTGCGCTCGTGGGGATCGCGCTCGTCGCCTCGGCACACGTGGGGAGCCCGGACACCTACTTCGAAGGCGCCGCGGGCGCATACCCCGTGCGGGTGATCGTACGGAATCCCGGAGTCGTCCCGGGACTCGCCCAGATCACCGTCCGCCTGCTCGCCCCGCGTGCGATCCAGCGCGTGCTCGTGCTGCCCGTCTACTGGGACCCGCGGACCGCGGCCCCGCCACCTCCCGACGTGGCGGCACCGGTCCCCGGCGACTCGACCCTCTATAGCGCAGCCCTGTGGCTCATGAGCGCCGGCTCCTACAGCGTGCGGGTGACCGTCGAGGGAGACGCGGGGACGGGTACGACGCTCGTCCCCGTCATGGCCGTGGCGACCCGGCGACTCGCGCTCGAGAAGTCGCTTGGCGCCGCGCTCGTCGCGCTCGGCGCGTTCCTGTGCGTGGGAGCGCTGACGATCGTCGGCGCCGCCGTACGAGAGAGCGGGCTCGAGCCCGGCGCGGAGCCCGACCGCAGGCGCACGCTCCGCTCGCGGATCGCGATCCTCCTGGGGGCCGTGGTGCTCGCCCTGGCGCTGCTCGGCGGCCGGGCGTGGTGGAACGCGGTCGACGCCGCGTACCGTAGCGGGCTGTACCAGCCGCTCCACGCCACCGCCACAGTGCGGGCCACCGCCACCGGAAGCGTGCTACGCTTCGCGATCGACGACAGCTCCTGGGTGAACCGGCAGCGTCAGTGGACGCCGCTCATCCCGGACCACGGCCACCTGATGCACCTGTTTCTCGTGCGAGCCGGGGGGCTCGACGCGTTCGCACACCTCCATCCGCTACCGCTCGACTCGACCACTTTCGAGACCGCCCTGCCGCCGCTCCCCGCGGGAACGTATCGCCTCTACGCCGACATCGTGCACGAGAGCGGGTTTACGCAGACGTTGGTCACGCGGGCGGACATCGACGCTCCGTCCACGGTCTGGCACGCGACCGACCCTGACGACGCGTGGCTAGCCGAGAGCCGTCAGCCTTCAGCCGTCCGCCATCAGCAAGTGGTCCGGCTTGCCGACGGTTCGACCATGACGTGGAACCGAGGCGATGCCCCGATTGTCGTCGATCGAGACGCTCCGCTCACGTTCCTGGTCCAGACGCCGGACGGCAAGCCGGCGACGCTCGAGCCTTACATGGGCATGGCAGCGCACGCGATGATCACGCGCGACGACGGCGCGGTCTTCGTGCATCTGCATCCCGCCGGGACGATCTCCGTCACCGCGCAGGAGACCTTCCTCGTGCGCCAGCCGGGCGATACGGTTCGAGGTGAGCTCGGCAAGCGCCTGGCGACGATGGAGATGGGGAGCGGGGAGCGGGGAGCAGTAGCGTCGGGTGAGGTCTCCTTCCCGTACGCGTTTCCCCAATCAGGGCACTACCGCCTGTGGATACAGGTTCGGCACAACCACCGGATTCAGACGGGGGTCTTCGACGCTGAAGTAAGCTCCGCGCGTTAGCGCGGGCTGAGCGGAACCGGATGGCGCACGGAGCCGTCGGGTGCCTTCGCTGCCACGTCGATCGAATCCATGTCCCACATGACGAGCGTGACGAGATCGCGCGCCGACGCGAAGGTCTCGAGGTCGAGCGCCGACAGACCGGGCTCTTTGAGGGCACGGCCGTCGGGGCCGGCCCGGTACGGGTGCGTGTGCCACGTCCCCACGAAGTGGTCGACTTGGTCGCAGTTGCCCGCCACCGCGAACTGCAGCTGTTTCAGGTCGGCGGCCGCCAGCAGCTCGCGCACCCACAGCGTGTCGTTCGTGACCTCGCCGGCGAGGCAGCCGAGGTACTCGCGCTGGGTCGGCTTCCCGGTCCCCAGCAACTGGGTGAGGGTGTTCTGGCCCGCGAGCTCGTCCCAGTGCCGGTTGTTCTGGATCCAGACGGCGCTCATCATGCCGCGGAGCCCCGCGGGGAGGACGATCACTTGGAACGACGGGGAGAAGGGCGCCGGGAGGGCGACGGGGTCCCCCGGAGCGACTGCGTATTTTTGTCGCGCAGGGAGACCCCGTCGCCCTTCCGGCGCGCCCAATGCCATACCAGCGACGAGCGACGTGACGAGCAGCGCCCTCACCGCTTCTGCCTCGCGTAGGTCCCCATGAGCTGGGCCGTTCCCAACACGTGCCCCTGCATCGCGGCCTCCACGTCCCGCTTCGTGGCGCCGGCCTGCAATTTCAGCGGCGCGTCGAGCGCGTAGAGCTTGAAGAAGTACCGATGTGCCGGCCCGGGGGGCGGGCACGGCCCGCCGTATCCCGGACGACGGAAATCGGTGCGGCCCTGGAGCGCGCCGCCCAGATCGGGGAGCGTCTCGGTCTTGGGGACGTTCTCGGGCAAGTGAGACACGGTCCCCGGCAGGTTGTACAACACCCAGTGCACCCATGTGCCGGCGGGAGCGTCGGGGTCGTCGGCAGTGAGCGCGAGCGCGGCAGTGCCCGGCGGGGCGCCGCTCCAGCCGAGCGGCGGCGACACGTCGGCGCCGTCGCACGTGTATTTGCCGGGGACGGCCGCGCCTTCCTTGAAGGCCGGGCTTGAGAGCGAGAACGACATCACTGGAACATAAAGCCAAACCCGGGGCCGTGAACTGCACCCCGGGTTGACTGGTCGGGACGAAGTGGCCGTCACACTTCGGCCGCGACCCGCTGCATTCTATCCAGCGTCACCGCCCTGCAGGTGGAGACGCGGTGCGGAGATTGTCAGCAAACCGTCAGACCGTCTTGAAACTACGTCGAATCACGTGCATTTCTCGGAGTACTCGATGGACCCGACCAACTAGATGCCGCACGTCCCACGCCGCCCGCGCGGCGTCCTCATCGCCGTGATGCTGCTCGCCAGCCTGCTGCTGGCGGGCCTGCTCGCGTTCCAGGCTCAACGGACGTTCCTCCATCATCGAGCCAGCGCCGAGCGGGTGTTGCGCGACTACGCGCGGCTCGCGGCTTCGCGCTTCGCACTCCGCACCGGAGCCAATCTCTACTACATGGCGGCGTGGCCGCCGATGGAGGCGCTGCTCCACACGCAGGCCGGCGCACGAGCGCCGCTCCCGCGCCCGAAGCGGCTCGCGCCCGGGCTGAAGCCCTACGCGGCCGCGGTGCTCGAGCAGGCGCGTTACACCTTTCGCTTGGATCTTGCGACCGGTCGTCTCGAGACCTCGGGCGGCGCGCCGTCGGCGGCGGAGCGCGCCTGGCTCCGCGACACGCTGCCCGTGCACGCCCGCACCGTGTACCAGCCGGAGGAGCACCTCGCCGTGATCGTCGCGCAGGTGGCCGGCGAGCCCCACGCCGTCATGTACACCGGCATGGAGAAAGCCGGGGTGCAGCGTACGCTGGTCGGTGTCGACGTCGATCCCAAGGCGTTCGAGCCGTTCTACACGATGGGGGCCGAAAAACAGCCGCTGTTGCCGCGCCCCCTCACGGGCGGCGTCGTGTTCGACTCGCTCATGTCCGTCGTCGTGACCTCCGCAGACGGCGCCAAGCTGTACCATTCCCCGGTGCAGTATGCGGCCACGTTCTCTGCTCGGGACACGGTCGAGGCGATGATGGGGGGGATGCAGGTCGCGGTGGCGCTCCGCCCGGAGCTGGCGTCGCAGCTCGTGATCGGCGGCCTGCCGCGCTCCCGCCTCCCGCTCTTGCTCGGGGCGCTTGGGCTCACGGCCGGGCTCATCGTCACCGCCTTGGTCCAGCTGCGGCGCGAATACGAGCTCGCCCGGCTGCGCACCGACTTCGTGTCGGGCGTGTCCCACGAGCTGCGCACGCCGCTCGCGCAGATCCGGATGTTCTCCGAGACGCTGCTGCTGGGGCGCGTGCGCTCCGAGGAGGAAGGCCGCCGCTCGCTCGAGATCATCGATCAGGAGGCGCGCCGGCTCACGCACCTGGTCGAGAACCTGCTGCACTTTTCCCGCTCGGAGCGCCAGGTCACGCGCCTGTCGCCGGCGCGCGCGCCGCTCGCGCCGCTGGTGCAGGAAGCCCTCGAAGGGTTCGCGCCGCTCGCGGGAGCGCGCGGCGTCCGCCTCCGCTCCGAGCTGGCGGAGGGCGTCGTCGCCCCGGTCGACGCCGAGGCGTTCCGCCAGATGTTGCTCAACCTGCTCGATAACGCCATCAAGTACGGACCGCCGGGACAAGTCGTCACCGTCGGCCTCGCGGCCGCCGACCAGCGCGCCCGGATCTGGGTCGACGACCAGGGGCCCGGCATCCCCGCCGCCGACCGCGAGCGCGTGTGGGACCGCTTCTGGCGCCTCGAGCGGGACCGGGGCTCGGCCGTCGCCGGCACCGGCATCGGACTCGCCGTGGTGCGAGAGCTGGTGGCGCTGCACGGCGGGCGCGCCTGGGCGGAGGACGGGCAGAGCGGCACGCCCCCCGCGGGCGGACGCGGCGTCCGGTTCGTCATCGAGCTCCCGCTCGAGCCCTCCCCCCAAGTCGCCGGACAGCCCGGCGGCCTTTCGAGCGTGCCGGCATGATGCGAATCCTGGTGGTGGAAGACAACCCAGATCTCGCCTACGGGTTGCGCAACAACCTGGAGATCGAAGGCTATCAGGTCGAGGTGGCCGACGACGGCACCAAGGGACTGGCGCGCGCGCGCGACGGCCGGCCCGACCTGATCATCCTCGACCTCATGCTGCCCGGCATGGACGGGTTCCGCGTGCTGCGCGCGTTGCGCGAGGCCGGCCGCACCATGCCCGTCCTCATCCTCACGGCGCGGGGCGAGGAAGCGGACAAAGTGCGCGGCCTCCGGCTGGGCGCGGACGACTACGTCACCAAGCCGTTCGGTGTGCTCGAGCTGCTCGCCCGCGTGGAGGCGCTGCTGCGCCGCGCGGCGCCCCCCGTCCCCGGGGGCAACGGCGGCCCGCCGCCCGAGCGGTTCGGGGACGTCGAGGTGATTCCCGCGTCACGCACGGTGCTCCGGGGCGGCCAGCCGGTGCCGCTCACGCCCAAGGAGTTCGACCTGCTCGTCGCGCTGCTGCGGCGTCGCGGCGCCGTGGTGACGCGGCTCGACCTGCTGCGGGAGGTGTGGGGATACAGCGCCGAGGTGCTGAGCCGCACCGTGGATACGCATGTCGCCGAGCTGCGCCGCAAGCTCGAGACCGACCCGGCGGCGCCGCGGCATATTCTCACGGTTCGCAAGTCCGGCTATCGACTGGAACGCTAGGGGGATCCGTGCTGCAACAGCTACTGCTCGTGTCCGTGCTGGTATCGTCGCCGCCTAGTGGGCGTGATGTGATCAAAGCGATGCACGACCGCTACGCGGGCAAGTGGTACCGCACCCTCAGTTTCGTCCAGCAGAACACCGCGACCCGGCCCGACGGCTCGCAGCAGCACTCCGTGTGGCGCGAGTACGCCGCGCTCCCCGGCAAGCTGCGCATCGAGTTCGTCCCGCCCGATTCCGGGAACGGCATCCTGTTCGTGAACGACTCCCAGTTCGTCTTCGCCGCCGACACGATCGGGAACGTGTCGGCGTTCATCCATCCGCTCATGGTGCTGGGCTTCGACGTCTACCTCGACCCGGTGGAGCGGACCATCGCGCGGATCGAGCGGCTCAAGATCGACCTCGCGGCCGTGCACGAGGACACGTGGGAAGGGCGTCCCGTCTACGTCGTCGGCGCCAAGCCGGGCGATCTGCGGACGCGGCAGTTCTGGGTGGATCGCGAGCGCCTGGTGTTCGTGCGGCTGCTCGAGCCGGGTCAGCGGGACACCACCCGCACCAACGACATCCGCTTCAACAAGTATCAGCCAGCCGGGAGTGCCTGGCTCTCGGCGGAGGTGGCGTTTCTGGTGGATGGGCACGAGCGCTGGCTCGAGCAGTACACCGAGATCAAGACCGACACCCCGCTCGCCGACGCCCTGTTCGATCCGCGCCAGTGGAAGAAGGCGAGGAGCTGACCGCGTCAGCGGTCGAACAGCGCCCGGATCCCCTCTCCCGGCTCGAGCGGCGCGTTCGACAGATTCGACGTGATCGCGACGACAACCCGCGAGTCCCGATCCACTCCGAACGCCGTGGTCCCCCCCACCGAGCTGCCGCCGTGGAACACCCAGCGGTGGCCCAGGCTGTCCGTGCTCACGAACCAGCCGACGCCGTAGCCGGTCGGCTCGCCCGCCCTGGTCTTCTGTGAGGTGAAGAGCAGCTCGAGCGTCCCAGCCTTGAGGAACCCAGGCCGGAGCATCGCCGAGCCGAACTTCACGAGGTCCTCGGCGGTGGAAACGAAGCCGCCCCCCGCCCACTTGTAGCTGTTATCCACCGGCGGCGCGAGGACGAACGCGCCGTCGGCCGCGCGCTCGTAGAACCGGGTGCGGTTCGGGATCAGGCTGTCGACACGATCGGCCGCCGTGTGCGTCATGCCCAGCGGCCGGAACACGTTCCGGCCCATATAACTCAAGAAGTCCTGCCCCGCCGCGGCTTCGACCACCGCCGAGATCAAGTTCCAGCCATAGGTCGAGTAGGAGAACTTCGTGCCCGGCGGGAACAGCAGCGAGTCGCCCTGAAAGATGGTGAGTCCTTCGAGCACGCTGGTGAAGCGGCGGTTGAGCAGGAATTCGTCACCCCGATAATGGCGAATCCCTGCTAGGTGCCCGGCGAGCTGCCGCGTGGTGATCGGGACGCCCTTATCGGGAAACGACGGGACGTAGCGCTGCACCGGGGCGTCGAGGTCGAGCTTCCCCTGCTCGTACAACAGTGCCACGGCCGCTGCGGTCATCGGCTTGGACACGCTCCCGATGCGGAATTGCGTCTCCGCCGTGACGGGGATCTTGCGGGCGACATCGGCGTAGCCGAAGCCCTCCGACCACACCAGCTTGCCGTCCACCCCCACAGCCACCTGGAGGCCGCTGATGCGGCCCGCCAGCTTGTCGCACACCAGGGCGCGGGCCCGCGCCACGGTCGAGGCATAGACCGGCGGCACGGGCACGGCCGCGCGCGAGCTACACTGCGCCTGCCCTGCGGCACCGCTGCGAGCCATTGGCGACGCGAGCAGCGCCGCCACCATCACCACAGCCACGAGGGCACGCTTCATGACCCTGCCTCCGTCAATCGCTTGATGTGCGAGAGGACGCGCCGGTGGATCGCCGACACGATCGCGTCCGCCGGAGCCTTCCAGTACCCCCGGGGCTCGATATCGAGCTCGTACCACGTGGCGCCGACCAGCAGCGTGCGGCCTCCCGGCAATGCCGTCAACCGGAACGCGCCGCGCCGGGCCCGGAAGTAGCCGTGCAGGTGTGGCGGCGCGATCGTCCCGTAGGGGGACAGCTCGCGCAGCGGCACTGGTTGCGCCGTGATGTCGAAGGACAAGCGGGCCGGGGCGTCCCACGCGCTGATCGGCTCGACGAACGTCCCCGTCGAGAATTCGCAGCGACGGATGGCGCCCGCCCCCACGCCGTCGATCCGAGCGCGGATCGGGTAGGCGATGCCCAGCCGGAACAGCGCCTCGGTGGGCGGGGGAAGCTCACTGAAGCTCACCACGTTGCGCCACACCGCCGCCGGAGGTGCGGCAACCACGACCGAGTCGTCCACTTCGTACAGCGGGGTCGGGCCGCGCACCCCGTCGAGCCCGGCGAGGACTGGAATCGCGAGCACCAGGCTGGCGAGATGTCCGACCCCGCCCGGCGTGTGGAGCGCGATCGCCCGACCGAAGATCCCGCCCAGCAGGGCGAGCGCGAGCGCCACGGGCAGCGCGAGCGCCACGCAGAAGAGGCCCTCGAGCGCGAAGAGCAGTATCGCACCCGCCAACAGCAGCAGACTCAGGCTCACCACCTGCGCCGTGGCGCCGGGGCCCTGCGGCGCGGCGCGGTTGAACACATAGGCTGTGACAGCACCCAGGGTGAACGGGGTACCCAAAAACAAAGACGTCGAGTAACGGCGTAGCACGTAGACGTTCAACAGAATCGTGGGGAGGGCGACGGCGAGACCGGCCGCGATGCCGTACAGCACCAGGGCGGGCCGCGCGTCCACCGCGCGGCCGCCCGCGCGCTCCTCCCGCGGATTGAGCGGCACCGTCGGGAGCCGGCAGAGGGCGAGCATCACGACGTAATTGACGAGCGGGACGAAGAAGGCGAGCGCGAGCCAGGGTGACCGCCCCGCGTCGACCGCCCGCCGCAGCGTCATGGCGACGCCGATCCACAGGAACGGCAGCGTCCAGAGGACGAACGCGGGAAGAAACCAGGCGGGAGCGCCGGCGAGCTTCTCGGCTCGGAGCAGATAGAACGGCAGCAGATAATCGAGCGGCGACCAAAAGCGACCGGTCGCGAGGGCCACCGCGCCCGCGTCGACGGCGTACTTGAACGCCATCAGGCCGAGGCCCGTGGCGAGATACGCCCGTCGGTCGACCGCATCAACGAGCGTGAACCAATACCTCACGTACCGCGGCACTCCGGCGAGCACGCGGTGAAGGTGCGCGCCGCGCCACGGGTTGGCAACACTAGCCGCACGTACCGCCCCGATGAAGATTGCAGGCATGCGTACGACGTCGGAGGCGGCGCCGCCCGCGGTGCGGTACAAGATCGGGCTCGTCCAGATGGCGATGTCGGCCGATCCGGACGCGAACCTGAACACCGCGGTCGCGAAGGTCGCGGAGGCCGCCGCCGCCGGCGCGCGGCTGGTCTGTCTGCCGGAGCTGTTTCGCTCGCGTTACTTCGCGCAACACGAGGACGCCGCGTCGTTCGACCTCGCCGAGCCCGTCCCCGGGCCGAGCACGGAGGCTCTGGCGCAGGCGGCGCAGCGCGCCGGCGTGGTCGTCATCGCCCCCGTGTTCGAGCGGCGCGCGCCGGGGCTGTATCACAACAGCGCGGCCGTGATCGACGCCGATGGCCGCCTCGTGGGGATCTACCGCAAGATGCATATCCCCGATGATCCCGCCTACTACGAGAAGTTTTACTTCGCCCCGGGGGACCTGGGTTTCCGCGCGTTCGACACGCGGGTGGGACGGATCGGAACCCTGGTGTGCTGGGACCAGTGGTATCCCGAGGGCGCGCGCCTCACGGCGCTGCAGGGCGCGGCCGTGCTGTTCTATCCGACCGCCATCGGCTGGCACCCCAAGGAAAAAGCGATGCACGGCAGCGGGCAGCTCGACGCCTGGCGCACGATCCAGCGCAGCCACGCGATCGCCAACGGATGTTATGTCGCCGCGGTCAACCGCGTAGGGCAGGAACGACCGAGCGACGGCGGGGATGGGGAGGGCATCGAGTTCTGGGGCTCGTCGTTCCTGGCGGATCCGTTCGGGGCGGTGGTTGCGGAAGCCCCGCCCGATCGCGAGGCGATCGTGATCGCAGAGGTCGATCTCGACCGCATCGAGGAGGTGCGCCGGGGGTGGCCGTTCCTGCGGGATCGGCGGGTCGATGCGTACGCGGGGATCACCAGCCGGTTCCTGGACGAGGCACCGTCGGCTGTCAGCCGTCAGCACGACGCCAGAAATCGCTGACGGCCGACGGCTGATGGCTGACGGCTCCGTTCCAGCCTCCCTCGGCTTCCGCATGCCCGCCGAGTGGGAGCCGCACCACGCCACCTGGATCGGGTGGCCGCACAACGCCAGCGACTGGCCGGGCAAGTTCGCAGCGATCCCGTGGGTATATGGCGAGATCGCTCGCAAGCTCGTGCCCGGCGAGATCGTACGTATCCTCGTGAATTCGGCCGCGCACGAGCGCGGGTCTCGGCGCGTGCTGGAGCGGGTCGGTGTGGATGCCGCGCGCGTCGAGTTCTTCCGCGTCCCGACGAACCGCGGCTGGACCCGCGACTTCGGCCCCCTGTTCGTGCGGCGTGAGCGCCCCCGCCCGGAGGTCGCGATCGCCCGATTCCGCTTCAACGCCTGGGCGAAATACCGCGACTGGAAACGGGACGACCAGGTGCCGGAGCTGGTTGCGAAACGGCTCGGACTGCGCCTGTTGCGGGCTCGGGCCGGCGACCGCGAGGTGGTGCTGGAAGGGGGGAGCATCGACGTCAATGGCAGGGGCACCCTGCTCACGACCGAGGAATGTCTGCTCGACCAGGCGGTGCAGGCGCGGAACCCGGGCCTGTCGCGCGCCGAGCTGGAGCGCACGCTGCGCGACCAGCTCGGCGTGACAAACGTGTTGTGGCTCGGCAAGGGTATCGCGGGAGACGACACACACGGGCACGTAGACGATGTGTGCCGCTTCGTCGACGCGCGGACCGTGGTGTTGTGCAGCGAGAGCGACTCCCGCGACGCCAACTATCGGGCGCTGCGCGAGAACCGCGAGCGGCTCGAGGGGATGCGGCTCGAGGACGGGGCGAAAATCGAGGTCGTCCCGCTGCCGATGCCAGCGCCACTCCACTTCGACGGCCAGCGGCTACCCGCGAGCTATGCCAACTTCTACATCGCGAATGGTGCGGTTCTGGTGCCGACGTTCAACGATCCCAACGATCGGGTCGCCCTGGGATTGCTTGCCGAGGTGATCGGGAATCGGCCGGTCGTGGGAATCCATGCGGTCGATCTGGTGTGGGGGCTGGGGACGCTTCATTGTTTGACGCAACAGGAACCGGCACCCGGGGGTGAACAATGACTGCCACAGCCGCGCAGTTCGGTCTCTCCGCGATCGGCCAAATCTTCATCCGGGCGCGGGACCTGGATCGCGCCGTTCGTTTCTACCGCGGCACGCTCGGCATGCCGTTTCTCTTCCAGGCGCCGCCCCAGATGGCGTTCTTCCAGTGCGGCGGCACGACGGTCATGCTCGGCGTCCCCGAAGCTCCCGAACTCGATCACCCGGCGTCGCTGGTGTACTACCTCGTGCCGGACATCCTGTCCGCACACGCGACCCTGCGCGAGCGGGGCGTGGAGTTCATCACCGAACCCCACCTCGTACACCGGGCCGCGGACTACGAGCTGTGGCTGGCCGAGTTCCGCGACTCCGAGGGGAATGTGCTCGCGCTGATGATGCGCAAACCGCGGGCCTAGACCGCCGTCCTGGCTCGGGCTTCCGGCCCTCGGTATCCTTCGGCAGACCCCCGGAGCCCGAGCCCCCCATGATTCGTCCGCACTACCAGGTCCTGCTCTTCGGCTCGCTCGTCGTGGCCGCCTGCCGTGGGGCGGCACCGCGCGCCGAGCTGCCGCCTCCTGCGCCGGCCCTCACTCCCGGCGACACGGCGTGTCTGATCGCGGCCGGCCGGCCGGCGTCGCGCGACACGGTCACGATCGCGCTCACAGAGCCGGTCGACCCGGCGCACGCGCCCCTGCCGCACAACCTCGCGGAGCGGTTCGTCTTCGCGCAATTGTACGAGACGCTGATCCACGTGGACTGCCAAGGGCGCGTCCTGCCGGCGCTGGCCCGATCCTGGGAGCAGGGACCCGACGGCCACTGGACGGTCACCCTCCGATCCGACGCGCGCTTCTGGGACGGGGCACCGGTGACGACGCGGGACGCGCTGGCGTCGTGGCGGGCGCGCGACTCGAGTCTCGCTCGCGCGATCACGGCCCTGGACGATCGAGCGCTCAGCATCGATCCGTCCGGCCTGTCATTTCAGCGCTTCGCCGACCTCGCGCTCGCCGTGACCAAGTCCGCTCCGGGTGGCGGTTGGCCGATCGGCACCGGCCACTACTGGACGACCGGCTCGGCGGGCGGGCCTGACGCCCTCTGGGCGAGCCCGGTGCCGGGGGCCGGGCTGCCGGCTCTAAGAGTGACCGTCGCGCCGGCGAGCGAGGCGCGCGACGCCGTCGACGCGAACGTGGATCTCCTCCTCACGAGCGACCCCGCCACGCTCGAATACGGGCGCACCCGCTCCGAGTATCACGATGCCCCGCTCGAGTGGGATCACACGTATGTGCTGCTCGCGCCCGAAGGGAGCGGCCTCGAGCTCGGCGCCCTGCGCCTGGAAAGCCTCCCCCAGGCAGTCCACGTCGAAGCGCGACCGGCCCAGGGAGATGATGAGGGGTTCTGGTTGGTCGATCTCAAACGCTGCGGACTCGCGGCCGACGCCGCGTCGCCGCGGGCACCGCCGCGCCGGCGGATCGTGTACGAGCAGGCGGACCGCGACGCGCGGGACCTCGCTGCCCGCCTGGTCGGCCTGGCCACGCTCGGCCGCGGCGCGGTCGTGGCGGGCCTCGCGCCCTCAGCGTTCGAGCCCGCGTTCCGGGCCGGCGCCGAGGCGGCGTACGTGCTCCGAATCCGGCGCCGGACCGTCGATCCGTGCGCCGCGGCGCGCGAGCTGCCCGCGTGGGTGCCGCGCGGCTCCATCACGCCGCTCATCGACACCCGCACTCACGCCCTGGTCCGCCGCGGCCTGCCGCGCCTCAGCGTCGACTGGGACGGCGCCCTCCGGCTCGTGCCGCGATGAGCTTCCGCGCCCGCATCCTCATCGGGCTCGGGCTAGTCGTGCTCTTCCCTCTCGCCGTGTTCGAGCTGCGCGTGCGCGCGGACATGGCGGACCGCCTCACCGCCGAGTATCAACGGCGCGTGGCATCGCTCGTGGCGGTGATCCGCGCGGACCTGAGCCGGGACAGTGCCGGGATCGCCGGTCGGCTCGACGCCTTGAAGGACGCAATCGCGGCGGACAACCGGTTCCGGCTTGCCGCGCTGCAGGGGGCCGAGCGCGCGTATCTGCTGGATTACGCCGGCAGTGCCATGCGCTTGACCGGCCTGTCAATGCTGCAAGTCCAGGACGACCAGGGTCGCATCATCAGCTCGGGCCACTTTCGAAATGAATTCGATCGGGTCGAGCCGGAGCTGCCGCGCCTCCTGGCAGTCGCGCCCGGCGGAATGGCCCTGGTCGAGGCCCGCACCGCGGAAGCCACGCTGCGAGCGCTGGCACGGGTCGACTCGCTGCGCCTCGGTGGCCGTCGGTACACCCTGGTGGGCGGCGTCGCCGTGGACTCGAGCTTCCTGGCGCGGCTCGCTCCCGACTCCGACCTGGCTGTCTCCCTGGCCCTCCCGACCGACACGCTGACGCGCGTCGACTCGGCGGCACAGGTGGTGCGCGCGCTGCCGGTTCCCTTCGTCGAGTTGCGTGACGCTCCCGGCCTGGGTGAAGCACGGATCGTGGTCACACACTCCCTCGCCCCCCTCGTCGCGCTGCGCCGGCGCGTGGACGCCGCCTTCGCCGCGGCGGTGCTGCTCACCGGCGCGATCGCCCTGCTCCTCGCCAGCTGGCTGTCCAGCTGGATCAGCCGCCCGCTCCGGGAGCTGGCGCGCCGCACGGCCGAGATCGACATGGAGCGCCTCGACGTGGCGTTCGAGAGCGATCGCGACGACGAGATCGGCGCGCTGTCGCGCCTGCTCGGCGCGATGACGGAGCGTCTTCGGGCCGGCGCCGCGCGGCTGCGCGAGGCCGAGCGCCGCATCGCCGTGGGCGACCTCGCCCGGCAGGTGAACCACGACATCAAGAACGGCCTGATCCCCATCCGCAACGTGTTCCGGCACCTGCTGGAAGCCGCGCGCGGCGGGCCCGACGGGCTCGCCGCGGCGTTGCGGGACCGCCAGGGGACCGTCGAGTCGGGCATCTCATATCTCGAGAACCTCGCCACGAATTACGCCCGCCTCTACCCGCAGCCGGCCCGCGAGCCGTGCGACGTCAACGCCGCCGTCCGCGAGACGATCCGCCGCGTCGGCGAGGCGAGCCGGGGCGAGCTCAAGAGCGAGCTGGCGGACGCGCTCCCGCCCGTGCGCACGGATCCCCTGGTGCTGCGGAGAATCCTGGAAAACCTGATCGGCAACGCCCTCGACAGCCTCGCGTCGCCCGCGGGGACCGTGACGGTCGGGACCACGCGCGGCGCCGCTGGGGATGGCGGCCGCTCCGTCGTGCGGATCACCGTCGCGGACACGGGCAGAGGCATGAGCCGGGAGGAGCTCGATCGGGCGTTCGACGACTTCTACACCACCAAGCCGGACGGCACGGGCCTCGGCCTCTCGATCGTGCGGCGCCTGGTGCTCGACGCCAACGGCGCGCTCCGCGTGGAGACCGCGCCCGGGGCGGGCAGCAAGTTCATTGTCGAGCTGCCGGGAGACGGGGAGTGACCACCGTCCTGGTGGTCGACGACGTCCCCGCGATGGCGGAGCAGTACGCCTACGATCTGAAGCGGGTCGGCGCGTACGACGCGCTGGTCGCGCACGGCGGGCGGGAAGCCCTGGAGACACTCGAGCGCGAGGCCGTGGACTGCGTCATCCTCGATCTCGAAATGCCGGGCATGGACGGCTTCGAGGTATTGCGGGCGATGGAGCGGCGCGGCTTCCGCACTCCCGTGATCGTCTACACCGGGACGGGCAACTACGATCGCTGCACCCAGGCGATCCGGCTGGGCGCCCAGAGCTTCATCGACAAGGCCGAACCGATGCAGCGGGTCGTGCAGGAGGTCGAGAACGCGCTCGCGCGACAGCGCCTCGTCGCTCAGGTCACCGCCCTGCGCGAGCGCGCCGGCACCGACGCCCCCCTGGTGGGCGCCAGCCGCGCCATGCAGCGGCTCAAGGACGCGATCACGCGCGTCGCCAAGATTCCGAGCCCCGTGCTGATCGTAGGCGAGAGTGGATCGGGAAAGGAGCTCGTCGCCCAGGAGGTGCATCGCCTCGGCGCGAGCCCGAAGGGCCCTTTCATCGCCCTCAACAGCGGCGCGCTCCCCGAAAGCCTGGTCGAAGACGAGCTGTTCGGGCACGAGCGCGGTGCCTTCACCGGCGCCAATGTGCTCCGCAAGGGCGCGTTCGAGGCAGCCGCGGGCGGCACGCTGTTTCTGGACGAAATCGGCGAGCTGCCGCTGCCCGCGCAGGCGAAGCTGCTGCGGGTGATCGAGCAGCGGCAGGTCAGCCGACTGGGCGGCAACCGTACGATCAGCGTGGACGCGCGGATCGTAGCGGCGACCAACCGCGACCTCGAGGCGGAGGTGGCCGCGGGGCGGTTCCGTCAGGATCTGCTCTACCGACTCAACGTGCACGTGGTGCGCGTGCCGGCGCTGCGCGAGCGTCTGTCCGACCTCCCGGCACTGGTCGAGGAGCTCGTCACGACTACTTGCGCACGCTTCGGGGTCCGCCCCAAGAAGGTCGATGCAGCAGCGCTCGACTCGCTGCTGACTTACGAATGGAAGCGGAACAACGTCCGGGAGCTGCGGAACGTCGTGGAGCGCATGATCATCGCGACCGACACCGACGTGATCGTGCTCGATGACGTGCCCGCCGAGATCCGGGACGGCGGGGGGAGCGACGCGCCCGGAGCGACTCCCGGCCCCCCGCCCACGAGCTTCCACGCGCTCAAGGCCGAGGCCGAGCGGCGTATCGTCGTGGCCGCCTTGGAGCGCAACGATTGGCACATCACGAAGACCGCCCAGGAGCTGGGTCTGGCCGATCACGCGAGCCTGTTGAAGATCATGCGGAGGCATGGAATCAGCCGCGAGTAGCGGCGTGTCCACTCCCACACGTCGCGACGGTTGATCGCGTGTCCACCCGGACACCACCGCCGTCGCGTGCTCCCCCAACCGATTGTGCCGACGGCTGATAGCGGACAGCCCCTCGCTGGCCCTCCTCCTGCTTTACGGGCGCACGAACCCCAACCAGGAGGAGTTTATGCGGAACCGCATCACCCTCATCTCGATCGCCGCCTTCTTGCTCGGCGCCTGCGGCGACAAGCACCCCAAGGCATCGGACGCGAATGCGGCCGAAGTGTCGACCGTCTCGACCACGCCGACCGGCGGGTCCACGCCCGGTCCGGTCGCGACCGAGGCCGCCTCGTTCGAGAGCGCCAACGCTGCATTCAAACAGAAGCGCTACGACGAAGCATCACGGATGTTCGCGACGTACACCACCAACCAGCCGCACGACGTGTGGGGCTACTACATGCTCGGCCTCTCCGCGTGGAAGACGGGAGACCGCGACGGGGCGGTCGACGCGTTCCAGCGCGCGCTCGAACAGGACTCGACCCACGTCAAGAGCCACTTGAACCTGACTCGCGTGCTGATCGAGCAGGGCAAGCCGCAAGACGCGCTCTCGAGCGTCGAGGCGGCGCTCAAGATCGATTCCGGATCGAGTGAGGGGTACCGGCTGCTCGGCCGGGTGAAAGACGTGCTCGGGGACACCACGGGGGCGATCGACGCCTACCGCCGCTCGCTCGTGCTCGATGACCACGACGTGTGGTCATTGAACAACCTCGCGGTCGTGTACATCGGCCAAGGGCAGTTCGAGCAGGCGCTCGGGCCGCTCGTGCATGCGATCGAGATCGATTCGACCGTCGCCGCGTTCCACAACAACCTGGGGCTGGCGCTCGAACGCACCGGCCACATCACCCAGGCCACCGAGTCCTATCGGGCCGCTCTGGGAATCGACAGCACGTCCCAGAAGGCGTCCGTCAACCTTACCCGGGTCGAAGGGATGAAGCAGGATCCGGCCGTGGTCGCAGTGGACCTCCGAGCCGTCGCGCAGGCCTTCGTGGAGCAGTCGAAGACCTGGCGGTGAGGCGCTGCACGAGCAGGCGAGTTGCGGGCTCCCGCGAAGCGACTGCGTATTTTTGTCGCGGAGCGGGAGCCCGCAACTCGCATTACAGCGCTCGGCCGCCCTGCCACGCCGCGTAGCTCCAGATGATGCCGCCCACCAACACGGCGACCGGAATGATCAGCATCGCTTCGCCAAGCGAGCGCGCGTCCGAAATCGCCCCGACGAGCGATGGCGACGGCACATCGCCCAGGATGTGAATCGTGAAAATGCTCAGCGCGACGGCCGTCGCCCGCACGTGCGGCGACACGACGTTCACGATTGTCGAGTTGACCGGCCCGGTCGACGCGAACAGGAGCAGCTCGGCCGCCACGATGGCCGTCCAGTACACCGGGGGCGCAGACGCCGCGAGGGCCACGAGCGTGAGGGGCGCGGCCGCGAGCGTCGCGACGCCGGACACCCAGAGGTACGCCTGCCGGGACCGCCGCAACAGGCGGTCGCCCAACCAGCCGCCGCCGTAGGTCCCGAGGAACCCCGTCACGACGACGATCGCGCCGAACTGCACGGTCGCCTGGGCCTTCGGGATGCCGCGGGCTCGCTCCAGGAAGGACGGCGTCCAGAAGGCGAGGGCGCCGATCGCAAAGGTGTAGGCGGCGTACCCCAGCACGGTCAGGATGTAGGGGCGGTTGCGGAGCAGCGCGGCGTACGCGGACCGGGCCGCCGCGCCGGGCGACGACCCAGCCGCCACAGCTGGAGCGGCGGCGTCGGGGTCCTGGCCGCCGCGCCGCGGCTCGTGCAGGCGCAGCGCGAGGGCGGCGAGCACGAATCCGGGGAGGCCCGCGACGAAGAACGCGGGCCGCCAGCCGAAATAGTGATCCGCGAGGCCGCCCACCACGTACCCCAGGGCCGAGCCGATCGGGATCGCCGCGAAGAAGATGGCAAACACCCGCCCGCGCCGCTCGCGTGGGTAGTAGTCGGCCAGCAGCGCCGGCGAGATCGTCCCGTAAGCGGCCTCGCCGATCCCCACGGCGGCCCGCGCCGCGAACAGCGCGGCGTAGCTCCGCGCCAGCCCCCCGAGCGCCGTGGCTGCGCTCCAGACCGCTACGCCGAGGCCGATGAGCCGCGTGCGCGACCGCGCGTCGCCGAGCGAGCCGAACAGCGGCGCCGCCAGCATGTACACGACGAGGAACCCGGTCATCAGCGCGCCGAGTTGCGTGTCCGAGAGCCGCAGCTCGGAGTGCTTCATGCTTTCCGCGAGCGCGGCCACGATCCACCTGTCGAGATAGTTGAACAGGTTGATCAGCGTCAGAACGGCGAGGGCGGTGCCCGCTAGAGGTTCTTCTCGAGCCACGCTGTGAACAGCCCGTACAGGTTCTCCCGCGTGTTCCCGCCGGCGATCGCGTGGGTCTTGTTCGGGTAGATCCGCATGTCGAACTGCCGATTGGCGGCCTCGAGACGCTCCACGAGCCGCACCGAGTTCTGGAAGTGCACGTTGTCGTCGCCCGTGCCGTGCACCAGCAGGAAGTGGCCCTTCAGGCTGTCGGCGTAGGCGAGCGGGGCGCCCTCGGCGTAGCCCGCCGGGTTCTCCAGCGGGGTACGCATGTACCGCTCGGTGTAGATGGTGTCGTACAGGCGCCAGTCGGTGACCGGGGCGACGGCGAGCGCCGCCTTGAACACCCCGGCGCCGCGGAACATGCTGAGCGAGCTCATGTAGCCGCCGTAGCTCCAGCCCCAGATGCCGATCCGATCGGGATCGACGTAGGGCTGCGCCGCAAACCAGCGCGCCGAGGCGATCTGGTCGGCCGACTCATACCGGCCGAGGTGGAGGTAGGTCATCTTCATGAACCTCGCGCCGCGCCCCCCCGTGCCACGGTTGTCCACACTCGCGACGAGATAGCCGTCGCGCGCGAGCATCTGATGCCACAGGTAGTTCGCCCCGCCCCAGGAGTCGGTCACGGTCTGGGAGCCCGGTCCGCCGTACACGTTCATGAGCAGCGGATAGCGGTGGGACGGATCGAAGCCCTGCGGCTTGATAATCCAGGCGTTGAGCTCCACGCCGTCTGCCGTCTTGATCGTGGTGAATTCCGGGCGCGCCAGCGCCAGCCCGGCCACCTTCGCCGCCAGCGCTATATTGTCGGCCAGCGTGCGCACCAGCGTGCCGTCCGCCCGCCGCAGGGTTTGGACCGGGGGAATGCCCGCGCGCGAATATGTGTCGACGTACAGCTGGAACGTCGGATCGAACTCGATCCCATGCGAGCCCGGCTCTGGCGAGATCCGAGTGAGGCTCTGCCCGTCGAGCCCGATCCGCACGAGGGGGCGGCGGAGCGGGCCATCGATCGCACCGCTGCAGTACAGCACCCGCTTCTTCTCGTCCACACCGTACACCTGCAGCACGTCCCACCCACCGGGCGTCACCCGCCGGACCAGCGAGCCGTCGCGGTTGAACAGATACACCTGGTCGTAGCCGTCACGCTCGGAGACGAACAGGAACTGTTTTCCGCCGTCGATCCAGCGGGGCTGGTTGTGGTCCACCCACGCCGAGTCGCGGTCGGTCATGATCACCCGCGACGCACCGCGTTGCGTGTCGGCGAGTAGCAGGTCGAGCCGGTTCTGGTGGCGGTTGAGCCGCGTGAGCCAGATCTCGTTCGACGATCCTGCGAAGTCCATGGCGGCGACGTAGATGTCCTTGTCGCCGCCCAAGTCCACCCACGTCGTCTGCCGGGACGCTAGATCCACGATCCCGATCTTCACCTCGGAGTTGGGCATCCCCGCCTTCGGGTACCGCACCGGCACGAGCTCGGGGTAGAGCGAGTCGGCGTTCAGCAGATAGAAGGGCCGGATCGCCGTCTGGTCGAGTCGCCAGAACGCGATGCGGCGGCCGTCCGCGCTCCACCGGAACGCGTCGCGCAGATCGAGCTCTTCCTCGTACACCCAGTCGGAGGTCCCGTTGATCACGTTGTCGTTGCCGTCTGCGGTCACCGCGGTCTCGGCGCCGGTCGTCAGGTCCGTCACGTAGATGTTGTTGGCGCGCACGAAGGCCGCCATCCGCCCGTCAGGTGAGAGCTTGGCGAACATCTGATAACCCGGCTGCGCGCTCACGGGGATGAGCCGTCTTGCCGGCAAGTCCCACACGTAGTACGTGCCCTTCGTACTCTGGCGCCACACGCGCGCCGAGTTGGTGAAGATGAGCAGCCTCGTGCCGTCGCTGGAGAAACGGTACTCTTCGATCGCTACGGGGAGCGCTGCCCCGGGGGGGACGAGATCCGCGCCGCGGACGAGGCGCTCTTTCCTTCCTGACACGGCGTCCACACGGTACAGATCCGTGTGCCCGGCGCTGTCCGTCTCGATCGTCGTGTAGGCGGCACCATCCTTCGTCCAGGTCGGGGACACGAGGTCGCTCGCGAACTCGCGCGTGCCCCAGATCGAGTGGACCGTGAGAACCGGCGCCTGCGTCGCCTGGGCGACCAGTGAGCCGGCCAGCAGGACGGCGAGGGCGACAGGGAACAGCGGGGAAACCAATCGTGCACGCATGATGGCCACCGAGCGGTAAGTTTGGGTGTCACAAACTTAGCCGTCGGTGGCCGGCGTGCGAACCGCGTCCTTCACCCAAGGGGACAGGCGATGAGCGCAACGACGCAGGCGCAGCAGGCAGAGCGCTTCCGCGCGCTGCACACCGGACCGGGCCTGCTCGTCCTGCCCAACGCGTGGGACGCGATCAGCGCCCGCCTGATCGAGGAGGCCGGGTTCCCCGCGATCGCCACATCGAGCGCGGGCGTCGCCTGGGCGCTGGGGTACGCCGACGGCGAGCGCATCAGCCGCGGCGAGATGCTCGCGGTCGTGCGGCGGATCGTGCAGGGTGTGCGCGTCCCCGTCACGGCCGATGTCGAGGCCGGCTACGGCGCGACTCCGGAAGCGGCGGCGGAGACGGCGCGCGGCGTGATCGCGGCGGGCGCGATCGGGTTGAATCTGGAGGACGCGACCGACGAGGGCCCGCTGCTCGACCTCACGCTGCAAGTTGAACGCGTGCGGGCGGTGCGCGAGGCGGGGGCGGCGGCGCGCGTGCCGCTGGTCGTCAACGCGCGTACCGATGCGTTCGAAGTGAAACATTGGTCCCCGGCGGAGCGATTCACCGCTGCCGTACGCCGCGCCAACGCCTACCGCGCGGCCGGGGCCGACTGCGTGTTCGTCCCTCACGTGAGCGACGCGGACACGATCGGGCGGCTGGCCCGCGAGATCGCCGGTCCCTTGAACGTCATCGCCGGCCCCCCCGCCCCGCCACTCGGCCAGCTCGAATCCCTCGGGGTGCGCCGTGCCAGCCTCGGGCCGCGGATCGTGCAAGCCACCTTGGGACTCATCCGCCGCATCACAGCGGAGTTGCACGAGCGCGGCACCTACGAGGCCCTGGCCGACCTGGTGATCCCGTTCGCAGAGATCCAGCGGCTGATCGACCGGTGAGGGATCGCGCGGCCCCCTTGACCCGCGGCGTGGCAACGTATATTTATTCGGTAAGTCGCATATTCATACGAACAGGTTAATACGATCAGGTAGGTGCCCGTGACCGTCCGCACGTCGAACGCGAATCTGATCCTGACTCCGGCTTGTCCCGTGACTGGGAGCGACCGGGCGGCTTAGAGTGCGAGATCACGAGCAACGCCCCGGCCCGCTCCCTCACGAGAGCGGGCCTTCTTTTTTCGCGTCTCGATCCACGGAGCCGTGATGCCCGATCACGATCGATCGCGCTGGGCCAACCGCCGGGCGCCGGACCGCGACCCCTGGCGGGAGCACGACGCCTGCGGCGTCGGATGCGTGGCGCGGGCGTCCGGCGAGCGCTCCAGCGGGATCGTCGCCCTGGCGCTCCAGGCGCTCGCCCGCGTGGCGCACCGCGGCGCCGCCTCCACCGACCATTCGGGCGATGGGGCGGGCCTGCTCGTCCAAATCCCCCGCGCCTTCTTCCATAGAGAAGCGGCGCGACTGGGCTTCTCGCTCGCGCCTGAGCAACCGTTCGCGGTGGGGATGTTCTTCCTGCCGACCGACCGGGCGGCCCGGGACCGTGCCACCACTATTGTCGAAGACGTGCTGCGCGGCGCAGGCCTGCCGGTGCTCGGCTGGCGCGACGTCCCCGTCGAGCCGGCGGTGCTCGGGCCCACGGCCCGCGCCACCTGCCCCGCCGTCCGGCAGGCCCTGATCGCCGCGCCCGCAGGCGGCCGGCACGTGGACGCACCCGCCTGGGAGCGGTCGCTCTATCTCGCCCGCCGGATCATGGAGCAACGCATCGCCGCGGCGGGACCCGAGCTCGCGGGCTTTTTCGCGTGTTCGCTCTCCTGTCGTACGGTCGTGTACAAGGCTCTCCTCACCGGCACGCAGCTGCCCGGATTTTTCCCCGACCTGGTATCGCCCGACTTCGAGTCGGCGATCGCCGTGTTCCACCAGCGGTACTCCACCAACACCAGCTCGAGCTGGGCCCTGGCGCAACCGTTCCGCTTGCTCGGTCACAACGGGGAGATCAACACCCTCTGGGGCAACCGCAACGCGATGGCGGCGCGCGAGCCGGCCCTCGCATCACCGATCTGGGACGAGCGCATCGATCGCCTCAAGCCCGTCATCTGGGCGGAGGGAAGCGACTCGACGAGCCTGGACAACGCTCTCGAGCTGCTGGTCCGCTCGGGCCGCGACCCGGTGCACGCGCTGATGATGCTCGTGCCGGAGGCCCACGAGGGCGCTTCCGAGATGGGGCGCGCCCTGCGCGGGTTCTACGAGTTCCACGAGTGCCTGGTGGAGCCGTGGGACGGGCCCGCGGCGCTGGCGTTCACGGACGGCGTCATCGCCGGCGCGGCGCTGGACCGCAACGGCCTGCGGCCCTGTCGCTACAAGATCACGCGCGACGGTCTGCTCGTCGCCGGGTCCGAGGTGGGGCTCGTGGACTTGGACCCGCGGGAGGTCGTCGAGAGCGGGAGCCTGGGCCCCGGTGAGGTGATCGTCGTGGACACGCGACGCCAGACCATCCTCCGCAACGCCGACGCCAAGCGGGAGGTGGCCCGCCGCCGCCCCTACGCTCGCTGGGCCGCCCGCTCGGTCCGCCCGCTTCGCCCGGCTGCCGGGGTCACCACCCCGCCGTGCGACGGCCCCGAGCTCGTCACGCGCCAGCTCGCCTTCGGCTGGAGCTTCGAGGACCTGCGCTACGTCGCGGAGCCCATGGCCACGGCGGGCCAGGACACCGTGTGGAGCATGGGGGACGATACGCCGATCCCACCGCTGTCGCGCATTCCGCAGAGCCTGTACGCGTATCTCCGCCAGCGCTTCGCGCAGGTGACGAACCCGGCGATCGACCCGCTGCGCGAGACCCTCGTCATGTCGCTGCGCATGCACCTGGGACGGCGCGGCTCGTTGCTCGCCGACAGTCCAGCCGCGCTGCGGCTGGTGCGCACCGAGCACCCGATTCTCCTGGAAGACGAGATCGTGGCCCTGCGCAACCTCGCCGGCGATCAGGGAGTGACGCTGCCGGCGCTGTGGCGGCCGGCGAGCGGACCGGACCCCCTCCGCAGCGCCCTCGATGGCCTGTGCACGGCGGCGGAGCGCGCCGTGCGCCTGGGTGCGCGCATCCTGATCGTGAGCGATCGCGACGCGGATGCCGAGCACCCGTCCATCCCGATGCTCCTGGCGATCGGGGCCGTGCATCAGCATCTGCTCCGTCAGGGTCTCCGCACCCGCCTCGGCCTCGCCGCGGAAGCCGGGGACGCCTGGGACGTCCATCACTTCGCCGCGCTGATCGGGTATGGCGCCGAAGCGGTGCACCCCTGGCTCGCGCTGGCATCGGTGCGGGCCCGGCTCACGCCGCAAGCCCGTACCGGATTCCGCGCCGCCGCCGAAAAGGGCCTCCTGAAGATCCTCTCGAAGATGGGGATCTCGACGCTGTCCTCGTACTGCGGCGCCCAGATCTTCGAGGCGCTGGGCCTCGGTGCGGAGGTGATCGATCGCTGTTTCACGGGCACGGTGTCCACGATCGGCGGGATCGGATTCGCCGAGATCGCGGAAGACGTCCTCGCCCGCCACCTTGCCGCGTACGGCGACGAAGGGGCCGAGCGGGCGCTCCCCGACCACGGGCGCGTGCGCTTCCGCAAGGACGGAGAGGACCATGGCTGGTCGCCGCCGGTCGTCACGGCGCTGCAGCGCCATGGATACGACGCCTTCGTCGCTAAGGTCGCGGCGCGCGCGCCCGCGGGGCCGCGCGACTTGCTCGCGATCCGCACGGGCGTTCCAGTGGCGCTCGACCAGGTCGAGCCGGCGGAGGTCATCCGGCGCCGCTTCATCTCTACCGCGATGTCGCTGGGCGCGTTGTCGCCCGAGGCACACCGGACGCTCGCGACCGGGATGAACCGCATGGGCGCTCGGTCCAACTCAGGCGAGGGCGGCGAGGATCCGGAGAGCTACGCGCCGCTCCCCAACGGGGATCGCGCCGACAACCGGATCAAGCAGGTTGCCTCCGCCCGCTTCGGGGTCACCACGCAGTACCTGGTGCGCGCCGACGAGCTCGAGATCAAGATCGCCCAGGGTTCGAAGCCCGGCGAAGGCGGCCAGCTCCCCGGTCACAAGGTGACGGCGCTGATCGCCCGGCTGCGGCACGCCGTGCCCGGCATCCCTTTGATCTCACCTCCGCCGCACCACGACATCTACTCGATCGAGGATCTGGCGCAGTTGATCCACGATCTGAAGCAGGTGAACCCCCGTGCCCGCGTCGGCGTGAAGCTGGTGGCCGAAGCCGGCGTCGGCCGCGTGGCGGCGGGCGTGGCGAAGGCGTACGCCGACTACGTCCTGGTCTCCGGCCATAACGGCGGGACGGGCGCCTCGCCGCTGTCCTCGATCAAGCACGCGGGATCGCCGTGGGAGCTGGGTCTTGCGGAGACGCAGGCGCTGTTGATCGAGAACGGGCTGCGACACCGCATCGAGGTCCGGGTGGACGGCGGGTTCAAGACCGGGCGCGACGTCGTGATCGCCGCCCTGCTCGGCGCCGAAGCGTACGGCTTCGGGACGGCGGCCCTGGTGGCGATCGGCTGCGCCATGGCGCGCCAGTGCCACTTGAACAGCTGCCCCACCGGAATCGCCACCCAGCGGCCGGAGTTGCGCGCCAAGTTCAAGGGCACGCCGGAGCAGGTCGTCGCGTACTTCACGGCGATCGCGGAGGATGTGCGGCGCATCCTCGCGGGGCTGGGATTCCGCAGCCTCGACGAGATCATCGGCCGCGTGGACCTGCTGGAACGGGTCGACCGCCCGGACGTGCCGCGCGCCCAGATGCTCGACCTGTCGTTGCTTCTTGCCGAGCCGGAGCCGCGGAACGCGCCCCGGCGGCGCAGCGTGGCGCGCAACGACCGCCCCGGAGTCGAGTCGCTCGACGACGCGATTCTCACCACGCTGGGGCCGTGCCTCGAGACCGGCCGGCCGTTCAGCGAGGCCTACGACGTCGGGAACGGGCATCTGACGCTGGGCGCGCGGATCGCCGGGCGCATCGCCGAGCGTCACGGCAGCGCCGGATTGCCGGCGGGGCGCATCCGCCTGCGGTTCCGCGGCAGCGCCGGCCAGAGCTTCGGTGCGTTCGCGCTTGCCGGCATGCACCTCGAGCTCGAAGGGGAGGCGAACGACTACGTCGGCAAGGGGCTATCGGGCGGCGACATCGTCATCAAGCCGTTCCACGATGCGGCGTACGCCGGGCTGACCCACCGCAACGTGATTCTCGGCAACACCGCGCTGTACGGCGCGACCGGTGGGACGCTGTTCGCGGCCGGCCGCGCGGGCGATCGGTTCGCGGTGCGGAACTCCGGCGCGATCGCGGTCATCGAGGGCGCGGGAAGCCACTGCTGCGAGTACATGACCGGCGGCACGGTCGTGGTGCTGGGTCAGGTCGGGCGCAACTTCGGCGCGGGCATGTCCAACGGCGTCGCCTACGTACTCGACGAGACGGCCAGTCTCGCCGCCCGTCTCAACCCGGACATGGTCGCGATCCGCTCGCTCGAGCCGCAGGACGAATGGCAGCTCCTGACCCTCGTGGAGCAGCATCTCGCGAGGACGTTGAGCCCGCGGGCGCGGGACCTGCTCGCGGCCTGGCACCGCGCCCTGCCCCTGTTCCGCAAGGTGGCCCCGCTGCCGCCCCCGGCGAGCGCGCCGGTCACCACCGTGGCGGCCGACGAGGAGCCCGCGGAGAAGGTGTCGTGATGATTCCCATCGGCATCCCGCGTTCGACAAGAGGCAGCGTGCCGGCGTTCCGCTGACGAGCACAGCGTGGCGCCAAGGCAGCGCGGCCTCTCCCTCGAGGGGCCGCTTTTTTTCGATAGGCTGTGGAACACACGGAGAGCGACATGAACCCGATCCTGTACGACACGACCCTGCGAGACGGCACGCAGCGCGAAGGCCTCTCCCTCTCGGCGGAGGACAAGGTCAGGATCGCCTGCCGGCTGGACGCGCTCGGGATCGGCTACATCGAGGGCGGCTGGCCCGGCTCGAATCCCAAGGACGCGGAGTTCTTCCGGCGCATCGCGGGCGTCCCGCTGCGCCAGGCGAAGATCGCGGCGTTCGGCATGACCCGGCACGCGGGCGGGGACTGCGCGGAGGATGGGAACTGTCGCGCCCTGGTCGAAGCCAGGACGCCGGTAGTGACGCTCGTGGGCAAGAGCTCGACGCTCCACGTCGATCGCGTACTCCGGACGAGCCGGGACGAGAACCTCCACATGATCGCCGACAGCGTCACCCACTTCAAGGCGCTGGGCAAGGAAGTGATCTACGACGCCGAGCATTTCTTCGACGGCTATCGGCTCGATCCAGCGTACGCGTTGGCGACGCTCGACGCGGCCGCGGACGCGGGGGCCGATTGCGTCGTGCTGTGCGATACCAACGGCGGCGCCCTCCCTACCGACGTGGAAGCGCGCGTCTGGGAGGTGCGGGACCGCATCACGGCGCCCCTGGGTATTCACCCGCACAACGACAGCGGTCTGGCGCTCGCGAACGCCCTCGCCGCCGTCGAGGCCGGCTGCGTCCACGTCCAGGGGACCATCAACGGATACGGCGAGCGTTGCGGGAACTTGGACCTGGTCCAGCTGATCGCCACGCTGCAGCTCAAGCTCGAGTACCAGGTGGTCGCGCCGGAACGCCTGCGGGAGTTGCGCGACGCCGCGCACTTCGTGGCGGCCGTCGCGAACCTGAACCCCGATCCCCACGCCCCCTACGTGGGCCGCAGCGCCTTCGCGCACAAAGGCGGGATCCACGTCGCCGCCGTGGCCGAGCTCCCCGAGAGCTACCAGCACGTCGATCCGGCGCTCGTGGGAAACGAGATGCGGGTGGTGGTGAGCGAGCTCGCCGGGCGGCGCACCGTGCGGCTGCGCGCCGCGGCGCTGGGCGTGCCGGCGGGCGAGCGCGAAGGTGCCGTGCTCCAGCGCATCAAGGAGCTCGAGCACGCCGGCTACCAGTTCGAGGGCGCCGAAGGGTCTTTCGAAATGCTGCTGCGGCGCTCGTCCCCCGACTATCGCGCGCCGTTCGAGATGATCGAGTACACCGTCACCGTCGAGAACCGCCGCGGCGACGTGCGGGCCGAGGCGAGCGTGACGCTACGCGTCGCTGAGACGGTAATGCGCGCGACCGCCGAGGGAGCCGGACCGGTGAACGCGCTCGACCGCGCGGTGCGGCAGACCCTCGTGCCGCACTACCCGCAACTCGCCGACGTGCGCCTCGTGGATTACAAGGTGCGGATCGTGGACGACCACCTCGGCACCGCGGCGAAACCCAGGGTCCTGATCGAGTCGGCGCGCGGCGACGAACGCTGGAGCACGGTCGGCTGCTCGGAGAACATCCTCGAGGCCAGCTGGCAGGCGTTACGGGACGCGCTCGAGCTGCCGCTGCTGCGGCGCCCGGACTGACCTGCCGGGGTCACCGGTTGTAGACGTCCCACCAGTGCCGCTCTCCGTCGTCACGCTGCTGGCGCCGGTACCACTCCCAGCGCTCCCGCACCGCGCGTCGTAGCCGCTCGAGGATGACGCGGAACGAACTCATGCGAGTACCTCCTTTAGGCCGTCAGCGAGCGCGCGGGCCACCTCGGGGCGGCTGAACTCGGGCGGCGGCAGCTCGCCGCTCCGCAACAGCTCGCGCACTCTGGTGCCGGAGAGCGTCACGCGGGCGTCCCCGTCATGGGGACACGTCTTCGGCGAAGCCATCGCGCCGCAGCGGCGACAGTAAAACGTGTGCTCGAAGCAGAGCGGCTGAATGCCCAGCTCATCCGGCCGAAACCGCTCGAAGATCCGCTGGGCGTCGTACGGGCCGTAGTAGCTCCCCACTCCCGCATGGTCGCGGCCGACGATGAAGTGCGTGCAGCCGTAATTCTTCCGCACCAGCGCATGGAACACCGCCTCCCGTGGCCCCGCGTACCGCATGGCGGCGGGAAACGCGGCGAGCAGTACTCGGTCGGGCGGGTAATACCGCTCGAGCAGGACCCGGTAGCTGCGGACGCGGACGGCCGCCGGAATGTCGTCCTCCTTGGTCGGCCCGACGAGCGGGTGCAGCAATAGGCCGTCCACGATTTCGAGGGCCGCCTTCTGGATATACTCGTGCGCGCGATGGACGGGATTGCGGGTCTGGAATCCGACCACCGTGCGCCAGCCGCGCTCGGCGAAGATGCGACGTGTGTCGGCCGGATCGAGCGCGAGCTCGGGGAACGGCGGCCGAGTGCGACGCAGCAACCAGACGTCGCCACCGACCGCGAGCTCGCCCTCCCCGTACAGTTGGGCCACGCCGGGATGCGCAGCATCGCGCGTGCCGAACACCAGCTGCGCCTCGTCATGCCGGGAAGCCGTGTACACGTCCTGCACGTCGAGCACGCCGACGATGGTTCCGTCCGGCGCCTCGAGCGCCACTGCGTCCCCCACTCCCGACGCTGCGTCGATGCGCAGCGTGATGGGCAGCGGCCACGGCCGCCCGTCGGCAAGGCGCATCTCCTGGATCACGCGCTGATAGTCGGCCGAGCCCAGGAAGCCCGTGAGCGGGCTGTATCCCCCCGTCGCGATCAGCTCGAGATCGGCCACCGTTCGGGGATCGAGGGTGAGCGACCGCAGGCGGCCCGCGCGCTCGAGGGCCGCGGCCCGTTCGCCTTCCGGGATCACGCGGTCGACCAGGTCCCCGCTCGCCGCTTCACGCTGAAGGTGTGGAGCCCGCACTCGGTCTTCGTGGTGCCGGCCCAGCGGCCCGCCCGCTCGGGCTCCCCCGCTGTGGTCGGTCGGGTGCAGGGCCAGCAGCCGACACTCGTATAGCCCTGATCGAGCAACGGGTGATAGGGAACATCGTTCTCCCGGATGTAGCGCCACACGTCCGTCCGACTCCAATGAGCGAGCGGAAACACCTTCACGATCGGGCGTCCGGCGACGTCGTGATACTCGAGCAGCTCGGTCGTGGAGCGGCTGTCGGACTGATCCGGCCGCACCGCGCTGATCCAGGCGTCGAATCCCACGAGCGCCCGCTCGAGCGGCTCGACCTTGCGGATCCAGCAGCAGCGGTCGGGGTCGGTCCGGTACAGTGGTCCGGGGTCGGTCAGCGGGTGCAGCTCGACGAGATTGAGGCCGTACTGCCTGACGAACCGCTCCTTGAAGGCGTACGTCTCCGGGAAATGGAACCGGGTGTCCAAGAACATCACGGGGACCGTTCGATCGATACGACTGATCAGGTGCGCCAGCACCACGCCGCCGCCGCCGAAGCTCACGGTGAGGGTCACCTTACGCGGGAACGTCTCGACGGCCCACGTGAGCACCGTGTCGGGGGTGGCGCCGCGCAAGGCCCGGGCGTGCTCGCGCACCTCGGTGAGGCTAAGCATTCGTCCCGCTCCCGAGGTACTCGAGCTCGACGAGGCAATCGATCACGCGGGCAGCGCTGTGCTGCAACGGCTCTTGCTCGGTGTCGACCACGAGCTCCGGCTCGAGCGGCGCTTCGTAGGGGTCCGAGACGCCCGTGAACTGGGGGATCTCGCCCGCCAGCGCCCGGCGGTATAACCCCTTGGTGTCCCGGCGGATGCACTCTTCGAGCGAGGCCTTCACGTACACCTCCACAAAGGCGCCGATCTCGTGCCGCACTTCCTCCCGTATCGCGCGATAGGGGGAGATAGCGGCGGTGATGACCGCGACGCCGTTGCGCGCCAGCAGTTTCGCGACGTAGCCTATGCGGCGGATGTTGGTGTCGCGGTCCGCACGTGAGAAGCCGAGCCCCTTTGACAGATTCTGGCGTACCTCGTCGCCGTCCAGGACTTCGACCGCGCGCCCGTGACGGCGCAGCTCCTGGCTGACGGCGGCGGCGAGCGTGGACTTTCCCGCGCCGGACAGGCCGGTGAACCACAGCGCAAAACCCGACGACTGCCTGATCCGTCTGCCGCTCGCCAACTCGACTTGGGCCATGTCTCGAACCTCCGCAGCAAGAAAAACAACGGGCCCGCTTTCCCTCGTGGGAAGCGGGCCCGATGTGCGACGCGCGTGCCGTTTACAAACTAGTCGGTCAGCATCCGATGCCGGCCGGCACTCGAGCGCCACAACCGCGTCCGCTCCCCGGGGAGCGAGCGTCGATCGTCCGACAACACGGACAACAGCGGCGGCAGGCGCGGTGCGTCATCATGGATGCCCGGTTATTTACGGAGCGAGCGCTCGGCTGTCAACCCGCCCGGTTGACACCCCGCGACCCGCGGCCTAGCTTGCCCAGTCACATGCACGCCGCGCCGCTGTGTCGTCCGGTTTGTTGTTGCAACGACCAACCGCAGGGTTGGACGGACACGGCGGCGCGCTTCTGGATGACGTGAAGAACCACTAGTTTCTTCGCCCCTCGAGCTGCCTAGAGGCCCGGCCACCCCACGGTACGCCGGGCCTCTTTGTCATCCCATCACGTCAACGATGCAGCCAGCAGGAGTGAGACCTCGCCGAACATGTCATCCAGCACGCTCGTCCTGGTTCTCACGACACTGCTCGCCGCGACCGTTAACGGAGCCCTCGGCTACGGATTCTCGTCGATCACGGCGCCGGTGGCCCTACTCTTCTATACCAATCGGATCCTCAACCCAGCGCTGGTGTGGGTCGAGGTCGTGTTGAACGCGTATGTCCTGTGGGTCAATCGCGCGAGCGTTCCCCACGTGTGGCGCCGGGTCCTGCCGATGGTCCTCGGCCTGGCACCCGGCGTCGTGCTCGGCACGTCGCTCGTGCGACGCGTACATCCGGGGTGGCTCAAACTCGCGACCTTCATCGCACTGCTGCCGCTGATTCTGCTGCAGGCGGCCGGGTTTCGCAAAGCGATCAAAGCGGAGCAGCGCGCCGGACTGCTGTTCGGAGGCGGCCTCGGCGTGTTGTACTCCGTCACGACGATCTCCGGCCCGCCGTTGGCCGTGATGCTGAGCAACCAAGGCCTCGCGAAGCAGGACTTCCGAGCCGGGCTCGGACTCGTCCGGCTCGCCGAATCCACCTTCACCGCCACGGCGTACTACGTGGCCGGGATGTTTTCCTCTGAAAGCGCCTGCTTGCTGCCGTACATCCTCCCGAGTCTTGCCGTCGGGATTCCGCTCGGGGGGCGCGTCATACGGCACGTGCGCCCCGAGACCTTCAGGCGCGTCTGCATGAGCTTCGACGCCTGGGTCGTCGGGTTTGGCATTTCTACGTTGCTGCGACAGCTACACCTGATCGAGAGCGGCGCCGCCTTCTCGGTGCTCGGCGCAGTGGGCCTGCTCGACGCCTGGCTGCTGTACCGATTCTTCCGCGATCGGACACCCGACGCTCAATACAGGTACGCCACGGCCAGCGCGAACGTGACCTGATCCTTCTTGCCGGCAAACGCCGCCAGGGTGGAGCGGTCGTACCGGAGCTCGGGTCGGACCACCGCATCGGGCCAGGCGCGGATGTTCAGGGTCGCCGTGCCGCTGCCGAACTTCTGTCCCGTGTTCGCGGGGAAGCCCACCAGACCATTGAACGAGCTCCGGGCGCCGTTCTCATCGTTTACGTAATCGCCGCGCAGCGCCAAGCCGACCGACGAGCTGAAGTCGTACGTGACCCAGCCTCCCAGCGCCCACCACTGCGCGTCTTTGCTCGGGTCGGGCAGCAGCGCGTTGGCCTGCTCTTTCCCGTAGTCTCCCTGCACCCATACCGCCGCCTTGCCGAGCTTGCGCCAGAGCAACCCCTCGACGCCGTAGCGGTTGGCGGTGTTGTTGTTCGGCTCCTCCGGCCCCCAGAACCCCACGATGCCGAGCGCGGTCGCCGCGTCGGGATAGATCCCCAGCCGTCCCATCAGGGACTTCCGGCTGTTGTTGTCCGAGACCTGGTCCCAGCCGTTGATCACGCGGAACTGGGCGTCCAGGTGGTTGTTGAACTTCGTCTCCACGCTCACGCCGAGCGCGGTGAAGTTCTCCACGTAGATGAACTGGTTCCCCTCCGACCAGTTGGGGTTGGCGTAGGTCTCGAGCACCTCGAGGCCCATGAGCGTGGGAATCCGCCCGACCTTGAACTGCAGCCCGTTCCCGCTCGCGGTGGGGACGTTCAACGTGACGTAGAGATGCGGCACGTCGACCGGTGTCCCGGTGCCGGAGAAGAAGCCATTGGATTGTATCATCGTCGCATCCTGGCCCACCAGCAGCTCGGTGTGGAACCCCGCGCTGAACTTCGTCGGGTCGTACGGCCGGTCCAGCACGATGGCGAGCGCGTTCAACGTGAAGCGGTTCTGCAGCCGGTCGAACAACCGCCCGACGATCGCGGTGTCGCCGAGGCTGCGGCCCGAATAGGCATACGACGCCTCGGCGAAGCCGGACAGCTTGAAACCGGCCAGCGTGGTCTCGAGGTGGTTGACGGTCGCCGCCGGGGGTGGGGGCGGGGGGGGGACGGCCTTTTTGTCGGTTGTGTCCGCCGGAGCCGAAGGCGCGGTCTGCGCGGCCAGCCAGACCGGAGCGATCAAGAGGGCGCTGAGAAGACGCATGTTCTCTCCTTGACTCATCGTGAAGGCTATTGGGGCGCCGCTTGCTTGAGCGCCCGGCGTTGCACCTCGTCCGCGGTGACGGCGGTGACCGCGGCCGTGTCCACCTCGCCGGTCCTGATCCGAATCACGCGTTCCAGCGGCTGGACGAAGATCTTGCCGTCGCCCACCTGGCCGGTGCGTGCCGATGAGAGAATCGCATTGATCGTCGGCTCCACGAAGGGCTCCGACACCGCCATCTCGAGGCGCACCTTTTCGCGGAATTCGAGCACCAGGTTGGCGCCGCGGTAGTGCTCGTGCAGCTCGACCTCCCCGCCGTGCCCGCTCACCCGACTGATCGTGACACCGGTGACGCCGGCGCGGAACAGCGCCGCCTTCACCTGGGGCAGGCGCTCGGGGCGAACGACCGTGGTGATGAGCTTCATGTTCACTCCTTCAGGCTAGGTGTCAAAACGCTGTCGGGTCGCTGTCAGGCCGCTTCCGGCTCCGGCTCCAGCCCGCCGCCCAGCGAGACATCGGCGGGCTCGGCGAGGATCACCGCCGAGGCCACTTCGGGCGAATCGGGATAGGCCAGTGCTCCCATTTCCGGCAGGTCGAGCCCGAGCTCCTCGATGTCCGGGGCCACGCGATGGCCGCCCACGAGAACCGCGGTGACCTTGTACGCGACGTAGGTCATCGCCCCGACGGCCACGAAGTTGGTCACGCCGCCGACGAGCTGGGCCGCGAACTGCCCCGCGTCGCCGTAGAACAGTCCGCGCACCGCCCCGTTGACTCCGTTCCACCCGTCCCCGTAAGTGCCGTCGGCGAGCAAGCCGAGCGACAGGATGCCCCACAGCCCGTTGACTCCGTGCACGGAAATCGCGCCGACGGGGTCGTCGATGCGCAACCGCCGCTCGATGAAGAAGACCGCGGCGCATACCAGCACCCCCGCGACCCCACCGATCAGCACCGCCGAGGGCGCGGTCACGAAGGCGCACGGGGCCGTGATGGCGACGAGGCCTGCGAGCGTGCCGTTCGCCAGCATCGAGGGATCGGGCTTGCCGTACCTGATCCACATGTACACCATCGCCGTGATGCCCCCCGCTGCCCCAGCCAGCATCGTGTTCGTCGCAATGACCCCGATGCGCAGGTCAGAGCCCGCGAGCGTCGACCCGGCGTTGAAGCCGAACCACCCGAAGGCGAGAATGAACGTCCCGGCGAGCGCCATCGGGATGTTGTGACCGGGGATCGCGTTGGCGCTGCCGTCGTAGTTGTACTTGCCGCGGCGCGGACCCAGCAACGCGGCGGCGAAGAACGCCATCACCCCGCCCGTCATGTGCACCACGGACGATCCCGCGAAATCGACATGGCCGTGGCCGAGCCCCAGGTTCTTGCCGAGCATCGACAGCCAGCCGCCGCCCCACGTCCAGTTCGCGTACACGGGATAAATGAACGCACCGACGAATACGCTGAAGACGACGAACGCCAGGAACTTCCACCGTTCCGCCAGCGCCCCCGTGGGGATCGTGGCAGCGGTGTCCATGAACACCATCTGGAACAGGAAGTAGGCGAACACCGGCGCCGTGTACGCCACGCCAGTGAGGAAGAACCCCGTACCGCCGAACAACCCCCACTGTTTGCCCGCGATGGTGAGGGAGACCTCATGGGCGAGCTTGTCGTAGCCCCCCAGCGTGCCGAGCGCCCCCACGCCGCCTGCCTGGATAGCGAAGCCGACCGCCCAATACGCCAGCATCGCGATGCCGTACACCATGAAGTTCATGGTCATGGTGTGCGCGGCGTTCTTGGCGCGGGTGAACCCGGTCTCCACCATGGCGAAGCCGGCCTGCATGAACATCACGAGGAACCCGGCGACGAGTGTCCAGACGAAGTTGATCGCCACGGTGTTGGCGGCCGCCGCGGTGTTCGCGGCCTGCGCTAGAGAGTCCGCGGCCTGCGCGACCAGCGTCACTGGAGTCGCCGCCAGCACCAGCAAACCAAGCCCAACAGCGCGTCTCATACGGTCTCCCGAACGGGGGTTGAACGGCCGAAACACTGTCTCCGATTTCGTGCTAAACATGCACGAAATTGACAACAGTGCGCAACCACCCATTCGGGTAGGATACATTAATGAATCATGAACCGTGCATAAAATACACGGTTCGCGTGACAGCAGGACTGCGGGAGCGGCTTTAGCGGTAGCCCTGGAACGGCTCGGTCAGGAGCCGAACATGGAGCGGTTTGTAGAGGAACACGTGGGTAAGACGCACCTCCTCGCCCACCCGCTCGACCCGCGTCTCCACGAGCTCGAACTCCCGGGCGTCGGCCAAGCCCATGGCATTGAGACGCTCCGCCTCGGCCTTACACACATCGCCAGGCGTCGGTTTGGGGTCGGGGTAGGCGTCTTCGTGGTGATCGCGCAGCGCCTTCCAGTGCTCGTCCCCGGCGCGCTCCACCGCGGCTCGGATGTCGTCGCGCGTGAACGGCATGCGATCGCTACCGGCCGAGCACCGCCGGGATGTCCTGCTCTCGCACCGTGCGGTTGAACGCCGGGACGTCGGTCTCCACGATCGTCTTCAACCGGTCGAGATAGCCCTGCAGCTCGGCCGCGAGCTGGTCGAACACCTGATACGACTGATCAGTGGGCGGCGCGTCCGCGCTCGCCACCACACCGCCGAGCGACGCGAGCCTGTTGTTCACCTTGATCGGGAAGTTGAGCGGATCCTCGTTGCTCCGGTTCCTGACCTGGTAGATGGCCTCTTCGACCGCGCCGAGCTTCGCCTGCAGCGAGTCCGCGGCCCGCGCGATGGCGGCACCCTTCCCGGCGGGCAGCGCTTTCGCCCGTTTGGCGGCGGCGTCGATCTGCTCCTTCACGTCGCGGATCTGCTGCACCGCGTCGTCAGCGGCGCTTACACGGTCTCGAATGCGGACGAGGAGGTCGAACTGCTTCTGCAGGTCGTCCTGCGTGGCCTTGACCCGCGGGTCCTTCATGACGTTGAAGCCGCGGGTCTCCGACCAGCCCCCGACGGTGAGCCGGACCTTGTAGCTCCCCGGCACGGCGAGCGGGCCCCGCGTGTTCCCGGCCCAGAACACCAGGCCCTTGAAGCGATGCGCGTCGGCATAGCGCAGGTCCCACACGAAGCGATTCAGGCCTGCCTCGGCCTTGAGGGAGTCCGCCGGCTCCTTGGGGCGGCTCGAGAACCGGCGCACCAGCGAGTCGCGCGCGTCGAGGAAGTCGAGTGTCGCCTCCTCCTCGGGCTTCTGCTTCACGTAGAAGTACACGGTCGCGCCGTTCGGCGGGTTGGTCCCGAGCCCCGTGAGGCTGCGCGCCGGCACGAAGCTGGGGCCCCGGAATCGCACGGCGTCACGCGGGGTGAAGAGGTGCCGGTCGGCGTGGGCTATCTCGTCCGACAGCTGTTCGAGGGGAGTGATGTCGTCCAGCACCCAGAACGCGCGCCCATGCGTCGCCGCGGCGAGATCGTGGTCCTTGAGCGTGAGATCGTGAATCGGCGCGACGGGCAGGTTGAGCTGCAAGGTCTGCCAGCTCGCGCCGTCGTCGAACGACACGTACATCCCGAACTCGGTACCGGCGAACAGCAGCCCGCGGCGCGCGGGATCCTCGCGCACCACGCGCACGAAATGCGTCTCGGGAATCCCGGTCACGATCTTCTTCCAGGAGCGGCCGTAATCGCTCGTCTTGTACACGTAGGGCCGGAAGTCGTCGAGCTTGTAGCGCGTCGCCGCCACATAGGCCGTCGCCGCGTCTTGCGGCGATGGTTCCACGGTGCTCACCAGACCCCACTCGGGCAGCTCCTTGGGCGTGACGTTCTGCCACGACTTCCCGCCGTCACGCGTCACCTGCACGAGGCCGTCGTCGGTGCCGGCCCAGATCACGCTCGAGTCCCTGGAGCTCGGTGCCACCGTGAAGATCGTGTTGTAATACTCGATGCTGGTGTTGTCCTTGGTGATCGGGCCCCCGGACGGCCCCTGCTTGCTCTTGTCGTTACGCGTCAGGTCCGGACTGATCGCCTGCCAGCTCTGCCCCTCGTTGCTCGAGCGGAACAGCACCTGGGCGGCGATGAACAGGTCGTTGGGATTGAGCGGGGCCACCACGATCGGGAACGTCCACTGGAAGCGATACTTGAGATTCGCGGCGCCCCAGCCCATCGGGTTATCGGGCCAGGCGTTGATCGCCCGCTCTTGCCCGGTGCGGTGGTCGTACCGCGTGATGAGCCCACCATAACTGCCCGCGAAGACGATGTCCGGGTCGTCCTGACGCGCCGCGATCCAGCCGCTCTCGCCGCCCCCCACGTCATACCAATCCTTTTCGCCGATCCCGATCCCGTCGGTGCGTGCGGCGATGCACACCGTGCTGTTATCCTGCTGCGCGCCGCACAGCATGTATGGGAAATGCGTCGTGGCGATGACGTGATAAAACTGCGCCGTCGGCTGGTTCCCCTCGGTGGTCCAGGTCGCACCGCCGTTGGTGCTGATGGTCGCTCCGCCGTCGTTGCCGTTGATCATGCGCGCGGGATCGCGCGGGTCGATCCACAGCGCGTGGTGGTCCCCATGGGGACCACGCAGCGTCGTGAATGTCTTGCCGCCGTCGATCGACTTGAGGAGGGCTGTGTTGAGCACGTACACGCCGTCTGAGTTCCCGGGATCGGCGAACACGTGCGTGAAGTACCAAGCGCGCTGGCGGATCTCGTGGTCCTCGCTGGTGCGCGTCCAGCTCACGCCGCCGTCGTCCGAGCGGAACAGCCCGCCCGAATCCGCCTCGACCAGCGCCCAGACCCGCTCGTGGTCGAGAGGCGAGACGGCGAGGCCCATCTTCCCGATGATCCCCTTGGGCAGGCCCTTGTTGCGGGTGATCTCCGTCCAACTGTCGCCGCCGTCGGTGGACTTGAAAACCCCACTGCCCGCTCCACCCGACACCAGCTCCCAGGGACGTCGCACCGCCTGCCAGAGCCCCGCATACAGGATTCGCGGGTTGACGGGATCGAGCGCGAGGTCGATCGCCCCCGTGCTGTCGTTCCGATACAGGACTTTGTCCCACGTCCTGCCGCCGTCCTTGGTCCGGAACACGCCGCGCGTGGCGTTCGGGCCGAATGCGTGACCCAACACGGCGACGTACGCGAGATCGGGATTCTGCGGATGGACTAGGACGTGGGCGATCTGGCCCGCGTCGGCGAGCCCGATCCTTTTCCACGTCTTGCCGGCGTCGGTGGACTTGTAGAGGCCGTCGCCCGGCGAGAGGTTGCCGCGAATCGGGGACTCCCCCGTGCCGGCGTAGACGACATTGGGATCGGACGGCGCCACCGCGAGCGCCCCGACGGACCCGGCGGTGAGGAACTTGTCGGAGACGGGCTGCCACGTCAGCCCGCCGTCCGCCGTCTTCCACACCCCGCCCCCGGTGCCGCCCATATAGTAGACGAGCGGCTGCGCCGAGCTCCCGGCGACCGCGGTCACGCGCCCGCCGCGGAATGGACCGACCTCGCGCCACACGAGACCGCGATACAGGCTGGTGTCGTACTTCGCAGAAGTTTGCGCACGCGCGGCATGCGCGGGCGCCCAGACGAACAGGACGGCGACGAGCCCGCATCTCCCGCTCAGGCCCGGCGGGCGAATCCAAGACGGCGTGACCATCGGTGTCGTGCTCGGTAAAGGAAGAGGGAATGTCGCGACAAGCTACACGCCGTCAGCGCAGCGGCAACTCGACGTGCAGATGGTCCGCCGTACCGACGTGGCGCAGCGTCCCGAGTCCCACGCTCCAGAAATACAGCTGCACCAGACGGTTCTTCACGCCGCTGCGCCCGCCCGTGCGCAGATCGACGGCATGGATGTATCCATCCGCCTGCACGTAATGCAGCGACCCGTCATTGGGTCGCATCCCCATGGCGGCGTAATCGGCCGGCCGGCGGGCGAGGTCAGTGATCAGGATGTCCTTGTCTACGAGGATCCAGGTGCTGAGCGCGACGCGGAGCAGTGGGTGGAGCGAGCCATAGTACGCGCGCACCTGATCCGACTTGGCGTTGCCGCTCGACAGGTAGATCAGCGCGTAGCCGCAATACGCAAGTACCAGCGGCAGCGTGACGCGCCGGGTCAGCGAGAGCACGTTGACCCGACCGGTCAGCCGGTGCGACAGCCAGGCGGCGTACGTGGTCACGACCACCAGCGTGCACCCGGCGCCGCCGGCCAGCGCGAGCCACGGCCCGGCGCCCCGGTGCGAGTACAGAAACACCGAGCCCCGCACTAACACAAAGAATGGGAGCAGGGCGAGCGCGGTGAACTTCCCGGCGACCGCGAGCCCGCGGCGGGCGAGCGGCCGCCACGGCGGCAGCGTTCCGCCCGCGGCGATGCGCGCTTCCAGCCGCTCCCATTCCCGCAGCGCGGCGAGCTTGAGCGTTCGGATCGCCATGGCCCGCCCTACGGGGCGCGGTGCTCGCCGGTTCCCGCCGGTGTGCACGCCGCTCTGTCTCATGCGTCTCTCATGGAACCCCAACCCGGGAATTCACGATGCAGAGACCGATCCTCGCCGCGGCGGCATTCGCCACCGCGTTGACCGCTTGTCTGGGGCGCCTGGAGCGCTCCGACCGGACGGACGCTCGCGACCGCGCGGCCGATCGAGTGTCCGGCTATGCGCCAGGCACCAACTTGAGAGCCGAAAGCAGGCCCGTAGCGGCTGTGGGCCTCGCCGTCGCCGCGAGGGACGCGGCCCGAGCTGATCTCCTGCCAATCCGGCCCAGCGACGTGACTTCGGCCATGATCATCCGCGCCGGCCAGGCGAACATCGAGGTGGACTCGCTCGAGCCCGCGGTCGCGCTCGTGCGAACGCTGGCTCGTCAGCTGGGCGGCTACATCGCGAACACGGCGATGCAGACCGGCCGCGGCCAGGTCCGCTCAGCGACCCTGGAGGTGAAGGTCCCTGCGAACCGGTTCGACGAGGGGCTGAGCGGGCTCGCACCGATCGGCAAGCTCGAGTCGGTGAACGTCAGCGCCGAGGACGTCGGCGAGGAGTTCACGGACGCCACCGCCCGCATGGCGAACGCCAGACGCCTCGAGACACGGCTGATCGAGCTGATTGCCACGCGCACCGGCAAGCTCAAAGACGTCCTGGATGTCGAGCAAGAGCTCGCACGGGTGCGCGAAGAGATCGAGCGCTACGAAGGGCGGCTCCGCTATCTGCAGGCGCACGCGGCCCTCAGCACGCTCACGATCTGCGTACACGAGCCACCCCCCGTGGTAGGGCATCCCGGCTCGAGCGTCGTGGCCGAAGCCGCCAAGCAGGCGTGGCGCAACTTCGTGTGGCTCTTCGCGCTGGTCGTTCAGTCTCTCGGTATCGTCATCCCGCTCGGAACGGTCGCGACGCTCGGCTGGGTGGCAATGAAGCGGTGGCGGAGGGGACAGGCACCGAGAGCCGCCGAAGCCTGACGGCCACGCGGCCCGTCGCTCGCACGGCTGCGGATTCGTCCCCATGTAGTAGAATTCTCGCCATGCGACGGCTCCTGGTCCTCGGAATGACGGTGGGTCTGACCGCCCCACCGACCGTCGCCCAGGATCCCGGCCGCTCGCGCCAGACGGCGATCGTCACCGCCGCGGCCCGCGTGGCGCCCGCGGTCGTGAGCGTGAACGTGCTGCGGCGCGAGCGCCGCGTGGCCGCCGACCCGTTCGACCTGTTCTTCATGCCGCGCGGCTATGAGCAAACTGTCGAGGGGTACGGGTCCGGTTTCATCGTGCCACCGGACGGCCTCGTGATCACGAACCAGCACGTGACGCAGGGCGCCGAGCAGATCGTGGTGACCGCGCGCGACGGGCGGGACTTCCCCGCGAAAGTCCTGGGCGAGGACCCGCTAACGGACATCGCCGTTCTCAAGATCGACGGGGCGAGTCTCCCCGTGGCGCCGCTCGGCAAGAGCACAGATCTCCAGATCGGCGAGTGGGTGGTCGCGGTGGGCAACCCCTTCGCCTATCTGCTCGGGAATACCGAGCCGACGGTCACGGCGGGCGTCGTGAGCGCGGTGGAGCGGAACCTGCTCCCGTCCGAGGGGCAGTCCGGCGTCTACGTGGGGATGATCCAGACCGACGCCGCGATCAACCCGGGGAACTCAGGCGGACCGCTCGCGAACGCGCTGGGCGAGGTCGTGGGCGTCAACAGCAACATCCTGACCCCGAGCGGCGGCTCGGTCGGGGTGGGGTTCGCGATCCCGATCGAGCGGGCGGTGCGCGTGGCCGACGAGCTGCGGCGCTTCGGGACCGTCCGTCGCGCGTGGGTGGGGCTCGACGTCGCCGGCGCGGAGGACCTGCGCGGCTGGAAGCGGGTGGGCGGTCTGCGGGTGACACAAGTCGCGGAGAACGGTCCCGCCGCGGGCGCCGGGATCGCCGACGGGGACGTGCTGCTGGTCGCGAAGGGTCATCGGTTGCGCACGTTCCTCGACTGGGAGGCGGTCCTGCTCGACACCGGTCCCGGCGACTCGCTCACCGTCTCCTACCGACATGCCGGCCAGGCCCGAACGGCGCGGCTCACGGTCACGGATCTTCCCACCACGCTCGCCGAGAAAGTGGCCATCCTGGGCGGCATGAAGGTGGTCACCGTGACCGACGCGGTGCGCGCCGAGCGCGGCATCCAGAGCGACCACGGGGCGCTGATCTACGACATTCCGGACGAGATGCAACGGGCCACGGGTCTCAGGTCCGGGGACGTGGTGCTGCAGATCAACCGCGCCAAGATCGCCGGCGCCGAGGACCTGCGGCGCGCCTTCTCGACCGCCGCGGGCGGGGGCGCGGTGACCGTGTGGTTCGAGCGCGGGGGGCGGCTCGGTCGGACGGCATTCTACGTGCGGTGAGCGCGGCCGGTCTAGCGGTCGGAGAAACGGGAAGCGATAGTCAGTCGGGCGACCACAGCGAGGAGGCCGGTATGGCCGACACGATCCGGAAGGTGAGTTACTACTACACAACGGCGCCGGACAAACCGGGCGAAGGCGCCCGACTGCTCCAGGCTTTGCGGAACGCCGGGGTCAACCTGCTCGCCTTTCACGCCTTTCCGAGCGCGCGCAAGTCCCAGGCCGATTTCGTCCCGGCGGACGCTGCGGCATTCGAAGCCGCCGCGAAGGCCGCCAAGATCAAGCTCTCGAAGCCGAAGACGGCGTTCGTCGTGGAAGGCGACGACCGAGTGGGCGCGCTCGCGAGCGTGATGCGGCGGCTGGGCGACGCAAAGATCAACGTTACCGCGGTGAGCGGCGTCTGCGCCGGGATGAGCCGCTATGGCGCGATCTTCTGGGTGAAGCCGCGCGACGTCGCGAAAGCAGCGAGCGCCGTCGGCGCCCTGTAGCCTAACGCTCGCGCGGGCCGCGTCCCAGCGCGTCGGGGCCGAATTTTTCGCGCACCTGGTCGATCACGCGGGAGAGCGTGCGATCACGCTCCGTTTCGCGGGGCGGCACCTCGTCGAGCAGCGAGAGTTGCACGCCTGCGTCGCCCGTCACGAGCTGCGAGACGGCGATACCGAGCAGGCGGGCGGGCACTCGCCGCGCCGCGCGCAGCTTGCGCAGCAGCTCCCGCCCTACGTCGTAGACCGCTCGCTCCGACTGCACCGGGTCGGAGAGCGTGCGGCTTGCCTGGCGGGTGGTGAAGTCGGCGTCGCGCAGCTTCACCGTGATCGTACGGGCGAGCAGGCCGGCCTCTCGGAGGTCGGCGGACGCGCGGTCGGCCAGCAGGAGCAGCCGCGCAGCTAGAGCGTCGTCCTCCACCAGGTCCTGCGGAAACGTCTCGTCCCGGCTGATCGACTTGGGCTCGCGCTGGGGCTCGACCGGTGAGGCATCGATACCGCGCACCCGTTCGGCGAGCCACTCGCCTTCGCGCCGCCCCAGCCAACCGACCAGCGTCTCCGAGTCGCACCGCAGCACGTCGTTCACCGCGCGCAGGCCCAGTTTCGCAAGCCGCTCCTGGAACCTGGGTCCGATGAAGGGAATGTCGGCGAGGGCGAACCGTCGCATGAACTCGAGCTCCGCTCCCGCAGCCACCACGTGGACGCCGTCCGCGGGCGTCCCGGCCCGGGGCTTCGCGACCCCCGCCGCGAGCTTGGCGACCAGCTTCGAAGTGCCCCCGCCGATCGAGACGACGAGCGCCGTCTCGCGCGCCACCGCCTCGCGCATCCGCCGCGCCGTGGTCGGGAGCGGCTCGCCGCCGTACAATTGTTCCGTCCCGGTCAGGTCGAGGTAGAACTCGTCGCTCGACGCCTGCTCCACCGCGGGGGTGAACCGCTGCAGCACGTCTTTGATCTCGCGGCTCTTCCCGGCGCACGCCTCCCAGGAGACCGGCACCACCGTCGCGTTCGGGCACAGGCGCACGGCGCGCGCCATCGGCATGGCGGAGTGAACGCCGTAGGCGCGCGCCTCGTACGACGCCGAGGTCACCACGCCGCGGCGCTCCGCCGAGCCGCCCACGATCAGGAGCGGCGCCTGCCCCGCGCCGGCTGGGTCGACGAGCCGGGCGACCGCGACGTAAAACGCGTCGGCGTCGACCAGCAGAATGCGGCGGTCCGGCGAACGAGTGGTCAGGGTGGGGGGTGGGCCTGCAAGACCTGCTGCACAATGGCGCGCCGCTCAGGCACCGAGTACAGCGTCAGCCGGTGGACCTCGTCGTCCACCCCGCCCAACACTCCCCCGTAGCGACCCGCCTCGGGCGTGATGTGCCGCGTGGACTTCTGCACCAGGCGGATCTCGTCGACCTGCGCGAGCGGGAACGCGTACGTCGAGTCGGCGTGGCGCACAACGAGCGTGTCGCCGGCGAGCCCGACGAGGCGCAGATCCCACAGCGTCGTGCCGCTATTGAGCGTCAGCTGCCACCGGTCCTGCGCGACGCCAGGTCGCGCGGCGACGAGGCCGAGCCACAGGACGAGCCCAGCCCTCATGCGGGCTTCGCCCCGACCTTCCCGGTGCCCTGCCCTTCCTTGCCGGTGCTCTGCCCTTCCTTGCCGCGCTTGCGCTTCAGCGCCTTCTCGCGTTTGCGGCTGCGCGCGTTGCCGTGCGTGCCACGAAAGATCTTGCCACGCCTGGTGCGGAGATCGCCTTTGCCCATGAGATCAGTCTCCCAGTCGGTTGTCCGTTATTTCGATCCACCGAGCACGAGCAGCCGTTTGTATTGGTCCGGGGACGCCGGCATCACCGATAGCCGTCCGATCCGCACCAGCGCCAGATCGGCGAACGCCCGTTCCTTCTTAATCTCGGCGAGCGGGACCGGCCGCGGCAGTCTCTCCCCGGCTTTCAGGTCCACCACCGCGAGCTTGGGGTCCTTCTGCTTGGGGTCGGGATACGCCTCGGAAGCGACCTCGGCCACGCCTACCACGGCCTTCTCGTCACCCGTGTGGTAAACCAGCACACGGTCACCAGGCTTCATCTGGCGCAGATGCTTCAGAGCGAGGTTGTTCTTGACGCCGTCCCACACGGCCGTCTTCTGGCGGGTGAGGTCGTCGAAGCTGTAGGTGGACGGCTCGGTTTTCACGATCCAATAGTTCGGCATGCGCTCTCCCGTGAGCGGGCTGGCGTCTCGCTACGCGACAAAAATACCCAGTCGCTCCGCGAGACCCCAGCCCGCTCACTTCACGGTCGTCGCCGACCACTCGGCGATCGCATCTGCGATCTCGCCCATGACGTCGGCGTCCGTCCGACCCGACCGCTTCAGCACGTGAAAGGAGTGGTCCCCCCCTTCCACTAGATGCAGCGTGGCGCGCTGGCCCAGCCGCTTGATCAGCGGCTTCAGGAGCGTCAGGTCGGCGAAGTCATCACGCGTGCCCTGCAGGAACAGCATCGGCACCTGCACCTGGGCGAGATGCTCCGCCCGTTGATCTCCGGCCCGTCCGGGGGGGTGCAGCGGAAAACCGAGGAACACGAGACCTCGCACGCCCGGCAGCGGCTCCTCTGCTTGTGCCGTGGACGTCATCCGTCCGCCGAACGACTTGCCGCCGGCGACCAGGGGCAGCCCCGGTGCGAGGCGGGCCGCTTCGGCCGCCGCGGCCCGCACCGCCGCAGCCGCAACGGCGGGCGGATCGGGCCGGCTGGCCCGCCGCTCCATGTGGGGAAACTGATAGCGCAGCGTGCCTATCCCCCGTTCCCCGAGCAGCCGCGCGACGGTCTCGAGAAACGGATGGCGCATCCCCGCCCCCGCGCCGTGCGCCAGCACGTACAGCAGCCGCGCGCCGTCCGGGCGGAGCAGCAGCCCCGACACGTCGCCCCCCCGCTCGCCCACCGCGATCCGCAGCTCAGCCGACGCGGCCATGCAGCTGCTCCAGCGCCTCGACGAGATCGGGCTTGAGCTCGAGCACCAGGTGCAGCGGGTCTTCCTCCAGCTTCTGCATCCGGGCAGGGGCCGTCTTGATCGTGAACTTCCTGATGTCGAGCTTGGGCGTCACTTCGCTCCACCTGAGCGGCATCGACACGGGTGCGCCCGGCAAGGGGCGCGCGCTGAACGGTGCGACGAGCAAGCGTCCGTGGCCGTTCTGCACGTAGTCGAGGTACACCTTGCCGTCCCGTTTCTGGACCTGGCGTGTTACTGTGGCGATTTCCGGCAGCTCGGCCGCGATGACCCGCGCCAGGAGTCCGCCGAGCGTGCGGGACTGTTCGTAGGTGACCTGCCGGCCCAACGGGATCAGCACGTGCAGGCCGGTGGAGCCGCTCGTTTTGATGCCCGTCGGCAGGCCGATATCATCGCACAACGCCTGGACGGCCTTCGCAACAGTGACCACATCGGTAAACGGGGCCTCCTTCGGATCGAGGTCCAGGATGCACCAGTCGGGCTTCTCCAAGGTCGCCACGCGGGACGACCAGACGTGGAGCAGGATCGCCGCCATGTTGGCGATGTAGAGGAGCGAGGACTCGTTGTCGCACACGAAATAGTCGAGGTCGCGCTGCGAGTCCTCGCTCCAGATCGTGACCGTTCGGACGAACGCCTGGGCATACTCCGGCGCGTCCTTCTGGAAAAATGACTTCCCGTTGATACCGTCGGGGAAGCGCGTGAGCACCAGGGGCCGATCGGCGAGATAGGGCAGCATCCACTTGGATACGGTCCGGTAGTACTCGATCAGGTCGCCCTTGGTGTAGCGCTCCTCCGGCCAGAAGACTTTGTCGAGGTTGGAGAACTTAACTTCACGGAGCACGGAGCCGGGAGCGGTTCGCGACGGCGATGGGTCCGGCATCGGTTCGGACTGCTCCCTGCTCCGTGCTCTGTCGATCACGCAGTCCTCAGGCTTCTTGTCATCTCGAAAACGGAGAAACACCGGCTGCCTGAGCAGCCCCTCGTCCGTCCATTCTTTGTATCTGACTTCCACGACGAGCGTGGGCTCGACCCAGGTATGCCCGGGGTCCTGGGGGACGGGCCCGGTGAAGGCGGGCGTGGGCCGAACGCCGCGCTCCAGCACGGCGCTCACCTCTTTGAGCTGTGCGGCCGTGAACCCGCTGCCCACGCGCCCGGCGTACACCAGCTTCCCGTTCTCGTACGCGCCCAGGTCGAGCGCGCCGAACCCCGAGCGGGATCCCTTCGGCCGGGTGAAGCCGACCACGACGAAGTCGTCGGTCCGGTCCGCCCGAATCTTGAGCCAGTTGGGGGAACGGCCGGCGCGGTAGGATGAGTCCGCCTTTTTCGCGACGATCCCTTCGAGCCCCATCTTCACGACCTGTTCATACAACGCTTCGCCGTCCTGCTCGAAGTGTGAGAGATACTTGATCGGGCCCACGCGCGGCATGACTTGTTCGAGCAGGGCCTTGCGCTGCTCGAGCGGCAAAGGACCGAGGTCGTAGCCCTCGAACGCGAGCAGATCGAACACGTACAGCACCGCCGGAGTCTCGACCGCGCTGCGCCGCACCTCGAGCCCTCGGGACACCTTGGCGCGGTTCTGGAGGCGCTGGAAGCTCGGCCGGCCCGCCTCATCCGGCACGACCAGCTCACCGTCCAGGATGAATCCCTCGTACGGCAGCGCCGCCAGGGGGCGCGCGAGCTCGGGGAACGCGGGAGCGATGTCGTGCCCGTTGCGGGTGACGAGCCGCGCTTCTCCTGCCTGGCGCGCCGCGCGGACGCGGTACCCGTCGAGCTTGAGCTCGAACAGCCAGCCGGGCTTCGAGAACGGCTGCTCACGCGTCTCGGCGAGCATCGGCTCGGCCTGCTCCAGCGTCACGGTGCGCCGCGGGGCTTTGAGGCGCGCGAGCTCCTTCACTACCGGCGCCGTGCGGTCCTTCCCCGCCTTCAGCTCCTCGACCGTGAGCCCGGACAGCACGGACTCGGGCGGCAGGGCGCCGTCTGTCGCGGCGTAGCCGTCTTTCTCCTTGATCAACAGCCATTCCTTCTCGCCCTTCTTGAGCTTCACGAGGGTCCATTTGCCCTTGAGCTTGTAGCCGTGCAGCTCGAACAGCAGCTTCCCCTTCTTCATTCCCTCGTGAGGGTCTTCGAGCGGTACCCAGCGACCGCGGTCCCACACGATCACGGCGCCCGCGCCATAGTTGCCTTCGGGGATGATCCCCTCGAAGTCGCCGTACTCGAGCGGGTGGTCTTCCACGTGGACCGCGAGCCGCTTGTCGGCACGATTGGGCGAGGGGCCCTTCGGGACCGCCCAGGACCTGAGCACGCCGTCCATCTCGAGGCGCAGGTCCCAGTGAAGCCGCCGGGCGGCATGCATGTGGACGACGAACAGGCCGCCGGCGGAGGGGGCTGCGGTCGCGGGACGGGCCCCGGGCTCCGGCGTGCGGTCCAACGACCGCTTGGCACGGTAGGGACTGAGCGGATCGGGCCCGGGCTTCCGTTTTGCCGGCATAAGGGTGAAATCTTAACCCATGAGCGCACACCCGCTTGGTTCCGCCACGCTGTCCTTCGGCCTCGTTTCCGTGCCGATCAAACTGTTCTCGACCGGCGAGTCGTCGGCCGCCATCAGCTTCAACTGGCTGCACAAGAAGGATGGCGCACGCCTGAAGCAGCAGTACGTGTGCTCCAAGGACGGCGACAAGGTCGAGAAGGACGAGATGGTGAAGGGCTACGAGTTCACGAAGGGGCAGTACGTGATCTTCAATCCGGAGGAGCTGAAGGCCCTCGAGGAGAAGTCCACCAACACAGTCGAGATCACTGAATTCGTGCCAGCGGACCAGGTCGACAGGAAATACGTCGAGAAGTCGTATTTCCTCGGCCCCGACAAGGGTGGCGACCGGGCCTATCGTCTGCTGGCGGAGGCGCTGAAGCAGACCGGGCGCGTGGCGGTAGGACAGTACGCGGCGCGCGGCAAGCAGTACCTCATCGCCGTGCGTCCCGAAGCGAGCGGGCTCGTCATGGAGCAGCTGCGCTACGCGAACGAGATTCGTTCGATCGCCGACGTGCCCATCCCAAAGATCGAGGTGAAGAAGCCGGAGCTGCAGCTCGCGGTGCAGCTGGTGGAGCAGGCGGCGTCCGCAGCCTTTCAACCGGACAAGTACGAGGACAACGTCCGCAAGCGGGTGCTCGAGCAGATTCAGCGGAAGGTGGAGGGCAAGGAGATCACCGAGGAGCCGACCGAGGCGCCCAAGACGCAGATCATCGACCTGATGGAGGCGCTGAAGGCGAGCCTCAAAGGCAAAGGCGCCACGGGGGAGCGCAAGCCCGCGAAACGAGTCGAGGGCAAAGCGGCGAAAGCGGCTCCTGCCGCCAAGCGGAAAGTGGGAGGTGCGCGAGGCTAGGTTGAGGGCATGAAGGGATACACGTCCCGAGATGTCGCCAAGTTGTTGGGATTGACCGTCGCGCAGGTGCGAGGCTTCGCGCGCGACGGTTTTTTGACGCCCGGGCGCGGCCCCCGCGGTGAGCTGCTGTTCTCCTTTCAGGATCTGGTCATCCTCCGCACCGCCAAGGGCCTCGTCGCCGCCCGGATTCCCACGCGCCGCATCCGGCGGGCGCTGCGCCGGCTCCGGACCGAACTGCCCCGCGGCCGCTCCCTCGCCGAGCTGCGAATAACAGCCGAAGACGACCGCATCGTGGTGAGCGACGGCGAGTCCACCTGGAGCCCCGAGTCGGACCAGATGCAACTCGACTTCGCCATCTCCGACCTCGCCACACGGGCGGCCCCGATGGCACGGCGCGCCGCGCGCGCCGCCCGGCTGGTCGAGCAGGATCTCTCGGCCCAGGACTGGTACGACCTGGGACTGGAGCTCGAGGTGGCCGCGCCGATCGAAGCCCGCGACGCCTACCGGCGGGCCCTCGAGCTCGACGCCCACCACGCCGACGCCCACGTCAACCTCGGCCGGCTGCTGCACGAACAGGGGCTCGTCGAGGAAGCCGAGCGCCATTACCGGCTGGCGCTGCGCGAGAGCCCCGAGCACGCCACGGCCGCCTTCAACCTGGGGATCGCGCTCGAAGACCTGGGCCGCCCGGCGGACGCGATCGACGCGTATCGCGCGGCGCTCGCCACGGATCCGCGGCTCGCCGATGCGCATTACAACGTGGCGCGGCTGTACGAGAAGGCGGGAAAGAAAGCGGCGGCGCTGCGGCACCTCTCCAGCTACCGGAGACTCACCGGCGACGAATAGTGCATCCCGTCGCTCACGATGGGGACGACGGAAGCAGTGTCGCGAACTCCTGCGCCAGCTTCGGCCCGATGCCCGATTCCTCGTGCTTGAAGAACACGAACGCGTCCTGCCACTCCTGCCCCAGCGTGCGCACCGATTGGGCCCAGTGCTCGAGATCCTGCTGCGTGTAGCCCTCGTCGCGCAGCCGCATGTAGCCGAAGTCGGCGGTGGCGACGAGTGGGGTATGGCCCTCTTCCGTGTCGGCGACGCACAATGCCGCGTTCCCGACCCGCAACGCGTCGTACACGTCGTCCGCGAACCACGACGGGTGACGGAACTCCCAGGCGCAGCGCAGCTCCGCCGGGAATTGGGTGAGGAGATCGTTCAGTCGATCCACGTCCTTTTTGAAGTTGGGCGGCAGCTGGAACAGGATCGGCCCGAGCTTGGAGCCGAGCTGGCGCGCCGTTTCGAGAAAGTAGCGCAGCGGATCGTCGACATCCCTGAGCCGGGCGATGTGGGTGATGCGTTGCGGTGCCTTGAGCACGAATGTGAACGCCGCGGGTGTGGCGGCGTCCCAGCCGGCGACGGTCTTCGCATTCGGCATGCGGTAGAAGGTGTAGTTGATCTCGACCGTGCCCAGCCGCTGGGCGTAGTACTCGAGCATCTGCGACTCGGGGAACTTCGCCGGATAGAACGTCCCCTTCCACTCGGGAAAGTTGTAGCCCGACGTCCCGACGTGCATCCTCACGCCACCCAGACCGTCTTGATGTTGACGAACTCCTTGAGCCCGTACTCCGACAGCTCGCGTCCGTACCCCGAGAGCTTGACGCCCCCGAATGGCAGCCGGGGGTCGGACTTCACGAGCCCGTTGATGAAGACGGAGCCCACGTCGAGCTCGCGCGCCAGCTGCTCGCCCCGTGCCGCATCCCTGGTCCACACGGCGGCGCCGAGGCCGTAACGGGACGCGTTGGCGACGCGCACCGCCCGCGACTCGTCTTTCACGCGGATCACCACGGCCACCGGGCCGAACACCTCTTCGTCGAACGCCGGCATACCCTCCTCTACCGACGCCAACACGGTGGGGGCGTAGAAGAAGCCGGGTCCTTCGGGGAGCGTGCCGCCCAGCAGCAGCCGCGCGCCGCGCCGCACGGACTCTTCGACCTGGCGGTGGAGGTTGGCGCGCAGGTCGTGCCGCGCCTGCGGGCCGATCTGGGTCCCCGACGCCAGTGGATCGCCCATGCGGCGCGCGCGCATCGCGGGAACGAACGCGTCGAGGAACCGGTCCGCCACCGGCTCCACCACGATGAACCGTTTCGCCGCGATGCAGCTCTGGCCGCTGTTCACGAGCCGCGCGTCCGCGGCGGTACGCGCCGCCTGCTCGACGTCGGCGTCCTCCAGCACGATGAACGGATCGCTCCCACCGAGCTCGAGCACGGTCTTCTTGAGGTATCGTCCGGCCCGCTCGGCCACCTGGCTGCCGGCGCGATCCGAGCCGGTGAGGGTCACCGCCCGCACCCGCGGATCCGCGATGACTTGGGCGACGGCTTCGTTCGAGAGGATCAGCGCCCGGAACAGCCCGTCCGGGAAGCCCGCCTCGCGGAAGATCGCCTCGATCTCGAGCGCGCAGCGGGTGACGTTGGGCGCGTGCTTCAAGAGCCCCGCATTCCCCGCCATCAGTGCCGGCGCGGCGAAACGGAACACCTGCCAGAACGGGAAATTCCACGGCATGATCGCGAGCACGGGGCCGATCGGATCGAAGCGGACGAAGGCCTTCGAGGCGTCCGTCTCGCGTGGCTCGTCGGCGAGAAACCGCTCGGCGTGCTCGGCGTAGTAGTCGCACACCCAGGCGCACTTCTCCGCCTCCGCTTCACCTTGGGGCAGCGGCTTACCCATCTCGAGTGCCATCGTGCGCGCGTGCTGACTCTTGCGCTCCCGCAGCAGTCGTGCGGCCTCGCGCACCAGTTTCGCGCGGTGCGCGTACGAGCAGCGCCGCCACGTCTGGTAGGCGGCGACCGCCTCGTCGAGCACGCGTTCGAGGGCCGCGGGCGTGGTCTCGGCGAACGTCTCGAGCGTTTCGCCCGTGGTGGGGTTGATGGAAACGACGGTCATGACGCAGCGGCTCCCTCCGACGAGAAGCGACCGGCCTGACTCGGGTGATGTCCGTCACACAACATTACAATGTCATTGCGCCGCGCCATCCCCTAAACTGCAACCGTGCCCGCCGCTCGAGCGAGGTCCACCCCGTCTGTCTATCCTCATACCGCAGAGCCACTTGCGGCAGTGGTTTGGGATGGGCACGCGCCTTGCGCTCAGGGTAGGCGTATGCGAGACCCATGGTTACCCGAGCATCAGCCGGACGACGACGAGTTGGACGACCTGCTCGCCCAGGCCCGAGAGGCGTGGCGCGGCACCGTCCATCTCGAGCGCGAGGTGTGGCGCGGGAACGATGAGGCCTGGCGCGGCGGCGAGCATCTCGCGGACTGGCCGGAGCACGCGGCCGGCCCGGAGTACTGGATGTTCAAGGAGATGACGGACCGCTCCTAGGTACGCGTCTTGCCATCGCTGCCGGGCGCGGATATGGTGACATCCATGCACCTCCTCGCGGCGGCGCTTTTGTTTGTCGGGCCACCGCCCGGCGACACCCTCGCCGGCCGCGTCACGGACTCGGACGGCGCCCCCGTTCCGTCCGCGGCCGTGCTCATCTCCGAGCTGCACCGCGTGGCCACGAGCGGCACCGATGGCGCCTTCCGGCTCGCGGACGTCCCGCCCGGCGAGTACACGGTCATCGTTCGTCACGTTGGGTTCGCGCCGTTCGCGCGCGCGGTGGCCGTCCACGGGCCCACGAACCTTACCGTCATGTTGCGCCGCGCACCGGTGTGGGTCGAGCCGGTCACCATCACCGCCACGCGTGCACCCAGCGCGGCGCTCGGGTCGCCGCTCTCAGCAGCGGCATTGTCGGAAGACGGGTTGCGTCGTGACCAGAGCGTGTCGCTGGCGCATTCGCTCGCCCGGCTCCCCGGCGTGAACGCGCTCACCACCGGCGCCCAGATCGGCAAGCCGATGATCCGGGGCCTCGCGGGCGCCCGGGTGCTGGTGCTCGCCAACGGGAACCGTCTGGAAGATTACTCGTGGAGTGACGAAGACGGGCCGTCGGTCGACGCCCGCCTGGCCCAGCGCGTCGAGCTGATCCGGGGACCCGCCAGCGTGCTCTACGGGTCCGACGCCCTGGGAGGCGTCGTGAACGTGATCCCGGCGGAGCTGCCGGACGCGAACGGCGGGCCAAGGGTGATCCGCACGGGGTTCGAGCTTTCCGGCGCAACGAACAACGCGGAATTGGAGGCGGCGGCTCGGGTCGAAGGCGCGAGCGGTCCCTGGGCGTGGCGGGTGTTCGGAATCGGGCGCGCCGCCGGCAGCCTGCACACGCCCGTGGGGGAGCTCGACAACACGGGCTTCGGCGCCGTGAACGGCGAAGCCGTGATCAGCCGCCGGGGCGCCCGGGGCAGCACGACGCTGCGGTACACGCGGTACGCCGGCGAGTTCAAGTTGCTCGAGGCCGACGAGCCGCCGAGCGGCGCGACGGCAGGTGGGCCCGAGCGCAGGCTCTCCGACGATCGCGTTCAAGCTACCGGTGACTATGTCATGGGCTCGTTGCGTCTCGAGACCAAGGCACAGTGGCAGCGTCACTCGCTCGTCGAGGTCTCCGACACCGGCACCGGACCGACGGGCACGCCGTTCGAAGGAACCGCGTTCGACTTGCTGCTCAACACGACGTCGCTCGACGTGCTGGCGCACCACGGCGCGGGCTCGGCGCTGCGCGGCACGGTCGGCGTGTCGGGGCTGTATCAGACGAACGACACGCGCGGGCCGATTCCGCTCGTCCCCGACGCGCGCGTGCGCTCGGCGGCGGGGTTCGCATTCGAGCAGGCGACACGCGGGCGCTGGAGCGCGCTCGCCGGCGGCCGGGTCGATGTGCGGCGGCTCACGGCCGACGGCAACGCCACGCTCGCACTCGCGCCGCAGCAGCGCGACTACACGGCGTGGTCGGGGGATGTCGGCGTGGTGTACCGGCCGATCGAGACGGTCGCGCTCGCTGCCAACGCCGGCCGCGCGTGGCGCGCACCCACCCTATTCGAACTGTTCTCGAACGGGCCGCACCTCGGCGAAGCGCGCTACGAGATCGGAGACGCCGGGCTCAAGCCGGAGGCGGGGACGGAGCTCGACGGGACGCTGCGGTGGCAGGGCACTCGGGTCCGCGTCGAGCTCGCCGCGTATCGCAACTCGATCGGGCGGTTCATCTACATCACGCCGACGGATTCTTTCGTCCACGTCACGTCCACGGACTCGTTGCGCGTGTATCGCTACCAACAGGCCGATGCCCGGCTGCTGGGGGGGGAAGCGGCGCTCGAGGTCGACCTCGCCAGCCCCCTCACGCTGCGCGCCCGCGCCGACGGCGTCCGCGGCACGAACCGGGCGACAGGCGAGCCGCTCCCGCTGATGCCGCCGTCGCGCGTGGCCTTGGGGGCGGAACTGCACAGCAGCACGCTCCGCTGGGCGGAGCGGGCTCGCCTCGCAGTCGAGGCGCAGTTCGTCACCCGGCAGACGCGGCTCAATCCGCTCGACGTGCCGACCGCGGGATACACGCTCCTCAACCTCGAAGCGGGCCTCGAGCGGCCGCTGTGGGGGCGCGGCATCCAGATCGACTTCGCGGTGCGCAACATAGGGAATACGGCGTACCGCAGCTTCCTCAGCCGGTACAAGGAATTCGCGCTCGATCCGGGGCGGAACCTGGTGCTGCGGTTGTCGCTCGAATAAGCTCCGCGCAGGGAGGGCGTTCGTGAGAATCGGCCTCGTCGCCGCGCTGCTGGCGCTGGGCGCGCCGGCCGCAGCGGCACAGCAGTTCCGTCAAAAAGACTTCGACGCGTACGTGAGACGCGGCCTGCAGGTCCTGCGGGTGCCCGGCGCTGCCGTGGCCGTCGTGAAGGACGGCAAGCTGGTCTTCGCGCAAGGCTACGGCGTCCGCACCCTGGGCGACACGGGTCGCGTCGACCCCCACACGCTGTTTCAGATCGCGTCGAACACCAAGGCATTCACCACCGCCGCGCTCGCGATGCTGGCGGACGAGGGGAAGCTCTCCTGGGACGACCCCGTCACCAAGTACCTTCCGGCCTTTCAGCTGTACGACCCGTACGTCACGCGCGAGTTCACCCTGCGGGATCTCGTGACGCATCGCAGCGGGCTCGGGCTCGGCGCGGGGGACCTGCTGTGGTTCCACTCGAGCTACGGCCGCGCCGAGATCATCCATCACATCCGCGCCGCGAAACCGGTGTCGAGCTTTCGCAGCCGATACGCCTACGACAACGTGCTGTACATCGCGGCCGGAGAGATCGTCCCGGCCGTCACCGGGCAGAGCTGGGACGACTTCATCAAGGAGCGCATCCTCACGCCGCTCGGCATGACCGAGAGCGGCACGGGCGTCGCCTTCCTCAGCTCGACCCCTGACGTCGCAACGCCGCACGCCGTGGAGAAGGGGAAGCTGCAGGTCGTACCGCGCGATTCGATCGACAACACCGGCCCGGCGGGCGGCATCGTCTCGAACGTGAGCGACATGGCGAAGTGGCTGCTCTGCCGGCTCGACTCCGGACGCTACGCGGGCGGGCGGCTGTTCAGCGAGCGCCAGGCGCGCGTGATGTGGGCGGGACAGACCATCCTGCCCATCGGCGATGCGTCGCCGCCCCTCGCCGCCCTGCGACCCGCCTTCTCCGAGTACGGGCTCGGCTGGTTCCTGCGGGACTACCGGGGGCGCAAGCTCATCGGACACACGGGGGGCCTCGCCGGGATGACCTCGCAAGTGATACTCGTGCCGAGCGAGCGGCTCGGGCTGGTCGTCCTCACCAACGGGGAGTCGTCGCTCATGACGGCCCTCGCGTACCGTCTGCTCGACACGTTCTTCGGCGCGCCGCCGACCGACTGGGTCGCCGCATTCGCCCAGGCCGAGCAGCTCGAGCGCGCCCAGGCGGACTCGATCGTGCGCGCCCGGGGAAGCACGCGCGACTCGCTCGCCGGACCGTCGCTCGCGCTCGGGCGATACGCCGGGACGTATCGCGACGAGCTGTACGGCGACGCCGCGATCAGCCTCGAGAACGGCCGCCTCGTGCTGCGGTTCAGTCACTCCCCGGCTTTCGTAGGCGACCTCGAGCACTGGCAGTACGACACGTTCATCGCCCGGTGGCGCACGGCCCATATTGAAGATGCTTACGTGACGTTCGCGCTCGAGCCGGACGGCTCCATCGAGCAGTTCAAGATGGAGGCCGTCTCGCCCCTCGCCGACTTCAGCTTCGACTACCAGGACCTCCTCTTCAAGCCCGTGACCAGGTAGTGCAGATTTCAATCATGCTCGAGCTGCTGCACCACCCCTGGCCATGGTACGTGACCGGGCCGCTCCTAGGGCTGGTCGCGACCAGCCTGCTCGTGATCGGCAACAAGCAGCTGGGCGTGTCCAGCAATTTCCGCCACCTCTGCGCCGCCGTGTTCCCGCGGAACGTCGCGTTCTTCAAGTACGACTGGACGCGAACCGGCCTGTGGAACCTGGTGTTCGCGGGCGGCATCGTGGTGGGCGGGTTCATCGGCGGCGTGCTGCTCGCAAGCCCTGAACCCGTCGCCGTCACCGCCCGGGCACACGCCGACCTCGCGGGGCTCGGCGTTCACGACTTTGCAGGACTCGTCCCGCACCAGCTGTTTCACTGGGGTGCGCTGCTCACGCTCAAGGGATGGCTGCTCATCGTGGGCGGCGGTTTTCTCATCGGGTTCGGCACGGCGTACGCCGGCGGCTGTACGTCGGGTCACGGGATCACGGGGTTGGCCGATCTCCAGCTTCCGTCACTGATCGCGGTGATCGCCTTCTTCGCGGCCGGAGCGCTGGCGAGCCACTTTCTGCTGCCGCTACTCCTTTCCGGGTGACACCGTGACGACCGCCGCTCCCGTCACTCCCGTCGCCCGCGCCGGCGAGCGCATGCTGCCCGCGTATTTCCTGGCCGGCGTGCTGTTCGGGATCGTCCTGACGAAGGGCGAGCTGGTTTCGTGGTTCCGCATCCAGGAAGCGCTCCGGTTCGACGGCCTGTACATCTACGAGGTGCTGTCGTCGGCGTTCGTCGTGGCGACCCCGCTGTTCTGGTGGCTCAAGCGGCGCCGGCTCCGCTCCCTCGCCGGCGAGCCGATCGCCATCCCGCCCAAAGCGCTGGGCCGCGGGCGCCGCTACGTGATCGGCGGTGCGATCTTCGGCGTGGGCTGGGGCCTCACGGGAGTCTGCCCGGGCCCGTTGTTCGCGCTGCTCGGCGCCGGAGTCGGGGTGATTGCAGTGATGATCTTCAGCGCCTTGGCCGGCACGTGGGTATACGGATACCTGCGGCCGACGCTGCCGCACTAGCCCGCCCCAGGATCGTCGCGGCGGCGCTGGTCCTGGTCGGCGCCGCGCTGTTGCGTTACTACGAGATTCCGCCGGTCTCCACCTGGCTCTACGTGTTGGCCTGGTACCCGACCCTCCTGATCCTCGATCAACTGGTCGTGCTGCTCGGGGGCGAATCGGTGCTGGCCCGGCCGCGCGCGCTCATCACTATGCTCTGGTGGTCGGCGGTGATCTGGTTCCTGTTCGAGGCGATCAACATCCGATTGCAGGACTGGTACTATGTGTTCCTCCCCGTGAATCCCCTCGAGCGCTGGGCCGGGATCACGCTGTCGCTCGCGACCGTGGTCCCGGCGGTGTTGCTCCCCGAGCGGGTGCTCGATCGCCTCGGCGTGTGGCGGCAGCTGCACTGGCGCCCGATCGCGGTCGGTCCCGAGCAACTCCGGGGCGCCTCCCGGCTCGGGTGGGCGGCGCTCGCCGCGACCCTCGCGTTCCCCCGCTACCTCCATCCCCTCACCTGGGGTGCGGTCTGGCTCATCGCCGAGCCGCTGCTGTATCGCGCCGACCCCGAGCGATCCTTGTTCGCCGACATCGCCCGCGGCGAGTGGGGCCGCATCGCCCGGCTCATGGCGGCGGGACTATTCGCCGGCGTGCTGTGGGAGTCGTTCAACGCCGCCTCACGGGCGAAATGGATCTACACGGTCCCGTTCCTCGAGCACGTGAAGGTGTTCGAGATGCCGCCAATCGGTTTCCTCGGCTTCCCGTTTTTCGCGCTCGAGGTCTGGTCGCTGTATCACGTGCTCGCGCCCCGCACCACCGCGCGGACGGTGCTGTCGTCGGTGCTGTTCGCAGGGCTCGTGCTGGCGGGCGTGGACCACTGGACGGTGAGCTCCGTGTCGCCTCGGCTCGCGGAGCTGCCCGGGATCAGCGATGCGGTGCGGGCCCGGCTGCAAGACGCGGGATGGACCGACGTGTTCCGGCTCGCACGGGCTCCGGCCGCGGAGGTCGCCTACCGCGCGCGCATCACACCGGACGAGGCGCTGGCTGCGCGTCAAGCCGCGCGCCTCAGCACCCTGCGGGGGATCGGGACCCGCCACGCCGCGGCGCTCATGGCCGGTGGCGTGCGAAGCGTAGAGGCGCTCGCCCGGGCCGACCCCGACTCGCTGTGGCGCATGCTGCGCCCTAGCCCGCGCCCCACGCCCGCCGAAGTGCGGGTGTGGATCCGCGCGGCGCAGCGGGGGACCTAGCAGCGTCCTTCCAGGACGCTCCCGCGCCGAGGGCGCCCTTCAGGGCGTCCAATCACCCGGCGGTGTATATTTGCCCGGCTTCCACTGACCCCCAACGATGACGACCGCCCCCACCTGCACGCGTTGCGGCGAGTCCATTGGACCCGCTGACCGCTTCTGCCCCCGCTGTGGCGCGGACGTCTCCGGGGTGCAGGCGAGCATTGCGACGGCCGTGGTACACCAACACGCTCCGCCGGCCCCTGCCGCACTGCAGGCGGCCCAGCTCGACGCCGTGCGACAGGCCACGCTGGGCGAGTACGAGATCCTGGGGGAGCTCGGACGGGGCGGCATGGCAACCGTGTACCTGGCCCACGACATCGCCTTGGACCGCCAGGTCGCTATCAAGGTGATGGCCCCCGCCCTGCTGGCCGGTGAAGGCATGGCGGAGCGGTTCAAGCGCGAAGCGCGCACCGCGGCGTCGCTCAGCCATCCCAACATCATCCCGATCTACGCGGTCCGAGAGACCGAGCAGACCCTCTACTTCGTCATGAAGCTCATCGAGGGTCGCCCGCTCGACTCGATCATCCACGAAATCGGCCCGTTGCCGATCCCCATGGTGCAGGCGATCGTGCATCAGGTCGGGTCGGCGCTCGGCTACGCTCACAAGCGCGGCGTCGTGCACCGCGACGTGAAGGCCGCGAACGTAATGGTGGATTCGGATGGGTGGGCGGTCGTCACCGATTTCGGGATCGCCAAGGTCGCCGAGGCGCACGGACTCACGGTCACCGGCGCGACGGTGGGCACGCCGTCGTACATGAGCCCGGAGCAATGCGGCGCCAAGGACCTCACCGGTGCGTCGGATCAGTACTCACTCGGCGTCGTCGCGTACGAGATGCTGACCGGCCGGCTCCCGTTCACCGCCGTCTCGGTCATGGCGATCATGTACGCCCACTTCCACCAGCCGCCGCCCCCGATCACCAACGTCCGGCCGGATGTCCCGGCCGACCTCGCGGCCGCCGTGATGCGGATGCTCGAGAAGGAGCCAGAGCAGCGCTGGCCCAACATGGAGGCCGCGGTCGCGGCGGTCGGTGGAGCGCCGCTCGCGCCGGGCGACCCCATTCACGTTCAGCTGGTGACGCTCGCCTCCGCCGGCAGGAGCGCGCAGCTCCGACGACGGATCAGCACCCCGCTGAGCCCCACGCCCATCGGCCGCGGCGTGGGGAAGACCACGAACGTGGCGGCGCTGTCGATCAAGCCCGGCGACGTGACCATCGCCGTGGGTGGTGCGGTCCAGCTCACGGTGACAGCGAAGCGTCGGAGTGGCTCCACCCAGGCCGGACACGGCGCCACCTGGGCCTCCACGCATCCGGAGATCGTGACCGTGTCATCGAGCGGCCTTGCCACGGCGGTCGCTGCGGGCACCGCCACCGTCACCGCGACGATTGAAAACACGAGCGCGACCGCGACCGTCACGGTGACGCCCGCGGAGGCGCGGCGCCGCCGCGCCGGGGCCATCGCCGCCGGTGTGGTGCTCGTTGGAGTAGCGGGCGCGCTGGTGTGGCTCAAGCCCTGGGCCCCAAGCGTTACGCTCGCGCCATCACGTCTCGTGCGCCTCGTCACAGAGAGCGCCCAGGTCCAGGTACCGGCGCCCGTCCCGCCCCCGGCGACACCGGAGACCACGGCGGGCAGGCCCCCGGCTGTAAAGCAGACCGCCGCGCCGCGACGCAATCCCCGGCCCGCGCCGCCGCGCGCGGCCGTGTCCAACTCGAGCGCCGTCGCCATCGTGCCGCGCCACGACACGACTCCCGCTGTCACACCCCCGGTGACGCCGCCCGTGGCGCAGAATCCCGGCCCGGCTCCGATCCCAGCGGCTCCTGCCCCTCCCCCGCCGCCCGCGCCCCCCGACCCACGCCCCCAGATCGAGGCAGCGATCGCCACCTACGCGCGCGCGCTCGAGGCGCAGGACATCAACGCCGTGAAGCGCGTCGCCCCGGGGCTCAGCGCTCAGTCCGTGCAGAACCTGCGAGCCTTCTTCAAGGAGGTTCGGAGTCTCAAGGTGACACTGCACGTGCAGCACGCCGAGGTGACCGGCCAGAGCGCGCAGGTGGAGGTCACCGGCGCGTATGAGTACGTCCAGAGCGGTGCCTACCAGAGCCAGCCCGTGAGCTTCCGCGCCGCGCTGGAGCACGGCGCCGAGGGGTGGCGCATCACGGGATTCAAATAGGGTGATCTCCCGCCGCCCTCTCCTGCTCGGCGCGCTGGTCGCGGGCGCCGCCTGCACGGAGGAACGTCTGATCACGCCGCCGCCTGCCGCCTCCCTCGCCATTTCGCCGGACAGCGCGATCGTCCTGCTGGGCGACTCGATATTCCTCCAGGCGGTCGCGCGGGATCAAAGCGGCCACGCGTTCATCGGGGTGCCGACGGCATGGGCGACCAGCAATCCGGTCGTGGCGACCGTTTCCGCGACGGGGTTGGCAAAGGGGCTGGCACTGGGGCGTGACACCATCACGGCCGCATCGGGCGCCCTGGCGGCGACCGCCGTGCTCGACGTCGTGCCGCGGCCGGCGATCGGTTTCTCCGCCGACAGTGTGGGCTTCAGCGCGGCCGCAAGCGGGCCGAACCCCGCGCCCGATACAGTCAACGTCGCCAACGCGGGTGGCGGCTCGCTCGCCGGCCTCGCGGTCGGCACCATCGGCTACGGTGCGGGCGCCACCAGCTGGCTGACCGCCACCCTCACGCGCACCACCGCGCCCGACACGCTGGTGCTGACCGCCCAGACGGGCAGCCTCGCCGCCGGCACCTACACGGCAACGGTTCCGGTCACGGCAGTCAACGCGACCAACAGCCCGCACACCCTCAAGGTCACCTTCACCCTCAACTGACCCCCGACCCCCCTTCCCCGGCCTTTCACCGGCAGTTCACCGGCCTTTAGAAGTTGTACTCGATCCCCCCCGTCCACACCGCGCTCGCCTGGAGCCCCGAGTTGCGCAGCGGTATCAGGGCGTTGGCGACGAGGAGGATGCCGCGCTGTGTCGTGAACTTGAAGCCGAGCGACGCGCTCATCAGGTCATCGCGCTGCGACGGGATATTCGTCGGGATCACTTGATGAGGATAGGGGGAGACGTACCGCACGGGGCCCGGGACGACGAGCTTCGAGTCGCCCATCTGCCAATCGGAGAGCACGTCGAAGGCCATCGTTGCAAACGGGGCGAGCAGTTGATCGAAGCCCAGCGTCGCGATGACGGAGTTGTTCTGTAAATCGCCGTCCCGGAAGGCGTAACCCAGATTGAGGTGCGGGGTCGTGTTGCCCCAGGTCGCGGACACGACGCCGATCCCGCGGCCGGCGAAGGCACCCGCGCCGAGCAGGTTGTCGGCGTTGCCGCTCGGAAAGCGGGCGTCGAGCAGCATGGCGACGCCCACGTGTTTAGTCTGGGCGACGTTCACCTTGAGGCGCGCGGCCACGTCACCAAGGCCGGTCGAGGAACCGGCGGTGGCGGCGAAAGCCGTGAACACCGGGTTGTTGATGTCCCCCGCGAAGAAGTGCGGGTCGGGGAAGCCCCCCAACGGCAGGATGTTCGCTACGCTGCTTCCCTGCACGCTCGTGTGCACCACCGGGACGTCGACGGAGAGATCCACCCCGTCCACCAGCCCATAGCTCATCACGAACGACGTCACGATCAGGCTCACGTCGAGGGAGACGTGGACGGCGACGATGTCGTTCTCGAAGATCGGGCTTCCCAGTCCGGCGGGCGGCGTGTCCTCGTGGGTGAAATTGAACTCGATGTCGTCGACCCGGATGCCGCGCAACCGCTGGAAGCGCATCTGGGTGATGTTGGCACCCACGAAAAAGCGTCCGCGACCCAGGGTTTGGGCCCGCTCGCCGAAGATCGGGCCGGCCGAGGTGGAGGTCTTCACCGGCAAGCCACCCACGAACTGGAACGTCACGCCGCTCGACGCGGAGGTGAGCGGCGTGTTGCCGACGCTCGCGCCGATGGCGTTGCTGATGAAGTTCAGAATGCTGGATCCGCTCGCCGTGTCGGCTGGGATGAAGTGATTGCCGTGGCCGGCGAGCGCGCCCGTGAGGCAGAGCGGCTTCCCACAGGTGCCGAAGGTGAACAGCTGTTTCGAAATGCGGGTGCGGAGATCCTGACCCGCGAGGGGACCGGCGAGAACGACGACCGCGACCAACGCCAACGCGGGGCGACGCTGCACGAGAGCTCCGGTGACCGGGCCGCGGCTATGTTACAGCCGCACTCCCACTTCGTCCAGGTGTCGCAGCAGGTCGGCGGGGTCTTGATACACGCGATAGGCGCCGGCACGCTCGAGCTCGTCCTGGCCGTACCCACCCGACAACAGGCCCACTCCCAGCGCCTGGGCGCGCCGGGCGGCGAGGAGATCCCACACGCTGTCTCCCACGACGATCGACGCCGCGACGTCCGCACCGAGCCGCTCGGCGGCCGCGAGGAACAGGTCGGGATCGGGCTTGGCGTGCTCGACCTGATCACGCGTGATGACCGGAACGTCGGGCGCCACACCCAGCATCTCCAGCAGCGGCCGCGCGCTCTCGAGCCGCCCGCTCGTCGCGATCGCCCAGTGAACGCGGGACCGCGACAGGTAAGCGAGCAGCTCCACGGCACCGGGGAGGGGACGCACCGTCGACACCTGGCGCCTGAAGGCCGTCGCGTGGGCCTGTTGGATGCTGGTGACGTCCTCGGGAGTGAGCCGCCGGCCAGTCTCCCGGCCGAGCGCGTCGAGGAACAGCCCACCGCTCATTCCGATCCGTCGATGGATGCGCCACACCGCGAGCTCGATGCCCGCTTGCTCGAGCGCTTCCCGCCAGGCGAGCACGTGCTGGTACACACTGTCCACCAGCGTGCCGTCCAGGTCGAACAAGAACGCCGGCCCCATCAGGCGTGCTCGGTCTGGGCGGGGCGCGGCGCGAGCGGTCGTACCGGCCCGGCGCCGGCGCCCGTGCGGGACACGGCCGTGGCGATTTCCTCGCGATCGGCCGGCGTGAGCGCGAGCGCCGCCGCCCCGATCCATCCGTCCACCTGCTCGGGTGAACGGGCTCCCACGATCGCCCCCGTCACGCCGGGCCAGGCGAGCGTCCACGCGACGGCTACCGCTGAGACCGTGGTGCCGTGGCGCTGCGCGATGGGCCGCAGTGCGTCCCGCAGCGCGAGGTTGCGACCCAGGTTGGGCTGCTGGAACTGCGGCGACCGCCGGCGCCAGTCGTCGGGCGGCAGCGCGGCGACGCGCTCGGTCGCGAAACCGTCCGTGAGCAGGCCCGACTGCATCGGGCTGTAGCAGATGACGCCGGTGCCGTGCTCGGCGCACCACGGGATCTCCCGGGCGGCCGCCTCCCGGCGGATCAGTGAGAAGGGCGGTTGGAGCGAGTCGACGTGTCGGATCGCCTCGCAGCGGGCGAGCAACGCGACGTCGAAGTTCGAGACACCGGCCGCGCGCACCTTGCCTGCTTCCACCAGCCGCACCATCGCCTGCCAGGAGTCCTCGATCGGCGTTCCCGTCTCGTCGGGCCAGTGGAACTGATACCAATCGATGCGCTCGACGCCGAGCCGGCGCAGCGAGGCTTCGGCTTCGTGGCGAAGCGACTCCGGTTTCAGGACCCGCCGCGCCTCCTTCATCGGGTTGCGGTCGTCCCACACGAGGCCGCATTTCGTGAACACCAGTGGTCGCTCGCCGGGCTGCAGCTCGCGCAGCAAACGGCCCACCAGCTCTTCCGAGTGGCCGAGCCCATAGACGGCCGCCGTGTCGATCCAGTTGACCCCACGCTCGACGGCATGGCGCATGGCCGCGAGCGACGCGGTGTCGTCCTGCGGGCCCCAGCCGAACGCCCAGCCGCCGCCCCCGATCGCCCAGGCGCCGAAGCCGACGGTCGTGATATCGAGTCCGCTCGTGCCGAGTGGACGGGTTGGCAGAGTCACAAGCTTCCCCTCCGTCTCAGGGAATCAGCAATAGTTTGCCGGTCGTCTTGCGCGCCTCGAGTGCGCGATGCGCCTCGGCGGCCTCAGCGAGGGAGAACTCGTGTTCGATCCGCAGCTTGAGCGTGCCACTCTTGACCCACGCCAGCACCTCCCCCGCCCGCGCCACGAGCTCCGCGCGCGTCTCGATGTAGTGGGCGATGGTGGGGCGCGTCAAAAAGAGCGAGCCCTTCTGGTTCAGGACCTGCGGGTCGAACGATCCGACCGGCCCGCTCGATTGCCCATACAACACCATCATGCCCCGACGTGCGAGACAATTCAGTCCCTTCTCGAACGTGGTTTTCCCCACCGAGTCATACACGACCTGCAGGCCGAGGCCGTTGGTGAGGCGCTTCGCCTCGGCCTCGAAATCCTGCTCGGTGTAGAGGATCACGTCGCGGGCGCCCGCATCGCGCGCCAGCGCCGCTTTCTCGCGGGTGGACACGGTCCCGATCACCCGGGCGCCCCGCCGGCTCGCGATCTGGCAGAGCAGCAGACCCACGCCGCCCGCGGCCGCGTGCACCAGGCACGTGTCGCCCGCCTTGAGGGGATAGGTCGTGCAGGCGAGATAATGCGCCGTCATGCCCTGCACCATGGCGGCAGCCGCCTGGCGCGTGGTCACGCCGTCCGGCAGCACGACCACCCGGTCGGCGGGGACGACGGCGTACTCCGCGTACGCCCCCAGAATGCTCGTGTACGCCACGCGATCGCCCGGCTTCGGATCCGACACGCCGGGGCCGACTGCCGTGACCACACCGGCCGCCTCCTGTCCCAGCGTGAACGGCGTCGCCACCTTGTACATGCCGGTCCGCTGGTACACGTCGATGTAGTTCACGCCCGCGGCTTCGACCTTCACCAGCACGTCCCCCGCGGCGGGCGACGGCTGCGGCACGTCCTCGTAGCGCAATGCTTCGGGACCACCCGGCGAATGAACGCGAATCGCCTTCACCGGCCGTTCCTCGCAGCGTTAGAATCCGTCGTATGAAAACCACATTCATCGGCCTCGGCAACATGGGTCTGCCGATGGCTCGCAACCTGCTTCAGGCGGGACACGCCCTCGTCGTGTACAACCGCACGCCGGCCCGGGCCCAGATGCTCAAGCAGCTCGGCGCGACCGTGGCCGATGGACCCGCCGCCGCCGCGCGCGGGGCCGAGGTGCTCATCACCATGCTGGGCGACGACGACGCCGTAGAGGCGATGGTACTCGGCGACGGTGGTGCGCTCGCCGCCCTGCCGCGCGGCGCGATCCACATCTCGATGAGTACTATCAGCCCGGCGCTGTCGCGCCGCCTCTCCGAGCGGCATCGCGCATCCGGTCAAACGTACGTCGCCGCACCGGTGTTCGGGCGGCCCGAAGCGGCGGAAGCGAAGAAGCTGTGGGTCGTGGCGGCGGGGCCTGCCCCGGCGATCGAGCGTTGCCGTCCGCTGTTCGACGCGATGGGCCAGGGAACGATTGTGGCGGGGGAGGAGCCCGCGCGGTCCAATGTGATCAAGCTGGCGGGAAACTTTCTGATCGCCGCGGCGATCGAAGCAATGGGCGAGGCATTCGCCTTCGGCCGCAAGCATGGCATCGCGCCCGCCGAGCTCCTCGACGTCGTGAACGGCAAACTGTTCCGCTCGCCGATCTACGAGAACTATGGCAAGCTGATCGCGGACGAGCGGTACGAGCCCGCCGGGTTCAAACTGAAGTATGGGCTCAAGGACGTGCGCCTCACGCTCGCCGCGGCGGAGGAAGTCGCCGCACCCATGCCGGTCGCGAGCGTGATCCGCGACCACTACCTCTCGGGCGTGGCGCGCGGTTGGCAGGACAGCGACTGGGCCGCGCTGGCCCGCATTGCGGCGGTGGACGCAGGGTTGTGAACGCTCACCCCCCCGCGATCGCGGGAATGACCGTCACCTCGTCTCCATCCTGAACGGGCGCGGCGAAGCCGCCGCGGAACCGGACGTCCTCGTCGTTCAGATAGAAGACCACGAACGGGTACGGGTTGCCGTCTTTGTCGCGGAGGCGCGGTCCGAGGGCGGGGTAGCGCGCCGCCACATCGGCTACGGCCTCGCCGAGCGTGCGGCCGCTGGCGGCCACGGTACGAACGCCGCCCGCGTGAGTCGCGAGCACCGAGGGAAGGTTTAGCGTGATGGGCATGGCAGTGTCTCCTGAGTCAAGCTGGTCACGTCATAGCGGCTCGCGGGCCGTTCGATGACGAAGGTCTCCGCCGTCACGTCGAGCGCGCCCCACACGCGCGCCATCGTCGTCGCGACGGCCTTGGCGGCGAACGCGGGGGTCACGGCGAGAATCGACGAGCCGGAGCCGGAGAGGGTGGCCCCGAATGCGCCCGCCGCGCGCGCCGCGGCGGTGACCGCGTCGTAGCCGCGCACCAGCGAGCGGCGGTGCGGCGCGTGCAGCACGTCGTCGAGCGCCGCCGCAAGGAGCGGCGCGTCGGCCCGCGCCAGGCCGGCGACGAGCGCCGCGGCCTTGGCGGCGGCCGTGGCCGCGGTGCGGTGGGACACGGTGGACGGCAGCGCCGCGCGGGCCTGCTCGGTCTCGACGGCGAAGTCGGGGACGGCGAATACGAACACGAGCGAGCCGTGCACCTCGAGCGGAGCGACGGTCAACCGCCCCTCGGGCCCCGGGACCGCGAGCACGGCGCCGCCGTAGATCGCCGGCGCCACGTTGTCGGGGTGGTGCTCGACGTCGGCGCACAGGCGGGCGAGGGCGGCGTCGTCGAGCTCGAGGCCGAGCAGGGCCCGCGCCGCCAGCGCCCCGGCCACGGTCGCCGCCCCCGACGAGCCCAGCCCCCGCCCGATCGGGATCTCGGACGCGGCGTCGATCATGACGCCTCCCGGCACCTTGCAACCGGCGCCGCGGCACGCCGCCACGAAGCCGGCGAACAGCCAGTCGCGGTCGGACGGGACGGTCACGGCCTGTAACGTACCCCGCCGCTCGACCCGCACGGGCGCCCCGAGCGCCCGGTCGACCCGAAACGTCGCGCTGAGCCTGCGCTCGATCGCGATCCCGACGCAGTCGAATCCCGCACCAACGTTGGAGGTCGAGCCCGGTACCCGCACTTGCACGCCCGGGACCGTCACGAGTGGTCCCCCTCCACCAGCGCCGCCACCTGCTTCACCCGCGGCTCGATGAGCGGCGCGTGCGGCAGCGCCCCGCTCACCGCGTCCAGCGTCTTTAGACCGTGCCCCGTTATGCATAGCACGACTTCATCTTCGGGCCCGAGCCGCCCGGCGCGCGCGAGCGCCAGGGCCGCCGCGGCGGTCACGCCCCCCGCCGTCTCGGCGAACACCCCCGTGTCCTGGGCGAGGAACCGGATGCCGTCCACGAGGGCGGCGTCACTCACGGCGGCCGCCCAACCACCCGACTCGCGCACGGCGCGGGCGGCGAACACGCCGTCCGCAGGGCTGCCGATCGCGAGCGAGCGGCAGATGGTGTTGGGGACTTCGGGCTCGAGCTGCGTGCCGCCGCGCTCCACTAGCCGGACGATCGGTGCGCACCCGTCCGCCTGCGCGCCATACAGCCGCGGCGCGGCGCCGCGGACCAGGCCCGCCGCGAGGAACTCCGCGAATCCTTTGCGTAGCCGGGTGACGAGCGAGCCGCCCGCCATCGGCGCCACCACCGCCGTCGGGAGCCGCCATCCGAGCTGCTCCGCGATCTCGTAGGCGAGGGTCTTCGACCCTTCCCCGTAGTAGCAGCGCAGGTTGACGTTCACCATGCCCCAGCCGAACCGGTCCGCCACCTGCGCGCACAGCCGATTCACGTCGTCGTAGGTGCCGCGGACCCGCACCAGACGCGGCCCGTAAATGGCGGTGCCGATCACCTTCGGCGCCTCGAGCGTCTCCGGCACGAAGATCCACGCCTTCAGGCCGGCGCGGGCCGCGTGAGCCGCCACGGCGTTCGCCAGATTGCCGGTCGAGGCGCAGCCGATCGTGTCGAGCCCGAACGCCGCCGCCGCGTTGATCGCCGCCGCGACCACGCGGTCCTTGAACGACAGCGAGGGGTGACAGACCGTGTCGTTCTTCACCCAGGCGCGCGCCACGCCGAAGCGGCGCGCCAGCGCGGGCGCCTCGATCAGCGGCGTGAAGCCGCTGTCCAGCGACAGCACCGGCTCACCGTCGAACGGCAGCCATTCGCGATACCGCCAGAGAGAGGGCGCGCGCGCGGCGATGGTCTGGCGGTCGGGCAGTCGCCGCCCCGGCTCGTACACCGGGTCGAGCGGCCCGAGGCATTGCTCGCAGATCGAGACGGGGCCGGCCGCGCGCTCGGCGCCGCAGTTGCGGCAGCGCAGGGGACGAGCGGTGAGCGAGGGTCGGGCGGTGACCGGCGAAGTGGTCGATGTCATCGAGACCTCAACAAAAAAAGCCCGGGCAATGAACGCCGCGGGCGGTCGCTTTTTAGCACCTTGTTTAACGTGGCGGCAATACGCGGCAAATCACCACGGGAACAGTTGTCGTTCCTAAGATAGCCCGGGATCGGGGCAGGTCAAGGCGGGAATTATCGCGGCACGGCTGCCCCCGTGAGACTCCCCACCCACCTCCGAATCCGCTGCAGCGCCAGGTCGATCTGGGCGGGATCCGTGGCGTAGCACATGCGCAGGTGACCCTTTCCCCCGGGTCCGAACGCCGAGCCGGCGAGCACGGCGACGTGCGCGTCCTCGAGCAGCCGCTCGGCGAGCGATTCGCAGGTCTGACCGGTACGCTCGAGCAGCCCGCTCACGTCCGGGAAGCAGTAGAACGCGCCGGCCGGGGTGGCGCAGGTGATCCCCTCGATGGCGGTGAGGCCGCGCACCAGTTGATCTCGTTTGCCCCGCAACCCGGAGACCATGCGCTTGACGGCGTCCTGCGGCCCCGTGAGCGCCGCGATACCGGCGTACTGCACGAATGTCGCCGTGCACGAGATGTTGTTGATGAGCAGCGTCGTGACGGGGTCGGCGAGCCACTGCGGCATGACGCCGTAGCCCAGCCGCCAGCCGGTCATCGAATACGCCTTGGAGAAGCCGTCCACGATGAAGGTGCGCTCCGCCATCCCCGGAAGCGCGGCGATGCTGTCCCACTTGCCGTCGTAGCGGACCTGCCCGTACACCTCGTCCGAGATCACCCACAGATCGTGCTGTTGGGCGAGCGCCGCCAGGCGCGTGAGGTCGTCCGGCGCGGCGACCCCACCGGTCGGGTTGTGCGGCAGGTTCAGGATGATCACGCGGGTGCGCGGTGTGATCCGCTCGGCGATGGCCGCCACGTCGGGCGCGAACGCGCGGGCTTCGTCCAGCGGATAGTACACCGGTCGACCGCCCGCGAAGCGTATGACGGACTCGTAGATCGGGAATCCCGGATCGGGAGTGAGCACCTCGGCGCCCGGCTCCACCAACGTGAGCGCGGCGCTGAACAGCATCGGCTTCGCGCCGGGAGCCACGATCACATTCTCCGCGCTCGCGCGCACGCCCCGCAGCGCGAGCGACTGGGCGATGGCATCGCGCAGCTCCGGCACTCCGGCGGCCAGCGCGTAGCGGGTGAGTCCGTCGCGCAGCGCGCGCACACCGGCTTCCACTACGTGCGGCGGCGTCGGCATGTCCGGCTCGCCGATCTCGAGGTGCACCACCTGGTGACCCGCGGCCTCGAGCCGCCGGGCGGCCCCGAGCACCAGGTAAGCCTGTTCCGTACCGAGCCAGTCCAGTCGCGTCGCGGAGCGCATCATCCTTCCTCTCAGTGACAAACGAACCCCGGGGTGGAGCCCCGGGGTCGGCATGCCATGCAATTTACGTGCGCCGCTGCGGCGGCGACCTACCCGAACGGGCGGGCCGACGGGCCTACTTGGCCCGTTCCAGATAGACCCCTTCCCGCGGGTCCACCCGGACCCTTTCCCCCTCGGTGATGAACTCCGGCACCTGGATGGTGACGCCATTCGACAGCTTCGCGGACTTGGTGCTCGCCGTCTTGGTGGCACCCCGCATCACCGGCGAGGTCTCCATTACGGTGAGCTCGATGACCGACGGCAGCTCGATCCCCACCGGCCGGCCGTTCAGCCACTCGACCTGGATCTGCATCTCAGGCTGGAGCCAGGCGGCCTGGTCGCCCACAGCGTCCCCATCGAGCGTGTGCTGCTCGTAGGTCGTGGTGTCCATGACGTGCACGCCGCCGTGGTCGGCGTACAGCACCTGGAACTGTTTCGTCTCGAGCGGGGCCTCGTCCACGAATTCGGTGGCCGAGAGCCGGGTGTCGAATGTATTTCCGGTGACCAGATTGCGGAGCCGCAGCTGGACGAACGCGCGCAGATTGCCGGGCGTGCGGTGCGTGAAGTCCATGACGCGGCACGGCTGCCGATCGATCAGGATGACGTGGCCGCGCCGGATGTCGCTTGCCTTCATGACGGGCGGGAAGATAAACCGGAAACGGCGCGGGTCAACGGGCGTAATGACTTGCGGTGTCGCGTCGTGGCGCGTCATATACGAGGACCGAGCATCGGAGCCGGGATGACCATCGCGCGGCCGAGAAAGATCGTGTGTGTGGGACGCAACTACCGCGAGCACGCGGCGGAGCTCGGGAACGTCGTTCCCACCCCGCAGGCCGCGACCGCTAGATAGAGGCGTGTCGCGCCCCCGCCCTTACTCCGTCTTCTTCTGCATTTTTCCCGTCGCATTGATACTGGCCGGCCCGGGCACCGGTCCGGCCCGCCCCCCAGCCGTCCCCGAGTTCGCCGTCCTTGCCGAGTTGTTGCGCGAACGGCAGGGCATCGACCTTGGGGCGCCGGTCGCGGACGATCGCGGCTCGGAGTCAGTGCCGCACTTCCAACTGTTCGGCACGGACGAGGGCACGCCGCTCGCCGCGTTCGAGGAGCACGCCGACGGCACCGTCTACCTCGCTTATCTGGCCCCCACGGGGCCCGAGTGGTATGACGTCGGCCGCGCCGACGACACGGAGGAGAGTCGGAACCGCGTCATCCCGGTCGGCCGGGGCCGGCGGCGCTTCGCGGACGCGCAGCAACACAACGTGCGCCTGGACAAATGGGCCTCTCCGGCGCGCGCCTTCCCCGCGGATCGCGGCCCGGTGCCCCAGTGGCTCGTCTTTCCGCTCCCGCTGCTCGATTCGTGCGCGGCGGACCGGGCCCGGCTCGTCGCGCTCGAGGCCCGGCAGGCGGAGCGCGCACACGGGGCCCGTGCCCTGATCGCACTCGTCCGCCGCCCTGTCGAGCGCACCGTCCTCGAGCGCCTGCGTCGCCGCCTGGCGAGCCCTGCCTGCCGGCGGCGCCGCGCTCCCGACTGGGGCACAGCGCTCGCGGCCGTAGCCGGGGCGCGGGCACAGCTCGGCGTTGCGCGCGCCACGCCGCCGCTCCCCGGCGCCGGCGACTATTGCTTCCGCGACGTCGTCTCCAAGCTCGACCCCGTGCTGGGGAACAGCGGGCCGCCCGAGTGGCAAACCATCCTGCCCGTCGACAGTCGCTCGGCCGAGGAGGACCAGGAGAACGGTCAGCGTCGCGCCGATCCGGACCGGCCGCTCGATGCACCGGGGAATCACGCCGTGTCATGGGACGAGCTCGTCCACCTCACGCAGACCGACCTCGCCCGGGCGTTCCGCATCCTCCGCTGGAGCGGCCATCCCAGCCGTGAGGACATCAAGGACCGGCCGATCCCCTGGATCGAGTCGGCGGCGAACGGCGTCGTGACGAACAGCTTCCTGTCCGGGGCCGACTACGCGGGCGACCACTACGAACCGCCGCCGGGGTACTGGCTCGGCGTCGCTCCCCCGGTCGCGCCCGAGGGGTGCGGGACGTTCAATGCACAGCACGCCCTATGCGACGACTGGATCGTGTACCTGCGCCCCGACCCCGAGTACGGGTTTCTCCTCGCCTACGACACGGAGCGCGAGGAGCCCGAGCAAGGACTCGGGAACTTCGGCGACGACCTGCAAGCCAACCTGGAGAACGAGGTGGAGCAGTGGCTTTTCCCGGTCGGCTATCGCCCGGAGCCGGGTGACCGGATTCACCTCGTGGGGCGCTGGGTGATCGACTGCGGGCACGAGGACTGGCACGCCGAGCTCCACCCGATCGAAGCGTACGTGAGCGCCCACACACGCGTCCACGTGGCGGCGAGCGGCGGCGTCGAGGCCGTCGCGTCCGTCGTGGTGACCGGCGACTGGCCGGGCGGCCGGCTCGCGCTCGACGTGTGGCCGCCCGCCCGTCCCGCCGCCGCGACCAGGCTCGCCTGGCGGCGCGACCGCGCCGGCGCAGCGCCGTCCGGGCTGTCGGTCGCGGAGACGCTCGAGCCGGGCGCCACGCCGAACCACCTGCACCTCGACGTCGTGTCGACCGCAGCGCGCCATCCCCTCGACACCGGCGACTGGAACGAGGTGGAGCCGCACCCGACGCGGCGGCTCGCGGCGCGATATCACCTCTGGTGGCGCGAGAGGTCGGCGAGCGACACCGGACGCGTGAGGTAGCCCGTGAGTTCGCGCGACCACCAAGCCCCGGTGCGGCTCCGCTCGGCGCGTGTGGTAAACCGGTAGCGATAGTAGGCGAGGCGCACGTAGCGCGGCGCCCCATCGGGGAACGGGTTAGCGCCGAGCAGGGACAGCACCGCCGGCCTCCCCTCGAGCAGGCCGCGCACCAGGCCGGCCAGCCATGGCCCGCCGCCTTCCGGATCGAGCGCGGCGAACCACATCTGCCAATCGAGGCGCGGCTGATGCGGCGCCACGAATCCCGGGCGACGCGTCACGCCGCCCGGCTTCCAGCGGAACTCGTACTCCCGCCAATGCACGCTGTCCACGCTCCCCTCGATCACGATCTCCGGCCGCTCGGTCGTCATCACGCGAAACAAGCCGTAGCCGTTGACCGAGCGCAGCGGCGCGGCGGCGTGCAGGATCGGGTTGTCCCCTGGCCCGCGACTGCCCGGAAGCGACGCGCCGATCTCGCGCGCGAAGGTGAGCGCGCTGAGCGGCGCGATCACTGCCGCCAGGGTCGCCGTCACGCGGCGCCACCACAGCGGCTCGGCCTCGCCGGCGGCGAGCCGGAGCGGCAGCACGCGCCGCAGCGTGGCGTCGTCCAGCAACGCCAGGCACAGTACGATGGCGAGCAGGTTGAAGAAGCCGTAGTTCCCCGTGAGCGCGATCCCGAGCTGGCCGAGCACGAGCAGGACGCACGCGGCGACGCGCAGCCCGGGAAAGCGGCGCGGCGCGAAGATCAGCCAGGGCGCGCCCAGCTCGATCGCGAACATCCCCAGCGTCATCCCCTGGTGCACCCGGCCGGGCAGCTGCTGTGCGTACCACGCCGTCCACGGCGGGAGCGGCTGAGTCCAGAAGTGGTAGTCGAGCGCGGTGAGATGACGCCACGTCGGATCGCCACTCACCAGCTTCGTGATCCCCGACAGGAACATCAGCTTGAAGAGGAGCAGCCATACCAGCCAGCGGATCACGCCGGAGGGCGCTCGCTCCCGCTCGCGGCGCGGCAACCAGCGCGTCGGCGCGTACAAAAGGGCGAGCAGCCCCGTCTCGAGGAGCAGGCCGTCCCACTGAAACCAGAGGAACGTTTGTCCCACCACGCTGAGCGAGAGATAACACGCCCACAGCAGCGCAAGCGCCGGCGCCTGCGCCACGCCCGCCATCACCAGCAGCGCGAGCGCGCCGCCCCCCCAGCAGAGCAGCCGGAGAGTTCCGTCCCCCGCTCCCAACCAGCAGACCGTTGGAAACAGTCGGTACGCGGCCCCACCGTACAGCGCGCGGGTACGCTCGAGGAAGGCGGTGGCGGGGAGGATGCCATGCTCACCGACCAGGCCCGTGACTTGCAGAGCAAGGGAGACGAACGCGATGAGGTAAACGAGGCCCAGCAGCCTGAGGAACAGCCAGCGAGACAGGACGTAAGTCGGGCCACCCGTAGAGGTTTCCCCGGCAGCCGGCGGGTGGTCCGAAGCTCGATGCGGTGTGACGTCCATCGCTGTACACTCAAGATGTGAGGCGCTATTGATTCAGGGAACACGGTCCGTTGTGGCGAAACCACGCCGCGCTCTGCGGGGTAGCAGTGTCCATTCCGAGGCTGTTCGCGCCCCGACAGCCAGCCGTGTGACGCAGGTCACCCCAAGTTTCAGGTAGGAGGTTCCGGAACATGTTCAAGCACAGCCGTCTGACGGCGGGCGCTGCGTGGCTCCCCCTCGCTCTGCTCATGGCCGCAGGTTGCAAGCAAGGTCCCTCTCCGGAAGCGCAGGCGAGGATGGATAGCCTGTCCCAGGCGTCCGCCGACAAGGAGCGCCTGATGCAGGAGGTCGCCGAGAACACCCGGCTGGTCAGCGAGATCAGCAAGGAGCTCGCGGCCGTCGCCGTGCCCTCGAAGCGGCTGAAGGTCGGGGCGGCGGAGTCACCGTTACGGGCCTCGCGCGACACGATGGTCGCGAAGATCCGCTACATCACGACCCGGGTGAGAGACCTCGAGCCGAAGCTGCAGCAAAGCGAGCAACGGGTGCGCGAGCTCTCCACGCTCTCCGACAGCCTGAAGGACGCTCTCGCCTCGACGATTCAGAACCTGCAGAGCGTGATCGACAATCAGAAAGAGACGATCGCGTCCCTCAACGACCAGGTGGAGAAACTGACGGCCGAGAACGTGGCGTTGAAGGACACGATCGACAACATGGCCACTGAGGCCAACACGGTCTACTACGTGGTCGGAACGAAGGATGAGCTGGAGCAGCGCGGCATCGTGAAGGAAGAGGGCGGTGCGCGCTTCCTGTTCGTCCTGTGGAAGAGCGGCAAGACGCTGGTCCCGGCTCGCACCCTCGACCCCAGCGCCTTCACGCCGGTGGATCGACGCGCCTTGTCCGAGATCCCCCTCCCGGCATCCGACAAGGAATACCGCATCGTGTCGCGTCAGGACGCGAGCGCGTTGGCGACCCCGCCTTCGGCCGACGGCACGATTACCGGCCGGGTCAAGATCGCCGACTCGGCGCGGTTCTGGGCGAACTCCAAATACCTGATCATCGTCGAAGGGTGACCGCGGTGGCCCCACAACCGGTCCTTGACCGGTTGTGGGGTCGTCGCTACATCTCCATCCGGACACCGTCTCGAGCCCAGACGGATCCGGCCTGTGGCAATTGTGCAGCATTGTTTCTGAGCGCTCGCACGATGTGTCGCACCAGGCGACACGGAGACGCACGACCGCCCTGCGGAGCACCGGGGCGCGGGACTTGCACTGGCACGACTCGGGCACACAGGGGGGCTCATGCACGCAGTAATCCGGCGGTACCGGGTGAGGCTAGGGACGGTCGCGCAGGCGGTACGCTACGCGGAGAAGCAGTTCGTCCCACTGGCACGGCGTATTCCGGGGTTTGTCGGATGCTACCTCGTGGACGCCGGGAATGACGTGCTCACCTCCATCGGGCTGTTCCACACGCAGGAAGGCGCCGAAGCCGCGATCAGCCTGCAGCGGGACTGGTTCAGGGACGAGTGGTCGTCGTTCCGGCCGCTGCCGCCCGAGGTCGTCGCCGGGGCTGTGCTCGCGCAAGCCACGGTGGACGGAGCCGTCCCGGCCGAGCGCCGGGGACTGGCCGATCGGCGGCACGCAGCCGCCGTGCTGCCCGAGGGTCCGTGGAACGGCGCCGAGCGCCGGGCCGGTTCGGATCGACGGGCCGGCGGGGGGCCCGAACGGCGCGCGGAGTACGCAGGACAGGCTGGCTGGCAGGGCACCGCCGGTTGGAGAGCAGCGGGATGAGGTGATCCGCCGCGCTCGCGCGGCGTGACAGACGACATACAAAGCGGGGAGTGGGCCGCAACTGCTCACCGGTGGATTGTGTCCGGCCCGGTCGCAAGACCGACGCTAGACCCCCGGTGGCGGCTCCACTCCCCGCTCCGCTTTTCAGTACGCCCGCTTCCCCTACCGACCGACGGCCCGCGGCGCTATCTAATCCCGACCCATGTCGCTTGGCCGCCGCCTCCTGCTCCGTGCCTCGCGCAGCCGCTGGCTCGCCCAGCAGCTGCGTCGCCGCGCGTTCTTCCGGCGGGCGGTGCGGCGTTTCCTGCCGGGTGAAGACCTGGGTGCCGCGCTCGACGCCGCCGCCGAGTTCTCCCGCGCCGGCCTGGGGAGCGTGCTCACCCAGCTCGGCGAGCAAGTCAGCAACCGGGCCGAGGCCGTCGCCGTGCGGGACCACTACCTCGGCGTCCTCGCCGCGGTGCGGCAACGCAGGCTGCCGAGCCAGGTGTCGGTCAAGCTCACGCATCTCGGACTCGAAGTGGATCGCGGCGCGTGCGAGCAGGCGGTCGACGCGCTCGCGGCGCGGGCGGAGGACAGCGGCTCGTTCCTGTGGATCGACATGGAGGAGTCGCGCTATGTCGACGTCACACTGGAGGTGTTCCGCGCCGCGCGGGGCGAGCATACGAACGTCGGCGTGTGCCTCCAAGCCTACCTCCGCCGCACTCCCCAGGATTTGGCCCGCCTGCTGCCACTCGGGCCCGCGATCCGCCTGGTGAAGGGCGCGTACAACGAGCCGGGGCAGGTCGCGTTCTCGAGCAAGCGCGAGGTGGACCGGGGCTACGCGACGCTCGCCGATCAATTGCTCCAGGAGGCCGCGCGCGGACGCGCCCGGCCCGTCTTCGGAACGCACGACCTCAGGTTGATCGCGGAGATCCGCGAGCGGGCCGAACGACACGCCACGCCGCGCAAGGCCTATGAGGTGCACATGCTGTACGGCATCAAGGCGGCGGCGCAGCGAGCGCTCGCCGCCGACGGGTATGCGGTGCGCGTGTTGATCAGCTACGGGACCGCCTGGTTCGCCTGGTACATGCGTCGCCTCGCCGAGCGACCGGCGAACCTCTGGTTCGTGGTAAAGAACCTGCTGTAGGGGGCACAGCTGCTCTTGTCCCCACCCGGACCCGGCGTAGCTTCCTCTCAAATGTCCCTGTAACGAGGTAGCTCCATGAGATACGCAACGCTGCTGCTGCTTTGCACCCTGCCGGCCTGGATCGGGCCCGCGCCGTCGGGCCCGGAAGATGAATCGGTGTTCGTGAAGAACTTGAGGCCGGACCAGCATGAGTCCTTGTTGTATGTCTGGACCAGTGACGCCGACGCGAAACAACCGGACTTTCTCACGGTGGTCGACGCCGATCCCAAGTCGCCCGGCTACGGGAAGATCATCACGACCGTGCCCACGGGCTCGACCGTCGACAACGAGGCGCACCATTTTGGCTACACGGTGAATGCGGACCGCATCTTCGCGGGCGGGCTGGTCTCGAACCGGCTGTTCATTTACGACGTCAAGACCGACCCGCGGCATCCCGCGCTCGTCAAGACCATTCCCGACCTCGGCGCCCTGAGCGGGTATTCGGGCCCCCACACGTACTACGCCGTACCGGGCGGCGTGATGATCGCGATGCTGGGATCCAAGGACGGCACCGGTCCCGGCGCACTGGTCCGGCTCGATGAACAGGGGAACTTCGTGTCGGCGCTCCCCGCCCCGAATCGCCCCGACGATCCAGGCTACATGTACGACGTCGGCGTGAAGCCCGAGCTGAACCGGATGGTGACGTCCAGCTGGACGCACCCGCACCACTTCCGCGGCAACCCGATCGCCCCCGAAAACGTGGGCGACGCGGTCGTCGTGTGGGATTGGAAGGCCGGCAAGGTGCTCCAGGTCGAGCACCTCGACAAGATGCCGCTGGAAGTCCGGTGGCAGCACGGGCCGGCCGCGCGCGGCGGGTTCATCAACTGCGCCGGGGCGAGCACCATCTGGTACTGGGAGGACAAGGGCGGGAAGCTCGCCTTCACCCGCGTGATTCAGCTGCCGGCGAGCTCCACGCCAGCGGACGTGCGCATCTCGTACGACAATCGCCTGCTGTACGTGTCGCTGTTCACGG
>Ga0209375_1000012_pt1 | contig 148147 bp, 138 predicted proteins | sample GraSoiAngelo_131_FD_185888 | JGI IMG/M metagenome (GOLD analysis project Ga0209375, IMG submission 185888) | Grasslands soil microbial communities from the Angelo Coastal Reserve, California, USA - 14_0929_02_30cm (SPAdes) (version 2) | ecosystem: Environmental > Terrestrial > Soil >...
AACTACCGGTTGACGGGCGCGACGCTCTACGTGACGGTAGAGCCGTGCCCGATGTGCTGCGGCGCGGCGCTCCACGCGCGCGTCGCGCGGGTCGTGTACGGCGCGACCGACCCGAAGGCGGGCGCTGTCGAGTCGCTCCACCGGCTGCTCGACGACGCGCGCTTCAACCACCGCGTCGAGACGCTGGGCGGCGTCCTCGCGCACGAGTGTGGAGCGCTGCTGCGCGAGTTCTTCGAGACGAAGCGAACGTGAGCGAGTCGCGGAGGGGGGCTCGGATGAAGGCCCACACGGCGATGGCGCTCTTCGTCGCCTCGACGGCGAGCGTGTGGCCGGGCGGCCGTGCCACGGCGCAGATCACCCTCGGCTTCGAATCGGTCGCCGGGAGTCTCCGGCGTCCCGTTGGCGTCGCCAACGCCGGTGACGGCTCGGGCCGCCTCTTCGTCGTCGAGCAGGCCGGGCGCATCCTGATCCACGACGGCACGGCAGTGCTGCCGTCGCCGTTCCTCGACGTCAGCGCGCTCGTATCGTGCTGCGGAGAGCAAGGCCTTCTCGGCCTCGCCTTTCACCCCCACTTCGTGGCCAACGGCTTCCTCTACGTCGACTACACCAACACCGCGGGCGACACGGTGATCGCGCGCTACCAGGTGTCCGCCGATCCGAACGTGGCCGACCCCTCCTCGGCACAGATCCTCCTGACCATTCCGCAGCCCTTCAGCAATCACAACGGCGGGCAGCTCGCGTTCGGACCGGATGGGTTCCTCTATGTCGGCATGGGCGACGGTGGCGGCGGGGGCGATCCCGGGAACCGCGCTCAGAACCTCGGTGAGCTCCTCGGCAAGATCCTGCGCATCGACGTGGACGGGGCCTCTCCCTACGCGATCCCCGCGACCAATCCGTTTCGCAATACTTCGGGCGCCCGCCCGGAGATCTGGGCGTACGGTCTCCGCAACCCGTGGCGGTTCAGCTTCGACCGGCGAACCGGGGACCTCTTCATCGCCGACGTCGGTCAGAACCACATTGAGGAAGTGAACTTCCAGTCGGCCGCGAGCGCGGGCGGCGAAAACTACGGTTGGCGGCGGATGGAGGGGACCCTGTGCTACGACCCGTCGAGCGAGTGCAACGACGGGACGCTGACCCTGCCGATCCTCGAGTACGACCACTCGCAGGGATGTTCGATCACCGGCGGCTACCGCTACCGTGGCGCGCGCTTCCCGCAGCTCGTTGGGCGCTACTTCTACGGCGACTTCTGCTCTGGCCGGATCTGGGGTGCGACCGAGAGCGACCAGGCGTGGTCGAGCACCGCGCTGACCGACACGCCGCCCTATATCACCTCCTTCGGCGAAGACGAGGGGGGCGAGCTGTACGTCGTGCACTACGGCGGAGGGAGCGACGGCGCGCTCCAGCGAGTCGTGGAGCTGAGCCAGTCGTTCCTGCTCACAGTCAACCGCACCGGAGCAGGGACGGGCACGGTGGTGTCGGCGCCCGCGGGGATCGCCTGCGGAAACGTGTGTTCGCGGACCTTCGGCGCCGGCGCGGTCGTGACGCTGACGGCGACGCCTCGCGCTGGCAGCATTTTCACGGGCTGGAGCGACGGTGGCTGCTCCGGCACGGGTCCCTGCACGGTGACCGTGGCGGGCGCCACCGCCGTGCGCGCCGCATTCGGGGTTCCGACCTTCACCCTCTCCGTCACGAGGAGCGGCGCCGGCAGCGGGACGATCAGGAGCGCGTCGGACGGTATCGGCTGCCCGGTGACCTGCGCCGCTGCCTACCCGCCCGGCAGCACCGTGACCCTCACGGCGGAAGCCGACCTCGGCTCGGTCTTCGGCGGCTGGAGCGGCGCCGGCTGCGCCGGCTCGAGCACCTGCGCCGTCACACTGGACGCCGACACGATGGTCACGGCGACCTTCCTGCTCCAAGACTTCGCGCTGGCGGTCACGACGGCGGGCCCCGGCAGCGTGAGCAGCAATCCGGCAGGGATCAGCTGCGACCCCACGTGTAGGGCCGCGTTCGCGCCGGGCACGACGGTGACGCTGACCGCCACGGCGGCGGCCGGCGCAACGTTCTCAGGCTGGGGCGGCACATGTGCCGGGACGACGGCGCTCTGCCCTGTGATGATGACCGCCGCCCGGTCGGTCACGGCGACGTTCACGACGACCTTCGATGGCGCGTTTGCCGACGACCCGCTCGCTGCCGGCGTCACCCTCGTCAAGGCGGTGCACGTGACCGACCTGAGGCTGGCGATCGACCGCGAGCGTACCCGCCGCTCGCTCCCGTCGTTCTCCTGGACGGATCCCGTGCTCGTCGCCGGGGTGACGCCGGTCGGGGCGATCCATCTCGCGGAGATGCGGACGGCCCTGACCCAGGCGTACCAGGCAGCACTCCTGGCGCCGCCGACCTACACCGATCCCGCGATCGCCGCGGGGCAGGTGCCGGTGCGGGCGGCGCACATCGCGGAGCTGCGCGCCGCCGTGCTCGCGCTCCAGTAGCAGGGCCCGCGAGACCGCGCCCGTCAGGGCACCGGGCGGAGCGTCGTCTGTAGCGCGTGGTCCGCGACGCGCCGGCCGAGCTCGTACCCGTGCTCGTCGCTGCTTCGAAAGTGGATCCCCGCCCACACACGCGCGTCGATCACTTCCTTGCCGGCCTGGGCAAAGCTCTGATAGGTCCGCGTGAGCCTCATGGCCGGGAAGGTGAGCGTGAAGCCGTGGTCGTCGCCCAAGAGCTCCTGGGACACGCGCTCTGTCGCGCCCGCGTAGCACGTGTGCCCGGATGGGTATTCGGGGTGCGCGGGCGTGACGAGGAGGGGCTCCCAGTTCGGATCGGCCACGAGGTTCGGGTTGCCGATGGCGGCCGCGTTGCGGATGGCGGTGACGGGCCGCCAGTGGTGCAGGCGGTATTTCGCCTCCCAGCAGGCGATGTAGGCGTCGGCGCCCGCCATGTTCAGCAGGGCGAAGATCCGGGCATTGTCCGTGACGCTCGTGGCCTTCTTGATGGCAACCTGACGCGCGGCCGCGTTGTCGGTGACGATGCCCGAGATCGACCAGAACCTCGCGGTCTCCGTCTGCTCGCGCGTCCGCGCGGGGCTGTTCTTGGCGCCCATGAGCTTGACCTCGGTGAAGTCGCGCGCGAACTCGGCGCTGTCGTACGGCGCCGGTCCCTTCACGGGAATCTGGTCCGGCGACTTCAGCGTGAAGGGCCGGACCGTCGCCCAGTGAGGCATGACGGGCGGCGGGTTGACGGGCGGCGTCGGCTGGTACATCCCCAGTCCGGTGCGGTGCGTGTAGACGGCGCTGCCGTTGGCACCGTCGTTCGCACGCAGCGCCAGGATCTTCTCGGCCGCCGCCTTGCCGACGGCGAGGCCGTCGGTCTTCGCCGGTCCGTCAGCGATCCTCGCCAGGGATGCTTCGAGCATCGCGTCGAAGACCGGAGTCTGGAGCCAGAGCAGCCGGCTCAGGACGGTGTAGGCTGCGGCGGAGGCCGCCGCCTCGCGGGAGGCACCGGGCGGCGCCTTGATGTCTGCGCCGTACGAGGTATAGCGTCGCTCGACGCCGTTCACCGCATCGTGCATGGCGGCGTGGATCATCGCCATGGCGCGGCTCATCGCGAGGCCGTTGAGGCCGCCCGCGACCACCGCCGTGACGCCCGTTTCGTTCCAGTCCGTGATCACGTCTGCACGGGCCGCCGGCGACACGGCCGACAGCACCAACACGAGTAGGGCGGCGACGAGACACGTGGCCAGGCGTCGTTTCTGCATAATGACCTCCCCGAGGTGGCCGAGCGGTCAAGGCGGTGGCCGGATTTTCTGCAAATACGAAGGCGTTGTCAACACGACAGGGCCGAGCGGGGCGTGGGTGTACGTGAACGAGTTCTTCGGCTGGCTGCGCCCGGGCTACTCGTCCACGGCGCGCCACTTCCGGTCCGTCAAAAATCGGTGGATCAGGTAGGCGGCGCCATCCGCGGCGTTCACGGCGTCGCCCGCGGCGGTCCGCAGACCGGTGCGGATCCCTGGGCCGAACGCCCTCTCGAGCTTCTGAAGCAACTCATGGCGTTCCGACCGTGTAATCCTGAGTCGCCGCGTTGGCGCGCCGTTCTTGCCGAACTTCACGAGGACATACACACTGGCCGCCGCGATATGGTTGAGACCCGTCCACTCCTCGGTCTTCGCCGCGGCGAGGCTGCGGAGGCGATCGATGGCGGAACCGAGGCCCCCCGGCGTGTCGAGTGCGGCCGTGGTGTCAGTGACCAAGCGTCGGTCGAACTCGATCAGAGCGGAGTAGGTATCTCGTGCCAGGGTGGCGACCCGCGGGATGAAGTGGTCGTTGCTCTCGGCGAACGACTCGAGGATCGTGGCGGCGCATCGGTAATCTTCCTGCGCGAGCTTCAGCTGGAGCAGGAGGTCGCCGAGTGAGGCGTCGGGCCGGACCCGCGACGAACCCTGCTTTCCCCACTCCAGGCTCTCGATGAACGCGCCGACGAACTGGTGCGGGTTATTGCGATCAGGCGGTTCGGGGCTCGTGAGGCAAGCGCCCTCGGCGCTGATCGGCATCGTGAGCAAGCACGCGACGGCCGCGAGGAACACCACGGTCCGCAGGGTCATGTGTCGCCTCCCGGGGCACGGGTCAACGATCCAGGGGCAAGTGCGGTGCCAGGGCGTGCCATCCAACTCGGACGGGCACTTATCGGGTCACCTGGGCACCGCGTTACCCGCCCGTATGGATTCGTTTGCCGAGCCTGGGCACAACGCTGCGTAGCCAACTTGGGGCATACCTTTGCTTCCCGGCTTCTCGCCGCTGGGGTAGACTTGCGAACGGTCCGCGAGTTGCGGCAGCGCCCGCCGTGGTCGTCCCGGGGGCCGTGAGCGTCCTGGATTGTTGAGATACTTGAGCCGGAGGGGTGGCCGAGCCCGGTTGAAGGCGTCCGACTCGAAATCGGATAGGGGCCCAGAAGGTCCCTCGGGGGTTCAAATCCTCTCCCCTCCGCCAATCTTCGTTCGGACCGCGTGGGTCGAGTTCTCGGAGGAGGGGTGACCGAGCGGCCGAAGGTGCGGCACTGGAAATGCCGTGCACGGGTAACCCCTGTGCCGCGGGTTCGAATCCCGCCCCCTCCGCCAGACCTTGGACGTGGCCGTGCTAGACGGGGAGTTAGCGGTGCCCTGTAACCCGCAAACCGCTTCAGCGGGGTTGAACTCCCTCTCGAGGGCGGTCGGTGTTGAGTGAGCCTCGTGGGGCGGCGTTGAAGGTTGGGCCCCACGCAACGAGAATCGCCGAACCCCGCCAGGCCCGGAAGGGAGCAACGGTAAGGCGACCCTCTCGTGTGCCGTGGGAGTACCTGACTGGAGCAGGCTCTACGGGGAGATCGCAGGACCGGTCGTTCGGAGGAGGGTGCACGGCCATTGCATTGGAGCGCGAGCCCGGCTTGGACCGAGGGTGGCGAGTGATGGGTGCGGGCGGCTCCGCTCGTGGAGTCAACCCGTGAGTTATCAAGTCTTGGCGCGGAAATGGCGGCCGCAGACGTTCGACGCGGTCGTCGGCCAGGACGCGATCACGCGCACGCTCCGGAACGCGCTCGCGTCCGGGCGCATCGCCCACGCCTACCTCTTCGCGGGCCCGCGTGGCATCGGCAAGACCACGACGGCGCGGCTCCTGGCGCGGGCGCTCCTCTGTCCCGAGCGGACGGGCCCCGAGCCCTGCGGGCGATGCGCCGTGTGCCGCGAGGGCCAAGCCGGGACGCTCGTGGACGTCATCGAGATCGACGGCGCGTCGAACCGTGGCATCGAGGAGATCCGCACGCTCCGCGAGAACGTGAAGTATGCGCCGGCGCGCGGGCGCTACAAGGTCTACATCATCGACGAGGTGCACCAGCTGACCGAGGCCGCGTTCAACGCGCTCCTGAAGACGCTCGAGGAGCCGCCGTCCCACGTCGTCTTCATCCTCGCGACGACCGACCCGCGCGACATGCCCGCGACGGTCCTCTCGCGCGTCCAGCGGTTCGACTTCCGCCCGATCGCGCCGGACGCCTTGACCGCCACCCTCGAGCGCATCCTGCGCGAGGAGGCGATCCCCTTCGAGCCGGGTGTGCTGCCGGTGATCGTGCGCGCGGCGGAGGGCTCGCTGCGCGACGCGCTCTCGCTGCTCGACACGGCGATCGCCTACGGCGACGGGCGGCTCGAGACGGCGACGACGGCCCAGCTGCTCGGCGTGAGCGCGCCGGCGGCCGTGGGCGCCTTCGCCGCGGCGCTCCTCGGCCGGGACACGGCCGCCGCGCTCGAGACGATCGACCGTGCGGTGCGCGAGGGGGACGATCTGCTGGCGCTCGCTCGTGACGTCGTCGAGCTGTTGCGGCGGGTGCTCGTGCTCAAGGCCGCGCCCACGGCGAAGCTCGCCGACCTCACGCCCGGCGAGGGCAACGAGCTCCGGAAGCTCGGCGAGGCCGCGACGCTCGACGAGATCCTCTACCTGGTCCGCGCCTTCCTCGAGGCGGACACGCTGATGCGCGAGTCACCGCACCCGCGTGTCGAGCTCGAGATCGCGACCGTCCGCGCCACGCGGCGGCCGGCGCCGCAGGCGATCGAGGACGTGCTGCGGCGGGTGGACGAGGCGCACGCCCTGCTCCGTCAGCAGGGGGCGGCGGCGCCGGCCTCGCCGCAGATCTCCGTCCAGGCGAGCCTCCTGCCGCCGGCCGAGCCGCTGCCGCCGCGGGCCGGCGGCGACGCGCGACGTCGTGAGGCCCCGCCGCCCGCGCGACCCACCGCGCCGTCACCGAGCGCGCCTCTTGTGACCGCACCGGCCGGCGTGCCGGCCGCCGCCCCACCGCCGGATCCCGAGCTCGTCGTCGCGTGGGACCGGGTCGTGGACGAGGTCATGAAGACGCGGCCCACGCTGGGCGCGGTCCTGACCCAGGCGCGGCCGGGCGCGGTGGAGGGCGGAGAGCTCACCGTCGTCCTGACGGGGAATCACTTCCACCGTGAGATGCTGGCGGACACGGCGAACCGCGAGCTGCTCGTGCAGGCGGTCCGACGGCACGTCGCCGGCGCCGACCGCATCAACGTGGTCGTGGCGGGCGAGGGCGGCGGGGGCGTCGCGGAGCATCCCGCGGTCCAGGCGGCGCTCGCCGAGTTCCAGGGCGAGGTGGTCGCGGTGCGCCCGCGCCTGCCGGAAGGAGAGGGCCAGTGAAGGGCTTCGGAAACATCATGAAGGAAGCGCAGCGGCTGCAGCAGCAGATGGCCGCGATGCAGGAAGAGATCGGCAAGAAGCGTGTGGAAGCGACGGCGGGCGGCGGCATGGTGACGGTCGAGGCGAACGGCAAGCAGGAGATCGTCTCGATCAAGATCGATCCCGAGGTCGTGAACCGCGACGAAGTCCAGATGCTCGAGGATCTCATGCTCGCGGCCTGCAACGAGGCGCTCAGGAAGTCGCGCGAGCTCGTGCAGCAAGAGCTCGGCAAGCTCACCGGCGGGCTCAAGATCCCCGGCCTCGGCATGTAGGGCGGCGCCGGCTTGACGTACTACCCGGAACCGGTCGCGCGGCTCATCGAGGCGCTGCAGCAGCTGCCCGGCATCGGACCGAAAACGGCCCAGCGGCTCACGTTCTTCCTGCTCAAGCGTCCCGTCGAGGAGGTGCGAGAGCTCTCCGAGTCGCTCCTGGCCGTGAAGGACCGGATCGTCTCCTGCCGCACCTGTTTCAACGTCACCGAGGGGGATCCCTGCCGCATCTGCGCCGATCCGGCGCGCGACGCGCGCCTGCTCTGCGTCGTCGAGGAGCCCAACGACCTCCTGGCGATGGAGCGGACGGGCGAGTACCGTGGGCGCTACCACGTGCTGCTCGGCGCCCTCTCGCCGCTCGACGGCGTCGGCCCCGACGACATCAAGGTCAAGGAGCTCCTCGCGCGGCTGGAAGGCGGCGAGACGGCCGAGGTCATCCTGGCCACCAACCCCAATGTCGAGGGCGAGGCGACGGCGCTCTACCTCGCGAAGCTGCTCCGGCCGCTCGGGATCCGCATCACGCGGATCGCCCGCGGGCTTCCGGTGGGTGGCGATCTGGAGTACGCGGACCAGGTGACGCTCTCGAAGGCCCTCGAGGGCCGGCGCGAGATCGGCTAGAAACCAACCCCGGGGACGAGCGGCCGTCAGTTCTGCCGCGCGTTCAGCTCTCGGCAGGACGGGAGCACCGCGAGGATCCGCGCGCGGCGCTCGGGGCGCAGGGACTCGTCGACGAGCCACGCGCAGAACGCCTCCGGCGCTTCGACGGCCCACTCCGCGACCGCCGCGCTGACGTCGATCCCCTCCGCGAGCTTCCGGTCGGCGAGGAAGCCGAACAGGGGGATCAGGAGTCGCGCGATCGCCGCGGCCAGGCGATTGTCGATCCGAACGTAGGCCGTCAGCGTCTGCTCCACCGCATCGCCGCGCGGCGTCAGCTCGAGATCGGTGAGAGCACTGCCGTGGATGGTGCCGAGGATGCGGCTCGAGTGCTGGCCCCACGACACCATCACGCGCCGGTGCGACTCGCGCACGAGCACGCGGTAGACGCCGCGCGCCCCGTCGTGGTCGTCGGCGAGGTAGCGGTCCTCGTCGAGCGGCTCGACCTCGTACGGCGCGAGATTCCGGAAACGGGCGGCGGCGGCGGTCACGTCGGGCGAGTCCACGAACGCCACGTAGATCGCGAACGGCACCCGCGCGGGCCGTCCGTGGACGGTTCGGTGCAACGTGGGCTCGCTCCACACGCGCTCGACGGTCGAGACCACCTCGGGAGGAAAGCCGTCGCGCGACGCCAGGAAGGCCGGCCACCCCGGCGCGAGGGACTGACCCCTCGCCACAGTGGTCAGGGCCAGGAGGAGCCCCAGAGGCAGGATCGGCACGAGCCACCGTTTTGGGGCTTTGTCGGCGGTAGCCCCCGTGTGAGAGTGGGAGCAGCAGGCGGAGGTCAGCCGGAGCCAGTCTCGGACTCTTCCGCTCGTTCTGGAGGGCTCAGTGCTCATGAACCGTTGCGCGCTACTCGTCGCGCTGCTCATTGTCGCCGGATCGGCCGCCCAAGCCAACCCCGTCGCGCTCTCCGACACGCAGCGCGTGCGTCTGGAGCACGGCGAAATCGTCGTCCTCGACGTGCTGCCTCCCGGCGGGAGCCTGGGGCGTGGGCAGGGCGGAACCGCCGTCACGCTCGTCAACGCGCCCACCGAGACGGTCTGGCGAGTGCTCGTGGACTATCCCCACCACTCGGGCCTCTACCCCCGCGTCACGAGCGCCGAGGTGCTCGAGGCCGACGCCGACCATGCGCTCGTCCGCTATGTCATCGGCTTGGGCCCGTTCTCGTTCGGCTTCCACGTGAACAACTACCCGGACGAAGCGCGGGGCCGCCTCGTGTGGCGTCTCGACCGGGACCGGGAGAACAGCCTCTTCCGCGACACGTGGGGCTACTGGCAGGTCGAGTCGTGCGGCGAGAGCGTGATGCTGACGTACGCGATGGCGGCGCGCACCGCGCTCCCCGCCTTCCTCACCCGCGGCGCCGAGCGCGACGGTCTCGTCGAGACGCTCAAGGCAGTGCGCGAGCGCGCCGAGCAGGGCGGCTAGGCCCGTCCGCGGCAGCTGCGGTACAATCGTCTCCGTTCCGTCGAAGGCGGAATTCCCCGGTAGCTCAGTCGGTAGAGCGCCTGACTGTTAATCAGGATGTCGCAGGTTCGAGTCCTGCCCGGGGAGCCAATCATCCTGTCAGGACCGTGGATCGTGTTGACCGCCTGGTGACGGCCGGCTAAGCTCGGCCTACTTGTCCGACCGTTCCAGGCCGGGCTCGCTGGGAGGCGCTTGGCGTGCGGTGTCTCCGGTGCCAGTCTGAGAACCCGTCCCAGGCCAAGTTCTGCCTGGAGTGCGGCGCCCGCCTCGCGCTGACGTGCCCGAAGTGCCGGATCGAGCTGCCGGCGGGCGCCAACTTCTGCCCGGAGTGCGGCGAGTCCGTCACGTCGCTGACCGCGGCCGAGTCCCGGTTCGTGTCGCCCGCATCGTACACGCCCACGCATCTCGCCGAAAGGATCCTCACGTCGAGAAGCGCCCTGGAAGGCGAGCGCAAGCAGGTGACCGTCCTCTTCGCGGATCTGAAGGGCTCGATGGACCTGCTCGGCGAGCGCGATCCCGAGGACGCCCGCCGGCTGCTGGACCCCGTGCTGCAACACATGATGGAGGCCGTGCACCGCTACGAAGGTACCGTGAGCCAGGTCATGGGCGACGGGATCATGGCGCTCTTCGGGGCGCCGCTCGCCCATGAGGACCACGCGGTCCGCGCCTGCTACGCCGGTCTCTCCATGCAGGACGCGGTCAGGCGATATGCCGAGGACATCCGTCGGCGTGAGGGCATCACGCTCCAGATCCGGGTCGGTCTGAACTCGGGCGAGGTCGTGGTGCGGTCCATCGGAAGCGATCTCCGCATGGACTACTCGGCGGTCGGTCAAACGACGCACCTCGCCGCGCGCATGGAGCAACACGCGACACCAGGCTCCGTGCTCATCACACCGGCGACCTTCCGATTGGCTGAGGGCTACGTCGCCGTGAAACCCGTCGGGCCGATCCGCGTCAAGGGGCTCCCCGACGCGATCGAGGTGTACGAGCTGGAGGGAGCGCGCGGGGCGCGCCGACGACTGCAAGCGACGGCGGCGCGCGGGCTCACCCGGTTCGTGGGGCGAGAGGTGGAGCTGGAGCAACTGGGTCAGGCGCTCGAACAGGCGGCCGCGGGCCACGGCCAGGTCGTCGCCGTGGTCGGCGAACCCGGAGTGGGCAAGTCGCGGCTCTTCCACGAGTTCACGCATTCCCACTACGCGCGCGACTGGCTCATCCTCGAGTCTGGCTCGGTCTCCTACGGGAAGGCGACGCCGTATCTCCCGGTGATTGATTTGTTGAAGGCGTACTTCCAGATCGACGCCAGCGACGATGGGAACACGGCTCGGGAGAGGGTCACGGCCAAGCTCCTCGCGTTAGGTGAGACCCTGAAACCGACGCTCGCCGCTCTCCTCGCTCTCGTGGGCGCGCCCCTGGACGATCCGGAGTGGCAGGCGCTCGATCCTGCACAGCGCCGCCGGCGTACCCTGGACGCCGCGACGCGGCTCCTGCTCCGCGAGAGCCAGATCCAACCGACCCTGTTGGTATTCGAAGATCTGCACTGGATCGACTCCGAGACCCAGGCGGTGCTGGACGGTCTCGTCGAGCGACTTCCGACCGCGCGCATGTTGCTCCTGGTCAACTACCGGCCCGAATATCAGCATGCCTGGGGGACCAAGACCTACTACACCCAGTTGCCGATCGACCCCTTGCCACCCGACGGCGCCAAGAGCGTGCTCCGAGCGCTTTTGGGAGATGACGTCGCTCGCCAACCGCTCGGGCGGCTTCTCATCGACCGCGCCGAGGGGAACCCGTTCTTCCTCGAAGAGAGCGTTCGAACCCTGGTCGAGACCCGAGCCCTCGTCGGTCAGCCGGGAGCTTACCGTCTGGCCAAGACGATTTCGACCATTCAGATCCCCGCCACGATCCAGGCGATCTTAGCGGCCCGCATCGATCGACTCCCCCCGGAGGACAAGCGCCTCCTCCAGTGCGCCGCCGTCATCGGCAAGGATGTGCCCTTCGACCTCTTGCACGCCATCGCGGACATCCCCGAAGACGAGGTGCGCCGGGAGCTCGCGGACCTTCGGGCCGCCGAGTTCCTCTACGAGGCGCGCTTTTTCCCCGATCCGGAGTACACGTTCAAGCATGCGCTCACGCACGAGGTGGCGTACGGCAGCCTCCTGCAGGACCGCCGACGCACGGTTCACGCGACGATCGCGGCGGCCATCGAGCGACTCTATCGGGACCGCTTGAGCGAGCACGCCGAGCGCCTGGCCCACCACGCCTTCCGAGCCGAGCTGTGGGACAAGGCGGTGACCTACCATCACCAGGCCGCGGCCAAGGCGATGTCACACTCCGCCTACCGCGAGGCGGTCGGCTACCTCGAGCAGGCACTCGCCGCCATTCACCATCGGCCGGAGACCCGCGAGACGCTGGAACAGTCCATCGATCTTCGCAGCGATCTTCGCGCCGCGCTGTTCCCGCTCGGTGAGTTTGGCAAGCTGCTTGGCTATCTCCGCGAAGCGGAGCGCTTGAGCCGGACACTCGACGATCAACGGCGGCTCGGTTGGGTCTCGGCATTCATGATCATCGCGCTGTGGATCACCGGTGACGCGACCGAAGCGCTGGCGTCTGGTCGGAGGGCGGAGACTCTGGCCGCGACCATCGCCGATGTGGCGCTGCGGGCCGTGGTGAGTACGCACATCGGGCTCGTCTGCACCACGCGCGGTGACTACCGGGCGGCCGAGAGCCATCTCGGCAGGGCGGCCCAGCTCCTTCGAGGCGACCTGAGTCACAAGGCCCTTGGCCGGGCCGGGTTTCCCGCCGTCTTGTCCCGGTGCTTCCTGACGATGGGGCTCGCCGATCGGGGTGAGTTTGATCGGGGCGTCGTGAGTGGCCGAGAATGTCTCGGAATCGCCGAGACGCTGAAGCATTCGTGGCCGCTGGTCCTCGGCTCGTGGAGCCTCGGATACCTGGCGGGGATCAGGGGCGAACTCGGCGAAGCCATCCGCCTGCTCGAACGCTGTCTCACGTTGACTCGTGATGGGAACATCGCCTTCTTCTCGCCGGTCGTGGCGTGGCTGTTGGGGCGCACGTACGCGCTCTCGGGCCGTGTCGGCGAGGGGTTGGCCCTGCTCCAATCGGGCCTGACGGACATGGAGGCCATGGGGTTGAGTCCGTACCACGCCGTGGCTCTGGTCGACCACGGTGAGGCGCTCGTGCTCTGCGACCGGCTCGACGACGCGGGGTCCTGTGGGGAGCGGGCGTTGCGACTCGCCAGGGAGCGTGGCGAACGCGGTTACGAAGCGCTCGCCCTCCGTCTTCTTGGCGAGATCGCCGCGCGTCGCGACCCCTCCGATGTCGAGATGGCCGAAGAGCACTATCGGTGCGCGATGGGCCTCGCCGCCGAACTGGCGATGCGCCCGCTCACGGCGCACTGCCAGCTGGGACTGGGACGGCTGTACCGGCGCATCGGCAAGCGAGAGCGGACGCAGGAGCATCTCGCGGTCGCGACGGCGATGTTCCGCGAGATGGGCATGCGCTTGTGGCTCGGACGGGCGGAAGCGGAGATGGCGGGATCGTCGTGATCACTCAGCCACGGGGCCCCGCCGCGTATGAGGCTTCGACTCTCCTGGCCACCGCCCGCCCGTAGGTGGGGCGTGCGATCCCCCACGCCACGAGGTTGTTGACGAGGGACGGCCAGAACGGCAACGGTCTCAGCACGTCGACGATCAGCACCGCCCGGGTGTCCTCGCCGCGGTTGATCACTTCGTGCGGCCACGTATCGTCGAACAGCACCGCCTCGCCCGCCTTCCACACGTACCGCCGTGCGTTGACGAGCAGCGTGGGGGGATCCTCGGTTGGAACGCGGAGTGCCAGGTGGTAGCGCAGGTAGCCGAGGTACGGCCCTTCGTGCAACGGAATGGACTTGCCGGGGTCCAGCACCGAGAAGAACGCCTGTACCAGATTCGGAATGCGCGCGAGCACCCGGCACGTCTCGGGACACAGGGCGCGGTTTCGCCCGGGGCCGTAGCCGTAGACGTAGAGCATGAACACGTTCCAGTTTTTGTCGGGGTCGACCACGGCGGAGATTTTCGCTTCGCCGGGGTCGATCGCGTGATAGGTTGGCAGACTCGACCGCTCGTGGAGGACGCGTTCAAGCTCGGCGCGGATCGTCGGATAGCTCTTGGTGATCTCGTTGAGTTCGGGGTAGGTGGTGTCGATATCGAAGAAGACCGGCCGGCCCGCACCACCGACGTATCGCGCGAGGAATCGGTTGAGGATGGTCTTGAAGGGGTGATAATCCATGTTCGACCACCCAGCCAGTGGTCAGGCGAAGACGACCACGCCACGCGCGACCTGCCCCGTCCGCAGTAGCTCGAAGCCCTGGTTGATCTCCGCGAGCGTGTAGGTCCGGCTGATCAGCTGGTCCAGCTTGAGACGTCCGTCGAGGTAGAGCTGGACGAGCTGCGGGAAGTCCACGGTCGGGCGGACCGAGCCGTAGAGGGTGCCCCGCAGCGATTTCTCTTGGAGCGCCATCGTGTAGGGCGTGATCGGCGCCCGCGCGGCCATCGGCGCCATGCCCACGATGACGGCGGTGCCGCCCGGACGGATCGCGTCGAGGATCTGGAGCGTTGTGGCTTCGCTCCCGATGGCGTCGAACGCGTAGTCGGCGCCCCGGCCGCCCGTGAGCTTCCGCACCCGCTCGGCCACGTCGCCCTCCTTGGCGTTCCACGTATCGGTGGCGCCGAACTCGCGGGCGAGGGCGAGCTTGTTCTCGAGCAGGTCGCACGCGATGATCGTCCGCGCCCCGGCCAGGCGCGCGCCCTGGACGACGTTGAGCCCGACGCCGCCGCACCCGATCACGAGGACCGACGCGCCCGCCTCGACCTTAGCGCAGCGGGTCACGGCGCCCACGCCCGTGGGCACCGCGCAGCCGATCAGCGCCGCCTGCGGCCAGGGCATGTCCTTGGCGATCGGGACCAGCATCTCGGCGGGGCACACGACGGACTCGGCGAAGGTCCCGAGGCGCGCCATCTGGTTGATGTCCTGCCCGTTGCGGCGCAGGCGGTGGGTGCCGTCGAGCATGACGAAGCGCGGGGAGGTGTAACCCTCGCAGAGGATCGAGCGCCCGCTCGAGCAGTAGAAGCAGCGGCCGCAGTGCGGGCGGAACGAGAAGATGATGTGGTCGCCGCGGCGCACGTTCGAGACGCCGGGCCCGACCTCCTCGACGACGCCGGCGGCCTCGTGCCCGAGCACCATCGGCAGGGGCAGGGTCCAGTCGCCGTTGATGATGTGCCAGTCGCTGTGGCAGACGCCCGTCGCCATCACACGCACGCGGGCCTCACCCGCCTGGGGGCCCTGCTGCTCGACGTCCACCACGTCGAGGGGGGTATTCGCCTTGTACAGGACTGCGGCCTTCATCCCAGCACCTCCAAACGACAAACGACCCGTCGCGCGAGGAAGTCTAGTCGAATCCGCGCCGGTGCGAAAGCGCGATCCGCTAGGGAAGCGCGATCGGCTGGCGCGGCGGTTGATCGAAGTCGAACGCTTCGAGGAACGCCTCCGCCCGGCGGTCGCGCTCGGTCAGGGGCTCGAGCCCGAAGCGCCATTCGATGAACTTCAGGATCGACGCGTGGTCGTACTGGCCGTGGGCGACGATGCCGCGCTTCGCGTACGGTGAGACGATGAGCGCCGGCACGCGCGTGCCGAGCCCGAAGCGATCGACCACGGGCGGCGGCACGTGGTCGAACCAGCCGCCCCCCTCGTCGTACGTGATGACCACCGCGACCCGTGACCAGTAGCGGCTCGCCATGATCGCCTTGACCATCTCGCCGATCCAGCGATCGCCTGCGCCGACAGTCGACGAGACCGCGTGCGCGTTCTGCCTCGCGTGCGGCTTCACGAACGCGACGGCGGGTAGGCCGCCCTCGCGGAGGGCCTTGACGAACTCGGAGGCGTCCCGGATGTGCGCGCGCTCCTCGGGGCTCTCCATGATCCGCTTCACGTACTGAAACGGGTTGTGATGGGGCACGAGCCCCTGTTTCACGGCGTCGACTCCCGCTCCCCAGCCGGTCGCGTACCAGCGCCACGGCACCCCCCCGGCGTCGAGCCTGTCGGCGATCGTCGGCGCGGTCTGGGGCACGTCGAGGATGTTCGCGACGCGCTGGGGTGGGTAGGGCGGGTCGAGGTTGTTGACGACGTAGCCCTCGGGATCCACGTCGCCGTCCTTCACGAGGCTGCCGTCCGGCTCCAGCTGCGCCTTCACCGCGAGAGGGGCCTCCGGATAGGTCGCGAGGGTCGCCGCGATCAGGTAGAAGTGGTTCGCGAACGACCCGCCGTGAATCCCCTGAAAGTAGTGGTCGAGGAGCACGAATTCCTCGGCGAGCCGCCACTGCACGGGGATCGCGGCCCGCTCGTAGTAGCCCATCGTGGTGCCGCCGCTCGTCCCCTCGGCGACCCACTTGCCCATCGGGATCCCGTCGGCGCCCACGCCGTACTGGCGCTGCATGTGGTAGAAGCGGTGGACCGGGTTGTTCGTCGGGTCGAAGGGGCCGACGAAGCGGAGCATCGGAAATGGCGCGTTCGGGAGACCCCGGGGAAGGCGCGGGTCCGGCTTCCCGTCGTGTCCGAGCGGCGTCGGCAGCGTCGCGTACGCCACGCCGTTGTCGCCCGTCTGCGCGCCATGATAGGCGGCGAGTCCTTCAGCTCCGGGGAACGTGCCGAAGAGGTGGTCGAAGGACCGGTTCTCGAGGTACAGCACGACGATGTGATCGATCGGAACGCGTACGCCGACCTGCGCGTCTCCGCCCCTTGCGCAGGCGACGAAGAGCCCGCACAGGACCGCGACGCCGAGCAGGTGCCGGGCTCTCACGGGCACGGCTCCGAGCGGTTACCGGTCGTAGGGCCCCGTGCCCGGCTCCCGCTCGTGACGATGGAACTCGCCCGGCGGCGTGATCGCGAGGCGGATCGTCGGGCTCCCACCCTTCGGCCGGATGTGGTGGAAGTGATTCGCGGGGACGAGGACGAAATCGCCGGCCCCGGCGCGCACCGGCTCGGCCTGCCCCTCGATCTCCCAGTCGATCTCGCCCTCGACGACGAGCCACCACTCGTCCACCAGGTGGTAGTGGCGGTCGTTGGGATGACCGGGCGGCTGACAGATCAGCGTGCCCACGATCTGCTCGTTGACCACGATCTTCTCCGACCAGGGCGGCGTCCCTTTCGCGCGCTTGATCGCGTCGATCCGCGCGTGGAGAGTTCCCGGTCCGAGGAGCCCGCTCACCGTCGCCTGTGCCGTCTTCATGTCCTCGATCTCCTCCGCGACCTCGTGGTCGCCGCTCGCAACTCCGTCCCGCTTAGGCTACCCTACTGTGCGGCGTTCCGGGAGGGTCGTCAAAGGAGGACGAACAGCATGTCGCGGTCCGGCCATCGCGTCGAACTCACCCGTCGTGAATTCCTCGGGGGCGCGACCGCGCTCGGCCTGCCCACCGTCCTCGAGTCGTCGATCGCCTGGGCCCAGAAGCCGGCGATCAGGCTGGCCTTCATCGGGCCCCTGACGGGCGGGACCGCCTCAAACGGCCTGGGCGGCCGGAACTCCTTCCTCCTCGCGGTGCAGGAGCGGAACGCCGATCCACGGACGAAGTACACCTACGAGACCGAGGTGCTCGACGACGAGTGCAAGCCCACGGTGGCCGTCCAGGCGGCGCTCAAGGCGTCCTCGGACCCGGCGATCGTGGCGGGCGTCACGCACTACTGCTCGGTGACGGCGATCGCGACGGTCGACACCTACCACAAGGCCGGTATGCCGGCGATGGTCTGGGGCGCGGTCCTGCCCGAGATCACCTACAGCCACACGTACGTCGAGATCACGCGCGTCAACGGCACGATGATCAACCAGAACAACGTGGCCGCCGACTTCGCGGTCCGCACCCTGGGCTTCAAGACGTTCGCGCTCATCCACGACACGACCGACTACGGCCGCGCGCACGCGAAGTGGTTCGGTGAGTTCCTCGACAAGGCCGGCGGCAAGGTCCTCTCGACCCAGGGGACCGCGAAGGACCAGAAGGACTACACGGCGGAGCTGACCCGCGCGAAGGCGGACCGGCCCGAGGTCGTCTGGTACGGCGGCCTCACGCCCGACGGCGTGCGCGTCCGAGTACAGATGGACAAGCTCGGCGTCCGCGCGCAGTTCCAGGGCACGAGCGGCATCAAGTCCGACACCTTCAACGAGACCGCCGGCCCGTTGGCAGAGGGCACGCTCGCGTTCGTCGAAGGCGCGCCGACGGAGAAGCTGCCGGGCGGCAAGCGGTTCCTCGAGGCGTACGCGAAGGCGGCGTTCAAGGAGCCGTCGGAGGCGTACGGGCCGTTCGCCTACGTCGCCGCGAACCTCGTCATCGACGCGATCGAGGCGGTCGGCCCCGACCGCGCGAAGGTGGCCGCGCGGCTCAAGCGCACGAAGAACCCGACCACGATCATCGGCCCCGTCGAGTTCGACGAGTACGGGCAGAACACCGTCTCGCTCATCTCCAAGTACGTGAGCCAGGACGGCAAGTGGGTGCTCTGGGAGGACTCGGAGTACGCCTCCGGTAAGCGCACGCTGCCCGGTCACAAGTTCAAGAAGATGTAGCCGGCGCGCCGGGTGCCGCCCCTCGAGCTCGTCCTCCAGCAGGCGTGGAACGGCGTGATGCTGGGGGTGATGTACGCCCTCGTCGCGGTCGGGTTCACGCTCTTCTTCGGCGTGCTCGACGTGATCCACTTCTCGCACGGCGACATCTTCATGCTCGGCGCCTTCGCCGGGCTCACGGTGCTCGCGGGGCTCAAGGCCGCGGGGCTCGGCGGCGCGCTCCTGGCGCTGCCGCTCACGTTCGCCGTGTCGATCGTCGCCACGGGCCTCGTCGGGGTCCTCGCCGAGCGCGTCTGCGTGAAGCCGCTGGCCCGCGCTTCGCCGCTGATGACGCTGCTCGCGACCCTCTCCCTCGGGCTCGTGATCCGCGAGTCGGTGCTGATCTTCTATCCGCGCGGCGCCGACCCGAAGCCCTTTCCGCAGCTCCTGCCCCAGGGCGGAGTCGAGCTCGGCGGGTTCGTGGTCCGCTACGAGAACCTCGCGATCCTCGGGATCGGGCTCGCCGCGATGGTCGCGGTGGACCGTATCATCAAGTCCACGAAGATGGGCGCGGCGATCCGGGCGGTCGCCCAGGATCCGGAGGCGGCGCAGATGATGGGGGTGAACCTCGATCGCACCGTCGACGCGACCTTCTTCCTGGGCTCCGGCCTCGCCGCCGTGGCGGGAATCCTCAGCGGGCTCTACTACAGCGAGATCCACTTCATCATGGGCGTCACCGGCGGCGTCATCGGCTTCTCCGCCGCGGCGATCGGCGGACTCGGCAACGTCTACGGCGCGATCCTCGGCGGCCTGCTCTTCGGCGTGCTCCAGACGACCGCGGCGGCGCTCATCCCGCGCGGCTCCGAGTTCCGGGACGTCGTCGCGTTCGCCGTCGTCATGCTGTTCCTCGTGTTCAAGCCGAGCGGTCTCCTCGGCGACAAGAGCGTCGAGCGCGTGTGAGCCGCGACCTGGCGGGCGTCTGGCTGGCCGAGGCGGCCGTCTTCGCGCTCGTGGTCGCCGCCATCCTCGCCGAGCGCCCGTGGGCGCTCGGGGCCACGGGCGGGGCGCTCGTCGCGGCCGGTGCGCTCGTGCGGTTCGTGCCACGGCTCGGCGCGGCGCTCGTCGGCGCGTTCGCGCGACGCCGCGCGGCCGCCCTCGCGGGCGGCGCCGTTTTCGCGCTGGCCCTGCCGCTCGCGCTCCGGTCGAGCCCGTACTGGACCTTCGTCGCGACCCTCGCCCTCCTCTATGTCACGATCGGCCAGGGGTTGAATTTTCAGCTCGGAACCGCGGGCGTCATCAACCTCGCGGGCGCGGCGTTCGCCGGCCTTGGCGGCTACGCGGTCGGCCTCGCGACCGTCGCGGGGGGCTGGCCGTCGTGGCTCGCCGTGCTGGTCGGGCCGTGGGTGGCGGTCACCGTGGGCACGCTCCTCTTCGTGCCGATCCTCAAGACGCGCGGTCACTACCTGGCGCTCGTCACGATCGCGTTCGTCTTCATCTTCAACATCCTCGTGAACAACCTCGAGTTCACGGGCGGTCCGCAGGGGATCAAGAACATCCCGACGCTCTCCCTCGGCGGCTACGCCTTCACGACCCGGCCGGCGCTCGCGGGCGTCGACCTCCCAGCCCACGCGAATTTCTACTACGCCGCGCTCGCCATGGCCGGGCTCACCACGTGGGTCCTCCGGCGCCTGCACGATTCGTGGCTCGGGCTCGCGCTCAACACGCTGCGCGACGACGAGATCACCGCCCGGTGTTGCGGCGTGTCGGTCACGCGGGGCAAGCTCCTCGCGTTCTCGATCGGCAACTTCTTCATCGGGCTCGGGGGCGCCTTCTACGCCGTGATGGTGGGCTTCGTCTCACCGCCCGACTTCGACTTCGGGTACTCGCTCGTCATGCTCTCCGTGATCATCATCGGCGGTGTCGACTCGATCCCCGGGGTCGTCCTCGGCGCCTGCCTGCTCGTGCCGCTGCCCGAGCGCTTCCGGTTCCTCCACGAGTACCGCCTGCTCCTCTACGGCGTCGTGATCGTCGTCATGCTCCTCTACCGGCCCCGGGGCCTCTGGCCCGCCCAGATACGGCGATACCGATGACCTCACGGGTCTTGGCGAGACGGAGCCACGCCGTACCCACGGCACGCCACCCACGGCGAGTCCCGGCCTCGCGGCACCCGCTACAACAGTGAGCCTGCTGGAGGCCACCGGGCTCACGGTGCGCTTCGAGGGGCTCGTGGCCCTCGACGGCGTGAACGTCGCGGTCGCGGAGGGCGAGACGGTCGGCGTGATCGGGCCCAACGGCTCGGGCAAGACCACGCTCTTCAACGCGCTCACCGGGCTCCTGGCCCCCGCCGCGGGCGAGATCGTCTTCCTCGGCCGGCGGCTCGTGGGTCTCGAAGCCCACGCGATCGCGCGGCTCGGGATCGCCCGCACCTTCCAGGCGAGCCGCCTGTGCCTCGACCTCTCGGTCTTCGACAACATCCTGATCGGCATGCACGCGCGTCGGCGGACGAGCCTCCTCGACTTCGTGGCCCGCCGCGGACGGTTCCTCGGCGAGATGCGCGCGGCCATCGAGCGGGCGTCTCACCTGCTCACCCTGTTCAACCGCGCCCTGCCCCAGCGCGGCTTCGAGCGGGTGGGTCAGCTGCCGCAGATCGACCGGCGGCGTGTCGAGATCTGCCGCGCGCTCGCCGCCGGGCCGAGGCTGCTGCTACTCGACGAGCCGTCGGCCGGGATGAGCCCGGAGGAGACGGCGGAGCTGATGCGCGACCTCCGCATCGTCCGCGACGAGATGCCCGGGCTCTCGGTGGTCATCATCGAGCACGACATGTTCGTCATCGAGGGCGTGAGCCAGCGCGTCGTCGCGTTCAACTACGGCCGGAAGATCGCCGAGGGGAGCTTCGCCGAGGTCGCCCGCCACGCGGAGGTGCGCGCGGCGTACCTTGGCACCGAGGCGCCGCATGCTTGAGCTCGTCGGCGTGTCCACCCGCTACGGCCCGATCACGATGCTGCGTCAGGTGTCGCTCGCGGTCGAGACGGGGCGGATCGCGTGTCTGCTCGGGCCGAACGGTGCCGGCAAGACCACGCTGATCCGGACCATCCTCGGCATCGTCCGGCCCGTCGCGGGTGTCGTGCGGCTCGCGGGGACGCGGATCGACGGCCTCCGCACCCACGAGATCGTCAAACGCGGCATCGGGGTCGTGCCCGAGGGGCGGCGCGTCTTCCCGAAGATGACGGTCGAGGAGAACCTCCGGATGGGTGCCTTCGTCGAGTGGACCGCCGCCGACTACGCCGAGCGCCGCGAGCACGTCTTCGCCCTCTTCCCGCGGCTCGCCGAGCGGAGGCGGCAGAAGGCGGCGACGATGTCGGGCGGCGAGCAGGCGATGCTCGCGATGGGCCGGGCCCTGATGAGCCGGCCGAAGCTCCTGCTGCTCGACGAGCCGTCCCTCGGGCTGGCGCCCCTCCTGGTCGAGCAGCTCTTCGGGATCATCCGGGCGATCAACGAGGCCGGGACCACGGTCTTCCTGATCGAGCAGAACGCGCGGAAGACCCTCGAGATCGCGCACCACGGCTTCCTCCTCCAGAAGGGCGAGATCGTCGGGCACGGCAGCGCGCGAGAGCTCGCCGCGTCCGAGGTCGTCCGCCACGCGTATCTCCGGGCCTAAGTCGGAGGGGGCCACGACGGCCGCCTCCGAGGCCTCCCCCCGGATCGATTGCGCGGGCAAAGCCCGCGCTCGAACTGCGGAGTGAGATACACCCCTACGTTATTGGCGGCGATCGACCTTGGGAGGCTTGACGACCTTATCCGCGCGATGGACGTGCAGCCTCCCGCTTCGATGGCGCCTGCGTCGACCTCACCACTTCGCCGGGAACCTCGCTGCCGCGGCCAGTGATCACTCCGCCGTCGGACACGCGCGCCTCGACATCCAGGCCGCCATCGAGGGGAGGGGCGTGGCCGGCCCGAATATCGCCGCGCGCCACGTCGGTCGGTGCTTGGGGCCGCACCGAGGGCTTTCGATCTACGTCCCGCCATTCCGCGACCCGGTCTTCTCCCGCGAGCTCGACGTCGCCCGGGTGACCCGCTGGGCGGAGCTCCTGTAGAAGTATCGCCCCGATGCACCGCGTCCTAAGACGTGGGCGATACCCGCCTGCCGGTGGTGGATACAGTTGACGTAGCCATCTGCCGGGCAGTAGCCTGCGGGTGCCGAGTCGACGCTTCTCATTCCAAGGGACGGGTGGTCATCGGCCGTCGGCTTGTCCGTACTTTCCGTACAGCCCTGCTGGCGGTGCGAAGCGCTGCCGGGAAGGCTCGAAGTACGGGCGCCGAGACTTTACTTAGACTGAGACAAAGGCTGAGCTGCGTCTGGTTCTCGTTTGCTTGCAGCGGCAGCCGTGCAGGGACTTCTTTCCTAAGTGCTCTGGCGCAAATTAGTGCAACCTTCCTCGCAGTCATCGTCGCTGGGATTTTTGCCTACGTTATTTTCCTGCAAGAACGAGCGGCGCAGTTTGACGAGAGAATCGCACAACGGCGCGTTGAGATTCGCGCCAGTCTAATGAAGCTTCCTACCGAGTGGGGTCAGTGGTCGTTTCTCCCGCCGAAGTTTGATGAGGTCTACCACTCCCACTACCCCAAAAGCACTAGAATCGACTTGACGAAGCAAGCCGCGATGACCTGTTCTTTAACCTGCCCCAACTCGGTTTGGCGCTGTCCGAAGTTCGAGCGCATGACTCCTTTGGAGGGCCGTACGCCGGGCGTGTCTACATCTGGATACTCAGCCAGGCGGTGGCTGGGCTGATTCCACAGCGTGGAGCCGAGACTTCTGAAGTCTTTCCCGCAACGGCTAACGCGCTCGGCTTTGATGAGTGGCGCCGTGATTTCCTGCAGATCTACGGCTCGCTCTTCTTTCTCAGAACTGATCATGAACGCTTCCTGTCAGACTTCGCGTTGTTCCTGTATGGAACAAGACAAGAGCACCCGCACCTTGTCCAAGCCATCGGTAGTGTCCGGAACAATGTCGAATCGTTGTACCGTCGGATGGACGAGACCCGAGCGAGTGTCGACTACATCGACAACCAAACGTACTTGAGCATGCCTTATCGCTTGACCGAGCGGTTTCGTTGGAGCTGGCTCTTTGCGTCTTTGTCAGTCGCTTGTCTCGCCGGGATCATCATCCCAATGTTTTTGATCGCGATGCGGCGAACCCAACTCGTGCCCCTCGTTCTGGGAGCGTTGTCCGCCTTATGTTTCGGTGTAGTTCTGACCGTCCTTTGGGACGGTATGGGCGCCCCGCCACGGACTAGTAAAGGCGATTACATTCGTGGGCGGTGGTATATGCCGATCGGGTCTCTTCTCAAGAGACATGAGTCTGGGATCGCCAACCGAGATGCCTTAGAAACGGCGCTGCTTTGGGACGCGCTAAACAGGCCCGAGCGACAACACTTCCCTGCCGCCCTGGTCACGCGATTGGAGGAGTACCTAGAAGCAACGCGACGATACAATCAAGCAGCTGAATCCTTGGGCGCCGAGATCCTGGCTAGAATGCGCAAAGACCCAACGCTGGCCCGTCTCGTAGGCCTCCCGAAGGGGCCCGGTGGTGGCTTGGCCCCCAATCTGCTGACGGTCACGAATTCGGGGTTGCGCCGAACGATCGAAAGAACGCTGGCCTCGGAGCCTGCAACACAGATCTCTTTTGTGACGCCAGGAAGGGAGCGCAGCTTGATACTTCGAACCAATCTGAGCGGCCAAGATATTGCCGCACTACTCGCTGCTTTGGAGAAAATCGGGACGGAGGTCTCCGGAATGCGAGAGTTCCAGCAGTTTGGACAGATCGTCGAAAGGGTAAGCGGGTCGCTCGCGGCGGTGCGCTCGACGCTTGACCCGTTACTCCGCTGAGCCTAGGCCGTGCACGAGGCCGAACGGCTTGGTCGCGTAGTCGCCCGTTCAAAGCATCGACCGCACCTCCTGTGCCCGTCAGGGCCCTACTCATTCGTCTGAGCGCTACCGAAGCTGGCGTGCGGAGAGCATCATGGACACCGCACCGGTCTTCGTGACTCTGGCAATGAAGGGTGCCGGCTGACGGGAGACAAAGCCGGTGATGCGAGGTAGAGCCCTTACGAAGGCCGCCGCCATCTCAGGGCCCTGGAGATCGCCGGCCGTGAGCACGAACATCCGGGAGGCCGACTGGCGGATCGCCACCAAGGCGGGTGCCCGATAACGGATGCCGCGGTCCTTAGTGAGGACCACCCACTTCCGGCGGCCCGCTTCACGAAGCCAGTCCTCGTCTGCGGCGTCGGGCGGGAAGTGGTCGTCATGGATCTCGACGTGCGCGCCTGCCTGGCGCAGGGCGCCGGCAACTATCTTTTTGCCGAGGGAGCGATCGACGAAGAGGACAAGCGGCTCAGGCGGCGCGTTCGTCGAGCTCGCACCGGATCGCTTCTTCAATATCCAGCCGCTCGCGACCGTAGTCGTCGGCGAGCTGGTCGATGGACTCGCCCGCCTTGTAGCGCTCGGCGACGATGGCAGTGGGAATGCCACTGCCGACCAGGACCGGCCGCCCGAAGGAGATGCGCGGATCGATGACGACAACCTTAGGCTCGTCGGGCGCGTGCTTGCGTGTGAAGGGGTAGAGCCGCACGACCACTCCCTCCGCGTCCCATTCGACCCGGCGGAGATAGGCCTCCAGGACATCCCGCATCGCGAGTTGGCCCGACTGCGAGATGTTCACGAGGTCACCGTAGAACCGGACGAAAAGATCTGCTTCGTCGGTTTCAAAGCGCTGCTCGGCGAGCGGATGCCGAGAGCCCAGGCGCTCTGAGAGGTAGAGCATCGCCTTTCGGACGTTTTGCAATGGGATCTCGTGCTGCCGGCGGATTGCGTCGAGCACGTGAGCCTCGATGAGGTTGATGAATGACAGGAGCATGAGGTGCCTATCCGGAAGGGTGATGATCGGTTTGAAAAGGCGGGTGGTGCCATTGCTTTGGTATGTCTGCCCGGCGACCCAGGCGCGGAGAGTGGAGCGGGGGACGCGGAGGTAGTGGGCGGCCTCGGAGACGCTGTAGGCGGGCAGACCCCGGGGGTCTGCCTGCGTCTTCGCCCAGTCTATTGACACCGCGCGCGCCATGGTCGGCCCTACCTCGTTCCGAAGTATAGCGTGGCCGCGACCCGTGGGTGGCGTTCTGTCGCGGGAGCGGTGTGCTGCAGTCGATGGGACTTCGATGCTCGCCGGGCGCTAGAATCAGCCTGCCATGGCGGACGAGATCGCGATTCTCGAGCGCATCCAGCAGAAGGTGCTGTGGCTCGCGACGTGGATGGTCCACTCGGCGAACGCCCGCCCGAACGCCGACGGGACCAAGGTCGGCGGCCACCAGGCCTCGTCGGCGTCCGTCGTCAGTCTGCTGACGGCGCTCTACTTCAAGGCGCTCCGGCCGGACGACGTCGTCGCCGTCAAGGCGCACGCCGCGCCGGCGTTCTACGCGATCCAGTACCTCCGAGGGAGACTCCCCCGGGCCTCACTGGCGGAGCTCAGGTCCTTCGGCGGTCTCCAGGCGTATCCGAGCCGGCGGAAGAACCCGGAGGTCGTGGACATCTCCACCGGCTCGATGGGGCTCGGCGCCGTGCAGGCGACGTTCGGCGCGCTGGCGTCGCGCTACGTCGCCGACCACGGGGGCGCGGCCAGTCCGGGGCGCGTCATCGTCATGGTGGGTGACGCCGAGCTCGACGAGGGCAACGTCTGGGAGGCGCTGGGCGAGGAGGCGGTACGCGATCTCGCGCGCGTCCTCTGGATCGTGGACGTGAACCGCCAGGCGCTCGACCGTGTCGTTCCTGATGCGCGCACCCGTCAGCTCGGCGCGATGTTCTCGGCCTGCGGCTGGCGCGTCATCGAACTCCGCTGGGGCCGGCGACTCCGCGCCCTCTTCGGCAGGCCCGGGGGCGGGCGCCTCGAGCGACGGCTCGAGGCCATGTCGAACGCCGAGTATCAGCGGTTGCTGCGCCTGCCCGCCGCGGCCGTGAGGAAGGCGCTCGTCACCGGTCCCGGCGGCAAGGCCGACGCGACGCTCGACCGCCTCCTCGCCAAGACGGGCGACGACGAGGTCGCCTCGCTCGTCGCCGATCTCGGCGGCCACGACCTCGCGGCGATCCTCGACGCGTTCGACGACGCCGCGGAGGAGCGCGCGCGGCCGAGCGTCATTCTCGCCCACACGGTCAAGGGCTGGAGGCTACCCTTCGCCGGCGATCCGCTGAACCACACGATGCTCCTGACCTCGGCCCAGATCGCCGAGCTGCGAGACTCGCTCGGGATCGCGCCGGGCGCGGAGTGGGACGGACTGGCACCGGGAAGCGACGAGGCCGAGTGGGTGCGACGCCTCTCGCCCCTCTTCACGTCCCCCCCGGCCCGCGCCGTCCCCCCCATCCCCCTCGAGATCGACGAGGCGTATCCGGCCGAGAGCTCGACCCAGGAGGCGTTCGGCCGGACGCTCGGCGCCCTCGCCCGCCTGCCGGGCGCCGCGCCCATCGTGACCGTGTCGGCCGATGTCGCGGTCACGACGCACCTCGCGGGATGGATCAACCGGACAGGCGTCTACTTCCCGACGCAAAAGCCCCACGCGCTCGCCGATCTGCAGCTGGCGGTCCAGTGGAAGGAGTCACCGGCGGGCCAGCACATCGAGCTCGGGATCGCGGAGCACAACCTCTTCCTCCTGCTCGGCGCTCTCGGGCTGACGCGCGAGATGTCTGGGGTGACGTTGCTCCCCATCGGGACGCTCTACGACCCGTTCGTGCCGCGGGGCCTGGACGCCCTCTACCACGCGCTCTACTCGGGCGCGAAGTTCCTCGTCGTTGCGACGCCCTCGGGGGTGAGCCTGGCGGCGGAAGGGGGCGCCCACCAGTCCGTGATCACGCCCGGCATCGGGATCGCGCTGCCGGCGATCGCCTACTTCGAGCCGGCCTTCGCGCGGGAGGTCGAGTGGATCCTCCTCGACGCGCTCCGCGGCCTCGCCGACCGGACGGGGGAGAGCGTCTACCTGAGATTGTCGACGAAGCCGGTGGACCAGTCTCTCGCGCCGCCGCCGAGCCCCGAGTACCGCGCCTCCGTCCTCCGGGGCGGCTACCGCCTGATCGACGCCCGCCGCGAGCCCGGCTGGGATCCGGAGGACAACGCGGTCCACCTCTTTGCGACCGGCGCGATGGTCCCGGAGGCCGTCGAGGCGAGCCGCCACCTCCACGCGCGGGGTGTCCTCGCGAGCGTCTTCGTCGTCACGAGCCCGGATCGTCTCTATCGTGACCTGCGCGGCCCCACGCCCTACCTCGAGACCCTCGTCGGCGGCGACGAGGAGGGGGTGCCGGTGGTGTCGGTGCTCGACGGCCACTCGCACGCGCTCGCGTTCATCGGCGCGGCGCTCGGCGTGCCCCAGCTCCCGCTGGGCGTGGACGACTTCGGCCAGTCGGGTGCGCGCGCCGCCCTCTATCATCACTACGGTATCGACGCCGCCGCGATCGCCCGGGCCGCGACGCTCCTCCTGGGCGGCTGACGCGCGCGCGGCTCGACGCGCTGTCCCCGGCGTGCGCCGGCACGGTATAATCCGAGCCACGATGGCCACGCTGACGGAGTCCAGGAAGCGCGAGCTCCGGCGGGACCTCGAGGCGATCGTCGGTGGAGGAGCGGTGCTCTCCGACCCCGACGAGCTGCTCGTGTACGAGTCCGACGGCCTCACACTCTTCCGAGCGCTGGCGGACTTCGTCGTCTTCCCCACCTCAGCGGAGCACGTGGCCGCGGTCGTCCGGCTCGCGAACCGCGCGAGGTTGCCCTTCGTGGCGCGCGGCGCCGGGACGGGGCTCTCGGGCGGCTGCCTGCCTGCCGAGGGCGGGATCGTGCTCTCCATGATGCGGATGAACCGCGTCCTCGAGGTGGACTACGACAACCAGCTCGCGGTCGTCGAGCCGGGCCTCGTGAACCTCCACCTCTCCTGGAAGGTCGGGCCGAAGGGCTACTACTACGCGCCCGATCCCTCGAGCCAGCAGGCGTGTACGATCGGCGGAAACATCGCCAACAACTCGGGCGGCCCGCACACGCTGAAGTACGGCGTCACGACCAATCACGTGCTCGGGCTCGAGGTCGTGATGCCGGACGGCGAGATCGTCTGGCTCGGTGGCAAGACCCGTGAGGCGCCCGGCTACGACCTCGCCGGCGTGTTCGTCGGCTCCGAGGGCACCTTCGGCATCGCCACGAAGGTGGTCGTGCGGATCTTGAAGAAGCCCCAGGCGGTCAAGACGATGCTCGCCGTGTTCGACCACGTGGATCGAGCGTCCGAGGCGGTCTCGGCCATCATCGCGCGCGGGCTCGTGCCCGCCGCCGTGGAGATGATCGACCAGCTGACGATCCAGGCCGTCGAGGACGCGTTCGGCTGCGGCTACCCGCGCGACGCCGCCGCCGCGCTCCTCGTCGAGCTGGACGGTCTCGCCGTCGGCATGGAGGCCCAGACCGAGCGGATCGTCGCGGCGTGCCGCGACGCCGGGGCCCGCGAGGTCCGCACGGCGCGGAACGAGGCCGAGCGCGCGCTCCTGTGGAAGGGACGCAAGTCGGCGTTCGGCGCGTACGGGCGCGTGTCGCCCGCGTACATGGTGATGGACGGCGTGATCCCGCGCACGAAGCTCCCGTACGTGCTCCGTCGCGTCAACGAGATCGTCGCCGCCCACGGGCTCAGGGTCGGCAACGTCTTCCACGCGGGCGACGGCAACCTCCACCCGAACATCCTCTACGATCCGCGCCGGCCGGGCGAGGAGGCGCGCGTGGTGGAGGCGGGTGGACAGATCATGAAGGTCTGCGCGGAGGTCGGCGGGTCGATCTCCGGCGAGCACGGCATCGGCCTTGAAAAATCGGATTTCATGCCGTTCATCTTCTCGGCTGCCGATCTCGCGCTGATGCAGCGCCTGAAGAACGCCTTCAATCCCACGGGGCTCTGTAACCCGGGCAAGGTGTTCCCCACGAAGAAGTCCTGCGTCGAGGTCGGGCCGGTCGCCTACCAGCCGCACGCGATCGAGGAAAAGGGCCTGGCCCAGCGCTTCTAGCGCGGGCGGCTGCGGCTCGTGCAGGACGACCTGCTCGAGAGACTGCGCACCATCGTCGGCGCGCCGAACGTCCTGACGGGCGTCGAGCTCTCCCCGTACGTCGTCGAGGGCCGCACGCCGGACACCGCCATCTTCCCCGGCTCGGTCGAAGAGGTCTCGGCTGTCATCGCGCGAGTCTCAGAGTTGGGGCTGCCGGTGATCCCGTGGGGTGGCGGCACGGCGGCGTCCGTCGGCATGCCCTCGGCGCGCGCGGGGCTGGTGCTCGGGCTCCGTCGCCTGAACCGCCTCGTGGAGCACGAGCCGGGGGACCTGACGGTCACGGTCGAGGCCGGCATGACGGTGGGAGAGCTCCAGGCGGCGCTCTCCGGCCGCGGCCAGTGGCTCTCGCTCGATCCCGCCGATGCCGAGCGGGCGACGATCGGTGGCGTGCTCGCGACGAACGCCTCGGGGCCGCGGCGGCACCTCTACGGGACGGCGCGCGATCTGCTCATCGGTGTCACGGTCGTGACCGCCGAGGGCGCGATCGTGAAGGGCGGCGGCAAGGTGGTGAAGAACGTCGCGGGCTACGACCTGCCGAAGCTCTTCGTCGGCTCCTACGGTACGCTCGGGGTGATCGTCGAAGCGACCTTCAAGCTGAGGCCACGGCCTGACGACGAGCGCCTGGTGTGCGTGAGCTTCGACCGGTTGAAGGATGCGAGCGCCGCGGTGCGTGCCCTCATGGCCTCTGACCTGATCCCCAACGCCGTCGAGCTCCTCGACGCGACCGCCGCGTTCGGCGCGGGGGGGACCGGAGGGGCGCTCGGGCTCGGGAGGACACTCGCCCCGACGCCGGGCGCGGTGCTCGTCGTCGGGTTCGATGGGCTCGGCGAGCAGGTGGAGTGGCAGTGCGCCGGGCTCGCGCGCCTGACGGCCGGGCTCGGTGGACGCGCCCCCCAAGCGCTCGCCTCGGAGGCGTGGCCCAAGCTGGCGCAGGGGGCGCGCGCGGCGTTCCCCGTCGCGACGGCCGTCATGGCGTTCGTTGTGCTGCCGACCCAGGTCGCCGAGCTGATGGAGCAGGGCGCTGGAGCCGCGCGGGCGCGTGGCCTCGCCGCGGCGTGGGCGGCCCACGCCGGCGTCGGGGTGGTGAGCGCGGCGCTCTCCGCCGGCCACGAGCCGTCGGAGCCGGCGCCGATCGCGGCGGTGCTCGCCGAGTGGCGCGAGATCGCGCGTGCGGGCGGAGGCCTCGCGACGCTCGAGTGGGCGCCGCTCGCCGTGAAGTCGCAGGTCCCGGTCTGGGACGACCCGCGCGCGGCGGGCCGGATCATGCAGCGGATCAAGGCCGAGCTCGACCCGAAGAACGTGCTGAACCCAGGCCGCTTCGTCGCCGGAATCTAACGAGAGCATCGGGGAAGGGGGGGACGGATGGCGCACACGGTCCAGGAGTCGCCCGTTGCGCGCCCGGGGCCGCTCACGCTCCACGGGCTCTCCGTCGAGGGCGTCAACCAGTGTGTCCACTGCGGACTCTGCCTCGCGTCCTGTCCGACGTTCGCCGAGCTGGGCACGGAGATGGACTCACCGCGTGGGCGCATCTTTCTCATCAAGTCGCTCGCGGAGGGGCGGATCGCGCTCACGGACAGCGTGGCGGGCCATCTCTCGCTCTGCCTCGACTGCCGCGCGTGTGAGACCGTCTGCCCGGCGGGCGTGCCCTACGGTGGGCTCATCGAGGCCGCGAAGGCCGAGATGGAGCGCCGACGGCCGGGCTCGCCCGTCCGCCGCCTCTTCCGCTGGCTCAACTTCGGTCTGCTCCTGGGCCATCCACGGCTCCTCGGGCTGGCCGCCGCCGGGCTTCGCCTCTATCAGGCCAGTGGTCTCCAGTCCCTCGTCCGCTGGAGCGGCGTCGTGCGGGCGCTCCCGGGGACCCTCGGCGCGTGGGAGGCGCTGCTCCCGCCGTTGCCCTCGCGGGCGGAGCGAGCACCGCTGCCGCCGCTCATCCCCGCCGAGGGGCCGCGGCGGGCCCGCGTGGCGTTGCTCACTGGCTGCGTCCAGGCGGTCGTCTTCGGCGCCCACAACCGTGCAACCGCGCGCGTGCTCGCGAAGAACGGCTGCGACGTCGTCGTGCCCGAGGGCCAGGGATGCTGCGGAGCGCTCAACGCCCACGGCGGAGATCACGCGCGCGCCCTCGCCCTGGCCCGCCGGACGATCGACGCCTTCGAGGCCGCGCAGGCCGAGGCCGTGATCGTCAACACCTCGGGCTGCGGGGCGCACATGAAGGCGTACGGCCGCCTGCTCGGCGCCGACCCGGCATACGCGGTGCGCGCGACGCGCTTCGCCGCGTCGGTCCTCGATCTCGCGGAGTTCCTCGCTCGGGCGCCGCTACGTGGGCCGCTCTCTCCGGTGCCCCTGACGGTGACCTATCACGACCCGTGTCACGTCGTGCACGGCCAGAAGCTGAAACACGAGCCGCGCCGGCTCCTGGCGCAGATCCCCGGGCTCCGGGTCGTCGACCTCACCGAGTCCGACTGGTGCTGCGGATCGGCGGGGATCTACAACCTGACCGAGCCCGAGATGGCGACGCGCCTCTTGCACCGGAAGGTGAATCACATCCTCGCGACCGGCGCCGAGGCGGTCGTCACCGCCAATCCCGGCTGTATCCTGCAGATCCAGGCTGGGCTCACCGCCCACCGGTCGGGCGTGCGGGTGCTCCATCTGGTCGAGCTGCTCGACCGCGCGTACGGCGCGCCATGACCGACCCTGCCGCGACCCCGCGCGAGCACAAGGCCCAGGCGCCGCGGAGCGTCGGCTGCTGGGTGCTCACCGTCTCCGACACGAAGACGCCCGAGACGGACACAAGCGGCGCGCTGATCCGCGAGCTCCTGAACGCGGCGGGCCATCGGGTGGTTGGCTTCACGATCGTGAGGGACGAACCCGCCGACGTGCAGCGTGTCGTGCGTGAGGCGTGCGGGGACGACCGGGTCCAGGCCGTGATCGTGACGGGCGGCACGGGGATCACGTCGCGCGACGCTACGTTCGAGGCGATCGAGGCGCTGCTCGACAAGCGGCTGCCGGGCTTCGGCGAGCTCTTCCGCATGCTCTCCTACGCTGAGATCGGCGCCGCGGCGATGCTCTCGCGCGCCCAGCTCGGGGTGCGCGCCCAGCGGATCATCGTCTCGCTTCCCGGGTCCCCGAACGCCTGCCGCCTGGCGCTCGACAAGCTCCTCATTCCGGAACTCCCGCACCTCGTTCGTGAAGTCTCGCGGTAGCGCACGTATACTCAGAGGAGCGTCCTGAAGAGGAGGGTCCGGATGAAGATGTCCCGACCGATCGCTGGGGTCGCTCTGCTGCTCGTCGTCGCACTCGCGTTCGGCTGCGCTGGCCCGACCGGCTCCGGCGGTCGGGGCGCGCTCGCGGCCCCGACGGCTGGCGCCCCGCCCGACCTCCAGCGCGTCAACACGCTGCTCGCCGACCTGGCGGCCCGGGTCAAACCCGGGCTCGTGCACGTGACCGTCCGTCGCGTCATGGGGAGCGAGACGAAGCAGGAGGAGGAAGACGAGCCACGGCGGGCGACCGGCTCGGGCTTCGTCATCGATTCGAGCGGACTCATCGTGACGAACGCCCACGTGGTCGAGGGCGCCGAGAAGGTCCAGGTGAGGCTCTCCGACGGACGGCGCTTCACCGGGGCCCTCGTGGGCCGAGACAACCGCGTGGACCTCGCCCTGGTCCGAATCGACGGCGCCACGAACCTCACCGTGCTGCCGCTCGGCGACTCGAACCGTCTGCGGGTCGGCGAGTTCGTCCTGGCCCTCGGCCACCCGTTCGGCCTCGAGCAGAGCGTGTCGTTAGGCATCGTCAGCCGCAAGGGCGCGCCCCTCACCATCGCGGCGCCCGGCTTCGACTTCATCCAAACCGACGCCGCGATCAACCCCGGGAACTCCGGCGGTCCGCTCGTGAACATGGCGGGCGAGGTCGTCGGCGTCAACAGCATGGCGGCGCGCAACGGCTCGATCGGCTTCGCGATCCCGTCGAACCTGGTCCAGCAGCTCGTGCCGCAGCTCGCCGCGAAGGGCCGGGTCGAGTGGGGCTGGCTCGGTGTGTCCATCGTCGAGGTCACCGAGGACGATCTCGAGCGGCTCAACCTGCGTGAGACGCGCGGCGTGCTGGTCCGCGACGTCATGCCGGGCGAGCCCGCCGAGCGCGGCGGGATGCGCGTGAACGACGTCATCGTCGAGTTCGACGGCACCGCGCTCGAGGGGCCGCGCGACCTGCAGCGGGTGGTCTCCACGACGCCGGTCGGCAAGAAGGTGCGCGTGACACTCCTGCGCGACGGGCGGGAGACCGCGGTCGAGGTGACGGTGGGGCTCTACCAGGAGCGCGAAGCGCGGCGGCCCGTGGAGCCCCGGCGGCCACCCCGGCCCGATGCCCCCAAGCCCGAGGCGCCGGAGGAGCCGAAAGAGTAGTCAGGCCCGCGCACGGGGCCGGGCGAGCGCCGCGAGCGTTGCGCGGGCCCACGGCGCGTCGAGCGTGGGCGCCGGCGCGTACCGGAGCGCGCCCGTGATCCGCATGCCGCCCTCCCAGTCCGCGGGCGCGTCCTCGAGCACCTCTTCGACCTCGAGCAGGAAGTAGCCCAGCGCGTACTCCCCCCCGCCCTCGACCGGGAGGGGTCCGTCGACGGCGCGAAGCTTCACGTAGACGCTGGCGTCCGGCTCGATCACGAGGAGCGTGCCCGCGTGGCGCTCGGCGAGGTTCTGCGCGCTGCGGGTCTTCGCACCGATCACAAGGCCGACCGTGCGCGTGTCGTACGCGCGCAGCTCCAGGTACGAGAGCAGCATTGGATGCGGGCGACCGTGCCCGTCGACCGTCACGAAGGGAAGCGCCACGCCCAGGCGTGCGGCGGGGTCGCGCTGCGCGAGGCGCTCGACGAGCGCGGGCGGGAGCGACGGGCCGAGGGAGCGAGTCATCGCGAGATCACGCGACCTTTGTGCGTGATCGCTCCGCGCCTGTCAAGCCAGCGATCGAGGGTGCCAAAGTGGGCGTCCCGCTCGCGAGGGTGCCAAAGTGGACGCTCGCTGCGCGACGCAAGTCTTGGATTCTCCTGTCCTCCGCGAACCTGGAGTTCGCCTTGCACCCTGTGGTCAGCGGGAGAACGAAGCGTTGGCCAAGAGGCGGACGCGACTGCGAGTCCAGCTGATCTCCGCGCGTGGCGTTTTCGACGCGGCCCAGCGGCTCGCCCGCCGCGACCCGGCGCAGGCACTCGACGATCCGTTCGACGATGAGCCGACCGCGCGAGGGGGCGAGGCCAACGACGCGGGGAAGGAGCGCCCGGCCGCACCGCGCGGGGCGCGTCGCAGCGCGTCCTGAGGTTGTCAGCCGCCGGGTTTGGGCGCGGCTCCCACCGTGGCGGCCACGCCCTCCCGATGGCGGTCGGTCGTGATCTCGCAGGCGCCGCCGCCGTTCACGTGGATCGAGAGATCCTTGATGGTCGGCGACGTGCCGCAGAGCGGGCACTTGGGGTCGCGGCGCAGCTTGACCTCGCGGAAGCGCATGCCGAGCGCGTCGTAGGTGAGGAGGCGCCCGACCAGCGGTTCGCCGATCCCGAGCAGGAGCTTCACCACCTCGGTCGCCTGCACCAGCCCGATCACTCCTGGGAGCACGCCCAGGACGCCAGCCTCGCTTCAGGAGGGCACGAGGCCCGGCGGCGGCGGCGTGGGGTAGAGACAGCGGTAGCACGGCCCCTCGTTCGGCGCGAAGACAGTCGCCATGCCCTCGAACTGGAAGATCGAGCCGTGGACGTTGGTCTTGCCGGCGAGGAAGCACGCGTCGTTGACGAGGTAGCGCGTCTCGAAGTTGTCGGAGCCGTCGACGATCAGGTCGTAGTCACGGATGACATCCATCACGTTGTCGGCGGTGATGCGCGTCGGCAACGGGATCACGTGCACCTCGGGATTCAGCGCTTTGAGGGTGCGCGCCCCGGACTCGACCTTGGGCTTGCCGATGTCCGCCGTCGTGTGGAGCACCTGCCGCTGGAGGTTCGTGAGATCGACGACGTCGCCATCCATCAGCCCGAGCGTGCCGACGCCCGCCGCGGCCAGGTAGAGCGCGATCGGCGAGCCGAGCCCGCCCGCGCCGATCAGCAGCACCTTCGAGCGAAGGAGCTTCTTCTGACCACGGTCACCGACCTGAGGCAGCAGGAAGTGCCGGCTGTAGCGCTGGATCTGGTCGGCGGTCATCGGGACCTCGCGGACCACCGGCAGTCCCGACTGCACCCACTTCTGATACCCGCCCTGGAGGTTGATGACGGTCGCGTAGCCGAGCTCCTTGAGCGCCTTCGCCGCGAGCACCGAGCGGAGCCCCGTCTGGCAGTAGAGGACGATCGGCGTCGCTGGGTCCGTGACCGCGGTGCCCACCCTGAACTCGAGGAAACCGCGACTGATGTTCGTCGCCGCCTCGAGATGGCCGTCGCGGTACTCGTCGGGATCGCGAACGTCGATGACGACGACCTTTTCGCCCGACGCGAGGCGGCGCTGGATCTCGGCCGGCCCTTCCTCAGGGACGACCTGCCTCGCTTCCGAGAGCATCTCCTTCAGGGTCTTCATGGGTCCGATATTACCCCCATTCCCGGTCGATTCAAGGGAGATTGCCCCTCGAGCTCCTTCGCTCGAGCACGGGACGGCTGCTATACTCTCAAAAATCCATGGCGAATTCTATAAAGGGGATCATCCTCGCCGGAGGCTCGGGTACCCGCCTCTTTCCTCTCACGCTCGCGATGAGCAAGCAGCTCGTGCCGATCTACAACAAGCCCATGATCTACTACCCGCTCTCGACGCTCATGCTCGCGGGGATCCGTCACATCCTGGTCATCACGACGCCGCAGGACCAGAGCGCGTTCCGGCGGCTGCTCGGCGACGGCAGCCAGGTCGGTCTCCGCATCGAGTACGAGGTCCAGCCGCGCCCCGAAGGCCTGGCGCAGGCCTTCCTCATCGGCCGGCGCTTCATCGGCGAGGGTCGCGTCGCCCTGGCGCTCGGCGACAACATTTTCTACGGCCACGGCTTCCCCGATTACCTGAAGCACGCGTCGAGCCGGACCACGGGCGCGACGGTCTTCGCCTACTGGGTCCGTGATCCCGAGCGTTACGGCGTCGTCGAGTTCGACGCCACGGGCCGGGCCGTCGGTCTCGAGGAGAAGCCCGTCCGGCCGCGCTCGCCGTACGCGGTGACGGGTCTCTACTTCTACGATCACCAGGTCGTCGACATCGCGGCGGGTCTCACGCCCTCGGCCCGCGGCGAGCTCGAGATCACGGACGTCAACGCGGCGTACCTCCGGCGCGGGCAGCTCCACGTCGAGAAGCTCGGCCGCGGGATCGCGTGGCTCGACACGGGAACGCACGAGGCGCTGTTGCAGGCGTCCACGTTCATCCAGACGATCGAGGAGCGCCAGGGACTCATGGTCGCCTGCGTCGAGGAGATCGCGTACCGCATGGGGTACATCACGGCGGACGATGTCGTGTCCATCGCGAAGCCGATGAGGGACAACTCCTACGGCCAGTACCTGTTGCGCCTGGTCGAGACGGAGCCGTAAGATCGAGGCCGAGCCGATGGACCTGACGCCGCACGCCAAGCGCGCCTTCCACGTCCAGTCGTACGGGTCCGCGCCGGCCATCGACGGCGTCGAGCTCGTCGAGCTCAAGCGATTCGCGGACGACGGCGGCACGCTGACCGAGCTGGCGCGGCTCAGTGACGGACGGGCCACGGCGGTCGCTGGGTTCACGCTGCGCCAGATCAACTACAGCGAGCTCGCTCCGGGCGCGATCAAGGCGTTCCACCTCCACACCCGCCAGACCGACGTCTGGTACGTGCCCCCGGGTGACCGCATGCTCGTCGTGCTCGTCGACGTCCGTGAGGGCTCGAAGACGGAGGGCGTGCGCATGCGGCTCGTGCTGGGCCACGGCGCGTCGCGGCTCTTGCGCATCCCACCCGGCGTCGCCCATGGCGTGCGAAATATCGGGGAGGCAACCGGACGGATCATCTACTTCACCGATCTCCACTTCTCGGCGGAGCCCGCGATGTGCGACGAGGGGCGGCTGCCGTGGGACTACGCGGGCGCCGACGTCTGGGACGTGACGCGGGGTTAGACGGGTGAAGCTGCTCGTCACCGGCGGGAGCGGCTTCATCGGCTCCAACTTCGTCCGACATGTGCTCGCGACGCACCCGGACGACACCGTCGTCAACCTCGACAAGCTCACCTACGCGGGCAACCCGGCGAACTTGAAGGACGTCGAGCGGGATCCGCGCTACACGTTCGTCCACGGCGACATCTGCGACGCGAAGCGGGTCCGCGACGTCGCGCGCGGCGTGGACGCCGTGATCAATTTCGCGGCGATGACCCACGTCGATCGGTCGATCATGGAGCCCGACGAATTCCTCCGAACCGACGTCTTCGGCGTCCACACGCTGCTGGAGACGGTCAAGGACCTCAAGATCCCGCGCCTCGTCCACATCTCGACGGACGAGGTGTACGGCTCCGTCGAGCGCGGCGCGTCGCGGGAGACCGACCCCCTGCGCCCCTCGAATCCGTACTCGGCTTCGAAGGCGGGCGGTGACCTCGTGGCGCTCGCGTACTGGCACACCCATCGGGTCCCCGTGCTCATCACCCGCTCGTCCAACAACTTCGGCCCCTGGCAATACCCCGAGAAGGTGATCCCCCTCTTCATCACCAACGCGCTCGAGGACCAGCCGCTGCCGCTCTACGGCGACGGACGGAACGTCCGGGACTGGCTCTACGTGCTGGACAACTGCGTGGCCATCGACCTCGTGCTCCGGAAGGGCCGCGAGGGCGAGGTCTACAACATCGGTGGCGGGCACGAGGTGGAGAACATCGTCCTGACGCGTCAGATCCTCCATCTCCTGGGCAAGCCCGAGACGCTGATCCAGCCCGTCAAAGACCGGCCGGGCCACGACCGACGCTACGCGCTCGACTCGAAGAAGGTCCACCAGCTCGGCTGGACGCCCCGCCACCGGTTCGGCGACGCGCTCGCGGTGACCGTCGGCTGGTACCGCGAGCACGACGTCTGGTGGCGGCCACTCAAGTCCGGCGAGTTCCGCGCGTACTACGCAAAGCAGTACGGGCAGCGGTGATGAGCGGGCACGGGTCGACCCGGCTCGGGGTGCTGCTGGCGCTGACGCTCGCGCTCCCCGCGTCGGCGTCCGCCGCGCCCGCGGCGACCGAGCGGCGCGTCCACCCCGCCGACGTTTCGGGGCTGCCGTCCTACGTCGCGCGCGTCGCGCCCTCGATCGTGGCCCTCAAGGTCCGGAACGCCGAGGGCGCGGCCTCGTCGCTTCGGCTCGGCAGCCGGCGGTCCGGGACCGGCATCATCTTCGACGCGCGCGGCTACGTCCTGACCGTGAGCTATCTGCTCCTGGACGCCGTCGCGATCGAGGCGCAGGGGTATCGGGGCCGCACGGTGGGCGCGCGGCTCGTCGGGCTCGACCTCGACACCGGGCTGGGTGTGGTCAAGCTCGAGGACCCCGGGCCGTGGCCCGCGGCGACGCTCGGGCGGTCGGAGGACGCTGTCGCCGGAATGCGCACGGGCACGGTCGGGATCGACGACGACGGCGACCTCGTGCACGTCGTCGGCCAGCTTCAGGCGATCCAGCGCTTCTCCGCGTACTGGGAGTACATGCTCGACCGCGCCTTCGTGATCTCGCCGGCGAGCCCGGAGTGGGGCGGGAGCGCGATGGTGAACGAACGGGGCGAGGTCGTCGGCCTCGTCTCGCTCCGCCTTGGCGAGCCGCCGTACGTCAACCTCGCCATTCCCATCGAGAAATTCGTGTCGGGAAAGGACGAGCTGATCGGCGCCGGCCGGATCGTCAGTCGGCCGCCGCGCCCCTGGCTCGGGCTCTACACGGACGAAGCGCCCGGCGGGCTCTTCGTCGGCGACGTCTCGTCGCGCGGGCCCGCCGCGCGAGCGGGCGTGCTCAAGGGGGACCGGATCGTCCGCGTCAACGGCGTGGCCGTCCAGTCGCGGGAGGCCTTCTACGTCGAGCTGTGGTCCCGGCGCGCGGGCGATCCGATCGAGATCGCGGTGCGGCGCGGCGACCGCGTGCGCGTCATCACGGTGCGCTCGATCGACCGCCACACGCTCTACCGGCCGCGCGAGCGATGACGCCGTGAAGGGCGCCGCCGACACGTATGCGGGCCGCGGCCTCATCGCCGACCCGATCCACCAGTACATCCTCTACACGCGTCCCGGCGCGATCCCGGGCGAGGCGACCGAGCAGGACCTGATCGACACCTCGTGGGTGCAGCGGCTGCGGCGGGTGCCGCAGCTCCAGTCGGCGCGCTGGGTGTTCCCCGCCGCCGAGCACAGCCGGTTCCAGCACTCGCTCGGCGCCATGCACCTGGCGGGCCGCATGGCCCAGCAGCTCTATCCGTCGCTCCGCGCGATCTTCCCCCAGGGCCCCTCGGCGACGCTGATCGAGGAGCTCCTCCGCGTGGCCGGGCTCCTGCACGACGTCGGCCACGGGCCGTTCGGCCATTTCTTCGACGACAACTTCCTCGTCGACTTCGACCTGACCCACGAGCTCATCGGTCAGCGGATCATCCGTGAGGAGCTGGCCGAGATCCTCCGCGACCTGCGGCGCAGCCCGAGCGGGCGCTTCAACGCGGGCGAGGCCATCGACCCCGAGTGGATCTGCTACCTGATGGGCAAGACCTACACGCAGCCGCTCGCGTCGCACCCGAAGTGGCTCCCGTTCCTGAAACCGCTCCTCTCGGGGGTGTTCACCGCCGACAACATGGACTACGTCCTGCGCGACGCCTACATGTGCGGCGTCGCGGTCGGCCCGATCGACATCGAGCGGATCATCTACTACTCGTTCTTCTCCGAGAAGGGGCTGACGCTCGACCGCGGGGGGCTCCAGGCGTTTACGATGTTTCTGAACGCCCGCTTCTACATGTACACGAACGTCTACTACCACCGGACGACGCGCGGCATCGACCTGCACCTCAAGGAGATCTTCCGGGACACGATGCGGATCGCGTTTCCCTACGATCTCCGCAAGGAGCTCCACCCGTACCTGCACCTGACGGAGTGGACGCTGCTCGAGGAGGTCGGGCGCTGGCACGACGCCGAGGAGATGGAGAAAAAGCGCCTCGGCGCCGAGTGGCGGCACATTCTCGACCGGAAGCTCAAGTGGCGGATGTCGCACGAGGTCGTCCTCGACCTCTTCGAGCCCAAGCGCGGCCAGGCGTTCCTCACGGCGGAAGCCGTGGAGGAACGCGTGAGGATGTTCCTGCCGGTCGCACTCCGTGGGTTCCCGTTCAAGATCGACATGGCGCTGCAGGACCCGCGGCCGCTCAACCCGCTCAAGATGGGCGACCGCCAGATCTACGTCTACGACTCGGCGACCGATACCGTGTCGGAGGCGCCCCTGACGGAGATCCTCAAGTACCTGCCGGGCAAGGTCGCCCAGTGCCGGATCTTCGCGACGAGCCACGAGCACGACGCCGACCTCGCCCGCGCCCTCGAGCGGGCGCTCGGCGAGGAGCCGCCCGCGATCTCGACCAACGTCTGATGGACTGGTCGGAGGCGGCGCCGGCCGCTGACCGGGGCATGGTGGCGCTCCATAGTATTATCGAACGGCCATGAGCTGGCGGTTCATCACCTGTGCCGCGTTGTTCGTGACGTGCCTGCTGACCGCGAACACGATCGCGACGAAGCTCATCACGGTCGGCGGGGTCGTCCTCACGGCCGGCATCGTCATCTTCCCGCTCTCCTACGTCCTCGGCGACGTCCTGACGGAGGTCTGGGGCTACACCGTCGCGCGCCGCGTGATCTGGCTCGGCTTCGCGTGCAACGCGCTGATGGTCATCGCGATCTGGGTCGGCGGCGAGATCCCCGCGGCGCCGTTCTGGAAGGGGCAGGGCGCCTACGAGGAGATCCTCGGTCAGACGCCGCGGATCCTCGGGGCCTCCCTCGCCGGCTACCTGGCCGGCGAGTTCGCCAACGCGTTCGTGCTGGCCAAGCTGAAGATCCTGACGCGCGGGCGCTGGCTCTGGACGCGGACGATCGGCTCCACGCTCGTGGGCCAGGCGTGCGACACGGTGATCTTCGTGACGCTCGCCTTCGCCGGCACGGTGCCCACGCGCGCCCTGGCGGCGATCGTCGTTGCGCAGTGGGCCGTGAAGGTGGCGTACGAGGCGGCGGCGACGCCGCTCACCTACGCCGCCGTGGCCTATCTCAAGGCGAGCGAGGGGGCGGACGCCTACGACTACGCGACCGACTTCAACCCGATGCGGCTCTAGCGTGGCCTCCCTCGCCGCCCGCCTCTACTGGCCCGGCTGGGTCGCCGCGACCGCCCTCACGGGGATCGTCGCCGGCTTCATGCTCGGTCACGCGCTGATCCTCGCGCGATTCGTCGACTGGCTCCTCACGGCGGGGACGCCGGCGCAGGGGGTCGAGTATGCGGCCTTCAGGGCCACCGTCGGCCGCGGCGGCCTCACGGCGTTCTACGCGGTGTGCGGGCTCCAGGTGATCTCGGTCGTCCTCTTCCTCGGGCTCGCGCTCGCCTCGGGACGCGCGCGCGGCGCGGCGACCCTCGCGGCGGCGGCGGGCGTGCTCTGGCTCGTGGCGCACTACGCCTCGGGGTTCGGCGCCCTCGAGGCGAAGGTGGTCAGGGCGACCGGCGCGGTGGACCCGGACATCGCGGCGAGCTTCCTCCGGCTGAACGTGCCGATCCACTTCTTTCACGCCGCGGCGCTGACGACGGCGCTCGGGGCGCTCCTGAGGGTGCCCCGCGCGGCCGCGCCTCGGGAGGACTAGGCGATGGAGAAATTCCGCGGCGTCGATTACTACGCCATCGAAGACCTCCTCTCCGAGGAGGAGCGGATGGTCCGCGACGCGGTCCGCGACTGGGTCGAGACCGAGTTCCTCCCCGTGGTCACCGAGCACCACCGCGCGGGGACCTTTCCCGTCGAGCTCATCCCGAAGCTCGGGGAGCTCGGCGTCTTCGGCGCCACGCTCAAGGGCTATGGGTGCGCCGGGCTCAACCACGTCGCGTACGGGCTCATCATGCAGGAGCTCGAGCGCGGCGACTCCGGCCTGCGCTCAGTGGCGTCGGTCCAGTCGGGCCTCGTCATGTTCCCCATCTTCGCGTACGGCTCGGAGGCGCAGAAGGAGCAGTGGCTCCCGCGCCTCGCGACGGGTGCCCGGGTTGGCTGCTTTGGGCTCACCGAGCCCGACCACGGCTCGGACCCGGGCGCGATGAAGACGCGCGCCCGGCGCCAGGACGGCGCGTATGTCCTGAACGGCACCAAGCTCTGGATCACCAACGGCTCCATCGCCGACGTCGCCGTCGTCTGGGCCAAGGAAGACGACGATGAGATCGGGGGCTTCCTCGTCGAGCGCGGCACGCCCGGCTTCTCCACGCTCGACATCCACGGCAAATTCTCGATGCGCGCCTCGATCACCTCGGAGCTCTCGTTCCAGGATTGTCGGATCCCCCTCGCGAACAAGCTGCCGAACGTGAAGGGGCTCCGCGGGCCGCTCGGCTGTCTGTCCCAGGCGCGCTACGGCATCGCGTGGGGCGCCGTGGGCGCGGCGATGGCGTGCTACGACTGGGCGCTCCAGTACGCGCAGCAGCGCGTCCAGTTCGGCAAGCCGATCGCCGCGTTCCAGCTCGTCCAGCAGAAGCTCGTGTGGATGCTCACCGAGATCACCAAGGCGCAGCTCCTGGTCCTCCAGCTCGGCCGGCTCAAGGATCAGGGGAAGGCGCGCGCCCAGCAGATCTCGATGGCCAAGCGGAACAACGTGCAGATCGCGCTCGACACCGCGCGCATGGCGCGCGACATCATGGGCGCCGCGGGCATCGTCGACGAGCACCCCGTGATCCGCCACATGCTGAACCTCGAGACCGTCAACACCTACGAGGGCACCCACGACATCCACACCCTGATCGTCGGCCGGGACATCACTGGCCTCGACGCCTTCGGCCAATGAGCCCCACGTCGAGAATCCTGGTCGTCGACGACGACCGCGACGTGCGCGAGACGGTCGTCGAATTCCTCCGTGGCGAAGGGTTCGACGTCGTCGAGGCGGCGAACGGCCTGGAGGCGCTGGTCCAGGTCAAACGGGCGCGGCCGTCGGGCATCGTCCTGGACCTCCTGATGCCGCGCCTCGGCGGCCTCGACGCGATCAAGCGGATCCGCGCGTTCGACCGGGCGATCAAGGTCGTGGTGATGACCGGCGCGCCGGATCCGGAGTTGCAGCGACAGGCCCGAGCGCTCGGCGCGGTGGCCGTGCTCGCGAAACCGATCGCGCTGCCGAGCCTGCTGGAGGCGCTCCGCGCCGAGACGGTGGTGGTGCCGGCGGGCGCGCCGCCCGCGTCCCCGCCGGCCGCCCGCCGCGCCGCGCCGGGGCCGACCGCGCCGGCGGATATCCTCGTCGTGGGCGGGGACGCGGAGCTGCGCGTGAAGCTCGAGGGGCTTCTCACCGCGGCGGGCCACAGGGTCCGCCTCACGGGCGACGCCGCCAGCGGCGTACGCGCGATCGTGGCGCAGGCGCCCCACGTCGTGCTGCTCGACGTCGAGATGGCGGGGCTCAGCGGGGTCGGCGTGCTGCCCACGGTCGTCGCCCTGGCCCCGGACGCGAAGGTGATCATGGTGAACGAGCGCGCGAACGCCGAGCTGGCTCGGCGGAGCCTGGCGTTCGGCGCGTTCGAGTGCGTCACGAAGCCCATCGACTCCTCCCACCTCCTGCAGGCGATCGAGGCGGCGCTGGCGCTGCGGCGAGTCGATCTGGGCGAGTGACGGACGCGTGGGCGATCGAGCGTCAGGCGCGGCGCGCCCTCGCGATCGCGGCCGTGACGCTCGCCATTCAGAACGGCGTCCTGATGGCGTTTGCCGTCCTCTACCTGCCGCTCATCGTCGAGTTCGGCGGCTCGCGCGGCGAGGTGGCGACGGTGCAGTCGGCGGCGCTGCTCCTCGGCGGCGCGAGCGGCCCGCTCGTGGGCTGGGCGTTCGACCGCCTCGGGCCGCGTCGCCTCTTCCAGGCGGGCGCCGTGCTCGGGGCGCTCGCCTTCGTGCTCGCGAGCCGCGTCGGCTCGCTGTCGCTCCTCGTGCTGGTCTACGGCGGGCTCGGCGGCCTCGCCCTCGCCGCGCTCGGCAGCCAGGCGAACATGATCGTCGCGGCGCTCTGGTACCCCGGGGCGCGCGGGCGCGCGATCGCCGTCGCCGACCTCGGGACGGGCTTCGGCGCGTTCTGCTTCATCCCGCTGGGGCAGGCGCTCGTGTCGGCGCTCGGCTGGCGCGCGACGCTCCTGGTCTGGGCCGCGCTGCTCCTGGCGATCGTCCTGCCGCTGAACGCGTTCCAGCGTCTGCCCGGTGACGGCGATCGAGCGTGCCCCGCGCCGACGGCCCCCGCCGGATGGACCCTCGCGGACGCGGTCCAGTCGGCACCGTTCTGGTGGCTCGCGGCCACGCGCTTCTTCGGCGCCTGCGCGTTCGCGGTGATGAACGTGCACATGGTCGCCTACGCGATCGGGCAGCGGATCACGCCGGCGACCGCGGCGACCGCGCTCGGCGTCGTGAGCCTGGTGAGCCTCCCGGGGCGGCTCACGACGGGCGTCCTCTGCGACCGGATCGGGCGCGCGGAGACGCTGACGATCACGTACGCGAGCGCGGCCGTGGGCGTCGGGTGCCTGGTGCTCCTCGGGGCGACGGCGGCGCCGTGGTGGCTCGCGCTCTACGTTCTCTTCTATGGCCTGGCGCAGGGCTCGACGGGAATCGTCCATGCGGCGCGCGCGGCGGATGTCTTCGCGGGCGCGTCCCTGGGCTCCATCTACGGCTGGCTCGCGCTGGCCGTCGGCCCGGGGGAAGCGCTCGGCGCGTGGCTCGGTGGGTGGATCTTCGACGTCTGGGCGAGCTACCTGCCGGCGTTCGGCGTCGTCGTCCTCGCCCTTCTGGTGGGCCTCGTCGCGATGTGGCGCGTGCGGGTGCCCGCGTCCTAGATCGTCGACGCCCGCGCTCGAACGGTCACGCCAGCGCGGGCCTGGCCGGGCGGCTCACGTCGCGGGATCGACGTAGAGCTCGATCGTGTGGCCGTCGGGATCGCGCACGCAGAACGAGCTCGGCGTTTCCCCGAACGGCGTCAGCCCGTGGGCCTCGACCCAGCGCCGCGCCGCCGCGAGCTCGGCGAGCGAGCCGCCGACGTCGAAGGCGATGTGATAGAGCCCCGGCACGCCCTTCGGCTGCGGCCCGGGGCCAGCGGCGCGAGCCAGCTCGCACGAGACGTCGTGATGGTGGACGCCGGCGGAGAAGAAGACGATCCGCCCGCCCTTGCCCGTGCCGGTCTCGGCGAGCCCGAGGACGTCGCGATAGAACCGTCGCGTCGCGTCGAGATCGCGCACGAAGAGGGAGACATGACCGAGCTCGCGGACCTTCAGGCCGGCGGAGGATGCGTCCACGGCGACGAGTAGTGTACCATTGGCGCGTCATGGCTGATTCGAAGCCGGCGGCCCTTCAGGAGACCGCCGCCGCCCCGTTCGTCGTCGCGACCGAGCGCGTCAAGCCCCACGCCAAGCTGATCGCGCTCCTGGCGCTCGGACATCTCGTCATCGACCTGAACCAGGGCTCGATCCCCGCGCTGCTGCCGTTCCTCAGGACGGCGCACGGCCTGTCGTACGCCGAGGCGGCGATGATCGTCCTCGTCGGCAACGTCACCTCGTCCTTGATCCAGCCGCTCTTCGGCTACGTCTCCGACCAGATCGCGCGGCGCTGGATCCTGCCGACGTCGGTGTTCCTCTCGGGCGTCGGGCTCGCGCTGATGGGCGTCGCGCCGGGCTATCTGACGGTGCTCGCCCTCGTGCTCGTGATGGGGCTCGGCGTCGCCGCGTGGCACCCGGAGGGCTACAAGACCGCGACGGGCGTGGCCGGTGACCGGAAGGCGACGGCGCTCTCGTGGTTCTCGCTCGGCGGCAACGTCGGCCTGGCGCTCGGACCGCCGGTGATCACGAGCCTCATCACCGCGCTGTCGATCGCCGGCACGCTCGGCATGCTCGTGCCGACGGTGATCGTGGGCGGCCTCATCGTCGCCGTGCTGCCGCATATCGACCGCGCGGCGGTGCGCCGCGCCGCGACGACGGCGTCCGCTCGCGGCGTCAACATGCCGCGGGCGATGACGCTCCTGATCTTCCTCGTCGCGATCCGCTCGTGGGCACAGCTCGGGTTCACGACGTTCGTGCCGTTCTACTACGTGGACTACCTGAAGGCCGACCCGCGGCTCGTCGGCCCGCTGCTCTTCGTGTTCCTCGGCGCCGGCGCGCTCGGCACCGTGCTCGCCGGCCCCCTCGCCGACCGCTGGGGCCCGCGTCCCTTCATGCGCTGGGTCTTCCTCGCCGCGATCCCCTTCGGGCTCTTGTTCCTCGAGGCTCGCGGCGCCCTCGCGTTCGTGGCGCTCGCGCTCTACGGCGCGGTGCTCACGTCGAGCTTCTCGGTATCGGTCGTCCTGGGCCAGGCCTACCTGCCCCGCAACGCGGGGATGGCCTCGGGGCTCATCGTCGGCTTCGCCATCGGCGCCGGCGGCCTCGGCGTCACGGCGCTCGGCTGGGTCGCCGACCGGTGGGGCCTGCCGGCCGCGCTCGCGATCAGCGCGCTCATGCCGCTCGCCGGGTTCGTCACCGCCCGCTTCCTGCCCGCTCCGCGCGACGCCAAGTGACGCCGGAATGAGCAGCGACATGCCGAACGGAGCGATGACGCGCCGGGTGTTGGCCGGACGGAGCCACGTCGGGCCCACGGCACGCCGACTCACACAGGCTCGCCTCGCGCGTCGGACGCGCTGCGGCTTCGCACTCCCACGGAGTGCTCCGGCCTCACGGCACCCGCTCCAGTGAACGAGGGCAGCCCGTTCCAGGACGGTGAGCAGGTCCTGCTCATCGATGCGCGTGGCAAGCGCCACCTGATCTTCCTCCGCAAGTCGGAGGCGTTCCACTCCGACCGCGGTTGGATCGCGCACGACGCGATCATCGGCCAGCCCGAGGGCACGTGGGTGCGCTCCTCGATGAGCCTCCGCTACGTGGCGCTTCGGCCGACGCTGGCGGAGTACGTGCTCGACATGCCGCGCGGCGCTCAGGTGATCTACCCGAAGGACCTCGCGATGATCCTCTTCTGGGCCGACATCTACCCCGGCTGCCGCGTCGTCGAGGCAGGCACGGGCTCCGGCGCGCTCACGCTCGCGCTGCTGCGCGCGGTCGGCCCCGAAGGACGCGTCATTACCTTCGAGCAGCGTGAGGAGTTCGCCCGGCGCGCCCTGGCCAACATCCACATGCGGCTCGGCGAGGTGACGAACCTCACCGTGCGCCTGCGCCCCGTGGAGGATGGGCTCGCCGAGGAGCCCGTGGTGGACCGCGTGCTGCTCGACCTGCCGGAGCCGTGGAAGTTCACGACGCTCGTCGCCGAGCGGCTCCGGCCGGGTGGGATCTTCCTCTGCTACGTGCCGACGATCATCCAGTCCCACCAGTTCGTGGAGGCGCTCTTCCGCGAGCCCCACTGGGCCCTGATCGAGACCTTCGAGACGCTCTACCGGCCGTGGAACATCGAGGGCCAGTCGGTTCGTCCGTTCCACCGGATGGTCGCGCACACCGGCTTCATCACCGTCGCCCGCCGTGTGGTGCCCGAGGACGAGGGCGGCGCCGGGCCCCGCGTGGAGCGGCCCGACCCGGAGGCGTAGCGCGCGGCGGTGATCACGTTCATGCGGCGGTACCGGCGCGGGCTGCAGGTGGGCCTCCTGGTGGTGATCGCGGCGTTCATCGCCTCGCTCTTCGTCTTCGGCCAGCGCGGGTTCGGCGACGGCGCGGGCCGCGACGCCGTCGCGACGGTCAACGGTGAGTCGATTCCGGTCTCGCGCTACCAGCGGGCCTATCAGGCCTACGTCAACATGTACTCGCAGATGTCGCGAGCGCCGGTCACCCCCGAGCTCGCGGAGCGGTTCGGCATCGATCGCCAGGCGATCGACGCGCTGATCCAGGAGGTTCTCGTCGCCCAGAGGGCGCGGGGCGAAGGTCTCGAGGCGACCGATGACGAGGTCAACGCCGAGATTCATTCGCAGTCCGTGTTCCACGACAATGGCCGGTTCACGCGGCGGCGATTCGAAGACGTCCTCAAGCGCGCCGGCATCAGGGAGTCCGCCTACGTCGACGACGTGCGCCGGGAGCTCACGCTCCGGAGGGTCCGGGCGCTCGTCACGAGCGGCGTGAAGGTCACCCCGGCGGAAGTCGAGCACGCGTTCGCGCTGCGTCGCGAAGAGGTCCGTGCGGCCTGGGCGCTGATCGAGCTCGGGCCGCTCATCGCCGCGGCAGCGGCGAGCGACGACGAGCTCGCGAAGTATCTGGGCGCGCATCAGGACGAGTTCCGGCAGCCCGAGCGGCGCAGGATCATCGCCGCGACGCTCACCCCGAAGGACTTCGTCCAGCCCGTGGCGAGCGCGGCGGTGGAGCAGTACTACCGCGAGCACCCGAAGGAGTTCGAGGAGCCGCGCCGCGTCCACGCCGCGCACGTGCTGGCGCGCGTGCCCGAGACCGGCGGCAGCGAGGCGGAGGACAAGGCGCGGGCCAGGGTCGCCGACGTCATCCGGCGCGCCAAGGCCGGCGAGGACTTCGCCAAGCTCGCCAAGGAGACCTCCGAGGACCCGGGCTCCGCGCCCAAGGGCGGCGACCTCGGCTGGGTCCGCGCGGGCGAGATGGTTCCGCAGTTCGAGCAGGCGCTCTTTGCGCTGAAGAAGGGCGAGGTCTCGCCCGAGCCCGTACGCACCCCCTTCGGCTTCCACGCGATCCGGGTCCTGGAGGTCCGCGAGGGCGGCACGAAGCCGCTGAAGGACGTCGCCGCCCAGATCCGTGTCCGCCTCGAGGCCGAGGCGACCGAGAAAGCGATGCAGGCCCGCGCCCAGACGCTCCGGCGCGAGCTCCTGGCCGCGCAGGACTTCGCGGCGGCGGCGAAAGGGCTCGGCCTCGTGGCCGCCGAGTCCACCGTCTCCCGCACGGAGCGCTTCGCCAGCGCGCGCCCGCCCGACCCGGTCGAGGAGGCGGCGTTCAACCTGGCCGAGGGGGGCGTGTCGCTGCCGGTGAAGACTCCCGCCGGGCTCGCGCTGCTCAAGGCGGTCGCGACGATTCCCGCGGGCGTCCCGGCGCTCGGCGAGATCAAGGATCGGGTGGCGCTCGCGGTGAGGCGCGAGAAGGCGGAGGCCCAGGCCCGCGAGCGCGCGATGCGGCTCGCCGAGGAGGCGAAGGGCGGCGACTTCGTCGCCGCAGCGAAGAAGGCGGGCGCCGTGACGGGCGAGACGTCGCGGTTCTCGCGGACGAAGCCCGCCGAGAAGCTCCCCGGCGACGCGATGCTCGCGGCGCTCCGGGCGCCGCTCGGCGCCGTCACCGAGCCGGTGAAGGCCCAGCAGGGCTACTACGTGCTGCGGGTGCTCGAGCGCGTCGCGCCGGACCCGGGTGCGCTCGCAAAGGAGCGCGACGCGATCACGCGAGAGGTGCTCGCGCAGAAGCAAAACCAGGCGTGGGAGTCCTGGCTCAACGCGGCGCGCGCGAACGCGAAGATCGAGGTCCACTTCAACCCCACGGCGCGCCGGGGGTGAGGCAGCCCGGCCGGAGCCGCGTGGTAAGGTAGAGACCGTGTCGGTCCAGCGAACGCCGATGACCCGAAGTGGGTACGAGAAGCTCAAGGAGGAGCTCGAGCGCTTGAAGCGCGTCGAGCGTCACGCCATCACCAAGGCGATCGCCGAGGCGCGTGCGCACGGCGACCTCGCGGAGAACGCGGAGTACCACGCCGCGCGCGAGCGGCAGAGCTTCGTCGAGGGGCGGATCGCCGAGCTCGAGACGAAGGTCGGCGGGGCCGAGGTCATCGACCCGCCGACGTCGGGCGATCGCGTCACGTTCGGCTCGACGGTGCTCCTCGAGGACGAGAGCGGCAAGGAATACCGGTACCACATCGTCGGCTCCGACGAAGCGGAGCCGGCCCGCGGACGGATCTCGATCCTGGCCCCGCTCGCGCGGACGCTGATCGGCAAGAAGGTCGGCGACACGGTGACGGCGCAGCTCCCCGGCGGGACGAAGACCTTCGAGATCCTCAAGGCCAACTTCCCCCTGGAGTGAGGGAGGCGCCCGCCATGCCGACCGCGCGCGTCAACTCGATCAACCTCTACTACGAGGAAGCGGGCGCGGGCCTGCCGCTCGTCTTCGTCCACGAGTTCGCCGGCGACTTCCGGAGCTGGCAACTCCAGATGCGCTTCTTCTCCCGCCGCTATCGCGCGGTCGCCTTCAACGCCCGCGGCTACCCGCCGTCGGACGTGCCGGCCGAGCCGAAGGCGTACTCGCAGGACCAGGCCGCCGACGACATTCGAGGTCTGCTGGACGCCTTGAAGCTCACGAAGGCCCACGTGTGCGGGCTCTCGATGGGCGGCTACGCGACGCTCCACTTCGGCCTGCGCTATCCCGAGCGCGCGCTCTCGCTCGTCGTTGCGGGCGCCGGCTACGGCAGCGTGCCGGGCGAGCGTGCGAAGTTCCACGCGGACAGCGAGCTGACGGCGCGGCGCTTCGAGGCGGACGGCATGGCCAAGACCGCCGACCTCTACGCCATGGGCCCGACGCGGGTGCAGTTCCTGGACAAGGACCCGCTGGGCTGGCGCGAGTTCCACCGGCTGCTCGCGGAAGGGTCGGCCCTGGGCCACGCGCTCACCCTGCGCGGCGTGCAGCAGACGCGGCCCTCGATCTTCGACCTCGGCGCCGGGCTCGAGAAGCTCCTCGTGCCGACGCTGATCATGACGGGCGACGAGGACGACCCGTGCCTCGAGCCCGCGATCTTCATGAAGCGCAAGATCCCGACGGCGGGGCTCGTCGTGATCCCGAAATCGGGCCACACGATCAACCTGGAGGAGCCGGAGGCGTTCAACCGCGCCGTGCTCGACTTCCTCACCGCGGTGGACGCGGGGAAGTGGACGCGGCGCAACCCCGCCTCGCAGACGGGCTCCGCCATTCTTCCCGCGGGGAAAGGCTGATGCCGCTACCACTCGAGCACGTCACGGTCGTCGACCTCACGCGCGCGCGCTCGGGCCCGACCGCCGTGCGCCAGCTCGCCGACATGGGGGCCAACGTCATCAAGGTGGAAGCGCGGGAGGAGATCGAGGGCGACTCCACGTCGCTCGGCTTCGACTTCCTGAACCTCCAGCGGAACAAGCGTGCGATGACGCTCGACCTCAAGCACCCGCGCGGGCTCGAGGTCCTCAAGCGCCTGGTGGCGCGCGCCGACGTGCTCGTGGAGAACTTCCGGCCCGACGTCAAGACGCGGCTCGGGATCGATTACGACACGCTCGCACGGCTCAACCCGCGCCTGGTGTACGGGTCGATCTCCGGCTTCGGCCAGACGGGCCCCTACGCCGACCGGCCCGGCTACGACCAGATCGCCCAGGGCATGGGTGGGCTCATGTCCGTCACGGGCCTGCCGGGCCAGGGGCCGGTGCGGGTGGGCATTCCCGTCGCCGACCTCACGGCGGGGCTCTACCTGGCCCAGGGCATCCTGGTCGCGCTGCTCGAGCGAGAGCGGTCGGGCCGGGGCCAGTGGGTGCACACCTCGCTGCTGCAGGCGATGGTGACGATGCTCGACTTCCAGGCGGCACGCTGGCTGATCGACGGCGAGATTCCGCCTCAGGCGGGGAACGACCATCCCACCGGCATCCCGACCGGCGTCTTCACGACCGCCGACGGCCACATCAACATCGCCGCCTCGGGCCAGACGATGTACCGGCGGCTCTGCGAGGCGATCGGCGCGCGACACCTGATCGACGACCCGCGGTTCAAGACGCTGACCGACCGCTCGAAGAACCGCAAGGCGATGAACGCGGAACTCGACCGAGTGCTCGTGAAGAAGACGAGCGCGGAGTGGATCGAGGCCCTCAACCGAGCCGGGGTGCCGTCGGGGCCGATCTACAACATCAAGCAGGTCTTCGAGGATCCGCAAGTGCAGCACCTCGGGCTGGCGCAGCCCGTGCGCCATCCCGAGCGCGGTGAGATCCGGGTCCAGAGCCTGCCGGCCGCCCTCTCGCGCACGCCGGGCGCGATTCGCCGCCCCGCGCCCACGCACGGCCAGCACACCGACGAGATCCTGCGCGAGCTCGGCTACGCGCCGGACGAGATCGCGACCCTGAGAAAAGACGGCGCGGTCTAGGAGCGCATCGGAGCAACCGCCGCTCGAGCGCCGGCTCCGCTTCCCCTGACGTTCACGAGCCTCCGACGCCTGCGGGGATGATGCCGTCCCACACCGCGGTGCGACGGGCGAACGGTGGATCGGCCGTCGGGCCCTCGCCGGCGACGGTCGTGCGCCGCATGACCCGCCGGTGGCGCGCGGCGTCCCACGGCCGGCCGCGGTGCAGCACCGCACGGTTGTCCCACATCACGAGATCCCACTGCCGCCACCGGTGCGTGTAGACGCACTCGGGGCGCGTCCCGTGGGCGAGGAGCTCGTCGAGCAGCCGGCGCGACTCCGCGTACGGCAGGCCCTCGACGTACCACGCGTGCGAGCCGACGTAGACGGCCTTTCGGCCGTTCACCGGGTTGGCCCGCACGAGGGCCTGGCGGACCGGCGGCAGCTCCTTCTCGTGCTCGCGATCGAAGAGCCCCGTCGCGATGGTGGACCGCGAGTAGAGGATGCTGTGCACGACTACCTGGCCCTCGAGCCCCAGCCGAGTCGCCTCCAGGAGCGTCCGATACGCATGGCGCATGCTCGCGAACTCGGTCTCGCCGCCGACGGGCGGAACCTCACGGCCCGAGAGCAAGGACGCCATCGCCGGCACCGGTTTGAACGAGCTGTCGGTGTGCCAGAGCTGGTTGCCGGACTGGTAGAGCATGCGCCGGTCCGTCCAGTCCATGAGCTCGCCGTCGCGTTCGGGATCCGTGTTCGAGAGGTCGACCAGGTTCGGGTGGAGCCGATTCTCGCGGCCGGTCGCCTTGATCGTCGTCTCGAGCGGACCGAAGCGACGGCTGAACGCCATCTGCGTCGCGTCGGTCAGCCGCTGCTCGTGGAAGACGAGCACGGAGTATTCCTGGAACGCGTCGAAGATCTGGCGAAACGTCGCCGCGTCGAGCGGCTCTCCCAGATCGACGCCCTCGACGCGGGCGCCGAAGCAGGGATGGATCGGCGCGATCGTCACTCGACTCGCTGTCTGCGCCATGGCTCTCTGCCCCTTGGGGGGAGGATAGGCGAGGCTCCACGCCCGAGGCAAGGGGCCGGCGCGCGGGCGGGACCGGTGGTTGCGCCCGGTACCCGCTTCGAGTATCTGTGGGACGCCCACCGGGAGTGGTGTTCACGAACCCCGAGGCGAGGGAGGAACCTATGGGAGCCGCATCGCGTCGAGAGTGGCTGACAGCCGCGGCGGGCGTCGCCGGCACGGTCGCCATGGCGGGACGGGCCGTGGCCCAGACGCGACCGTCGCCGGACGAGTTCGTACGCGCGGTCAAGGGCGCGCGTCTGTTCGACCTGTCGTTCACGTGGAACGAGCAGTCGCCGATCCTCGGCCTGAATCCCCCGTACGCGTTCGCCCTCAACCGGACGCACCGGATGACCCACGAGATCTTCGGGCAGGCGCCCGGGAGCCGCGTGTCGTGGGCTTCGGAGATCATGTACTTCAGCGGCCAGCACGGCTCGCCCACGATCGACGCCGTCGGCCATATCGGCCGGGATCTGAAGCTCTTCGGCGGCGTGGACGCAGTCGCGGCGACGTCCACGCCCGGCGGCATCGGCGCGAATCTCGGGATCGAGAGCTTTCCCGCGGACCTCATGATCAACCGCGCGGTGTGCCTCGATGTGGCGCGTCACGTCGCGTCGGGCCGGCCGGATCCGCTGCCGCCCGGCTTCGAGATCACCGCACGCCACCTGGACGACACGCTGAAGGCGCAGGGCGTGGACGTCCAGCGGGGGGACTCGCTCCTGATCCGGACGGGGTGGGGCCAGTACTTCGGCACCGATAACGCGAAGTATCTCGGCGAACAGTCGCCCGGCCCGGGCCAGGACGCGGCGCGGTGGATCATCGGGCGTGGGGTCCGGCTCGCGGGTGACGACACCGCGACGTTCGAGAAGCGGCCCGCCGCGTACGGCAAGGAGCTGTTCAGCGTGCACATGATGCTGCTGGCCGACAACGGGATCTACATCGTCGAGAACGCGAATCTGGAGCCCCTGACGGCGGCGCGCGCCCACGTCGTGTGCCTGGTCATCACGCCGCTCCGGATCCAGGGCGCGAGCGGGTCGCCGCTCCGGGCGATCGCGCTGGCGCCGTAGCGGCGAACGCGGGCAGCCGGGCGCCCGCTCCCGTCGCGCCGGGCCTACTCCGCCGCGGCGCGGAGGCGTTCCTCCCGGATCAGTGCGAGCACCTCGCGCTTGAGCTCGTTGAAGAGGGGCGAGGTCGTCAGGTCGAGCGCGCGGGGGCGCGGCAGCTCGACGGTGATGCGCTTCTTGATGCGGCCGGGGCGGGCGGTCATCACCGACACGCTGTCGGCCAGGAGCAGCGCCTCCTCGACGTCGTGGGTGACGAAGAGCACGGTCTGGTGGCGGCGCTCCCACACCTCGAGCAGCAGCTCCTGCATCACCAGACGCGTCTGGGCGTCGAGCGAGCCGAAGGGCTCGTCCATCAGCAGCAGCTCCGGCTCCATCACGAGCACGCGCGCGATGCCCACGCGCTGCTTCATTCCGCCGGAGAGCTCCGCCGGGTAGTGGGACGCGAAGCCCTCGAGCCCCACCTGCGAGAGCAGCGCGGCGACCCGGGGCCGGTAGACCTCGGGCGGCACGCGCCGCGTCTTCGGGCCGAACGTGATGTTGTCGAGCACGGTGTACCAGGGGAAGAGGGCGGGCTCCTGGAAGACGACGGCGCGGCTCGGGTCCGGCCCCTCGACGGGCGCGCCGTTCGCCCACACCTGGCCGCGCGTGGGCCGGTCGAAGCCGGCCACCATGTTGAGGAGCGTGGACTTGCCGCAGCCCGAGGGGCCGAGGATCGCGGCGAACTCGTTCGGCGCCACCGCGAAGTCGATCGCCTGCACGGCCTCGACCCGGCGCCCGCGCTTGACGAACTCCTTCCAGACGTCGCGAAGCTCCGCGGCCAGACGCGGCTCGGCGCGCGGACGCTCAGCCATGCGCCTCGAGCGCGCGCCACCTGAGGAGCAGGTGCCCGGCGCCCAGGATGATCCGGTCGGAGACGAAGCCCAGGAGACCCACCGAGAACATCGTCGCCACGCAGATGTCCATCCGCCCCACGTAATACGCGTCCCAGAGGACGTAGCCGAGCCCCGACTTCACCGCGATCATCTCGGCCACGATCACCGCCGTCCACGCCACGCCCACGCCGAGGCGTAGCCCCGTGAAGATCGACGGGAGCGCCGAGGGGAAGACGACCTTGCGGAGAATCGCCGCCTCGCCGGCGCCCAGCATGCGCGCGGCGCGCAGCAGGAGGAGATTCGTATCGCGCACGCCGTGCGTCGTGTTCACCACGATCGGATAGAAGGCACCCAGGCCGATGAGGAAGAGCGCGCCGGCGTCGTAGATCCCGAAGACGGCGATGGAGAAGGGCAGCCACGCCGTGATGGGCACGGGGCGGAGGAGCTGGATCGAGGGGTCGACCAGGGTCGACGCGAGCCGGTTCCAGCCGATCATGAGACCGAGGGGGATCCCGACGACGGCGGCGATGAGGAAGCCCTCGAACACGCGACGGGACGAGTAGAGAACGTTGGCGAGCCAGGTCCCCGAGTAGGGCGAGAGGCTCTTGCCCGGCGGGCCGACGATCCACGTGGACCAGGACGCGGCGACCTGCGCGGGCGCGGGGATGATCCCGGGCGCGACCCACTGCCGGGTGACGGCCGCGTGCCACACGAGGAGCAGCGCCAGGGGCAGCAGGACGAACCAGGGACCGCGGCGCGGCACGGTCGTCGCTTACTGGTTCTGACCCAGCTCCACGGGCGACTTCCCGGTGGCCTTCGACAGGAACTCATAGGTGTAATGCCGGGCGATCTCGCCCGACACGTCGCGCGTGATGACGCCGTTGTCGGACAGGAACTTCGAGATGCGCGCGATGGAGGCGAGCGGCAGCGTCGCGTCGAGCCGAGTGATGCGGATGGACTCGGCGGCGACCGGCTCGGGCAGCCCCGCCTTTTCGGCGTAGATCGTCGACCACCGCTGCGGATTCGCCTGGGCGAACGCGAGCACGTCCACGTACGCGACCACGAGCCGCTGGACGGCGTCGGGGTGCTTCTCCATGAAGGCGCGGTTCACCGCCAGCACGGCGATGAGGCCTCCCACGGCCTTCGAGCGGTTGTGATCGAGCGTCGGGTACTGGGCGTAGCCATCCACGAGGCCCTGCGCGCAGAACGGCTGCCAGACGACCGCCAGATCGATCTCCTTCCCCTGCAGCGCCTTCAGGTAGTTGGCGCCACCGCCGACGATGTTGGTGATCTGGAGCTTGCCGTAGTCGACGCCGTGCTCCTGGACCGAGGCGGCGAACTTCAGCCACGAGATCGACCCCGCGCCGATCCCGATCTTCCTGGTCCCGAGCTCCCTCCAGTCACGGATGTCCTCGCCGCGGCGCACGAGCAGGCAGTCGTTGCCCGACCCCACGCCCGCCACCCCGACGAGCGATCGGGCGCCCTGGGCCACGGCGAGCGTGATGTCCTGGGGGCCGAACGCCGTGATGTCCAGATCGCCCGAGGCGAGCGCCGTCCGCCCGTCGGCGAAGCGCTGGAACATCACGGTCTCGATCTGGATGTTGTACGCAGCCGCGTACTCGGGCAGGAGCCAGAGCGGCGAGAGGGCGGGCACGTTGAGCATGCCGAGCTTGGCCGTGACCCGCGCCGGGAGGGGCGTGCGGGGGGCGCCGCCCTGCGCGAGCGCGCCGGACGCGGCACAGCCCAGCACCAGGACGGCCAGGACCAGGCGCGTCATCGGAGGACGGCCTAACGGAGCGCGTCGCGCAATTCGCGCGTGAGGATCTCGACCGTGCCGCGCGTGCCGCCGGCGAGCTTCAGCTTCCATTCGCCCTCGGTCTCGAACCGCCGATCGCGGAGCCGCTCACTCCAGGGCTTGATCGCCTCGCGGATCGCGTTCAGGTCGAACGGGTCCCGCCGGAGCTCGCGCGTGCGGGCCATGACGTCGGGCGCCGTGCGGATGAACGCCCGGAGCGCCGCGCCCGTCTTGATCGAGTACTTCCGGCCGGCCCACGCGGTCGGGAACGTGGTCGAGAGCGCCTTGACGTAGTTCAGGAAGAAGCGCTTCGCCCCCTGGCGGATCTCCTGGATCTTGCCGCCGCTGCCGAGCTTCTCGACCGTCTCGAGGAAGTCCACGATCTCTTCGGCGAGCGGCGCCTGGCTCACGCGCCCGCGCCCGGTGCCGAGCATCTTGATCTCGCCGTGGAGCGGCGAGGTCTCGTCCTCGTTGAGCGAGCGGATCACGTCGTGCGCCAGCGCCTGGTTCGGGTCCGGGTAGAGCTTGCGACCGGCGAGGCTGATGATGTGGGACGGGTTCAGGCGCGTGTGCTTGGCGTTGATCGTGACGAAGAGCTCGACGATTTGACGCGCGTCGAGGGAGTCGAAGAGGACGGCGGGGACCTCGATGGCGATGGTCTCGCCCGCCTGGCTCAGCGCGTGGAGCGCCAAGAGGCGGTGCTGGCCGTCGAGCACGCGGAGCACGCCGTGCTCCTCGGGGATCTGCAGGAGCCCGAGGTCGTGATGACCCGCGACCGGGGTGAAGGTGAAGCGCTTCTCGGAGGTGATGATGACGGCGCCGGGGATCGCGGGCAGCGTGCCGGCGTCCTTGCACTCCTTGTAGTAGGTGACCAGCTCGTCGATCTTTCGTCGGATGACCGGCCGCTGGTAGGCCGTCTCGCTCTCGGCGATCCGCTTCTCGAGCATGTCCCAGTTCACCCGCGCCCGGGCGCCCGAGCGGCCCTTCTTCGGCGCCTCGTCCTGCGGGCCCCCCGAGTACCCCAGCACCTCGAACTTCACGAGCCGATCGATGTCCTTCGCCGAGAGGCCGGCCTGATAGAACTCCACCCCGAACTGCTTTACGCGGCGCGCCGGGACAGTAATCATCGGGCGGCTACTCTACTTGGAATGCAAACCCCTGTCAATAGAGGGATTTTCGTTAAGATGCCTCCGTGACGGGCCAGGCGCTCCTCCTGGTCATCCTGGCGGCCATGCTCCACGCCGTCTGGAACGCGCTCGCCAAGCGCGCGCGGGACCAGCTCGTCTTCCTCTGGTCTTCGGTGTCCCTCGCGAGCGTGATCCTGGTGCCGGTCGGCCTCCTCGGCCTCGCCGCCGGAGGAGTCCCGGCGGCCGCCGTGCCCTTTGTGATCGCGACCATCGTGATCCACGCGGTGTACTTCTACGCGCTGGGGCGCACCTATCGGCACGGCGACTTCTCGCGCGTCTATCCGATCGCCCGGGGCCTCGGCGTGGCGCTGGTGCCGGTGGTCGCGCTGGTGGTTTTCGGCGAGCGGCTCTCGCGGCTCGGAACCGTGGGCGTGGCCCTGGTCGTCGCTGGCATCGTCGCCCTCCACCTCGCGGTCGGCTGGCGGGGTGGCCGCCGCGGGGAGCCGCGCGGCGCCGGGACGGCCTGGGCGCTCCTCACGGGCCTCCTCATCGCGAGCTACTCGATCGTCGACAAGGCCGGCGTCAGCCGCCTCCACCCGCTGCCGTACATCGCCCTCATGGGGCTCGGCATGAGCGCCCTCCTCGCGCCGGCGGTCGTGGTACGCGACCGGCAGGCCCTCGCCCGCGAGTGGCGCGACAACTGGCGGACGATCGTCGTCGCGTCGTCGATGAATCTCACGAGCTACCTGCTCGTCCTGTTCGCCTTCCGTCTCTCGAAGGTCGGTTACGTCGTCGCGGCGCGCGAGCTCTCGATTCTCTTCTCGACGTTCATCGGAAGCCTCTGGCTCGGCGAGGGTCGGCTCCTGCCCCGGCTCGCGGGCGCCTCGATCGTGCTCGCCGGCGTCGTCTGCGTCGCGCTCGCGCATTAATGAATGTCGGGGGAGCGACGCCGCTCCTCCGACCGCGGAGGGCTACGCCCCCCTCGGACTCCCCCGGCCGACGCCCCCCACCGATTCGTCCCTACCGGAGGCCGAAGGTCTCGGTTGCCAGCTCGGCGATGTGGCGGCCGATCGCGAGCGAGGCGGTGGCCGCCGGCGAGGGCGCGTTGAGGACGTGGATCGCGTCGGGCCCGGTGACGATGCGGAAGTCGTCGACGAGCGAGCCGTCGGGGCTGACGGCCTGGGCGCGGACGCCCGCGCCCCCCCGCGCCAGGTCCGCGGCGGTCAGCTCGGGAACGAGCCGCCCGAGCGCCCGCGCGAAGGCCGCTCGGCTGAGCGAGCGGTACATCTCGTACGTCCCGGTGCGCCAGTAGCGGCGCGCCATCCGCCAGAACCCTCGGTAGGCGAGCGTCGCGGCGAGCTCGCTCGGGCAGATGCGAGAGAAGCGGTAACCCTCGCGCGCGAACGCGAGGACGGCGTTCGGCCCCGCCTCGACGTCGCCGTGGACGGTCCGCGTGAGGTGGACACCGAGGAAGGGGAACTCGGGGTCGGGGACGGGATAGATCAGCCCCCGCACGAGCGCGCGCCGCTCGGGCCGGAGCATGTAGTACTCGCCGCGGAAGGGGATGATCCGCACGTCGGGACGCACTCCCGCCAGGCGCGCGACGACGTCGGAGTAGAGTCCCGCGCAGTTGACGAGCCGCCGTGTGTGCACGGCGCCACGCGGGGTGGCGAGCTCCAGGCCCTCACCCGTCCGCCCGATCGCCGTGACGCGGGCGCCCGTCTCGAGCATGACGCCCGCGCCCTCGAGCTCCCGCGCCATGGCGGCTGCGACCTCGCCATAGTCCACGATCCCCGTCGATGGCGAGTGGATCGCGCGGAGCGCCCTCGCGTGCGGCTCGAGGTCGGAGAGGCGTGCGGGCTCGAGCAGCTCGACGGGCACGCCGTTGGCGATCCCGCGCTCGTAGAGCGTCATGAGGCGCGGGAGCTCCGCCTCCGTCGTGGCCACGATGACCTTGCCGCAGCGCTCCACGCGGATCCCGTGCTTCGCGCAGAACTCGTACATGAGCGTCTTGCCCTCGACGCAGAGCTTCGCCTTGAACGAGCCGGGCTTGTAGTAGATGCCCGAATGGATGACGCCCGAGTTGTGGCCGGTCTGGTGCGTGGCGGGGCGGTGCTCCTTTTCGAGGATCACGAGGCGCGCCCCGGGGAGGTGCGCGCGGAGCGCCCGCGCGGTGGCGAGGCCGACGATGCCGCCGCCGACGATCGCGATGTCGTGGGTCATGGGGCGGGCGTCTACTGGAGCGGCGAGAAGGCGGTCGGCCTCCAGATCTTGTTGACGACGCGCTCGACGAGGGGCCCGTTCGCCTCCGTCGCCTTCCGCGCGGCCTGCCATTCCGGATCCGCCATGAACGCCGACCACGCCCGCTGGCGATGGGCGAGATCGTCGTAGGCGCAGATGTAGACGAGCTCGTTCGACTCGCCGATGACGGTCTCCCAGAAGCCGACGACGCGGATCCCGTGCTTCTTGAAGAGGTTCAGCGTGATCTCGGCAAAGCGCCGCTGGAGGTCGGGCATGCGTCCGGGCATCACGTAGTACGCGCGGTACTCGTAGATCATCGGGGTCCTCCTGGGTGGGATGTTATACCATCGCGCCGGGAGGTCCGCTATGCGGCGCGTCGCCTGAGATGGCGGGGAAGTTCTTCGAGGAGCTCGAGGTCGGGCAGACGTTCCGTCATCAGCCGGGACGGACCATCACCGAGGCCGACAACGTCTTCTTCACGTGTCTCACGATGAACCCGCAGCCGCTCCACCTCGACTTCCACGCCGCGTCGAAGGCCGAGTTCGGCAAGCCGCTCGTCAACAGCCTGCTGACGCTCGGGATCGCGGTCGGCCTTTCGGTCGGCGAGACGACGCTGGGCACGACGGTTGGGAATCTGGGCTTCGACAAGATCGAGTTCCCGAAGCCCGTCTTCCACGGCGATACCCTCTACGCGGAGACCGAGGTGGTGGACAAGCGCGAGTCGCGCTCGCGCCCCGCGTGGGGCATCGTCACCTTCGAGCACCGGGCCCGCAATCAGCACGGCGACGTCGTCATGGTCGCGCGCCGGAACGCGATGATGCGCAAGCGGGGTGCCTGATGGTCCGGCGCCGGCGGTCGCTCCACTTCGTGCCGGGCGGCAACGAGAAGATGCTCCTGAAGGCCCTCGCGCTCCCCGCCGACGGGCTGATCCTCGACCTTGAGGATGCGGTGCCGCCCGATCGGAAGGTGGCGACGCGGCCGGTCGTCAAGGACTGGCTCAGCACGCGAGAGTTCGGCGCCCGAGAACGCTGGGTGAGGATGAACCCGATCTGGGGCCCGCTCGGGGCCGCGGACCTCGAGGAAACGATCGCCGGCCGCCCCGACGGGTACGTGGTGCCGAAGCCGCGGCACGCCGGCGACGTGCGCGGGATCGCCCAGGCGCTCGACCGGCTCGAGCAGCGCCACGGGATCCCGCACGGCTCGACGCGGCTCACGCTCATCGCGACCGAGACGCCCGAGGGGCTCCTGAACATCCGCGAGGTCGCCTCGGCGTCGCCGCGCGTGGTCGCGGTCTCGTGGGGCGTCGAGGACCTGGGCGCGGCGATGGGCCTCCAGCGGGTGCGCGACGCCGAGGGGCGCTATCTCGACATTCCCCGCTACGCGCGCGTCGTGTGCGCGGTCGCGGCGGCCGCCGCCGGCGTGGACGCGCTCGACACGGTCTACACGGAAATCGCCGACCTCGCGGGCCTCCGCCGCGAGTGCGAGGACGCGGTCGCCATGGGCTTCACCGGGAAGATCTCGATCCACCCGAACCAGGTCCCGGTCATCAACGACGTCTTCACGCCGGCGAAGGAGGCGCTCGAGGAGGCGCGCGAGCTGATCGCCGCCTTCGAGGAGTACGCCCGGCGCGGGGTGTACGCGTTTACCTTCAGGGGCCGGATGGTGGACGCGCCGCATCTCGCGCGCGCGCGGAAGCTCCTGGCCCGCGCAGGCGTGGAATGAGCGCGTGGAAGGGCCCCGTCGTGGCTTCCCCACGGTGAGGGCGCTGGCGCTCGCTGCCCAGGCCGCGATCGAGAAGGAGCCCCTCCGCCTCGAGGAGCGCCCGGTCCCCGAGCCGGGCCCGGGTGAGATCCTCGTCCGGGTCGCCGCGTGCGGCGTCTGTCGCACCGATCTCCACCTCGTCGAGGGCGACCTGCCACTCGTCCGGTCGCCGGTCGTCCTCGGCCACCAGATCGTCGGCACGGTCGAGCGCACGGGCCCCGGGGCGGCGCGCTTCGAGGCGAGCGCGCGCGTGGGCATCGGGTGGCTGCGCCGCACGTGCGGCGCCTGTGCGTGCTGTGCGTCGGGCCGCGAGAACCTCTGCGAGCGGGCCGAGTTCACCGGGTACCACGCCGACGGCGGCTTCGCCGACTACGTGGTCGTGCCGGCGGCGTTCGCCTACCGGATCCCGGCGGCCTTCAGCGACGCCGACGCGGCGCCGCTCCTCTGCGGGGGCATCATCGGGTACCGGGCGCTCAAGCGAGCCGACGTGCCGCCCGGCGGCCGGCTCGGCATCTACGGCTTCGGCTCGTCCGCCCACGTCACGCTCCAGGTGGCGCGCGCGCGAGGGTGCGAGGTGTTCGTGTGCACGCGCAGAGCGTCCCACCGCGAGCTCGCCCACCGACTCGGCGCGACGTGGGCCGGCGGCCTTCGCGAGCCGATGCCGGCGAAGACGGACGGGGCCATCATCTTCGCTCCCCTGGGCGACGTCGTGCCGCTGGCGCTCCGGAACCTCGCGCGGGGCGGGACGCTGGCGCTCGCGGGGATCTACATGACCCCGGTGCCCGCCCTCGAGTACGACCGCGACCTCTTCTACGAGCGCTCGATCCGGAGCGTCACCGCGAACACGCGCGCCGATGGTGAGGAGCTGCTCGCCGAGGCGGCGCGAATCCCCATCCGCTCGGCGGCGGCGACGCTCCCGCTGGAGGAAGCGAACCGGGCGCTCCAGCTCCTCAAGCGCGGCGAGTTCGCGGGCTCCGGCGTTCTCTTGACCGGCGCGGGTTCTTGAGTATGATCGCCGCACCCGTTGGCAAGTCGACCCGGGAGGACTCCCACATGCGTCTGAGTCGTCGCGAACTCCTCGCGCTCGGTGGCCTCACGCTCGTGGGAACGGCCGTGGCGCCGTCGCTCGCCCGCGGGCAGACGCCCAAGCGGGGCGGCACGCTGTCGCTCAAGACGTGGGATCCCCCGCACTTCGACCTTCACGGCGCGGGCGGCATCTCGTACAAGATCCATATCCCGCTGACCTTCACCCACAGCCGGCTCCTCAAGCACAAGGCGGGGCCGCAGGTGCAGCCGGGCACGTTCCCGCTCGAGGGTGACCTGGCCGAGTCGTGGACCCAGCCGACCGAGACGACGTACATTTTCAAGCTCCGACGTGGCGTGCGGTGGCACGCGAAGCCCCCCGTCAACGGGCGGGAGTTGACGGCGGAGGACGTCGTCTACACGGTCGAGCGGTTCCTGACGCTCAAGGGCAACGCCAACGCCTACATGCTGGCGAGCGTCGCCAAGGTCGAACCCCTCGACCGCCACACCGTCAAGTTCACGCTCAAAGAGCCGTTCGCGTGGTTCCTCGACATCCTCGCCAACCCGATGGCCGTGGCCATCATCCCCAAGGAATGCGTCGAGAAGTTCGGCGACCTGAAGAAGCCGGAGTCCGTGGTCGGCACGGGGCCGTGGATGCTCGAGAGCTACCGGCCGAACGTGGGCATGACCTTCATGCGGAATCCGAATTACTTCATCCCGGGCCTGCCGCACGTCGACCGCGTCGAGATGTTCGTCGATGAGGACAAGGCCTCGCGCATCGCCGCGTTCCTCACCGGCAAGTACGACCTCGGCACCGAGTTCCCCGGCACGATCGACCGCACCGATTGGGTTCAGATCAAGGACACGCTCCAGAGCAAGCGGCCGAATCTCAAAACACTCGAGTTTACCGCGAACGTGATGAGCCACATCTCGATGCGTACCGACGCGAAGCCGTTCGGCGACGTGCGCGTCCGCCAGGCGATGTCTATGGCGATCGATCGACGGGCGCTCATCGACGCGGTCTTCGAGGGCGTCGGGGCGATGAACCCTCCGGTGCCGGCGGCGCTCCGGGAGTGGTCGATCCCGTTTGACCAGCTCGGCGACGGGGCGAAGTACTACACGTACGACCCCAAGGAGGCCAGGCGACTCCTCGCCGCGGCCGGCTATCCGAACGGCTTTCCGGGCTCCATCTGCTTCACCACCTACGGCTCGACGATCCTCGTCGATGCTGCCCAGGTCATCGTCAAGTCCCTCAAAGATATCGGGATCGACGCCCGGCTCGACACGAAAGAGTACGGCGCCTACGTCTCGACGTGCTTCTACGGCAAGTTCGACTCGATGGCCTTCGGGCCCCAGACGCCGTACCTCGAGCCCGACAACTTCCTCTACGGCCAGTACTACCCGGGCGAGCTCAAGAACCAGAGCCACAGCGACGACCCGGTCGTCGCCGATATGCTCGTGCGCCAGCGCCGCACGTTCGACGTGGCCAAGCGGCGCGAGATCATCTTCGAGATCCAGCGGCACCTGGCGAAGCAGCAGTACTACGTCCAGACGCCGTCCGGTGTGTACGTCGCCGTGTGGGAGGGCGCCCTCAAGAACTACGGACCGAACCTGGGCTATGACTACGGCGGTCGGCTGATGGCGGCCTGGCTCGATCGGTAGCCCGTGCTGAGGCGCTACCTCGCGAAACGGCTGCTGATCGCGGTCCCGTCGCTCCTGATCGCCTCGCTGATCGTCTTCACGCTGCCGCGCCTTCTCCCCGGCGACGCGGTCCAGCTCATGCTCGCGGAAAAGGCGTACGCGAAAGACGTCGACGAGCTCCGGGCGAAGCTCGGACTCGACCGGCCGCTCGCCGTGCAGTACGTCGAGTGGCTCGGGCGCGTGGCGCAGGGCGATCTGGGGGAGTCGCTCTGGACGCGGCGGCCGGTGCTCCAGGAGCTCGGCCAGCGGCTGCCGATCACGCTGGAACTCGCGTTCTTCGCGCTCGCGTTCGCCCTGCTGATCGCGTTGCCCGTCGGCGTGATCTCCGCGGCGCGCGCGGACACCCTCCAGGACTACCTCGCGCGGAGCGCGGCGATCGTCGGCCTCTCGGTGCCCGGCTTCTGGCTCGCGACGCTCCTGATCGTGCTCCCCGCGATCTGGTGGGGGTGGCGGCCCCTGATCGAGTTCACCGAGTTCTCGAAGAACCCGCTCGCGCACGTCGCGCAGTTCCTGCTTCCCGCGCTCATCCTCGGCGTCGCCGCCGGGGCGGCGTTGATGCGGCTCACGCGCTCCATGCTCCTCGAAGTGTTGCGTCAGGACTACGTGCGGACGGCCTGGGCGAAGGGGCTCGCCGAGCGCGTGATCGTCCTGAAGCACGGCTTGCGCAACGCGATCATTCCGGTCGTGACCCTGTTGGGCACGCAGCTTCCGCAGATCATCGGTGGCACCGTGATCATCGAGACGGTCTTCGGCTTGCCCGGCATGAGCCGCTTCCTCTTCGACGCGATCAACCAGCGCGACTACCCCGTGATCCAGGGCGTGAACCTCGTGGTCGTCTCGACGATCGTCACACTCAACCTGGCCGTCGACGCGCTCTATGCCGTCCTCGATCCGCGAATCCGATATTAGTCGGGGGAGCGGCGGCGCTCCTCCCCGACACCCCCCACCGTGGACGCGCGCGCCGGATTCCCGGATCAGGCGGCGCGGGCAAAGCCCGCGCTCGAAAGCGGTCGACCGCACAGGCTCACCGAGATGCTGAGGGCGGTGGGGAGGTTCGCGCGGAAGAAGCCGCTCGGCGCGCTCGGCGCCCTGATCGTCGTCGCGCTGCTACTGATGGCGGCGTTCGCCGAGCGGATCGCGCCGTACGGCTACGACGACCCGATCCGTGGCGCGCGCATGCGGCCGCCCAGCGCCGCCCATTGGCTCGGGACCGACAACCTTTCCCGTGACATGTGGAGCCGTGTCGTCTACGGCGCGCGCGTGTCGGTGACGGTGGGCTTCGCCACGATCGCCCTCGCGACCTTCCTGGCGACGGTGGTCGGCGTGTCGAGCGGGTACTTCGGCGGCGCCTACGACCTCGTGGTTCAGCGGGTCGTCGACGCGTGGCTGTCCTTCCCGTACCTGGTGATCATCCTCTCGGTCATGGCCGTCCTCGGCCCCGGGCTCCTCAACCTCGTGGTGGCGCTCACCATCCTCAGCGCGGCGGTCAACTCGCGCGTGATCCGTGGCGCGACGATCGCGGTGGCCCAGTCCACCTACGTCGAGGCAGCGCGCGCGCTCGGCTGCGGCCACGCCCGGATCATCACCCGCCATATCCTGCCCAACGTCACGGCGACGGTCATCATCCTGGCGACCATTGGACTCGGCGCCGTGACCCTGGCGGAGTCGGCGCTCTCGTTCCTCGGCTTCGGCGTGCCGCCACCCTTCCCGTCGTGGGGTGCCATGCTCTCCGGCTCGGGCCGCACGTACATGTTTCGCGCGCCGTGGATGGCGGTGTGGCCCGGGGTGGCGATCTCGCTCGCCGTCTTCGGGTTCAACATGCTCGGCGACGCGCTGCGCGATGTGCTCGACCCGCGCCTCCGCGGAGCCACACGGTAAAGTCGCTTCCAGGCTTGACGCGGGGCCGAGCCCGGAGTAGAGAGAGGGTACGGTGATGCGGCAGACGTCCCGCACGCCGTGCCCACTCCAATCCAGGAGGTGGTGGATGGAGACGCTACCACCGGACCTAGTAGCCGCGCCGCGCGGAGCTTGCTAGCGGCACGAGCGGCGCCCGAGCCTGAAGTCCCTTGATCCCGGTTTGAACCGGGACGCGCAGCGATGTCTGCGCAACCACGACAAGGGGATGCCGTGGGCGGGAGTCCGTCCCGCCCACGCCCCCGACGATCCCGCCCGTGTCCTTTGATGCCAACTGATCATGCCGACTGATCTCTTTGTCGCGGCCTCGGGCTGGCCGGCGAGTGCCCTCGCGGACGTGGTGCCCCCCGCGTGCCGCCGCCGTGTCGAGACCGCGCCTGCTCCGCGCCGCGACGGCGCCGACGCGGTCGTCGAGCTTCCCACGTGGCGCCCGCGCCGGGCGGCGCGTCACCTCGTGCCCGCGTTCAGCGGGCTCCACCCCGCGCCCGCGAGCTTCAGGTTCGAGGTCTCGCTCGAGCGGGCGGGCCGGTGGTCGACGTGGGTGGCGGGCGAGACGATCGGCGAGGCGCGCTTCGCGCCGCTCGGTGGGCGCGCCGACGGGCTCGCCGCGGAGATCGACGAGTTTGTGCCGGAGGCGCCCGCGCGCGCCGTGCGTGTGCGGCTGCGCGTCCGCGCCGACGATGGGCACGCCGTCTTTCGGGCACCCTGGCTGGTGAGCCTCTCCGCGTGGGACGGCAGCCTGCCGGCGTCAGACACAGCGCCGCCCGGCGGCGCCGTGCGTCTCGCGGTGCCTGCGCTGAGCCAGATGGAAGCCGACGAGGCGCTCCGGATGCGGATCTGCTCGCCCGCCAGCGTCGCCATGGTCCTCGCGTACTGGAGCGCACGCGTGGAGGTCGCGTCATTGGCGCGCGAGATCTTTCACCCGGGCCTCGACCGCTACGGTGTCTGGCCGGCGGCGATCCGCGCGGCGGGACGTCACGGCGTGGCCGGCTACCTCTTGAGATTCCCCGACTGGCGGACGGCGGCGTGGTGTCTCGCGAAGGGCCTGCCCGTGATCGCCTCCGTCAGATACGGCGCCGGAGAGCTCGAGGGCGCTGCGATTCCGGAGACGACCGGGCACCTGCTGGTGCTGACCGGTTACGAGGGCGACGCGGTCCTCGTGAACGATCCCGCCGCCGCGACCGGGGCGACCGTCGCGCGTCGCTACCGCCTCGACCAGATCTGCCGCGTCTGGCTCGAGCGCGCGGGTGTGGGCTACGTGCTCGTCAGGCCACCCACCTCCCCCAGCCGGCGTTCTTCGAGTGGGCGCACGCCACCGCGCCGTGGGCGCGAACCCCGCCGATGAACTCCTCCCGGCGGCGTGGGTCAGGCGGTACAATCGGTGAGAATGCGCAGGAGGGCGATGCTGCTCGGTCTGGGGCTGGCCGTGGTCCTCGAGGGTTGCTCGAGCGGCGATGATCGCGAGTGGATGAAGATCAACGAAAAGTACACGACGGAAGAGTTTCGTCGCGACTACGCCGAGTGCTCCAAGGGCGGCAAGCTCGACGAGGAATGCATGAAGCGCCGCGGCTGGGTCGCGGTGACCGCTCCCAAGCAGGAGGACAAGCCGTTCGGCGACCCTTACGGGCGCGGCGGCAGTCCCCGCATCAGGTATTGATCACGCCGCCGCGCGCCGTCATCTTCGACTTCGGCGGCGTGATCTGGAACATGGGGCGGGCCGCGGCGCGCGCGCTCGAGGCGACGCACGGCCTGCCCGCCGGGAGTCTCCACGCGACCCTCTACGGCGGAGACGCGTGGCGCCTCGTGGAGCGCGGGCGCGGCGACCGTGATGCGTGGCTCGCCGGTGCCCACCGTGCGCTCGAGCAGCTCGCCGGCCGGCGGCTCCCGCCGCTCCACGCCGAGTGGCGCGCGCTGCAGGCGCCGGTCCACGCGAACATCGAGGTGGTGCGGGCGCTCCGCCCGCGCCATCGCACGGGAATCCTGTCGAACGCCGACGCGACGCTGCGCGAGCGGCTCACGAACGTCGTCGGCATCGCGGACCTCTTCGACGACATCGTGTGCTCGGCGGAGGTCGGGCTCGCCAAGCCGGAGCCGGAGATCTACGCGCTCGCGTGCGACCGGCTCGGGTTCTCCCCGGGCGCTTGCGTGTTCGTCGACGACCACGAGGCCAACGTCGCCGCGGCCACGGACGCCGGGCTCCGCGCGATCCTCTACTGGGTGGACCGGGGCGACGACCTGCGCGCCCAGCTCGCGACGGTCGGCGTTGTGGTCTCTCCGTCGTGAGCGCGCGCGACCGTCTCAAGAAGATCCTGATCGTCCTCGTCGGGATCATCGCGTTCGGCACGGTGGGCTACCAGCTCGTCGAGCGGTGGGCCTTCTTCGACTCGCTCTACATGACCGTCGGCACGATCTCCTCGGTTGCCTTCGAAGAGATCCACCCTCTGTCGCGGGCCGGCCGCTGGCTCACGATCGTCCTGATCGTCGTGGGCCGCGCGAGCGTCCTGTACGGGATCGGCGCGTTCACCGCGTTCTGCGTCGAGGGTGACCTTTCGCACCTATGGGAGAAGCGAAGGATGGAGCGACAGATCGCAGCGCTGCGGGACCACATTGTCGTCTGCGGGGGCGGCGAGATGGGACGTCACGTCGTGCGGGAGCTGCTCAGGACGCGCCGGCCCTTCGTCTGCATCGAGATCGATCCGGGTCGGGAGGAGGCGCTTCGGAAGCTCGGCGAGGGGATGCTCTACATCATCGGCGACGCGACCACGAGCGACGTGCTCCAGCGGGCGCGGGTCGAGACGGCGCGCGGGCTCGTTGCGTGCATGCCCTCGGACAAGGACAACCTCTTCGCGCTCATGTCGGCCCACGAGCTGAACGCGACGATGCGGATCGTGTCGCGCGCCGTCGCCTACGACGCCGGCCCCAAGCTCGTCAAGGCGGGCGCCGACGCGGTGGTCTCCGTGAACACCATCGGCGCCCTGCGCCTCGCCTCGGCGATGGTGCGCCCGAACGTCGTGGACCTCCTCGACGCGATGCTCCGCGCGCCCGGCGCGACGCGCGTCGAGGAGGTCACGGTCGGCCGCGCGGCGGCGGGTCAGACGCTCGGGACGATGAAGCTCCAGGAACGGACCGGCGTGATCGTGTTCGCCCTGCGTGAGGCGGCGACGCAGCGCCACGTCTTCAACCCACCGCCGGACCGTGTGCTCGAGACCGGGGACGTGCTGATGGGATGCGCCGCCCCCGAGCAGGTCGCCGCCCTGCAGCGCATCGTCACGGAGGGCTGAGGGGTCGTGCTCCGCTACGCCGGCGCGGGCTTCGCCGGGACCGTGTAGCGCTCGGCGAGGGCGGCCGCGAGAGCGCGCACGCGGTCGGCGGAGTCCTTGTCACTGTGGAGCGCCGCGAGCCCCTCGGCGACGCGGAGGCACTGCTCGACCATCGCGGTGTCGCCGAGCGCGCCGAACGCCTCCGCGGTGTCGAGCACGCCGTTGAGCGACCCCTGCTGGCGCGCGCGGAACAGCGCCAGCCAGTATGTCTCCCGTGCCCGTGCCTCCGATGCCTTGCCAAAGCCCGGGATCGCGCCGATCCTGAGGGACCCAGCGGCGACCTCCACGAGCCCGCGCCACCCTGGCGTCCCGAGGGCCGCCGCGTAGGCGTTACGCCAGGCGCGCACGGCCGCCGTCGCGTTCCGCTCTTCAAGCGCCTGGTCCATCGCGCGGATGTGCTCGGTCCACGGCGCCGAAGCGATCCCCGCCGCCGTCCCGCCGTCGACTCCGTTGTGCGCTGGGTCTGTCATGGCCTGTCACAGTACGCAATGCCGGTACCAAGTGGAAACTCACAGGGAATTAGAGAGTTACGACCGGACAGTGCGGTGGTCAGAGGGGTCCTGGTGGTCAAGGTTTGAACACCAAGTTGACCGGTTGGAGTAACATGCGGGGCACGATGGGCCCGATGGCCGAGCTCCTCGGCGAGAGCGCCGGGATCAAGGCTGTGCGCGACAAGCTCCGGCGGCTGATCGAGCGCCCGCAGAAACTGCGCCGGGTGCCGCCCGTGCTGATCGAAGGGGAGACGGGCACCGGCAAGGGGCTGCTCGCGCGAATCCTCTATCGGACGGGCCCGCGCCCGGACGGTCCGTTCGTGGACGTGAACTGCGCAGCGATTCCCGAGACGCTGCTCGAGGCCGAGATGTTCGGGTTCGAGCGCGGCGCATTCACGGACGCGCGGCGCGCCAAGCCGGGACTCTTCCAGGCGGCTCACCGTGGGACGATCTTCCTCGACGAGGTCGGACTCCTGCCCGAGGCGCTCCAGGCGAAGCTCCTCAAAGTGCTGGAAGAGCACGCCGTGCGTCGCCTCGGGTCCACACGTGACGATCCCGTGGACGTGTGGATCGTCACGGCGACCAACGAAGACCTCCTCACGGCGGTCCGCGAGCGGCGCTTCCGTGAGGACCTCTACCACCGCCTCGCCGTGCTCACGCTCACGCTGCCGCCGCTGCGCGAGCGCGGCGCGGACATCCTGGCGCTGGCCGACCATTTCCTCCAAGGCGCGTGCGCGGACTATGGCGTCCCGCCCAAGACGCTCACCTCGACGGCGCAGGCCGCGCTCTTGGCGTATCCGTGGCCGGGCAACGTGCGGGAGCTAGGCAACCTCATGGAGCGGGTCACGCTCCTGTCACCCGAGCCGGAGGTGACGGCAGAGATGCTCGGACTCTCGAGGCCGGCGCGCGGGGAGGAGCGCGAGGCCAAGCGCGTCGAGCCGGCGGGCTCCCTGGAGGACGCCGTCCGCGCCCGAGTGGCAGAGGTGCTCAGCCAGACCCACTGGAACATCTCCCGCTCGGCCGCGCTCCTCGGGATCTCACGCAACACGCTGCGCGCGCGCATCGAGAAGTACGGCCTCAAGGGCGGCGCGCCGGCGCCAGCCGTGCCCCGGCCCGCCGCGCGGCCGGCAGCGCGTCCGGCCGTCGCGCCGCCGGCCGCGCCCGCCCCGGGGGCGCCCGCCGCGCTCCGGTGGGAGCGCCGGCGCGTGACGCTCTTGCGGGCGGTGCTCACCCTCGCCCCGGAGTCCGACGAGCCGCGCGAGGCAAGCCGCGCCCTCGAGGTTCTGGTCGAGAAGGTCACGAGCTTCGGTGGGCGCGTCGAGGGCATGAGCCCGATCGGTGTCGTGGCGGCGTTCGGGCTCGACGCGACTGAGGACGCGCCGAGCCGGGCCGCGCACGCCGCGATGGCGATCCAGAAGGCCGCCGCGCGGGCGCGCCAGGCGGATCCACGGGCGCCGGCCGTGACGATCGGGATCCACCTCGCGCAGTGTCTCGTGGGGTGGGCCCCGCGCACGACGGAGCTCGCGGTCGAGGCCAAGCAGAAGGCGGTCGAGGTGCTGGCGGCGCTCGTCGAGCGCGGCGAGCCCGGATCGGTCCTCGTCACCGAGGCCGCCGCGCCGTTCTTGGAGCGCCGCTTCGAGCTGCTGGATTTCGCGGGCGGCGTGCTCGGCCGCGTCTTCGTCCTCGCCGGGCGCGGGTCGAGCCGCCTCGGAAGGCACGTGGCGACGTTCGTGGGCCGCCACCGCGAGATCGAGCTCCTCTGGAGCCGCCTCGAGTCGGCGATGCGGGGCCAGGGCCAGATCGTCGGGATCAGCGGTGAGGCCGGGATCGGCAAGTCGCGCTTGCTCTACGAGTTCTGCCAGGGCGTCGTCGGCAAACCGATCGGCTACGTCGAGGCGCAGTGCCTCTCCTATGGCCCGGCCACCCCTTACCTGCCGGTGCTGGAGGCGCTCAAGGCGAGCTGCGGGATCACCGACGCCGACACGCCCGACGTCGTGGTCGAGCGCGTCAGCGTCGGTCTGCGGGAGGTCGGCATGGATCCCGCGCGGAGCGGCCCGTACCTCTTCCATCTCCTCGGCCTCCAGGAGGGCGTGGAGCGACTCGCGACGCTCGAGCCGGCCGTGCGCAAGGCGCGCGTATTCGAGACGCTGCGGCAGATGTGGGTCGGTCGCAGCCGCCAGCTCCCGCTCGTCATCGTGGTCGAAGATCTCCAGTGGATCGACACCATCTCCGAGGAGTTCTTCGTGTCGCTCGCCGAGGTTCTGGTGGGCTCACCGATTCTTCTGGTCTCGACCTACCGCGCGGGCTACCGGCCGCCGTGGATCGACAAATCTTACGCGACCCAGATGGCGCTCCTGCCGCTCGCCCCCGACGAGAGCCGGCACGTGCTCAAGTCGGCGCTCGGCGCGGGTGAGATCTCGGACGCCCTCGCCGACCTCATCGTCGCCAAGGCCGAGGGCAACCCCTTCTTCGTGGAGGAGCTCGGGCGCGCGGTACGAGAGCAGGGCGGACCGGCGGCGGCCCTCGCGGTGCCGGACACGATCCAGGAGGTGCTCCTCGGGCGGATCGGCCGCCTCGCCCCGGAGGACAAGCGGCTGCTCGAGATTGCGGCGGTGGTCGGCAAGCACGTGCCGTTCGCGATCGTCCACGCGGTGGCCGGGATCGGGGAGGACGTGCTCCGGGCCGTTTGCGCCCGTCTCAAGAGCGCCGAGTTTCTCCACGAGACGAGCGTCTCGCCCGACCCCGAGTACACCTTCAGGCACGCGCTCACCCACGAGGTCGCGTACGCGAGCGTGCCCCCGGAGCAGCGCCAGATCCTCCATGCGCGGATCGTGGAGGCGATCGAGCGGCGCTACCCCGACCGGCTCGCGGACCACGTCGAACGTCTCGCCCACCACGCGGTGCTCGGAGAGGTGTGGGCCAAAGCCGTGGGCTACCTCCGTCAGGCTGCGGCGCGGGCGACCGCGCGCTCTGCGCATCGCGAGGCGGTGGAGTACCTCGAGCAGGCGCTGGCCGCCCTCGCGCGTCTCCCGGAGAGTCGCGCCAAACTCGAGGCGGCGATCGACGTTCGCCTCGACTTCCGGCTCGCGCTCCTGCCGCTCGGCGAGCTCGGGCAGATCCTTCCCTATCTCCTTGAGGCCGAGGTCCTCGCCGAGAGCCTGGGCGACCAACACCGTCTCGGACGCCTCTGCGTCTTCATGGCCGGCCAGTTCTACCTGACGGGTGCTCACGACCGCGCCCTCGAGTACGGCCGGCGCGCGCAGGCGATCACCGAGGCGCTGCGCGACTTCAGCCTGGAGGTCGCGACGAACGCGTACGTCGGGCAGATCCGTCTGGTCCACGGCGAGTACCGCGCCGCCGCGGCGCTGTTCCGCAAGAACGTCGAGTCGATCGTCGGCGAGCTGATCCACGAGCGGTTCGGCCTGCCCCAACTCCCCGCCGTGCATTCGCGCTCGTGCCTGGTGCTGTGCCTCGCCGAGCTCGGCGATTTCGCCGAGGGCGTCCTCGTGGGGGAGGAAGGCGTCCGGATCGCGGAGTCGATCGATCAGCCGCTCAACCTGACGGTCGCGTCCTCGGGGCTCGGCGTCCTGTACCTCCGCAAGGGCGACCTCGGCCCGGCCATCGCGGTGCTCGAGCGCGGGCTCGAGCTGAGCCGGACGTGGAACCAGTGGATCTGGTTCCCGCGCGTCGCGTCGGCGCTCGGCGCGGCCTACGCCTTGGCGGGCCGGCTGACCGACGCACTGCCGTTGCTCGAGGAGTCCGTGGAACGGACGGCGTCGATGCGGCTCTTGAGCGCCCATTCCCTGGCCCTCACGACGCTCGGCGAGGCGTCCATGCTCGGCGGTCGCCTCGCACGGGCCCTCGAGCTCGCCCGGCAGGGCCTCGCCGTCGCCGAGCAGAACGGCGAGCGCGGGCACGCGGCTTGGGCGCTCCGGCTCCTCGGCGAGATCGCGCTCAGGTCCGGGCGCGCGGACGCGGAGCGTGCGGGAGAGTGGTTCCTTCGCGCGCTGACCCTGGCGACCGAGCTCGACATGCGCCCGCTGATCGCCCACTGCCGGCTCGCCCTTGGCGGGACGGCTCGGCTCCGCGGCGACGCGACGGGCGCGGAGGCGCACCTCGGGACGGCCGCCGACCTGTTCCGGACGATGGAGATGCGGTTCTGGGAGGCGCGGAGCCTGGCGGAGCTGGACGGTCTACGCTGAGCGTCGCGGCCGCCGCGGCGCCGACTCGATACGGATCTCGGTCAGGTCGAGGCCGAAGCGCGCCGCGACGCGCGTGAGCTCGAGGGTGAGCGCCTCCGCGGTGAGGCGATCGAGGTCGCCCTCGACCTCGAAGACCTCGCGCTCCATGTCGGACCGGGTCGCCATCGTGGCTCCGTCGAGCACGGTCGCCATCTCCCGCTGCCGGCGCGGGAGATGGCCCGCGCAAAGATTGGTCGGGCTTACTTCCGCTTCCGCCGTCTGACCTTGCCCCCGTGCTTCCTGACGACCTTCTGCATCGCGCGGACGAGTCTATCCATCGCCTTCGGGGTCTTGGGCCGCCTGACCGAGAACGACACCCGGACCTTCTTGCCCGATGGCTTCACGATCGGCATCCCGCATCCTCCTTTGCCCTGGGTTGACTGTTCACCGCTCCCACGCCCTACGGCCGCACGTCTTCGATTCCCTCGAAGAACTCATCGGCGTGGAAGATCCCCGCCAGCGTATCCAACTCCCTCACCATATAATAGCCTTCCGGCGCGTCGTACTCGTCCTCGATATCCACCGGTTCGTCGAGGGCCAGGCGCACGTACATGAGCGCCATGTTGTGCTTGCCGACGAGGTCGTAGAGGTTCGTGCTCAGGCTGAAGCGCCCCGCATTGATCTCCGTGACGCAGGGCACGCCGTGCGCGTCCTCGCGCACGTCGAAGCAGAAGACCCCCGACGCGCGCCGGTCGACCGCGCGGACCGCCGCCGCGCAGACGTCGGCCACGCGGGGATCCGACACGACCTTGGCGAGCGCCGCCACCGAGGCCCCGCCCGGCTGGCCGCCGAACGGGGCGATCCGCTCGAACGTCTTCGTCAGCACGAGGGCGCCGTCGTGCCAGAGGCTCTGGCAGCTGAAGTCCCGCCCCGGCAGGTACTCCGACAGCGTGAACGAGGTCGCCCGGACGCCGTGCACGCGCTCCCAGTAGTCGATCCAGTTGCGCGCCTGGGCCGTGGTCGTCACGGCGAGCGCTCCCAGCGCTCCCTGACCGAACCGGATGCGGCACCAGACCGGCCGCGCCGGTCCGAGGCGCCCGAAGAGCGCGCCGATGGCGCGCGGGCTCGTGACGCGGTAGGTGCGCGGAGCCGGGACACCGCGGGCGCGCAGCCGTACCGTCAGCGCATACTTGTCCTGGCACAGCTCGATCACCGATGTCCGCGGCAGGAACACCCGGCACGGGAGACGGCGGCGGACACTGGCGACGCGTCTCACATCGGCGTCCGACGTCGGGATCAGGAGGTCGACGTGCTCGCGCGCGATGATCCGCGCGAGCGCGCGCGCGTAGTCGCGATGCGCGGCGGGGGGCACCAGGTATTTCGCGTCCACCGCCGAGCTCTTGAGGGCGAACCGATCGTGGTGGCAACCGACGAGCGCCAGCGAGGCGTCGCTGGCTCTGAGGCTTCTGAGCAGATTTTCGCTCGGGCCGGTTCCGGCGCCGGTCACGAGCACGCGCGCCGTCATCGGCGTCGCCGCGAGGGTACGATCCCACGCGGAGTGAAGCGGAACAATTTGCGAGGGACGCGACGGCGATGGGGCAGGGGCGCTACGCGCGTCCCTCGAGCGCGCGCCTGAGCTGGTCGAGGTGGTTGTCGTCGTGCGCCGCCATCACCGTCACGAAGTCGTCGATCGTGATCCGGCCCCGTGTGGCGTGGATTCCCCCGCGCGTCCACTGGGCATGCGTGAGCGTCCGCAGAAACGCGAGTGACTCCTCGCGGCGCTTGCGGAAGGCGGCGAGCGCGGCGGCGGCGTCGTTCCGGAGATACTGGCGCTCCGCGGCCCAGCGGTCGGGGGTGGCGGGATCGAAGGAAAGCTTCGGGTCGTCCATCGCCATGATCAGCTCGAACCGCCCCATGAAGAGCTCCTCGGCGTCGCGGAGGTGGCAGACTACCTCCTTCGCGGCCCAGTTCTTCGGGTCGGGACGTCGGGCGAGCGTGGCCTCGCTCTGGCTGCGGAGGGCGGTGGCGAGCTCGTCAGGGGTGCGCTCGAGGCGCTTCAGGCGCTCGGCGGCCGGCGCTTTGGCATACTCGTCCATGGTCGGCATGGGACGAATCTACGGCAACCGACCGCTCGGGCGCCAGAGCCTCGTGCGCGATGGGCGGCGGGTTCGTGTAGAGTTCGCAGACGGAGGAGGGACGCCCATGGGTGAGCTGATTCACGTCTCGAGGGTCCGGATCGTCAAGGACAAGGGCCCGCTGCGCCGCGCGTGGATCGAGAACTTTCCCGACCCGGTCGTCTACGGCGTGCACGGCGGCATCAAGAAGTTCTACGGCGTCGAGCCGGAACAGGAGGCGCCGGCGACGCTCGACCACCTCGTGGCCGCCGTCGGCGGCTGAATGACGGGCACGCTAGCCGGGGCGCTAGCGGCGCGGAAGATCCCCACCCAGCCCGACCGGCTCAGCGCCGAGGTCGAGGGGTTCATCGAGAACGTCGAGGGCAAGCCGCTCGTCACGCGGATCAAGGTCCGCTACACGGTCAGGGTCCCGAAGGGCAAGCGGCCGGACGCGCTGCGGGCCATCGAGGTCCACGAGAAGGGCTGCCCGGCGTCGCAGTCGGTCCAGCGCGGCATCGCCGTCGAGTGGGAGGGCGACGTCCGCGAGGATGACTAGAGCCGCGCTCAGGCCGCGCGCGGCAGCGCTCGGTCGGTGCGATCGTCGGCGGCGGCATGCGGTCGCGTGACGACCAGCTCGTAGCCTGACGGCAGGCGACTCGCCACCGTCGACCAGACCGCCTCGGTCAGGTACTCGTAACCGCTGGGCGTCGAGAGCACGACCCGCCCGGGCCGTCTGAACGTCGCGGGCGTCACCTGCACCGAGAGGAGCGACTCGCCGTGCAATCGGCGCCGCACGGCCGCCCGGATGTCGGCGGCGACGACGTCGGCCGACTCGCGCCGGCGATCGCGCGCCGCCATCACGGCCAGTGGACCGACGGTCAGCGCGGCGATGAACAGAAGCGCCAGGACGGCTTCCATGTCCGTATCCTCCCGACTCTTGCGATGAGCGGGGAGACGCGTGGGATTCAGGCTGCGGCGGACGTCACCACTCGCGCGCTCAGGTAAACTCCGGAGCGTGATCGGCTGGGGCAGGGAGGTTGCCGGCGATCTCGTCGCGGCGGAGCGTCGCGAGTGGCTCTGCACGAACGGTCTGGGTGGCTTCGCGTCGGGCACCGTGGCGGGAACGCTCACGCGGCGCTACCACGGGCTCCTCGTGGCCGCGCGCGAGCCGCCTCTCGGCCGCATCCTGCTCGTGCCGAAGGTGAACGAGACGATCGGCTACGACGGTCTCACGCGTTTGCTCGGGGCCGACCGCTGGGCGGGCGGCGCGGTCGATCCGCACGGCTACCGCGACATCGAGCGGTTCGCTCTCGACGGCACGACGCCCGTCTGGACGTACGCCGTCGCCGACGCCCGGCTCGAGAAGCGCGTGTGGATGGAGCCGGGCGCGAACACGACGTACGTGGGCTACCGTGTCCTCCGCGCCCGGGGACCGCTGGGGCTCGAGCTCAAGGTCTTCGTCAACTACCGCGACTATCACGGCGTGACACGCGGCGACGGCCACCCCATGGACGTGGCGCCGGTCCAGAACGGGTTACGCGTCCTCGCGTTCGACGGCGCGTCGCCCCTCCTGCTCCTCGCCCAGGGCGCCGCGGCGCAGCCCGCCCACACCTGGTACCGGAACTTTGACCTGCCGCGTGAGCGCGAGCGCGGGCTCGAGGCGACAGAAGACCACCTCCATGCGGGGACGTTCGCGACGACGCTCGCGTCGGGCGAGGCGCTGACGCTCGTGCTCTCGGTCGAGGCCGCGCCGTCGGTCGACGGTACCGCGGCGTGGCGCCGCCGTGCACGCCACGAGGCCGAGCTGCTCGCCGTCTGGCGGCGCGCCCGGCCCGAGGCGCGCCGGGCGCCGGCGTGGATCGGGCAGCTCGTCCTGGCGGCGGATCAGTTCGTCGCCCGGCGCCGCCTGGCCGAGGACGCCGAGGGCACGACCGTCGTCGCCGGCTACCACTGGTTCGGCGACTGGGGCCGCGACACGATGATCGCGCTGCCGGGACTGACGCTCGTGACGGGACGCCCCGACGTCACCCGACGCGTGCTGGCGACGTTCGCCCGCTTCGTCGATCGAGGATTGTTGCCGAATCGGTTCCCCGAGGCTGGGGAGGCGCCCGAGTACAACACGGTGGACGCGACGCTCTGGTACGTGGAGGCGGTCCGCGCCTATCACGCCGCCACGGGCGACGACGGCCTCCTCGAGGCGCTCTACCCCGGGCTCGAGGAGATCGTGCGCTGGCATCGCGAAGGCACCCGCTACGGCATCAAGGAGGATCCCACCGACGGGCTGCTCACCGCGGGCGCGCCCGGCGTCCAGCTCACGTGGATGGACGCGAAGGCCGGCGACCGGATCGTCACTCCGCGCCGCGGCAAGGCGATCGAGATCAACGCCCTCTGGTACAACGCGCTCCACGCGATGCGCGGGTTCGCAAGGCGCCGGCGGAGGCCGGTCGAGCCCTGGGACGCGCTCGCCGCGCGGGTGCGGGCGGGATTCGAGCGGTTCTGGAGTGAGCGTGCGGGTCATTGCTACGACGTGATCGATGGTCCGGACGGCAACGACGACACGCTCCGCCCCAACCAGATCATCGCCGTCTCGCTCCCCGAGAGCGCGCTGCCCGCCGCGCGCCAGCGCATGGTCGTGGACGCGTGTGCCCGCCACCTCCTCACGTCCTACGGACTCCGGAGCTTGGCGCCCAGTCATCCGGAGTACCGCGGCCATTACGGCGGCGACCAGCGGGAGCGCGCCGGCGCCTACCATCAGGGCACGGCGTGGGCGTGGCTCCTCGGTCCGTTCGCGCTCGCCCACCACAAGGTGTATCGCGACGCCGCCGTGGCGCGTTCCTTCCTCGAGCCGCTCGCCGACCACCTCGCCGACTACGGCGTGGGCTCCGTCGCCGAGATCTTCGACGGCGATCCGCCCTTCACGCCGCGCGGCTGCGTCGCCCAGGCGTGGTCGGTCGGCGAGACGCTCCGCGCCTGGCACGCGCTCGCCGCAGGCCGCTGAGACGCTGGCGGCAACTCGGGGATCGTGTTATGGGTGCGGAAAGCGTGCAGTTCGACACAACGGAACCGCTCGGTGCTCTCGCGCGCCGGGCCCTCGGGTTCGTCAAGGACGACACCGCCGTGGGGCTCGGCGCGGGCCGGGCCGCAACGGCGTTCGTGAGGGCGCTCGCCGCCCGCGTGCGCGACGGCCTCCGCGTGCGTGGTGTGCCCGTGTCCGAGGCCACGGCGGCGCTCGCGGGGGAGCTCGGCATCCCGCTGGTCGGTCTCGAGGTGGAGATCGACGTCACGGTGGATGGGGCCGACGAGGTGGATCCCGATCTGAATTTGATCAAGGGGTACGGCGGGGCCCTGGTGCGCGAGCGCATCGTGGCCGCGGCGTCGCGGCGCCAGATCATCCTCGTCGAGCGCGACAAGCTCGTTCCGCGGCTCGGCAGTCGGGGTCGCCTGCCCGTCGAGGTCGTCTCGTTCGCGCTGCCGCTCAGCCGGCGCCGCCTCGCCGCCCTCGGCCTCGCGCCCACGCTCCGGATGGCCGGCGAGAGTCAGTTCGTGACGGACAACGGGAACGTCATCCTGGACTGCGTCGTGGGACCGATCGTCGACCCGCCCGCGCTCGAGCGGGCGCTCCGCGCGGTGCCCGGCGTCGTGGACACGGGGCTCTTCCTCGGGACGGCAGACACCGTCCTGGTCGCCGACGGCACCTCGGTGAGCGAGCTCAGCCGGCAGCGGTAAGAGATGAACCGCCAGACGCGGCTCTTGCCCGCCGAGCTCGAGAAGCAGGTGAGGCGGACACTCGAGGAGTGGGCGGCCACGGGGAAGGTGCGCCGCCTGTGGGCGCGCGACGCCACCCTCTGGACGGGCGCGGACGAAGCGAGCTGGCTCGGCTGGCTCGGGATCGCACGCCACCAGGTCGGCCGCGTCGACGACCTCCGTCGCCTGGCCGAGGACGTCCGGCGTGAGGGCTTCACGCGCGCGCTCCTGCTCGGCATGGGAGGCTCGAGCCTCGCTCCCGAGGTGCTGAAGGAGACGTTCGGCCGGATCGACGGATTCCCCGAGGTGCTCGTGCTCGACTCTACCGATCCCGCCCAGATCAAGGCGCTCGAGCGGAAGGTGGACCTCGCGAAGGCGCTCTTCATCGTCTCGTCGAAGTCGGGGACCACGCTGGAGCCGAACATCTTCAAGCGGTACTTCTTCGAGCGCGCCAGCCAGGTGGTCGGCGCGGAGCGCGCGGGCAGCCGGTTCATCGCGATCACCGATCCGGGCTCGCACCTCCACAAGGTCGCCGACGTCGACCGGTTCCGCCGCATCTTCTTCGGTGACCCGTCGATCGGCGGACGGTACTCCGCGCTCTCGGACTTCGGCATGGTGCCCGCGGCCGTCATGGGCCTCGACGTGTCGCGGCTTCTCGAGCGGGCGGAGGAGATGGCGGAGGCCTGCGCGGCCAGCGTGCCGGTGGAGAAGAATCCCGGCGTCGTCCTCGGCGTCACCCTGGGCGTGCTCGCGACGCACGGACGCGACAAGGTCACGCTGATCGTGTCGCCCGCCCTCTACGATCTCGGCGCATGGCTCGAGCAGCTCCTCGCCGAGTCGACCGGCAAGGAGGGGAAGGGGCTGATCCCCGTCGACCGCGAGCCGCTCGGCCCGCCTGAGGTCTACGGCGCCGACCGCCTCTTCGTGTATCTCCGGCTCGCGTCCGCGCCGGACGAGCATCAAGACCCCGCGGTGGAGGCGCTCGAGGGCGCGGGACACCCGGTCGTCAGGATCACGCTGAACGATCTCTACGATCTCGGGGCCGAATTCTTCCGGTGGGAGTTCGCGACGGCCGTGGCGGGCTCTGTGCTCGGCGTCAACGCGTTCAACCAGCCCGACGTCGAGGCGAGCAAGGTCGCGACGCGTCGGCTGACGGACGAGTACGAGAAAACGGGGAAGCTGCCGCTCGAGTCGCCGCTCAGCGTGAGTGAGGGGACCCTCGCCGCGGCGCTCGGCGCGCACTTCCGGACGATCAAGCCCGGAGACTACGTCGCGCTTCTCGCCTATGTCGAGATGAGCGCCGCACACGAGGCCACGCTCCAGACGATCCGCCGGTCCCTCCGGGACCGGTACCGGGTCGCGACGTGCCTGGGGTTCGGACCGCGCTTTTTGCACTCGACGGGACAGGCGTACAAGGGCGGTCCGAACACGGGCGTGTTCCTCCAGGTCACGTGCGACGACGCCGGGGACCTCGCGGTGCCCGGGCAGACCTACACGTTCGGCGTCGTGAAGACTGCGCAGGCGCGCGGCGACTTTCAGGTGCTCGTCGAGCGCGGCCGCCGCGCCCTGCGGGTCCATCTCGGCACGGACGTCGCGGATGGGCTCCGGACGCTGCGGTCGGCCGTCGGCGAGGCGCTCGGATAACGGACTGTGGCGAGGAGACGAGCATGCAGATCGGGATGGTCGGCCTGGGGCGGATGGGCGGGAACATGGCGCGGCGGCTCCTGCGGGGCGGCCACGAGGTCGTCGCCTACGCGACCGATGCGACCGCCGTCCGCCAGCTCGCGGGCGAGGGCGCGGTCGGGGCGCTGACGCTCGACGACTTCGTGGCCAGGCTCAAGCCGCCGCGCGTGGCATGGGTGATGGTGCCGGCGGGTCCGCCGACCGAGCAGGTCGTGACGGACCTCGCCCGCCGCCTGGATCCCGGTGACACGCTCATCGACGGCGGCAACTCCTACTTCAAGGACGACGTGCGCCGGAGCCGGACGCTCCGCGAGCGACGGATCAACTTCGTGGACGTCGGCACGAGCGGCGGCGTCTGGGGGCTCGAGCGCGGGTACTGTCTGATGATCGGCGGCGACCGGGCGGTCGTGGCCCGCCTCGATCCGATCTTCCGGACGCTCGCGCCCGGGGTAGACACCGTCCCGCGCACGCCCGGGCGCGAGAGGTCCGGGTCCCCCGCGGAGCACGGCTACCTCTATTGCGGGCCGTCGGGTGCCGGCCACTTCGTCAAGATGGTCCACAACGGGATCGAGTACGGGCTGATGCAGGCGTACGCGGAGGGGCTCGACATCATGAAGAACGCGAACTCGAAGGACCTGCCGGAGGAGCTCAGGTACGACCTCGACCTCGCGGACATTGCCGAGCTGTGGCGTCGCGGCTCCGTCGTCAGCTCCTGGCTCCTGGACCTCACGGCGCAGGCGCTCGCCGAGAACCCGACCCTCTCCGCCTACACGGGCGTCGTCGCGGACTCCGGCGAGGGACGCTGGACGATCATGGCGGCACTCGAGGAGGCCGTGCCCTGCGACGTTCTCGCCGCCTCCCTCTCCGCGCGCTTCCGCTCGCGCCAGGAACACACCTTCGCGGAGAGGGTGCTCTCGGCGATGCGCCACAAGTTCGGCGGCCACGTCGAGCAGCCGACGGGCGGTTGAGAGCGGGTCCGGCGGAACGTGACCGAGCCGATCACGCTCCACGCGCACGTCGAGGGCTCGAGCGCCCCTGACGCGGCGGAGCTCGCCGTGCTCCTCGGCCAGCTCGCCGTCGCCGGGAAGATCGTCGCGCGTGAGCTCGCTGGCGCCGCGCTCGTCGGTCAGCTCGGGCCGACCGGCGCCACGAACGTCCAGGGCGAAGCCGTCAAGAAGCTGGACGCGTGGGCGAACGACGTGGTCGTGCGCGCGCTCGAGGCGACGGGGCTCGTGAGCGCGCTCGTCTCCGAGGAGTCGGACGAGCCGATTCGCCCCGCGGCGCGGGGTGCTCGCGGCGGATACGTCGTCTGCGTCGACCCCGTCGACGGGTCGTCGAACCTGGATGTCAACGGGATCGTCGGGACCATCTTCTCGACCCGGCGGAGCCGGGGGCCGGGGGACGACACGCGACAGCCGGGCACGGCGGCCTTACACGGCGCGTTACGTCGGCTCGCTCGTCGCCGACTTTCACCGCACACTGCTCGAAGGCGGGATCTATCTCTACCCGCCCGAGGCGAGCCGAGCGTCGGGGAAGCTCCGCCTCCACTACGAGGCGGCGCCCATGGCCTTCCTCGCCGAGCAGGCGGGCGGCCGCGCGAGCACCGGACACGAGAGATCATGACGATCGACGCGGCCACGCCGCACGCGCGGGTGCCGCTCGTCATCGGGAGTCCCGACGACGTGGCGATGGCGGAGGATTTCATCGGAGGACGGCAATGGCGACGGAGCGGGTGAGCGAGATCCTGAGCTGGTACGGCAGCGACAACCCCGGGACGCTGACGAACCTCGCGCGTCTTCTGAACCACGGCGCGCTCGCAGGCACCGGGCGCCTCGTGATCCTGCCGGTGGATCAGGGGTTCGAGCACGGGCCGGGACGGTCCTTCGCGATGAACCCGACCGCGTACGACCCGCGCTACCACTTCGGGCTCGCGATCGAGGCGGGGTGCAACGCCTACGCGGCGCCGCTCGGTTTCCTCGAGGCGGGGGCGCGCGAGTTCGCGGGCCGGGTGCCGTTGATCCTGAAGCTCAACAACCACGACGTGCTCCTCGAGGAGCGCGACCCGGCGCAGGCCCTCACGGGCAGCGTCGGCGACGCCGTGCGCCTCGGCTGCGTCGGAATCGGCTTCACGATCTATCCCGGGTCCGAGCATCGGCTGACGATGTACGGCCAGCTTCGCGCCCTCGCCGAGGAGGCGAAGGCGCACGGTCTCGCCGTGGTCGTGTGGTCGTACCCGCGCGGCTCGGGGCTCTCCAAGGAAGGCGAGACGGCGATCGACGTCACGGCGTACGCCGCCCACATCGCCGCCCAGCTCGGCGCCCACGTCATCAAGGTAAAACTGCCCTCGGCGCACGTCGAACAGGCCGCGGCGAAGAAGGTCTACGACAAGGAGGGGGTCCCCCTCGGGACGCTCGCCGAACGCGTGCGCCATGTCGTCCAGGCCGCCTTCGACGGGCGGCGGATCGTGATCTTCTCGGGAGGGGCGGCCGACACGGACGAGGCGGTCTTCGAGCAGGTCAGGGCGATCCGCGACGGCGGGGGCTTCGGCTCGATCATCGGGCGCAACTCGTTCCAGCGGCGGAAGCCCGACGCCCTGCGGTTCCTCAAGACGGTCATGGACATCTACGCCGGGGCCAAGAAGTAGTGATCCTCGCCGGCGACGTCGGCGGGACCAAGACGGCGCTCGCCCTGTTCGACCGTCGGGACGGTGCCCTCGTGCTGGCGCGCGCGGCGGAGCTCTCGAGCCATGAGTTCCCGACGTTCGAGGACGCGGTCGCGCGCTTCATCGCCGACGGCCCGAGGCCGACGATCGACGCCGCCTGCTTCGGTGTCGCCGGGCGCGTCGCCAGCGGACGGAGCGTCGCGACCAATCTCCCCTGGCGCCTCGACGAGGCGACGCTCCGCACGAGCATTCCCGCGCCGCGGGTCCGGCTGCTCAACGACCTCGAGGCGACGGGCTACGGCGTGCTCACGTTGCCACCGACGGCGCTCGCGCCGCTCCAGCCCGGCACCCCGCGGCGGGGCAACATGGCGCTGCTCGCCGCGGGCACGGGGCTGGGCGAGGCGCTCCTCATCTGGGACGGCGAGCGCCATCTCGTGGTCGCCTCCGAGGGCGGGCACGCCGACTTCGCGCCGCGCACCGACCTCGAGCTGGAGCTGCTCCGCTTCCTCCGGAAGGAGCACGGCCGGGTGAGCTGGGAGCGCGTGCTCTCCGGACCGGGTCTCTTCAACATCTATCGGTTTCTCCGCGACACCGGCGACGTGCCGGAACCGTCGTGGCTCGGCGACCGGATCGCGCACGGCGACCCGAGCGCCGTCGTGTCCGAGGTCGGGCTGGCCGGTGCCCATCCGCTCTGCGTCCAGGCGCTCGACCTCTTCAGTGCGGTCTACGGCGCGGAGGCGGGCAACCTCGCCCTCAAGGCCCTGGCGGTGGGCGGCGTCTACCTCGGTGGCGGGATCGCGCCGAAGCTCAGCGCGAAGCTCGCCGACGGGGCGTTCGCGACCGCGTTCTGCGACAAGGGACGGTTCGCGGACTTGATGGCGTCGATCCCGGTATGGCTTGTGCTCGAGCCGCGCGCGGCGCTCCTCGGCGCCGCCCACGTCGCCGCGACGCTCTTGGCCGAGGGCACCGAACGCACAATCCGAGTCGGAGGCAATCAATGATGGATCGCTACGACCTGCTCGTCATCGGTGGCGGCGCGGCCGGCATCAACGCCCTCAAGCAGGGCGTGAAGCTTGGCGTCCGCGTCGCGCTCGTGGATTCGGGGCCGCTCGGAGGTACCTGCATCAACCGTGGGTGAATCCCCAAAAAGACCTTGGTAAGGTCTGGGCGGATTCACCGGCTGGTCAAGGAGGCGGGGGCCTTCGGCACACGGACGGGTCCGGACGTCGCGCTCGACTGGGACACGATCGTCCGGCGCCAGCACGCGATCGTCCGCGAGCTCCAGCCGCCCGCCGCGGCCTTCGAGAAGTCGGGGGCAAAAATCTACCTCGGCGAGGCGCGCTTCGTCAACGCGCACACGGTCCAGGCCGACGGCCGGCAGATCCAGGGCGACAAGATCGTCATCGCGGCGGGCTCCGAGCCGGTCGTGCCGCCGGTTCCGGGATGCGGGCTCGCGATCACCTCAGACGATCTCCTGTTCCTGCCGCAGTTCCCCCAGAGCCTCGTGCTCGTCGGCGGCGGCGTGATCGGCCTCGAGATGGCGGGAGCGTTCAGCGACCTCGGCTCCACCGTCACCGTGATCGCCCGCGATCCCGAGGTTCTCCCGACGCTCGACGGTGACGTCGCGGCGTATATCAGGAAAACGCTCGAGGGCCGCGGGGTGACGTTTCACCTCGGCGCGACCCTCGAGCGGCTCTCGGGCGCCCGGGGTGCGATCACCGCTCACATCACGAGCGGCGGCGCGCCGCTCGCCGTCACGGCGCAGCAGGTCTGCCTGGCGATCGGACGCCGCTACACTCCGCGACGCACCGGGACCGATGCGATCGGGCTGGAGCACGGCGGGCTGGGGCTCAGGGTCGACGCGTACCTCCGGACGACGCTGCCCCACGTCTACGCCGCGGGCGACGCGGCGGGCAACGTGCAGCTCACACCCACCGCCGCCTACGAGGGGAAGACCGCGGCGCTCAACGCGCTCCGCGGCAACGTAGAGACCGTGGAGTACACGGTCGTCCCGCAGACGATCTTCACGACGCCTGAAGTCGCGCGCGTCGGGCTCACGCAGGCCGAGGCCACGCGCCGCGGCGTCAAGTGTCACGTCGCCCGGCACGACCTCACGGGCGCGTCGAACGGGCGCGTGACGGGCGAGGACGGCGGCTACCTCAAGCTCGTCTTCGACGGCGCGACCGAGAAGGTCCTGGGCGTCCAGATGGTGTCCTGGGCGGCGGCGGAGCTGATCCAGCTCGCCGCCCTCGCCATTCGCACCGGCGCCAACGCCGGCCTCCTGTCGAGCCAGCTCGCGATCCACCCGAGCCACGGCGAGCGGTTGATCAAATTCTTCGGGCACGATCACCACGAGGTCTGCGCGCCCGAGTAGCGCCGAACGGTGTGAGGAGTGACCAAGGAGGAGCTGAGGCTCAAGGAGGCCCGGGAGCGGAGCGCTCACTGGAAGCGCTGGGGGCCCTACCTCGCCGAGCGGCAGTGGGGCACGGTGCGCGAGGACTACAGCCCCCACGGCACCGCCTGGGATTTCTTCCCCCACGACCACGCCCGGTCGCGCGCCTACCGCTGGGGTGAGGACGGCCTGGGCGGGATCACCGACAACCACGGGCGCCTCTGCTTCGCCCTGGCCCTCTGGAACGGCCATGATCCCATTCTCAAGGAGCGGCTGTTCGGGCTGACCGGCCCCGAGGGCAACCACGGCGAGGACGTGAAGGAGTACTACTTCTATCTCGACTCGACACCGACGCACTCCTACATGAAGTTCCTCTACAAGTACCCGCAGGCGGCGTTCCCGTACGGGACCCTGATCGAGGAAAACGGAGGGCGGGACCGGCAGGCGCCCGAGTTCGAGCTGATCGACACGGGCGTCTTCGACGGCGACCGTTACTTCGACGTGCTGGTCGAGTACGCGAAGGCGGCGCCCGACGACCTCCTGATCCGGGTCACCGCGGTGAACCGCGGCCCCGGGGAGGCGGCGCTCCACCTGCTGCCGACCCTCTGGTATCGGAACACGTGGTCGTGGAACCCGGTGGGCCCCGAGCGACCGGTGCTGCGTCAGGGGGTGGCCACGGCCGGCCACGTCGTGATCGAGGGCGAGCACCCCTCGCTCGGGGCGCGCTGGCTCTACTGCGAGGGCGCACCCGAGCTGCGCTTCACCGAGAACGAGACCAATACAGAGCGCCTGTGGCGGGCGCCGAATCGGGCGCGCTACGTGAAGGACGGCATCGGCCGCTCCGTGGTCGCGGGGGAGCGGGACGCCGTCAACCCGGCCGCGGTCGGCACGAAGGCGGCCGCGTATCATCGCTGGACGCTCGCGCCCGGCGAGAGCCGGACAACACGCTTGCGGCTCGCGAACACGCCGATTCCGGGCGACCCGTTCGGGCGGGAGTTCGACAGCACGTGTACCCGGCGCCTGGCCGAGGCGGACGAGTTCTACGCGACCGTGATCCCCAAGGCCCTGTCGGACGACGCCAAGAGCGTCATGCGACAGGCCTTCGCCGGGCTGCTCTGGTCCAAGCAGTTCTACCACTACGACGTCCGGCGCTGGCTCGAGGGCGACCCGGGGTCGCCGCCGCCCCCGCCCGAGCGGTGGCAAGGGCGGAACCGCGAGTGGCTCCACCTCTACAACGAGGACGTCGTCTCGATGCCGGACAAGTGGGAGTACCCGTGGTACGCGGCGTGGGATCTCGCGTTCCACATGATTCCGCTCGCGCTGATCGACCCCGACTTCGCCAAGGCGCAACTCGTCCTGTTCCTGCGCGAGTGGTACATGCATCCGAACGGGCAGCTTCCGGCGTACGAGTGGGCGCTCGGTGACGTGAACCCGCCGGTACACGCGTGGGCGGCCCTGCGCGTGTACCGGATCGAGCGACGGCTCCGGGGCAAGGGGGATCGGACGTTCCTGGTGCGGGTGTTCCACAAGCTCCTGCTGAACTTCACGTGGTGGGTGAACCGCGAGGACGCCGAGGGGAAGAACGTCTTCCAGGGCGGGTTTCTCGGGCTCGACAACATCGGGGTGTTCGACCGGTCGGCGCCGCTGCCGACGGGGGGCCACATCGAGCAGTCCGACGGCACCTCGTGGATGGGGATGTACTGTCTGAACATGCTGGCGATCGCGCTCGAGCTGGCGAAGGAGGACCCGGCGTACGAGGACGTGGCCTCGAAGTTCTTCGAGCACTTCGTCTACATCGCTCACGCCATGAACACCCTCGACCTCTGGGACGAGGTCGACGGCTTCTATTACGACGTGCTCCGCACCGACGGCGCGGCCTGCCGGCTCAAGGTGCGCTCGATGGTCGGGCTCATCCCGCTCTTCGCGGTGGAGACGCTCGAGCCCGAGGTCGTGGAGAGGCTCCACGGCTTCAAGCGCCGGATGCAGTGGTTCATCGACAATCATCCGGAGTTCCGCGAGCACGTCGAGACGGCGACGAAGCCGGGCGTGGGGCCGCGGCGTCTGCTCGCGATCGTGCCGCGTGAGCGGCTGCCGCGCGTGCTTGGCTATATGCTGGACGAGGCCGAGTTCTTCTCGCCCCACGGGATCCGCGCCGTCTCACGCTTCCACAAGGACCACCCGTACGTGCTCAGCCTGAACGGGACGGAGCACCGGGTCGACTACGAGCCCGCCGAGTCCACGGGCGGGCTCTTCGGCGGCAACTCGAACTGGCGGGGGCCGGTCTGGTTCCCGGTGAACTATCTCCTGATCGAGTCGCTCCAGCGCTGCCACCATTTCTACGGCGACGGCATGAAGGTCCCCTGCCCGACGGGCTCCGGCCGGATGCTCAACCTCTGGGAGGTGGCCGCCGAGCTCTCGCGACGGCTCGCGCGGATCTTCCTCCGGGGCAGGGACGGTCGGCGCCCTGTCTACGGCGGGACGGAGAAGTTCCAGCGCGACCCCCACTGGCGCGACCTGATCCTCTTCCACGAGTACTTCCACGGCGACACCGGCGCCGGCATCGGCGCGAGCCACCAGACGGGCTGGACCGGCCTCGTCGCCAAGCTTCTCCAGCAGAGCGGGGAGTAGCGTTACACTCCTCTCACGCCCGCTGCGTCGCCCTCTTGGCGACGGGTGAAGCCTCGGCGCTGGGGCCAGCGCCGGAAGTCGGGGAAGGTGGCCCCCGAGCCATCGCCGCGGATAGCCGCCGGAGTAACGTCCGGCCGGCGGGCTCGCCTCAGGCGCGGCCTTCCAGCGCCCGCTGGAGCTGGTCCAGATGGTTGTCGTCGTGCCACGCCATGACGGCCACCCAATCGCCGATCGTCATCCGGCCGCGCACGGCGTGAAGCCCGCCCCGCTGCCAGTCGGACGGGCCGAGATTCCGTAGGAAGGCTAACGCCTCCTCTCGCCGCTTGCGGAACGCCTCGAGCGCGCGCTCGGCGTCGCACCGGAGGTACTGGCGCTCCTCGGCCCAGCGATCGGCGAGGTCGGGGGCCGGGGCGAGCAGCTTCGGCTCGTCCATGGAGAGGATCGTCTGGAAACGACCCATGAAGACTTCCTCGGTGTCCCGGAGATGGCAGACGACCTCCTTGGCCGCCCAGTTCTTCGGGTCGGGCCGGCGTGACAGCGCGGCCTCCCTCTGGCCCTTGATCGCGGCGGCGAGGTCGGTGGCCGTTCGCTCCATCCGTTCCAGGTTCGCTTCGGGCGGGAGCTTCAGGCGCTCCTCGATCGTCACCATGACGGTTCTCCTCTCGGGCACGAGCTGGTAGAAGAGGCTCGACTCGCGCTTGTAGAAGCCCTCCGTGTGGAACGAGTCCTTCAGGCGGAGCCCCGTGTAGTCGACGTGATGCCCGACCTCGTGGAGCAGGGTCCGGAGGAAGGTGCGGAACGCGACCACGCGCTTCTGCTTGGCCGTCCGCATCCAGAGCTGGATCTTCGGCGGCTTGCCGCGCTCGTTGGTATAGAGGCCGTGGAGCTCGCCCCAGCGCGCGTGGGGTCGGGCCGCCAGCACGGTGACCTCGACCGGCGGCAACCCCATGGCGTCGGTGAGCCCGCGAATCAGCGCCCGGCTCGCCGCCTGGGTCGCCGCGCGGTCTTCCGCCTTCAACGCCGTCTCCAACGCCGCGACGCGTGGGTGGAGGTCGGCCGGCCGCTCCAGGCGGACCTCGGTGAGCGCGTCGCTCTTCCGGTAGATCGCCTGCTGCGCGCGCGTGAGCCGGGCGTAGTACGCGAACACCACCGCGCTTACGTGCCCGAAAAGCGAGGCTTGCGCTTCTCGAGGAACGCCTTCGCGCCCTCGACGCGGTCCTCGGTGGTGCGGAGGAGTGTCGCCAGGTCGTTCTCGAGGCGGAGCCCGTCGGCGAGCGGCAGCTCGAGCCCCTTGACGACCGCCTCCTTGGCGTAGCGGAGCGCCACCGGCGCCTTGTCGGCGAGCGCGCGCGCGAGCTCCCGCGCCGCCGGGAGCACGCCCGCCGCGGGCACGACCCGCTCGACGAGCCCGAGGGAGAGCGCCTCGCGCGCGTCGATGCGCGCGCCGGTCAGGATCATCTCGAGCGCCTTGCCGCGGCCGATCAGGCGCGGGAGCCGCTGCGTGCCGCCTCCGCCGGGGATGATCGCGAGGTTGATCTCGGTCAAGCCGAGCTGCGCGTCCTCTGACGCGATCCGGAGATCGCACGCGAGCGCCAGCTCGAGCCCGCCGCCGAGCGCGTAGCCCCGGATCGCGGCGATGATCGGCTGGGGGCAGCGGTCCATCGCCGCGCGGAAGTCCACGCGTCGACGGCTCTCGCGGAAGCGGACGGGCGCCTCGCGCTCGACGAACTCGCGGATGTCGGCGCCCGCCGAAAAGGCGCGTTCGCCCGCGCCCGTGACGACCACGACGCGCACCGCGTCGCTCGTGGCCAGGTCGCCGAAGCAGCGCGTGAGCTCGCGGCGCATCGGCTCGTTCATCGCGTTATGGACCGCGGGCCGGTTGAGCGTGACGGTCGCGACGCCGTCGGCCACGTCGTAGAGGATCGTCGCGTCGGTCATCGGCGGGGGCCTCCCAACACGCGGCGCGCGTGGAGCGCGGCGATCTCGGCATCCGTGTAGCCGAGCTCACTCAGGATCGCGTCGGTGTGCTGGCCGAGCGTCGGTGGTGGACCCGGATCTCGCGTCGGCGTCTCGGCGAAGACGAGCGGCTGGCCCATCAGGCGGAGGCGGCCGACCTCGGGATGGTCGTACTCGTGGACCAGGCCGTGATGGCGCACCGCCGGGTCCTCGAAGAAGTCGAGCAGCGGCTGCACGGGCGCCGCCGGAATGTCGTGGGCGGCCAGGACGTCGAGCCACTCGGCGCGGGATTGCTCGCGGAACCGCGCCTCGAGGATCGGCAGGAGATCCGCGTTGTTCTGGATGCGCAGGAGCCAGGAGCCGAAGCGCGGATCGTCGGCGAGGTGCTCGAGGCCGAGCGCCTTGCAGAGCTTGACCCAGAAGGACTGGTTGCCGACCGCGAGGAAGAACCATTGGCCGTCGCCCGCCTGGTAGAGGCGATAGGTCGGGTTGTCGCGGACCAGCGAGGGCTTGCTCGGGTAGTCGACGGCGACCCCCGACTGGAGCGCCAGCACGCCCCTCAGGAGTGAGGTCTCGACGCGCTGGCCCCGCCCCGTGCGCTCGCGCGCGAAGAGGGCCGCGAGGATGGCCTGGGTCGCCAGCGCCGCCGTGTAGTAGTCGGTCGGCGCCGTGCGGAGGTACTGGGGCGGCCCGCCGAAGCCCTGGAGCGTCATGAGGCCGCCGAGCGCCTGGAAGATCGGATCGAAGCCCGGACGCTCGACGCCCGGGCCCGTGGAGCCGAACGCGGTGACCGAGCAGTAGACGAGGCGCGGGTTGAGCGCGGCGAGCCGCGTCCAGCCGACGCCGAGGCGCTCGGCGACGCCGGGCCGCATGTTCTCCATGACCACGTCGCCGCGCGCCGCGAGCCGCTCGACGACCTCACGACCCTCCGGGGTCTTGAGGTCCACGCTGATCGAGCGCTTGCCGCGGTTCCACCCGAAGAACCCCGGTAGCTCACGGAACGAGTCGCCCTCGGGCGACTCCACCTTGACGACGTCGGCGCCCAGATCGGCGAGCTGCATCGCGGCGTACGCGCCGGCGATGTAGCTCGTGAGATCGACGACACGGATCCCGTCGAGCGGCGGTGGTTGGGTGGCCACGGGGAGCGGCGCGGGGCTCCCGCGGCCTACGCGGCGACCCGCCGGACGATCAGCTCACGGTGATGGTCGGCGTCCCCGTACATCGCCTCGAGCGCCTTCGCACGCTTGAAGTAGAGGTGCAGGTCGTACTCCCACGTGAACCCGATGCCCCCGTGCACCTGAATCGCCTCGCCGCAGACGCGGCGCGCGGCGTCGCCCACGTACGCCTTGGCGACCGACGGTGCGAGCTCCGCGTCCTCGGCCTTCGCGTCGAGCGCCCACGCGGCGTAGTAGACGGCCGAGTGCGAGTTCTCGACCTCCAGGAGCATCTCGGCGCACTTGTGGCGGATCGCCTGGAAGGACCCGATCGGCTGCCCGAACTGCTCGCGCACCTTCGCGTAGCCGACGGCCATGTCGAGGCACCGCCGCGCGGCCCCGAGCATCTCCGCCGCCGCGCCGACCGCGCCGCGCCTGAGCAGGCTCGCCAGCAACGGTCCCGCCTGGCCGGGGGCGCCGAGGACGGCGTCGCCCGCCACGGGCGTCCCCTCCAGCGTGACGGTGACGAGACGGGTCGCCCCATCCATCACCTGCGCCGGTTCGAGCGTGAGCCCCGCGGCCCCCGGGTCCACGAGGAAGAGCGTGAGCCCGTCGGGCGTCCGCGCGGGCACCAGGAGCACGTCGGCGACATGGGCCCACGGGACGAACCGCTTCGTGCCCGAGAGCGTCCAGCCCGTCGCTCGCTTCTCCGCGCGGGCCTGGGTCGCCTCGGGGCGCCAGTCGAGATCGGCGTCGAGGAAGGCGAGCGTCGCCCGGGCGTCGCCGGTGGCGATCGCGGACAGCCAACGCTTTCGCTGCCCGTCGGTGCCCGACTCCTCGATCGCCCGGGCGGCGAGGACCGTCGGCAGGTACGGGCCGGGCACGGCGGCGCGCCCCATCTCCTCGAGGAGGATCGCGGTCTCGACCATGCCGAGCCCGCTTCCGCCGTGCGCCTCCGGGAGGGAGAGGCCGAGCCAGCCGAGCTCCCCCATCTCTTTCCACAGCGTCTCGCTCTCGCCCCGCGGGTCGTCCCAGAGCAGCCGCACGGTCGCGGGCGTCATGTGCTCGTCGAGGAAGGCGCGCGCCGAGTTTTTTAGTAATTGCTGGTCGGAGCTGAACGCGAAGTTCATGGCGTCACGCCTTCAGACGATCGGCGCGCACTTCCTTGGGCAGGCCGAGCACGCGTTCGCCGATGATGTTCTTCTGGATCTCGGAGGAGCCCGAGTAGATGGTCCCCGCGCGCGACCACAGGAACGCGGTCGCCCACGTGCCGGGCTCGCCCGAGGACGTGTCGATCTCCTCGAACTCCTCGCGCGCCGTCACGAGCTGGCCCCACGGCCCCAGGATCTCAAGCGCCAGCTCGTAGTAGCGCTTCTCGAACTCCGTGTACGAGAGCTTGGTGATCGACGACGCCGCGCCGGGGGACTCGCCGCGGTTCAGCGCGGAGAGCACGCGCAGCCCCGCGTAGCGCTGGACCTCGAGCTCGGCGTAGATCTTTCCCAGCTTGGCGCGGACGCGTGGGTCCTCGATGAGCGGCCGGCCGTCGCGCCGGAGCTCCTTCGCGGCGCGCACGAGCTGGTTGAAGGCGATCGCGTAGCGCGTGACGCGCCCGAGGGAGTTCGAGCCGCGCTCGAAGCCGAGCGTGGTCTGCGCGATCTCCCACCCCTGGTTCAGGCGACCGATGAGATCGCGCCGGTCGGCGCGGGCGTTGGTCATGAAGACCTCGGAGAAGAGCGAGGAGCCGGTGATCTGCCTGAGCGGGCGGACCTCGACGCCCGGCTGGCGCATGTTGAGGAGGAGGCACGAGATGCCCTTGTGCTTGGGCGCCTTCGGGTCGGTGCGGGCGAGGAGGATTCCCCAGTCGGCGATGGGCCCGCTCGAGGTCCAGATCTTCTGGCCGTTGACGACGAAGTGGTCGCCCTGGTCCTCGGCGCGCGTCTTGAGGCTCGCGAGGTCCGAGCCGGCATTGGGCTCGGAGTAGAGCTGACACCAGATCTCCTCGGCCGTGAGCATCTTCTTCAAGTAGCGCTGCTTCTGCCAGTCGGTGCCGTGAACGATGATCGTCGGCCCGATGAACCCGATCCCGAGTCCGTTGATGGCGGGCGGCGCGTCGACACGCGCCATCTCGTCCTGGACGATCGCCTGCTGCATCGGCGAGGCTCCCCAGCCGCCCAACTCGCGCGGCCACAGCATGCCGACGTAACCCGCCTCGTAGAGCTTCCGGTGCCACGCCTTGCGCTCGTCGAGCGTCTTGAGCTCGTGCGCGGGGACGTTGGCCCCGAGCCAGCGACGGACCTGGCTCCGGAACGCGAGGTCTTCGGGGGTGGGAGTCAGATCCACCGGGCGGCCTCCTCTCTCACAGACTCGCCTCGCCTGCGGCTCGCACGGCCAGATTCACAGACTCGCCTCGCCTGCGGCTGCGGCTCGCACGGCCACGAGATGGACGTTTCTAGCACGCGCGCGCGGGTGAATCAACGGGAGCCGTTCACGCCGGCGGGGGCAGGTGGTAGATCGCGGTATGTTGGACGTGGGCGACGGGACGGCGGCGGTCGCCGGCGACGATCACCAGGTCGAGCTCGACGAACTCGCGTCCCTTCTTTTCGAAGAGCGAGCGGACCCGGCCCCGCGTCGCGAGGGTCTCGCCGACGCGCGCGCCGCCCAGGTGACGCACCGCGCTCCCGACGTGGATCCACAGACCGAGCGTCACGTTACGGTCGAGGGCGCGGTTGGCCTGGTCGAGGAAGAAGCCCGGATGGACGAAGCCGCGCGCGCCGCGATAGAGCCCGAGCGCGTCCCCGACCTTCTCGAGATACTCGCCGGCGCGCGCATCGTCGTACGTGGCGACCGGAGTGCCGAGGGCGGCGAGGCCATCGAGGTGGGCGCGTGTCGCGGCGGGCCGCTCGGCGGGCACCGGCGCCGCCGGATAGAGCGCGAGGTTCACGGGTACCGGCGAGCCTGCCGGCACGGTCGCCGTCAGCGTGGCGCACTCGCCCGCCGCTGCCGTCGACGCGACGAGCGTGGCGGTCACGCGCCGCGCGTCATGCCCCACGACCGCCCCGGTGACGGTGACCTCTTCGCCGTCGAGCACGGGCTCCACGAACCTGACGGCGGCCGTGCCGCGCTCGAGCCAGGCCGCGCCGAACGCCGCGACGAGGGGATGGGTCAGGTAGGCGTAGACGATCATGCCCGGCACGAGCCCGCCGCGGAACCCGTACCGGCGCGCCACGACGTCGTCGTGGATCTGGTTCTCCGAGTTCTCCGGAGTGTTCCGCGCCTTGACGCGGTACTCGGGCAGCCTCACGGAAGCGTCGAGATCAGCTTCCGGTACTCCGCCTCGGTGAACGCCTTCATCGTTGTCGTGCGGACGTTTCCACCCGCGGCGAGCATGAGGATGAACTTTGCGGCCGTCTCGTCGCTCGGGGCCTCCATGACCGTGACGATGTCGTGGGCGCCCATCGTCAGATAGAACTGCTTCACCTCGCCGCCCATGTCCTTCAGCGTCTTCTTGGCGGCGTCGAGGCGCTTGGGGCTGTCCTTGATGTTCCGGATCCCCTGATCGCTGTAGTTGACGAGGGAGATGTAGGTCGGCATGGAGACCTCCTTCGTTCCGCGGTCGTGCCGGGTGGCCAAGTATATAATCAATGCCCGTTATGACGCGTGGCCTCCTGATCGCCCTCGTGGCGGTCGTCATCTTCGTCGTCGGCGTCCTTGCCTGGGCGGTGTCCGTCAACAATCAGCTCGTCGTGGCCGAGCAGAACGTCAACGAGAAGTGGGCGCAGGTGCAGAACGTCTACCAGCGCCGCGCCGACCTCGTCCCGAACCTCGTCGAGACCGTGAAGGGCTTCGCGGCTCAAGAGCGGACGGTCCTGGAGGAGGTGACGCGGGCGCGCGCGAGCGCCAGCTCCATCCAGCTCACGCCCCAGGCCCTCACCGATCCCAAGGCGCTCGAGCGGTTCCAAGCCGCCCAGAACCAGCTGTCGGGCGCCCTGAGTCGTCTCCTGGTGACTGTCGAGCGCTACCCCGACCTCAAGTCGAACGCGAACTTCCTCGCGCTCCAGACCCAGCTCGAGGGCACGGAGAACCGCATCACCGTGGAGCGGCGACGCTTCAACGAGGCGGTGCGCGACTACAACACACGCCTGCGCCTGTTCCCCGGCTCTGTGGTCGCGTCCAGGGCAGGCTACCAGCCCAAGGCCTTCTTCGAGGCCACGGGGGACGCAGCCACCGCGCCCAAGGTGAAGTTCTAGCCTGCTTCTTCCGGCACTCGTCGCCGTCGCCCTCGTCCTGCCCCCCGCTCCCGGCGCTCGCGTCAACGACTATGCGGGGGTCCTGGCGGTCGGCGAGCGTGGGCGGCTCGAGGCGAAGCTCGCCCACTACGAGCGCGCCACGGGTGCCCAGATGGCGATCGCGATCTTCCGCTCGCTCGAGGGCGAGAGCGTCGAGGATGTCGCCAACCGGCTCTTCCAGCAGTGGCGGCTCGGCAAGACGGGGCTCGACAACGGCGTCCTCCTCGTGGTCTTCGTCCAGGATCGGAAGCTGCGCTTCGAGATCGGTTACGGGCTCGAGGCGGTCGTGCCCGACGCAGCGGCCGGCCAGATCATCCGCCAGATCATCGCGCCGAGCTTCAGAGACCGGCGCTACGCCGCCGGGCTCGAGGCCGCGGCGGACGCAGTCTACGCGCGAATCGCGTCGGGCGGGTCGGCGCCGGGTGAGCCACGGCGTCGGGTCGAGGGCGCTCGGCGTGGGCAAGGCGAGAGCGAACAGGCCGCCGATCTCTACGCGCTCCTCTTCCTCGGGCTCGCGGCGCTCACGATCGGCGGGATCGCCCTCCAGGCCGCGCGTCAGCGTGGCAGCTACTCCGCCGGGCGCGGCGGCCGGTGGTACTCTTCGGGTCCGGTCTTTTGGGGCGGCGGGGGCGGCTGGGGCGGGGGCGGCGGCGGTTTCTCGGGTGGTGGGGGCGAGTCGGGTGGCGGTGGCGCAAGCGGGGGCTGGTAGGGCCATGGCAAAGCGCCCCAGGTGGACGCGGCGGTTCCTCGGCGAGCCGGACTTCGACGCGATCAGCGACGCGATCAAGGCCGCCGAGACGCGGACATCGGCCGAGATCCGGGTGCATCTGGAGCGCCGGCTGCCGCGCCGCTTCTTTGGCAAGCCCGTGGACGCCCTCGCGCGGGCGCGGACGCTCTTCACGAAGCTCGGCATGCACGAGACGGCCGAGCGGCACGGCGTGCTCCTCTACCTCGCCATCGACGATCGGAAGCTCGCCGTCGTGGGCGACGTGGGAATCCACGGGCGCGTCGGTGACCGCCACTGGCACCGCGTGCGCGACGGGATGATCGAGCGGCTCTGCGCGGGGGCGCCACGGGAGGCGCTCATCGGCGGGATCGAGGAGATCGGGCGGGCGCTCGCCACGCATTATCCGCGCCGGCCGGGCGACTCGAACGAGCTTGGCGACGAGGTGAGCGTGTCGTGAGGGTGGTCGTGCGAGCTGAGCGGCGGCCGCGGAGGCGCGGCGAGGCGCGCCGCGAGGCGAGTCTGTGACGTGGTCGTGCGAGCTGAGCGGCGGCCGCGGAGGCGCGGCGAGGCGCGCCGCGAGGCGAGTCTGTGACGTGGTCGTGCGAGCTGAGCAGCGGCCGTGGAGGCTCGGCGAGACGCGCCGCGAGGCGAGTCTGTGAAGTTGTATGCTCGGGCCATGCGCCGTGCGATCGTCGGACTGCTCGTCCTGCTGGCGCTCCTCGTGGTGGCCGACGCCCAGATGGCACCCGCGCTGGGCCAGATGCCGCTCGAGATCAGGAAACCGGAGAGCCCGCCCGAGTCCAAGCTCGGGCGCCCGGTCGTCTCACCGGCGCCTCAGTCGGAGGACGCCGTCCGTGAAGCCGAGCGCGGCGTCGCCGACCTCGAGCGCTCTGCACGCGACCGCAGGGCGCTCCGCGAGAAGACTCCGCAGTTCCCGCGACGTCCGGACCTCGGGTACGACGTCCAGAGCTCCATTCAGCAGAGGAACCTCAGGCGGGCGCTCCCGCGCTGATCGGCTGACCCAGCAGGAACTCCTGGGCGGCGGCCAGGCCGGCGCCGAGCCGCACGGGCACGCCGAAGTCCTTCAGCGCCATCTCGACTCCCGCGAGCCCGCCGAGCAGGTCGAGGTCGTTGAGGCTCCCGAGATGGCCGATGCGGAACACCTTGCCACGGACCGCGCCCAGCCCGACGCCGAGGGACAGGTCGAGCCGTCGATGGGCGTGGCGGACGAACTCGTCGGAGTCGAAGCCCGGTGGCATCACGACCGCGGTGAGCGTGTGCGAGTATTCGGCGGGATTCCGGCAGAGGATCGCGAGCCCGAGCGCGCGCACCGCGCGCCGGCACGCCTCGGCGAGCCGCGCGTGGCGGGCGAAGACGTTGTGTAGCCCCTCTTCGTCGAGCATCCGGAGCGCCTCCTCGAGACCGAAGAGGAGCAGCGTCGCGGGGGTGTAGGGGAATTCGCCGCGACGGTTCCGCTCGAGGACGGGACGCCAGTCCCAGTACGCGCGCGGGCAGCGCGCCTTGTCGCTCGCCCCGAGGGCCTTTTCGCTGATCGCGAGGATCGCCATCCCCGGCGGCAGCATGAGCCCCTTCTGGGGTCCGGTGAGCGCGACGTCCACTCCCCAGTCGTCGAACCGAAAGTCGATCGACGCCAGCGACGACACGGTGTCTACGAGGAGGAGCGCCGGGTGCTGGGCGCGGTCGAGCGCGGTGCGCAGCGCGGCGACGTTCGAGGTGACGCCGGTGGAGGTCTCGTTGTGGACGACGAGCAGGGCTTTGAGCTGGTGAGCCGCGTCCGCGCGGAGCCGCCGCTCGAGCTCTTCCGCGGGCGCTCCGTCGCCGTAGGGGACCTCGACGCGCTCGCACTCGACGCCGTACGCCTCGGCCGTCCGCGCGAAGCCCGTCGAGAAGTGACCGTTCACGCACGCGAGCACGCGGTCGCCGGGCGACAGCGTGTTCACGATCGCCGCCTCCCACGCGCCGGTGCCCGAGCCCGGGTAGAGGACGATGTGGCCCGTCCGCGTCTGGAAGACTCGCTTGAGCCCGTCGAGGCAGGCCCCGACGAGCGCCGCGAACCTGGGGCCGCGGTGGTCGATGATCGGCTGCGACATGGCCCGCACGATCCGCTCGGGCACCAGGGTCGGGCCCGGGATCTGCAGAAAGGGCCGTCCCGGCATGGCCCGAGTCTAGCATGCTAGAGTGACCATTCATGACGCGTGACGACATCCCGACGCCGGCCCTGCTGCTCGATCTCGACCGTTTCGAGCGAAACCTCCGCCGGATGGCGGAACACGTCGTGCGCCACGGCAAACACCTCCGCCCCCACGCGAAGACCCACAAGTGTCCCGAGATCGCGCGCCGCCAGATCGCTTCGGGCGCACGCGGCGTGGCGTGCGCGAAGGTCGGCGAGGCAGAGGTGCTGGCGCGCGCCGGGATCCGCGGCCTCCTGATCACGACCGAGATCGTGGTGCCGGCGGCCATCCGCCGCCTCATGCACCTGGTCTCCGAGGCGCCGGACACGCTGATCGTCGTGGACCACCCTGACAACGTCGCCGCCCTCGGACGCGAGGCCGCGGCGGACGGCGTCGTCGTCGACGTGCTCGTGGACGTGGACGTGGGGAACCGCCGGACGGGTGTGGCGCCGGGCGAGCCCGCCCTCGCGCTGGCCCGGGCGGTGGCCGCGCAACGCGCGCTCCGGCTCCGTGGGCTCCAGGGCTACGCGGGGCACTGCGCCCACGTCGTCGGCTGGAAGGCGCGTCGCGAGGCGTCGCTCGACGCGCTCCGGCCCCTCATGGAGACGCGCGCGCTCCTCGAGCGCCACGGCCTGCCCGTCGAGATCGTCGCGGGGGGCTCGACGGGCACGTGGGACATTGACGTCGAGCAGCCGGGGCTCACCGAGCTCCAGGCGGGCTCGTACTGCGTGATGGACCTCGACTATCGCCGGATCGGCGGACGCGGCGGCGAGCTCCTCACCGACTTCGAGATGGCGCTCACCGTAGTGGCGACCGTCGTCAGCGTGCCGACGCGCGACCGCGCGATGGTGGACGCCGGCCTCAAGGCGTTCTCGACCGACAAGCCGTTCCCGCCCGAGCCCGTCGAGCGTGCCGGGTTCACGTACGCCTTCGCCGGCGACGAGCACGGCAGGCTCACGCTCATCGACCCCGCGCGCGCCCCGCGTCTGGGCGAGCGCATCGAGTTCTTCCCGCCACACTGCGATCCGACGATCAATCTCTACGACCGCATCTACGTCGTCCGCGGCTCGACGGTCGAGGCGGTCTGGGAGATCGCGGCGCGCGGGCGGTCGGACTAGGGGAGGATCGAGAGGAGCTCGGGGAGCGCGTCCAGCCTGAAGTCTGCCTCGGAGAAGTCCTCGTGGCGCGTGGCCCCACAGGGAATCGCCGCGCACGCCATGCGTGCGGCCGTCGCCGCGAGAAGCCCGTTCCGCGAGTCCTCGACGACCAGGCAGGCGCGCGGCGGCAGGCCGAGCCTCCGCGCGGTCTCGACGAAGACGTCGGGCGCCGGCTTGCCGCGCCCCACGTCGAGACCCGAGACGAGGGCCTCGAACAACGACGCGATGCCGAGCGCCTCCACGGTCGCGCGGATGACGACCGGCGCCGAGGACGACGCGACCGCGAGCCGGTAGCCCCGACCGTGGAGCGCGCGCGGGACGTCGGGAACGCCGGGCATGGGCACCGTGCCCTTTCGCGTGAGCTCCACGAGAAGCTCCGTCCGCCGGCGGGTGAGCTCGAGCGGTTCCGGGGCGAGGCCGTAACGGGCCCGGAGGATCCCGAAGACCTCGGGATCGGTAAAGCCGAAGAACTCCGCGTTCTCGCGATCGGTGTAGGCGACGCCGTACGGTGTGAGCACCCGGCGCATCGCGTCCAGGTGCATCGGCTCGGAGTCCACGAGGACACCGTCCATGTCGAAGATGACCGCTGTGAACCGCCGCGGGGGTGGCGGTAGGGTCGTCACGCGGCGGGGCGGGGGACGATCAGGGCGCGCCGGGTCACCAGAGCCGCCAGAAGGCGTCCGAGACCGCGGCCGCGCTCGGCGCGGCGAAGAGCTCCGCGCGGATCCGCGCGGCGAAGGGCAGGCCGTTCGCGTACCACGCGAGATGCTTTTTCAGCTGGACGAGCGCGGTCCGAGGGTCGAGGTGAGCCTCGATCAGCGCCGAGTGGCGGCGAATGATCTGCGCCTGCTCCGCGCGGGACACCGCGCGACCGGTGAAGATCCAGGGGGCGCCGAGGGCGCCGCGACCGATCATCACCGCGGCGCAGCCGGTCGCACGGATCATGGCGCGCGCGTCGTCGTGGCTCCTCACGTCGCCATTCCCGGTGACGGAGATCCTCACCGCGTCGACGACCGCCCCGATGATCGCCCAGGGGGCGAGACCGGAGAACTGCTGCGAGCGCGTGCGCGGGTGGACGGTGATCGCGTCGACGCCCTCGCTCTCGGCGAGCTGCGCGATCTCGACGGCGTTCACCGTCCGGCCGTCCCAGCCGCCGCGGATCTTGATCGTGACCGGAACGCCGACCGCCTTCCGCAGCGCGCGGAGGATCAGCGCGGCGGCGAGCGGATCGCGCATGAGGGCCGCGCCCTGGCCCTTGGCGACGATCTTCGCGACAGGACAGCCCATGTTCAGGTCGATCCGGTCGGCACCCGCGGCCTCGAGCCGACGCGCCGCCTCGGCCAGGACGTCCGGGTCAGAGCCCAGGAGCTGCATCGCGATCGGATGCTCCTCAGGCAGGAAGCGCGCGAGCGCAACGGTGTGGCCGTTGCCCTGGACGAGCGCGCGCGCGTCGATCTCCTCGCTCGTCAGGAGCCCGGCGCCACACTCGCGCGCGACCAGTCTGAACGGCGCGTTGGTCACGGCCGCCATCGGCGCGAGGCGGAGATCCAGCGTGGTGACGCCGCTGTGGCTCCCGCTCATCATCGCGAGTCTATCACCGAGCAGTGTCGCCGCCTTGATACGCCTTGCCGGGACGAGGCCACGGCGGTAGGCTGACCCGGAGATGACGCTCGAGGGCCTCTCTTGGATCGTGATCGCGAACGGGCTGGTCCAGCTGGCCGGCCTCCTCGCGATCATCGTCATGACGGTCCAGGCTCACCGGGAACATCGCGAGATCATGCGCTTGAGCCGTGGTGTCGCGGGCCTTGTGTACCAGGAGAACGAGAAGATCCGCGCCCGCCTCGACGAGCTGTTCGGTTCCGGATCCCGATAGTTCATTCGAGCGCGGGCTTTGCCCGCGCAACCCTTCCTGGGGGAGGCATCGGAGGGGGCCGTCGAGGCCCCCTCCGATGGATCACAGGGTCCGCTTGTAGAGGCGCCCGCCCTTCATGATGACCTTGAGGTTGTCCTGGGTCTGGAAGACGCGCAGGTTCCGGAGCGGGTCGCCCGTGACGACGACGAGGTCGGCGTACTTTCCCGCCTCGACGGTGCCGATCCGGTCGGACATCCGGAAGAGCTCGGCGTTGACCCGCGTCGCGGAGAGGAGCACCTCCATCGGCGTCATCACCTGGGCCTTCAGCTCGAACTCGACCGCGCGCTGGACCATCATGTCGCCCAGGAGGTCGGAACCCGAGCCGATCTTGCAGCCCGCGCGGTACGCGTACGTGAGCCCCTGCACCGACTGCTCGCGCGCCAGGTTGATCTTGTGGATCTGGTGGTCGCCGATCCCGTAGCGCTTCCCCTCGCGGTAGATCGCCTCGTAGGTGACCATCGTCGGCACGAGGAAGGCGCCGGCGTCCCTGATCGCCTTCGCCGCGGCCTCGCGGATCAGGTTGCCGTGCTCGATCGAGCGCACGCCCGCGGCCACCGCGTTGCGCACGGCTCCGTCCGAGTAGGCGTGCGCCAGGACGTACTTCCCGACCGCCTGGGCTTCCTCGACCGCGGCCCGCATCTCGGCGACCGTGAACTGCGTCGTGTCGAGCTCGTCGGACGGGGACATGGCGCCGCCGGACGCCATGATCTTGATCTGGTTCACGTCGCGCCGGATCTGCTCGCGGGCGGCCTTCCGGACCTCCGCCTCGCCGTCGGCGATCGAGCCGATCATGCCGATGCAGCAGTCGATCGGTGGGATCCACTCGGCCCGCCGGCGCTTGTCGCCGTGGCCGCCGGTCTGGGAGATGTAGTGGCCCGAGACGAGCAGCCGCGGCCCGGGGTAGAGGCCGTCCTCGATCGCCTCGCGAAACCCATAATCGGCGCCGCCCGCATCTCGAACCGTCGTGAATCCTTGCATGAGACATTCTTCGGCCCGTCGTAGTGCTTTGGCTGCCAAAAGGCTCGGCGGGAGATACCGGTGCTGGTCGGTGATGTTGCCCTCGACGGCGCAGATGTGGACGTGGGCGTCGGTGAGCCCGGGCAGGAGCGTCGCGCCCTTCAGGTCGAGCGTCGTGACCGGCCCGGGCAGCGGGCCGACCCGTCCGTTGGGGAGGACCTCTTTGATGCGGTCGTCCTCGACAACGACGGCGGCGCCCCCCAGCGGGTCTGTCCCGGTGCAATCGATCAGGAACGCGTTGGTGAGGACGGTGAGGCTCACTGCGCCACCACCTTCGCGTCGTACATCCACACCTTCTCGTCGGCGCGCGGCGACCACTCGACGCGGCCCGCGACGCCGTAGAGGTCGTGCTGCTGCCAGAGAAACACCCAGGGCGCTTCGTCGTGGACCAGCCGCTGCAGTTCCGCGTACGCTTCCGCGCGCGCCTTCGGATCGAGCAGGGTCGAGGCGCGAGAGATTTTCTCGCTGAGCATCGCGTTGTTGCCGTACGACGCGTAGGTCTGATCGGCCAGGAAGAGCGGCTGCATCGTGCCCTGGCCGTGGAGCGCCGGGCCCCAGCCGAGGAAGAACATGTCCCCGGTGTTGCGGTTCTTGATCTTGTCGAGATGGGTGCCCCACTCGTTGACGACGACGTTGACCTTGATCCCGAGCCGCTGGAACTGGGCCGCGATGGCGAGCGAGACGTCCTTGTCGAGCGGGTAGCGCCCCGAGGGTGTGTCGAGCGTGAGCTCGAGCTTCGCCGGGTCCTGACCCACCTCTTTGAGGAGGGCGAGGGCGCGCGCCTGGTCGTGCTTGTAGCACTCGACGGGCGCGTAGTCGACGTTCGCGGGCGCCATCGGGCCGCACATGCGTGTCGCTCGGCCCTTGAGCACCTGCTTGATCAGCTCGTCCACGTCCACTGCATGGTTCATCGCCCGCCGCACGCGTACGTCCTGCATCGGCCCGGGCTTGAGGTTCACCAGCGCGAGGTAGTTGATGCGGGAGGACACCGTGGAGCGCAGCCGCGCTCGGCCGCTCCGCTCGACCGCCTCGACGGCGTGGGGCGGGACGTCCTTCATGATGTCGATCTCGCCCGAGAGCAGGGCGGCCATCCGCGCGCTGAACTCGGGGATGAACCGGAACGTGACGCGGCTCACGTCTGCCGGCCCCTGCCAGTAGTCCGGGTTGCGCTCGAGCACCAGGCGCTCGTCGCGCTTCCACTCGACGAACCTGAACGGGCCGGTCCCGATCGGCTTCTCGGCGAGCTTCGCCGGCCCGAGCTCACGGAGCGCCTTGGCCGGCATGATGAGAGAGTTGGTCAGCGAGGCGCTGTCGATGAGATTCGGCCACGGTTGCTTGGTGAGGAACCGCACCGCGAAGTCGTCGACGACCTGCACCTCTTTGACGAGACCCCAGTACGCCGCGGCGGTGAAGTGACTCTTGTTCGCCGGATCGAGCGCGTAGTCGATCGTGGCCTTGACCGCGTGCGCGGTGAAGGGCTCGCCGTTGTGGAACTTGACGCCCTTGCGGAGCTTGAACTCCCAGGTTGTGTCGGTCACGATCCGCCAGCTCTCGGCCAGCATCGGCCTGGGCTTGAAGGTCTTGGGGTCGCGGTCGAGCAAGCGGTCATAGATGTGCTCGAGCATGTTGTTCGTCGTCCAGTCCACGATCGTGACGGCGAGCATCGTCCGGGGCTCGGCGCCGAGCCCGATCACGACTTCCTTGGTCCGGGCGCGGTCCTGGGCCGGGGCGGCGCCGGCGCCGATGAGCGCGAGCGCGACCGCGAGGGCGAGCACGGTTAGGCGGCGCATGGAGTCTCCTCGGGTGTCATCGGGGGATCAAGGATACAACCAGTCGGGTCAGTGGAGCTCGTCGAGTGTGAGCCTGAAGCTCGGCACGAAGGTCTCCAGGAAGTAGCGGACTTCCGGGAGGTCGATGCGCTCCACGCCCGCCCGCAGGGCCTTTTCCGCCTGGGCGAACTCCGGATTGCCCGCGCCGACCTCCTCGAGGCACTTGATGTAGGCGCAGAGCTTGTCCGCGGCGCGCACGAGCTCGAGGTGGACGCCGTCCGCCTCGCGGTGGCGGAAGTAGGGCTCGTAGTCGGCTCGGAGCGCGACGGGGATCATGTCGAGGAGCTTCTCCCGGGACGCGGCCTCGATCGCGTGGTAGGCGCGCTTGATCTCGGGGTTGAACTCCTTGACCGGCGCGGGCAGATCGCCGGTGAGGACCTCGCTCGTGTCGTGGTAGAGCGCCAGCGCCACGGTTCGCTCGGGATCGACGTCGCCCCCGAAGAGCCCGTTCCGGATGATCGCGAGCGCGTGGGCGATCTGCGCGACGCGCAGGCTGTGCTCCTGGATGTTCTCGGGGTACGTGCTGTGCATGAGTCCCCAGCGGCGGATGAACTTCATGCGGGACAGGTACGCGAAGAAATGGCTCGTCACGCTGCGGCGCCTCCGGCTGAGGGTCAGACTCTGAGCTTCGGGTCCAGGGTGTCGCGGAGCCAGTCGCCGAGCAGGTTGACGCTGAGCGCGGTGACGGCGAGCGCGGCGCCGGGAAACGCGGCCAGCCACCACGCGACGTACAGAAAATCACGGCTCTCGGAGAGCATGCTGCCCCACGCCGGCGTTGGAGGCTGCACGCCGAACCCGAGAAAGCTGATCGCGGCCTCCGCGACGATGAAGGACGAGAACTGGAGACTCGCGACGACGATGATGGAGGGCACGACGTTCGGCAGCACGTGCCGGAACAGGAGGCGGACGCGGCTCATCCCGAGCGCCGCGGCCGCCTGGACGAAGTCGCGCTGCTTGACGGACAGCACCTCGCCGCGCACGACGCGAGCATACACGACCCAACCGGCGGCCGAAAGGCTGAGGATGATGTTCCGGAGCCCGAGGCCCACGATGGCGTTGATGGTCATCGCGAGCAGGATGAACGGGAACGAGAGCTGGACGTCGGCCACGCGCATGAGCACGGCGGCGGGCCACCGCTCGACGAACCCCGCGACGAGACCGAGCAGCCCGCCGACGGCGGCGGTGATGAGCACCGTCGAGACGCCGATGAAGAGCGCGAGCCGCGCGCCGTGAAGGACGCGCGCCAGGAGGTCTCGGCCGAGCTGATCGGTGCCGAGGAGGTGGCCGGGCGAGCCCGGCGGCAGGAGACTCGCGGCGAAGTCGGTCGCGAGCGGGTCCCGGGGCGCGAGCCAGGGCGCCGCCACCGCCGTCACGACGACCGCGACGCTCAGACCGATGCCGAGCCACTTCTTCACCGCAGGCGCACCCGCGGATCGAGCCAGCCGTAGAGGAGGTCAACCGCGAGGTTGCTCAGCGTGTAGATGACCGAGATGACGAAGACCGCGGCGAGCACAATGGGGAAGTCGCGGTTCAGCAGCGCCTGCACCGTGAGCCGGCCGAGCCCGGGCCACGCGAAGATCGTCTCGGTGATCACGGCGCCCCCGAGCACCTGCCCCGCCTCGAGCCCCGCGAGCGTCACGATCGGGATCGCCGAGTTGCGGAGCGTGTGCTTGCCGATCACGCGCGCCTCGCGAAGACCCTTCGCGCGCGCGGTGAGAATGTACTCCTCGTTCAGGACCTCGAGGACGGCCGAGCGCGTGAGCCGGGCGATCCGCGCGGAGAAGAACGCCGCGAGCACGACCGAGGGCATGACCAGGTGGGCCAGTCCGCCCGTTCCGCCCGTCGGCAGCCATCGAAGCTTCACCGAGAAGACGTAGATCAGGATCAGGCCGAGCCAGAAGCCGGGCGTCGCTTGGCCGAGGACGGTCACGACCGTGCCGGCGTGGTCGAGCGGCGTGTTCCGGTGCACCGCCGACAGGACGCCGAGCGGCACGGCGACGCACATCGTGAGCAGGAGGGACGTCCCGGCGAGGAGGAAGGTCGCCGGGAGGCGCTCGAGCACGAGCCCCAGCGCGTCGCGCCGGTAGCGGAGCGACTCACCGAAGTCGCCGCGGACCGCGCCGGCGACGAAGCGCACGTACTGGACCGGCACGGGGTCGTTGAAGCCGAGCCGCTCGCGGAACTCGTTGACGTCCTTTGTCTGGATATCCATCGGCATGAACAGGAGCACCGGATCGCCCGAGAGCCGCACCAGCACGAACACCGCGGTGAGCGAGAGGAAGACGACGAGCACGGTTTGGGCGAGGCGCGAAAGCGCGTAGGCCCGCATGGGCCTACAGTTGTATCACGGGGCCACGCGTGCCTCGGGTGGGGAGTCGCGGTGGTCCCGCGCGGGACCGTCGCGCTCTCCGCGCTAGCAGTCGCTCCAGCGTTCCGGGATCCAGTACGGCTGGTAATAGCCCGACGAGTAGATGCGGGGCTCCCAATACCCCCCGACCCAGAGCCCCTCCTCCGAGTACTGGCCGTCGACCCAGGCGCTGTACGCGTAGCTCTGGGCGATCCAGGCGTACGCCCAGTAGCCCGGGACGAGGCAGCGGCGCGGCGCCGCCACGTAGACGGGGAACGCCAGGACAGGCGGCGTTCGGACGATGATCCGGCTCGGCGCGTTGACGATGACCTGGCTCGGTGGAGCGACGACGACCCGGCTGGGCGCGTTGACGACGACCCGGCTCGAGGGACCAACGGTGACCCGGCTCGGGCTGCTGACGACGACCTGACCACCAGACGCACCGATGGCGCGTTGCGACGCGGATCGCCCGGCTCCGCTGACGACGACCTTCACGTCGCCAGCCTCCACGGGGCCGACGCTGTGGGCGAGGACGACGAGCAACGCTGCGAGTCCGGCGCGAATCACGACGATTCCCCTCGTCTCCTTTCGACGCCGCTCCCGACGCGCGTATTTACCGTGACGCGATGCGTGCCTCAACGCCCTCCCAGAGCAACGCCGCCCAGCGTGCGTACCCTGCATCCGACGGGTGGTAGCCGTCCGGCCCGACGAGCTCGGGCCGGCGGGAGACCTCGCGCTGGCTCGCGGTGTACAGGTCGACGAGCTGCACGCCGCGCGCTCGGGCTCGCCGCGCGAGCGCCTCGTTGAAACGGACGGTGCGCGCGGCAACGGCGTCCTGCTCCGGGCTCCCCTTGAAGCGCGGTGTCACCGCGAGATCAGGGATCAGGTTCGCGACGACGACCGCCGTCGTCTCGTCGGTGAGCCGCCCGAGGATGGTCTCGAGGTTCTTCTCGTAGGTCTCGACCGACACCCGTCCGGTGATGTCGTTGGGTCCGATCGAGAGGGTGACGAGGTCCGGGCCCAGCTCGATGGCCCGGTCGAGCTGGCAAAGGAGCACGTGGGCCGAGGTAGCGCCGCTCACGCCGAGGTTGGCCAGACGCGCGTCGGGGTACACGCTGCGCAGGCGCGCGTGGACCCGACTCACGTAGGTGTGCTCGAGGCTCGAGGCGCCGATGCCTTCGACGGTGCTGTCGCCGAGGGCGACGTAGGTCACAGCGGCGCTCCGATCGGCCGGAAGGAGCCGCGCGCCATCGTGACCGCCCCGCGCGCACCCGGCGAAGAGCACCGCGAGCGCGACGAGCGCCGGGCGCTTCACCAGCGTGCGGCCTCCTCGAGGGTGCGCCCGTACCAGGGCGCGTCTGGGAAGGTGATGGGGCGGATCGCCGGGAGCGTGACGCCGGCCTTTCGATAGGCGGCGACGTACGCCCGCCCGGCGACGGCGTCACCGACCGCGCCGAGCTCCGCGGCGAGCGTCTCGGGCACCTCGCCGTCGCGGTCGAAGGCCCGCACGCCCTCGCCGAGGCCGCTGGCCACGAGCATCGCACGGTAGAAGGGGAGCGCGAGATAGCGTGCGAGCTCGGCCCGGAACGCCGCCCGCGCGCCCGCGACATCGCCGGTGACCGCGAGCGGCACCGCGGCGACGATCTCGAAGCCCACGAGCGTCTTGCCCGTTCGCCTCCGCCCGCGCTCGATCGCCGGCAGCGCGACCTCGCGCACGTAGGCGGGCGGGCAGAGCCAGAGGATCGCGCCGTCGGCGATCTCGCCCGCCAGCTCGAGCATCTTGCGGGAGAGCGCGGCGAGGTAGATGCGCGGCGCCGCCGGCCGCTCGGGGAGGGCGAGACTCCACCGGACGCGGAAGTGCCGGCCCTCGAAGTCGGCGCCGGCGCCCAGGGCGCCCCGGAGCACGGCGACGTACTCGCGCATCACCGCGAGCGGCGCGTCGAGTGCGAGCCCGAGCATCGTCTCCATCGTTGCGCGGTGGCTCACGCCGATGCCGAGCGTGAAGCGCCCGCCCGTGATCTCGCTGAGTGTGAGAGCCGCCTGGGCCATCGCGACCGGGTGGCGCGGATAGATCGGGACGACGCCGACGCCCAGCCCGACGCGTGTGGTGGCCGCCCCGTACGCGGCGAGGACGAGGAACGAGTCGCGACCCAGGCCGTGAGTGAGCCAGACGCTCTCGTAGTCCAGGGCCTCGGCGCGCCGGGCGAGCTCCACCGCGGCGGAGAGGTCGCGCCCGGGGGTCAGGTAGGCGGCACGCCTCGGCTCAGCCAGGATCACAGACTCGCCTCGCCTGCGGCTGCGGCTCGCACGGCCAGGATCACAGGCTCGCCTCGCCTTCGGCTGCGGCTCGCACGGCCACTCAGTCGCGGATCCACGATTCCGCCAGCGGAATCGGGGGAGCGGCGCGGCGGCGCGCCCGTAGCGGGACCACGTTCGAGGAGCGCTCCCGGCTCGGCGCCAAGCGCAGCAGGCCCTCCACCTCCGTTCGGCGGTAGAGGCGTTGACGCCTGATCCCCTGGCGGTAGCTCCGGAGGACGCCACGGCTCACGTAGGCATAGAGCGTCGCGGGCTTGACGCCCAGCAGGCGCGCGGCCTCGCGCACGGTCAGGTACTCCTCGCCCTCGATGGTGACCACCGTCGCCTCACGCTAGCAGGGTCCCCGGACCCGGTCCAGCCACGAGTAGCTGTATCAATATAAATCAAGTATAATCAAGTCTGGAAGAGACAGAGACCTCTCGGGAGGCGGCATGGAGACGGCGTGGAAGGCGGGGCTCGAGGACGCGATCGCGGCGCGCTCCGCGATCTGCAGGGTGGACGGCGCGGCCGGGCGGCTCTACTACCGGGGCTACGAGATCGGCGAGCTGGCGGGGGCGGTGAGCTTCGAGGACGTGACGGCGCTGCTCTGGTTCGGCGAGCCGCCGCGCCCGTCGGAGGCGGTGGCCTTCGCCGCCCGCCTGCGGGCGGCGCGTGGCCTCCCGGCGCCGGTCCGAGCGCTCCTCGAGCGACTGCCGCGCGACACCCACCCGCTCGACGCGCTCCGGACGGCGGTGTCGCTCGCCGCCGCCCACGATCCCGACGCGCGCTCGAGCGATCGGGAGGCGAATCTGCGCAAGGCGGTCCGGCTGATGACCCTGGTGCCGGAGACGGTCGCCGCATGGCAGCGGATCCGCACGGGGCATGCGCCGGTCGAGGCCCCGGGGGCGGAGTCCCACGCCGCGTACTTCCTCGAGCTGCTCGCGGGCCGCGCGCCCGCGCCCGAGGTGGCGCGGGTGCTCGACGTGGTCCTGACGCTCCATGCCGATCACGAGCTCAACGCCTCCACGTTCGCCGCGCGCGTCGCGGTCGCGACGCTCGCCGACCTCCACGCGGCCGTGGTGGCGGCGGTCGCGACGTTGAAGGGGCCCCGCCACGGCGGCGCCAACGAGGACGTCCTCGCAATGCTGCTCGAGATCGGCGACCCCGCGCGCGCAGAGGCTTTCGTCGAGCGGCGGCTCGCCGCGCGGGCGGCGCTCTCCAAGCAGGCACGCGGCGACCCGCAGGCGCGCGTGCCCGGCTTCGGCCACCGCGTCTACAAAGTCGACGACGCCCGCGCCCGCGTCCTACGCGGGATGGCGAAGTCCATGGCGGAGGCCACCGGTCGGCAAAGGCTCTTCGAGGTCGCCGAGCGCGTGGTCGACGCGGTGCGGGCGCGCACGACGCTGCCGGTGAACGTGGATTTCTTCTCGGCCGTCGTCTACGACGCACTCGGCATTCCGCCGGACTTCTGCACCGCGATCTTCGCCGCGGGGCGGGTCGCGGGGTGGTGCGCCCACGCGCTGGAGCAGTACGCCGACAACCGGCTCATCCGTCCCCGGGCCGCGTACATCGGCCCGGCGCCTCGTCCCTTCCCGGCACGCTAAATCATCGAAGGGGGCCTCGACGGCCCCCACCGAGCCACCCCCGGGATCCGGTTGCGCCGGCGGAGCCGGCGCTCGGACCGCGATCCGGCGGGGCGCTAGCCGCGGAGGATCGAGACCTCCATCGCGTCGTCGCCGAAGTCGTGCTCGCGCGACTCCCAGCGTCCGGCGCTGGCGCGCACGTGCTCGAGGTACGGCGCCACGTCGCGGCGGAATACCCCGGTGTTGTCGGCGACGACGACCGCGCCCGGCACGAGCTTCGGCTCGAGCTGACGGAGATAGTCGAGGTAGTCTTCCTTGACGGCGTCGATGAAGACGAAGTCGAAGCGCCCGGACAGGAGCGGGAGGACGCGCAGCGCGTCGCCGCCGACGACCTTGACCCGCCGGCCGAGCCCGGCGACCTCGAGGTTGCTCTTCACGAACTTCGCGAGATAGGGATTCGACTCCACGCACGTCAGGCGGCCACGCGGCGGCAGCGCTCCGGCGATCAGGATCGCCGAGTAGCCGAGGAGGGAACCAATCTCGATCGCGCGCGTGGGCCGGTGGCGCTCGAGGAGGCGCCGGATCACGCGGCCCTTGGCCCGCCCGACGACGGGGATGTGCCAGAGCGTCGTCGCGCGGTCCATCAGCGCGAGCATGCGCCGCGCCCGTTTCGTCACGCCCGGAGTCGCGCCGCCACGGTGTCGGGGAGCGGGTACCGGCGCGTGGCTTTGCCCGCCTTGACGATCTGCCCGGGCAGCGTCCGTCCCACGATCGCCTGGACGCGCCGGGCGGCCGCGATGAGCTTGTCGAGGTCGATCCCGGTCTCGACGCCCATCGCCCCGAGGCAGTGGACGAGATCCTCGCTCGAGACGTTCCCCGAGGCGCCCGGCGCGAAGGGGCACCCGCCCAGGCCGCCGATGGAGGAATCGAAGTGCGTCACGCCGCACTCCATCGCGGCGAGGATGTTCGGGATCGCCATCGCCCGCGTGTCGTGCGTGTGGAGCGTCCACTCGACCCCCGGGAAGCGCGCGATCAGGTGGTCGAAGACGCGGGCGACCTGGCGTGGGTTGGCCATGCCCGTCGTGTCCGCGAGACCGACCGCGCGCGCGCCGATGTCCACGAGGCGGCGGACGACGCTCTCGAGGTGCGACAGGGGGACGTCGCCCTCGAAGGGGCAGCCGAAGGAGGTCGAGATGCCGCAGCCCACGTCCACCTTGGCCGGCTCGGCCACGCGCATGACCGCGGCGATTTTCTGGATCGACTCGCCGATCGTCATGTTCACGTTGGCGAGGTTGTGGCTCTCGCTCGCCGAGACGACGGTGTGGATCGCATCCACGCCCGCGTCCACCGCGCGCACCGCGCCTTTGTCGTTCGGCACCAGCGCCGCGTAGCGCGTCCCCGGCCGGCGGCGGATCTTCGCCATGACCTCCTCGGCGTCGCGCAGCTGGGGAACCACCTTGGGGTGGACGAACGAGGTGACCTCGATCCGGGGCACGGCCGCCTCGGCGAGGAGGTTCACGACCTCGACCTTCAGCTCGGTCGGGATGAAGTCGGGCTCGATCTGGAAGCCGTCCCGGGTTCCCACTTCGCAGATCGTCACGCGCTCGGGGACCTTCATGGTATCCTCCGACCTCGCCGTGCCCAACTCTAGCACGATGGACCCGAGGACGCTCCCCGAGCGGTCCAACGGCACCGCTCGGCGGGCGTCGCGCATCTAAAGGCCAGGAGGTCAGGCACCATGAACCCGAACCTCGGGATGAGCGACGGCAGCCGTCAGAACGTCGTCACGATCCTCAACGACGTGCTCGCCGACGAGTACGTGCTCTACACCAAGACGCGGAACTATCACTGGAACGTGGTCGGTCCGCAGTTCAATGACCTGCACAAGTTCTTCGAGGCGCAGTACTCCGAGCTGAACGACATCGTGGACGACGTGGCCGAGCGGGCCCGCGCGCTCGGCGGCAGGGCCCTCGGCACCCTCGCCGAGTTCTCCCAGCACGCCCGGCTCAAGGAGCAGCCGGGCACCTACCCCGACGCCACGGGCATGCTGCGGGACCTCCTCGGGGACCACGAGGCGGTGATCCGCCGGCTCCGCGAGGATCTCGAGGTCGTGATGGAGAAGCACCGTGACGCCGGGACCAACGACTTCCTCACGGGGCTCATGGAGCAGCACGAGAAGATGGCGTGGATGCTGCGCGCCTTCCTCGGCTAACCGCGGCGCTCGCTCCCCCCGACGCTGACTAGTAGGAGCGCGGCAGCCCCAGGACGTGCTCGCCGACGTACGCGAGCACGAGGTTGTTGTTGATCGGCGCGGTCTTGTAGAGGCGGCACTCGCGGAACTTGCGCTCGACGTCGTACTCCTCGGCGAACCCGTACCCGCCGTGGCAGTCGATACACGCGTTGGCCGCCTCCCACGCCGCCTCCGCCGCGAGGTACTTGGCCATGTTGGCCTCGGGCCCGCACGGCTGGCCGGCGTCGAACAGCGCGGCGGCCTTGTCGCGCATGAGCGCGGCCGCCTCGACGGAGGTGTGTGCCTTGGCGATGGGAAACTGCACGCCCTGGTTCGCGCCGATCGGCCGGCCGAAGATGACGCGCTGGCTCGAGTAGGCCACGGCCTTTTCGACGAACCAGCGGCCGTCCCCGATCGACTCCGACCCGACCAGGATCCGCTCGGCGTTCATGCCGTCGAGGATGTAGGCGAAGCCCGCGCCCTCGTCACCGATCAGGCTGTCGGCCGGGATCTCGGCGTCGTCGAAGAAGAGCGCGTTCGTCGAATGGTTCATCATCATCCGAAGCGGGCGGACCTCGAGGCCTTTGAGGTTGCGGATGTCGACGAGGAAGACCGAGAGGCCGTCGGTCCGCCGCTTGACCTGGTCGACGGGCGTCGTGCGCGCCAGGAGCAGCATGAGGTCCGACTGGAGCACGCGCGAGATGAACATCTTGCGCCCGTTGACGATGTACCGGTCGTCCCGACGCACGGCGGTCGTCGCGAGTTTCGTGGTGTCCGACCCCGAGTTCGGCTCGGTCACGCCGAACGCCTGCAGTCGAAGCTCGCCGGTCGCGATCTTCGGCAGGTACTTCCGCTTCTGGTCCGCCGAGCCATGACGCAGGAGCGTGCCCATGATGTACATCTGCGCGTGGCAGGCCGCGGCGTTGCCGCCTGCGGCGTGGATCGTCTCGAGGATCAGGGCGCCCTCGGCCATGCCGAGCCCGGCGCCGCCGAACTCCTGTGGGATCAGCGCCGCCAGGTAGCCGGCCTGCGTGAGCTCCTTGACGAACTTCTCGGGATACTCGCGCCGCGCGTCGAGCTCGCGCCAGTACTCACCCGGATAGCGCCGGCAGATCTCGAGCACCCCCGCCCTGAGCGCCCGCTGGTCGTCCGTGAGCGTGAGGGGGATCATGGCCATCGTCGTCATCCCTATCGGCCCTTGAACTGCGGCTTGCGCTTCTCGTTGAAGGCGCGGACACCCTCGAGCCGGTCCTCGGTCACCACGGTGGCATTGTACGCCTCGATCGCCAGGATCATCGCGGTGTCGAGGTCCGTCTCCAGACCGTAGGCGATCGCCTTCTTGGCCTGCCGGATAGCGATCGGGCCGTTCCGCGCGATCGTCTCGGCGAGCTCGAGCGCCTTCGCGCGCGCCCCGCCTCGGGCGACGAGGTGATTGACGAGCCCTGCGGCCTTCGCCTCGTCGGCCTTCATGCGTCGCCCCGTGAAGATCAGCTCCTTGGCAAGCGGCGCGCCGAGGATCCGCGGCAGGAGCTGGGTGCCCCCGATCCCCGGGAAGATCCCGAGCGTCGTCTCGGGCACGCCGAACACCGCCGTCTCGCTCGCGACGATGAAATCCGCGAGGACCGCGAGCTCGCAGCCACCGGCGAGGGCGAAGCCCTCGACGGCGGCGATCACGGGCACCGGGGTCTTCAGTATACGGAACGCCGCCCGCTCGAAGATGACGTGCTGGGCGCGCCACACCTCGTCCGTCATCTCGTTGCGTTCCTTGAGGTCGCCGCCCGCGCAGAACGCGCGGTCGCCGGCGCCCGTGACGACGACCGCACGGACGAGGGGGTCGTGGTGGAGGCCCTCGAAGCAGGCGAGGAGGTCCTCGCCCATCGCGGTGTTCATCGCGTTCATCTGCTCCGGGCGGTTGAGCGTCACGGTCGCCACGAAGCCGTCGGCCGAGCGCTCGACGAGCAGGTGGCGGTACGGCGCCGTCATTGGAGCGGGCCGCGCGAGGCCGGAAGACTCCGTGGGAGTGCGAAGCCGCAGCGCGTCCGACGCGCGAGGCGAGCCTGTGTGAGTCGGCCTGAGCGAGGTGCGGCGCGGCTCCGGTCTGCTATTGCCGTCATTGGATGACTCCTTTGGTGCGGAGCGCTCGGACGTCGTCGAGGGTGTAGCCGAGCCAGGTCAAGACGTCGGCCGAGTGCTCGCCGAGGCGCGGCGGCACCCGGCGCACCTCTGGACGGTGATCGTTCCAGAGGATCGGGAGCCCGAGGCTCCGGTAGTCGGCGACGCGCGGGTGCGGCGCCGAGACGAGCATGCCGCTCGCGTGCGTCTGCGGCTCCGCCAGCGCGGCGTCCACCGTGAGGATCGGCGCGCTCGGGACGTCGGCGGCCCGGAGGCGCTCGAGGAGGTCGGCGGTCTTGAGCTCGCGCGTGATCGCCGACAGCGCCGCGACGAGCTGGCCGCGGTGCCGGACGCGCGAGGGGTTGTCCGTGAAGCGCGCGTCGTCCGCGAGCCCCGGCGCGCCGAGTGCCGCGGCGAGCCGGTGAAAAATCGCGTCGGACCCGGCGGCGATCATCGCGTAGCCGTCGGCCGTGGGGAAGGCCTGGTAAGGCGCGATCATCGCCGTGCCCGAGCCCTGTGGCCGCGGCACCTCGCCGGAGCCCAGGTAGCCCATCGCGTGGTAGGAGACCCACATCAGGGCCGTCTCGAAGAGCGTGGTCGTGACCTCCACCGCCCGGCCCGTCGCGTCCCGCTGCCGGAGCGCCGCGACGATCCCGAGCGCCGCCCACATGCCCGTCCCCATGTCCACGATCGAGGTGCCCACCCGCGCGGGCTCCTGGCCGGGGTGGCCGTTGACCGACATGAGCCCGCCGTACGCCTGCATCAGCGGATCGTACCCGGGCCGGTCGGCGAGGGGCCCGCGCTTGCCGAACGCCGTGATCGCGCAGTAGACGAGCCGCGAGTTGATCCGGGCCGCGCCCGGGAAGTCGAGCCCGAGCTCGCCGATGGCGCCGATGCGGAGGCTCTGCACGAAGACGCCCGCGCGCGCGATCAGGCGGTGGAGGACCTCGAGCCCGCCGTCCCGCTTCAGATCCAGGGCCAGGCTCTTCTTGTTGCGGTTCAGCGCCAGGAAGGTCGCGCTCTCGTCGCCCCAGAACGGCGGGGCCCACGCGCGGGCGTCGTCGCCGCGCCCCGGGCGCTCCACCTTGACGACCTCGGCCCCCATGTCACCGAGGATCTGCGTGCAGAAGGGGCCGGCGACGTTCTGCGTGAGGTCCGCGACGACGATCCCTTCCAGGGGGAGAGCCACGGCGTGGAGTCTAGCAGAAAGGAAACTGGTCACCCTGCAACGAAACTGGCCGCGCCGGACCGTGAGTGGCGCACCGATACCACTGCTAAATTCCTGTTTTTCCTCGATCCGGAAATGCCCTGGGGGTGGCATCGGGTTTGCGACGTCTGGGTCGACCCTCGAACTATGAAGAGCGGACAACGGCACGAGATCGGGAGGCTTCTGGAAAGCGCGCGCGGGGACGGCGAGGAGACCAAGGCCGGCGCTGCGACGCCGATCCCCCGCCGCCCGGGCCAGGCGCCGATCGGCCGGCGCTTCGGTGATCTGCTCATTGCTGACGGCCAGATCACGCAGGAACAGTTCGACCGGGCGCTCGCCGAGCAGAAGCGGACAGGCGAGAAACTCGGCGAGATCCTCATCCGCGTCGGGCTGCTCACCGAAGACCAGCTCGTCCACTTCCTCTCGCGCCAGTACGGCATCCCCGAGATCGCCTTCCCCGAGAAGATCATCCCCGAGATCATCAAGCTGATCCCGGGGCGCATCGCGCGCAAGTACGGCGTCATGCCGATCGGCCGGGCGCTCGGCTCCGTGACGCTGGCCGTCGGGGACCCGACCAACCTGTCGGCGCTCGACGACGTCGCCTTCATGACGGGCCTCAAAGTCGTGGCGACGATCGCGTCGCCGTCGATCATCCGACAGGCGATCGAGCGCTACTACGGGACCGCGTCGGCGGCGCCGACGATCGCGGACGTGCTCTCGGAGGTCGAGGCGGAAGCCGCCGAGGTCGAGTTCGTCGAAGGGCAGCAGACGAACAGTCAGGTCGACCTCAATGCGCTGCGGTCGTCGGCCGACGAGGTGCCGATCGTCAGGCTCGTGAACTCGATCCTCGTCGACGCGATGAAGCGAGGCGCCTCCGACATCCACATCGACCCGGGCGACGGCACCCTGGGGATCAGGTACCGGATCGACGGGATCCTGCACGAGGTGATGGCGCCGCCCAAGCGGGTCGAGCCCGCGCTCGTTTCGCGCCTCAAGATCATGGCGAACCTCGACATCGCCGAGCGGCGTCTTCCGCAGGACGGGCGCATCAAGCTCCGCCAGCAGTCGCGCGAGATCGACTTCCGCGTCTCGGTCCTTCCGTCGGTCTTCGGCGAGAGCGTCGTGCTCCGGATCCTCGACAAGCAGGCGCTGAAGGCCGACCTGACCCAGCTCGGGTTCGAGCCCACCGCGCTCGCGGAGTTCCAGAAAGCGATCAAGACCCCGCACGGTCTGATCGTCATCACTGGACCGACCGGCTCGGGCAAGACCACCACGCTCTACTCGGCGCTCAACACCCTCAACTCGAAGGAACGGAACATCGTGACCGTCGAGGATCCCGTGGAGTATGAGCTGCCGGGCGCGACGCAGGTCCAGGTCAGCGACGAGATCGGTCGCACCTTCGCGGCGGCACTTCGCTCGTTCCTGCGTCACGACCCCGACGTCATCCTCGTCGGCGAGATGCGCGACCAGGAGACGGCCCAGATCGCGGTGCGGGCCGCGCTGACCGGGCACCTGGTGCTGAGCACGCTGCACACGAACAGCGCCGCGGAAAGCATCTCGCGGCTGACGGACATGGGCGTTCCCCCCTTCCTCCTCTCCTCGTCGCTCCGTCTCGTCGTGGCGCAGCGGCTCGCGCGCAAGGTCTGCCAGGAGTGCCGCGAGCCCTACGAGGCCGACGAGCAGCTCTTGATTCCGTACGGCCACACGCCGCTCGGGGTCGGACGGTGCCGGCTCTACAAGGCCCGGGGGTGCGAGGTGTGCCACTTCACCGGGATGAAGGGGCGGATCGCGCTCTACGAGGTCCTGCCCGCGACGCCCGAGATCCGTGGCCTCGTCCTCAACGCCAGTTTCGTCACCGAGATCAAAGACGTCGCCGCGAAGCAAGGCATGAAGACGCTACGCGAGGCCGGCCTGCTTAAGGTGCTCGAGGGCGTGACGACCGTCGAGGAAGTGCTCCGCGTCACCACGGAATAGCGCCTCCGTCCCCCCCGGACGGGTGCGGCGCGTTTGACACCTCCTTGGCGCACGCCTAAAATCGCAGCATTCCATGACGCTGACCGCGGACGATCTCGTCAAGCACCTCGCTGCGCTGAGCCGACGGTTCGCAGGACTGGCGGCGAAGCTCGCCCAGGCGGCGCGCGAGCTCGAGACGGGGGGCGTGCTCCCCCCCGAGTCGCTGATCGAGGAGCTCGCCGCCGCGCGCGACGAGTTCATCGATCTGCGCTCGAGCGTGCTCGACGCGGCGCGCACGCTCGCCGTCACGGCGCCGGCACAAACCGCGATCGATGGCCTCAAGGCGCTCGAGGCCGTGGTCCGGGCGCTGGCGGAGGCGACCGCGCACGAGTCCAGGCGCACGACCTTGGCCGATGCGCGACGGCGCGTCCTCGCGGTCCTGGACCGCATCATGACCATCAACCACGTGGACGACCCGAACTTCGCCGCGCTGCTCGAGTGCCAGGCGAAGGCGCGTGAGATCCGCGCCGCGGTGCTCGACCCGAAGGGGCCCACGGAGGAGAGCGCGGCGGAAATCCTAGAGACCACGCCCGCCTTCTCCGCGTTGCTCACGCTGGTCGAAGGCCGCGAGCATCTCGACGACGCGAAGTTCGCCGTGCTCGAGGATAGCGTCACGCGATTATTCGGTCGGACGCTCACGGTGGCGGCCACACGCGGCAAGCTCGTGGCCGGCCCGGCCGATCTCCCACGCGCGCCTGAGCGACCTGCGCCGCGACCGACGGCGGTGGACGAACCAGTGCGGCCCGTCATCGCCGCGGCCACCCCATCGATAGCGCCGCGGCCCCAGGCCCCGGCCCCGCCGCCTGTTCCGCCGGCCCGGCCGCCCGCTCCACCGGTCCCCCCGCCCGCGCCACCGGCGCCGCCGCTCGCCCCGCCGGCTCCGCCGCCCGCTCCACCGGCGCCGCCGCCCGCTCCACCAGCCCCGTTAGCCGCGCCGCCGGCCCCGTCTCCCCTGCCGCCAGCCCGACCGCCCGCATCGTCTCCCGCGGCGCCACTCGCACCACCGGCGCCGCCGCCCGCACCCCCACCGTCTCCGCCTGCGCCCGTAAAGCAAGAGGTTGCCGCGGCCGCCGCGGCGCCCGAGGACGACAGCGCGCCGCAGGTCGTCGAGACTGCGGCCCTGGACGAGGGCGCCCAGTGGTGGGTCTCGGCGTGGGCGCGGTGGACGAGCTGGAAGGGCACCATCGACTTCAAGGCGGGCGCGAAACAGGAGCTCGGGAAGTACGCGTACCTCCTGAGTGTCCCGATCCAGCAGTCCGCCGACTACGAGGAGGGGCTTCTCGCCTACGGCTACTCGATCCTCCTCGATTTCCTCGAGCGTCAGAGCCCGGGGATCGTGACCAAGGCGCTCAACAGCCTGAAGACGTTCGTGCCCGGCAAGGCTGCGCCGTCGGTCGGCGCCCACCTCTACAACTTCCTGGTCAACGAGGCGCGGCTGGCCGAGCAGTACCCCGAGTTCGTCAAGAGTGTCCTGCTCGCCGCGGTACCCGAGCCCGGCCTGTGGACCCAGGCGCGGATTTTAGAGTCGGCGACGGAGACGAGCGTCTTCACCCACCCGAGTCCGCGGGTCGGCGATCCAGACCATGCCACGCAGCGCATCACGCACGACAGGCAGCGGTTCGCCGATCACCGGTTCCCCATGACGCTCTCGCCGCTGACCGCGCGGTTCTTCGCGGTGGCCGCGGATGTCAAAGAACCGCGTGAGATCGGGGTGAAGCTCAAGGGAGGCCGCGCCGAGTCCAAAGACGCGTGGCTCCTGATGATGCCGCCCGTGGGTCGCGCGGACCTCAAGTCAGAGACGGTCCGTCTGGTACCGGAAGGAACCGCGGTGCCCGCGCTCGGGAAGGACTGCGCCACGCTCTGGGTCGCCGTGTTCAACCCCGACCCGAAGGCGGAGAAAAAGTACGAGCTGACCCTGACCTTGAAAAAGGACTAAGCGCGACGCGCCGTCGGCGCGTTCAAACCTTCGGGTGGTCGGTGGCCTTGGGCGAGTCGCCGGCCTTCGGGGGCTCGGCCGCCTTCGGGGGCTCGACCGGTTTCGAGTGATCCCCTGGTTTCGGGTGATCCCCCACGTGGCTGCGTTCGAAGGGGCTCTTCCGCGGCGAGAAGCCAAGCTTCTGGGCGACGAGGCTCATGGCTTGGGCCATCTCGTCTCTCTCGCCCCGGAGCTGGTTGTTCTCCCGCTTCAGGTCTTCGAGCTCTCTGCGGAGCCGCTCGGCCTCCTTCTCGGCCGCGCTCACCCGCTCGCTGACATGCGGATCGGTCACGAGCAGCTCCGGCAGCACGCTGAACAGCTGTCGCGTCTGCTCGATCCACTTCGTTACCCGCTCACGCGCGTCGGCGGACCCTGGGGCGTCCATACAGATCCTCTGTTGAAGGACATTAGCATCCGGGTTCTGTTCTTGGCAACTTGCGGGTCTCGACGAGCTCGGGGTGCCCGACGGTCAGCGCCGGCCCTGGAGCTCCCGCCGTACGAGCGCCGCGCCGCCGGCCAGGGCGCCGAGCTTCGCGTTGCACATGTAGCGCGGTGACCAGCCGAAGCCGCAGTCGGGGTTGACCGTGAGCTTCTCCGGCGGGCAGACCTTGAGGACTCGGCGGATGCGCTTGGCGACGTCCTCCGCCGTGTCCTGGGCGAAGCCCTTCACGTCCACCACGCCCGCGCCGAGCTCACGCCCCTCCCCGTACGTCTTCCAGAGGTCGAGCTCGGCCATCTCCCGGCCCGCGAACTCCAGCACGAGCTGGTGGGCGCGCGATTTCAGGATTCCGGGAAAGTACGGCTCGTACGTCCGCTGGAAGCGCGAGCGTCCGAAGCGGTTACCGAAGCAAATATGATAGCCGAGCCTCACGCCGATGCCGTCGGTGGCCAGATTGAACAGGCGCGCCATCTCCTCGCCGGAGACGTTCCCGCGCGCGGGCTCGTCGATCTGGATGAACTCGGCACCCGCGGCGACGAGACCGCGCAGCTCCTGGTTGATGACCTCGGCGAAGCGCTCGGCGACGTCCACGACGCCCTTGTAGATCTTGCCCGGGTGGATCCGCGAGCCGAAGGTGAGCGGGCCGGCGCAGGTCGCCTTCGTGTGCCGGGTCGTGTGTGCCTTGAGGTACTCGAACTCTTTGACGATGCCGAGCCCGCCGGGCGGCGTCTCGATCCGGCCGACCGCCTCGTAGCGGGTCTGCTGGTCGTACCCCCACGGGCCCGCCTTGCGACGGTCGGGGATGGGCTCGATGCCCTTGATGATCGCGTAGTACGAGTCCACGTAGCCGTCGAGGCGCCGGACCTCCCCGTCGGTGATGATGTCGATCCCGGCGGTCTCCATGTCGCGGACGGCCGCGTGCACGGCGTCGTCGAACATCTCCTCGACGTCGGCGGGGCCGAACTCGCCGCGCTCGTACGCCTTGACTCCGGCGAACCACCAGCCGGGCTTTCCGTGGGAGCCGATGACAGCGGTCGGGACGAGGGGCAGCGTCATGGCCTTTGGCCTCCGGCGCGTGGGGTCACGTGGCGCTCCCGATGATACGTGTGAGACCTGGATCGCGCCAGGCGTCCTCCTGCGCGCCCGCGAAGACGATCGCACCGCGCTCGATGACGTAGAGACGGTGCGTGTACTCGGGCACGTGGTGGATGTTGGACTCGGCGATCAGGATCGATCGGCCGAGCTCGGTGATCGCCGCGAGCCCCTCGCTCACGGCCGGGATGATCGCGGGCGCGAGCCCCTCGAAGGGCTCGTCGAGCACGAGCAGCTCGGGGTCGAGCGCGAGGGCGCGCGCGATCGAGAGCATCTTCCGCTCGCCACCGCTCAGCTCCGGGCCCTTGCGCCCCGCGTACCGCCGGAGCATCGGGAAGACGCGGAAGGCGAGCTCGATGCGCTCCGTGGCAGGCCGTCCCCCGGGCCGCGTCCGGGTGGCGATCTCGATGTTCTCGGCCACGGTGAGGTCGCCGAAGATCCCGCAGTCCTCCGGCGCCCAGCCGACGCCGAGCCGCGCGATCTCGTGCGTCCGTCGGCCGTGGATGGGGTGGCCGCGGAACTCGACGCCGCCCGCGCGCGGGCGCAGGTACCCCATGATCGTGCGCAGGGTCGTCGTCTTCCCCGCACCGTTCCGGCCCACGAGGCACACCACCTCACGTGGCCCCACGCCGAGCGACACGGACCGCAAGATGTGGCTCGCCTGGATGAACACGTCGACCGCATCCACGGTCAGCATCGGCCGGCCCTCACCGCGCCCGGGCGCGCCGGCCGATGACCGTGTCGACGACGCGCCGGTCTGCCTCGATCGCGGCCGGCGGGCCGTCGGCGAGCACGCGACCCTCGTGGAGGGCGATGATCCGGTCGGAGTAGCCGAAGACGATGTCCATGTCGTGCTCGACCTGAATGATCGCCTGGACGCCGATCCGCTTCGAGGCGGAGACGAGCGTCTCCATGATCGCCGTCTTATCCGCCGTGCTCACGCCGGACGTCGGCTCGTCGAGCAGGATGATCTGAGGCCGCAGCGCGAATGCCGACGCGACGTCGAGGAGCTTCTTGTCACCCTGCGGCAGGTGCCTGGCGGGCACGTGACGCTTCCGGCCCAGGCCGAACAGCTCGGCGACCTCGAGCGCGCCCTCCCGAACGGCGCGGTCGGCGGCGAGGGACGCGAAGAGGCGCGCGCCGTGCCCGAGGCGTGAGACCACCGCCGCCTGGAGTGTCTCCAGCACCGTGAGGTCGGGGAAGACCTGGACGAGCTGGAAGGACCGCGCGATCCCGAGCCGGGCCAGGCGGGCGGGGCCGATCCCACTCACGTCGCGATCTCTGAAGGTGACGGCGCCAGCGGTGGGGCGGAGGACGCCGGTGAGGACGTTGACGAGCGTGGACTTGCCCGCCCCGTTTGGCCCGATGATCGAGACGAACTCGCCCGCGCTGATGGCGAGGCTCACGCCGTCGAGGGCGCAGAACTCGCCGTAGAGCTTCCGGAGCCCCTCGGCCCGGAGGATCACGAGGACGAAGCCTCGACGGACGGCCGCCTGACCCAGAGCCCCGCGAGCCCGCCAGGAGCGGCGATGACGATCGCGGCGAGGATCGCGCCGAAAATCAGGCGCCAGAACGGGACGACCGACATCACCCAATCCTGGAGGTAGATGAAGACGAAGGCGCCGAGGACGGGTCCGAAGAAGCTCGCGAACCCGCCGAGCAGCGTCATGAAAACGATGTTGCCCGACTGCGTCCAGTAGGCGAGCGTCGGGTCCACGTTGCCCGTCGGCGGGCCGAGGAGGGCGCCGCCGACCGCGGCGTAGACGGCGGAGATCACAAAGGCGCACCAGCGATAGCGCGCGACGCCGATGCCGAGCGTCTCGGCTTTCGTCGGGTTGTCGCGGATCGTCTTGAGGCAGAGGCCGAACGGGGAGTGGACGATGCGCCACATGACGAGGGTGGCGAGGACGAGCACGGCCAGCGAGTAGTAGTAGTAGGGGCCGGCGAGGTAGTCGGTTTTCGGCAGACCGTCGATGCTCCTCCCGAGAAGGGTCGGGCGCAGGAAGGGCATGCCCTCGTCGCCGCCCGTCAGGCGGTAGAACTTCAGCACGAACGTGTAGAAGACCATGCCGAACGCGAGCGTGAGCATCCCAAAGTAGATCTTCACGTAGCGTACGCAGAGGGCGCCGACCGGGGCCGCCACCAGCGCGCCGAGCGCCGCCGCGGCGACGAGGATCACCTCCATCGAGCGGACCTTGAAGACGCTCGTGAGGAACGCGCCGGTGTACGCGCCAACGCCGAGGAACAGTGCGTGCCCGAAGGAGACGAGGCCCGTGTATCCGAAGAGGAGGTTCAGCCCCAGGAGCGCCACCGCGTAGGCCATGAACGGCAGCATCAAGAGCACGTGGTAGGTCGGCGCGACGAGGGGCGCCAGGACGGTCGCGCCGAGCGCCAGGGCGAGGACGAGCCGGCCGCTCACGCCGGTGGACCGCCGAAGAGGCCGCGCGGCCGGAGCACGAGCACCGCGATCACGATGAGGTAGATCAGGAGCATCTCGAGCTCCGGGTACACGGAGATCGCGATCGACCTGAGCACGCCGACGACGAGCGCACCGACGAAGGCGCCCCGCATGGACCCGAGGCCGCCGATCACGACGACGGCGAAGGCCTCCACGATCAGCTCGATGCCCATCTCGCTCATCGCCGCCGTCGCCGGAATGACGAGCGCGCCGCCCAGGGTGCCCAGGGCCGTGCCGAGCGTGAAGACCGTCGCGTTGAGGCGCCGCATGTCCACGCCGAGCGCCTCCGTCATCTCCCGGTTGTCAGCGCTGGCGCGGATGATCCAGCCGAAGGTGGTGCGGGTCAGGAGCCAGCCGATGAGCACGGCGATGGCGAGACTGGCGCCGATCACGATCAGGTTGTACACGGGCACCGTCGTCCCCAGGACGCCCACGCGGCCGTAGGTCAGGTAGAGGCCGGAGGTGGAGCGGGGCGACGTGCCCCACGTCATCCGGATCGCGTCCTCCATCATGAGGACGATGGCGAAGGTCAAGAGGAGCTGGAAGGTCTCGTCGCGGTCGTAGACGAAGCGGAGGAGTCCGCGCTCGACGGGGACACCGACCGCGCCCACGGCGAGCCCCGCGACGGCCAGCGGCGCGATGAACAGCGCGGGCGGCCCGCCCGCCCCCACGTACCAGCCGACCGCGGAGACCCCGACGTAGGCGCCGAGCGCGTAGAAGGAGCCGCACGCGAGGTTGAAGATCTTCTGCACGCCGAAGACGACTTGAAGCCCCGCCGACACCAGGAAGAGGATGCTCCCGTGGAACACCCCGCTGAGCACGACATTGACGACGGCCCGCGCTAGATCTTCCAGGAGTTGATCCAGTCGAAGAGCTTCGTGCCGGCGGGCTTCATCGCCACCTTCGTCGAGACGACCTCGACCGGGTCGATCGTGACGAAGTCGTAGGGGTTCTTGTGCGTCGTGATCCCTTGGTAGAAGTTGCACATGTGGACGTGGTCCTCGCGCCAGCTGCGCCGCCCCGAGAGTGACTCGACCTCGATGCCCTCGAGCGCCCGGACGACGGTCGCCTTCTCGGGCCACTTCGTGCTCCCCGCGGCGGCCTTCTCGACGGCGGCCTTGTACGACTCGGCACAGAAGTAGGCGTGGTCGCACTCGTACGGCGGGTACTCGGCGTACTTCGCCTTGTACTCGCGGACGAACTGCTTGAGGAGCGCCGAGCCCTTCGGATCGTCGAAGTACATCGTGTTGTAGCCGAGCAGCAACCCTTCGGGCGTGAAGTTCTTCTTGAGCGAATCGTGGACGCCGCCCGCCGTGGTGAACGCGCCCTTCATCGTCTTGAAGAGGTCGACCGCGGCCGCTTGCTTCAGGATGATCGTCGCGTCGCCCGACCAGAACGAGCACATGAGGAGGTCCGCCCTCGACTGCTGGATGGCGGCGAGGTGCGAGGTGAAGTCCGTGACGCCGAGCTTGGGAAAAAGCTCGAGCACGAACTTCACGTCCGGCGTGTATCGCTTGAGGACGGCCTGGTAGGCCTGCCAGCAGTCGTGGCCGTAGGAGTAGTCGTTCCCGATGCCGGCGACGGTTTTGATCCCCTTGAAGTGCCTGGCGGTGAGCATGCCGGCGACGATGGCCTCGACCTCGTTGTCCACGCTCTTGAAGGCCCAACGGGGGTTCGGCATCGTTTCCTCGACGCCCTTCTGCGTGGTGCCGTCCCACGAGAGCCATGGTGTCCCGAGGTCCTCGGCCACCGGGCCGAGCGCCAGCGTCACTCCGGTCGAGATGCCGCCGAGCACCGCCTCCACCTTGTCCTGGAGGACGAGCTTCCGGTAGCGCTCGACGGTGTCCTTGGGGTTCGATTCCTCTTCGACGACCAGCTGCACGGGACGCCCGAGGATCCCCCCGGCCCGGTTGACGCGCTCGAGCCACCACTCGGTCCCGCGCAATCCAGCGGCGCCCACCGGGGCCGCGATGCCCGCACGGATCGTGAGCACGCCGAGCTTCACCGGGTGGCCGGCCTGCGCGAACGCTGGTGGAGCGTCGAGCCGGACCGTCGCCGCGGCAGCTCCGGCGCCCACCAGCCTCAGAAAGCTTCGCCGAGTCGTCCTCATGACGTCCTCCTTGCGCGTCCGCGCTTGGTCACCCGCCGCTTTGTATCACACTCCGGCGCGGGCCGGTTCGGCGCGCCCGGACGCCCGAATTTCCAAAGCCGGCGCCGGTGTGATAGTCGTAAGACTTACCATGTACGTGCGCTTTTGGGGGACCCGCGGCTCCATCGCCACGCCCGGACGCACGACGGCCGTCTACGGCGGCAACACGTCGTGCACCGAGGTGCGCGCCGCCGACGGGACCGTCATCGTCCTCGACTGTGGCACCGGCGCCCGCGGGCTCGGCCTGCACCTCGTTCGGACGATGCCGCAGCCGATGCGGATCCACCTCTTCATCGGCCACACGCACTGGGACCACATCCAGGGCTTCCCGTTCTTCGTCCCCGCCTTTCGGCCCGGCGCCGAGCTGAACATCTACGCGCCCCTCGGTTTCCAGCGCGGGCTCGAGGAGGCGATGGCCGGGCAGATGGAGTATTCGTATTTCCCCGTGAAACTCCGCGAGCTGCAGAGCCGCATCCACTACACCGAGCTCGACGAGGGCTTCCTCCGCGTCGGCGACGTGCTGGTGGAGACGCAGTACCTGAACCACACCGCGCCCACGATCGCGTACCGGCTGTCGAGCGGCGGTGCGACCGTGGCCTATATGACTGACCACGAGCCGTTCTGGAGTGTGCCGGGCCGGGTGTCGCAGCACCCGGGTGATGAGCGTCACATCGCGTTCATGCGCGGCGCCGACCTGGTCATCCACGACGCGCAGTACACCGAGGAGGAGTACCGGAGCAAGGTCGGCTGGGGACACAGTCCCCTCGAGTACGCGGTCGACGTCGCGCTGGCGGCGGGCGCGCGTCGCCTGGCCCTCTTCCACCACGACCCGCAGCACGACGATACGATCATGGAGCGCATCGAGTCCGAGGCGCGGGCGCGCGCGGTCTCGCGCGGGGCGGCGCTCGAGGTGCTCGCGGCGCGCGAGGGCCTCGAGCTCGAGCTCTCCGGCAACGGCTCCGCGCGCGACGTGGGCGCCGCCTCCGCGCTCCAGCACCGGCAGATCGCGGGCGGGCGCGTGCTGGTCGTCAGCGGCGACGACAAGGAGATCGCCGCGATCGAGGAGGTCCTGGGCGAGGATGCTCTCGTTCTGCTCCGCCTCGCGGACATGTCGGCCGTGCTCAGCCGGGGGTCGGAGCTCCGGCCGGACCTCGCGATCATCGACCGCGGGCTGCTCACCGGTGAGGGCGCGCTCGCCACGCTGCGCGCACGCCTCGGCCGGGGAAACCTTCCCGTCGTCGTGCTCGCGGACGGCTCCGAGGCGGCTGACGTCGTCGCCCCGGCCGAGGCGGCCTCCACCGACTACCTCGCCCGGCCCTTCAGCCCGCCGATGCTGCGGGCGCGGGTTCGCGCCTGGCTCTCGCGCACGCGGGTGGCCTCCGACGCAACGCGTGGCCTGCGGGCGCGGCCGGCCGAGGACGCCGACCGCGTCGACCTCCGGTCCCGCCGCGCGAGCCTGCTCGCGTCGGTGCCGCTCTTCGGGTCACTCACGAACGAGGAGCGCGAGCTGCTGATCGCGCAGGCGTCCGAGGAGGTCTTCGCCGCGGGCCACTCGATCATCCAGGAGAGCGACCCGCCCGACCGCCTCTTCGTGATCCTCGCGGGTCGCGCCCGCGCGCTCGAGACCGCCCCCGGCAGCCCCACGGAGGTGATCCTGAGCGAGTTCGGCGAAGGCGAGATCCTGGGTGAGCTCGCCGTCATCCGCAACCGAGCGCGGTCGGCGACGGTGGTGGCCATCGAGCGGACGCACTGCCTCGTGCTCAACCGGAACGACTTCCTGCGCGTGCTTGAGACCTCGGTCAGGCTTGCGCTGGCCCTGCTCCGGACGGTGGCCGGGCGGCTCGCCGAGACCGACCGCCGGCTGTCCCGATACGCGCCCGACCCGGTGACGGGGCTCGCGAGCCGCCGCGCGTTCGACGACCAGTACAAACGCCTCGCCGCCGTGGCCCGCCGGCGGGGAACCGGCGCGCTGATGCTCGTGCTCGACATCGTTCAGCTGAGGGCGATCAACGACCGCTTTGGCTATGGCGTCGGCGACGACGTCCTGCGGGCCGTGGCCGACGCGCTCGTCGAGGCGACGCGCACCACGGACCTCCTCGCACGCCACGGGAGCGACGAATTCGCGGTCTTCTTCCCGGATGCGGGGCCCGGCGCGACCGACATCGTGACGGCTCGCGTGCGGGACCGGATCGCACAACTGGCGGGAAAGCGCGGCCTGCCGGTCGACCACATCCGCTGTAGTGTCGGAGTCGCCTACAGTCCGTCGCCTCCGGACACGCCCGATGAGCTGCTCCGCGAGGCCGACGCACAGATGCACCGGACCAGGGCGTAACGGCGTCCGCGCGGCGCCGCGCGCCTCAGCGGCTCGCCCTCCGCTTCCGCTCCACGAAGGCGCGGATCCGTGCGCGCGCTTCTGGGCTCGTGCGGAGCGCGGCGCCGTACGCCTCAGGGCTGCGGTCCCGCTCGCCTCTCCGGATAGCCGCGACGACCTCCTTCGTCGCCGCGAGGCTCGCGCGGGGTGCGCGCGCGATGTCCGCCGCCAGCGCGGCGACGCTCGCCTCGAGCGTCGGCGGCGCGACGACGCGATTGACGAGACCCATGCGAAGCGCCTCGCTCGCGTGGATCGTCCGGCCGGTCAGCAGGAGCTCACACGCCCACCCCCCGGCCACGACGTCGAGCAGACGGGCGATGCCGTAGGCGGGGTTGAAGCCCAGCGTGACTTCGGGGAGGCCGAAGCGTGCGCGGTCGGAGGCCACGCGGAGGTCCTGTGCCGCCGCGAGCATGAGGCCGCCGCCGAGGGCCCAGCCGTCGATCGCGGCGATCGTCACCTGCGGCAGGTGGGCGAAGCGGTCGAGGAGCGCGGCCTGCCGGGTTGCCAGGGCTTCCGCCTCGTCCCCGGTGAGCGTCGTCATCTCGGCGAGGTCGTTGCCGGCGCAGAAGGCGCGCCCGCGGCCGGTGACGACGAGGACCGTGACGTCATCCATCGCGGCCACGCGCGCGAGCGTCTGCTCGAGGGCTCCCGTGAGGGAACGGTCGAGCGCGTTGAGCGCCGCGGGGCGGTTGAGGCGGAGCCACGCGACGCCGTCCTTGGCGTCGAGGTCGATCATTGTAGCGAGCGCCGCGGGGCCGGCACACTCAGTGGGCGGCGTGCCGTGGGCACGAAGTGGCTCCGTCCGGCAACGGCTCCGTTCAGCATGTCGCGTCTCATCCTCGCGACCTGGCTGCGCTCATCGATCCGATCTCCTCACTAACAGGGCGATCGCCGCCGCGGCGATCAGCGCCAGGGCCGTCGTCGCGAGAGGCCAGAAGTCGGTGCGAAAGAACGGGAGCGCGAAGAAGGGCGAGCGGCGGTCGGCGGGACGAATCCGGCCCTCGAGCAGACCCTCGATCAGCGCCATCGTTTCGGCGATCAGGACCTCGGTCGTTGCCTTGGCGAAGGCCGGATCGGCCAGCGCAGGGTGGCCGACGTAGCCACGGCCGCCATTCCTCAGCGGGTAGTTCGGCAGCACGCGCGCCGCGAGCGGGTAGCGCGCCGGTGGGAGCGCCCGGTAGGCTCCGTCCACGAGGTCCGGGCGGACGAGCAGCATCAGCGAGGTCTCCCACCAGCCGCCGTGGGCGTCCTCCGCGAACGCCTGGCGCTCCTCGTCCGAGAGCGGGCGGCCGAGCGCCGCTCCGATCTTGTCGAGGTAGCGTCCACGCAGGAACTGCCACGCGAGGTGGCCCGTGAACGACGCCATCGTGATCCCGTACCGTCCGGACACGGCCGCGGCCGCCTCGTCGAGTGCCGCGAGATGGCCGGGCCCGGCGTGGCCGTTCGCGACGAGGATGTAGCGGAAGCCGGCGCGGGCGAGCGACGCCCCGTAGTCCACGAGCGCGTCGCGTACGACGCGCTGGCGCACGCTGATGGTCCCCGTGGCGTCGAACGTGAAGGTGCCGAGGTGGAGCGTCGGCGCCAGCACGACCGTCCAGCCTGGCCGCGCCGCCACCAGGCGCTCGGCGATGGACTCCGCGAAGTGTCGCGCGGCGATCGCGTCCACGCCGACGGGCAGGTGCGGACCGTGCTCCTCGAGCGGACTCACGGTCAGGACGATCACGGTCCGTGCGCGGTCGAGCGCGTCGAGCGCCGGCGAGGACATCTCCTCGAGCAGGCGAACGGTCAAAACGAGCTCCCCTTCGTGTCGGCCAGATACTCGGCCTTGGCGCGCTCGAACTCGGTGATGATCGCCTGCCGCTCGGCCGTGAGCCGCCGGGCGACGTGCTCCCGTGTGAGCGTGAGGACGTTGAGTCGCAGGCGGCTCCTGAGGCGCCCGGCGCCCACCCAGTACCGGTAGGCGACGGCGCCCGAGAGCGGGAGCGACAGGGCGAAGGCCAGCGCCCACGCCGCGCCGAGCACCCGGGCGACCAGCCAGACCTCGGTTCCCCAGAAGAGGGGATACGCGACCACCGACGCCAGGAACCGCCACGTCGCGTAGTCCGTCTCCTTCCGCGCCATCCGGCGCGCCGTCCAGCGCGGGATCCAGTACGGGAGGAAGTTCACCGAGGCGCCGTAGGCGAAGAGGGGAAGGCCGACGACGGCTTGCCAGCCCAGCCGAAGCCGGCGCGCGCGCCGCGGCGCATCGAGCCGAGCTCGCACCGCTTCGTCCTTGACGTGGTACTCCGCGAGCAGCGCGCGGTAGCCCTCGATCCGCTGCCAGAGCCGCTCGACGCGCGCGGGATCGCGCGCCCGGAAGTGGCTCACCGCGCCCACGATGGCCCGCGAGAGGCGAATCGGGTCGATCCGCTTGCGCGGGACCCCGCCCTCCTCCGTGAGCTCGCGCCCCAGCTCGTCGCGGTAGAGCTCCTCGACGGCGCGCACGAGCTGGGTCGCGTCGATCCGCTCGACGTGCACCACCTCGGCCTCCATCGCCCACTGGACGGCCGTCGTGAGCGCCTCCACGGCCGCCACCGGATCCTGGCGGTACGCCTCGCGGTACGGCGTCACGGGCACGGGCGGGCCGAACGAGACGAGCACGCGCGCCCGGAATGACTTGCGCGCGTCGAAGGTGAGCCCGACGGGAATCAGGCGGAGCGCGCCCGGGTGCTCGGCCTCGTGCGCGAGCGCGATGCGCGCCGCGCCCGTCTTGATGCGCCGGACGCGCGCCTCTGCGTGCGTCGTCCCCTCCGGGTAGATCGCGATGACGCGGCCCTCGGCGAGCGCGTCGGCACACGCCGCGAACGTGTCGGTGTTCTTCTCCATGCGGTCCGGATCGTCCTGCCTGCGGTAGACGGGGATCGCCCCGCAGGCCCGGAGAAACGCCGCGACGAGTCGGCGGTGGAAGAGCCCGGCGGTGGCAAGGTAGTGGACCTTCCGCCGGATAGCCGCTCCGACGAGCAGCGAGTCGATGAAATTGTTCGGGTGATTGATGCAGAGGAGCACCGGGCCGGCGTCGGGCACGCGCTCGGGATGGCGCACGTCCACCGACTTGAAGAAGAACCAGAGCCAGAAACGGCTGATCGCGCGGACGACCCGGTACACGCGCTCCCGCCGATCCTGCGCGGCCGGCCTGTCGAGCGCCGTGGTCATGGGGGAGGTCCGTCGAGGGCGCTCGCGTGGCGCTTGACGAGGTCCTCGAAGCCCTCGATCGTGAGGGCCCGCGCCCACTCGGCGCCCTCGGCCTCCCTCCCGTAGGCCTCGACCATGTAGACGATCGCATCCTGCTTCGTTCGGAACAGCCGCCAGAGATGGCCCTTGCCGCCGCCGACCCGCCGGAGGTTGAAGACCGGATCGGCCGGCGACTGGGGCTCGAAGGTGTTGCGGTGGCCGAAGCGGTCCAGGGTGATCCACGCGGCGGCGATGCCGCGCCCGGACACGACCCGCGCCCGCAGGGATTCCTCGCGGGGGAGCGACTCGACGTCGGTCAGCTGCGGGCCGTAATAGACCTCCACGCGGTCGGTGGGCAACGCGAGCCTGACGGGGATCGGCGGGCCGTCACGCTCGAGGAGCGCCTTCGACTCGTCGCCGAGCCAGAACGCGCCGGGCTCGACGAGGTCGGGCCACGCTTCGACGACCTGGCCCGTGGGGACGAGGGCCCGCCGCCGCGCGATCTCGTCCTTCGCCGTGGAGAGATAGAGCCGGCTCACGGGAAGATGAACGACCCGTCGACGACCGGCCGGGAACGGTGCGGCGGTTGACTGATCCAGCGGCCGGGCGGGAGCAGCTCCGGGAGCCCCGGCCCGCCGTCGAAGCGGCGGCCAGCGGCGGGAACTAGGATCCCTCCTAGCGCTGGCGGCGCTCGATCAGGAGCTGGCGCCGTTCGATGGCTCGCTCAGCGGCGATCAGCAGCTCGTCCATGAGCACGGGTTTCCAGAGGTGAGCGTACGCGCCGAGTTTCAGGCACGCGGCATGGATCTTCAAGTCCATCTTCCCGCCGAGGACAAGGACCGCCGCGTCCGGGTCCTCCTGGCGGACCAGCCTGAGCAACCCGATACCCGCGCCGGCCATCTTCTCACCGCCAAGTGTCACCGGGATATTGCGTTCGGTGACCATCAGCGGCGCCGGTATATTAAGTTCGGTGACGATCAGCGGCGGTCGCGCCTTTCGAAACACTTCGAGCCCTTCGTCGCCGTCGCTGGCCGTCAGGCACGTGTAGCCCGCACTGAGGAAGATCTCACACAACAACTCGCGGATTTGGCGGGCGTGCTCGACGATCAGGACCTCGCGCGGCGCCTCCTGGCGTTGCCCGTGGGCCTGCTGATGCTGGCGGCGCTCGACCAGGAGTTGACGGCGCTCTAGCGCGCGCTCAGCGGTGATAAGCAGCTCGTCCATATTGATCGGCTTCATGAGGGAGGCGTACGCGCCGAGCTTCAGGCTCTCGATGGCGTTCTTCCAGTCAGCGGCGTCGGTCAGCACGATCACGGCGACGTCGTCGTCGACCGCGCGCACCTGGCGGAGGAGCTCGATCCCGGTCATGCCCGGCGTCCTGAGGTCGGTCACCACGAGCGGCGGGCGTCCCGCCTTGAACACCTCCACGCCTTCGCGGCCGTCGAGGGCGAGCAGACAGTTGTAGCCTGTCACCTCGAAGATGAGGCGTAACACCTCGCTCACTTTCGGGTCGTGCTCGACGATCAGGACGTCGCGCTCGGCCATGTCAACGCACTATCAGAAGGCGTCAGGCAGCGCAACACAAGAGGATCTGGTTTTTCGGAAACGTGGCACCCGCTCTCCACGCCCGGTCACCGCGCCGCCGGCCGGCGGGTTCGGGAGGGGCGAGCCGACTTGCCGTTGCCGGGGATCCAGCCGCTGAACTCGACGGTCAGGACCCCGGTTAACAGGGGTACGTCACGGGAAGATGAACGACCCGTCGACGACCGGCCGGGAACGCTGCGGCGGTTGACTGATCCAGCGGCCGGGCGGAGCGGCTCCGGGAGCCCCGGCCCGCCGTCGAAGCGACGGCCAGCGTGGGAACTAGACTCCCTCCTCACGCTGGCGGCGCTCGATCAGGAGCTGACGCCGTTCGATGGCTCGCTCAGCGGCGAACAGCAGATCGTCGTTGCTCACGGGCTTCCAGAAGAAGGCGTACGCGCCGAGCTTGAGGCTCGCAACCAGGGTCTTCACGTCGGCCGCGCCGTACGACGGGTTACCCAGGACGATGACGGCCGCGTCCGGGTCCTCCTGGCCGATCTGCTTGAGCAGTTCGATGCCCGCGCCGGCCACGCGCTCACCGCCACTCATCACCGGCATCTTGAACTCGGTTAAGATCAGCGGCGGTCGCGATCGCCGGAACAGTTCGAGCCCGTCACCCCCGTCTTTGGCCAGCAGGCACTTGTAGCCAGCAAAGAGGAACATCCGATTGAAAAGGTCGCGGTGCACGGGGTCGTCCTCGACGATCAGGATCTCGCGCGGCGCCTCCTGGCGTTGTCCGTGATCCTGCTGGTGCTCGCGGCGCTCGATCAGGAGTTGACGGCGCTCCAGCGCGCGCTCAACGGTGATGAGCAGCTCATCCATGTTGATCGGCTTCATGAGGAAGGCGTGCGCACCGAGCTTCAGGCTCTCGATGGCGTTCTTCCAGTCAGCGGCGTCGGTCAGCACGATCACGGCCACGTCGCCGTCGACCGCGCGCGCCTGGCGGAGGAGCTCGATGCCCGCGATGCCCGGCATCTTGAGGTCGGTCACGACGAGTGGCGGGCGTCCCGCCTTGAACACCTGCAGCCCTTCGTCCCCGTCTTTGGCCAGAACGCACTTGTAGCCGGCAGCGACGAAGATCTGGTGGAGCACCTCGCGGACCTGACGGTCATCGTCGACGATCAGGACGTCGCGCCCGGCCATGTCAACCCACTATCCTAAAGCGTCAGGCAACGCAACACAAAAGGATCTGATTTTTCGGAAACGTAGCCCCTGCTCTCAACGCCCGGTCACCGCGCCGCCGGCCGGCGGGTTCGGGAGGGGCGAGCCGACTTGCCGTCGGCGGGGATCCAACCGCGGAACTCGACGGTCAAGACCCCGGTTAACAGGGGTACGTCAGGGGACGCGGACGAAGCCCTCCATGAGCCGGCGCGCCGTCCGGTAGACGGTCACCCGCTCGGCCCAGGGCGCCCCGTCACGGACGCGCACCGCGGCGTCGATCGGCAGGACCCCCGACGGATGGCCCAGTCGCACGTCGCCGCTCACGGACGGGACACATTCACGGACCACGGTGCCTTCCACGCGGGCGGCGACCGCGAGGCACATGGCGGCGGTCAGCGCGAACGCGCGGTGGCAGTTGCCCATCGAGATCACGCGGGCGAGGAGGTCGACCTGATCGAGCCGGTACCGCGCGCCGTCGAGAGCCGTGAAGTCCACTGGCGGCGTCACGACCGCGACCTTGGGCACCGCCGAGCTTCCCGGGATCCCCATGCGGCGCGCCGCCTCGACACGGATCGCCTCGAGGCGGGCCGCCAGCGAACGGTCGGCGTCGATCGCAAGCGGTGTCTCGATCCCGGCGAGGCCGAGGTCCTTGGCGCGGACGAAGACGACGGGATTCGTCGCATCCACGAGCGAGGCCTCGATGCCGTCCACCACGTCGCGCGGGTTCCCCGTGGGGAGCAGGCGTCCGCTGCCCGCGCCGCCCGGGTCGAGGAAGTCGAGCGCGATCCGGGCGCCGCGGCCCGGGACACCCGCGAGCTCGAAGTCGCCCGCCACCTGAGCCTCGCCGTCTTTCACGGGGACGTGGGCGACGATGAGCTTCCGCGTGTTGGTGTTGTGGATGCGTACGCGCGTCTCGCCCTCGACCGCCGGGAGGAGGTGCTCGTCGATGGCGAAGGGCCCGACGGCGGAGGAACAGTTGCCGCAGTTGCCCTTGTAGTCCACGACGGGCCTCGTCACCTCGACCTGCGCGAAGGTGTAGTCCACGTCGGCCTCCGGGTGGGACGTCGGCCCGACGATGCACGCCTTCGAGAGCGACGAGATGCCGCCGCCGAGCCCGTCGAGCTGGCGGCCGTAGGGATCCGGGCTCCCGAGCGCCGCGAGGAGGATCCGATCGCGCTCGGCGCCCATGCCCGGCAGATCGGCGGCGCGGAAGACGAGGCAGCGGCTCGTCCCGCCCCGCATGTAGACGGCGCGGACGCGTCGTTGCGTCACGGGCCGCCCTTGGACGTGTGGGCGAGGAGCCCGCCCGCGAGGAGGATGTCGCGCTCGCGGGCCGTCAGGACGCAGGAGGCCGAGAAGCGCCGGCCCCGGCGCGTGTCCAGGATGCTCACGCGGTCGCCGGCGGCGAGTGCCTGCCTGAGGCCGTCGAGGCGCAGCCGGTCGTCACGCTCGAGCGCGTCGTAGGCCGACGGATCGTCGAACGTGAGCGGAACGACGCCCCAGTTGATCAGATTCGCCCGATGGATCCGCGCGAACGACTTGGCGAGCACCGCGCGCACGCCGAGGTACATGGGGCCGATCGCCGCGGCCTCGCGCGAGGACCCCTGGCCATAGACCTCGCCCGCGACGACGATCCCGCGTCCGGCCGCCTTGGCGCGCGCGGCGAACTCCGGGTCAACGTACTTGAAGCAGAACTCGGCGATCGCCGGAATGTTGGAGCGGAAGACGAGCACCGCGGCACCGGCGGGAGAGATGTCGTCGGTCGATATCTTGTCGCCGAGCTTCAGCAGCACGGGCGCCTCGAGACGCTCGGCCACGGGCTCGCCGAGCGGGACCGCCTTGATGTTGGGCCCGCGGATGACCTCGCCCTGGCCGTCCGGCGTGACGAGCCCGGCGCTCGAGGCGGCGAAGCTCTCGGGCAGATAGAGGGAGGCTGGCGTGCCCGCCGTCCGCGGATCGGTGATCGCGCCCGTCAGCGCGGACGCCGCCGCCGTGACCGAGGAGGCGAGGTAGACCTCGTCGCCTTTCACGCCGCTCCGGCCCGGGAAGTTCCTGTTGAACGCGCGAAGACTCTTCGTGCCGGCCGCCGGCACGTGGCCGATGCCCGCGCACGAGCCGCACGTCGGCTCAGAAATCAGCGCGCCGGAGGCGAGGAGGTCGGCGAGCAGCCCCTCGCGCGCCATGGTCTCGAGGATCCTGTGGCTCCCGGGGAACAGGACGAACGAGACGTCGGGGTGCACGTGCCGACCCTGAAGCACCTGCGTGACCGCCCACATGTCCTCCCACGAGCCGTTGGTGCACGAGCCCACCATCACCTGCTCGACCTTCGTCCCCTCGACCTCCGCGACGGGCACCACGCGGTCGGGCGAGCCGGGCAGCGCGACGAGGGGCGTGACCGCGGCGAGGTCGAGCTCGAAGCGGTCATCGTACTGGGCGTCGTCGTCCGCCGCCTGCGAGGTCCACGCGTGCTTCCGATGGAGGCGACGGAAGTAGTCGCGGGTGACCGCGTCCGATGGGAAGACGCTCGTCGTCAGCCCGAGCTCGGCCCCCATGTTGGCGAGGGTCATCCGCTGCGGGAGCGAGAGCGCGGCGACCCCGGGTCCGGCGTACTCGAAGATCTTCCCCGTGCCGCCACGGACGCTGAGACGGCGCAGGAGCTCGAGAATCACGTCCTTCGCCGTCACCCACGGCTGGAGCTCGCCGGTGAGCCACACGCGCACGACCTCGGGCATCGTGAAGGGGTAGGGGCCGCCACCCATCGCGACGGCGACGTCGAGGCCACCCGCGCCGATCGCCAGCATGCCGGCGGCGCCGCAGAGCGGCGTGTGGCTGTCGGTGCCGAGCAGCGTCTGGCCGGGCACCGAGAAGCTCTCGAGGTGCACCTGGTGGCAGATGCCGTTGCCGGGCTTGGAGAAGACCGCCCCGTAACGGCGCGCGGCGGTCTGGAGGTAGCGGTGGTCGTCGGAGTTGCGCGAGTCCACCTGGTAGACGTTGTGGTCGATGTAGGTGACGACGCACGGGGGGACCACGCGCTGGAAACCCATCGCCTCGAACTGGAGCCACGCCATCGTGCCGTTCGTGTCGGTGAGGAGCGCCTGGTCCACGGTGAGACCGATCTCCTCGCCGGCGACGGGCTTGCCCGACGCGAGGTGCGATTCGATGAGCTTCCGGGTGAGGCTCTGTTTCACTGTAACGGGGTCCGCGAGGCGGGTGCCATCGGTGGGTGGCCCGAGACGAGGCGCGACGCGGCTCCGTTCCGGATGTCGCTTCTCATTCCACTGGCTCCGGGTGGCCTGCTTCAGGCACGTTTGTCCACCGAGACGAATGCGCGCCGCTTCGGGCCGACGTACTCGCCGCGCGGGCGGATGAGCCGGTTGTCGTCGTGCTGCTCGAGGATGTTCGCCGTCCAGCCTGCGATGCGTCCCGCCGCGATCACGGGCGTGAAGAGATCCACGGGGATGCCGAGCGAGTAGAAGAGGGGCGCCGAGTAGAAGTCCACGTTCGGGATGAGCCCCTTGGCGGCGTTGATGCGCGCGTGGAGCTTGACGGCCATCTCGTACCACTTGAACTGGCCCGACTGGCGGCAGGCCTCCTCGGCCATGCCGCGCAGGATCGCCGCCCGCGGGTCGCCCGCCTTGTACACGCGATGACCGAACCCCATGAGCCGCCGCTTCTCGGCGAGCGCCCGCTCGGCGAAGGCGTCCACGTGGGCGACCTCGCCGATCTCCATCAGCGTGCGCATGACCGCCTCGCCCGCGCCGCCGTGGAGCGGGCCCTTGAGGGCGCCCACGCCGCCCGCCACGGCCGAGTGCATGTCCGACTGCGTCGAGACGATGACGCGCGTCGTGAAGGTCGAGGCGTTCAGCTCGTGCTCGGCGTAGAGGGTGAGGCTCGCGTCGAAGGCCTTGGCCGTCACGGTGGACGGACGCCTGCCCGTCAGCATGTAGAGGAAGTTGGCGGCGTGCCCGAGGTCCGGCGCGGCGGGGATCGGCGACTGGCCACTCCGCACCCGGTGGTGGGCGCAGATCGCCGTGGCGATCTGGCTCGTGAGCCGCACAGCCTTCCGGAGGTTGGCCGCGTGCGAGTTGTCGGTCGCGTCCGGATCGCGCATACCGAGGATCGCCACCGCCGTCTGGAGGGCGCGCATCGGATCGGTGTCCTTCGGCGTGAGGCGGAACGTCTCGACGAGCTCGCGCGGAATGTCCCGCGCCGCGATGAGGGCGACCGTCGTGCGGTCGAGCTCCCCCCCGGTCGGCAGGTCGCCGTGCCAGAGCAGGTGGGCGACTTCCTCGAAGCTCGCGTGGCGCGCGAGATCGGTGATGTCGTAGCCGCGGTAGGCCAGGAGGCCGTGGGTGCCGTCGAGGTCGCAGAGCTGGGTTGGGGCGGCGACGACCCCCTCGAGTCCCCGGATGAGCTGGGAGCTTTCTCTGTCCATGGGCGCGCCTCTCGGAGCTAGGGTAGCTGGATGGTAACAGGAATCCCGTCGCGGTGCCTTCTGGCGCCGTGAACACGGGGCGTAACTATGGAGCGATCTGGCCCATCCCGCGCAGCATTCGCACCATCGGCGCCCGGAGCCGGCGCGGCGTCACGCGGCTCAGAGCCACCTCGGCGGCGCCCACGAAGGCGGCGAGCGAACCGATCGCCTCCACCAAGCCCGCGAGCGCCTCGTCCTGGTCCACGCGCCCCGATGCGGCCGGCGGCGCCTGCGCCTCGGCGAACCACGGCTCGAAGTGCACGCGACGGACCTCCAGCCGTCGCTCGGGGCGATGAGTCTTGGCGTCGAGTCGGCCGATGAGGTGACCGTGATGGAGGATCGGCAGCGCGTAGTAGCCGTGCACGCGCTCGGGCCCGGGGGTGTAAACCTCGATCCGGTATTCGAACCCGAACAGGCGCGCCACGCGGTCGCGATGCCAGAGAAGCGAGTCGAAGGGTGACAGGAGCGTCGTCCCGTGCGATGGCGCGGGCGGCCGCCCGGCGCGGGTCAGGGCGGGCAGGTCGCGGGTCAGCGCCAGCCAGCGACCGGGCGTTCCCTCGACGTCGATCTCGGTGACCTCGCCGCGCTCGTGCATCGCGTGGAGCGCGGCCCGGCGGGCGCCCGGCAAGAAGCGGGGGAAGGTGAGATAGCGACTCAGGTCGGCCTCGGTCGCCGCGCCCATGGCGTGCAGGGAGCGCTCGAGGTGCCAGCGCCGGAACTCCTCGGACGAGGCCGCCTCGACGCCGAGCGCGTCCGGGATCGCTCGCTCGAGAAGGTCGAATCGCTTCTGAAAGTGGTGCCGGGAATGGACGGCGAGCGCGCCCGTCATCCACAGGTAGTGGAGCGCGTGCTGGACGGGCTTCCAGTCCCACCACCCACCGCGGCCGCCGGTCGGGCGCCTGCCGTCGAAGTCCGCGTTGCCCATCGGCCCGTTGGCCTGGACGGCCGCCTTCACCCGGCTCAACACCCTGGCGTTCCGGCGCAGCCAGTCGGACCAGCCGGTGTGCCGGATACGATAATCGAGCATGGCGCGCCGCCACCACGGCAGCATCGAGGTCGGCACGAGGCAGGCGGCGTGCGCCCAGTACTCGAACAGGAGCCGGCGGCGGTAGACGAGCCGGTCGAGCCGCGCGCGGTCGTACGGGCCGAAGCGGCTCCACACCGTCAGGTAGTGAGCGCGATCGAGGACGTTGATGGAATCCACCTGGAGCCCGCCCACGTCTTCGACGAAGCGAGCGAGGCGCCTGGCGGTCAGCGCGGTCGCGCGGGGGCGGCCGAGGTGCTGCCGCTCGAGGAAGAACGCCGCGACTGCGCGAAGCGGAAGCGCTGGGCGTGGCATCCTGTTGAAGGGTACCACCCGGTCGCGCGAGGAGGAGCTGACGATGCGCCAGAAAGAGAAGAACGGACCGCTGAGCGTTCAGGCTATCGCGGGAACGCACGTCGTGCTCCTCGGCATGAATCTGCCCGAGCAAGCATGTCCGGGGCTTCTGGGCTTCGCGATCCGACGGCACGACCATACGGAGGGCGAGGTGTACTGGCTGCGCGCGTACAAGACGTTCGCGAGCGTCGAGCCCCATCCGGCCAGGGGCGTGTTGTACTCGACGCGCAAGCATCCGATTCAGGGGTTCACCTGGTCGGATTTCTCGGCCAAGCCCGGGTACGACTACACCTACGAGGTCGTGGCGCTCCGCGGAACACCGGCGGAGCTCAAGGCGTCGGAGAAGGTCGAGGTGAAGGTCAGGACGGAGACGGCGAGGGTCGCGGGGAGCCCGCACCACGTGCACTTCAACCGCGGCGCCGCCGCCTCGCAAGAATATACTCGGCGCTTCGGCGACAAGTCGCCGACGGTCGTGGGGCCGGCGGCGTTTGATTGGCTCTCGCGCGGGGCGGCCGAGGCGATCAAGGCGTTTATCGAACGGGCCACGGGCCCCGGCTGGGGGCTGCGGGTCAGCGCCTACGAGTTCAGCGACGCCAGGGTGCTGGGCGCCCTGAAAGAGGCGTGGGCGACGCGTCAGGCGGACGTGCGCATCCTCTACCACGCCATGAACGACGCCCAGAAGACGAAGAACGAGGCGGCGATCAAGAAGAGCGGGCTGGTCGGGATCTGCGAGGCACGCAAGGCCACCGGGCTCAAGCTCTCGCACAACAAGATCATCATTCTGACGAAGGGCGGCGTGGCACAGGCCGTGCTGACGGGGTCGACCAACTTCAGTGAGGGCGGGATCTACGGGCACAGTAACGTGGTGCACGTCTGTGAGATCAATCACATCGCCGCGGAGTACCTCTGGCTCTGGAACGAGCTGAAGAAGAACGACGCCAAGAAGGTCGTTGCGCCGCTGCTCGAGGGCCGGACGCCGCTTCCGGCCGGCCCGACGAAGCCGGGAACCGCGCCGATCTTCAGCCCGCGGCCGGACCTGGACGCGCTCGAGTGGTATGCCAAGCAGGCGAAGGACGCTGACGATGCGCTGTTCATGACCTTCGCCTTCGGCATGCACGATCTCTTCCAGGACGCCTACCGCAACGGCAAGGCGCGGCTGCGCTATGCGCTGATGGAGAAGATGAGCGGCCCGACCAGAACCGAGGCGCAGCGAAAGGCCAACGAGGCGAAGATCATCGCGCTGCGCAAGATGGAGCCGAACAAGTTCGCCATCGGGGCCTACCTGGGCAACGGCGCGTTTGACCGCTGGCTCGCCGAACGCCTCTCCGGACTGAACGTCAACGTGCGCTACTTGCACACCAAGTACATGCTGGTCGATCCGCTCGGCGAGAATCCGCTGGTGGTGAGCGGGTCGGCGAATTTCAGCGAGGCGTCCACCGAGGACAACGACGAGAACATGCTGATCATCCGTGGCGACACACGGGTGGCGGATATCTACGCTGGCGAGTTCATGCGGCTCTACAACCACTTCGCGTTCCGTGACTGGCTGTCCCAACATCCCGACCCGGACAAGGCGCAGGTCTCTCGACTGGACGAAACGGACACGTGGTGGAAGAGGTACTTCGGCGGCTCGTTCGCGTCACGCCAGCGCGAGTACTTCGCCGGCTCACCGCGGAACTGACCGGGAGCCCTAGGATTTCGCCGCCACCTCCTGGGCGAACGCGCGGAGCGCGTCCCAGTCGTACGGGCCGTCGCGGAAGGCGATGTTGACGCGGGCGCAGCCGGCGTCGCGGAAGGCGGCGACCATCTCGGAGGCCTGCTTGGGGGTGCCTCGGAGCCAGCCCGTTCGCCCCTGGCCATCGCCCCAGTGCTGTCGGAAGGTCTCCTCTCCGCGCGCAGCCCCCTTGCCGTCGGCGCCCATGTAGAACCCCAGGTTGACGGTGCGGAGGATCGTCTTCGGGTCGCGCCCTTCTTTCTCGCACCACTGGTCCAGCACCTTGCCCTTCGCGATCCACTCCTCGGGGCCGATGTAGGGCGCGTTCCAGCCGTCGGCGTAGCGCGCGGCCGCCCGGAGCGTCCGCTTCTCGCCGCGACCCCCGATCCAGATGGGGACGCGCGGCTGGAGCGGCTTCGGATTGTTCGGCGCGTTCTCGAGCCTGAAGTGCGTGCCGTGAAAGCTCGAGCGGCGCGATTCGGGGTCGAGGAGCATGCGCATGATCTGCGCGTACTCCTCGAGCATGTCCTCTCGGACCCCGATCCGAGGAAAGTCGTAGCCGAAGGCGCGCGCCTCGATCTCGTGCCAGCCGGCGCCGAGGCCGCAGTCGACGCGGCCGCCGGAGAGGTGGTCGATGGTGGTGAGCGACTTCGCGTGAAGCCCGGGATTACGGTACGCGACGCAGTAGACGAGGGCGCCGAGCCGGACGCGCTTGGTCTCCACGGCGGCGGCCGTCAGCGTCGCGATCGCCTCGAAGCAGTCGAGGTCACCACCGCGGGGCGGAGATTCCTGAAAGTGATCGGAGACGGAGAACCAGTCGAAGCCCTGCGCGTCGGCGAATTTCCAGAGGCGGCGCATCTCCTCGAGCGGACCGCCCATGTGGCCGATGTGGATCCCGAACGTCATCGCCATCCGCGGCTCCGTGCCTCACTCAACCCATCAGGAGCTTGCCCGGCACCTCGCGCCCCATGGTCTTGATCTGGTCTCGCGTGATGCCCTCGGCCAGAAGGCCGGCGACGAGCATCGCGTAGCCGTCGGGTTGCGACGGGTTGCCCGTCTGCCCGAGGTCCGTGCCCAGAATGAAATGTTGCGCGCCGACCTCCTTGATGTGGCTCGCCGATTCCTTGTACGTGACCTGGCGCCAGTGGCGCATCCAGGGGAGGTGGGCCTGCGGGCCCATGAGCGGCCCCATCGCATCGATCTCCATCAGGGCGCCCATCGCCGCGGCTTTTTTCATCTGCTCGGTCGTCATGTTGACGACGTCGAACTCGGCGTGGGTGACGACGATCCGATCGCAGCCCGCGTCGCGCGCGGCGTCGACGATCGCGAGCACCTCGGTCGGCGAGGCGTGGCCGGTGCAGAGGACGAGCTTCTGCTGGGCGCAGATCTTCGCGATCTCGCGAAGCGCGGGCAGCGCCTTGCCGTCGGCGCCCACGACCTTGATGCCCTCCGGGGCGTCCTTGAAGTGCTTCACATGGTTGTCGGCGTCGAAGGTCGGCAGCCAGACGACCCGGCCGTAGCCCCCCTGCATCCGCCACATCCACTGGACGGCTTCGGGGTTGAGGCCGCCTGCGGCACCGTTCAGCGTGACCCCGCCGAACGCCTTGATCCCAGGGTTGTGCTTGCGGACGAGCCACGCGCGATCGGCCGTGAGCGCCACATGGTTCTTGAGGACGACGGCCTCCATCTTGCGGGCCATGTAGAGCTGCGCCATCTCGTCGTCGTCCACCGCCCGCCCGAAGACGTCGGGAGCGCAGTGATTGTGAAAGTCGATCAGCCCCTCGATCGGGCTGACCGCCGGGGGCGGGGGCGGGAAGACGCGCACCTGGGCCGCCGCCTTCGCCGGCACGCTCCCGAGCGCGGCGAGGCCGGCGACGCCTCCGACCGCCGTCTTGAGGAAGTCCCGACGGCTCCCGCCGTCCGGCGCGACCGCGGACCCGTGCGGCGTCGCCGGGTGCCCCCAGCTGTGGCCGCAGCAGTTGGTGAACCGCCATCGGGGGAGCATGAACGGATTCATCGGACGCCTCCTCGTTGGGACCGCCCCGTCAGGAAGTGGGCCAGGCAGCCACGGTGCAACGTCTCACTTGAACGCGGGGTCGATGCGGACGTCGACCAGGTACGGGCCGCCGCTCGCGATCGCCCGATCGAGCGCGGGGGCGATCTCCGGCGCCTTGTCCAGGCGCTCGCCCGGGACGCCGAGCGCCCGCGCCATGCCGACGAAGTCGATGAGCGGCTCGAGGTCCATCCCGACGTACCGATCGTCCTCGGCGGAGAAGCCCTTGAGCGCGCGTGTGCGCTGCTTGAGGATCCGGTACGACGCGTTGTTGAAGATCACGTAGACGACCGCGAGCGACTCGCGGGCCGCGGTCCAGAGCGCCTGGTTCGTGTACATGGCGCTGCCGTCGCCGATCAGCGCGAGGACGGGCCGGTCGCGGAGCGCGAGCTTGACGCCGAGCGCGGCCGGCAGCCCCCAGCCGATGCCACCGCCGCGGATCCCGAAGAAGCTCTTCGGGTCGGCGCAGCGGAAGAAGTGGCGCACGCCCTGCGCCGAGGAGATCGACTCGTCCACGATCACGGCGTCCTTCGGCGCGCGCTTGGCGAGCTCGTGGACGAGCGTGAGCGGCGGGATCGGCACGCGCGTGACCTCCCGGTCGGCCCGCTGCGCGAGTTCCGCGCGCTCGCGCTCCCAGGCGGCGCTCACCGCGTCGGTTCGCCGGCGAGCGTCAGGATGACCCCGGGCGCCGGTCAGACGCCGGACCGCCTCGCTGAGCTCGGGGAGCGTCGCCTTGGGCTCGCCCTGGATCGCCACGGCGGCGGGGTAGTTCTTGCCGAGCTCCCACGGGTTGACGTCGAGGTGGACGATGGGGACGCCGGGCGGCATCGGGTCCACGTCGTCGGGTAGCGAGAGCGTGAAGAGGTCGCCACCCACCGAGAAGAGCAGGTCGTGGCGCATCAGGAGAGCGCGGATCGGCGGCCCGAGCCGCGGCATGGACCCCGAGTAGAGCGGGTGCGTGAAGGGGAAGCTGCAGGTCGACGCTACGCCCTCGGTCATCACCGGGGCGCCGACCAGCTCGGCCAGCTCCACCAGCTCCGCGAGGGCGTCACTGTGGGCGACCGCGTCGCCGGCGACCAGGAGCGGGCGCTCGGCCTTCGCCAGGAGCCGCGCCGCCTCGGCGATCGCCCCGCGGTCGCCGACGATCCGCCGGGCGACGCGCGTGGGCGCCGTGAGGTCGAGGTCGCGCTCGGAGTTCAGGACGTCGACCGGGAGCGAGAGGAAGACGGGCCCCGTCGGATGGGTGAGCGCGGTCTTCGCCGCGCGGTGCACGATCCGCGGAAGGTCCTCGAGGCGGCGCGCCTCCGTGGACCACTTCACGAAGGGCTGGGCGATCGGCGGCAAGTCAGACCAGAGGATCGGCTCGGTGACCGTGAAGCTCTGGTCGTGCTGCCCCGCGGTCAGGAGCAGAGGTGCGCCGGACTTCTGCGCGTCGTAGAGCATGCCCATCGCGTTGCCGAGACCCGGCGAGACGTGCACGTTTGCCGCGGCGAGCCCACCCGACGCCTGGGCATAGCCGTCGGCCATCGCGATGGCGACCGCCTCCTGGAGCGCCAGCACGTAGTGGATCCCGGGCTCGCGCGCGAGCCCGTCCATCAGCGGCAGCTCGGTGGTCCCGGGGTTACCGAACATCACGGAGACGCCTTCCTGCTTGAGGAGCTCGAGGAACGCCTGCTTGCCGGCGAGGTATGGCATAGGGCCAGATGATAAGCTCTCTTGCGTGTCACTTCCAGACGGTCCCTTCCTGCGCGCCGCGCGCCGCGCGCCGGTGCCGTACACCCCCGTGTGGCTGATGCGCCAGGCAGGCCGTTACCTGCCCGAGTACCGTGCGATGCGGGAGCGGTTCGGGTTTCTCGAGCTCTGCCGGAACCCGGAGGCGGCGGCGGAGGTCACGCTCCAGCCCG
>Ga0209375_1000013_pt1 | contig 146779 bp, 155 predicted proteins | sample GraSoiAngelo_131_FD_185888 | JGI IMG/M metagenome (GOLD analysis project Ga0209375, IMG submission 185888) | Grasslands soil microbial communities from the Angelo Coastal Reserve, California, USA - 14_0929_02_30cm (SPAdes) (version 2) | ecosystem: Environmental > Terrestrial > Soil >...
GGGGGGGGGGGGGGGGGCCTTGGCGGGCCCCCCCACGTCACTAGGTGAAGCGGAACCGTTCCTGGGTGCGCAAGCCGACGAGCCCGTCCGTCACGTGCCGCACCTCCGCCGTGCACGAGATGGTCTGGCTCCGGCTCAGCACCATCAGGAGGTGGTACGACCGGCCTTGCTTCAGCGCGTCGGTCGGCGCCGTGAGCACGCACAAGCCTTCCTCGCTCACGTCCAGCGCGCGGCCGAGCAGCCGCGTGTCGTCGAGGAGAAAACGGACGGGCCACGACACCGGGATGCGGGCGTGCGCGCGTCGGTTCGTGAGAGTCCGCGTCGTCAGAATGGGAAGATGATACCTCGGATTCAGCGGTCGAGGGGGAGGTCGACGAAGAAGGTGCTGCCCGCGTCCTCGGCGCTCTCCACGCGCACGCGGCCGCGGTGCAGGTCCACGATGCTCTTCACGATGGCGAGGCCGAGCCCGGTGCCGGGCGTGCCGGCGGTGGCGCGGCTCTTGACCCGGTAGAACTTGTCGAAGACGTGCGGCAGGTCGGCGGCGGGAATGCCGTGACCCGTGTCGCTCACCGCGATGGTGGCGGTGTCGCCCGCGTCGGAGACGGTGAGCGCGACGCGCACGTGGCCGCCGGGCGGCGTGTACTTGATCGCGTTGCCGATCAGGTTCAGCAGCGCCTGGCGCAGGCGCGACGCCGACATGGAGAGCCACGCGTCCTTGGGCAGGGCCGTCTCCAGCGTGATCTGCTTGGCCTCCGCCTCCGGCGTGAGCGTCGCCACCGCGGCCGTGATCAGCGGCACGACGTCGTCGCGCTCGGTCGCCGGGTCCAGCCCGGCCTCGATGCGGCCCAGGTCGAGCAGGTCGCTGACGAGCTCCCCCATCGCCTGCGCGGTGTCGCGAAGGCGGCGGACGCGGTCCTGGTACTGCGCGTCCTCGGCGCGGTCGTGCTGCAGGAGATAGGCGACACCCGCGATGGCGGAGATGGGGCCCTTGAGGTCGTGCGACACCGCGTGCACGAAATCGTCCTTCATCTGCTGGAGCTCCTTCAGCAGCGTGATGTCGCGCAGCACGGCGGCCGCGCCGACGGTCTCGCCGTAGGGCGTGACCACCGGCACCACCGTGGCCTGGGCCGTGCGCCCGTCCGCGAGCGCCAGCTCCACGGGGCGCGCGGGTGGCGACTCGAAGAGCCGGCGCAGGTCTTCGTTCTCGACGGCCTCAGCGAGCAGCCGGCCCAGCAGGGTCTCCGGCACGAGCCCGAGCATCGGGCGCACAGCGGGATTGGCCAGCAGCACGATGCCGTCGAGATTGACCATGAGGACGGCGTCGGCGGTGCTGCCGAGGACGGCGGCCAGCGTGCTGCGCTCGTCGGCCAGCGCCTGGTACGCGCGTGATGTCTCCAGCGCCGCCGACAGCCCGCTGGCGATGAGCGTCGCGATCTGGACGTCCTCCTGCGCGTAGGCGTCGGGCGCGCGTCTCGCGAAGAGCAGCGCGCCGAGCATCTCGAGGCCGCGGCGGACGGGCACCACGAGGCCGGCGCGCAGCCCGGCGCGCGCCAGCGCGCCCTCGAGGTCGGCGACGCCTCCGTCGGCGCCACCGAGGTCGCCGACCACGCACGGCTGTCCGGTGCGCATGGCGCGCCCGGGCAGGCCCTCGTGCGGTCCGAAGACGCGAGCGGCGAGCGTGCTCCGATCCGGCAGCGCCGCCAGCGAGTGCACGAGGTAGCCGCCCTGCTCGGCGTCGGCCAGGCACACCGCCAGGTAGTCGTTCGGCAGCGGACCACCGGCGTTGTCGGCCAGCGTCTGGAAGAGGTGGGTCGGCACCGGCGAGCCGGACATCGTCACGAGCAGCTCGCCCAACCGCGTGAGCCGCTCGGCGAGGCTCACGTCGGCTGGGCCTCGAGCCCGCAGTGCTCGCGCACCAGGTCGGTCAGCTGCGCGCCGTCCGGGACCGGGTCGATCGGGCCGACGATGGAGACGTAGCGGATGACGCCCTGCCGGTCCACGACGAAGACGCCCTGCTCGAGCGCGGTCATCGCGTGGTGGTGGAGGCGGCGCACGAAGTTGCGGTTCACGACGTCGAGCCAGGCCCCGCGCGTCCACGTCCCGCCGTCGCCCGACGCGAGGGCGCGCGAGAAGCTCACCACCGCCGCGCGGCTCGCGTCCAGCGCGCCGCGATCGCCGAGCCCGTACATCGCGTAGAGCCGCTTGTCGGGATCGCAGACGAAGGGAAAGGGCGCCGCCGAGTCGGCGAAGAAGTGGCGGGCGGATTCGAGCAGGTTGGGGGCCACCTGGATGACCTCGCTCCCCGTGCCCAGCAGCTGCTCGTAGCCGGCGCGGATGCCGTCCATGTACATCAGGCAGAACGGACACGTGAAGCCGCGGGAGAGCCAGACGATGACGTTGAGCCGGCCGCGATACGCGGCGAGGTCCACCGTCGCCCCCTGGATCGAGGGCAGCGCGAAGAGCGGCGCGGGCTCGCCGACCCCGATTCGCGGCGCCGTTGCCTGCATCATTCCACTCTAACCCAAGCGCTAGCGGATCCCCGCGCGCATGAACGACTGCACGAACTGGCGCTGGAAGAGCAGGAAGGCGCCCAGCAGGGGGGCCGAGGTCAGCAGGGTGGCGGCCGTGATGATGGACCAGTCCACCCCCTGATCGGTGGACGAGAACACCTGGAGGCCGACCGTCAGCGGGCGCGAGGTGACCGAGTTGGTGACGATCAGCGGCCAGAGGAAGTTGTTCCAGTGATACGAGACGGACACGAGCGCGTAGGCGACGTAGACCGGCCGCGCCAGCGGCACGTAGACCTTCCAGAGCGTCTGGAGCGCGCCGGCGCCCTCCACGCGCGCGGCCTCGTCCAGCTCCTTCGGCACCGTCTTGAAGGTCTGCCGCAGCAGGAAGATGCCGAAGGCCGAGGCCATGTACGGCAGGCCGATGGCGACGATCGTGTCGACGAGACCGAGGCGATTCATCGTCCGATAGTTCTCGACGATGAGCACGTCCGGCATGATCATCAGCTGCACCAGCACGAGCAGGAACGCGAGGTCGCGCCCGACGAACTCGTAGCGGGCGAAGGCGTAGGCGGCCAGCGTGCACAGCAGCAGCTGAGCGACCAGGATGATCGTGACCAGGGCGACCGTGTTGATCAGATACCGCGCGAACGGCGCCGCGTTCCACGCCTCCACGAAGTTGAGCAGCGTCAGCGGCGCCGTCGGGACGAAGCGCGCGGAGAACTCGCGCGGATGGAACGCCGTCCACACCGCGTACGCCAGCGGCAGCAGCCACAGCGCGCCCAGCAGCCAGGCGGCCAGCGTCTCGACGAGGCGGCCCGGCGCGCTCACCGGCTGACGTGGGGGGCCCCGATATGGCCCCCCTGATTGTTCAAGCGAAGGGGGCTACGCCCCCCTCGGACTCCCACGGCCGACGCTCGGGCGCGCCCCGGCGGAGCCGTGGCGCGCCTCGGGGTTGATACAGGCTGTCTCACCGGTAGTGGACCCGGCGATCGAGCAGCACGAACTGCCCGAGCGCGAACGCGGCCAGGATCACCAGCAGCACCATGGTCAGCGCCGCCGCGTACGCCGTGTCCCAGAACTTGAAGCCGACGTCGTAGATGTAATAGAGAAGCAGCTGGGACGCGTTGTCGGGGCCGCCGCGCGTCATCACCACGATGTGGTCCACCAGCCGGAACGAGTTGATCACGGCGTTCACGAGGACGAAGAGGGTCGTGGGCATCAGCAGCGGGAACGTCACCCGGCGGAAGAAGTACCAGCGCCCCGCGCCCTCGAGCGACGCCGCCTCGCCCAGCACGGGCGCGATCGACTGCAGCGCCGCCAGGTAGAAGATCATGAAGAAGCCGGCCTCCTTCCAGATCGTCACCGCGATCAGGCAGGCGAGGGCGGTGTCGCGGCTGCCGAGCCAGTTGTGGGTGGGCAGGCCGAAGAGGCCCGTGACCTGCTCGAGCAGCCCGTAGCCGGGCGTGAAGAAGAACAGCCAGATGTTGGCGACGGCGATCATCGGCAGGATCGTCGGCGTGAAGTACGACAGGCGCAAGAACGCGCGCCCGCGAAGCTTGCCGTTGACCAGCAGCGCCATCGCGAGCGCCAGCGCGATCGACGTCGGGATCGTGCCGAGCGCGAAGAGCAGGTTGTTCTTCAGCGACTGCCAGAAGACCGGATCGGCCGCCATCGCCTGGTAGTTGTCGAGGCCGACCCACACGGCCGCGCGCCCGGCCTTCGGCGTCGAGAAGAGCGAGTGATACAGCGTGCCGAGGGCGGGGTAGTGCGTGAACGTGACGAGCAACAGGGCGGCGGGCAGCAAGAGCAGCCAGCCGGTGAGGTTGCGGTTCATCAGCGGCGGTACGGCCTCAGGATCCGCTCGGCCTCGGCCTGCGCGTCTTTCATCGCCTGCGCCGGCGACTTGGCGCCCGTCAGCGCGGCCTGCAGTCCGTCGTTGAGCGCCTTGGTCACGCGCTGGTTCTCGTGCGTCGAGAGCTCGGCCACGGCGTACTGCAGCTGGTCGCGCGCGACGGCGGCGGCGGGGAAGTCGGCCACGTACTTCTTCATCGCCGCCGTCTGCCAGGCGTCGGGCCGCACGGCGACGTAGCCGGTGTCGATGCCCCACTGCGCCGCGCGCTCGGGCGACGTCATCCACTTCGCGAACTTCACGGCGGCCTGCTGCTGCGCCGCCGGGGCCTTCTTGAACACGTAGAAGTTGCCGCCGCCCGTCGGCGAGCCACGGTGCCGTCCGGCGGGCAGCATCGCCACGCCGAACTCGAACCTGGCGTTGTTGCGGACGTTGGTGAGGTTGCCGGTGGTCGTCCACATCATCGCGGTCTTTTTCTCGAAGAAGTCCTTCGGCGTCGTGCCCCACTCGATCACGCCCGGCGCCATGACCTTGTGCCTGGCGCTCAGGTCCACCCAGTACTGGAGCGCCTCGATGACCTTCGGGTCGTCGAAGTGCGTCTGCGTGCCCGCCTCGTTCATCAGGAGCACGTCGTTCTGGGTCGTGAAGCCCTGGAAGAGCCAGTACGGGAAGCCCGACGACGGGACCTGGACGCCCCAGCGCGTGACGTTGCCGCTCGCGTCGCGCTTCGTCAGCTTCTTCGCGAGCTCGACCTGCTCGGCCCAGGTGGCCGGCGGCTTGTTGGGATCGAGGCCGGCCTCCTTGAAGATCTCCTTGTTCCAGTAGAGGACGATCGTCGAGCGCTGGAAGGGGATGCCCCACGTCTTGCCGCCCGTCTGGCTGTTCTTCATGAACGCGGGGAAGAACGCCTTCATCCACGCCGCCTCGTCCGCGGCCTTCGCCAGCTCGTCCCACGGCACGATCGCGTCTTCGTCGATCAGCGTGAACATGTCGGTCGAGAGCAAGATCGCCGTCGTCGGGGGCTCGCCGCTCCGGTAGGCGGTGAGCGCCTTGACGATGGACTCCTGATAGGTGCCCGTGTACACGGGCTTCACGCGGATCGAGGGGTGCTCCTTGCTGAACTGCTCGGCGTAGCCGTCGACGATCCTGGTGATCGGGCCGCCGACGGCGATCGGATAGTAGAACGTGATCTCGGTCGTCGGCTGGGCCAGCGCGATGCCGGCGAGCAGGGCGAGGCCGAGCGCCAGCGTCGTCGCCGCCGCTCTCGCGAATGTCATGGGATTGTCCTCCCCGTCTCGAGGTCGAACAGATGCTGGGCTTCGGGCGCCCACGCCACGTGCGCGTGCTTGCCCTCGGCCAGCTCGACGCGGCCGGCCACGCGCACGGCCAGGGTTTCGGCCCCCGCTGCGCAGGCCACGATGGAGTCCGCGCCCAGGTACTCCACGCTCGTCACGCGCACCGGCAGGCCGCCGTCGGCGAACCGCACCTCTTCCGGGCGCACGCCGACCAGATGACCGGGTGAGCTCGCGAGACGCAGCAGGTTCATCGGCGGCGTGCCGATGAAGCGCGCGGCGAAGGCGGTGGCCGGGCGTGCGTACAGCTCGGCCGGCGGCGCGTCCTGCTCGACGCGGCCGCTCCGGAGCAGCACGACCTGGTCGGCCATGGTCATGGCTTCCGTCTGGTCGTGGGTGACGTAGACCATCGTCATCCCGAGCTTCTGCTGGAGCGCCCGGATCTCGCGCCGCATCTCCACGCGCAATTGCGCGTCGAGGTTGGAGAGCGGCTCGTCCATCAGGCACACGGGCTTCTCGGCGATGATGGCGCGCCCGAGCGCCACGCGCTGCTGCTGGCCGCCCGAGAGCTGCGAGGGCTTGCGCTCGAGCAATTGCTCGAGCCCGAGCAGCTCGGCCACGCGCGCCAGCCGCCGCGCGCGCTCGGCCGAGGGCACGCGCCGCACGCGCAGCCCGAAGACGATGTTCTCGGCCACGCTGAGGTGCGGGAAGAGCGCGTAGGACTGGAAGACCATCGCGAGGTTGCGACGGACGGGCGGCAGCGCGGTGACGTCGACGTCACCGATGAGGATGCGCCCGGCGCTGACCTGCTCGAGCCCGGCGATCAGCCGCAGCGTCGTGGACTTGCCGCAGCCCGAGGGCCCGAGCAAGACGGCGAGCGTGCCCACGCCCACCTCGAACGAGACCTCGTCGACCGCGCGCGTCTGGCCCCACGCCTTGCTGACTCCGCGGACGGAGATCGCCGACACGCGCCGAGGCTAGACGAGCGTCGGGCGTGGCGTCAAGGCAAGCCCGGCGCCAGCGCTTTCAGATAGGCGCGGCTCTCCTCGGCGCGCGCCGCGGCCTCGGTCTCGAGACTCATGAAGTTGACGACCGGCACCGTCACGCCGCTGGCGACGTAGCGTCGCAGCGTCTCGCGGCAGTGCGCGGGCGTGCCGATCACCGCCAGCTCGTCGATCGCGCGCTCGGGGACGGCGGCGAGCGCGCCCTTGCGGTCGCCGGCGTCCCACTTCGCGTTCATCTCGCCCAGCGCCGGGCCACGGCCGAGCCACTGGTGGAAGCGCCGATAGACCGGCACGTTCAAATACGCGGTCACCGCGCGGCGGAACTGCTCGCGGGCCCGCGCCTCGCTGCCCGGCTGCATCGTCGGGCAGACGCTGATCCGGCACACGATCGGATAGGTCTCGGGATCCTTGCCCACCTTGCGAGCTTCGTCGCGCACGACCGCGGCCACCTGCCTGACGTCCTCGGCCGAAAGCCAGTTGGTGATGACGCCATCGGCGACGCGCACGGCCTGCCGCACCATCCGCTCCTGGAGGGCCGCCACGTAGATCGGCACGCGCGCCGGCAGCGGGCGGCCGAGCCTGAAGCCGGAGACGCTCAGCGTCTCGCCCTGCACGGCCATCGCCTCGCCGTCGAGCGCCTGCCGCACGGCCTTCACCACCTCCGTGACGCGCGTGAGCGGCTTTTCGAAGCGCCCGCCGTTCCAGCGCTCGACGGTGACGTTGCTGCCGGAGCCGATGCCGAGCACGAACCGTCCGGGCGCGGCCTCGCCCATGGCGGCGGCGCCGATCGCGATGATGGCGGGGCCGCGCGTGAACGCCCCGACGATCGCGGTGCCGAGCGTGGCGCGCGTCGTCCACGCCGCGCCGAGCCCCAGCACGATCCACGGATCGACGTCGGACTCGGCGGACCAGAAATCGGTGTAGCCGAGCGCCTCCGCCTCGCGGAAGACGGGCTCGTGCGCCGCCAGCGGGATGCCGTTGAGGGGGACGGTGAGGCCCCAGCGGGGTGTCACGGCCGCGAGGATACCGGGAACGCCGGCCTCCGGGAAGCCGTTGGACCGATAGGAGCGCAGTTCGTACTAACGTTCGAGCGGGAATGTTTGCTATGGTGGTTGATAGGAGATGGCGACGATGAAAATTCTCGCCATGATTCATTGACGGAGCCCATCAGGGATACACCTTCCGTCGCTCGGCCGTACTGTCCCGCCTGCGAGCCCGATACCGATCCGGGTCTGGAGATTCTCGACGTACGCTGGTGCTCCGCGCACACTCCGGCCTCGGGCGGCCTCGACGACGAGGCCGTTGCGATGGAAAGCTATCCAGCTGGCAGCGGTGAGGCCGGCGGCGAAGACAACCGCCGCTGGTGCGCCCTGTTCCATCGCCAGGCGAGACCGACGACGGTCACGCGAGGCTTGGGCCCTGCGCTCCGTCCGACCCGAGCGCGCGCCTGATCCGGTCGCGCGCTTCGGCGCGCGGCCGCGAACATGGGGGCTTCGCACGGTCAGGGGACGACTCGCCCCGAAATGGCCCCCACGCCCCTCGATGCTACGCCAATTCGTTCGAGGCGAATCCCCGGCGCAGCGTGTTCTCGGTGACCACGCGCGTCTCGATGAACTGCACGAGGTAGTCCGGACCACCCGCCTGCCAGCCTATGCCTGAGAGCTGCCGCCCGCCGAACGGCTGGCGGCCGACCCGGGCGCCGGTGGTGGCGCGGTTGATGTAGAGGTTGCCGACGCGGAAGGCCTGGCGCGCGCGCGCCAGCCGCACCGGGCTCCGTGAGAAGACGCCGCCCGTCAGCGCGTAGTCCAGGCCCGTGGCGATCTCCAGCGCCTCCTCGAAGGTCGCCGCCGGCAGGCAGGAGAGCACGGGCCCGAAGATCTCCTCGCGCGCCAGCGCGCAGCTCACCGGCACCTCGGCGAAGATCGCCGGCGCGACGTAGAAGCCGCCGAGCGCGTCGAGCGCGGCATCCGGCTCGCGTAGCAGCACGGGCCGCGCCAGCCGCTTGCCGAGATCGACGTAGGACAGGATGCGCTCGCGCGACGCCTCGTCGATCACGGGGCCGACCACGATCCCCGGGACCTCGGCCGGGCCCATCGGCAGCGTCCGCGCCGCCTCCGCCAGCCGCTCGACGAGCCGCGGGTACACGCGGCCGACGCCGATCACGCGCGAGCACGCCGAGCACTTCTGGCCGGCGTAGCTGAAGGCCGAGGTGAGGATGCCCTGCACCGTCTCGTCGAGGTCGGCGTCGTCGTCCACGATGATCGCGTTCTTGCCGCCCATCTCGGCGACGACACGCTTGAGCATCCTGGTCCCCGGCGTCGCCGCCGCGGTCGCGTAGATGCGCGTGCCGACCTCCTGCGAGCCGGTGAAGGCGATCAGCGCGACGTCGGGATGCCTCACGAGCCGGTCGCCGGCCACCTCGCCGCGCCCGGGCGCGTAGTTCACGACCCCGGGCGGCAGCCCCGCCGCCTCGAACACCTCCATCAGCCGCGCCGCGATCACCGGCGTCTGCTCGGCGGGCTTCATGACGACGGTGTTGCCCGTGGCGAGGGCGGCGGAGGTCATCCCGGTGAGAATCGCGAGGGGGAAGTTCCAGGGCGCGATCACGCCCACCACGCCGCGCCCCTCGCGCGTGTAGTGGTTGACCTCGCCGCGGCGCCGTCCGAGGGTCTGAGGCCGCTGGAGCTGCCGGGCCTGGGCGCGGTAGTACTCGACGAAATCGATCGCCTCGGCGACGTCGCTGTCGGCCTCGGCCCAGGGCTTGCCCGCCTCGTAGACGATCCAGGCCGCCAGCTCGTAGCGGCGCTCGCGCAGCCCGACCGCCACGCGCCCCAGCGCTTCGGCGCGCGCCTCGGCGCCGGCGTCGCGCCAGGCGGGGAACGCGCGGGCCGCCGCCGCCACCGCGCGGTCGACCTCGGCGGCGCCGGCGTCCGCCACGCGCCCCACGACTTCGCCGGCGCGCGAGGGGTTGACGGAGACGATGAATTCGGCCGTTGGTACGCGTCGGCCGTCGATCACGAGCGGGTGATCGCCGCCCAGACGTGAGCGCACGGCGGCCAGGGCGGCGGCGAAGTCGTCGCGGACGGCCGCGCGCGTGAAGTCGGCGTGCGGCTCGCTCTCGAAATCCTGAGGCACCCTGGGCGGGGGCGCGACGCGGATCTGCTCCGGGTCGGCCAGCAGCGCGTCGGGCGACTCGTGCTCGGCGAAGCCGCGGCGCAGGAACGACTCGTTGGACGTGTTCTCGAGCAGCCGGCGCACGAGGTACGCCATGCCCGGGATCAGCTCACCGAACGGCATGTAGATCCGCACGCGCTCGCCGCGTTCCGTCAAGGCGCGGACCAGCGGCTGAGCCATCCCGTAGAGCGCCTGGAACTCGACCTGGCCCTGGGACAGCCCGTGCGCCTCGCGAGCGGCCAGCGCGTGGGCGATCGAGCGGATGTTGTGGCTGCCGACGGCGAGGTCGATCGCCTCGGCGTGCTCCAGGAACAGCCGGGTCAGGCGCTCGAACGAGGCGTCGGTCTCCGACTTCGTTTCGAAGACGGGCACCGGCCAGTGTTCGAGCTCGGCGTGGGCCGTCTCGTAGTCCCAGTACGCGCCTTTCACGAGCCGCACGCTGACCGGCGTGCCGCGCCGCCGCGCCCACGCGATGAGCCGTCGCGCGTCGGCCTCGGCGTCCTTCAAGTAGGCCTGGAGCACGATCCCGAGGTTGCGCTCGTGGCGGAACTCCGCTTCGTCGGCCAGCTCCATGAAGATACGCAGCGTGAGGTCGCGCAGGCGGCGGTCTTCCATGTCGACGTGGATGTGCGCGCCGCGCGCGCGCGCCGCCCGGAGGATCGGGCGCAGCCGCGCCCTCACCGCCGCCGCCGAGCCCTCGGGATCGGCGGGCTCGAGCCAGGGGTGGAGCGCCGAGATCTTCACGGAGACGTTCACGCGCGGTACCGGGCCCCACGGCGCCGTGTCGAGCCGCGGCGCAGACGGCCAGCGCGGGGCCTCGCGGCCGAGCGTCTCGACCAGCTCGACGTAGCGCGCCTCGTAGGCATCGGCCTCGACGTCGTTCAGGCACGCCTCGCCGAGGAGATCGAGCGTGAACGCCTGCCCGGCGCGCCGGGCGTCGAGGGCCGCGCGGCGCGCCTCCTCCGGCGTGCTGCCCGCGATGAAGCGCCGGGCCAGGCGGCGCACGGTCTCGCGCAGCATCATGCCGACGACGGCGTCGCCGAGCCGGCCGGCCACGCGCGCGACGCCGAGCGCCGTGTGGAGGAGCCCGGCGTACGGCGCGTCACGCCCCTCGAAGTACTCGCGCAGGTGGCGGACGAGATCGCGGTCGCTGTCGAGGGCGGGGAGCACGTCGACGAAACGGAAGAGCTGGAGCTTGGCCTCCTCGTGAGCGAGCGACCACGCGAAGAGCGCGGCGGTCCAGCGGTCGGCAGAATAGAACGCCTGGCGGTCGGCGGCGACGCGATCAAAGATCTCGCGGCCGATTTCCTGCACGCGCGCCTCGCGGGGCCGGACGCTCATGACCACCTCTCTCTCACACCTTACCCCTGCCACACCCACCAGACGAAGAGCGCCACCATGACGAGCGCCAGCGCGAAGTGCGCGACGACGCCCGTGAGCACGCCGAGCGCGGCGCCCACGCCGGTGCGCACGCTGGGGCCGGGCGCGCGGCCGGCCAGGAGCTCGCCGGCGATCGCGCCGATGAGCGGTCCGAGCAGCAGGCCGATCGGCGCCACCATCACGCCGACCAGCAGGCCGAGCGTCGCGCCGACGACGGCGGCGCGGCTGCCGCCGGCTCGGCGGGCTCCCACCACGCCCGCCACATGCTCGAGAGCCCACGCCAGCACGCCGAGCGCGGCGAGGATCGCGAGCCGGCCGGCGCCGATGGGCGTGAAGTCGGTGGCGAGGGCGTAGAGCAGCGCGCCGGCGAAGATCAGCGGCGCCCCGGGCAGGAAGGGCAGGATCGCGCCGACGAGGCCGGCGAGCATCAGGATGGCGACGACGACGTCGACGATCGTCACCTGGGCTCCCGCTGGACGAGCTGCGCCGGCCGCGGCAGCGTCGCGGCTACGCCGAGGCCGATGGCGGCCAGCCCCAGCCATGGCCACGCGTAGGAGCCCGTGCGGTCCACCAGCAGGCCGAAGACGGGCGGCCCGACGAGGACGCCGCTCCACGCGAACGCGACGGCGACGCCCGTGAGCAGCCCGGCGTAGCGCGCGCCGCCGATCTCCGCCACCAGCGCGAAGTAGAGCCCGACCCAGCCGAACGCCCCCACGCCGGCGACGAGCGCCAGCGGCACCAGGCCCGCGGCGGGCAGCCGGTCGCCGAGCGAGAGCAGCGCGTAGGCGCCGGCGCCGATCAGCGCATTGACGACGACGCCCGGTCGGCGGCGCCCGCCGAATGACCGGTCGCTGATCGCGCCCCAGGCGAGCCGGCTGGCGGTGCCGCCCGCCTGGGCGAGCGCCAGCATCTGGCCGGCGGCGACGGGCGAGAGCGCGAACGTCTCGCGCGCGTAGATGGCCAGGTGCGCGAGCACGGAGGACTGCGCCACCGAGAGCGCGAGCCCCGAGAGGAACACGACGATCACGCCCGGCCGGCGCAGGAAGACGCGCAGCTCGCCGAGTCGCGGCCACGGCGCCGGCGCCGCAGGGCTCCGGGCGGCGGGCGTGCGATACGCGACCAGCGTCACCGCCGCCGACACGAGCGCGAGCGCGCCGCCCGCCGCAAGCGCCGAGCGCCAGCCGGCGCCGAGCGCCAGCGGCGGCAGCGCCAGCGCGCCGACGAGGCCGCCGAGCGTGAGGCCCGTCTGCTTGATGCCCATGGCGAGACCGCGTCCGTGCGGCGGAAACCACTCGAGCACCGCTTTGCCCGTGGCGGGGTTGAGCACGCTGAAACCGAAGCCCGCCAGCACGAGGCAGGCGAGGAGCGTGCCGAGGCTGCCGGCCAGCGCGGCGACGAGCACGAGGACGCCGATGACGGCCTGGCCGACGCCGAGCGTGACGCGCACGCCGAGCCGATCGGTGAGCCAGCCCGCCGGCAGCGACATCAGCACGCCGCCGAGGTAGACAGCGGGCAGCAGGAGCCCGACCTGCGCGCGGCTCAGGTGCAGCGCGTCCAGCAGGAACGGTGAGAGCGGCGCGACGGAGAGCACGGCCAGCGCGCCGAGCGCATGGGCCAGCGTGACGAGGACCAGGACGGCCCAGCGGGACAATCGGACGTGGGGGGCCCCGGATGGCCCCCCACACCCCCCAACGCTCGTCACGCCCCGGCGAAGCCGGGGCGCTCCTCGACCCGCTCTGCGCCCGACTTCTCGAGGGTAGCGTCGAAGAGGGTATAGGGGTTCACGTTGCCGAGCGCGGCGGTGACGGAGTCTGCCACGCCCGGGTGCCGCGCGCGCAGCGTCCGCAGAAACGCGCGGATCTCACCGCGCACGCTCGGCTTGTCCGAGCACGCGCAGCCCACCGTCGCCAGCCCGCGCGCGCGGGTGTAGGCGGCGGTCAGATCCTCGGTGACGAACACGAGCGGCCGCACCAGGCGCAGCATGCCCTTGCGCGAGACGGCCACGGGCGGCAGCGAGGCGATCCGGCCGTTGAAGAGGATGTTGCGCAGCAGCGACTCCGCGCAGTCGTCCGCTGTGTGCCCGAGCGCCAGCGTCGTGCATTCCAGCTCCGCGGCCAGCCGGTAGAGCGCGCGGCGGCGGTGGCGGCTGCACACGTCACAGCCGTGGGGGACGCCGTCCTTCACGAGCGCCAGCGTCGCGGGCTCGTCGCTCACGACCCAGCGCACGCCCATGTCGCGGATCGCGGGCTCCAGAGCGCGGATGTCGCTCTTGAATTTTCCCTGCTCGATCGTGACCGCGACCACGTCGTAGGCGAACGGCGCGCGCGTCCGATAGGCCAGGAGCGCGTCGAGCAGGCAGAGGCTGTCCTTGCCGCCCGACACGCCCACGGCCACGCGGTCGCCGGGACGCAGCATCGAGAAGCGACCCATCGCGCGCCCGATCAGCTCGAGGACTCGCGCCGGCGCGTCCATCACGTCTTGTACTTGTCGGGCGCCTTGAGCGGCATGAAGAACGGCGGGCGCGGCATGCGGCCCACGCGCACCTCGATCAGCGCCGGACGGTTGAGCGCGATCGCTCGGCGCACGAGATCGCCGACCTCGGTCGGTTTCTCGGTGCGCAGGCCGGCCACACCGTAGGCGTCGGCGAGCTTCATGAAGTCGGGGTTGCGGAAATCGGCCTCCCACGCGCCGCCCCACGCCTCGTCGAGGTCGCGCGCGACGTTGCCGTAGGCCTCGTCGTTGAACACCACGGCGACGACGTTGATGCCGTACTTCACCGCCGTCGACATCTCCTGCGCGTTGTACATGAAGCCGCCGTCGCCGCAGATGGCGACCACGGGCCGGTCGGGCTGCGCGACCTTGGCGCCCAGCGCGGTCGGGTACTCGAAGCCGAGGTTCCCGGAGTACGACGAGTTCAGGTACGTGCGCGGCCGGAAGACCGGCCAGAACGGCCGCGAGTAGTAGCCGATCTGGGTCATGCCGGCGATGACGATCGCGTCCTCCGGCGTGCCCGCGCGCAGCGACTTCAAGATGGGCGCGTTGGGCTCGGTCGTGTCGAGCGCCGCCATCTCCGCGCGCAGCGCCTCGCGCTCGGCCTTGCGCGAGGGCCGCGGGGCCGAGGCGCGCAGCCGCTCGAGCAGGCGCTCGAGCGTCAGCCGCGCGTCGCCCACGAGGCCGAACGTCAGGCCGTGGCTGCGTCCGATCTCGTCGGGGTCGACGTCGACCTGGATCACCTGCTGAGTCGGCTGGAACCCCGAAACTTGAAGCCGCGAGCCGACGACGAGGATGAGGTCGGCGGCGTCGAGCCAGCGCCGCAGCGGATTCTTGGGCCACAGCCCGGCGCCGAGCGAGAGGTCGTTGGCGTCGTTCACCACGCCCTTGCCCTCGGCGGTGGTGGCGATCCCTGCCTGCAGGTGCTCGGCGATGGCGACGAGCGCCTCGTGCGCGTCGCCCGTCACCGCGCCGCCGCCCGCGTAGATCACGGCGCGCTGCGCGGCCAGCAGCATCTGCGCCGCGCGCGCGATCGTGGGCTCGGGCGCCGCCGCGCGGTCGATCTCGGCGGGCGGCAGGAGCGTCGCCTCGCCTTCCTCCTCGAGCACGTCCGGCGGGAACTCCAGGTGCACGGGGCGCGGCCGTCCGGTCTTGAGCTGTCGCACCGCCGCGCGCACGGCGCCCGGCACGTCGGAGACCTCCAGCACACGGCGTCGCCACTTCGTGACGGGCGCGATCGCGTCCATCTGGTCGTTGACCTCGTGGAGGACGCCGACGTCGCGGCCGATGTTCCGCTTCGGCACCTGGCCGCAGAGCATCAGCACGGGCGAGCTGGCCGCGTACGCGGTGGACAGCCCCGCCGCCGCGTTGAGCAGGCCGGGCCCCGGCACCACGAGGGCGGTGCCGAAGCCACCGCCGGCGCGCGCGTAGCCGTCGGCCATGTAGGTGGTGGCCTGCTCGTGCCGCGTGGTGATGAAGCGCACGCGCTCGTCGCGCAGCCCCGCCAGCGCCCCGTAGAGCTGCACGCCGGGCAGGCCGAACACGATCTTGACGCCTTCGCGAACGAGCTGCCGGGCGAGCGCTTCACCGCCGGTCATCCGTGGCATGGTCTCATCGCTCCTTTCATCGACTCGCACTACTTGCTGTCGCGCGACAGCGGGTCGAGGTAACGACGCGCGAGCGGGTTCTTGGGATTTTGCTCGAGCGCGCGCTCCGCATAGTAGCGGGCAACATCGTGCCGGTCCATCTGGTCATAGGCCCGCATGAGGTACGACAGCGCCTGGTCTACGGCAAGGGGCTCCCACATGAAGCCGCCCGCGAGGGCACGGCTGATCTCGAAGGCCGCGCGTTCCCATTCCGCGCGGTCGATGTGCAGCGTGCCGACCTTCCAGTATGCATCGACGAACCACAAGTCAATCGTCACGGCCTTCGCGGCATCGGTCGACCACTCCGCGTCCAGCAGGTCGACCAGCGTTCGATAGACTTCGAAGGCGCGCTCGCGCTCGCGCTGGCGATAGAGGGCACGACCGTAGGCCTCGAGCACGAACGGATTTTTCGGCTCGTCACGGTACACGGGCTCGAGCACGGCGAGCGCGGCGGCGTAGTCCTGTCTGGCGTAGAGCCGCTCCGCCTCCATCAGCGCCGCCTGGTGATGATCCGAGACCACGACGGGCAGGGGCTGAACGTCGCCGACCGGTCGGCCCGCGCTGAGGACCGTACGCGCCGCGGTGGGGCTGGTGGTGCGGCCGAGATGGGCGAGCCGCACGTCGCGATCGAGGATCGCATAGAGGATGAGCGCGTGCGGCGCCTTCGTCTCGCGCGGGATGGCCTTGGGCGTGCGCGGCGCCGCCGAGCAGCCCGCGACCGCGAGCAGTGCGAGCGCTGCCGCGACGTACGGCGCGTGGCTCACCGCCCCGCCCTCAGGAATGCTTGCGCAGCTCGAGGCGCCCGATCTGGCGCCGATGCACCTCGTCCGGCCCGTCCGCGAAGCGCAGCGTCCGCGAGTGCGCCCACATGAACGCCAGCGGAAACTCCTGGCTCACGCCGCCCCCGCCGTGGACCTGCATCGCCCAGTCGACGACCTGGCCGGTCATGTTCGGCACCGCCACCTTGATCTCGGCGATGGCCTGCTTGGCCGCCTTGTTGCCGACGGTGTCCATCATGTACGCCGCGTGCAGGACGAGCAGGCGCGCCTGGTCGATCTTGATCCGCGCCTCCGCGATGCGCTCGAGGGTGACGTCGTGGTCGGCGATGCGCTTGCCGAAGGCCACGCGGCTCATCGAGCGCCTGCACATCAGCTCGAGCGCGCGCTCGGCCACGCCGATCTGGCGCATGCAGTGGTGGATGCGACCCGGCCCGAGGCGCCCCTGGGCGATCTCGAAGCCGCGCCCCTCGCCCAGCAGGAGATTGCCGGCGGGCACGCGCACGTTCTCGAAGAGGACCTCGCCGTGGCCGTGCGGCGCGTCGTCGTAGCCGAAGACCGTCAGCATCCGCTTGACCGTGATGCCCTTGCTGTCGCGCGGCACCACGATCATCGACTGCTGCTTGTACTTGTCGGGATTCTTGGGATCCGTCTTGCCCATGAAGATCAGGACCTTGCAGCGCGGGTCGCCGATGCCCGAGGTCCACCACTTGTGGCCGTTGATCACGTACTCGGCGCCGTCGCGCACGATGGACGATTCGATGTTGGTGGCGTCGGACGACGCGACCTTCGGCTCCGTCATCGCGAAGGCCGAGCGGATCTTGCCCTCCAGCAGGGGCTGCAGCCACTGCTTCTTGTGCTCCTCGGTGCCGTAGCGCTCGAAGACCTCCATGTTGCCGGTGTCGGGGGCGGAGCAGTTGAAGACTTCCGGCGCGATGTGCGAGCGGCCCATCACCTCGCAGAGGGGCGCGTACTCGAGGTTGGTGAGGCCGGCGCCCCGCTGGCTCTCGGGCAGGAACAGGTTCCAGAGGCCGCGCTCGCGCGCCGTGTCCTTCAGCTCCTCCATGATCGGGGGGATCTGCCAGCGGGTGGGCCCGGCGTCGAGCTGCGCGTGGAAGACGTGCTCGTTGGGGTAGATGTACTTGCTCATGAAGTCGGTGAGCTGCTCCATGTACATCTTCGTCTTCTTGGAGTACTCGAAGTCCATGACAGCCCCCTCTGGCGTTGTCGAGCACCCGATTGTATCCTCCGCGGCGAGCAAAGTCATGGCGGGCAGGATGCGCGGCAAGGTGGCGCTGATCACCGGCGCCGGCTCGGGCATCGGCGCGGCGACGGCGCGCCGGTTCGCCGCCGAGGGCGCGCGCGTCGCGTGCGTCGATCGCCTCGGCGAGCGCGCGAAGGAAACGGCGCGCGTGGTCAGCGCGGCGGGCGGCGAGGCGTTCGCGCTGGAGACCGACGTCACCGACGCCGCGGCGTGCGAGCGGATGGTGGACCAGGTGGTCGCGCACTTCGCCGCCCTCACCACCCTCGTGAACTCCGCCGGCGTACGCCCCGAGGGCCGCGACCGCGCGCCCGCCCCCGCGGAATGGGAGCGCGTGGTGGACACCAACCTGACCGGCACCTATTTCCCGTCTCGGGCCGCCCTGCCGGCGCTCAGCGCGAGCGGCCACGGAGCCGTCGTGAACCTCTCGTCGGTCTACGGCATGGTCGGTGGCTCGCTCTCGCCCGCCTACGCGGCGTCGAAGGGCGCGGTGGTGAACCTCACGCGCCAGATGGCCATGCAGTGGGCGCCGGCCGTGCGCGTCAACTGCGTCTGCCCGGGGATGATCGAGACGCCGATGACGCGCGCGCTGCTCGACGACCCTGCGTTCCGTGAGGCCGTGCTCCTGAAGTACCCGCTCCAGCGCTTCGGCCAGCCCGACGAGGTCGCCTCCGCCATCCTCTACCTCGCCAGCGACGAGGCCAGCTTCGTGACCGGCGTCTCGCTGCCGGTGGACGGGGGATACACGGCGGGGTGAGGCGGGAGCGCGTGTATCTGATCTTCGACTCTTGACAGCGTTTGTTCCGCGTGCCGGCTGTGCAAGACGAAGACGGCAATGGTGGTCATCCGCGGACGGCTGGCGCCGGAGGTCGGCGCCGTGCTCATGCAGGCGCTGGCTGCGGCCCGCGAGACGCTGTACCAGCGCGCACAGGCGAAGCACGCCGACGACGTTCCCGCGGAAACGTCGCGGCGTTTGGCCTGCGACGCGACTCGGGTCGTCATGCAACATGACGTAGACGGCCATATCACGGAGGTCGGTGCGAGGACCCGCACCATTCCGCCGGCGCTACGACGTGCGCTTCAGCACCGGGACCGAGGCTGCCGCTTCCCCGGCTGCGCACTACCGTTCGGTCAGGGCCATCACATTCGCCATTGGGCCCACGGAGGCCCCACCACGCTGTCGAATCTCGCGTTGCTGTGTCGCCGGCATCACCGCGCGGTGCACGAAGAGAGATATCAGGTGGAGCGACAGGCCGATGGAGACCTCCGCTTCCGGCGACCGGACGGCCGGCCACTGCCGCAAGTTCCGCCGCCCGCCGCGGTGCCGAGCGATCCCGTCAACGCGCTGCGAGCGGCGCACGACGCCCAGGGGCTCCACGTTCACGCGCGGACGGCGATGCCGGGCTGGCTGGGAGACCGCCTCGATGTCGTCTATGCGATCGACGTCTTGCACCCACTGGCGCGGCCCGGCATCGAAGAAGCAGCCACGCAGCCGTGCACGGCAGGTTGAACCAGCGCCGATGCGCCCGAGTCGCGCTTGGCGCGCGGCTCGTCGTCGTCGCCGCGTGGCTCGTCGTTCTCGTCACGAGCGCGCCGGCCGATGCGCAGTCGTCTCGCTACACCTTCGTCGATCACCTCTCGAGCCCCGCGCCGCCCGGGGCGCTGGCGAGTGCGGCAGCGACAGCCGTCCGCGACGGGCTTGTCGCCGGGACGCTCGAGCGTGACGTCCGCGTCCTCGCCGCCCCCGAGATGCGCGGACGCCTGCGCGGCACCGAGGAGAATGCGCGCGCCCGCGCCCACATCGTCGAGCGCCTCAAACGCGCCGGGCTGGCGCCGCTCTTCGACGGCTCGTTCGAGCAACCGACGCGCGCCGACGGCGCCGCCGCCGCCGCCACGCCCTACGCGACGAACGTCGGCGCCGTGTTCCGCGCCGCGCAGGCGGACGCCGAATGGATCGTGCTGGTCGCGCACTACGATCATCTCGGCGTCGTCGACGGCGCGATCCACGCGGGCGCCGACGACAATGCGAGCTCGGTGGCCCTCCTGCTCGCGCTCGCCGACTCGCTCGGCCGGAGCCGGCCACGGCTGCGGCGTCACGTCGTCGTGCTGTTTCCCGACGCCGAAGAGCCGCCCGACATCCGGACCGAGCGGATGGGCTCGTCGTGGTTCTGGCGGCATCTCCCGCTGCCGGCCGAGCGCCTCCACCTCGCCATCGTGCTCGATCTCATGGGCGGTCGGGCCTCGCCGGAGATGGAGGCGGCGGGGCTCACCGGCGCCCTGTTCGTCCTGGGTGCCGAGGCCAGCCGCGGCCTCGCCGATTTCGCGCGCGCGCTGCCGCCCGCCGACGGCGTCGAGCCGGTGTTCCTCAGCCTGCCGATGATCGAGGCGGTGCCGTACGCGCCGGGCCGACGCTTCGCGCGCAGCGACTACCACGGACTGCGCGAGCACCTCGGTCGTCCCTTCGTGTTCCTGTCCACCGGCCGCACCGAGACGTACCACACCGAGCGCGACACGCCGGACACGCTGGACTACGCGAAGCTCGGCCGCGTGACGCGCTGGGTGGCCGTGCTCGCGACGCACGCCGCCGAGACCGACGGGCCGCTCGAGTGGCGCGACTTCACCGCCGATCCGCTCGCCGATGCGCGCAGCCTGCTGCGGATGTCCGCGGGCCTCGGCAAGCACGGACGGTTTCCGTGGCCGCTCCGGCGGGCGCTGGCCGCCGATCGGCGCATGGTGGAGCAGCTGCTGCGTCGCTGGGACGCCGGAGAGGCGCCGACGCCAGAGAGCTATCGCGCGCTCGTCCTGGCGTCGACGCGTCTTCAGGCGGCGATGTGGCGGCCCGGTGGCTGGTACTTCGCGCTCTGGTAAACGGTCATCACAGGTACTGACCGGCCCGCGGACGGGGATCGAGGTCGAGCGCCATCTCGACCATCTGACCGAGCGAGAGCGCGCGCGGATCGCTGTAGCGCGAGCACTCGGAGATGTCGTCGGGCACCTCGCGGTCGAGCGCCGTGCAGACGATCGTGTAGTGCGGATAGCCACGACGCCGATAGATCATCGCGTGACTGCAGCGGCCGCAGAGACCGCCGACTCGGGACTCGACCCGGTTCTCGATGGTGTGGGCGCGGTTTTCCAGCGCCTCCGTCCGTTCGTACTGATCGAGCGACTTCCACTGGTAGGCGTCCATCCGGAGCCTCCTTTCTATCGTGTCATCGGGACACCTCCCTTCCGGATGCCGTTGCCGGCGGTCGGTGAGACATGGGGAAAGTGTAGAGCGCGCGTCAAGGGCTCAGCGACGGCTGCGCGTAGTGGTCGATGATGAAGCGCGAGATCGAGTGACGCGTGGGCAGATTCGGCAGCGCATCGCACGGAAACCAGCGCGCGTCCTCCAGCTCCTCGGTGTCGATCACGAGGTCGCCGCCGGCGTAGGTGGCGACGAAGCCGATCATCATCTGGCTCGGGAACGGCCAGTTCTGGCTGCCGACGTAGCGGATGTCCTTCACGTCGACGCCGACCTCCTCCTTGATCTCGCGCGCCACGCAGCCCTCCAGCGACTCGCCGTTGTCGACGAAGCCGGCCACGAGCGCGTAGCGGTTCGGCGCCCAGCCGGTCTTGCGCGTGAGGAGCACGCGGTTGCCGTCGCGCACGAGCACGATCGTCGCGGGATGCAGGTGCGGGTAGTGCTCGTAGCGGCAGCGCGGGCACTTCTTGCCCCACTCGCTCTCGATGCGCTCGGTGGCCTCGCCGCAGCGCGGGCAGTGGCCGCTCGTCGACTCCCACCAGAGCGCCTGCATCGCCATGCCGCCGAGCGAGAGCAGGTCGTCGGGCAGCCGCGTGTTGCGCATCGGCACCACCGTCTCGCTCACCAGGCCCTTCGGGACCGGCGCGCCGGGCGCGACGGGCACCACCCAGCACGGTGTGTCGCGATACGTGCCGAGCCAGAAGGGCGCCGCCTCGACCGGCACCGGACAGTCGCCGTGCGGCAGCCGGAAGCCGCCGGCCTCGGGCACGACGAGCAGGCTCTGGTCCTGGACGAGGATCCAGTGGCCGTGCTCGCCGGATGGCTTGGTGCCGCGCTTGGCCGGCGTGAACGCGGCGCCGAGGATGTCGCGGTTGAACGGCAGATGGACGGTGAGCGGCGTCGTCATTCGTGTTCGCCGGCGGTCCACCACGGATAGAAGGGCGGCATGTCCTTGCTCGGGCGTCCGGTGAAGCGCGGCGGCCGCTTCTCGAGGAACGACGTGATCCCCTCCCGGGCGTCGGCGGAGCGGCCCGTGTGCCACATGCCGAGCGAGTCGAGGCGGTGCGCCTCGCGCGGATGATCGGCGCCCAGCATACGCCAGAGCATCTGGCGGATGAGGGCGACGGAGACGGCCGACGTGTTGTCGGCGATCTCGCGCGCGAGCGCGCGCGCCGCCGGCAGCAGCGCGTCGGGCTCCAGCACGCGGCTCACCAGGCCGCCCGCGCGCGCCTCCTCCGCCGAGAACACGCGCCCGGTGTACGTCCACTCCGCCGCCTGCGCGACGCCGACCAGCCGTGGCAGGAACCACGTGCTGGCAGCCTCGGGCACCACGCCGCGCCGCGCGAACACGAAGCCGATCTTCGCCGTGCTCGCGGCGAGGCGCACGTCCATCGGCAGCGTCAGCGTGATGCCGAAGCCGACGGCGGGGCCGTTGATGGCGGCGATCACCGGCTTCTTCATCTCGAAGATGCGCAGCGTGACGAGCCCGCCACCGTCGCGATGCTCCTCGGGTGTCTCGCCTCGGCCGTCGAACGTCGTGCCGCCGCCTCCGAGATCCGCGCCCGCGCAGAACGCGCGGCCGGCGCCCGTGACGATCACCACGCGCACGCCGTCGTCGGCGTCGGCGCGGTCGAACGCGGCGACGAGCTCGCGGATGACGGTGGCGTTGACGGCGTTCAGCCGATCGGGGCGGTTGAGCGTGAGCGTCGCGATCCCGTCGGCGACGTCGTACAGCAGCGTCTCGAAGCTCATGCGCCGGTCAAAAGCCCAGCGCCCGGACGTCCTTGCCCGCGGTGGCGACGGCGGCCTCCGGCGCGGCGGGCGCCTTGACCTCGAGCCTCTTGAGCTGCGGCATGACTTCCTTCGCGAAGAGCCGCATGTTGCTCTCGGCCTCCTCGTACGGCATGCCGGCGTAGGAGAAGACGCCGACATAGTGGCTGTTGCCGGTGCGGCGATGGATGTCGAGGATCTTCTCGTAGCACTGCTCGGGCGTGCCCGAGACTTGAAGGTTCACGAAGTAGTCGATGACGGTGTCGGTGCCGTACTCCGCGATCTTCTCGCTCATCTTGCCGTAGTACTCGTAGCCCTTCGTCTTCGCGAGATGGTCGCGCTCGAAGTGGTAGTGATCGAGCACCGTCTGGTAATAGCCGCCGATGTACCGGCGCGCCATCTCGCGCGCGCGCTCGGGGTTGCCGTCGCAGAAGGTCCACCCCGCCGAGACGGGCGGCGGCGCCTCCGCGCCGTTGACCTGGCGGTAGACGGTGCGGTACGTATCCAGCTCCTTGGCCACCTCGTGCCACGGCTTCTGCGGGATGATCAGGATCCCGATGCCCAGGCGCGCCATGATCGGCAGCGAGTCCGGCGAGACGGCCGCCGCGTAGGTGCGGCCGCGGAACGACTTGAACGGCGCGGGCCGGATGGCCGCGCGTGGCTGCTTCACGAACGTGCCGTCGTACTCGCAGTAGCCGTTCTCGAGTCCCTGCAGCAGCATCTCCGCGGATTCGACGAAGCGCTGGCGCGATTCCTCCATCGGCATGCGGAAGCCGTCGAACTCCACCTTGCCGGCACCGCGGCCGAGGCCGAGGATCAGCCGGCCGTCGGAGATGTTGTCGAGCATCGAGACTTCCTCGGCCACGCGCATCGGGTCGTGCCACGGCAGCACGACCACCATCGAGCCGAGCTGGGCCTTCTGCGTGCGGCCGGCCACGTAGGTGAGAAACTGCAGCACGTCGGGGCACATCGTGTAGTCGGTGAAATGGTGCTCGACGCCCCACACCGACTCGTAGCCGAGCGGCTCCGCGAGATCGGCCAGCCGCAATTCGCTGCGATAGACCTCACGATCCGTGCGGCCCTTCTTCGGATTCTGGAACACGGACGCCATTCCGACGTGCATGCGAGTCTCCTTGCTGCGACTGAGCGCCTGCGACCGGTGCCGCCGAGCGTAGCGCCCGGCCACCCCGCGCGTCAATGCGCCGGCCGCGGGTACAATGGACCCGATGACGCTCCGCGTGCTCGTCGTGCTCGTGGTGACGCTGCTCGTCGTGCTGCCTGTGGCGCAGCAGGCGTCGGCGCCGTGCGACGCCGGCCATGCCGCCGCCCTCAAGCACGCGCCGCGCACGGCGCCGTGGAGCGCGCGCATGGCGGTCGCCGCGCGGCCGATCACGGGTTCGCCGGCGGCGCCGCCCTTCGCCGGTCTCGCGGCGCCCGAGGCGCCGGACCGCGCCGGCGACGGTGCGCTGTCCGCTCCGTTCGTGCCCCCTCGCGTCTAGTTCTCCTCCCGCTTCAGCGTTCGTGCTTCGTCGATCGACCGTTCATCAAGGGAGGACTCCATGTCAAAGACGACCAGCGATGCGTGCGTGTCGTGGATCGAGGGCCGCGTGCCCGACACCGAGGAGGCCGGCATCGTGCACGCGCTGATCACGGAGCGCGGTGTGCGGAGGCGTCACGCGCTGGCCCACGCGCTCGCGCAGGAGCTGTTCGAGCGCGACCGCCGTCGCGTCGGTTACCTGGCGGGCATCGGGATCTTCCGCGCGTGGTACCTGGCTGGCGCGGAACGGCTGCTCGATGAGATGAACGGACGGGCGATCCTCATCGACCCGCCGAGATGAGCGACCTCGCGTTTCTCTCGATGATCCTCGGCACCTCCGCCGCGGCTGGGGTCCTCGGCGCCCTCCTCGGCCTCGGCGGCGGCATTCTGCTCGTGCCCCTGCTGACGCTCTTCTTCGGCGTGAGCCTGCCGTACGCGATGGGTGCCAGCATCCTGTCGGTCATCGCCACGTCCTGCGGCGCCGCCGCCGGGCACCTGGCCTCGGGCCTGGCCAACATGCGGCTCGGCCTCTTCCTGGCGACGGCGACCGTGGCCGGCGCGCTCCTCGGCGCGAGCCTCGTGGGCGTTGTCCCGGCCCGCGCGCTCCAGATCCTCTTCGGCCTGGCCCTCGCTTACTCGGCCCTCACGACGATCCGTCAGCTGCACGTCGAGGTGGCGGAGTCGCTGGAGGCCGACCCGCTGGCGCAGCGCTTCGGCCTCGAGGGCGTCTACCACGACCAAGCGCTCGGCCGCGACGTCGCCTATCACGCCATCCACGTGCGCCGTGGCGTCGCCGTGATGTTCGGCGCCGGCGTGCTCTCCGGTCTGCTCGGCATCGGCAGCGGCGCCTTCAAGGTGCTCGCGATGGACACGTTCATGCGGCTGCCGATGAAGGTCTCGACGGCCACCAGCAACTTCATGATCGGCCTCACGGCCGCGGCGAGCGCCGGCGTCTACTTCGGACGCGGCGACATCCATCCGGTGATCGCGACGCCGGTCGCGCTGGGCGTGCTGCTCGGCTCGTACGTCGGCACGCGGCTCATCGGCCACCTGCGCAACACCACCGTGCGCAAGCTGTTCCTGCCGATCGTGCTCTACCTCGCCGTCTCGATGCTGCTGCGCGGCCTCGGGCTGCTCCGATGAACGGGGCCGAGCGCATGGTCTCGGCCCTGCTGCTGATCGGCGGCTTCGTCGCGGTAGGGCTGATGCTCGTGGGGCTGGTGGCGCTGCAGGTCCGCGCCGCCCGCACGGCCCACCCGCTCGACGTCAGGCACGTGGTCGAGCATCGCGAGGCCGGCCGCTCAGTGGACGTGTTCGTCTCGATGCCTCAGATCGCCCACGCGCTGGCGCGGTGGCCGCCGCAGCCGGTGGCCATCATTACCGCCGGCATCGTCGTGCTCCTGGCCACGCCGGCGGCGGGGCTGCTCGCGGCCATGGCCGCCTTCGCCCGCGCCGGCGACCGGCCATACGTGATCATCTGCGCGGCGCTCCTCGTCATGCTGGTGTCGGGGTTCTTTCTCCGCGTGGGCGGCTGATCAGGGCCGGACCTCGCGTCCCGGGGAAACCCGTGGCGCTCCTCGGCGCTCAGGCCGGGAAGTCGCGGAGCACGCGGCCCGGGCGGCCGCAATCCGCGACGATGCCGCGCTCGTCGACGGTGCGCACGCCGTTCACCCACACGCCGTGCACGCCGACGGCCGGCGTGTCGAGCCGCTCGGCCCCCGTCGGCAGATCGTGGACGCGGCGCTTCTCGCCGCGCGCGACGGTGGCCGGATCGAACAGCAGCAGGTCGGCCCACGCGCCGGGCACGAGGCGGCCGCGATCCGCGATGCGATACGCGGCCGCCACGTCGCTCGTCACGCGCTTGACGGCCTCGGGCAGCGTGAGATCGCCGCGCTCGCGCACCCAGTGGCCGAACAGGTGCAGCCCGAAGCCCGCGTCGCAGAGGAACGAGAGGTGCGCGCCGGCGTCGGACAGCGCGACCGCCGCGTGCGGGTGGCGCAGGAGCTTTCGCACCTCGTCCTCGTCGGTGTTGAAGAGACGACAGTCGAACATCGCGTCCAGCCCGGCGTCGAGGCCGAAGTCGAGAAAGACGTCGAAGGGATCGCGTCCCGACTCCGCCGCGAGGGCGCCGAGCGTCTTGCCGACGAGCGCCCGATGCTCGGAGCGCTCGACCGACATGATCGTGAGGTGCGGCCACGTCGTGTTCGAAAAACGGTTCGGCACGCCGGGAATGCCGGCCTCGTCCCTGAGCGCCTTGCGGAAGGACGGGTCGGCGAGCACGCGGCGGTACGCGGTCTCGTCCGCCGCCTCGATGGCCGGCCGCCACGCGAGGAACGCCTCCAGGGGATACGGATGACGCAACGTGAACTCCATGCCGAGCGGGAAGCAGCCCACCTGCGCCCACAGCTCGCGCCCCCGTGCGCGCGCCGCCTCGATCTCCGCGATCTCGCGGAACACGCGCGTCGGGTCGCCGGGATCGACGAACATCGCGGCGATCATCACCGGCCGCCCGCTCTTCGCGGCGACCTCCTCCAGCCACGGCACCGTCGTCGTGCTGCCCTTCGTGAGCATGAACACACCGCGCCCGGCCTCGCCCAGGGCGCCGGTCAGCGCCAGCAGCTCGCGCGCGTCGGCCAGGCGCGAGGGCATCGGGATGCCGTTCTCGCCGTTGTGCTGCTCGAGCGTGGAGGTGGCGAAGCCGATGGCGCCGGCGTGCACCGCCTCCAGCACGATCCGGCGCATCTCGGCGATCTCGGCGTCGGTGGCCGCGCGCTTCGTGGCCTCGGCGCCGAGGACGAACGTCCGGACCGACGAGTGCCCGACGAGCGAGCCGACGTTGGGCACCACGCCGCGCCGCTCCAGGGCGGCGAGGTACTCGGGATAGGTCTCGAAGTCCCAGCGCACGCCGGCGCGCAGCGCCTCCAGCGACATGCCCTCCACGTGGGTGAGCGCGCGCAGCGTGAGGTCGCGGTCGTCCGGCCGGCAGGGTGCGATGGTGAAGCCGCAGTTGCCGATGACGACCGTCGTCACGCCGAGCCGGGTGGACGGCGTCGCGAACGGGTCCCACGTCAGCTGCGCGTCGTAGTGCGTGTGGATGTCGACGATGCCGGGCGCCAGCGTCAGCCCGCGCGCGTCCACGCGCTGGCGCGCGGCGCCGAGGTCGCCGCCCACGGCGACGATGCGGCCGCCCCTCACGGCGACGCCGCCCGCGCGCGCCGGGCCGCCGAGCCCATCGATGACCCAGGCGCCGTCGATCACGAGGTCGTGCACGCGCGCTCCCTGGCCGTCAGCCGCGGTAGTCCGGGTTCGGACGCTTCATCTCGAAGATGTCGTGGACGCGCGCGTAGAGGTTGCCGGCCAGGCGGCCGACCGGCCGCAGGCGGTGCATGTCGAGCCGCCCGGTGGCCGCGTCGTAGAGGCCGTCGCGCACGTGCAGGTACACGATCTGCCCGAGCACGAGGTTGGCGCGGCCGACGGGCACGATGCGGTCGAGGCGGCATTCCATCGCGATCGGCGCGTCCGCCACGCGCGGCGGCTTCACGCGCGCGGCCGGCGCCACCGCGAGCCCGGCCACCTCGAACTCGTCCACCTCCGGCGGGTACTCGCCGGAGGTCAGGTTCATCTGCGCGGCGAGCGCGTCGTCCACGACGTTGACGACGAACTCGCGCGTGGCCTCAACGTTGCGCAGCGTGTCCTTCTTGCCGTCCCTGCCGGCGCCGCGGAACGAGGACGAAAACGCGATGGTCGGCGGATCGTCGGTGATCGCCATGAAGTAGCTGAAGGGCGCCAGGTTGCGCACGCCCTCGGCGTCGACGCTCGAGACCCACGCGATGGGCCGGGGCACCACCGAGCTGATGAGCAGCTTGTACATCCCGTTCGGGGGCAGCGTGGTCGGATCGAATTCCACGCGGCGCCGTCTCAGCCGTGCATGACGAGGCCGCCGTCCACGCTGAGGGCCTGGCCCGTCATGTAGCCGGCGCGGTCGGAGGCGAGAAAGCCGATGACGGCGGCGACGTCCTCGGGCCGCTCCATGCGTCCGAGCGGCACCGTCTGCGCGCGCCGGCGCGTGAACTCCTCGGCCGAGATGCCCATGACGGCGCCCTGATCGCGCGCGACCCTGGTCCACATGTCGGTCTCGACGAAGCCCGGGCAGACGCAGTTGACGCGGATGCCCTCCTTGGCGTGGGCCAGGGCCAGGCTCTTGGTCAGGCTGACCACGGCGGCCTTGCTCACGTTGTAGGGGAGGTTGTTCGGGCTGCCGATCTTACCCGCCATCGACGCGAGGTTGACGATGGCGCCGCGGCGCTGCGAGATCATCACCGGCAGCACGGCCTGGCTGGCGAAGAACACCGCGCGCGCGTTGACGGTCATGATGGCGTCCCAGTGCTCCTCGGTGACGTCGAGCGGCAGCGCCGCGCGATAGATGCCGGCGTTGTTGACGAGCACGTCGATGCGGCCCAGCTCCGCGCGGACGCTGTCCACCATGCGCGTCAGGTCGGAGCGCTTCGTGACGTCGGTCGGCAGCGCGAGCGCCTTCCGCCCGAGGTTGCGCACCTCTTTCGCGGTGCGCTCGGCGCTCTCGGCATTCAGCTCGGCCACGACGACGTCGGCGCCGAGGCGCGCCAGCTCCAGCGCGGTGGCGCGGCCGATGCCCTGGCCCCCGCCCGTGACGATGGCGACGCGACCGCCGAGCTCGCTGCCTTCGAGACGACTCACGGTCCCGGAGTATACCGCGGCCTGCGGCCCGGTCCCTCGCGCGATGGTATGCTCGACGCCCGATGATCGAGGGCACCGCCGAGGTCCGCGACGTCCATCGCTTCGACGTCAGCGCGCTCGAGCGCTATCTCTCCGGGCGCATCGAGGGCTTTCGCGGCCCGCTCGGCGTGCGCCAGTTCCGCGGCGGGCAGTCCAATCCGACGTACTACCTCGAGGCCGGCGGCCGCGAGTACGTCCTGCGCCGCAAGCCGCCCGGCAAGCTGCTGCCGTCCGCGCACGCCGTCGACCGCGAGTACCGCGTGCTGGCCGCGCTCGCCGCGCACACGACGGTGCCGGTGCCGAAACCGTATCTGCTCTGCGAGGACGACGCGGTCATCGGCACGATGTTCTACGTGATGGACTGCGTGCACGGCCGCATCTTCCGCGACGCCAACCTCGGCGGCGCGACGCCCGCCGAGCGCCGCGCGATCTACGACTCGATGAACGACGTGCTCGCGCGCCTGCACCTCGTCGATTGGAAGGCGGTCGGCCTCGCCGAGTTCGGACGCCCCGGCGACTACTACGCGCGGCAGATCCACCGCTGGAGCCAGCAGTACCGCGCCTCGGAGACCGAGAAGATCGAGGCGATGGAGCGGCTCATGGAGTGGCTGCCGAAGAACATCCCGGCCAGCGCCGAGACGACGCTCGTGCACGGCGACTACCGCCCGGGCAACATGATCGTGCATCCGAGCGAGCCGCGCGTGGTGGCCGTGCTCGACTGGGAGCTGTCCACGCTGGGCCATCCCATGGCCGACCTCGCCTACAACTGCATGCCCTACCACCTCGGCAACGAGTGGGAAGGCTTGCGCGACGCGCCGCTGGCCGAGCTCGGCATCCCGACCGAGGCGGAGTACCTCGCCGCGTACTGCCGCCGCACCAGGCGTCCCGCCATCGAGCACTGGGACTTCTACATCGCGTTCGCCGAGTTCCGGCTGGCCGCCATCGCGCAGGGGATCATGGGACGCGTCGTCGCCGGCACCGCCAACGATCCCAACGCGCGCGAGCGCGGGGAGCGCGCGCGCCCGCTGGCCGAAGCCGGCTGGCGCCTCGTGGAGTCGCGCCTGGGCTGAACGGCGGTGCGCCCCGGGCCGCTCAGGCCACCTCGAACAGGCCCGCCGCGCCCATGCCGCCGCCGATGCACATGGTGCACACGACGTAGCGCGCGCCGCGGCGCTTGCCCTCGATGAGCGCGTGGCCGACCATGCGCGCGCCGCTCATGCCGTACGGATGGCCGATGGAGATGGCGCCGCCGTCGACGTTCAGCTTCTCCATCGGGATTCCGAGCTTGTCGCGGCAGTAGATCACCTGCACGGCGAACGCCTCGTTCAGCTCCCAGAGATCGATCTGGCCCATCGTGATGCCGGTGCGCTCGAGAAGGCGCGGCACGGCGAAGACGGGCCCGATCCCCATCTCGTCCGGCTCGCAGGCGGCGACGGCGAGACCGCGGAAGATCCCGAGCGGGTGCAGCCCGCGGCGTTCGGCCAGCTTCGCATCCATGACGACGCACGCCGAGGCGCCGTCCGAGAGCTGGCTGGCGTTGCCCGCGGTGATGTGGCCCTTCTCGCCGGTGACCGGCTTGAGCGCCGTGAGGCCCTCGAGCGTCGTGTCGGGCCGGTTGCCCTCGTCCTGCTTGAGCAGGGTGTCCTCGATGCGCGTCTCCCCGCTCGCCTTGTCGACCACGACCTTCTTCGTCGGCATCGGCACGATCTCGGCATCGAAGCGGCCCGCCTTCTGCCCAGCGGCCGTGCGCTGCTGGCTGCCCAGCGCGTACTCGTCCTGCCGCTCGCGGGTGATGTAGTAGCGGTTGCTCACGACCTCCGCCGTCTCGATCATCGTCATGTAGATCTCGGGCTTGTGCTCCTCCAGCCACTCCTCGCGCAGGCGGTGCAGGTTCATGTGCTCGTTCTGCACGAGGCTGATCGACTCGAGTCCACCCGCGACCATGATCGGGACCTTGTCCACGATCACGCGCTGCGCGGCGATCGCGATCGCCTGCAGGCCCGACGAGCAGAAGCGGTTGACGGTCGTGCCCGCCGTCGTCACCGGCAGCCCGGCGCGCAGCGCCGCCTGGCGCGCGATGTTCTGGCCCGTGGCGCCCTCCGGCAGCGCGCAGCCCATCACGACGTCCTCGACCTCGCCGGGCTCGATTCCCGCGCGCTTCACCGCGTGGGCGATGACGTGGCCGCCGATGGCGGCGCCGTGCGTGTTGTTGAACGCTCCGCGGTACGCGCGGCCGATCGGCGTGCGGGCGGTGGAGACGATGACGGCGTCTGCCATGGGTCTCTCCTTGTGCTCGTGGGGCGACGGGAACATTATACCGGGCGCCATGGGGGCCCACTTCTTCGCGGCGCTCGTCGTGGACGGCGCGCTGGCGGGCGCGCTCTACGCGCTCGTCGCGCTGTCCTTCGTCGTCGTCTACCGCGCCTCGCGCATGATCAACTTTGCCGTCGGCGAGTGGGTGATGCTCGCCTCCCGCTTCGTGACGTTCGGGCTCCACGCGCTGGGGCTGGGCCTGCTCGGCGCGCTGGCCGTCGGCTGCGCGGGCATGGCCGGCCTCGGCGTGGCCTTCAACCGCGTGGTCCTGCGCCGCCTCGTCGGCCAGCCGCTGATCTCGGTGATCATGGTCACCCTCGGGCTCGGCGCGCTCGTGCGCGGCGCGGCCGCGCTCACCTTCGGCGGGGTGCCGGCGGCGATCCCGCTGCCCGTGCTCGCGAGCCCGATCGTGATCGGCGGCCTGCCGATCGCCGGCGACAAGCTCGCCGCCGCCGCCGTCGCCGCCGCGTGCACGGCCGTGGTGGCCTGGGTCTTTCACGGCAGCCGCACGGGCGTCGCGCTTCGGGCGATCGCCGACGATCAGCAGGCCGCGATGTCCGCCGGCATCGACCTGCATCGCTACTTCGCGATCACGTGGGCGCTGATGGGCGTGGTCTCGGTGCTCGCGGGCACGCTGTGGACGCTCGTGGCCGGCGGCGGGCTCGGCATCGTGCTCGTCGGGCTGAAGGTGTTCCCCATCGTCATCATCGGCGGGCTCGACAGCATCCCCGGCACGGTCGTCGGCGCCCTCGGGGTGGGCGTGCTCGAGAGCCTCGCGGCCGGTTATCTCGATCCGCTGCTCGGCGGCGGCTTCAGCAACATCGCGTCGTACCTGGTGCTGCTGGCGGCGCTGTTCGTGCGGCCCTATGGGCTGTTCGGACGGCCGGACGTGCGGCGCGTGTAGGCGTCACCAGAACCGTCCGACCCGGCTGCGAGCTTCGAACACACCGGCGGACTGCGCGTCGCCGCCGCCGAGCCGCAGCAGCAGGGCGAACCCGACGCCCTGTGCGACGGCGATTCGCAGCACCGACGCGAGCGCGTCGAGATCACGCGCGATGTCCGGGCCTGCCGACGGGCAGCCGCCGAGACCAGCGCGGAGGGCCTCGACCGTTCGCAGGCCTTCCGACGGCGGCGACCAGTGCACCGGCTGCTCATAGAGGTCGTCGCCGAAGCCGAACGTCGACAGCGGTCGCACGCCCAGCGTGGCGGCCAGACGGTCGAGGGCCGCGCTGCTCCGGTAGAGGTCGTGACCTCGCCCGAACGCGACGGCGCTCTCGCCGGGGTACGGTCCGAGCTCTCGAGCGAAGTACGGAACGATCCGGGCCTTCGCGCGGAACAGCCAGATCAGGCAGGCGCCCAGCACGACGCCGAAGGAGATGAACCCGAACGCGAGCAGGATGAGGGTCAGGGGCGAAGGCCGAACGCCTTCGCGCCACGAGGAGATCGACGCGAACAGACCGAGGGCCGACAGGCCGAGGCCCAGGAGCGAAACCAGGAGGACCCAGCCGCGTCGCGTGAGCGCCGACCGGGTCTGGTGCCGGCGCTGCTCCAGGAGCGCGGGCAACACGCCGTCGGCGGTCATGGCAGCAGCTCGAACACCGGATATCGGTCGGCGATCTCGCGGAACGCTCGCGCGTCGGAGCCGGCCGGCACCGGGAAATAGCGCTGAACCGCGAGCTTGAAGCGGTCGAGGTACGTCTTCAGGATGTCCGACTCTTCTTCTTTGGGCACCGCGCGGAGCCGGAAACGCTGTCGGCTCGATCCTCTCCTGAGGACGACCTCTCCGGCGGCCTCGGCGTTGCGCACCCATTGCGTGCGTCCGCGGGGCGCCACGAGGAAGCGGCGGCTTCCGATCTCGAGGAGGTTGACCGGTGCCGTGTACACGCGCCCGGTCTTTCGGCCGCGCACCTCCACCAGATAGTTGTAGCCCGGGGCCAGGCCGAGCCCGACCAGCAGGCCGAAGAACTTGTTGAAGATCCGCTCGACGCGGCTCGGCTCGCGAAAATCGGGCACGCGCGCGCTCATCGGGACCGGCGCGGCAAGCCGAACGCCTCCGCAAGCAGCTCGTAGGAGCGCCGCCGCGTCTCGGCCGTCTCCGTGATGGTCACCACCACGATCTCGTCCACGCCGTAGTCGCGCGCCAGCGCCTCCAGCCGCTCCCGGCACTCGTCGGGCGTTCCCGCCACGCGCCGGCCGCGCGCATGCTCGACGATCTGCCGCTCCCACGGCGTGTACTCGTGCGCCTCCGCCTCGGCCACCGTGGGGTAACGCCCGCCGCGGCCCGTGTAGAGCCGCGCGATGAAGAGATCGCGGCTCTGCGCCAGCCGCTCGGCCACGTCGTGGCTCTCCGCACACACGACGAAGACAGCGGCGCTGGCCTGCGGCGTGGCCAGCCAGGGCGAGGGCTTGAACTCGCGCGCGTAGGCGCGTGTGATCTCGGCGCCGCCGGCGGCGTTGATGAAGTGCGCGAACGAGAACGCGGCGCCGAAGTGCGCGGCGAGCGCCGCCGACTGGTCGCTCGAGCCGAGCAGCCAGAGCTCTGGCGCCGTCGGGCCCGTCGGCATCGCGCGCACCGTGGCGAACGGGTGCTCGGGCGGCAGCTCGCCGTGCACGAAGGCGACGAGGTCCTCCACCTGTTTGGGAAAAAACTCGGGCATGCCGGGGCCGCCGAGCGCCCGGGCCGTGAGCTGGTCGCTGCCCGGCGCACGGCCGATGCCGAGGTCGATGCGGCCGGGATAGAGCGTCTCCAGCACGCGAAAGCTCTCGGCCACCTTCAGCGGGCTGTAGTGCTGGAGCATGACCCCGCCCGAGCCCACGCGGATGCCGGAGGTGACCGCGGCCACCTGGCCGATCAGCACTTCGGGCGCCGAGCCCGCGAGCGCCGGCGTGGAATGGTGCTCCGCGAGCCAGTAGCGCGTGTACCCCAGCTCGTCGCAGCGGCGCGCGAGCGCCAGGGTCTCGCGGATCGCGTCGGCGGGGGTGGCGCCGCTCCGGACGGGCGATTGGTCGAGGACGCTGAGGCGGGCCATCGGGGCGGTCCTTATGGTATCAAGGGGGCATGAGCCCGGACCTGGCGCCCTTCTTCGAGCGCCGCCAGCGCTTCACGGCCGCGATCGGGGATGCGCTGGCCGTGATTCCCGGCGGCGTGGAGAGTCTGCGCAACGGAGACGTGCACTACGAGTTCCGGCAGGCGAGCGATTTCTTCTTCCTCACCGGGTTCGACGAGCCTGACGCCGTCGCGGTGATCAACCCGGCCCACGCGAAGGAGCGCTTCGTGCTCTTCGTGCGGCCGCGCGACCGGGAGATGGAGATCTGGAACGGCCGGCGCGCGGGCACCGAGGGCGCCATCGCGACGTACGGCGCCGACGCCGCCTACACGATCGACCAGCTCGACGCCAAGCTCCGCGAGTACGCCGTCGAGCGCCCCGTCCTCTATTACCGCCTCGGCAACGCCACCTTCGACGGCCGCGTCACCCGGCTCGTCGCCGAGCTGCGCGCCGCGCGCGCGCGTGGGTTCCCGTCACCCGTGCGGATCGAGGACCCGGGGCCGCTGCTGCATGATTTGAGATTGCGCAAGAGCGAGGCGGAGCTGGCGCGGCTGCGCCGCGCGTGTGCGATCAGCCGCGACGCCCACGCCGAGGCGATGCGCGCGGCGAGGCCGGGCATGCACGAGTACGAGGTGCAGGCGGTGCTCGAGTACGTCTTCCGCGTCAACGGCTCCGCGCGCAACGCCTATCCGTCGATCGTGGCCTCGGGACCCAACGCGTGCGTCCTCCACTACGTCGAGAACACGCGGCGCATGCAGGACGGGGACCTCCTGCTGATCGACGCCGGCTGCGAGTACGGCTACATGGCCGCCGACATCACGCGCACGTTCCCGGTGAACGGGCGCTTCAGCGCGCCGCAGCGCGCGATCTACGAGATCGTGCTGCGCGCTCAGCTCGCCGGCATCGAGGCGGCGAAGACCGGCGCGAAGTACGAGGCCGTGCACGACGCCGCGCGCCGCGTGCTGACCGAGGGCCTGGTCGACCTCTCGCTGCTGCCGCGCAGCGTCGCCGACTCGCTGGCCATGCACCACTATCGCGAGTTCTACATGCACGGCACCGGCCACTGGCTCGGCATGGACGTGCACGACGTCGGCGACTACCGGATGCAGGGCGCCTCGCGGGCGCTCGAGCCCGGCATGGTCTTCACCGTCGAGCCCGGGCTCTACGTCGACCCCGAGCGCGAGAGCGTGACCTACTCGCTGCGCGAGTACAGCGAGGAGGAGCAGTGGGAGCGCCGCTATCGCCTGGGCATCGCGGCCGCCAAGAAGCTCGAAGAGGAAGAGAAGGCCAAGGCGCCCAAGATCACCCATCCGGTGCCGAAGGAGTTCCGCGGCATCGGCGTGCGCATCGAGGACGACGTGCTCATCACCGCCGCCGGCCGCGAGATCCTGACGGCCGGCACGCCCAAGACCGTCGACGAGGTCGAGCGCGCGTGCGCCGAGACCTCGCGGCTGGCCCGTCCCTAGAACATGGGGGGCCCCCGATATGGCCCCCCCAACCCCCCAACGCTCGGGGCGCCCCGGCGGAGCCGTGGCACCCCTCGATGACCGAGGAGATCATGAAGACACTCGAAGGTAAGGTCGCGCTCGTCACCGGCGCCGGCTCCGGCATCGGCCGCGCCACCGCGCTCATGCTCGCCGCCGAGGGCGCGCGCGTGGCCATCGCCGGCCGCCGCAAGGAGCCCCTCGAGCAGGTCGTCGCCGAGATCCAGCGCGACAAGGGCACGGCCGTCAGCAAGACGTGCGATCTCACGAAGCCGCACGAGGCGCGCGAGCTGGGCGCGTGGGCGGTCACGACGTTCGGCGGCGTCGACATCCTGATCAACAACGCCGGGCAGTCGAGCCACGCGCGGAGCATCCGCTGGGTCGGGCAGGACGAGTGGGACGCCGTGCTGGGCGTGAACACCACCGGCGTCTACGCGCTCACGCAGACGGTGCTGCCGTCCATGCTCGAGCGCGGCGCGGGCACGGTGGTGACGGTGGCGTCGCTGGCGGCGCTTCGGCCGGGCGGTCTCGCCGGCGTCGCCTATGGCGTGGCCAAGGCCGGCGCGCGCGCGATGATGCAGGCCCTGCACGCCGAGCTGCGCAATCGGGGCATCCGCGCCACCACCATCATCCCGGCCGAGGTCGACACGCCGATCCTCGACAAGCGTCCGCTCGTGCCCGGTGAGAAGGAGCGCTCCACGATGATGCAGGCGGACGACGTCGCGCGGGCGATCCTCCTGTGCTGCACGATGCATCAACGTACCGTGCTCGAGGAGATCGTGATGTCGCCGACGTTCCAGCGCGACACCAGCAAGGATGTGGCGGCCGGCTACGCAGCCGGCGCGCCTCCCGGGGCGAAGTGAGCTGACGCCGTCGCTCCTGTCGTTCGATGTCTACGGCACGCTCGTGGACGTCCGCGGCGGCTCGCGCGAGGCGTTTGGGGCCATCCTGCGCGAGACGGGCGCGTCGCGGATCGACGCGCTGGAGTTCTGGGAGCACTGGGAAGCCGCGAACATCCGCGGCTACTGGCAGGCCTACCGCCCCTATCGCGAGATCTGTCGCGCGTCGCTGGACGAGACGTTCCGTCACTTCGGCCTCCACGGCGATCCCGGCCTCATCCGTCTCTACTTCGACGCCTTCCCGGCATTCCCGCGCTTTCCCGACGTCGACGAGGTGCTCGATCGGCTGGCCAGGCGGTTTCGCCTGGCCGTGGTCTCGAACATCGACGACGACCTGCTCGCCGTGACCGATCTCGGCCGGCGCTTCGACCTCGTGTGCACCGCCGAGCGCGCGCGGGGCTACAAGCCGGACGGAACGCTCTTCCGCTGCCTGCTCGAGCGTGGAGGCGTGGAAACGATGCGCCTGCTGCACTGCGGCCAGTCCCAGCGCACCGACATGGTCGGCGCCAAGCCGCTCGGCATCACGGTCGCCTGGATCAACCGCCGCCGCCTGCCGCTGGCCGCCGACGTCCCGAAGCCTGACCACGAATTCCGCGACCTGCGGCCGCTCCTCGAGCTCCTGCCGGAGAGGCCGGACTAGCGGTACACTTGCGCCACGTCGAGAACGCCCGGACGAAAGGAACCGCCATGAGAGAAGCCGTCGTCGTCGCCAGCAGCCGCACCCCGCTCGCCAAGTCGCAGCGCGGCTCGTTCAACATGACGCTGCCGTCCGACTTCACGGCCCACTGCATCACGGACGTGCTCGGCAAGGTGCCGCAGCTCGACAAGAAGGAGGTCGAGGACGTGATCCTCGGCTGCGGCCAGCCGCACGGCGCGCAGGGCCACAACATCGCGCGTGTGGCCGCGATGCGGGCGGGGCTGCCCACGAGCGTCGCCGGCCTCACCATCAACCGCTTCTGCTCGTCCGGGCTCAACGCGATCGCCATCGCGGCCAACTACATCGTCAACGAGGGCGCCGACGTGGTCTTCGGCGGCGGCGTCGAGTCGATCACGATGATGCAGCGGGACTCGAGCCCGAACCCCTGGGTGAAGGAGAAGCTGCCGGGAATCTACATGGTGATGGGCGACACGGCGGAAGTCGTGGCCAAGCGCTACAAGATCACGCGCCAGCAGCAGGACGAGTACGCGCTCTCGAGCCAGCAGCGCACGGCGCGCGCCCAGCAGGAGGGCCTCTACAAGGAGGAGCTGGCGCCGATGCACGTCACCCGTGCCGTCCTCGACAAGAAGACGGGCGAGAAGGCCGGCGAGGAGCCGTACTACGTCGAGAAGGACGAGTGCAACCGCGCGGACACCACGCTCGAGGGCCTGCTGTCGCTGCCGCCCGTCTTCGACAAGACGAGCGGCCAGGGGACCGTCACCGCCGGCAATTCCTCGCAGCTCTCCGACGGCGCCTCGGCCACCCTGCTGATGTCGATGGAGCGCGCCAGGGCGCTCGGCATCAAGCCCAAGCTGATCTTCCGCGGCTTCGCGGTGGCCGGCTGCGAGCCCGACGAGATGGGCATCGGTCCCGTGTACGCGGTGCCGAAGCTGCTGAAGCGCCACGGGCTGTCGATCCAGGACGTCGATCTCTGGGAGCTGAACGAGGCCTTCGCCTCGCAGGTCGTCTACTGCCGCGACAAGCTCGGCCTCGATCCCGCGAAGCTGAACGTGAACGGCGGCTCGATCTCCATCGGGCACCCGTTCGGCATGACGGGCTCGCGCATGGTCGGCACCATCGCCAACGAGATGCTGCGCCGCAAGGCGCGCTACGGCGTGGTGACGATGTGCATCGGCGGCGGGCAGGGCGCGGCCGGGCTCTTCGAGGCGTGCAACTAGTGTGATGGGGGGCCCCGACATGGCCCCCCAAACCCCCCAAGCGCTCGGGCCGCCCCGGCGCAGCCGTGACGGCCCTCGTTATCCCGACAGGCAACCAGCCGAGCGCTCGCTCGGCTACGACACGCGCTTCGGCCGCGGCTTCATCAGCGGCGTCTTCGGCGTCGCGCTGTCCGCGCTCGGCTTCGGCGGCGTGCTGTGCCTGCGCTTTCCGTCGTTCCTCACCACGCCGGACGCGCGCGCGCTCTACCCGCTCGATCTCATCCGCTTCCTGATCCACCTGCACCTCGTCGCCGGCTTCGGGCTGGGGGTGCTGTCCATCGTGCTCAGCCGGCGCGCGCTGCTCGGACTGACGGGCATCGCGCTCGTGGTGACCGCCACGCTGCTCGGCGGCTCGCAGGCGCCGATCGGGACGCTCGGCGGCACGCGCGCGCTCGGCCTCGACTGGTTCCTGCTCAACATCCTCGTGCTCGCGATGCTCTTCGTGCCGCTCGAGCGGCTCTTCGCGCGCCTGCCCGCGCAGGGGATCTTTCGCCCCGGCTGGCTCACCGACCTGCTGCACTTCGGCGTCAGCCACCTGCTCGTGCAGCTCACGGTGCTCCTCACGCTCGTGCCCGCCGCGCTGTTCTTCAAGTGGGCGGTCCATCCCGCGATCCAGCACGCGGTCGCGTCGCAGCCCGCGCTGCTGCAGTTCGTCGAGATCGTGCTCGTCGCCGACCTCTCGGAGTACGCCGTGCACCGGCTCTTCCACGCGGTGCCGTGGCTCTGGCGCTTCCACGCCGTCCACCACTCGTCGGAGGCGATGGACTGGCTGGCCGCCTCGCGCATCCACCTCGTGGACGCGGTGGTGACGCGCGCGCTGGCCTTCGTGCCGCTCTACGTGCTCGGCTTCTCCACGGGGCCGGTCTACGCCTACCTCGTGTTCGTCTCGTTCCACGCGATCTTCGTCCACGCCAACGTGCGCTTCCGCTTCGGGATGCTCGAGCGCATCCTCGGCACGCCCAAGTTCCACCACTGGCATCACGCGACGACGCCGGTGGACAAGAACTTCGCGATTCACCTGCCGGTCATCGATCGCGTGTTCGGGACGTACCACGTGCCGGCGCATTTTCCGCCGGCGTACGGGATCGCGGAGAGCCCGGTGCCGCGCGGCTACGCGGCACAACTCGTGTGGCCGTTCAGGCGGCCGTAGGCGGGGAGGGCGGCGGCTCGGTCGCGGCTTCGTAACAGCGCGCGTGCACGCTCAGGCCGAGGCCCGGCAGGATGCGCGTGCGATCGTCACGCAGGATGCGTTCGTCGCAGTACCAGCAGCGCTCGAGGAGTGGGCTGGGTCGCTCGGGTGACATCATCCGAACCCCTGCGAGGTCGCGCGGTCCGCGGCGCGCTCCAACGAGGTCAGCGTCGCGGCGAGATGCCGGCGCACGTCCTCGAGCACCGCCAGCGCGTGCTCGGGACACAAGGCGAGGCTGGAGGTCGGCGCGCCGGTCGCCGGCTCCTGGGTCTCCAGACAGCGCGCGCACGTGCTCATCGCCGGGCAGGACGGAGCATGGCCCTTGCCATGCGAAGACTCCCCATCATTTCAGCGTGTTGCGGGGGGGAGGGGCGCCCCCCGGCTGGGTACGCAGGTCCACGAACTAACGAAGTCTTTCCTCAGATCGCCGCGACGACCGCGATCTCGACCAGGAACTTCTGCGCCGCGAGCTTCGCCTCGACGGTGGCGCGCGCCGGCGTGTTGACGGGATCGACCCACGCGTCCCACGCCGCGTTCATCTGATCGTACGTCTTCATGTCGGCGAGGTAGACGGTGGCCGCCAGCAGATTCGACTTGCTCGTGCCGGCGGCGGCCAGCAGCGCGTCGATCTTCTTCAAGACCGCTTCGGTCTGCGCCTTCGTCGTCGGCTCGTCGCCGGCGACCTGGCCCGCGAGGTAGACGGTGTTGCCGTGGACGACGGCCTGGCTCATGCGGGGTCCGACCTGATGGCGCTTGACGCTCATGACGGGGGTCCTTTCCGTGGGATCGTCCGGGTGCCGCCAACGATAGCACGCTAGCCGCGGACGACGAGCAGCAGGCCGGAGGCGAACAGGATCGCGAAGACGATCCGTCGGAAGCGCGTGTGGTCCACGCGCGCGAAGAGCGCCATGCCGACGAGGAGACCGAGCGTGGCCGGCGCGAGGAACGCAGCCGCGTAGCGCCAGACCGCAGCCGTGAGGAGGCCCGCCCACCAGTAGCCGATCACGATCACCACCTGGTTCACGAGAAAGAACGCCTGGAGATTGGCCTTGATGGTCCGCGGCGACCACCCCTGGGACGCCGCGAACAACACGACCGGCGGTCCGGGCGTTCCCACCCCGGCGCCCAGCACTCCCGCCGCGACGCCGGCGCCGAGGGCCCAGCGGCGACCCGGCAGGCGCGCGGGATAGACCCCGAGCCACTCGAGCGCGACGACGGCGAGCAGGACGAGCCCGATCAATCGGGTCAGCGCGCTCGCGGGCAGCGCGGCGAGCACCCAGACGCCGAGCGGCGTGCCCAGCACCGAGCCGAGCAGCAGCGCGGGCATCCCGCCGGGATCGAAGTCGGCACGCAGCGGGACGAAGATGACGATCGTCGCGAGCACGGTGTAGACGGTCAGCAGCACGATAGCGTCGGCCGGGGACATGACGAGCGGCAGGAAGGCCAGCGCGACGAGGCCGTTGCCGAAGCCGGCGAGCCCGAGGACGAAGAACGCGCCGGCGATGACGGCGGCGCCGAGGGCCCAGTCGAGGCTCACGCCGGCGGCGGCTCAGCGACCGCGCGGCCTGAGACTCAGCCCCGCGCGGGCTGATAGCCCTTGGCGCTCATGCAGCGGCCGAAGTCGCGGCTCATCTTGACGTCCTGAATCTTCGCCGCGACGATGTCGGCGAGCCCGCCGACGATCGTGTCCGGGAACGGACGCGCGTCCACCGCCGTGCGCGCGCAGTCCATCTCGTCCAGCGTGATCTCCGGGACCTGCGTGCCCGGCTTCGTCCACTCGCCGCCGCCGACGTCGAAGCGCGTCGTGCAGCCGGCGAGCAGCGCGGCCGTTGCGAGGATCACGATCGCTCTCACAGCTCCACCAGCACTTTCATGACGTTGGCGCCTCCCAGCGCCGCCTGCATGCCTTCGGTGAGCGCTTCGAGCGGGATCCGGCGGCTCACGAGCGGAGCCAGCGGCACCGCGCCGCTCGCCGCGAGCCGGATCGCCTCCTCCCATGCCGCGCGGGTGTACAGGCGGCTGCCGTGCATGGTCAGCTCGCGCGCGAACATCTGATAGAGGTTCACGGCCATCGGCTCGGCGTGGATGGCTACGATGCTGATCGTACCCCACACGCGCACGACGTCGGTGACCGCGCGCACCGCTTCCGGGCGCCCCGTCACCTCGAAGGCGACGTCCACGCCGACGCCGTCCGTCCACTCGTTGACGAACTTCACGGCGTCGCGCCCCCGTCCCAGCGTCTCGAGTCCGAGCGTGCCCAGCAGGCCGAGCCGGAACTCGTTGATCTCGGAGACGACGACCTCGGCGCCGCGCTGGCGGCACACGAGCCCGATGAGCGCGCCGATCGGCCCACCGCCGAAGACGAGCACGCGGTCGCCGCGCTTGACCCCCGCGCGCGTCACGTCGTGGGTGGCCACGGCCAGCGGCTCGATCACGGCCGCCGCGTCGTCGCCGAGCGCGTCGGGGACCTTCAGCAGGTGGTCGGTCGTCACCGGATAGTACTCGCGCATCCCGCCCGGCAGGTCCACGCCGAGCACCTTGAGCGAATAGCAGAGGTACGAGGCGCCCATGCGGCACGCGCGGCACGCCCCGCAGCACACGACGGGCTCGACGACGACACGGTCGCCGGCGACGAAACCGCTGTCCTTCGGCGCCTCCACGACCTCGGCGAACGTCTCGTGACCGATGACGCCGCCGCGCGGGACGCGGTGGTCGAGGTGGCCCTGGAAGATGTGGAGATCGGTGCCACAGATGCCCACGCGACGCACGCGCAGCAGCGCCTCGCCGCGTGTCGGCGCCGGCACGGGGACGGAGCCGGTCGCGAACCGCCCCGGCCCGTCGTAAAAGGACGCGCGCATGGTCGTCGGAGTCATCTCGCGAAGGGTAGCACGACCGGGTCGTTGGGCACGTCGGAGTCTGACCGCCGCCCGCGTCCGCGCAAGACCGAGCACGCGCGACTGAGTACAATGGGCGCTCCCGGGGAGGGAGCGCCCTGCGTACGATCGATCACGGCCCGCGCGGCCGCATCGTCATCCTCGACACGATCACGCGCTGCGACGGCAACGCCGGCGCCCGCGACGTCGTGGTGGCCGGCTCGTTCGCCGGGGCCCTTTCGCTCGGCTTCGCGCTCGAGGTCGGCGTCCGCGGCCTGATCGCCCACGACGCGGGCGTGGGCCGCGACGGCGCCGGCGTCTCCGGGCTGCCGCTGGCCGACCGGCTCGGCGTGCCGGCGGCGGCCGTGGCCGCGCGCTCGGCGCGCATCGGCGACGGCGAGAGCATCTACGGCGACGGCGTCGTGAGCCACGTCAACGCGCTCGCCGCCGCGTTGGGCGTTGTCCCCGGCCAGAAGGCGGCCGACGCCGCGCACGCGATGCTCGCCGCGCCGCCCGGCGCAGCCTCGCCCGAGCCCATCGTGGACCGCAGCCAGCGTGTGGTGCTCGACACCCCCGACGGCCGTATCGTGCTCGTCGACTCGATGCTCTTCGCGTCGCCGGCGAACCACAACGACGTGATGTGCTGCGGCTCGCACGGCGGCCGCGTGAACATGGCGCGCGCGCTCGAGATCCGGCCGCGCGGCGCGCTCTTCAGCGACGGCGGCGGCGCCCCCGAAGGCTCGGGCGTGAACGGCCTGCCGCTGCTCGACGCGGCCGAGGTGGCGGCGGCGACGGTGGACGCGATGCGCGCGCGTATCGGCGACCCGGCCAGCACGTGGGCGGACGGCGTGATCTCCGCGGTGAACGACACCGCGCGGCGCGCGCGTGTGGTGGTCGGCCAGCCGGCGGGCACGGCGGCGCGCGCGATGCTCGCGTACAAACGATCATGGTAGTGCGAGTCGCAGGACGCCGTGGGGCTGGGGCCCCACCGTCCGAGACGAGTCTATGGAAAGGTAGTGCGAGTCGCAGGACGTCGTGGGGCTGGGGCCCCACCGTCCGAGACGAGTCTATGGAAAGGTAGTGCGAGTCGCAGGACGTCGTGGGGCTGGGGCCCCACCGTCCGAGACGAGCCTATGAACGGGGAGGCGTGAACATGCCGAAGGCGGCGGTCGGAGGCGTGAAGCTCCACTACGACGAGGTCGGGCACGGCACCCCGCTCGTGTTCGTCCACGAATTCGCCGGCGACGCGCAGAGCTGGCGCCTGCAGACGGCGTTCTTCGCGCGGCGCTACCGGACGATCGCGTTCAACGCGCGCGGCTATCCGCCGTCCGACGTGCCCGAGGATCCCGGGGCGTACTCGCAGCAGCAGGCGGCTGACGACATCAAGGGCGTGCTCGACGCGCTCGGCATCGCGAAGGCGCACGTCTGCGGCCTCTCGATGGGCGGCCTGGCCACGCTGCACTTCGGGCTCTGCTATCCCGACCGCGCGCGCTCGCTCGTCGTCGCCGGCGCGGGCTACGGCAGTGACGACCCCGAGAGCAACCGGAAGGACGTCGAGCAGGTGGCCCGCCGGTTCGAGACGGAGGGCATGGAGAAGACCGGCGAGTTCTACGCCCACGGCCCCTCGCGCGTGCAGCTCCTCGAGAAGGATCCGGTCGGCTGGCAGGAGTTCCGCGATCGGCTCTGTGCCGGCTCGGCCAAGGGCCACGCGCTCACGATGCGCGGGGTGCAGATGCGGCGGCCGACCGTCTACTCGCTCGAGGAACGCCTGAAAGCGCTCGAGGTGCCGACGCTGATCGTCACCGGCGACGAGGACGAGCCGTGCCTGGAGCCCGGGCTCTTCATGAAGCGCAAGATCCCGACCTCCGCGCTGGTCGTCCTGCCCAAGTCCGGCCACGCGGTGAATCTCGAGGAGCCCGAGGCGTTCAATCGCGCGGTGCTCGACTTTCTCACCGCCGTGGACGCCGGCCGCTGGACGCGTCGCCGCGCCGACTCGCTGTCGAAGTCCGGGATCCTGCCCGCCGAGTCGCGGCGATGACGTCGCTCTTCACCTAAAATATCACTATATCAGGTACTTACGATTAGCCCGGGCCCATTCTTGACAATTCCGATCAGGAATATATAGTTTCGGCATGGTGGCGACGACGACCCAGGAGGGCCGGTGTCCCGTGTGCCGCGCGAAGGTCGTGGCCCGCGGCGCGGACGAGGTGATCATCCGCAACGCGATCCTGCGCGTGGAGTCCGCGACGGGCCGTGTCGTCGCGAAGTGCGCGCGCTGTAAATCGTGGGTGGAGGTTCCGCTGAAGTACGTGGAGTGAGCACCGGAACGACCCGTCCCCCGGCTTCGGTTTCTGCGGAGGCGAGCGTGAGCGACGTGAAGGAGAGCAAGGCGCAGCGCGCGGAGCGGCTCAAGCGCGAGCTGAATCCGTGGGAGGCGTACGCGGCCATCGAGCGCTTCGCGCGCGAGGGGCACGCGTCGATCCCGCCCGAGTGGGCCACGTACTTTCGCTGGTGGGGCATCTACTCGCAGGGCGATGGCGTCGGCGCCGTCGGCGGCGTCGGCGGCGAGGGCCGCGCGACGAAGTACTTCATGGTCCGCGTGCGGATCCCGAACGGCATCGTGAACGCCCCGCAGCTGCGCACGCTGGCCGACCTCACCGAGCGCCACGCGCGCGGCATCGCCGACCTCACCGTGCGCCAGAACATGCAGCTCCACTGGGTGACCATCGAGGACCTGCCGACGCTGATGCACGCGCTCTGGCGCGCGGGGCTCACGAGCCTCGGCGCCTGCGGCGACGTCACGCGCAACGTCACGGGGTGCCCGCTGGCCGGCGTGGATGCCGACGAGGTGCTCGACGCCTCGCCGCTGGTGCTCGAGGCGACGCACCTGCTCAACGGCAACCCGGAGTTCTACAACCTGCCGCGCAAGTACAAGGTGACGATCACGGGCTGCCGCACGTGGTGCTCGTATCCCGAGATCAACGACGTCGGTCTCACGGCGCTGCGCCACCCCGCCTCGGGTGAGCCGGGCTTCTCGCTGCGCGTGGGCGGCGGACTCTCGACCGATCCGCGGCTCGGCGCGCGGCTCGACGCCTTCGTGCGCTGGCACCAGGCGGTGCCGGTCGTGCGCGCCGTGACCGAGGTGTTCCGCGACTCCGAGGTGCTGCGCCAGCACCGCGAGAAGGCGCGCCTCAAGTTCCTCTTCCTCCAGCACGGCTGGACCGCGGAGCGATTCCTCGGCGAGGTCGAGGCGCGGCTGGGGTATTCGCTCGACAGAGCGGCGAGAGAGACGCCGCCCGAGGACGTCTACCGCGACCATGTCGGTATTCACCCTCAGCGGCAGCCGGATCTCTGCTACGCGGGCGCCACCGTGCTGCGCGGGCGCCTCACGCCGGCGCAGCTGCGCGTGCTCGCCGACGCCGCCGACCGTCACGGCGATGGCCAGCTGCGCACGACCACCATGCAGAACGTCGTCGTCGTCGACGTGCGCCGCGAGCGCGTCGCCGCGCTCGCGCACGAGCTGGCCGAGGCCGGCCTGCCGACCGGCGGCTCGCCGTTCCGCCGCGGCACCATCGCCTGCACGGGCACCGAGTTTTGCAAGCTCGCGCTGACGGAGACCAAGGGCTTCGCGAAGCGGCTCGTCGAGGATCTCGAGCGGCGGCTGCCGAGCTTTCAGGAGCACGTGAAGCTGCACGTCACCGGCTGCCCCAACTCGTGCGGCCAGCACTGGATCGCCGACATCGGCGTCGAGGGCAAGAAGCTGAAGATCGACGGCGCGCTCGTGGACGCCTACTACTTCTGCGTCGGCGGCGCGCTCGGCGCGCGACAGGCCGTGGCGCGGCCGATCGGGCTGCGGGTGCCGGCCACCGAGGTCGCGCCGGCGATCGAGCGGCTGCTCCGCGAGTACCTGGCGACCCGGCGCGACGGCGAGACGTTCCGCGCCTTCGCCGCACGTCACGACGACGCGACGCTGCGCGCGCTGCTCGCGGGCAGCCCCGTCCCCGCCGTCGAGCGCGATCCCGCCGGCGGTCTCCTGCCGGCCGGGGTGGACGGCTAGCCATGGCCCTGTTTCCGCTCTTCGTCGAGATGGAGGGCCGGCCGTGCGTCGTGCTCGGCGGCGGCGCGGTGGCCGAGCGCAAGGTCGAGGGCCTGCTCGCGGCCGGCGCCGTGGTGACGGTGGTGAGTCCCGCGCTGTCCCCCGGGCTGGCAACGCACGCGTCCGGGGGCCGCATCACCCACGTGGCGCGGCCGTACGCCGAGGGCGACCTCGCGGGCGCGGCGCTGGCCTTCGCGGCCACCGACGACGGCGCCGTCAACGCCGATGTCGCGCGCGAGGGCCGCGCGCGCGGCGTCTGGGTCAACGCGGCTGACGATCCCGCGCACTGCGACGCCATCCTGCCCGCCGTGGTGCGGCGCGGCGCCGTCACCGTCGCCGTCTCCACGGGCGGCGCCAGTCCCGCGCTGGCGCGCGCGGTGCGCGAGCGGATCGAGGCCGCGCTGCCCGCCGCCTACGGCCCGCTCGCGGAGGTCGCCGCCGACGCGCGTCGCGAGCTGCGTGCCGCCGGCCGTCGCGCGAGCGCGGAGGACTGGCTGGCCGCGCTGGACGCCGGCCTGGGCGCGCTTCTCGAGGGCGCGCCGTTCAACGAGGCCGCGCGGCGGCTGCGCGCGCGGCTGGAGCGCGCGACGTGCGCCTAGGCTCGGTGGCGCTCGTCGGCGCGGGGCCGGGTGATCCCGGCCTCATGACCGTCCGCGGGCTCGCGCTGCTGCGCGACGCGGAGGTGGTCGTCTACGATCGGCTCGTGGACCCGCGGCTGCTCCGAGAGGCGCCGCGCGCGCGCCACGTCTTCGCGGGCAAGGCGAGCGGCGATCACGCGCTGCCGCAGGAGCGCATCAACGCGCTGCTCGTGATGCACGCCAAGCGCGGGCGCAGCGTGGTGCGCCTCAAGGGCGGTGACCCGTTCGTCTTCGGCCGCGGCGGCGAGGAGGCCGAGGCGCTCGCGGCCGCCGGCGTGCCGTTCGAGATCGTGCCGGGGGTGAGCTCGGCCGTGGCGGCGCCTGCCTACGCCGGCATCCCGTTGACCCACCGCGGCGTCGCGTCGTCGTTCGCCGTGGTCACCGGGCACGAGGGCTGCGGCAAGGCGCGCGCGGGCGTCGACTGGGCGCGGCTCGCCACCGCCGTGGACACGCTCGTCGTGCTCATGGGCGTGGCCGCACTGCCGCGCATCGCGCGCGAGCTGATCGCGCACGGCCGTGCCCCGCACACGCCCGTCGCGCTCGTGCGCTGGGGCACGACCGACTGGCAGACGGTCCTCACCGGACGCCTCGACGACGTCGCCGCGCGCGCCCGCGCCGCGCGGCTCGAGCCGCCGGTGGTGATCGTGATCGGCGAGGTCGTCGCGCTCGCCGAGCGGCTCGCGTGGTTCCGCCCGGAACGCGCAATGGAGCACGCGCTGGGCTGAGCCGCTCGAGTGACGCGCCCGCCGGCCGGACGTTACGCCGGCGGCTATCCGTCCCGGATGTCGGGGACCGTGCATCCCCACCGAAGCGGAGGCGGAGCCGGAGCCCTACGACCGAAGCGGAGGCGGAGCCGGAGCCCTACGACCGAAGCGGAGGCGGAGCCGGAGCCCTACGACCGCTGTGGCCGGCCTGTCCGGTGCGGCTTCACCCGGAATCGCCCGCGGCGGGCGCGTCGCTCATGCTAGCGCCTCCGGCGGCCGGAGAGAAAGGGTCATTGTTGAAGATCGGCATTCTCGACGAGCATCCCGAGTGGTCGAAGCGGCTGATCGCGGAGCTCGAGGGGCGCGGCCTGGACGTCGAACGCATCGACCACGCGGAGCACGGCTACGATCCGCGCGATCGGCGGCGGCGCTGGGACGTCGTCGTCAACCGCACGAGCCCGTCGTCGCACCGGCGCGGTCACGGCCGCGTGCTCTTCTATGCCGAGCCGCTGCTCGCGCATCTCGAGGCCATCGGGGTGCCGGTGATCAACCCGGTCGCGGCGTGGCGCTTCGAGAAGTCCAAGGCGCTCCAGGTCGAGCTGTTCGAGCGCCTCGGCGTGCGCTATCCTCGCACCGTCGTCGTCAACGGCGTCGCCCCGCTGCGGCAGGCCGCTCGAGAGGTCCGCTTTCCCGCGCTGGTCAAGCCGAACGTCGGCGGCTCGGGCGCGCTGATCGAGCGCTTCGAGACGCCCGCCGACCTCGAGGCGCGCGCGGCCGCGCTGGACTTCGGCCCCGACGGCGTGGCGCTGCTGCAGGAGTACGTCGAGCCGCGTGACGGCGCCATCGTCCGCGTGGAGGTGCTCGACGGCCGCATGCTGTACGCGATCCGCATCGTCCGCCGCTCCGATCAGTTCAATCTGTGCCCGGCCGATCTCTGCCAGGTGCCCGCGCCCGACGCGCTCGCCGCGTGCCCGGTCGACGCCGCGCCCGTCCTCGACATCACGCGCCACGAGCCGCCGCGCGAGGCCGTCGAGCAGGCGATCGCGCTCACCCGCGCGGCCTCCATCGACGTCGGCGGCGTCGAGTACCTTCTCGGCGCCGGCGACGGCCGCATCTACGCGTATGACGTCAACGCCACGTCCAACTTCGTCGCCGACGCGCCCCGGGTGCTGGGCTTCGACCCGTTCCCGGCGTTCGCCGACGTCATCGTCCGCGCCGCGGGCCGTGCCGCCCGCGCCGCGGCCTGAAAGGAGACCCGCATGTCGCTGAGGCTCGGAGACGTCGCTCCCGATTTCACCGCCGACACCACGCAGGGCAAGGTCAAGTTCCACGACTGGATCGGCTCCGGCTGGGCGATCCTGTTCTCGCACCCGCGCGACTTCACGCCCGTGTGCACGACCGAGCTGGGCTACGTTGCGCGGCTCAAGCCCGAGTTCGACAAGCGCAACGTGAAGACCATCGGGCTGTCGATCGACCCCGTCAACTCGCACGAGGGCTGGGCGAAGGACATCCAGGAGACGCAGGGCCAGGCGCCGAACTTCCCGATCATCGCCGATCCGGACAAGAAGGTGGCCAACCTGTACGGGATGATCCACCCGTCGCACGACGAGGTCTACACGGTCCGCACGGTGTTCGTGATCGATCCGCAGAAGAAGGTCCGGCTGATGATCACGTATCCGCAGACGACCGGCCGCAACTTCGACGAGATCCTCCGCGTGATCGACTCGCTGCAGCTCACCGACAGGCACCGCGTGGCCACGCCGGTGAACTGGAAGCAGGGCGAGGACGTGATCATCGTTCCCGCCGTGACCGACGAGGAGGCGAAGGCGAAGTTCCCGAACGGCTGGCGGGCGCTCAAGCCCTATCTGCGCCTGACACCGCAGCCGAAGTAACCACGCCGCACCGGTCATCGCCCGCGGTATCCTGCCCCGCGGGCGATGACCGTTCCCTCCGGCCTGCGCGCGCTCCGCCACCGCGACTTCCGCGTGTTCTTCGCCGGCCAGGCCGTCGCGCTGGTCGGCGCCTGGATGCAGCAGGTGGCGCAGGCGTGGCTGGTCCTCTCGCTCACCAACTCGCCGCTCCGGCTCGGGCTCGTCGGCAGCCTGAACTTCCTGCCGATCCTGCTCTTCGCGCTCGTCGGCGGTGCGGTCGCCGACCGGCTGCCGAAGCGCCGGCTGCTCGTGCTCACCCAGTCGCTGCTGTTCTGCCAGACGCTGACGCTCGCGCTGCTCATCGTGACCGATCACGTCCGCTACTGGCACATCTGCGTGCTGGCGCTGGTGTGGGGGGTCGCCAACACGATCGACCTGCCGGTGCGCCAGGCCTTCGTCGTCGAGCTGGCCGGGCGCGCCGACGTCACCAGCGCGGTCGCCCTGAACTCGGCGGCGTTCAACGTGGCGCGCATCGTGGGGCCGGCGGCGGCCGGCCTGCTCATCGCGCGCGCGGGCGTGGCCCCGGCGTACTTCATCAACGCGGGCGCGTTCGTGATCGTGACCGTGGTGCTGTTGACCGTGCGCGCCCGCGGCGCGCCGCTGCCGCGGGAGATCGGCACGACGCTCGGCGAGGAGATCCGCGAGGGCCTCGCCTATGCGCTGCGGACGCCGCGCATCCTGATCCTGTTAGCCGTGCTGTTCGTCGTCAGCCTCACCGTGTTCAATTTCTCGATCTACGTGCCGCTCTTCGCGCGCCAGGTCCTCGGGCTCGGGCCGGAGGGCTTCGGGCTCCTCATGGCCTCGGTGGGCGTCGGCGCTGTCGGCGGTGCGCTCACCCTCGGCGCACGGCAGGCGCCGTCGCTGGCGCTCCTGTTCGGGACCGGGTTTCTGTCGTGCGCCGGCCTCGTCGTCATGTCCACCATCGGCCGGTTCGGCGTGGCCGCCGCCGCGCTCTTCGTGCTCGGCTGGATCTCGGTGATGGTCGTCGCCGGCTGTCAGGCGGCGCTGCAGCTCGCGGCGCCCGACCGCCTGCGTGGCCGCATCATGAGCCTGCACACGTTCATCTACGGCGGCGTCTTTCCGTTCGGCGCTTTCACGGTCGGCTCCATCTCGGAGCACTGGGGCGTCTCCTGGGCCTTCCGCGTCGCGGGGTTGTTCGGGCTCGCCACCCTGACGCTCGTGCTCTTCTGGTGGCGGCGGCGCGCGCGAGAGGCGTGAGCGCCGGAGGACTTCGCTAGCAGTTCAGATATTTGTCGCTGACGAGCGGCTTCTCGGTGCCGTCGTCGTCCCAGCGGCGGCGCTTGAGCCCCGCGAGGTCTCTGCCGTAGACGTGGATCTCGATCGTGTCGCGCGACGTGGGATTGTACATGCCGTGCACCTCGTCGCCCGGCACGAGGCGCGAGACGGCGCCCGTGGGGTGGCGCGTCACGCTGGCGACCTCCAGCTTCGCCCGGCCGGCGCCCGTCTCGGTGACGCGGTAGCGCGTCTCCTCGATCTCGTTCTCGACCACGCCGATGACGCCCCACGTCTCATGGTTGTGCGCGGTCGCGCGATCGCCCGGCCGCCACACCACCGACGTGACGTTGAATTTCGGCGCGCGGTGGAGAATGTAACGCCCGCGCTGCCCCGCGGGCGACCTCAGATACTCGGCCGGGATCGAGCGCGGATTGCGCACGAGCCGCGCGAGCAGTGGCGCCACGCGTTCGGTCACACGCGTGGCGGACGTCTCCTCGCGCGTGATCCGATCGAGATCGCCGACGAAGTCGTTCAGGGTGTAGGTTTCGGTCGTCGCCATCGCGATCTCCTCTAGGGTTCCACCGGCGTGTCCGTGCGGCCGCCCCATTCCGTCCACGAGCCGTCGTAGACCGCGACGCGCGGATGGCCGAGCACGTGGAGCGCGAAGGCGAGCACCGAGGCGGTGATGCCGGAGCCGCACGTCGTCGCGACCGGCCGCGCGAAATCCACGCCCGCGGCCTCGAACTTCTTCCGCAGCTCGCCGGCCGGCAGCAGCGTCCCGTCTGGACGCACGAGCGTGTCCGAGGGCAGATTGAGGCTGCCGGGAATGTGACCGCCGCGCAGCCCGGCGCGCGGCTCCGGCTCGGCGGCGGCGAAGCGGCCGGCCGAGCGCGCGTCGAGGACCTGCTCGCGGCGCGTCGTGAGGTTGTCGCGCATCGCCGCGAGGTCGCGCACGAGCGCGGGCCGGAGCGTCGCCCTGAAGCCGCGCCGCACGGCTTTTGCCTCGCCCGACTCGATCGGCCGGCCCTCGGCCTTCCACTTCGGAAAGCCGCCGTCGAGCACGGCCACGGCGTCGTGGCCGAAGGCGCGGAAGGTCCACCACACGCGCGCGGCGCTCACGACGCCGCGGGTGTCGTAGACGACCACGCGGTCGCCGGCGCCGACGCCGAGGGCGCCGACCGCCTCGGCGAACGCGTCGGCCGTCGGCAGCATGTGCGGCAGGGGCGTCGTGCGGTCGGCGACGCCGTCGATGTCGAAGAACGCGGCGCCGGGGAGGTGTGCGGTGAGAAACTCCGCGCGCGCATCGCGCTTGGCCTGCGGCATGTGCCAGGAGCCGTCGAGCGCTTTCACGTGTGGATCGCGCAGGCGCGCGGCGAGCCAGTCGGTGGAGACGAGGTCGGTCACCGCGTGTCCTTCAGGAGCCGATGCGGGCTCGTGCCGTCGGGATCGAGCGCCTCCTCCCACCTCAGGTACGCCTCCATCGCCTCGCGGCCGCGCTGGTAGGGTTTGAGCACGACGTCGTCGGCCTCGTCCCAGACGCGAGTCGTGCCCTCTTCGAGCGGACGGCCGGCGTCCGTCCACGCGCGCGTGCCGCCCTCGAGCACGCTGACCTCCTTGTAGCCGAGGCCCGCGAGCGTCGCCGCGGCGAGCGTGGAGGCGACGCCGTCCTCGCACGTGAGGACGATCGGCCGCGTGCGGTCCGGCCCCACGCCCGGGATCTTCGACTCGAGCCGGCTGCGGCAGATCCAGCCGGCGCCGGGCACGTGGCCGCGCGCGTACGCGTCGCTCATGCCGACGTCGACCACGAGCGCGGCGCCGAGGTCGCCGGGCTTGCGGTAGCGCGCCGCCGCGCGGGCCGCGTCCCAGCCGAACGGCGCCGGCGCGGGCTGGCCGCTCTCGATCAGGCCGCCGCCGTCGCGCCACGCGGAGACGCCGCCGGCGAGCACGGCGACGTCGGGGACGCCCATGCGCGTGAACCACGCCGCCGTCATGACCGAGCGCACGAAGCCGTCGCAGATGAACACGTACGACGCGCCGCGGACCGCGAAGTAGTCGTCGGTGGCCTGCACGGCCTGGCCGCCGGGCGCCCAGATCGAGCCGGCCACGTGGTCGGCCTCGTACTCGTCGGCGGTCCGGACGTCGACCAGGTAGACGTTGCGCTCGCGGCGCGCGTCCCAGAGCCGGCGGACGTCGTCGACTCCGAGCGACCTCACGCCGTCCTCCGCCGCCACGCGCTTGGCGGTGGCCGCCGCCTGCACGTGGCTCTTGCTGCCGGGCGCGGGCGCGGTGCGGTTGGCGCCGCGCTCGAGCGTGAGGCCCGCCAGCTCCCAGCCCATGGTGCCGTTCTCGAGCGCGACGATGGGGTTGGGCAGGCGCATGCGTCGCAGCGACTCGGCGCCGATGTAGGAGCGCGTGCGACCGCCGCAGTGGACGACGATCGTCGTCTCCGGGCGCTCGACCAGCTCGCCGATGCGCAGCACCAGCTCGCCACCGGGCACGCTGATCGAGCCGGGGATGCAGCCGCGGTGGTACTCCTCGAACGTGCGCGAGTCGACGATCACCAGGTCGTCACGCTTGTCGATGCGGCGCATCAGCTCGTGCGGCGCGATCTGCGGCGTGCCCCACTCGTGCAGCGCGCGCTCGCCGAAGACCTTGCTCGGCACGTTCAGCCCCTGCACGACGCGGCGGCCGGCCGCGCGCCACGCGGCCAGCCCACCGTCGAGCACGCGCACGTCGCGATAGCCCATCGCGCCGAGCGTCGTGGCGGCCAGCGGCGCCAGCGCGCCGTCGGCGTCGATCAGCGCGATCGGCGTGGCCGGCGCCGTCACCAGCCCCGGCACGCGGAATTCGAGCTGCCGGCGGGGGAGCGTCGTCGTCCGGAAGACGTGGCCGCGCTCGAAGGCGCCGCGCTCACGCACGTCGAGCACCGCGTGAGGCGTATCGGAGGCCATGAGACCGGCGAGGGCGTCGGGCTTCAGCATGGCGCTATCGTACTATGTCGCCGTCGGGGCCGCTTCGCAGGGCTCCGCCGCCCGACGGTCGGGCGGACACTCGTTCAAGGAGAAACCATGGGTATCGTCGGCGACTTCGCGAGGGCCTTCAACGCGCGCGACGTGAGCGGGCTGCTCGCGTGCTTCACCGAGCGCGCCAGCTATACGGACAACTTCTACGGCGAGCACACCGGGCGCGACGGCCTGCGCGCGATGTTCGAGCGCATGTTCGACGAGGGCCGCGACTACGTCTGGCGGATGGACCGCGTGGTGGAGACGCCGGCCACGGCGGCGGCCGAGTGGACGTTCTCCTACGTCGTGACCGACGTGGTGCCGCGGAGCGCCGGCCGCAAGGTACGTTTCCGCGGCATGAGCGTCTTCGAGCTGGAGGGGGGGCGCATCGCGCGCTACCGCGAGTACTTCGACACGGGCGTGGCGCTGCTCCAGCTCGGTTTCGCGCCGGACTCGATCGCGAAGGTGCTCGGCCGCCGGGTCGGCTGATGCCCCCGCGCCTGGCCTTCCTGGACGTCTTCCGGGGCTTCGCGCTGATCGTGATGGTGCTGAACCACACGGGGCGCTGGTGGATCGCGCGCGAGATGGGCTGGTGGCGCTACTGGATCGTGTACGGCACCGTCACGGTGGCCGCGCCGATCTTCCTCTTCCTCGTCGGCTTCGTGCTGCCCCTCTCGCTGCATCGCCACGCGGGCGACATCGTGACGCCGTCGCGGATCTGGAATTACTGGCGGCGCGGCGCCACGATCGTCGCGGCCGGCCTCCTGCTCAACGTGATCGTGTTCGGCAGCATCCACCTGCGCTCGCTGTCTCCGGAGGACTCGCCGCTGGCGGGCGGAGTCTTACAAACCATCGGGCTCTCGATCATCCTCATGACGCCGACAGCGGCGCTGCTGCGGTGGAGCGGTGGCCGGGCCGCGCTGCTCGGCGCCGCCCTGGTCGGCTACCTGGTCTTTCTCGTCGCCTACGAGCCGCTCACGACCTGGCTGCCCAGCCACCCGCTCATCGCCCTCACCCTCTTCCTCGACTATCCGCCGTGGCCGTGGATCTGCCTCGTGCTCGTCGGCCTCGTGCTCGGCTGGTGGTGGCGCGACGTCGCCGCGCGCGGGCCCGACGCGCCGTTCTTCCGCAACCTCGCCGTCGTCGGCGGGATTCTCATGGCGCTCGCCGTGCTCGCCGAGCTCGTGTGGCCCTCGTCGCCTCACATCGGCTTCACGCGCGACCGCGTGCTGAACCACCACTGGATTCCGGCGCCGATCACCTCGGTGTGGATCCTCGGCACCGTGTTCGTGATGCTCGCGTTGTTCTACTGGCTCTGCGAGGTGCGCGGCTGGCGCCCCAACTGGCTGGTCGTGCTGGGGCAGACGGCGCTCATGCTCTACTTCGTCCACCAGGTCATCGCGTACACGGTCCTCGGCGAGCGCGGCCTGCACGTGAGCTTCCACCGCTGGTGGCAGTTCTGGCTCGCGAACCTCGGGATGATCGTCGCGTGCGTCGCGATGGGCTACGCCTGGCAGGCGATCAAGGCGCGCTCGAAGGGTTGGTTCTTTTAGCGGTGCGCGCCTGTTCGGACCACCGACCGTGCTGCGTCAGTCGCGGCGAAGACGAGATCCTTGAATGCTCGAGCGCCGTACACCGTTCCATGGTCTGCCCTGATTCGGCGTGCTGCTCTGCGTACCGTCCGATGGACTGCGCGTAATTCTTTCATGTTCGGTTGCACGGCGATGCCGAGCAGCGCGTTGCTGAGCTCGGACAGGAGACGATTCACGCGTCCATGGTGACAATAGGGATCGGTCCCACTGAGATCCGAGATTGTTCGCTGAGCCCTATGAGGTCGCGCTTCCAGGATGATCCATCTGTGCTTCGCCGAGCCGTGGGCGCTCAGCGCAACCGCCAATCCCAGCTCGAGTGGCATGTTGAAGCGCGGCGCTCCATGGCTCAACTGCACGCGACTGAGGTCGTGGAACGAATAGCGGCAGCTCTTGAGCAGCCTGAGAATGCGACTCAGACGACGCTCCGGACCCGGCAGCTCGAGAGTCGCCCGCGGGTTCAGGCCAAATGCGACGAGTCCGGCCACAAGGGCGACATACAGGAGCTCGTACTCATCGTCGTACGGAACGTTGAGGAATGCGCCGGCCCGCAACCGAACGACGCTATAGGGAGCCGCTGCTCTTGCGGCGCGAGCGGACCAAGCGCGACCTCGGCACGCGCGCCGCACGGAGACGGAGAGCCTTCGGCCACTCCTTCCGAAGAATCTCATCGACGAGCTTCTTGAGCTCGAGTTGGCGCCATCGGGGGATGCGGAAGAGTCGAGCGACTTCCGCCGGGGTCATCGGGCGTTCGGTGATTCGGATCGGCGCCTGCTTCACGATGTCAGAGTAGTCCTTGCGTACGAGGTAAATCAACGTCCTCGATGAGAGACGGTGGGCTAGACCACGCCGGCGTCGCGCAGGCGTTGGCGCGCGGCGGCATCGTAGCCGAGCTCGGCGAGGATCTCGTCGTTGTGCTGGCCGATGAGCGGCGCGGGGCGATCGACGGCGCCCGGAGTCTCCGACAGATGGACGGGCACGCCGAGCGCCTTGATGGGGCCGGCGCCGGGATGCACGAGGTCCACCACCATCCCGCGCGCGAGCGTGTGCGGGTCGCTCAGCGCCTCGGGGTAGGTGTTGATCGGGCCTGACGGCACGCCGGCCGACTCCAGCCGATCCAGCCAGTGAGCGCGCGACTCCTTCGCGGTCGTCTTCTCGATCTCGGCGGCGAGCGCGTGGCGGTGCTCCAGCCGCTGCGCGCGGCCGGCGAAGCGCGGGTCGTCGAGCAGGTCGGGACGGCCGATCGCGCGACAGAATCCGTCGAACAGCTTGTCGTTGGCCGCGCCGACGGTGAACCGGCCATCCGAGGCGCGCAGCGCCTGGTAGGGCGCGCTCAGCCGATGGGCGGAGCCGAGCGCCTTCGGCGTGCGGCCGGTGGTCCAGTGCTCGGTGGACTCCCAGACGGTGAGCGCCATCGCCGCCTCGAGCAGCGACGTGTCGACGAACTGCCCTTCGCCCGTCGTCTCGCGATGCTCGAGCGCGCAGAGCACGCCGTAGGCGCCGAAGAGCCCGGCGGCAAGGTCGCTGACGGGAATCCCGGCCTTCGCAGGCGCGCCGTCCTCCTCGCCGGTGACGCTGATGATGCCACTCATGCCCTGCGCGATGAGGTCGTAGCCGCCGCGTGACGCGTACGGCCCCGTGCCGCCGAAGCCGGAGACCGAGCAGTAGATCAGTCGCGGGTTGAGGCGCTTCAGCGTCTCGTAGTCGACGCCGAGCCGGCCGGCGGCCCCGGGTCGGTAGTTCTGCACGAACACGTCCGCCGTGCGAACCAGCCGATGCATGACCTCGACGCCCTCGGGCGTTTTGAGATCGAGCGTGATCCCGCGCTTGTTGCGGTTGATGGCCATGAACGAGCCGCTGTGGCCGTGGCGACTCGTGGCGCCGCGGCGCTGCTCTTCACCGCCGGGCGGCTCGACCTTGATGACGTCGGCGCCGAGGTCGGCGAGGTTCATCGTGCAGTAGGGCGCGGCCATCGCCTGCGTGAGATCGATGACGCGGAGGCCGTCGAGCGGCTTCATGCGCTACTCTCCCGTGAATTCCGGCGCGCGCTTGGCGAAGAAGGCCTTGACCGCCTCACGGTGGTCGCTCGTGCGCTGCAGCCTGGCCCACTCGCCGCGCTCGTAGGTCACCGCCTCCGCCAGCGGCAGCCGCGCGCAGTGGCGCAGCCCGACCTTGTTGGCCTGGACCGAGAGTGGCGCGCGGGAGGCGACGACGTCGGCGACGCGTCGCGCCTCGGCCTGCACGTCGTCGGCGACGGCGGACACGAGCCCCAGCGCGAGCGCCTCGTCGGCGTCCACCGCGCGGCCGGTGAGCAGCAGGTCGAGCGCCACGCCTTCGCCCGCCAGCCGCGCGAGCCGCGCCGTCGACACGGTGAGCCCGAGCTTCACGCCGACGCCGGCGAAGCGCGCGGCCCGGCCGGCCACGCGGATGTCGCAGGCCAGCGCCAGCTCGAAGCCGCCGCCGTAGGCGTAGCCGTGGACGGCGGCGATGGTGGCGCCGGGAAACTCGGCGAGCGCCCCGAAGACGGCCTCGTCGGCGTCGAGGAACGCCTGGACCTGCTCGGCCGTCAGCTTCGCCTCGTCACGCAGGTCGGCGCCCGCGCAGAACGCGCGGCCGCGGCCGGTGAGAATCACCGCGCGCAGGCGCCGGGCTCGGAAGTCGGCGAGGGCGTCGAGCAGCGCGGCGCGCAGCGCGTCCGAGAGCAGATTGAGCGGCGGCGCGTCGAGCGTGAGCGTGCCGACGGCGCCGTCGGCGGACACGTGGACGCTCATGTGGACGGCGCTCCCTGGCGCGGGCTGTTCGGCGCCCGCGGCACCGAGCCCGGCGCGCCCTGGGGGCCGAAGCGATAGTCGCGCTGCCACAGCTCCAGGTATTCGACGGCGTTGCGCTTGATGTCCTCGATTTCCTCCGGTCCCATCTGTCGGATCGGCTTCGCCGGCACGCCCATCACGAGCCAGCCCGCGGGCACCACCTTGCCCGGAGGCACCAGCGCGCCGGCCCCCACCTGCGCGCCGTCCTCGACGATCGCGCCCGTCAGCACCACGGCGCCGATGCCGATGCGCACGTCGTTGCCGATGCGGCAGGCGTGGACGACGCAGCGGTGGCCGATGGTGACGCGGTCACCGACGATGCACGGCAGCTCGGGCGTGACGTGGAGCACCGAGTTGTCCTGCACGTTCGTGTTGCGTCCGACGTACACGTAGTTGTCCTGGTCGCCGCGCACCACCGTGCACGGCCAGATGGACGCGCCCTCTTCGATGACGACGTCGCCGATGACCTGGGCGGCCGGATCGACCCACGCGCCCGGATGAATGCGCGGCGTCCGGCCGGGCACCGAGCGGATCATCGGCGGCTCGGCGCGGCGATGGGATCGAGGGCCGTGTTGACGGCGCGCTTGAGCGCGGCGACGAGGTCGGGAGGACGGGCGGCGATGTCGCGGGCCCAGGCCGTGGCCTCGCCCATCAGCGCCTCCGGCGCCACCACGGAGGAGAGCAGGCCGAGCCGGTGGGCTTCCTCCGCCTCCACCGTGCGGCCGGTCAGCAGCAGGTCGCGCGCGCGGCTCTCGAAGAGCAGCCGCGAGAGCTGGACGTTGGACGCCATGAGGCCGACCTTGACGCCGACGGCGCCGAGCTTGGCGCGCGTCGAGCCGACGCGCACGTCGCACCAGAGCGCCAGCACGAGACCGCCGCCCATCGCCCAGCCGTTGACGGCGGCCACGATCGGCCGGTCGTACTCGCGAAGCGCGCGGAACGTCTCGTCGCCGGCCTTCAGAAATTTGCCGACCGTCTCCGCCGTCAGCTCCTCTTCTTCCTTGAGGTCGGCGCCGCCGCAGAACGCGCGCTCGCCGGCGCCCGTCAGCACCACCGCGCGCGCGCCAGCGTCGCGGAATTCGGCGAGCGCCTCGCGGATGCCGCGGCGATTCTCGTCGCTGAGCACGTTCATCGGCGGGTTGTCGAGCACGATGGTGCCCACGGGGCCGTCCGTCCACCAGCGCGTGTGCGCGTTGTCGCCCATCACTTGCCCGTGAACGCGGTCTCGCGCCGCTCGAAGAACGCGGCCACGGCCGCCTTGTGGTCCTGGGTGGCGATGAGCCGGCGGAAGTGCGCGTGCTCGCGCCCCAGCGCCGCCTCGGGCGTGAGGTCGCGCACGGCGCGCACGGCGTCGCGCACCGCGGCGAGCGCCAGCGGCGGCAGCGCGCGGAGCTGTTCGGTGAGCGCCCGGGCCGTGTCGCCCAGGGCCGACTCCGGCACCACGCGCGTGACCAGTCCCAGGCGCAGCGCGCCCGGCGCGTCGATCGCGCGGCCGGCGAGGATCAATTCCTTCGCGCGGGCCTCGCCGAGCAGCCGCGCCAGCCGCACGCCGCAGGCGACGGGATCGGCGACGCCGGCGGTCGAGAAGCGCGCGCCGTCGCCGGCGATACGCAGGTCGACCTCGAGGGCGCGCTCGAAGTCGGGTCCGACACACGCGCCGGCGACGAGGGCGACACGGATCCCGGCCACTTCGACGATCTCCATCGCTACACGACCTTCGCCGCGCGCAGCGTCGCGATCTCGGCGCCGTCGTACCCGGCCGCCTGCAGAATGGCGTCGGTGTCGGCCCCGAGCATGGGCGCGGCCGTGCGCAGCCGCGGCGGCGTCGACGACATCTTCACGGGGTTGCCGAGCGTCTTCACGCGGCCGATCTGCGGATGCTCGAGCTCCTGCACCATGCCGCGCGCGCGGGCGTGCGGATCGGCGTGCGCCTCGGGCACCGTGTAGATCGGGCCCGCGGGGATGCCGGCCGCCTCGCACTTCGCCAGCCAGTGCGCGCGGGTCTGGGTGACGGTGACGGCCTCGACGAGCGGCTCGAGGGCGGCGCGGTTCTTCAGCCGATTGGGGACGGTGTCGAAGCGCGGGTCCTCGATCAGATGCGGCAGGCCGAGCAGCGTCGCGAAACGGGACCAGAGGTTGGCCTTGGCGGCGCCGACGGTGAAGTGGCCGTCGCTCGCGCGGAACGCCTGGTACGGGGCGTTCAGCCGATGCGCGGTCCCGAGCCCGCGCGGGACCTCCCCCGTGTACCAGTACTGCGTCGCCTCCCACTGGCTCAGCGCCACGCCCGCCTCGAAGAGCGACGTGTCGATGAACTGGCCGCGCCCGGTGAGACGCCGGGCCCGCAGCGCGGCGAGGATCCCGACGACGGCGAAGAGCCCGGCGCCGAGGTCGGTGATCGGCACGCCGACCTTCACGGGCGCGCCGTCGTCGCTGCCGGTCGCGCTCATGATGCCGCTCATGCCCTGCGCGATCAGGTCGTAGCCGCCGCGATCCGCGTACGGGCCCGTCCGACCGAAGCCCGAGATCGAGCAATAGATCAGCCGGGGATTGATCGCGGAGAGCGTCTCGTGATCGATGCCGAGACGCCTGGCCACGCCGGGGCGATAGTTCTCGACGAGCACGTCCGCCGTCGCCACGAGGCGCTTCAGCACGGCGACGCCGTCCGGCTGTTTGAGATCGAGCACGAGCGAGCGCTTGTTGCGGTTGACGGCGAGGAACGACGCCGACACGCCGGGCGCGATCTCCTGCTCGCGCCGCGTGTGCTCGCCGCCCGGCGGCTCGATCTTCACGACGTCGGCGCCCATGTCGGCCAGCAGCATCGAGCAGAACGGCCCGGCCATCACCTGCGTCTGGTCGAGCACGCGGATTCCCCCGAGCGCCGTCGTCATGGTGGGCTCAGCATACTAGACCGCACCATCCTTGCGGAGCCGCGCGATCGCGGCGTCGTCGTAGCCGAGCTCGCTCAGGATCGCGTCCGTGTGCTGCCCGGGACCCGGCGGCATGAGGCGCACGCCGGCGCGGCCCGTCGAGAACTCCAGCGGAAAGCGCAGGAGCTTCACCGGCCCCGCCACCGGATGCGAGATCTCCTCGACGGCGTCGGCGGCCTGCACGGCGGGATCGGCGAACGTCTCGGCGTAGTCGTTCACGGCGGCCGCCCACACGCCCGCGGGCACGAGGCGCTCGATCCACGCCGCGGTCGCGCGCGTTCGGATCAGCGGCTCGACGAGCCGCGCCACCGCCTCGCGCGACTCGAAGTTCCAGCCGGGCTTGGCGAGGTCGCGCAGCGCCGGCAACTCGAGGGCCTCGGCCAGCTGCGCGAGCGGCGACATCGACAGGATGAGGTGGCCGTCGCGTGTCGGATAGATCCCGTACGGCGGCGGGTGAAACGTGCTGGCGAGCGGCGTCTCGGTCTTCTCGAGCCGAGCGCCGTTGAGGAAATACGTCGCCGACTCGATCTGGAGATCCAGCGCCGCGCGCAGCATGCTGACCTCCACGTGGACGCCGCTGCCGGTGCGCTGCCGCTCGAGCAGCGCGCCCAGCACGCCGAGCGCCAGCAGCGTCGCGCCGTGCTGGTCGATGACGGCGGTGCCGACGGCCGTCGGCGGCTGATCGGCGCGGCCCGAGATCGACGCGAGCCCGGAGAGGCCCTGCATCAACAGATCCTGGCCCGGCCGGTCGCGGTACGGGCTCGACTCGCCGTAGCCCGAGGCCGAGACGTAGATCAGCCGCGGGTTGATCGCCTTCGCCGTCTCCCAGTCGAGGCCGTGTCGCGCCATCACGCCCGGACGGAAGTTCTGGACCAGCACGTCGGCGCGCTCGACGAGTCGGCGCGCGACGGCGCGGCCTTCCGGGTGCTTGAGATCGAGGGTCAGGCTGCGCTGGTTGCGGTGCGCGAGCATGAAGAAGACGCTGACGCCGTTCTTGAACAGGTCGGCGCCCGACCAGTTGCGCTCCCACAGCCGGCCGCCGGGCGGCTCCACCTTGACGACGTCGGCGCCGAGGTCGGCGAGGAACTGCACGCCCGAGGGCCCGAGGAGGAACTGCGTGAAGGACACGACGCGGACGCCGGCGAGGATCGCCAGCGGCGGCCGGCCGTCCATCTAGACGTCCACGCGCTTGAGGATGTGGGTGGCGGCGGCGACCACGCTGCCGCGATCCGTCGTCACCGTCACGCGCGAGAAGACCTTGCGCTCGCTCTCGTTGCGCTCGGCCACTTCGTACTCGACGGTCACCGTGTCGCCGAAGAAGAGCGGCGCCGGAAAGCGCACGCGGTCGTAGCCGTACGAGACCCACGTGCCCTCGATGCCCTCGAGGATCTTCGTCGACGCGTTCGACATGAACCCGACGGCGAGCGCGCCGTGGGCGATGCGCCGGCCGTAGCGCGTCGTGCGCATGTACGCCTCGTCGGTGTGATTCGGCGAGAGGTCGCCGGTGATCCCGGCGAAGAGATAGACGTCGGACTCCGACACCGTCTTGCTGACGGTGACCTTGCGGCCGAGGGGCAGCGCGGCGAGGGGATCGTTTGTCATGGGCGCGATGGTAGTGGTAAGGTCCCGGCACCTGCAAGAGGAGGACCCGCCATGGCCGACACCGTTCGAGTGGTCGAATACTTCTACGTCGAGACGCCGAACACCCCCGGCGTGGGCGCCGCCATGCTGTCGACGCTCCGCGACGCGCGCGTCAACCTGCTCGCGTTCTCGGGCTTTCCGAGCGGCCGGCGCGCGCAGATCGACTTCGTGCCCGAGGACGCCGCCGCCTTCCGTGCCGCGGCCAAGGCGGCGAAGTGGAAGCTGCTCGGGCCCAAGAAGGCGTTCCTCGTCAGCGGATCCGACCGGCCGGGCGCCGTCGCCGAGCTGATGACGCGGCTGGCGCAGGCGAAGATCAACGTGACGGCGATCGACGCGGTCTGCGCGAGCGGCGGCACGTTCGGCGCCATCCTCTGGGTCGGGCAGCGCGACGTCGCGAAGGCGGCCAAGGCGCTGGGGGCCGCGTGAGCAGCGCGGCGCCGCGGCTGGCGCTCCACACCTGGACGCTCGACACGACGCCGCTGCCGGAGGCGGTGGCCGCGGCCAGGGCCGCCGGCTGGGACGCCGTCGAGCTGAGGCGCCTCGACTGGAACCGCGCCCGCGAGGCCGGCCGCGCGGCCACCTGGGTCGAGGACGCGGTGCGGGCGAGCAGGCTTCCCGTCGCGTGCGTGGGTGTGGAGTTCGGCTGGATGTGGGCTGACGGCGCCGAGCGCACGCGCCTGCTCGGCGTGTTCGACGAGCAGTGCGCGCGGGCCAAGGCGCTCGGCGCCGAGACCGTGATGAGCCCGGTGGACAAGGGGCGCGGTGACGTCGCGCGCGCCGCCGCCTCGGTGCGCGAGGTGGGCGACATCGCCGCGCGCCACGGCGTGAGGCTCGCCGTCGAGTTCAACTCGCAGTGCGAGCAGCTCAACACGCTCGAGCGCCTGCGCGAGGTGCTCGCCAAGGCCGCGCACCCGCGCTGCGGCCTGCTCTTCGACGCCTATCACATGCAGCGCAGCGGCGGCTCCCCGCGCTCGCTCGACGACGTGCGCGGCGACGAGATCGTCTACGTGCAGTTCAGCGACGTGCCGCGCGGCGAGGTCAAGCCGGGCGAGGTGTTGAACCGGCTGCCGCCGGGACAGGGCTGCGTGCCGTTCAAGGAGTTCTTCGCCGCCGTGCGCGCGAAGGGGTATGCCGGCTTCCTGAGCTACGAGGCGCCGAACCCTGCGGCGTGGTCGCGCCCCCCCGGCGAGGTCGCGCGCGAGGCGCTGGCCGCCACGCGCGCGGTGCTCTGAGCGGCGTCCGGGGTGCGTCCCCAGAAGAGCCACTTGTCGCCGTGGAGCGGCGTGAAGTCGAGCGGCACCGGGCTGAGCGCGTGCACCTCGTCGCGTCGCGGCCGGATGCCGATCCACTCGCGCCGATAGAGGCCGCGGCCACTGCACGAAACTACTCAGGCTCGGAGGAGGGTTGCCCAGCGGCCGCCCTCAGCGCAGGAGCAGCTCCATGTGCTCCTCGTCGTAGTACCGGTCGCCGACCTTGATCCGCCGCCGCTTGAGGCCGACGACCTCGAACCCACACGATTGGTACAGCGCGCGGGCCTCTGTCTGACCGGTGACGACGTCCAGGCAGAGCTGCTCCACGTCGGGCCATCGCCGGGCCTGCTCGATCGCCGCCGTGAACAAGCGCCGTCCGACCCCCGACCCCCGGCGCTCCGGGGGCACGTACATGCCCCAGATGAGCGCCACGTGCCGTTGCTTCACGCCGCGCTCGCGCACGCACCCGACGATGCCGACGAGCTCGGGGTCGAAGGCGCCCATCACGAAGCTCGAGGCCGTGTCCGCGCGAAACCGTTCGGCCACGACCTCGACCGGGCCCACCTCCTCGGGGGACATGCCGAAGGCCTCGGGATGCTCGCGGAGCGCGCGCTGTCGTAGTGAGTAGAACGCGGGCGCGTCGGCCTCGGCGAGGACGCGCGCGATCATCTAGCCCAGCACGCTCTCGAGCGGCGCGGGCGCCTCGCCGAGCGAGGCGGCCACCGCCGGGTGCACGATGCGACCGCGCGCGACGTTGATACCCCTGGCCAGCGCGGCGTTGGCGCGCGCGGCGGCGGCCACGCCGCGCCCGGCCAGCTCGAGCGCGTACGGCAGCGTCGCGTTGGTCAGGGCGAACGTGGACGTGCGCGGCACGAGGGCCGGCATGTTGGCCACGCCGTAGTGGACGACGCCGGAGACGACGTAGACGGGATCCAGGAGCGTCGTCGGATGCACGGTCTCGACGCAGCCGCCCTGGTCCACGGCGACGTCCACGATCACCGCGCCCTCCTTCATCGTCGCCACCATCGCCGCCGTCACGAGGACCGGCGCCCGCGCGCCGGTGATGAGGACGGCGCCGATCAGGAGGTCGGCGCGCCGGACCACGGCCTGGAGGTTGAACGCGTTCGACATGATCGTCACCGCGCGGCCGGCGAACAGATCGTCCACCGCGCGCAGGCGATCGGGGTTCACGTCGAGGATCGACACGTCGGCGCCGAGACCCAGCGCGATGCGTGCAGCGTTCACGCCGACGGTGCCCGCGCCGATGATCACGACGTTGCCCGGCGGCACGCCGGGGACACCCGACAGCAGGATGCCTCGACCGCCGTGAGCGCGGCCGAGGTAGAACGCGCCCTCCTGCACCGCCAGCCGGCCGGCCACCTCGCTCATCGGCGTCAGCAGCGGCAGGCTTCCGTCGGCGCGCTGCACCGTCTCGTAGGCGATGGCGACCGTGCCCGCGGCGCGCAGCGCGCGCGTCAGCTCGGGGGCGGGGGCGAGGTGCAGGTACGTGAAGAGGACCTGGCCGGCGCGCAGCCGCGGATACTCCTCGGGCACCGGCTCCTTGACCTTCAGGATGAGCTCCGCGCGGCGCCAGACGTCCTCGACGCCGGTGAGCTCGGCGCCGACGTTCTTGTACTCGTCGTCGCGGATGCCGCTGCCGAGCCCCGCGCCCTTTTCCACCAGCACCGTGTGCCCTGCGTCGCGCAGGGCGTGGCCGCCAGCGGGAGTGAGGGCGACGCGCTGCTCGCCCGGCTTGATCTCGCGCGGAACGCCGACGATCATCCGCGCAGCAGCGTCTCGGCCGCCTCCATCAGCGTCTCGCTCAGGGTCGGGTGCGTGTGGATCGTGAGCGCGAGATCCTCGGCGAGCAGCGCGGCCTCCACGGCCAGCGCCGCCTCCGCGATCAGCTCGCCGGCGCCCGGGCCCGCGATGCCCGCGCCGAGCAGCCGCCCGGACTCCGGATCGACGACCAGCTTGGTGACGCCGTCGCTGCGGCCCAGCGTCGCCGCGCGGCCCGACGCCGCCCACTGGAACTTCGCGACACGTACCGTGCGTCCCTCCGCCGCCGCCCGGGTCTCGGTGAGGCCACACCACGCGATCTCCGGATCGGTGAAGACGACGGCGGGCACGACGGTGTTGTCGAACGCCGCGGGGCGCCCGGCGATGACCTCGGCGGCGACCTTGCCCTGGCGCATGGCGCGGTGGGCGAGCATCGGCTCGCCGGTGGCGTCGCCGACGGCGAAGATGCGGGGCTCCGCCGTCGCGCAGCGCGCGTCGACCTCGAGGAAGCCGCGCGCGTCCGTCTTCGCGCGCGTCGTCTCGAGCCCGAGGCCCTCGGTGAGCGGGCGGCGGCCGACGGCGAACAGCACGCGATCGAACGTCAGCGACGCGCCGCCGACGGTCGCCTCCACGCCGCCGGCCGTCTCGCGCAGCGCCTCGAGCCGCGCGTTGAGGCGCACGGCGGCGAACTGCTTCTCGACCCGGCGCGCCACCCACTGCACGAGGTCGCGGTCGGCGCCCGGCAGCAGCCCGTCGGTCATCTCCACGAGGGTCACCGCGCTGCCGAGCGCCGCGTAGACCTGGCCCAGCTCGAGGCCGATGTAGCCACCGCCCACGACGAGCAGGCGCTCGGGGACCTCGGGGACCTCGAGGGCGGCCGTGGAGTCCATGACGCGCTCGGAGGGCTCGACGCCGCGCAGGCGCGCAGGAGCCGAGCCGGTGGCGACGATCACGTGGCGGAACTTCAGCGCCTGCGGCTCGTCGCCCTCCACCCGGACCGTGCGCGCGTCCTCGAAGACGCCGCGGCCGCCGACGACCTCGACGCCTTTCGACCTGGCCACTCCGACCAGACCGCGCGCAAGCCTGGCGATCACACGCTCCGATTTCCACTTGCGCAGCGGATCGAGCGACACGCGCGCGGGGCCGAAGTCCACGCCGAACTCCTTGGCGCGCTCGGCCTCGCCCAGCACGGCCGCCACGTGCAGGAGCGCCTTGGACGGGATGCAGCCCTCGAAGAGACAGGCGCCGCCGAGCCGCTTGCCCGCGTCCACGACGACCGTCTCGAGCCCGAGCTCGGCGCAGCGGAACGCCGCCGAGTAGCCGCCAGGGCCGCCGCCCACGACGACGACGTCGACCTCGCGGACCAGGTCGCCCATCACCATGGGTGCCATCCTCGAGGTCTGATATGTATACTATGCATATCATGGCCACCAGTGGCCAGCGAGTTCGAGTGGGACCCGAAGAAACCGGCCGCGAATCTCCGGAAACACCGCGTGTCGTTGGAGGAGGCGCAGAGCACGTTCTATGATCTGCGCGGTGCCCTCATCCGTGACGACGAGCATTCGACGGACGAGGAACGATTCGTTTTCATGGGGCGGTCGGATCGCGGCCGACTCTTGGTGACCGTCTTTACCGAGCGCACGGATCGAAGGCGGCTCATTTCGTCACGCCGAGCGAGTCGGCGGGAGGTGAAGGAATATGAAGCGTGAATACGATTTCTCGAAGGCCAAGCGGGGCCCTCTCCGGAACCTGCCCCCGATGTCCGAGGTCGATCGGCACACGAAGGTCCGCATCACCATCATGCTCGATCTCGATCTTCTCAAGTTCTTCAAGTCTCGCGCGGCTTCGCGCGGGGCGCAGCCCTACCAGACACAGATCAATCAGGCCCTGCGCGAGTACGTCGCGGCCCACCGTCCGAATCCCGGAGGCGATGCCGATCATCACGAGGCCTTCATCTCGCGTCTGGCCGAACGAGTGGCCGAGTACACGGTCAAGCGATCGAAGCCACGGCGGCGCGCCACGCGAGCGTCGCGGGCGTGAGCGGAGCGACCTCGGGATCGATCGTCGGTGATCGGCGGCATGGTGCGCCGGCGCTCAGAGTCCCAGCAGCAGCTCGGGGCGTTCGAGGCGGCGGATGATCGCGGACGCGAAGCGCGCGCCGTCGGCGCCGTCGGCCACGCGGTGGTCGAACGTCAGCGACAGCGGCAGCAGCAGCCGCGCCTCGATCCGGCTCTCGCGCACGACGGGCTCCTGCCGGGCGCGGGCGATGCCGAGGATCGCGACCTCCGGATAGTTGATGATCGGGATGGCGCCGGTGCCGCCGAGGGCGCCAATGTTGGTGATCGTGAAGGTGCCGCCGCGCAGGTCGTCGAGCGCCGCCTTGCCCTCGCGCACGCGCTGGGCCAGCGCGCCCAGCTCGCGCGCCACGTCGAGCACCGACTTCTTGTCGACGTCGCGCAGCACGGGCACGATCAGGCCGCGCTCGGTGGCGACGGCGACGCCGAGGTGGACGTAGCGCTTGACGATCAGCTGCCCGGCGGCGGTGTCGAGGGTCGCGTTGAACGTCGGGTGCTCGCCGAGCGCTTGCGCGGCCGCCTTCAGGAGAAAAGCCGTCAGCGTCAGGGTCACGCCGCGCGCCTTCACCGCCTCGAGATTGCGCTGGATGATCGCGTCGAGCTCCGTGATGTCCGCGCGGTCGAAGTGCGTGACGTGGGGGATCACCGTCGCCGACAGCGTCATCCGCTCGGCGATCGTGCGGCGCAGGTGCGAGAGCGGCTGGCGCTCGACGGCGCCCCATTGCTCGAAGTTCGGCAGGGGCGGCTCGGTGACGTGCGTCGCGAGCGGCTTGCCCGGCGCGGCCGGCGCCGCCGGCTCGGCGCGCGCCGCGCGCGGCGCCTGAGCTTGCGTCGCCGCGGGCGCGCCGCCGCCGGCCCCGGCGCGCACGTCGTCATCGGTGACGCGGCCGCCCGGGCCCGTGGCGGGGACCCGGTGTAGGTCCACCCCCAATTCGCGAGCGAGTCGCCGCGTGGCCGGCGTCGCCGGCACCGGACCATTCCCTCGTGGCGGCGTCGCCGACCCTCGCGGCGACGGGCGGGCGGGGGCGGGCTGCCAGGCGAGCGTCGTATCGAGGCCCGGGGGCGCGCTCGCGCCGCCCGATGCGGACGAAGCGTCGGCGAACGTGACGAGCACCTGACCGACCTTGACCGTCTGATTGGGCTCGACGTGGACCTTCTCGACACGGCCGGCCATGGGCGAGGGGATCTCGACCGTCGCCTTGTCGGTCTCGACCTCGAGCAGCGGCGCGTCCTCGGCGATGACGTCGCCTTCGCGGACGAGGACCTTGACGATCTCGGCCTCGGTCAGACCCTCGCCGAGGTCGGGCAACCTGAAGTCACGCGCCATGGGCACCTTCACGGAGCCAGAGGAGCGCCACGGGTTTCCCGGGGCGCTCCGAACGTTGGGGGTATGGGGGCCATTCCGGGGCCCCCATCTAGTAGGCGAGCGTGTCGCGGGCGGCGGCGACCACGCGCGCGACGTCGGGCACGTTGGCCTTCTCGCGCGCGAAGCCGGGGAACGGCACGTCGTGGGCGGTGACGCGCGCGATCGGCGCCTCCAGCGACAGGAAGGCGCCGTCCATGATGGAGGCGGCGATCTCGGCGCCCGGACCGAACGAGCGCGGCGCCTCGTGCACGATCACGACGCGGCCCGTCTTGTTCACGGAGCGGACGATCGTCTCGCGGTCCAGCGGCGCCACTGTGAGCAGGTCGATGACGTCGCTGCCGACGCCGTCCTCCTGCTCGAGCGTCTCGGCGGCCTCGCGCGCGACGCGCAGCATCCCGCCCCACGCCACCAGCGTGAGGTCGTCGCCCTCGCGCACGACCCGCGCGCGTCCGATCTCCATCGTCTCCGACTCGTCGGGCACGTCCTCCTTGTGCGCGTGGTAGAGGGCCTTGTGCTCGAAGAAGACGACGGGGTCGGGGTCGCGGATCGCCGCCGCGAGCAGCGCGCGCGCGTTGCGCGGCCCCGACGGGATCACCATCTTCAAGCCGGGGATGTGCGCGTAGAACTGCTCCTCCGACTCTGAGTGATGCTCCAGCGCGCGTACGCCGCCGCCGTAGGGCATGCGGATGACCATCGGCACGTGGAAGCGGCCCTGCGAGCGGTTGCGGTAGCGCGCGGCGTGGTTCTCGATCTGGTGGAAGCACTGGAAGGCGAAGCCGGAGAACTGGATCTCGCACACGGGCTTGAGCCCGTAGAGGGCCATCCCGATGGAGGCGCCGATGATGCCGGCCTCGGCGAGCGGGCTGTCGATCACGCGCTTGCTGCCGTAGGTGCGGTGCAGATCCTCGGTGACGCGGAAGACCCCGCCGTCGACGCCGACGTCCTCACCGATCACCAGCACGTCGGGGTCGCGCTCCATCTCCTGCATCAGGGCCAGGTTCAGCGCCTTGACCATGTTGAGCTTGGCCATCAGCGCTTGCCGCTCCGCTGGCCGCGCATCGGCGGCGACGGCTCGTGCTTCTCGCGCCGCCCCGGCTCGCCGCTGCGCAGCCCTTCGGCGAGCGCCTCGCGCTGCGCCTTGAGGTCCGGCGGCAGCTCGGCGTAGACGTGGTCGAACATCACGAGCGGGTCGGCGACCCCCGTCGCCTCGAAGCGCGCGACGGCGGCGGCGATCTCCTCGTCCACGGCCGCCTCCAGTCCCTCGTCGAGCAGGCGCTTCCTCTTCAGATAGGCGGCGAAGCGCGTGAGCGGATCCCGGCGCTCCCACTCCGCGACCTCCTCCGCCGAGCGGTACTTCGTCGGGTCGTCGGCGGTGGTGTGGACGCCGAGGCGATAGGTGACGCACTCGATGAGCGTCGGGCCGTCACCCGCGCGCGCGCGCGCGACGGCCTCGCGACTCGCCGCGTAGACGGCGAGCACGTCGTTGCCGTCCACCTGGATGCCGGGCAGCCCGTAGGCGAGCGCCTTCTGCGCGATGGTCTTCGAGTTCGTCTGCTTCTTGAGCGGCACGGAGATCGCCCACTGGTTGTTCTGGCAGACGAAGACGACGGGCACGTGCCACACGCCGGCGAAGTTCAGCGCCTCGTGGAAGTCGCCCTCCGACGTCGCACCGTCGCCGAAGTACGCCATCACGATCACGTCGTCCTCGCGGTACTGCGCGGCGTAGGCGAGGCCGACGGCGTGCGGCAGCTGCGTGGAGACGGGAATGGTGATGGGCAGGTCGCGCTGGTCGGGCGCCGGCTGTCCGCCCTCGAGGTGGCCGGCGAAGAACAGCAGCAGCTTCTCGATCGGCCAGCCGCGCCAGATCATCGCCGCCGTCTCGCGGAACGAGGGCACCATCCAGTCGGTCGGGCGCAGGACGGCGACGCTGCCGAGCTGCGAGGCCTCCTGGCCCTTGATGGGCGCGAAGGTGCCGATGCGCCCCTGGCGCTGCAGCCGCACCATGCGCTCGTCGAGCCGGCGGCCGAGCAGCATCGCGCGGTAGAGACGCTTGAGCTCGGCGGGGGGCAGCCCGGGGTCGAGCGCGCTGTCGAGACTGCCTTCGGCGTCGAGGACCGACAGGTACTCGACCTGGAACCGGGGCTCGAGGACGGTTCGCGGCATGGTACCTCCGGATGACGCGCCCATTGTACTCGGTGGCGGCGCGGCGCGCGTAGGATTGACAGGCGACGCGAATTGACAAGCGCCGGCCGCTGCGCATAATGTCCGCACACTTCCGGGCCTTCCTCGCTCCATCACGATCGAACGAGAGCGCCTCGTGAAGGAGGACGCCATGGGTCGACGCTTCCGGCTCGCCGTGCACGCCGTGGCCCTGCTCGCCGCCTTGCCGCTGCTGCTGCCGCCGGCCCAGGCCTTCGGCCAGGCCCCCAAGCGAGGCGGCGTGCTGAGGATCTCCGACCGCGAGGCCCCGAACCTCGATCCGCATCTCAACATCAGCTTCCTCACCCACTCCTGGGCCAACATGGTCTACAGCCAGCTCGTGCGTTACCCGCACGGCCTGGAGCAGAAGCACTCCGCCGACTTCTCGATCGTGGGCGACCTCGCCGAGAAGTGGGAGTACAAGAGCCCGACGGTCATCGAGTTCACGCTCCGCAAGGGCGTCAAATTCCACAACAAGCCGCCCGTCAACGGACGCGAGGTCACGGCCGAGGACGCGAAGTACTCGATGGAGCGATTCAAGGCCAAGTCGGCGTTCCGCTCCCGCTTCGACGTCGTCCGGTCGATCGACGTCGTCGACCGCTACATCCTGCGCGTCACGCTCAAAGAGCCGTCGACGCCATTCCTGAATCACCTCGCCGCCTCGGCGTACCTGGCGATCCTGCCCCGCGAAGTCGAGGAGAAGTTGAAGGACTTCAACCGGCCGGAGGCGATGATCGGCAGCGGACCGTTCGTGCTCAAGAGCTACCAGAAGGGCGTGCAGATCGCCTTCGAGCGCAACCCCGACTACTACATGAAGGGACTGCCGTACCTCGACGGCGTCGTGATCGAGATCACCCCTGAATCCTCGGCCCGACTCTCGCTCCTGCGGGCGGGCAAGGTCGAGCTGGGACACATGTGGGGCTACGCGATCCCGGAGGAGGCGAAGTCGCTCAAGCAGACGAATCCCGAGATGGTGATGAGCCCCACGTGGGTGCTTCCCAACGGGATCATCTACTTCCGGACCGATCAGCCGCCGTTCAACGACGTGCGCGTTCGGCGGGCGATCTCGCTCGCCATCGATCGCAAGGCCTGGAACGACGCGATCCACTACGGCGAGGCGTGCATCGAGGAGGGGCCGGTGCCCTGCGCGATGAAAGACTGGAAGCTGCCGATCGCGAAGATGGACCCGGCCAAGGCGAAATATCTCGCGGGCTACGACCCGGCCGAAGCGAAGCGGCTGCTGGCCGAGGCGGGCTACCCGAACGGCTTCACCACGCCCATGTACCACTGGCCCGGGTACGCGCCGCCCTGGCGGACGTATTACGACCTCGCGGCCGACAACCTCGCGAAAATCGGCGTCAAGGTCGAGTTCAAGCCGGAGGAATACGGCAAGTACACCACCACGACCGCCCTGGGCAAGTTCGATGGGATGGCGATCGGCCCGCAGCTTCCTGGCAACGAGGTCGACGACTGGCTCTTCGCGGCCTTCTACCCGGAGCAGCCTCAAAACCGCAGCCACATCGCCGATGCCGAGCTGAACAAGATGCTGATCGCCCAGCGCCGGGAGCTGGACCCCAAGAAGCGGCTGGCCCTCGTGCACGAGATCCAGCGCTACCTGGCGGACAAGGCCTACTACGTGTACCTGCCGGGGCTGCCCCAGTACATCGTGCACGCCCCGCAGGTGAAGGGCTTCACGTACCACGACGGCTTCTCTCTCGGGTACCGGCTGATGTTCACCTGGCTGGACAAGTAAGCCTCCATGAGGCAGTACGTCCTCCGCCGGCTCGCGCTGGCGGTGCCGACGCTCGTGCTGGTGAGCGTGATCGTCTTCTCGATCATGCGCCTGATGCCGGGCGACGTCGTCATCCGGATGGTCGAGGGGCACGCGTACGCGCCGACGGTCGAGGCCCTGCGCAAGGAGCTCGGTCTCGACCGGCCGGCCCACACGCAATACCTCGAGTGGATCGGCGGCATCGTGCTGCGCGGCGACTTCGGCAGCTCCTACTGGACGCGCCAGCCGATCTGGGACGAGTTCATCCGGCGCTTCCCGATCACCCTGGAGCTCGCCGGGTTGACGATCCTGACGTCGGTCGTCATCGGTGTCCTGGTCGGGATCGTCTCCGCCGTGCGCCAGGACACGGCCTCCGATTACGTGGGGCGCATCCTGGCAATCCTGGCGCTGTCCGTGCCCTACTTCGGTCTGGCCGTGCTGGTCGTGGTGCTGCCGTCGATCTACTTCAAATGGACGCCGATCTGGACGTACGTGCCGTTCACGACCCACCCGCTGGAGAACCTCAAGATCATGATCGTGCCCGCGCTGGTGTTCGGCGTGACGCGCGCCGGGCCCATCATGCGGATCATGCGCTCGGCGCTGCTCGACGTGCTCCGCCAGGACTACATCCGCACCGCGTGGTCGAAGGGCCTGCCCGAGCGCGCGATCGTGCTCCGGCATGCGCTCAAGAACGCGCTGATCCCCGTGGTGAGCCTGATCGGCCTGCAGACGCCGCTCTACATCGGCGGCTCCGTCATCATCGAGGCGATCTTCCGCCTGCCCGGCATCGGGCTCTTCTTCTTCGAGGCGCTCACGCGTCTGGACTACCCGGTGGTGCAGTCGGTGAACCTGATCGTGGCCGCGATGGTCGTCGGGCTGAATCTGGCCATCGATCTCTCCTACGCGTTCCTCGACCCGCGGATCCGCTACCGGTAACCGGCGATGGCCGTGAATCGGGTCGAAGCTCCGCCGCTCGCCGTCGACATTCGGCGCTTGCCGCGCACGTTGCCGTGGTACGCCGAGGTCTGGGTCGACATGCTGCGGCGCAAGCCGCTCGGCACGATCGGGGGCGCGATCGTGCTGGTCATGCTCGCGGCCGCCGTCTTCGCCGGCGTGCTCACGCCCTACGGCTTCGCCGAGACGAACCTCCGCGAGCGATTCGTGATGACGAGCGGGATCCACTGGCTGGGGACGGACCAGATCGGGCGCGACGAGGCGACGCGGATCCTCTACGGCGCCCGCATCTCGCTCTACGTCGGGTTTGGCGCCGTCGCGCTCGGCAGCACGCTGGCGACCGCGCTCGGCATCTTCTCCGCCTACTGGGGCGGCCGGGTCGACCTCTTCTTGCAGCGCGCCGTCGACGCCTGGATGGCCTTTCCGCCGCTGCTGATCCTCATGTCGATCATGTCGCTGCTCACTCCCGGCGTGCTGAACATCACCCTCGTGCTCGGCGTCAACTTCGGCATTCAGAACTCTCGCATCGTGCGTGGCATGGCCCTCTCCATCCGGGAGAACACCTACATCGAGAGCGCGCGGGCGATGGGCTCGGGCCATGCGCGCGTCACGCTGGTGCACATCCTGCCCAACGTGCTGCCGACCATCATCGTCGTCGCGACCACCGGTCTGTCGACGGTGATCCTCACCGAGGCCAGCCTCTCCTTCCTCGGCCTCGGCGTGCCGCCGCCCTACCCGACGTGGGGCGGCATGCTCTCGCTGACGGGCCTCGACCACATGTACCGGGCGCCGTGGCTCGCGATCTGGCCGGCGGCGGCGCTGTCGCTCGCGGTCTTCGGCTTCAACATGCTGGGCGACGCGCTTCGCGACCTGCTCGATCCGCGGCTCAAGGGCGGCTGAGCGTGGCGGCCGGCGACGTCGCGCGCCACCGCGCGGAGATGCCGTCGGAGACGGCGGCGATCCTCGACCGCCGCTCGCTCGCGCGCGACCATCGGCGGCTGGCCGCGATGCTGCGGCTCGGCCAGCGCGTCCTCGACGTGGGATGCGGGACCGGCGCCATCACCCGCGGCATCGTGGAGGCCGTGGGCCCGGGCGGCCGCGTCCTCGGCGTCGACGCGAACCGTGAGCTGATCGACGCCGCTCGGCGCGCCCACGGCGCCGTCGCCGGCCTCGAGCTCGACGTCCAGGACGCGTACGCGCTGCCGTATCGCGAGCGCTTCGACGTCGTCAGCGCCGCGCGGCTGCTCCAGTGGCTCGCCGAGCCGGCGCGCGCCCTGGCCGCGATGGCGCGCGCGACGCGGCCGGGCGGGCGCGTCGTCGTGCTCGACTACAACCACGAGCAGCTGCGCTTCGAGCCGTCGCCGCCGGCGCGCGCGCGCGACTTCCTTGCTGCGTTCTTGGACTGGCGAGCGGAGGCCGGCATGGACAACGCGATTGCGGATCATCTGGTCGAGCTGGTCGAGCGCGCGGGGCTGCGCGACGTCGTCGTCACGCCGCAGCACGAGACCCTCCGACGGGGCGAGCCCGATTTCACGGCGCGCGCGGGGATCTGGGCCGACGTGGCCGCCACGCGCGGGCGTCAGATGGTGGCCGACGGGTTCGTCGACGAGGGCGCGCGGGCCGCGGCGGAGGCCCAGCTGCGCGCATGGTCGCGCGACGGCGAGACGATGACGATGTACCTGCTGGCGGTGGACGGCGCGCGAGCGGCCTGAGCGGCGACTACTTGCGGCCGCCCGACGCGCGCTTGGGGACGGCCTTGGCGGCGACCTTCGGAGCGGCGCCCTGCGCGGCCTTGCTCGGCGGCTTCTTCGCGGTCGCCGCCTCCGCGGGCAGACCCTTCTTGGCGAGGCTGGCCTTGAGCGCCTCCATCAGGTCGATCACGTGCGGCCGCTCCGCGGGCGCCGGCGCCGCGGTGACCTCGCGGCCCTCGACCTTGCGCTCGAGCATGTCGAGCACGCGCTTGCGATACTCGTCGGTGTACTGCTCGGGCTTGAACTCGTCGCGCGCGAGACCGCGGATGAGCTGCAGGGCCAGGTCCAGCTCGCCCTCGCGCACGTTCGCCGACTGGCCCTTGTCCACGTCCGCGAACGAGCGGACCTCGTCGGCGAAGAACATCGTGTGCAGGAGCAACCCCTCCTGCGCCGGCCGGATGAGCACGAGGCTCTCCTTGCCGCGCATGACGAACTTCGCGACGGCGACCTGCTCGGCCTGGGCCATCGCGTCGGCGAGCAGGCGGTACGGCTTCTCGCCGCCCTTGTCGGCGCCGAGGTAGTACGCCTTCTCGAAGTAGACCGGATCCACCTGCGCGAGCGGCACGAACTCGAGGATGTCGATCATCTTCGAGGCCTCGCCCTCGAGGGCCTTCAGCTCGTCGTCGGCCACGCGCACGTACTGGTCCTTCGTGAACTCGTAGCCCTTCACGAGGCCGCTGCGCTCGACCGTCTCGTTGCACACCGGGCAGAAGGTCTGCTGCTTGATGCGCGAGCCGCACTTGGCGTGCAGCAGGTTGAACGAGACGTTGCCGGCCGAGGTCGCCGTGTAGAGCTTGACCGGGATCGAGACGAGGCCGAAGGAAATCGTCCCCGAGCCGAGCGCGTGTGGTGGCATGGTGTCTGGCACCATAACACGCGTGAGCCCCTCGTTCCCCAACGTCCCGGCAGCCCAATATTTCGTGGTGCGACTCCGGCGTGCCGCCCTGCTGGTTGTGGTCGCGGCCCTCGCCGCCGGCTGCGCGGGCGGCCCGGCCGAGTCGGGCCCGGTCACGCTCGTCTTCAAGCACGCGAAGATCCTCGGGCCCTCCGATCCCGTGCCGGGCCTCCTGCGCGAGTTCGAAAAGCGGCACCCCGGCGTCCGCGTGCAGGCGGAGTCGCTCTCGTGGAACTCGGACGACCAGCACCAGTTCTTCGTGATCAACCTCGAGGGACGCGGCGCGGCCTTCGACGTGATGATGCTCGACGTCGTCTGGGTGGCGGAGTTCGCGCGCGCGGGTTGGCTGCTCGACCTCTCGCCCTGGGTGTCGCGCGCCGAGCTGGCGCCGCACTTCCCGTCCACGATCGAGCCCGCGACGTGGAACGGCCGCGTGTGGGCGATGCCGTGGCTGATGAACGTCGGCGTCCTCTATTACCGCACCGACCTGCTCGCGAAGTACCGGCTGGCCCCGCCGCGGACCTGGGAGGCGCTCGTCGACCAGGTCGTGCGCGTGCGCGGCGCCGAGCGAGATCCCAAATTGGACGGCGTCGTCTGGCAGGGCCGGCAGTACGAGGGGCTCACCGTCAACGCCCTGGAGGCGATCTGGGCCAACGGCGCGCGCGTGTTCGGCGCCGACGGCGCCGTCTTCCCGGAGGAAGAGCGCGCGGCCGGCGGGCTGTCGTTCCTGCGCGCGCTGATCGTCTCCGGCGTGAGCCCGTCGTGGGTGACCGCGGCCGACGAAGAGCTGAGCCGGCGCCACTTCGGCGACGGGCGCGCGATCTTCCTGCGCAACTGGCCCTACGCGATGGCCCTCTTCCAGGCGGCGGGGTCGCCCGTGCGCGGCCGTGTCGGCATCGCGCCGCTGCCGGGCCGGGTCGGCGGCGCCGCCAGCGCGGCCTCGAGCGGCGGGGCCCACCTGGGCGTGAACCGCCGTACGCGCCATCCCGCCCTGGCGGCGGAGCTGGTTCGCTTCATGGCGGGCGCCGACGCGCAGAAGGCGATGAGCGTCGGCGGCGCCCTGAACCCCACGCGCATGGCGCTCTACCGCGATCCCGACGTCGTGCGCGTCCATCCCGACTTTCCCGTGGTGCACGACCTGATGCTGAAGGCGCGCCCGCGCCCGGTGACGCCCGCCTACCTGATGCTCTCGACCACGCTGCAGCCGGAGTTCTCCGCCGCGCTCGTCGGCGTGAAGCGGCCGCGCCAGGCCATCGAGCACGCGCGCCTGCGGCTGTCGTACCTGCTGGAGGGGTTGCGGTGACCGCGCGCGCGCGCGGCGCCGCGCGCGCCGGGCGGGTGATGCTCATGCCTGCACTCACGGCGCTCCTCGTGCTCGCGGCGTGGCCGGCGCTGTGGGTGCTGTGGCTGTCGCTCCAGCGCCGGATTCCCGTGTTCGGCATCGAGCGCTTCGTCGGGCCGTCGCACTACGTGTTCCTCGCGGGCGATCCGCGCTTCTGGAACGCGCTGGAGGTGACGCTGGTCTTCACGTTCGTCTCCGTCGCGCTCGAGTTCCTGCTCGGGCTCGCGGTGGCGCTGGCGCTCCAGGGCCAGCGGCGCGGCCGGCGCCTCGCGGTGGCGCTCTTGCTCCTGCCGTGGGCGCTGCCCTCGGTCGTGACGGGACGCACGTTCGAGTGGCTCTATCACCCGTCGGCGGGCCTGCTGAACTACGTGCTGGGCGGGCAGGCGATCAACTGGCTCGGCGAGCCGGCGCTCGCGCTGCCCGCGCTCATCGTCGCCGACGTCTGGCGCACGATGCCGTTCGTCGCGCTGCTGTGCTACGCGCGCTGTCTCACCATCCCCGTCGAGATCTACGAGGCGGCGCGTGTCGACGGCGCGGGCGCGCTCGCCACCGTGCGCGACGTGACGCTGCCGCTGCTGCGCCGCGTGCTGCTGATCGCGCTCCTGTTCCGGACGCTCGACGCGCTGCGCGCGTTCGACCTGATGTTCGTTCTCACCGGCGGCGGCCCCGCCAACACCACCGAGACGCTGACCGTCTACGCGTACCGGAGCCTCTTCCAGACGCTGCAGCTCGGGTTCGGCGCCGCCATCGGCGTCGTCGTCGGGGCCCTCGTCATGCTGGTCGCCTGGGCGTACCTGCGCGCGATGGCGAACGAGGAGGCGACGGCGTGAAGCGCCGCGGCGCGCTCGGCGACGCGCTCGTGCTGACGGCGCTGGCCCTGTGGGCCGTGCCGTTCTTCTGGCAGGCGCTGACGTCGATCAAGCCGGACACGGCGCTGCTGGCCGTCGAGCGGCTGCTGGCGGCGCCGCCGACGCTCGTCCACTACCGCGCGGTGCTCGAGCGCAGCGTCATGCCGGCGGCGCTGGCCAACAGCCTCGGGGTGGCCGCGCTGACGACGCTGCTCGCGGTCGCCCTCGGCGCGCCCGGCGCCTACGCGCTGGCGCGGCTGCCCGTGCCCGGCAAGCACGTGCTGCTGCTCGCCGTCGTCGCGTGCACGGCGTTTCCCCAGGTGACGATCGTCGGGCCGCTCTTCGTGCTGCTGCGCGCGCTGGACCTGCGCGACACGTGGCTGGCGCTCGTGCTCGCCGACACGTCGTTCGCGCTGCCGCTCGTCCTCTGGCTGCTCGCCGGCTTCGTGCGCGAGGTGCCGATGGCGGTGGAGGAGGCCGCGCAGATCGACGGCGCGGGACGCCTGGCCACGCTCGGACGCGTCGTGCTGCCGCTGATCGCGCCGGGCATCGCGTCGGCCGGGCTGCTCGTGTTCCTGATGTCCTGGAACGAGCTGCTCTTCGCCTACACCTTCACGGCCAGCGAGGCCAGCCGCACGGTGCCCGTGGCGCTCGCGCTGTTCCCGGGCGTCTACGAGGTGCCGTGGGGCGACATCGCCGCTGCCTCGATGCTCGCGAGCCTGCCGCCGATCCTCATCGTGGCCGGCCTGCAGCGCTGGCTCGTCCGCGGCCTCACCGCCGGCGCGCTGCGCGACTGACGTGCGACGGCGCGTCGCGGTGACCGTCGCGGCTCTGCTCTGCGTGGCCGCGCGCCTGCACGCCCAGGCGCCGCGGGTCGTCGAGGACTGGAGCGAGCAGCCGGCCGCGGGCCGGCTGCCCGCGAAGTGGTCGTTCTACGCTCGAGAGCCGAAGCTCACGTACCCGCCCGCGATCGTCGTGAACGACGGCCGCCGCGCGCTCTGGCTGAAGACCGAGCGCTACAGCGTGAGGCTGGCCCGGGCGATCGATCTCGACGTGCAGCACGCGCCGACGCTGACGTGGGAGTGGAAGGCGGTGACCCTGCCGGAGCAGGGCGACATTCGTGGCGAGATCAGCGACCAGGTCGCGCGGATCGTGCTGTTCTTCCCGCCGCGCTACCGTCCCCGGATGCTGGGCTACGTCTGGGACACACGCGCGCCGGTCGGCACCGAGACTCACACGCAGCAGATGATGCTCGAGCGCTGGCTCGTCGTCGTCCGCTCGGGCCCCGCGGAGGTCGGCCAGTGGATCCGCGAGAGCCGCAACGTCGAGCGCGACTACGCGCGGCTCTTCGGCCAGGCGCCGCCCGCCCTCATGGGCGTCGGCGTCGAGAGCCATTCGGAAGACGCCCGGCACGCCAGCGAGGTCTTCATCGGGCCGATCACGCTGAGCCGCTGACCGACCTCAGCACGCCGGCCGGCTCAGGACTGCGCCATCGATCTTGCGCTTCACCAGCTGGCCGTCGCGCGTGTCGCCGTGCAGCCGGCCGTTCTCCACGATGACCTTGCCGCGCAGGAGCGTCGTGACCGGCCAGCCGCGCACGTCCCAGCCCTCCCACGGGCTGTAGTCGCTGACGTGGAAGTCGTCCTTCGTCAACGTTCGACTGATGGCCGGGTCGATCAGCACGACGTCGGCGTCGCTGCCGGGCGCCAGCGCGCCCTTGCCCGGATAGAGACCGAGGATCCGCGCGGCGTTGGACGAGGTCACCTGCACGAAGCGCTCGAGCGACATCTTCCGCTTCACCACGCCCTCGGTGTAGACGATGCCCATGCGCGCCTCGGCGCCCAGGTTGCCGCCCGTCACGTCCTCGATCGTTTTGCCGCGCAGCTTGAGCGCGAGCGTGGTCGGGTACTCGTCGGTGGCCGTGGTCGACACCGCGTCGTTGAGCAGGCCGTCCCAGAGCGCGGCCTGGTCCTCCGGATACTTCAGCGACGGATAGGTGTGGTAGCAGAACCCGCGCGGCGAGCGGTAGTCGTCGGCCGTGAAACACGTGTAGTGGTGCAGCGTCTCGGCGTAGATCGGCCGGCCCAGCCCGCGCGCCTCGGCCACCGCCTCCACGCCCTCACGGGCGGAGGTGTGCACGAAGTAGATGGCGGCGTCCATGATCGCCGCGAGATTGATCGCGCGCCGGAACGACAGCATCTCGGAGACCTTGTTGTGCACGAGCGGCAGGTTGGCGCCGTCCATGCGGCCTTCCTCGCGGAAGCGCTCGTACATGAACTGCACGACGTCGTGGTCCTCGGCGTGCACGACCATGATGCCGCCGCGCGGGGCGACCTTCTCCATCGCGTACTGCAGGCGGCCGAAGTCCAGCCGGTTCGACGGCCGCTTCGGGTGCGGCGGCAGGACGTCCGTCGTGAACACCTTGAACGACGGGAAGCCCTGCTGGATGGCCTCGGGGATCGCATCGAAGGTCTTGAGCGGCAGCGGGCCGGCCAGCGTGATGTGGAAGGTGTAGTCCGTGTACGAGTTGCCCTTCCAGCGGGCGGCGCGCCGCTCGACCACCGACGGCAGATCGTCGCCCGGCCGCACGAACGCGAAGTCGACGTGCGTCGTGGTGCCGCCGAAGGCCATCCCGCGCGAGTCCTCCTCGGGGCCGAGGGTGTGCAGGTCGTCGTCGGGATGCATCTGGATCCGGTGCGCCAGGTGCGTGTGCGGCTCGACGCCGCCGGGCACCACGATCTTGCCGGCCGCGTCGATCACGCGCGTGGCCTCGCGGAACGTCCCCGGCGCCGCGACGGCGGCGATCTTGCCGTCCTGCACCGCGATCTCCCACGCCCCCGCGCCCTGCGGCGTCACCACCTGGCCGTTCCGGATGAGCAGATCCAGCATGACTGATCTCCTTGAGCGCGGGGGGCTGACAGCCCCCGCGCACCCCCGAGCTTGTGGGCTGCGAGCGTATCAGGTCGCGAGCAGAGTTTCGAGCCGTTGGGCGAGCGCGGGCCCGGTCCCGCGATCCTCGTGCTTGAAGAAGACGAAGGCGTCGCGCCAGCCGGCGCCGACGCTGCGAATCGTCTTCACCCAGGCCTCGAGGCGCGTGTCCGTGTAGTCCACCGCGCGAAGCCGGAAGTACCCCCAGTCGGCGGTGGCCAGCGCGGGCGTGGTCTTGTCCTCGTCCTCGACGATGGCCAGGGCCGCGTTGCGCGCACGCAGCCGGTCGTAGACGTCGTCGGCGAACCAGGACTCGTGCCGGAACTCCCAGGCCATGCGGAGCTCGGGCGGCACCATATAAAGGACGTCGCCGAGCCGGGCGAGGTCCTTCTTGAAGTTCGGCGGCAGCTGGAAGAGCAGGGAACCCAGGCGCGCGCCGAGCCCGCGCGCGACGTCACAGAAGAGGCGGACGGATTCGTCCACGTCCCGGAGTCTCGCGAAGTGGGTGATCCGCTGCGGCGCCTTGAGCACGAACGCAAAATCGGCCGGCGCCGCCGCCGCCCAGCCCGCGACCACCTTCGGCGTCGGCATGCGGTAGAACGTCGCGTTGACCTCCACGGTGCCGAAGCGCGCGGCGTAGTACGGCAGCATCGCGGCCGGCTTCATGTCGTCGGGATAGAACGAGCCCTTCCACTCCGTGTAGTTCCAGCCCGACGTCCCGACACGGACGCGCGTCACGTCGAGGCGCCGCCGTTGAGGCGCGCCACGTGGCCTTCGAGCCTCATGCGGGTCCTCCCTCGGGGCGCGGGGCCGCCAGCGACGGCCCACGATCGCGACCGTTCCACCACAGGAGCAGCGCCAGCACCGACACCAGCCCGCCGCCCCCGGCCACGAGCAGGGCCGTCGTCACGCCCGCCGCCTCGGCCACGGAGCCGATGAGGAAGGCGCCGAACGGCGTGCTGCCGGCGAAGACGAGCGTGTGCAAGCTCATCACGCGGCCGCGCAGCTCGTCGGGCACCGTGAGCTGCACGGTCGAGTTGGAGCCGGCCATGAACAGGATGCCGCAGAATCCCATCACGAGCATCACGGGCGCGGCCACCGGCACGCTGCGCACGGCCGCCAGGAGCGCGGTGCACGCGGCCAGCACCAGCGCGGGCACCGCCACCGCGGTGACGGACGGCCGCTCGCGGCCCAGCGCCGCGAGGGCGACGGCGCCGGCGACGGCGCCCGCCCCGAGCGTGGCCATGAGCAGGCCGAAGCCGCGGGCGCCCTGGCCCAGCACGTCGCGCGCGAAGAGCGGCACCAGCACGGTGTAGTTGAAGAGGAAGCCGCTGACGGCCAGGACCATGGCCATCGTCAGGGCCACGCGCGGCGTGCGCACCGCGTAGCGCACGCCCTCGCGGATCTCCTCGCCCATGGTGCGGCCCGTCGGCGCGCGCGGGGCGCCCACGGTGCGGATGCTGGCCAGGACGATCATCACCGGCACGAACGACAGCGCGTTGACGAAGAAGGCGATCGGCACGCCCCAGTGCGCGATCGCGAAGCCCGCCAGCGCCGGCCCCACGATGCGCGCGGCGTTGAACATCGCCGAGTTCAGGGCGATCGCGTTCATGAGGTCGTCGCGGCCGACCATCTCGACGATGAACGCCTGGCGCGTCGGCATGTCCACCGTGTTGGCGACCCCGTAGAGCAGCGCGAGCAGCGCGACGTGCCAGTACTGGACGTGGCCGAACTGCACGAGCAGCGCGAGCAGCAGCGCCTGCGCGAACAGCACGCTCTGGCTCACCATCACCAGGCGGCGCTTGGGCAGCCGGTCGGCCAGCGCGCCGGCGAAGAAAGACAGCACGAGCATCGGCGCGAACTGCAGCGTGCCCACCAGGCCCAGGCGGAACGGCGAGTTCGTCAGCTCGAGCACGAGCCACGCCTGCGCCACCGACTGCATCCACGTGCCGATCAGCGAGACGAGCTGGCCGGCCCAGAAGAGGCGGAAGTCACGATGACGGAACGCGCGCAGGGCGGCGGGTAGCTGCGAGTCGGGGGGCACGCGGACAGTCTACCGGTTGGGGGGCCCCGAAATGGCCCCCCAAACCCCCCAGCGCTCGGGTCGGCCCGGCGAAGCCGGGCGGCCCCTCGATAACCCGCCTATCGGCGATCAGACCCGGCCGTCGAGCGCGCGCCGCAGCTGGGCGAGGTGGTTGTCGTCGTGCGCGGCGAGTCTCGCCGCCCACTCGGCCAGCGAGAGGCGGCCGTGCCGCAGGTGGATGCCGCCGCGCGCCCATTCGCCCGGCGCGAGCCCGCGCAGCAGCGTCGTGATCTCGCGGCGCCGGCGCTCGAACGCGGCGAGGGCGGCGCCGGGGTCGGCGCGCCGGTACTGACGGTCCTCCGCCCACCGATCCGGATCGAGGGGATGGCCGACGGCGCCGCCGATCCGCCAGGCCGCCAGGTCTTCCGCGTCCGCCCCGAAGACGAGGATCGGCGACTCTGGCAGCGCGAGGATCGTGTGGAAGCGGACCTGGAACAGCTCGTCGACGTCGCGCAGGTGGCAGACGATCTCGGTGGCCGACCACGCGCGCTCGGCCGGGCGCCGCGCGAGATCGTCGTCGGCGCGGCCGCGCAACGCCTCGGCGACCGTCTCCGGCGTCGACGCGAGCCGGGCCAGTAGCGCCTCGCGGGGCGCGGGCGCGGCGTCGGGCACGCTAGAGCACGCGCTGGAGCGTGAGCACGTCGAGCCAGCGCCCGAGCTTGAACGCGACCTCCCGCTCGTGGCCGACGCGGACGAAGCCGTGACGCTCGTGCAGGCGCAGCGAGGCGTCGTTCTCCGCAGTGACGCGCGCGATCATCGAGCGGTAGCCGCGCTGCCGCGCGCCCTCGACCAGCGCGTCGAGGAGCAGCCCGCCCAGCCCCTTGCCGCGCCAACCGTCCTTCACGTAGACGGAGTCCTCCACCGTGCGCGCGTACGACGGCTTGGGGCGGTAGGGCGCGAGAGCGCCGAAGGCGACGACCTCGTCGCCGTCGACGGCGACGAGGGCCGGGTACTCGCCCATGTGCGCGGCCAGCCACGCGCGCTGTGCCTTCGGGCTGCGCGGCTCGGTGTCCGTGGTGGCCGCGGTGCCGATCGCCTCGCGATTCCAGATGGCGGCGATCTGGAGGTTGTCCGACTCGCGCGCCCGCCGGATCACGGCGTCACCCGCTGTGGCGCGGGCTCGCCGAGGAGGCGCCGGCCGAGCGCGACCAGCGCGCCGCCGAGGCGGACGCGGAGCGACTCGCGGGGCGTCACCGACGCGACGAGGGCGCGACGCGACGCCACCTCGCGGGCGTGGGCCAGCCGTTCGTTCGCAAGCTGCACGAGGGCGTAGTCGCTCAGCTCCATCATCACGGCCTCCTTTCGCGTCCATGATGCGGCGCCGCACCGCATCAGTGAAATCAATTGTTTTGATTCAGATCATCAATTAATGTTGGCGGCCATGGACCTCGCCCTCGGCCCTCTGCGCACGCTCGAGGCCATCGCCCGCCACGGCTCCTTCTCGCGGGCGGCGCGCGAGCTGAACCTGACCCAGCCCGCCGTCAGCATGCAGGTGGCGCAGCTCGAGCGGCGGCTCGGGCTGCCGCTGCTCGAGCGGGTCGGTAAGCGCGCGTTCCCCACCCGCGCCGGCGAGGTGCTGCTGGCCCACGCCGCGCGCGCGTTCGGCGAGCTGCAGGCCGGCCTCGAGCACGTCCAGGAGCTGCGCGGGGTGGTGGCGGGTCGCGTGCGGCTCGGGACGAGCGCCTCGATCAGCGTGTACCTGCTGCCGCAGGCGCTCGGACGCTTCCGGGCGCGCTTTCCCGCGATCGATCTCGTCGTGGTCACGGGCACGGCCTCGGACGTGGCGCGCAGCCTCGTCGCCAACGACCTCGACGTGGGACTGGTGAGCCTGCCCCTGCGCGACCGCGAGCTGGCGGTGACGCCGTTCTATCGCGACGAGCTGGTGGCGATCGCCCCGCCGGAGCCGCCCTGGCGCCGGCACGGCGCCATCCGCGCCGCCGAGCTGGCCGAGCACCCGCTGATCCTCTTCGACCGCGGCAGCACGGTGCGGCGCGAGATCGACGCGTGGTTCGCGCGGGCGCGGGTGACCGCGCGCGCGGCGATGGAGCTCGGCAACACGGAGGCGATGAAGAAGTTCGTCGAGGCGGGGCTCGGGCTGTCGGTCACCTCCGAGTTCTCGGTGAAGGGCGACGTCGCGGCACGGCGGCTCGCCGCCATGCGGCTCGAGCCGTCGCTGATCCGGCAGATCGGCCTCGTTCGCCGCCGCGACAAGCCGGTGGCGCCGCCGCTCGCCGCGTTCCTGGGCGCCCTCGAGGATCTCCGCGCGACGCTGGCGCGCCGGCGGTAGACTCTGGAGCCGTGCAAGCCACGGCGCTCGGCCGGCGCGCGTTCCTTGGCGGCGCGATCACGGCGCTCGTCGTGACGCGTGCGCTCGCCCAGCCGGCGCCGCCGTCGGGGGGACCCATGGATCGCAATCTGATCGACGATCTCGTCGCCGCCAACCGCATTCTCGCCGACCAGGGCGTGGTGGACGGCTACGGCCACGTGAGCGTGCGCCATCCCGGCGATCCGCAGCGCTACCTGATGTCGCGCTCCATCGCGCCCGAGCTCGTCACCGCGGCCGACGTCATGGAGTACGACCTCGACTCCAGCGCGGTGGACGCGCGCGGGCGCACGAGCTATCTCGAGCGCTTCATCCACGGCGAGATCTATCGCGCGCGGCCCGACGTGAGGGCCGTCGTGCACAACCACTCGCCCTCGGTCATCCCGTTCGGCGTGAGCCAGGTCCCGCTGAGGCCGCTCTACCACATGAGCGCGTTTCTGGGCGGCGGCGTGCCGGTGTTCGACATCAAGGCCGCCGCCGGGCAGCCGACCGACATGCTGGTGCGCACGCCGGCGCTGGGGCGCGCGCTGGCGCAGACGCTCGCCGATCGTCCGGTCGCGCTCATGCGCGGCCACGGCGCGGTGGTGGTCGGCGACTCGCTGCCGCGCGTCGTCTTCCGCAGCGTCTACACGGAGATGAACGCGCGGCTCCAGGCGCAGGCCATGGCGCTGGGCGGGACCGTCACGTATCTCGACGACGAGGAGGCGCGCCGCGCCGACGCCTCGGTGGGCGGCACGGTGCCGCGCCCGTGGGAGCTGTGGAAGAAGAAGGCGCTCGCTAAGTAGCGAACAGCGTCAGGTCCGGGACATCCCTGAAATCGCCCGGATTCAGCGTCCAGAGTGCCGCGCCGTGCGTCAGGGCGCACGCCGCGATGCAGAGATCGAATTCGCGCTGCCGTGCGCGCTGCACCTGGCTGTAGAGCGCGGCAGCCACTTCGGCCTCGCGCGGGCCGAACACGGGCGCCCGCTCCGCGGGAAACAGCGCCTCCTGCGCCGTCAGCTCTTCCTCGAGTCTCGGTCCCCGCAGCCATTCATAGAGCACCGGCGGGCTGAGCGCCAGACGCTCTCCTCGTTCGAGAGCTCGGCGGAGGGCGGCCCCGGATCGACGTGGTCCCGTGAGAGCATCGACGAGCAGCGACGTATCGAGATGGATCAGCGCTTGGAGTCCGGGTGGCGGCCCCAGCGGCGACGGGCGCGGCGGATCTCTCGCAATTCGGCTTCGACCTCCCGCACGGGACGTTTGGGGATGGTCGGAACAAGGGTGTCGAAGATCTTCAGCCTCACCGCCTTCATCGCGCTCGGCGCCCTGGGCGCCATGCTCACCGACCAGGTCTGGTTCTGGACGGCGACGCGCGGCAGCGCGTGGCTCATGGATGTCTACTGCCGGCTCACGCGTCGCGCGCGCGGCTGCATCGACGACAGCGTGGCGGGCCTGGCGCGTTACGGGCCGCTCAGCGTGATCCTCGGCCGCTTCTTCACCGTCGTGCGCGTCGTCGCGTGGCCGATGCTCGTGCGCAATGGGCTCGGCTGGCCGCGCTTCGCCGCGCTCGACGCCGTCGGCGCGGTCGTGTGGTCGGCGATCTGGGTCGGGCTCGGCTGGATCGTCGGCGATCAGTGGCAGGACGCCGCGCAGTCCGCGAGCGGCTGGCTGCTGATCGCGGGCGCCGTGTTCGTCGTCGGCCTGGCGGGGCCGCTCGCGCTCCGCGCATGGCGCCGGCGCGCGCGCGAGCGCAGCGCGCACTGAGTCAGCGCCCCGAGGGGAACGCGGGCGGCCGCTTCTCGCGGATGGCCGCGAGGCCCTCGCGCACGTCCTCGTCCATGAAGGTCAGCATCTCGAGCGCGATCGACTGGTCGAAGATCGGTCCCGCCTGGCGCAGCCAGTTGTTGAGCGAGCGCTTCGTCCAGCGGATCGCCTGCTGCGCGCCGCGCGCGAGCCGGTCGCCGACCTCGAGCGCCTTCGGCAGGACCTGATCGGCGGGGACGCACAGGCTCACGAGGCCGATGCGCTCGGCCTCGCGGCCGTCGATGAAGTCCGACGTGAGCAGGTAATACTTGGCCTTGGCCATCCCGCACAGGAGCGGCCACAGGATCGCCGCGTGATCGCCCGCCACCACGCCGAGCTTCGTGTGGCCGTCGGTGAAGCGCGCGGTTTCCGATATGATCGAGATGTCGGCGAGCAGCGCGACGACGAGGCCGGCGCCGACGGCGACGCCGTTGATCGCGGAGATGATCGGCTTGTCGGTGTTGATCATGTTGTAGACGAGGTCGGACGCCTCGCGCACCGTCCGCGCCAGCCGTTTCGGGTCGCGCGAGTTCGCCTCCACCATGTCGAGGTCGCCGCCGGCCGAGAAGGCGCGGCCGGCGCCGGTCACCACGGCCACGCGCGCCGTCTCGTCGGCGTCGAGCGTCAGCCAGACCTGCGTCAGCTCCCAGTGCAGCCGGTCGTTGGTGGCGTTCAGCACCTCCGGACGGTTGATGGTGACGAGCACCACGCCGCGCTCACGGCGCTCGAACCTCAAGTGCTGGTAGTCGCGGTAGTCCATGGACGCCTCCCGGGCCACATCCTACCGCGACGTGCTCCCGCGTCGTCCCGGGCGTCGCGCTCAGTCCCAGCGGGCGACGGCCCTGTAAATGATTTCCGGGCCCCGTCCGTCCAACCTCGTGGATCGCATCCAAGAGCTCGACCTCAACAAGGAGGATCGCATGACACGTGCACAGCGTATGATCGGTCCGGTCGCGGCCGCGCTCCTGCTGGCCGTCACCGCGGTGACGACGCAGGCGCAGCCGCAGTTCGCCGGCACCTGGACCCTGGACCCCGCGCAGAGCCAGTTCCCGGCGCGCGAAGGCGGTCACGGGCACAAGGCGCCGGACGGGGCGCAGCCCGAGACGCCGAAGCAGCCGCCCACCGTGAAGCTTCTCGTCGAGCAGAGCGGCGTCAACATCAAGGTGACGCGCTCGATGGCGCGCGACAATCGAGAGCGCTCGTACAGCCAGTCGTTCGTCGCCGACGGCTCGGAGCGGACGGAGCAGGGCCATCGCGGCTCGACCACCGTCACGAGGGCCACGCTCGGCGGCGATCGCCTCGTGACCACGTCCACGACGACGCGGCCGGGCAAGGACGGCGGCGAAGCGAAGACGTTCTCGCGTGAGTCGACCTGGACGCTGTCGCCCGACGGGCGCACGCTCACCATCGACACGGTGATGCACACGCCGCGCGGCGACAAGACGATGCGGACGGTCTATCTGAAGAGCTAGACGCGAAATCGAGTGGGGGGGCCATGTCGTGGCCCCCCCCACCTCGTCCGCCGCTGACTTTATGGGTCATTCTCCCGCCGCCCCATATATAAGGAGCGAATGGATAGCGCAACGGTGGGGGCGCTCTGCGCGCTGGGCTCGGCGATGTCGTGGTCGGTGACGAGCCTGATGGTGAGCGCGCTGGCGCCGGGAATCGGCACCTTCACGATCAACGCCGCGCGCACGACGCTCACCGCGGTCCTGGTGGTCGGCTGGATGCTGGCGGCGGGCGGCCTCGAGGTGATCCTCACGCTGTCCGTGGGCAGCCTCGCGCTGCTCGCCGTCTCCATCGTGCTGGCCATCGCCATCGGTGACACGATCTTCTTCGAGAGCACGCAGCGGCTCGGCCTCGGCCGCGCCATGACCATCTCGATGAGCTACCCGGTGGTGGCGGCGTCGCTCGCGGCGCTGCTCCTGGGCGAGCGGCTCACGGCGCCGATCGTCGTCGGCGGCCTCCTCACGCTCGCCGGCGTCGTGCTCATCGTGATGGCTCGCGTGGAGCTGCCGGGCGAGCCGCGGCCGTGGCGCGGCGTCGTCGAGGCGCTGCTGGCTGCGGTGGCGTGGGGCGTGTCGGTGGTGGCGCTGCGCGTGCCGCTCGACGAGATCGATCCGGTGAGCGCGCAGGCGGTGCGGCTGCCCGTGGGCGCGCTGCTGCTGTGGGTCACTCCGTGGGCGCTGCGTGGGCTGCCGGGACTGCTGCGCGGCGGTTGGCCGCTCTTCGGCCGGCTGCTGGCGCTGGCCGCGCTGACGGCGGTCAGCTCCGTGATGTACGGCGCGTCCGTCAAGTACGCCGGCGTCGCGGTGGCCGCCGTGCTCTCGTCCACGGCGCCGCTGTTCGCGGTGCCGCTCGGCATCGTCTTCCTCGGCGAGCGGCTGCCGGTGCTGGCGATGATCGGCGCGGCGGTGACGGTGGCGGGGATCGTGGTGCTGCGTCTCTGAGTCGTCGTCTCGCGATCTATTTCGTGGTCGTCCGTAGGTCGGACCAGCGACGGAGCGCGGCGGCAACGTTCCGGCGCTCGCGCTGACGCGCGCGCACGACGACGGCGACGCCCTGCGCGCGGCGGGATTCCAGCTGCAACTCGCGATGCCCGTGCACGCCGTCGAGCTGTGCCGCGCGGTCGCGACGCTCGCGAAACAGCCTGCGGCGTGGCCGCGCCTCTAGGCGCGGCGCGCCAGCGACGCCACCAGACGACACAGCTCCCAGGGATCGACCGGCTTGAGGACGTGTTCGTGAAAGCCGGCCTTCAGCAAGCGCTGGCGATCGTCGCGGCCGCCGCGCGCTGTCACCGCGATCGCCGGGATGTCGGCGCCCCTCGGCAGCGCGCGAACACGCTCGATCAGCCAGAGGGCGTTCTCGCCCTCGGTGCTGAGATCGACGAGGAGGACGTGGGGCCGGATGCCTTCGAGCGCCCCGAGGGCGCCCCGGGCGGAGGCGGCGGGGCTGACCAGGGCCGCCGCGTACTCCAGGACGGTTTTCATGAGCTCGCGGGACTCCGGGTCGTCGACGACCAGGAAGACGTGAACGCCGCGAAGAGACGACTGCTCCTCGAAGCTCTCCTCCGGCATGTGCCCCACCAGGCGCGTAAGAATTATTGCAAAGGGTTTGCCAGTGAATGTCGGTCTGACGGGCGGGGTAGGAACCGGCGGGCGTAGTTGGGACGACGTCTGCCCAACCAGGGAAAGGAAGTCACGCCGCGGCGGCCGGCGTCAGGCGAGCCGTCCGAGGCGGCCGCGCGAGCGACGGTTGAGGGCAAACGTCGCGTTCGGGATCGCGCGCGTGACGAGCGCGTGCTTCCGGCAAGATTTGCATGTCCACCGATCGCGCAGGATTGCCGAGGACTTCGCGAGACTCGCGACAATCGTGCGGGCCTCCGCGGCCGTGATCCCGAGCGCCCTCCCCAAGCAGTCGTCGCAAAAATCGGCGCTCTCGTGGAGGATCAAGAATCCCCTGGCGCGATCTGCGGGATCCATGACTCCAGTTCGTTCCCGAGCAAAGCGTGTGCCGTGATCGCGCTTGCGTTCGGGCGCCGACGAGACTACATAAACGACACTCGGACGACGCGTCGAGCTACGCGCGGATGACACTCGGAGGTCGCCCACCCGCTCGTGAGGAGGACACCATGGGGCTGCTGAGTGACCGGGAGCTCGCCGGCCTGCGGCCGGCGGAGACGCACGCCTTCGCCGGACCGATCCCGACGCAGAGCGTCTCCAGCGACGAGTTCATGCCGGCGCCGCAGACGCGGCGACAGCGTCGCGTGGAGGCGCGCGTGAAGGAGCTGGGCGCCGCCCTGGCGAAGCGCCACGGGATGACGCGCCGGCGCTTCCTGGCCACGGCGTCGGGCATGGCCGCCGCGTTCCTGGCCATGAACGAGGTCTACGGCGCGCTCTACGACGTGAACGCGGCGGAGGCGCAGACGCCGGGGATGGCGAAGGAGCGCGCGGACGCGCTCAGCAAGCAGTTCGTGATGGACTGCCACACACACTTCCTGCGCGACGACACGCGGATCATGACGTTCGTGCGGCAGCGCCAGGCGGTGGGCAAGGCGGGCTGGAACAAGGCACTGGCCGGCAAGGAGCAAACCATCGAGGACCTCAAGTTCGCGAACTACTAGAAGAAGTGTTCCTCGACAGCGATACCAAGGTCGCGCTCCTCTCCGGCTCGCCATCGGAGGTCCCGCAAGACTGGTTCCTCACCAACGAGATGAAGGCCGAGGCGCGCGCGCGGGTGAACAAGGACGCGGGCTCGCGCCGCATGCTGAGCCACGCGATCTTCACCCCGGGCTATCCGGGCTGGCTCGAACAGGTCGATCACGCGATCCGCGACCTCAAGCCGGACTCGTTCAAGGGCTATACGATCGGCGACAATACCAACAAGAACCTCAGCAAGCACCCGTGGCGGATGGACGACGACAAGCTCGTCTATCCGTTCTACGAGAAGCTGCTCAAGGCGGGCTACGACAAGGTCTGCGTCCACAAGGGACTCTTCCCGCCCTCCGTCGAGCAGCAGTTCCCGCACCTGCTCGCATACTCCGACGTGCGCGACGTCGGCAAGGCGGCCAAGGACTGGCCGAGGATGAACTTCGTCATCTATCACGGCGGCTACCGCTTCGCCGGTGGCGGCAAGGCCGAGGACGCGTGGACGCAGTTCGAGAAGACGGGGCGCATCGAGTGGGTGACCGACCTCGCCGACATCCCGTCGAAGTACGGCGTGAGCAACGTCTACGCCGACGTCGGCCAGCTCTTCGCCCAGACCACCATCGCCGATCCGCGCGTGTCGGCGGCGATGATGGGCATGCTCATCCGCGGACTCGGCGCCGACCACGTGGTGTGGGGCACCGACGCCATCTGGACGGGCTCGCCCCAGTGGCAGATCGAGGCGCTCCGGCGGCTCGAGATTCCCGAGGACATGCAGAAGCAGCACGGCTTCAAGCCGCTCGGCCCCGCCGACGGCCCGGTCAAGAGCACGATCCTGGGCGAGACCAACGCGCGGCTCTACAAGTACGAGCGGCGCGCCGCGCTGGCCACCGACCGCATCGCCGCGCTGAAGGCGGAGTACGAGCAGGCGGGGAGCCAGCGGAGCAACCTGCGTTACGGCTACGTGGTGGGGTCGCGGGGCTGACGGGCGCGCGCGCTACGCGGATCGCGGGGCGCGGCGGAGATTCTGTGACCACGCGCCCGAGAGCACGAGGCGCGGGAAGGTGACCCACTGCTCGACCACGAAGCGGCTCACGAAGTCGGCGGCGCCGGCGAAGGGCGTCGGCGCCTCCGGCTCGCGCCGGTGGCCGCGGCCCTGGAGCACCAGCGCCACCACCATCGCCGCGACGGCCGAGGTCGCGAGCACCACGAAGCGCGTGACCACCGCGTAGACCAGGACGAGCGTGGCGAGCTGGAAGAGCGGCACCGCGACGATGTGGATCAGGAGGTTGCCGCGATCGCGGTGCTTGGCGACGTAGTCACTCCACTGCCAGGCGAGTAGGTTCGGCCGGACCACTAGAAGCGCCGGCGTCCGCCCATGGCGCGCTTGCGCAGGCGGAGCGACTTGGGCGTGACCTCGAGCAATTCGTCCTCGCGGATCCACTCCAGACACTGCTCGAGATTCATGATGCGCGGCGGCGTGAGCTTGATGCCCTCGTCGGCGGTGGACGCGCGCATGTTCGTGAGCTTCTTTTCCTTGGTGATGTTGACGTCCAGATCGTTGTCGCGCGAGTTCTCGCCGACGATCTGGCCCTCGTACACGGGCTCGCCGGGTGTCACGAACATCGTGCCGCGCGCCTGGAGGTTGTCGATCGCGTAGCCCGTCGTCCGGCCGGTGCGGTCGGCCACGAGGGCGCCGTTCTGGCGGTGCGCGATGTCCCCCTGCCACTCGTCCCAGCCGTCGAAGATGTGGTTCAGGAGGCCGGTGCCGCGCGTGTCGGTGAGGAACTCGGTTCGGTAACCGATCAGGCCACGCGAGGGCAGGCGGTACTCCAGCCGCACGCGCCCCGTGCCGTGGTTGACCATCTTGGTCATGGCGCCGCGGCGGGGCCCGATCTTCTGGGTGATCGCCCCGATGAACTCCTCGGGGACGTCGATCACGAGGTGCTCCATCGGCTCCAGCGTGCGCCCGTCCTCCTGGCGCGTGATGATCTCGGGCTTGCCGACCTCGACCTCGTAGCCCTCGCGGCGCATGATCTCGATGAGGATGGCCAGCTGCAGCTCGCCGCGGCCGGAGACGCGGAAGGTGTCGGGCGACTCGGTCTCCTCGACGCGGATGCCCGGATTGAGCTTGCGCTCCTTCAGCAGACGCTCGCGGAGCTGGGGCGAGGTGACGAAGCGTCCCTCTCTGCCCGCGAACGGCGAGACGTTCGACGAGAAGAGCATCGACACCGTGGGCTCGTCGATCCGGATGAGCGGCAGCGCCACCGGATTCTCGACGTCCGCGACCGTCTCGCCGATGTCGATCGACTCGATGCCCGCGATGGCGACGATATCGCCCGCGCTCGCCTCCGGGATCTCCGTGCGCTTGAGCCCTTCGTACCCGTAGAGCACGGTGACCTTGGCCGTCTCGACGGTGCCGTCGCGGTGGATGACCGCGATGCGCTCGGCCTGGCGGACGCGTCCGTTGACGAGGCGCCCGATCACGAGCCGGCCGACGTAGTCGTCCCAGTCGAGCATGGCCACCCGGAACTGCAACCCGGACGCCGGATCGAAGCGCGGCGCCGGCACCGTGGTGAGGATGGTCTCGAACAGCGGCTCGAGGCTCTCGCCGTCGGCCTTGAGATCCGTGGTGGCCGTGCCCACGCGCGCGTTCGTGTAGAGGACCGGGAACTCGAGCTGATCCTCGGCGGCGTCGAGGTCGATGAAGAGGTCGTAGACCTCGTCGAGCACCTCGGCGGCGCGGGCGTCGCTGCGATCGATCTTGTTGATGACGACGATCGGCGGCAGGCCCGCCTCCAGCGCCTTCTTGAGCACGAAGCGCGTCTGCGGCAGGGGCCCCTCGGCGGCGTCCACGAGCAGCAGCACGCCGTCCACCAGCGTCAGCGTGCGTTCCACCTCGGAGCCGAAGTCGGCGTGGCCGGGCGTGTCCACGATGTTGATGTGCACACCCTTATAGGTCACGGCCGTGTTCTTGGCCATGATGGTGATGCCCTTTTCGCGCTCGAGGTCCATCGAGTCCATGATCCGCTCGGCCACGGCCTCGTTCTGCCGGAACAGGCCGGACTGCCAGAGCATGGCGTCGACGAGGGTCGTCTTGCCGTGATCGACGTGCGCGATGATCGCCACGTTACGAATGCTTTCGCGCTGCTGCATCACTCCACTGTACCATGTCGACGTGCGGTGTCCGCGCTGCGGGGGTCAGAGCGTGCGACGCAGCTCGCGGGTCGGCGCGTTCGAGCGACTGATCAGCAGCCTCTACGTCTATCCGTTCCGCTGTCAGCGCTGCAGCCACCGCTTCCGCGCGCTCAACTGGGGCCATCGCTACCCGCATCCGAAGGGCGAGCGCCGCGACTACGAGCGCGTGGCGGTCCGGCTGCCGGCGCGGCTCACGGCGGGGACCGAGAGCGCGGACGCCGAGACGACCGACCTGTCGGTCAGCGGCTGCGCGGTGCGGACGGACGCCCGCTTCCCGCCGGGCACGGAGGTGCGGTTCACGGTCAAGCTGGGCGCCAGCGGCGGGACGGTGGAGATCGCCGAGGCGGTGGTGCGCGCCATCAACGAGGGCCGCGCCAGCCTGCAGTTCGTCCACGTCGGCGTCGACGAGCAGCGGCGGCTCGCGGAGTACATCCAGGGCGTCGCGCTGCCGATCAGCGGCGGCCGACCCGGCCGCCGGCCGTCGTTTCCGATCGAGGTGGTGCTGGTGGCCGTCGCCGGCCTGCTCGTGATCTTCCTGATCCTGTCGATGGTCACGCGCATCGGCATCACCGTGCGGTGAGGCCGCCGCCGCTGCCGCCGCTGCTATAATGGCTGGCACTTTGTCCCGCCTCCGGAGGCTTCGCGTCGTTCGTGCCCTGCTCGTCGCCGGCACCGTCGCGCTGGCGTCCGGGCCCGCCTGGGCCCAGGACAAGCCCGCCGCCAAGACGCCGCGCGCGGTCATCACGCTCGCGAAGGGCGGTGAGATCGTGCTGGAGTTCTTTCCGCAGGATGCGCCCAGGCACGTGCAGAACTTCCTCGCGCTGGCGAAGAAGGGCTTCTACGACGGCCAGCGCGTGCACCGCGTGGAGCCCGGGTTCGTCGTCCAGTTCGGCGACCCGCAGACGAAGACGCTGCCCCTCGACGACGACCGCGTCGGCGGCGGCGGCCCCGGCTACACCCTGAAGGCCGAGTTCAACAGCCGCAAATTCGAGCGCGGCGTGCTCGGCATGGCGCGCAGCGACGATCCCGACTCCGCGGGCAGCCAGGTGTACGTCATGCTCGGCCCGGCGCCCTTCCTGAACGGCAAGTACACCGCGTTCGGGCAGGTGAGCAAGGGTATGGACGTCGTGGACACGATCCGCGTCGGCGACCGAATCAAGTCGATCAAGGTGGTGCCATGAAGCAGACGGCAGTCATCACGCTCGAGAACGGCAACGAGATCCGACTGGAATTCTTCCCGCAGGACGCGCCGAAGACGGTCGAGAACTTCGTCACGCTGGCGAGGAAGGGCTTCTACAACGGCCTGACGTTCCACCGCGTCGTGCCCGGTTTCGTCGTGCAGGGCGGCTGCCCGAAGGGCACCGGCACCGGGGGCCCGGGCTACACCATTCCCGCCGAGTTCAACACGAACAAGCACGTGCGCGGCTCGCTCGCCATGGCCCGCAGCCAGCACCCGGACTCCGCGGGCTCGCAGTTCTACATCACCTACGGCCCGCAGCCGCACCTCGACAACAGCTACACGGTCTTCGGCAAGGTCACGAGCGGCATGGAGCACGTGGACCGCATCCGGCAGGGCGACAAGATGACGTCGGTCACCATCAGCGAGGAATAGCGGTGGCCTGGTCGCTCCTGCTCCGCGGCGGCACGCTGATCGACGGCACGGGAACGCCGCGCCGGCGCGCGGACGTCGCCGTCGAGGGCGAGCGCGTCGTCGCCGTCGCCCCGAGCCTGGCCGGGGCCGCCGACCGCGTGCTCGACGTCGCCGGGCGCGTGGTCGCGCCCGGCTTCATCGACATGCACTCGCACTCCGACCTGTTCTACTTCGGCTGCCCGTCGGCGGAGTCCAAGATCCGCCAGGGCGTGACGACGGAAGTCGTCGGCATGTGCTCGTTCTCCCAGGCTCCCCTCCGCCCCGACCAGCACGCGCTCGTGGAGGGCTGGGTGGGCGGCATCGGGATGACCCCGGATCTGAAGTGGGAGACGTTCGGCCAGTACCTCGACGCGCTGCGGAGCGTGCGGCCGTCGGTCAACGTCGTGCACCTCGTCGGCCACGGCGCGCTGCGCATCGCGGCCATGGGCTTCGAGGCGCGGCCGGCCGGCGCGGACGACCTGCGCGCGATGGAACGCCTGCTCGGCGACGCCATGGACGCCGGCGCGTGGGGCTTCTCCACCGGCCTCGTCTACCCGCCCAGCGCGTACGCGAACACGCAGGAGCTGATCGCGCTGGCGCGCTCGATGCGCTCGCGCCACGGCTTCTACTTCTCGCACGTGCGCGGCGAATCCGCGATGCTGCTCGACTCGATCGCCGAGGCCATTCGAATCGGCGACGAGGCCGGGGTGCCGGCGCAGATCGCGCACGTCAAGGCCTCCGGGCGCGAGAACTGGTCCAAGCTCGAGGGCGCGCTCGGTCTGATCGACGACGCCCGCCGCCGCGGCGTGGACGTCGCGGGCGACGTCTATCCGTACAACGCCGGCAGCACGAAGATGGACAACCTCATGCCGGCCTGGGCCCACGAGGGCGGCATGGCGAAGCTGCTCGAGCGTCTGACCGACCGGGCGGCGCGCAAACGCATCACCGACGAGTGCCTCGTGGCCGGCGAGCGCTGGGGCACCGTCTCGCAGGGCGGCGTCGGCTTCGACCAGATCTTCATCGCCGCGTGCCGTCGCCGCGAGCTGGAGGGCCTGAACCTCGCGCAGCTCGCGTCGCAGACCGGCCGCGCCCCCGCCGAGACGCTGATGGACCTGCTGCTCGAGGAGAAGTGCGCCGTCGGCATGGTGTCCTTCTCGCAGTCGCTCGAAAACGTCGCCAAGGTGCTGGCGCACCCGGCGCTGATGATCGGCTCGGACTCGATCCCGCTCTTCGAGGGCGAGGGCGACAAGCCCGGCAAGCCGCACCCGCGCTGCTACGGCACGTTCCCGCGTGTGCTCAGCGAGTACGCGCGCGAGCGGAAGCTGTTTTCCCTCGAGACGGCCGTCCATAAGATGTCGGGCATGCCGGCGCAGCGCCTGGGCCTGCGGGACCGCGGCGTGGTGCGCGAGGGCGCCGTGGCCGACCTCGCCGTCTTCGACGCGGCCACCGTGAAGGACGAGTCCACCTATCCCGATCCGCATCGCTATCCGAGCGGCATCCCCTACGTGATCGTGAATGGCCGCGTCGCGGTGGACGGCGGCCGTCTCGTCGGTCCCGGCGCCGGCCGCGTCCTGGCCCCGCCGCGATGACGATCGTGGCGCGTCGTCTCACGTCGCCGCTCGTCGTCGTCGCCGCCGTGGCGGCGTTGATGGCGGCCTTCGATCTCGGCTCCATCGTCTTCGCCACGAACGACGAGGCGCGCTTCCCGCTGCTCGCGCGCGACATCCTCGCGCGCGGCGACGTGTGGTTTCCCCAGCTCAACGGCATCGTCTATCAGAACAAGCCGCTGCTGTTCGCCTGGCTGATCGCCCTCGTCTCGTGGCCGGTCGGGCAGGTCAGCGCGCTCACGGCGCTCGTGCCCTCGCTGGCGGCCTCGGTCGCCCTCGCGCTCGTCGTCTACGCGGCCGCGCGCGACATGTTCGGCTCCGACGCCGGCCGCTGCGCCGGCCTCGTTGTCGCGACCTCGCAGGGCTTCGTGATGCACGCGCGCCTCGCCATGCCGGACATGCTGCTGACGCTGTTCCTCAGCGTCGCCCTGTGGCAGGGCTGGCGGCTCACGCGTGGCCGGCCGCGCGCGTGGCTCGGGCTCTACGGTGCGACCGCGCTCGCGTTCTGGACGAAGGGCCCGGCGGGTCTGCTGCCGCTGCTGATCATCGTCGTGTGGGCGCTCGCCGGCGAGCGCCGGCAGCGGCTGGCGCTGCTGTCACTGCCGCGCGGACTGGCGCTGCTCGCGGCGCTCGTGGCACCGTGGCCGCTGATCGGCGCGTTCGGGCATGCCGCCGGCTTGCGCGCGGCGATCGTGAACGACCAGCTGGCCTGGTACCTCCCTCGCAGCCTCGGCGGCGCGGCGCTGGTCTCGCCGCTCCAGAACGCGTTCGGCATCCTCTTCCCCTGGGTGCTGCTCACGCCGCTCATCGTCGTGCAGGCGGTGCGCGCGCTCCGCGGCCGCGGCGGCGAGCGCGACACGGTACAGCTGCTGCTCCTGTGGTCGGCGGTGACGTTCGTCGCGGTCGGACTCTCGGCCCAGCAGCGCGTGCGCTACTACCTGCCGCTGCTGCCCCCGGTGGCTCTGCTGACGGGATGGTGGATCGCCGGCGTCGTCGTGCGGCACCGCACGGTGGCGCGGGTTCCGTGGGGCGTGTACGCCGCGGTCGCCGGTGCGCTGGTCGTGAGCGGCGCGGTGACGCTGGAGGCCCGCCCCGATACCCGGGCGCAGCTCGCGGCGGCGTGGCCGGCGTGGGGCGCGCTGATCCTGGTGCTCGCCGTGATCGGTCTCGCGGCCGCCGCCGCCGTCGCGCTGTCTCCGGCCACGCGGCGCCGCTCGCGCGCGTTCACGCTGGCCTGCGTCGTCGCCGCCATCGCGGCCATCGGTGGCTACCGGGCCGATACGCACCGTCCGACGACCGAGGAGTTCGGCCGGCTCGAAGCGCAGGTGCAGCCCCTGGCGGGCCAGGGCGGCGCGGTGGTCGTGTGGGACGTCGCCGATCTGCCGCTGAATTTCTACCTGCGCCGGCCGATTCTCGAGGTGCACACGGGCGAGGCGCTGGCGCGGGCACTCGACGGCCACGCCGCCGTCGCCGTCGTCGGCGAGCGCGTGGTCCAGAGCGCCCCCAACCCGGCCGGCGTCACCGTACTGTGGCGCGCGACGCTCGGCTCGCGCGGTGTCGCGGTGCTCGCGCCCGACCGCTGAGCGCCCCTACTTTGTCGTAGGGCTCGCCTCGGCGTCGAACGGCCCCCGGCTCGCACTACATTCCCCCGCCGCCGCGAGGCGCCCATTCGAAGTTCAGGACGCTGACGCGCGCCGAGGCCGTGCCCGCGGGCACCGGCGCCTGGAAGAACGCCCGGCCGCGGGGCGGCACGTCGAGCGGCACGTAGGCGACGCGCGTCTCGAGCGGTCGGCCTGCGGCGTCGACCGCCTCGACGCGCAGTCGCACCCAGATGGCGTGGACGTCGTAGGTGTTGTAGACGTAGCCCTCGACGCGCGACCCCCGGCGACCCTCCGACACCGCCGACTCGACGCGGAAGTAGCGCATCTCGGGCGTGCCGGCACCGAAGCCCGAATCCTGCGCGGCGACGCCGGCGGCTGTCATCAGCGTGAGCGCGATCGCTGCCAGCGTGACACGGTTGGGGGTCATCGTCGCCTCCTGGCTGGAACGCTCTTCATAGGGCTCGCACGTTCGTCGCAGGGCTGGCCCTCGGCCGTCGAACGGCCCCCGGGCTCGTTCTTCACAGGGCTCGCCCTCGGCCGTCGAACGGCCCCCGGGCTCGTTCTTCACAGGGCTCGCCCTCGGCCGTCGAACGGCCCCCGGGCTCGTTCTTCACAGGGCTCGCCCTCGGCCGTCGAACGGCCCCCGGGCTCGCACCACACCTTTAGACTCCGAGGCCCCGCGTGCGGTTCCAGCGTGTACACTTGCGCCCACTCGGGCGACTTACGGGCACGGAGGACGACCCATGCTGGATCTCGGGCTGACGGGCAAGGTGGCGATCGTGACGGGCGGCAGCGCGGGACTCGGCCGTGCGGCGGCCATGCGGCTGGCGCGCGAGGGCGCGCGCGTGAGCATCTGCGCGCGCCGCAAGGAAGTGCTGGAGCGCACGGCGGGGGAGATCCGCCAGGCGGGCGGCGACGTGCTCGCGATCCCCGCCGACGTGACGCGCGCCGAGGACGTGGAGGCCGTGGTGAAGGCGACGACCGAACGCTTCGGCGGCGTCGACATCTTGCTGAACAACGCCGGCACCTCCGCGGCCGCCGCGTTCATGGACGTCGACGATCGCACGTGGCAGACGGACATCGAGCTCAAGCTGATGGCCGCCATCCGCTTCTGCCGCCTCGCCATCCCGATCATGCAGAAGCGCGGCGGTGGCGTGATCATCAACGTCACCACCGTCGGCGGCAAGGCGCCCGCGCCGCGCGCGGTGCCGACGGCCGTGACGCGCGCGGCCGGCATCAACCTCACCAAGGGGCTCGCGAACGAGTACGCGTCGTCGGGGATCCGCGTGAACACGATCTGCCTCGGGCTCGTGAAGAGCGAGCAGTGGGAGCGGCGCGCCAAGGGCGGCGACGTCGAGGCCGTCTATCGCGAGGGCGCCAAGCGCGTGCCGCTCGGCCGCATGGGCGAGGCCGAGGAGTTCGGCGATCTCGTCGCCTTCCTGGTCTCCGCGCGCGCTGCCTTCATCACCGGCACCGCGATCAACTTCGACGGCGGGATGGGCGCCGTCGTGTGACGATCGCGCGTCGCCGCGACGCTCGGCCGCGGCGGCGCATCAAAAGAGGCATGGACACTCTCAGCCTCGCGCGCTTCGACCGGACGCTGGCGCTGCCGAGCGGCGAGCGTCTGCGCCTCCGGCCGATCCGTCCCGACGACGAATCGCGCCTCTCCGAGCTCTACGATCGCTCCAGCCGCGACACGCGCTACCAGCGCTTCTTCACCGTCATGCGTCGCCTGCCTGCCGACTGGGCACGCTTCCTCGCCAACGTGGACTACGACCGCCGCTTCGCGCTCGTGGTCGAGGACCTCACGGCGCCGTCGACCTCGCTGATCGGCGTCGCGCGCTACGAGCCGGTGGAGGAGGGCGTCGCCGAGGTCGCCTTCGTCGTCGAGGACCGCTGGCAGGGCAAGGGGCTGGGCACGCTGCTCGTCACGGAGCTCTTTCGCGCCGCGACGGAAAACGGAATCACACGCTTCCGGGCCTGGGTCCTCGCCGACAACCGCCGCATGCTCGCGCTGTTCGCGCGCCACGCCGACGTGCTCGAGCGGAGGCTGGAGCAGGGTGTGGTCGAGCTGATGCTGGCGCCGAAGGACTACCGGCCGCGCACCGTCAGCACGGGGCAGTGAGCGGTCGCCACCACCCGCCCGGCGACGGAGCCCAGGAAGAACCGCGCGGCGCCGGTGCGGCCGTGCGTGCCGACCACGATCAGGCTCGCGCGGCGCCCCCGGGCTGTTCGCACGATGCGGTCGGCCGCCACGCCCTCCGCCAGGAGCCCGCGCGCCCTCACCCGCGCCCGGCGGGCCTTGGCCACGAGCGTGTCGAGCCGGCGCTGCGCGGAGGCGCGCTGCGAGCGGAGCAGCGTGTCCCAGACTTGGGGCGTGACGTAGGCGTCGGCGACGAGCGGCGCGGGCGGGCTCAGCACGTGCAGGATCAGCAGTTCGGCGCGGTCGCGCCGTTCCCCCAGACGTAGATCGGCACGCCGTGCTCGACGACCTTGTCGAGCCCGGCGCTGCCCACGTACAGGATCCTGGCCATGGCTCGCTCCTCCGTGGCGCCGAGCGCACTCCCGGCCGCCTGGCCCCAATTATGCTTTTTGAGGCATAATGCGCACGTGGCCCGGATCGCCGCCGCCCTCTTCGTCATCGTGCTCGGCGTCGCCGCCGGCGCGGCGCAGACGCCGGCGTCCCGGACGGTCATCCTGTCGACCACGACCAGCACGCAGGACTCGGGCCTGCTCGACGTCCTGGTGCCGATCTTCGAGCGGCAGACAGGCCTCACGGTGAAGACGGCGTCGGTCGGCACCGGCCAGGCGCTGGCCCTCGCCGCGCGCGGCGAGGCCGACGTCGTCCTCGTCCACGCGCCCTCCCTCGAGAAGAAGTACGTGGAGGAGGGTAAGCTCCACGACCGCCGGCTCGTCATGTACAACGACTTCATCGTGGTCGGCCCCGAGGCTGATCCCGCGAGGATCGGCGGCGAGAAGCGCGCGGTCGCCGCGTTCGCGAAGATCGCCGCCGCGGGCGCCCGCTTCGTCTCGCGCGGCGACAAGTCCGGCACGCACATCCTCGAGCAGGCGCTGTGGAAGCAGGCCGGGGTGACGCCGGCGGCGCCCTGGTACATCGAGTCGGGGCAGGGCATGGGCGCCACGCTCGGGATCGCCGACGACCGGCGCGCGTACACGCTGACCGATCGTGCGACGTATCTCGCGTTCAGCAAGCGCGTCGCCCTCAAGCCGCTCGTCGAGGGGGACACAGCGCTGTTCAACGTCTACTCCGTGATGGAGGTCAACAGCGGGCCGCGCGTCAATGCGGCCGGCGGCAAGGCCTTCGCCGACTTCATGCTGGCGCCGGCGACGCAGGCGGTGATCAAGGCGTTCGGCATCGAGAAGTTCGGCCAGCCGCTGTTCGTGCCGATCGCCGGCAAGAAGGACGAGGACCTCTAGGCCGTGGACCTGCTCGCAGCCGGCGTGCGCGAAGCGCTCCGGCTGCTCGTCTCCGGAGACGCCGAGGTCGTCGCGATCCTGCTGCTGTCGCTCCAGGTCTCGGGCGCGGCCACGCTCATCTCGCTGGTCCTGGGTATCCCCGCCGGTGCCGCACTCGCACTCCTGCGCTTCCCGGGCCGCACGCTCGTGGTGTCCGCGGTGAACGCGGGCATGGGGCTGCCGCCCGTCGTGGTCGGGCTATTCGTCACCCTGCTCCTCTGGCGCAGCGGGCCGCTCGGCGCGTGGGAGATCCTCTACACGCCGGCCGCCATCGTGCTCGCCCAGGCGGTGATCGCGGCGCCGATCGTCATGGGCATCACGCTCGCGGCGGTGCAGAACGTTCCCGAGAAGTTTCGGCTCCAGCTCCTCGCGCTGGGCGCCTCCCGCACGCAGATGGTGGGCGTGGTCCTGCGCGAGGCGCGGCTGCCGATGCTGGCCGCCGTCATGGCGGGCTTCGGCGGCATCATCTCGGAGATCGGCGCCTCGATGATGGTCGGCGGTAACATCAAGGGCCAGACGCGCACGCTCACGACGGCGATGGTGCTCGAGACGGGCAAGGGCAACTTCGAGGTCGCCATCGCGCTCTCGCTCCTGCTCCTCGTCCTCGTCTTCGGCGTGAACTGGGCCCTGACGGCGATCCAGCAGCGCCGCGTGTGGTGAGAGAATACGCGCATGGTGCCCGGTCGCGTGCTCGCGCTCGCCCTGCTCCTCGGCGTCGCGGCGCCGGCGTCCGCCGAGGAGCTGACGCTCTCGGTCGCCATCAGCATGAAGGACGCGATCGAGGAGCTCGGGCGCGGGTTCACCCAGGCGCGGCCGGGCGTCGTGCTGCGCCACAACCTCGGCGCCTCCGGCGAGCTCAGCAAACAGATCGAGGCGGGCGCCCCCGTCGATCTCTTCATCTCGGCGGCGGCCCGCCAGATGGACGAGCTGGAGACGAAGGGGCTGCTCGTGCCGGGCTCGCGTCGCGTCTTCGCGCGCAACGTGCTGGTCGCCGTCAAGCCGGCGGATTCGCGCCTCGACCTCGCCAGGCCCTCTGACCTGCTCGATCCGCGCGTGAAGCGGATCGTCATCGGCAATCCGAAAACGGTGCCCGTCGGCCAGTACACCGAGGAAAGCCTGCGCGCGCTCGGCCTCTGGGACCGCGTGCAGGGCAAGCTGGTCTTCGCCGAGAACGTGCGCCAGGCGCTCGACTACGTCGCGCGCGGCGAGGTGGACGCGGCCTTCGTGTACGCGACCGACGCCGCGGTGCGTCCGGGGCGGGTGAAGGAGGCCTTCCGGCCGGCCGAGGACACGTACCGCCCCGTGACCTATCCGGTGGCCATGGTGCGGGAGAGCAGGCACAAGGCCCTCGCCCAGGCGTTCATCGATGCGCTGCTGAGCGCCTCCGGGCAAGCCGTGCTCAGGCGCTTCGGCTTCCTGCCTGCCACCGCGTAGAATCGCGGCGTGAGCCCTGACACGCTCGACGCGCTCGCGCTGTCCCTCCGCGTGGCGGTGCTCGCCACCGTCGTCAACGCGCTCGTCGGCGTGCCGCTCGCGTATCTGCTGGCGCGGCGGCGCTTCGCGGGCAAGGCGCTGCTGGACCTCCTCGTCACGCTGCCGCTCGTGCTCCCACCGACGGTGACCGGCTACTACCTGATCGTGCTGCTGGGCCGGCGCGGCTGGCTCGGCGCGCCGCTCTATGCGGCCACCGGCTGGACCATTGCCTTCACGTGGTACGCCGCCGTGGTCGCGGCCACCGTGATGGCGCTGCCGCTGCTCGTGCGCACGGCACGCGCCGCCATCGAGTCGGTGGACCGTGACCTCGAAAAGGCGGCGTACACGCTCGGCCGCTCGGAGTGGCGCACAACCCTCGAAGTCACGCTGCCGCTGGCTCGCAACGGCATCCTCGCCGGCCTGGTGCTCGCGTTCGCGCGCGCCCTCGGCGAGTTCGGCGCCACCTTGATGCTGGCCGGCAACATCCCCGGCAAGACGGCCACCGTCCCGCTCGCGATCTATACGGCGGTGCAGACAGGCGAGCAGTCCACCGTGCTCGTGCTCGTGGCGATCCTCACCGCGCTCTCGTGCGTGGTGCTCGTGGCGGCGGGCCGGCTCGGGGCGCGCGCGACGTGAGCGAGCGGCTCGAGGTCCGCATCCTCAAGCGGCTGCCCGGATTCACGCTCGAGGTGGCGTGGACGGCCGGCGACGGCGTCGCCGTGCTCTTCGGTCCGTCGGGCGCGGGCAAGACGCTGACGCTCCAGTGCCTGGCCGGGCTGCTGCGCCCCGACGAGGGGCGCCTCGTCGTCGACGGCCGCGTGCTCTTCGACGCCGGCCGTGTCGATGTGCCGCCGCAGGCGCGGCGCGTGGGCTACGTCTTCCAGGGCTACGCGCTCTTCCCTCATCTCACCGTGGCCGACAACGTCGGCTTCGGCCTGCGCGACCTGCCGGCCGCGCGGCGCGTCGAGAAGACCGCGGAGGTGCTCGAGCGCCTCGGGCTCGCCGAGCACGCGAGGCGGCTGCCGCGCGAGCTCTCCGGCGGCCAGCGGCAGCGCGTGGCCCTCGGCCGCGCGCTCGCCATCGATCCCGCCCTCCTCCTGCTCGACGAGCCGCTCTCCGCGCTGGACGCGCCGCTGCGCCGCGCGCTGCGGGACGAGCTGCGCGCAATCCTGAGCGAGTGGCGCACGGCGGCCGTCCTGGTGACCCACGACTTCACCGAGGCGTATCGCCTGGGCGATCGCATCGTCGTCTACGATGCCGGCCGCGTCGTGCAGTCGGCGCCGCGCTCCGAGCTGCTCTGGCAGCCCGCCTCGGAGCCGGTCGCGCGCATCATGGGCATCCGTAACGTGCTGCGCGGCACCGTGGTGAAGGCCACGCCCGACCGCATCCAGATCCGTTGGCGCGGCCAGCTGCTGGAGGCCGTGAACTCGCCGAGCCGATCGTACCTGCCCGCGGCCGACAGCCCGATCGCCTTCTTCATCCGCCCCGAGTACGTGCGCCTGATCCGCAAGGACCGCGGCGCCGCCGATCCCTCGCACCACATGAACCTCATGGAGGGCGCCGTCGTCGGCGAGGAGGACTTCGGCACGACGTGGAGCCTGCGCATCCGCCTCGACGCGCCCGGCGCTGCCGCGCAGGGCGACCACGACCTCGAGGTCGAGGTCCCACACCTCGTCTACGAGATCCTCGAGATCGACCGCGACCGTCGCTGGCAGTTCTCGATCCACCGCGGCTCGATCCACGTGCTCCCCGCGTGATCGCCGCCGTCCTCGCGCTGCGCGACGTGCGGCGCCGCTACTCGGACGGTTACGCGCTCGACGTCCCGTCGCTCGACGTGTTCGCCGGCGAGATCCTCGGCGTCATCGGGCCCAACGGCAGCGGCAAGTCCACGCTGCTGCGCATCCTCGGTCTGCTCGAGCGTCCCGACGCGGGGCAGGTGATCGTGGGCGGCCGCGCCGTCGACGCGCGCGATGCGCTCGCCGAGCGGCGGCGGATGGCGACCGTGTTCCAGGAGCCGCTGCTCGCGGACGCGAGCGTCGCCGACAACGCCGGCCTCGGCCTGCGCTTCCGCGGCGTGCCCGCTGCCGAGGCCGCGCCACGGGTGGCGCGCTGGCTCGAGCGCCTCGGCGTGGCCGCGCTGGCGGGGCGGGCCGCGCGCACGCTGTCGGGGGGCGAGGCGCAGCGCGTGGCCCTGGCCCGCGCGCTCGTGCTCGAGCCCGAGGTGCTGCTGCTCGACGAGCCGTTCTCGGGGCTCGACGCGCCGACGCGCGCCGCGCTCGTGACCGACCTCGGCGCCATCCTGCGCGCCGACCGCGTCACCACCGTGCTGGTGACCCACGAGCGCGGCGAGGCGCAGGCGCTGGCCGACCGCGTGGCCGTGCTCATGGACGGCCGGCTGCGCCAGCTGGACGACACCGCCCGTGTCTTCTACGCCCCCGTCTCGGAAGAGGTGGCGCGCTTCGTCGGCGTCGAGACGCTCGTGGCCGGGCGCGTGCTGGGCCGCGAGGCCGGGGTCACCGCCGTCGAGGTCGGCGGCCGCGTGCTCGAGGTCGCGGCGGTGGCGGCGGCCGGCGCCCGGGTGCGCGTCGGCATCCGGCCCGAGGACGTCACGCTGACCGTGGCCGAGGGCGCGCGCGTCGCGTCGAGCGCCCGCAACGCGCTGGACGGCACCGTCACGCGCGTGAGCGCCTCCACCCACGCGACCCATGTGCTGGTCGACGTGGGGTTTCCGCTCGTGGCCGCGGTGACCGCGCGCTCGGTCAACGAGCTGGGGCTGCGCCCCGGCGCGCGCGTGCGCGCCGTCTTCAAGGCCAGCGCCGCGCACCTCATCCCCGCGTGACGGCCCGCCGGCGCGAGCCGCTTGACTCCCTGCCGACGCGGGGATATAAGGAAAGCACCCGAAACCAGAGTGAACACTTGGACGGGGGTCGGTATCGACGATGAAGCGTAACGAGCCAGCGGCCACGCCTCCGCTGGCTTTGTTTGTTTTACACCGCCGTGCCCTCCCAGACGCAGAAGGAGGTCCTGCATGACCCAGGAGAACCTCATCGAGCGACTGATAGCCGAGAACGACGAGTTCCGCCGTCTCCGGTCGGAGCATCAGAGCTACGAGCAGGAACTGGAGACGTTGCGTGGAACCGCGCCGCTCTCGGCAGACCAACAGTGGCGGATGAGCGAGCTCAAGAAGTTGAAGCTGATGGCGAAGGACCGGATGGAGTCGATCATCCGGCACGCGCGCCCAGGCGTCAGCGCCTGACGCGTCGGCGCCCCAATCGGCCGCGGAAGCCGCCGTCGCCGGCGGCCTTCCGCGGCCTTTCGCATCTCTCCGCTCGTGGTGACGCCCGCATGGTCGACGTGTCCGCCAAGCCAGAGACCGCCCGCGAGGCCGTCGCTCGCGCGATCATCAAGATGAAGCCGGCGACCCTGAGCGCCGTGCGGCGCGGCGACGCCCCCAAGGGCGACGTGCTCGGCACCGCGCGCACCGCCGGCATCCTGGCCGCCAAGCGCACGTCGGAGCTGATCCCGCTCTGCCATCCGCTGCGGCTGACGAAGGTGGACGTCACGTTCGACGATCGCCGCGGCAACGGCACGCTCGGCGTCGAGGCTCGCGTGCGCACCGTCGACAAGACCGGCGTGGAGATGGAAGCGCTCACGGCGGTGACGGTGGCGGCGCTGACCGTCTACGACATGGTGAAGGCGCTCGAGAAGGGCGTGACGATCGCGAAGGTCGAGCTGGTCGAGAAGTCCGGCGGCAAGTCCGGTCACTGGCGGCGGTAGACTGATCCCCGTGAAGACCGCGCTCGTCTATTCCGAGAAGGCCGACAGCTTCGACTACGGGCGCGAGCACCCGCTGCGCATGGAGCGCCTGCCGCTCACGTGGCGGCTGATGCGCGCCTACGGGCTCACGACGCTGCCCCACGCCCGCGTCGTCGCGCCCGAGCCCGCCGCGGAGACGGACATCGCGCGCTACCACACCCGCGAGTACCTCGACGTCCTCAAGCGCGCCGACACCGGGCTGGACCCGGCCGACGGCGCCCTCTACGGCCTCGGGCTCGGCGACAATCCGGTGTTCCGCGGCCTGTGGGAGGTGGCGCAGCTCGTGGCCGCCGGCTCGCTCACGGCGGCGGATCTCGTCGCGAGCGGCCAGGTCGACCGCGCGTTCCACTTCGCCGGCGGCCTGCACCATGCCTTCCCCGACCGCGCCTCCGGCTTCTGCTATGTCAACGACGCCGTGCTGGCGATCCTCCGGCTCCGCGAGCACGGGCTGCGCGTGGCGTACGTGGACATCGACGCGCACCACGGCGACGGCGTGCAGCACGCGTTCTACGCCGACCCGAGCGTGATGACGATCTCCACTCACGAGCGTGGCGAGCGGCTGTTTCCCGGAACCGGCTTCGTGCGCGAGAAAGGCGAGGGGGCGGGCGTCGGCTTCTCGGTCAATCTCCCGCTCGAGGCCTATACCGACACCGCCGTGTACCTGCCGGCCTTCGAGGCGGTGGTGCCGCCGCTGATCGAGCGGTTCAAGCCCGACGTGATCGTGGCCCAGCTGGGCGCGGACGCGCACCGCACCGATCCGCTCACGCACCTGGCCCTCGACGTCCAGGGCTTCGGCCGCGCGGTGCAGCGCATCGCCGCGCTGGCGCCCAGGGTCGTCGCGCTCGGCGGCGGCGGCTACGACCTGCGCAACGTTCCGCGCATGTGGACGCTGGCGTGGGCGGTGCTCAACGGCCTCGAGCTGGCGCCGACGCTGCCGGACGCGTTCGCCGACGACCTGCGCCGCTACGGCTTCACGTCACGCTCGCTCTGGGACGACGCGGTCGAACTGCCGGACGAGCTGAAGCGCGCGGTGAGCGAGTACGCCGACCGCCAGGTCGACGCCGTGCAGCAGACGATCTTCCCGCTGCACGACCTCTAGCAGCCGAGCTTCGTCGCCAGCTCCTCGAAGTCGTTCACCACCAGATCGACCTTGGGATCCGAAGGCAGGTCGGCCTTCGCCTGGTCGCCGAACTCGCGTGGCCGATGCACGTACGCCGTCAGCAATCCGCAGCCGCGCGCGGCCTGGAGGTCGGAGTAATGCGCGGCGACCAGCATCGTCTCCGCGGGGCGCAGGCCGAGCAGGCCGGCCGCGCCCAGGTAGGTCTCGGGTTTCGGCTTGTAGGCGCGGTACAGCTCGCACGAGAGGTTCACGTCCCAGGGCAGCCCCGCGTGCTTGGCCATGTTCGTCAGCAGCGCGAAGTTGCCGTTGGACAGCGGTCCGATGACGAAGCGGCGCTTGAGCCGCGTGAGCCCGGCCACGGTGTCGGGCCACGGGTTCAGCCGATGCCAGACGCGGGTCAGGTGATCGCGCGCGGCCGCGTCGAGCTTGTCGAGGCCGAAGGACGGCGCCAGCGCGTCGAGCGACTCGCGATGGAGCACGTCGAGGATCGTCCACGACCGGCGGCCCGAGCGCACCTCGTCGAGCGCCGGCTGGTAGCGTCCCCGCCAGGCGTCGGCCAGCGCCGGCCAGTCGACGCGGGTGCCCCAGCGCGCGTCGAGCGTCCGACCCTCGGCGATGATGCTGCCGCGCCAGTCCACACACGTGCCGAAGACGTCGAAGACGAGGGCTTTGGGGGTCAGGGGTGGCATGCGGACATGCTACAGTGACGGGGATTCGGAGGTCCACCGTGCGCGGAGTGTTGATTACGTTCGAGGGCGTCGAGGGATCGGGCAAGTCGAGCCAGATCCGACGCCTCGAGCGCTGGCTGCGACGCGAAGGTTACCGGCCGGAGACGACGTCCGAGCCCGACGGGACCGCGCTCGGAGTCGCCGTGCGGCGCCTGTTCGAGCGCGAGCCGCGCCCGCTCGCCGAGATGTTCCTCTTCATGGCCGCGCGCCACCAGCACGTCGTCGAAAAGGTCCGGCCGTGGCTGCGCGCGGGGCGCGTCGTGCTCTGCGACCGCTATACCGACGCCACCGTCGCCTACCAGGGCTACGGGCGCGGTGTCGATCCCGAGCTGATCCGCGAGATGAACGTGCAGGCCACCGGCGGCGTGCTGCCGGACCTCACGCTCCTCTTCGATCTCGATCCCGCGATCGGCTTCCGGCGGATCGCCGGCCGCAAGCTCGATCGCTTCGAGCGCGAGAAGCTCGCGTTCCACCGGCGCGTGCGCCGCGGCTACCTCGCGATCATGCGCGCCGAGCCCAAGCGGGTGCGGCGCCTGGATGCCGCCGCCGCCCCCGTCGAGGTCGAGCGCCGGGTCCGCGCGATCGTGCAGGAGTTCCTCGGGCACCCCCAGGGGGGGCCACGTAAATGAGGCTCGAGGCGATCGCCGGCCAGCCGCGCGCGGTCGAGCAGCTCTCGCGCGCCCTCGAGGGCGGGCGCGTGGCGCACGCCTACGCGTTCGTGGGACCGGCCGGGGCCGGGCGCTTCACGACCGCGCTCGCGTTCGCGTCCGAGCTGCTGGCCGCCGACGCCACGCGCGGCCACCCGGACCTGCACGTCGTGACGCCGACGCCGCCCGAGTCGAATCCCAAGGGCGCGCGGACGATCCGTATCGGCGCCATCCGCGAGCTGGAGCGCCGCGCCTCGCTGCGCCCGGCGCTGGCGGCCCGCCGCGTGCTGATCCTGGACGAGGCCGAGCGCATGACCGACGACGCGCCGCAGGCGTTCCTGAAGTTCCTCGAGGAGCCGCCGCCCGCCACCGTCGTGATCCTGATCTTGGCGCGGGCGCGCGCGGTGCCGGCGACCGTGATCTCGCGCTGCCAGATCGTCCTCTTCCGCGCGCGCCGCGCGGCGGCGGCAGGCGGTGCGATGGTGGCCGACGCCATGGCGTGGATCGAGGAGACGCGCACGCAGGGCGTGACCGCGCTCTTCAAGCGGAGCGAGCGCGTGGACCGCGAGCGCGCGGAGACGCTGATCGACGGCTGCTGGCTGCACTGCCGCGACCTCGTGCTCGCGCGCGCCGGCGCGCCGCCGGCGCTTCTGACCGATCCCGCGCGCGCCGAGGCGCTGGCCGCCGAGGCCGCGCGTTGGAGCGACGACACCGCGCTGTATCGCGCGATCGAGGCCTGCCGCGAGGCGCGGCTGGCGCTCGTCAACAACGTCACCCCGCGCCTGACGGTCGACACGCTGCTGGCCCGGGTGGCGCGGAGGGCGGCATAGCCCCAGGGGGGTCAAGCACGTGAGCGATCCCGAGACCATGAACGAATATCTCGTCGGCGTGCGGCTGCGCGCGCCGGCGCCCGCCGACGACTACAAGGTGGTCGGCGACCTCGTGCTGCACGTGGGCGACGTCGTCAGCGTCGAGACGCAGGGCGGCACCGCGCTCGGCGAGGTGCGGCGCCCACGGCGTCCGGTGCCCGAGTTCCGCCGCGACCGGCTCTACCGGCGCGTGGTCGGCCTGGCCTCCGAGGAGGACGCGCGCGAATACCGCGGGCAGCGGCATCGCGAGGAGGCGGCCATCGTCACCAGCGGCAAGCTCGCGCGCTCGCGCGGGCTGGCGATGAAGGTCGTGGACGTCGAGATGCCGACGGGCCAGCGCCGGGTGACCGTCTACTTCAGCAGCGAGGAGCGCGTGGACTTCCGCGACCTCGTGCGCGACCTCGCCCGCGAGTTCCGCGCGCGCATCGAGATGCGCCAGATCGGCGCGCGCGACACCACGCGCGTGCTCGACGGCATCGGCCCGTGCGGGCGCCAGCTCTGCTGCTCCTCGCACCTGCGCAAGTTCGAGCCGATCTCCGTGAAGATGGCCAAGGCGCAGGACATGCCGCTCACCGACAGCCGATTGCTGGGGAATTGCGGCCGGCTCAAGTGCTGCCTGCTCTACGAGTTCTCCACGTACCAGGAGCTGCGCAGCTACCTGCCGCGGGTGAACACACCGTGCCAGGCGGAGTGCGGCGGCGGCGGCTGCATGACGGGCAAGGTGCGCTCGCTGCGCGTGCTCAAGCAGAGCGTCGTCGTGGGCTTTCCCGACGGAACGGAGGCCGAGGTGCCGCTGAGCCAGCTGACGTGGGAGGGCCGCGACCACGTGCGGCCGGCGGAGCCGGAGAGCGCCCCCCCCGAAGGAGAGCCTCGCGGGTGAGCGATCGCGTCTTCTATCTCACGACCCCGATCTACTACGTCAACGCCGAGCCGCACCTCGGCCACGCGTACACGACGATCGTGGCCGACGCGATGGCGCGCTGGCACCGGCTGGCCGGCGACCGTGTCTGGTTCCTGACCGGCACCGACGAGCACGGCGACAACATTGCCCAGACGGCGGCCAGGGCCGGCGTCTCGCCGCAGGCGTACGCCGACCGGATCTCGGCCGCGTTCCGCGAGACCTGGCGGCGGCTCGGTATCACCAACGACGACTACATTCGGACCACCGAAGACCGTCACAAGAAGGTCGTCCAGAAGATCTTGCAGACGCTCTGGGAGGCCGGCGAGATCTACCTGGGGACGTACGGCGGCCAGTACTGCTTCGGCTGCGAGCGGTTCTACACGGAGAAGGAGATCGTGGACGGCAAGTGTCCCGATCACCTGAGCCCGCTGACGTACATCGAGGAGGAGAACTACTTCTTCAAGATGTCGAAGTACCAGGCGTGGCTGATCGACGAAATCCAGCGCCGCCCCGACCTGATCCGCCCCGAGCGCTATCGCAACGAGATCCTCGGCTTCCTGCGCGATCCGCTGCAGGATCTCTCGATCAGCCGGCCACGCACGCGGCTGGAGTGGGGCATCCCGCTGCCGTTCGACGACAAGTATGTGACGTACGTGTGGTTCGACGCGCTCATCAACTACGTCTCCGCCCTCGGCGGGCCCGGCGACCCGCGGTACGAGACGTTCTGGCCGCACGTCGAGCACCTGATCGGCAAGGACATCCTCAAGCCGCACGCCGTGTACTGGCCGTGCATGCTGAAGGCGGCCGGGCTGCCGCTCTACCGCCACCTGAACGTCCACGGGTACTGGCGCATCGGCGGTGGCAAGATGTCGAAGTCGGTCGGCAACGTGGTGGAAGCGCTGGCGCTGGCCGACAAGTACGGCAACGACGCGTTCCGCTACTTCATCATGCGCGAGATGGTGTTCGGCCTCGACGCCGACTTCTCCGAGGAAGCGCTGGTCGCGCGCCTCAATGCCGATCTCGCCAACGACCTCGGCAACCTCGCGTCACGCGCTTCGACGCTGATCGTCAACTTCGCCGGCGGCGTGGTGCCGGCGGGCGCCGCGTCGCCCGAGGATCGCGCGGTCGGCGCCGCCTTCGAGCGCGCGGTGAGGGACGCCGGGGCGGCGATGGACGAGCTCGCGTTCCACCGGGCGCTGGCCGCGATCTGGGAGTTCGTCGCCGTCGTCAACCGCTACGTCGACGCCAGCGCGCCGTGGGAGCTGAAGAAGGACCCGGCGAAGCAGCCGCGCCTGAACGCCGTGCTCTATACGCTCGCGGAGTCGCTGCGCTGCCTCGGCGTCGTGCTGGCGCCGTTCGTGCCCGACGCGGCGGCGAAGATCCGCTCGGCGCTCGGCCAGACGGCCGAGCCGACGCTCGCAGACGCGGTCTGGGGCCGGCTCCAGGCCGGCGCGCGTGTCCAGAAGATCACCGCGCTCTTTCCGCGCGTGGAGGACAAGAAGCCGGCGCCGGCGCCCGCGGCGACCGGCGACGGCGCCGCACGGATCAGCATCGACGAGTTCCAGAAGATCGACCTGCGCGTGGCGCTGGTGCTGGCCGCAGAGGCGGTGCCGAAGTCGAAGAAGCTGCTGAAGCTGCGCGTGTCGCTCGGCACCGAGGAGCGCACGGTGCTCGCCGGCATCGCCGAGCACTACGCGCCCGCCGACCTCGTGGGCAAGAAGGTCGTCGTCGTGGCGAACCTGGCGCCTGCGAAGCTCATGGGCATCGAGTCGCAGGGCATGGTCCTGGCGGGCGAGGGCGGGCAGGGGCTCGGCGTCGTCACGCCGGACCGCGACCTGCCCCCCGGCTCGAAGGTGAAATGATGGCGATGGCGACCGACGAGTACGTCCGCACGATCCTCGAGGTGGCCGAGCGCGACGCGTCCATCGCCCGCGTGCTGCGCGAGATCTGCGCGCTGGAGGGCGGCGTGCGCGCGAGCGCGCTCGACTTCGTCGGTGCCCACCTGCGCGCGACGTCGGCCGCCGCCGACGTGCTCGACTGCGTGCAGGCGCTGCGGCGCGACGAGGTGGCGCGCGCCATCGTGGACCGCCTCGGGCCGCCGGGGTGATCCTGGCCTTCGCGCAGACCTGGGGTGTCTCGACCGCGTCCTTCGTCGGCGGTCTCCTCACCCTCTTCGTGTTCCGCCGTGGCTTGCCGCACGTGGGCCTGATCGTCGGTTACCTGCTCCTGCTCTGGCTCCTCGTCGCGGTCCTCGTCCAGGTACGGGACACGCTGGTCGTCTCGGAGCGGCGCGCCCACCGCCTGGTGCTGACCGCGACCGAGTACGTGGTCCAGACGCTCTATCACGGCGTCCTCCTGTTCCTGCTCCCGGCCTACTGGGCCGCGACCACGCTGACGTCGGTCAACGTCTTCTTCTTTCTCGCCCTCGTCGCGCTCGCGCTTCTCGCGACGTTCGACCCGTGGTACCAGGCCGTCGTGCACCCGTATCCGTTGGTCGGCTACGTCTTCTTCCTCGTCTCGCTCTTCGGCGCGCTGAACCTCGCCCTGCCGCTGGTTGGCCTGCCGCCGGTGGCGGCGCTCGCGATCGCCGCATGGGTGGCGGTGGTGGCGCTGACGCCGGCCCTCTGTCGCGCGCGGGCGTGGCCCTGGTCGCGCGGACTCGTGGTCACGGGGCTGATCGGCATGCTCGCCACGAGCGCCGCCCTCGTCGGCCGCGTCGCCATCCCGCCGGCGCCGCTGTTCCTCGCCGAGGCGCGGCTGGGATGGAACGTCGTCACCATCGGTTCGCTCGAGCTGCCGTCGCCGATCCCCGCCGAGGCGGTGCTCCGGAACGGGCTCGTCGCCCACACCGCGATCTACGCGCCGGCGGGACTCAAGCAGCCCGTGGACCACGTCTGGAGGCTCGAGGGCCAGATCATCAACGTCATCCGTCTCACGCCGGTCGAGGGTGGCCGGCGCGAGGGCTACCGGACGTTCTCGCGTAAGACCGGCTTTCCCGCCGATCCGAAGGGGCGATGGACGGTGGACGTGACGACGGCGTCGGGCCAGCTCATCGGGCGCATGCGATTCCGAGTGGCGCCGTGACCCACGCACCTGGGATGCGCCCGTGAGCCTGGAGCTCTTCGACACCCACGCGCACCTGCACGTTCCCGAGTTCGACGGCGATCGCGCGGAGATGATGGCGCGCGCGCGGCAGGCCGGCGTGACGCGCATGCTCACGATCGGTACCGAGGTGCCGACCTCGCGCGCGGCCATTGCGCTGGCCGAGGCGGAGCCCGACGTGTGGGCGACCGTGGGCGTGCATCCCCACGACGCGGCGGATGCCGACGCGGGCGTCCTGACCGAGATCGAGCGCCTCGCGGGCGGCCCGCGCGTCGTCGCCGTCGGCGAGATCGGCCTCGACTTCTTCCGCGACCTCTCGCCGCGCGACGTGCAGGAGCGCGTCTTCCGCCACCTGATCGGCCTCGCGCGGCGCGTGCGCAAGCCGGTGGTCGTGCACTGCCGCGACGCCCACGCCGAGGTGCTGGCGATCCTCGGCGAGGAGGGCGCGAGCGAGGTGGGCGGGATCATGCACTGCTTCTCGGGCGACGTGGAGATCGCGCGCCGCTGTCTGGACCTCGGCTTGCTCGTCTCGCTGGCGGGTCCCGTCACCTATCCGAACGCGCGCGCGCTCCCGGACGTCGCCCGCTTCGTGCCGGCCGACCGCCTCGTGATCGAGACCGATTGTCCGTTCCTGCCGCCGCAAGGCTACCGCGGCAAGCGCAACGAGCCGGCGTATCTGGCGCTCACGGCGGCGCGCGTGGCGGAGCTGCGCGGCGAGCCGCTCGAGGAGTTCGCGCGGCGCGCCTCCGACAACGCGCGCCGGCTGCTCCGTCTGGGCTGATGTCGCTGCGCGACGTCGGCTTCTTCCTGCGCGGGCGGCTCAACCGGGCGGCCAACCGCGTGCTGAATCGCGGGACGCGTGCGCACGCCGAGACACCGACGCCCCTCAGCGAGGTGCTGGGCGGACCCCGAACGCCGCTGGCCCTGTCATGCCTGCTCACCGCGCGCGACAACGCCGCGCGCGAGGCGGCGGTGGCGAGCTGGCTCGGCGCGCGCGGCGTGCCGTTCACACGGCACCGGTTCGCGACGTTCGAGGGCCGCGGCGACAACTACATCGTCGATGTCGGCAGCGGCGACCGCACGCTCGTCCTCGTCGCGCATCACGACGCGGTGCCCGCCAGCCCCGGCGCCAACGACAACGCCGCCTCCGTCGCGATTTTGCTGACGCTGCTCGAGCGGCTGGCCGCGGCGCCGCCGTCGCGGCTGCGCGTTCGGCTGCTCTTCCCGGCCTGCGAGGAGCTGGGCTACCTCGGCTCGCGCGCCTACGTCCGCGATGCCGCGCTCGACCGGATCGCCGGCGTCCTGAGCCTCGAGCTGTGCGGGATGGGCGACACGCTGGCGATCTGGGACGCGGGTACGGAGACGCCATTCCTGCGGACGGTACGCGGCGCCTTCGAGAACGTCGGCCGCCGCGCCGACGAGACCTACCACGTCGTCGGGCGCATCCCCGTGTTCGGCAGCGACCACCGCGCGTTCGCGGCGGCCGGCATTCCCGCCTACGGCCTCACCGTGGTGCCGGCGGCGGAGGCCGACGCGCTGCGTGCCTTCGTGTTCAACCCGATGAAGAGCGCGTTCCGCGCCGTCAAGCGACGCCCGGTGCCGTTCGCCACCTACCACACGACGCGCGACGCGCTCGCGACGCTGGACGGCGGCGCCCTCGACGCCGTGGTGCAGGCGCTGGAGGCGGTGGTGGAGGAAGCCGCGCGCTCGTGAGGCGGCTCCGGCTCATTGCTGCCGTCGTGTTGGTCACGGCCTTCGGGTTTGGAGTGTGGGCCTTCGCTTCCGAGCCAGCTTCGCTCACCACGAGAACCCACGAGTTGTTCATACCCAGCTTGCTGGCCTACGTGTTGCCGTGCTCGCCGATCTGCATGTCGGCTCTCCCTTCACGAACAGTCTGAAGCCAGACCTGATCGTCATCCCGGGAGATTTCGTCATTCATGGGGTCCGGGGCGGCACCTTCGTAGCGCCGGAGGACGCGGCTGCCGTTCTTGCGCGGTTGACAGCGCCGAAGAGGGACGTCATTTGTTTGTGAGCCCCGGTTTGGGAACGAGCATACTTCCGGTGCGATTCAGAGTCCCCCCTGAGGTGACATTGCTCGTACTTCATCCGAACAAAGGCTAGCGAGACAGCAGGCGGCGGCTGCGGTCGGCGTCCGCGCGGGGCACCAATAAGATGACCTCGCCCTGCGAGCCGACCGTGAACGGATGGACCGAGTGCGCGATGCGGGAGCGCGCGACGACCGGGATGCCCTCGCTCTCGAAGAGGCCCTTCACGACCAGCGCCTCGCGTTGGTCGCAGCGGTGGACTTCAACCAGCTCGGAGCGATCGCTCTCGCCGGCGGGACGCTTCGGGAACGGAATCACCTGGCCCATGGGGTCCCGATGATAACGCAGGTCCATGAAAATCCGTTCCGGGGCGTAAAATCAGCCCAGCATGCAGGAGGTGGGTCGTGGACAAGTACGAATACTTCCGAGGCCTTCCCGAGGTCGGCATCGTCCCGCGCGCCCCGCACGCCGGCCCGCTGCTGCGCCACGTCTACGAGCAGGAGCACGGCCGTGGCGGCTTCTCCGGAAAGGTCGCGCACACCTACCACCTCTATCCGCCGACGAACTGGCTGCCGGGCGAGACGCGCGTGCTGGACGGCTTCGCGCCGGCGTGGGAGTCGCCGCTGCAGCCGATCGGCGGCACCCATCTGCTGCTGAGCGTCGCGCCCGCGGAGCCGGCGCGCGACCTCTATCGCGGGATGGCGCGGATCGTCGCCAACGCCACCGCCGCCATGAACGTCACCGCGCCCGCGGCCCCGATGGATTACTTCTTCGAGCACCACTCGGCCACGATGGTCTTCTTCGTCCACGAGGGCCGCGGCACGCTCGAGACGACGTTCGGGCCGATCGAGTACAAGAAGGGCGACTTCCTGATCGTTCCCAAGGGCATCGCGCACCGCTTCGAGCTGGGCGCCGGCCGCCACTATTACTGGATGTACGAGTCGTTCGCGGGCGACCCGGAGAAGGCGGAGTCGCCGAGCACCGGCCGCTTCATCACCCACAGCGAGAGCGACTATCGCTATCCGCGCTCGCTCGACACGCGCAACGAGGCGGGGCGCTTCGACATCGTCTCCAAGGTCGGCGACGTCTACACGCGGCGCGTCCACCCGACGCACCCCTTCGACGTGGTGGGCTGGCGCGGCGACTACCTGCCGTACCGTTTCGCCGTCGAGGACGTGCGCCCGCTCGTGGCCGACCGCTCGCACGTGCCGCCGTCGGGGCACACGGTCTTCACGCTCCCCGGCTGCTATCTCTGCGTGTTCACCGTGCGCTCGGTGGAGAAGGAAGGGATGTGGCTGCCGTTCTTCCACCGCAACTTCGACTACCTCGAGACGCTCGGTTATCACTTCGGCGACTTCTTCAGCGGCGGCGGCGTGGTCGGCCCCGGCATGGTGACGCTGCACCCCGTCGGCCTGCCGCACGGGCCGAAGCCGCGCGCCATCGAGAAGTGGCTGGACGGCAAGGCGGGCGCCGTCCACAACGAGGTCGCGGTGATGGCCGACTTCGCCAACCCGACGCGCGTGTCGGCGTTCGCGCTGGGGCTGCGACGCGCCGACTACATGGACACGTGGAGCGGCTACACCACGGAGCCGCGCTTCACCTGGCGCGCCGACCGCCTGGACGAGATCCGGCGCGCCGCCGAGCGCCTCACCGACGCGCGCGACACGCTGACGCCGCCCGAGGGGGACTGAGACGCCGAGGAGGAACGAGATGAACGATCACGACGCCCTGCTCGAGCTCAACCGCGACTACATCCGATCGGTGCAGACCTCCGACGTGCGCCGGTTCGACGAGATCCTGGCGGACGATTTCCTGTGCAGCAATCCCGACGGCTCGCTCGTGGACCGGAAGGACTTCCTGAAGCAGACCGCGGTGCCGGTCAAGATCTCCAATCTCGAGGCCCGCGACGTCAACGTGCGAGTCATGGGCGACGTCGCGATCATCCACGCGCGGACGACGTACACGCTGCCGGACGGCCGGCCGGGCGCGGGTCGCTACACGGACGTGTGGGCGCGGCGCGCCGGCCGGTGGCTGGCCGTCTCGGCGCACGTCACGCGCCTGGGCGTCTAGAGGCCGTACCGGTCGAACAACCGCTGATCGCGTCGGCGAGAGGTCTAGTCCTCGTTGCAGGGTACGCGCTTCTTGAAGTACGTGTCGAAGCAGATCACCGGATCTCGCGGGGCCGGCTCGGGAGTCTGAGGAGCGACCAGAAACCACACGGCGCTGTAGAGGGCGTCTGCGATTTCCGCATGACCGGAAGCGTTCGGGTGCATCGATCCGAACGGGTCGCCCTGAGCCGTGATCGAGTCGAGCAGCGTGTTGACGTAACGCGGATTGCCCCACGTCCACCACGACGGGCTCGGGAAGTCGGTGCAATATCCGTGGGTGCTGAACCGGCTGGAGATCCCCGAAACGAACGCCCAGGCCGGATGACTCCCCGGCGCCGTGTTGGCGCGAAACACGGCATCCTGGATGGCCGCATTGAGCGGGGCGATCACGGCGATCGATGCCCACGTGGCTTCGTCTTCGCTGATGCCGTCGAAGCCTGCGAAGCCCGGAACGACCGGGTTTCCGCAGCGGAGGCCCCACAGGCCGATGGTCGGGTCGGGGTACTCGGTGACGACAACGAAGCGAATCGTCCCTGCCGCCCCCGAATTTACGGCGGCGAAGACCTCATCGAGCCGTCGGGGAAGGTCAGCGAGCAGCATGGACGTCAGGCTCGTGAGAATGGGATCGATCTCGCAAAACGTCGCCGGATCGAGGCAGGCCTTCACGATCGAGGAGAATCCGATATCGTTGCCGCCGATCGACAGCGTGAGAGCGTCGATCGGCGTGCCGCCAAAGCGCGACTTGATCGTGGCGAACTGACCGCCGGAACCGAGCAGGGATTGCGGGCCACTCCCCTGCGACCCTCCGCCGGGCGGCGTGGCGCCGGTTACGGAGCCGGTGCAGGCCACCGAGGCGAACGCCACCGGTTTGTAGCCGCCCAGTTGGGCCGCCGCGACAGCGGCGCCGGCCAGCGTCGAGCGGTGGCAAGGCTGGGCGAGACCATCGGTGTCATCGCCGCGCCAGACCGGAAACGCCGAAGGCGAGCCGTCGGCCGCGCCCTCTCCCGACGCATACGAGTCTCCGGCCGAGACGATCACCACCTGGGCTGCCGCGGGTGACGCAACGAGCGTGGCGTAGGTCCCGGCGACGAGCACGGTGAGCGCAACCATGGAAAGTGCGCGCGCGAGCGTACGGCCAAGACAGTCCATCACAGTCGTCCTCCGACACGCGAGGTGCTTCGTTCACTGCATCGCTGGAAACGACGGCCGTCCCTCAGCACTATGGCGATACGGCAAGAGATGTGCCTGGCCTGCGCGCGCGTAAATAGTCGATTCGACGGACCAGAGAATTCGCTGCCGTCGAACAGCGGGCACGATCCGGCGCCTGCTTCGGGCGTTTTGCCGCGTGACGATGCGGAGCCGCGGGGGGCTGGCGGACCTAAAGGTCGCGCGCGGCGGGCAGGCCGGGCAGCGACGTCGCGGCGCGGACGCCGCGCGCGATCGCGCGCGCGACGGCGTCGGCCGCGGCCAGGCCCAGCCGCGTGAGATCGGCGCCGACGTCGCCGACCGAGAGCGCGAAGAGCGCGTCGCCGTCGAACGCGGTGTGGGGCGGCGACAGCGCGCGCGCGAACCCCACCAGGCCGAGCGCGGCCAGCTTGGCGGCCTCCGGCTTCGACAGCCGCGCGTTGGTGGCGACGACGCCGACCGTGGTGTGGCCGGGCCCCGCGAAGCGACCCAGCGCGCCGCCCTCGCGCAGCGCGCGCGCCGTGTCGACCAGGCGCCGACCGTCGGGGGCGTCGCGTGTGCCGGCGATCAGCGCGCCGGTGTCCGGGTCGCGCACGTCACCGACCGCGTTGACGACGACCAGCGCGCCGACGGTCGCGTCGTCCACGCGCGCGCTCGCGGTGCCGACACCGCCACGCATCGCGCGGGCCACGCCGAAGAGCTTGCCGACCGAGGCGCCCGTGCCCGCGCCCACGCTGCCCTCGGCGATCGCGCCGGGCGCCGCCGCGGCGGCCGCCGCATAGCCCATCTCGCGCGTCGGCCGCGCCTTCGGATCGCCGACGCTGAGGTCGAAGATGAACGCGCCCGGCACGTGCGGGACCACGGTCGGCCCGACGGCGAACCCGGCGCCGCGCTCCTCGAGCCAGCGCATCACGCCCCACACCGTCTCGCCGCCGAAGCGGCTGCCACCCCCGAGCACGACGCCCTGCACGGTGGGCACGAGGTGACGCGGGTCGAGGAAGTCGAGGCCGAGCACGTCGTTGGCGCCGCCGCGCAGCTCGACGCCGCCGACGGCGGGCCGGTCGCAGAGCACGACGGTCACGCCGGTGAGCCCGGCCGCGTCGGTGGCGTGACCGACGCGCACGCCGGGCACGTCGGTGATCAGGGCTTGCGGCTCACGTCGGCGGCGCGCAGCCGGCCGGCCGCGACCTCGCCGGCGATCTCCAGCGCGCGGCGCGCCAGCCCCGTCGCGAACGGCTGGTGCGCGACCTCCCGCGTCTCGTCGGCCAGCGCGGCGGCGGCCGCGCGCGCGAGGCCGGCCGGCTCCGGGCGGGCGGTGGCGTCGAACACGAAGGCCATCTCGTCGAGCCGCCGCGCCCAGCGTCGGCGCGCGTCGGGCACCAGCTCGCGCTCGACGATGCGCGTCACGATCGCCGCCTCGCGCTCGGCCTTGATGTGGTCGGATACGACCAGGCGGCTCTCGCGCGCCTCGAGCAGCGCGAGCGCGTCCGACTGCACGGACTCGGGGTCGAGGAACCACGACGCGAGCTCGGGGAGGGCGAGAAGCTCGCCCGCGCGCTCGAAAAGCGGAGTGTCCGCGGCGGGGGGGTCTGGGGGGCCATGTCGGGGCCCCCCAGCTCCAGCATGAAGGCCACGCGCGCTCTCGAAAGGCGCTTTCCATCGATCGAAGGCGGCGGGCGGCGTCGTCCCGAGCGTCGCGTGCAGCGTCAGCGCCTCGACGACGGCCCTCAGGGCACGCGCGGGCTCGACCGCGATCCACGGCAGCTTCTGCGAGGCGCGGAGCGACTTCAGCTCCTCCTCGAGTCGCTTCTTGGTGATGTCGCCGCCCGCGACGTCGAGGATGCCGGCGGTGTCGTTGACGATCAGCGAGCAGAGGGTGGCGCCGCCGAAGCCGCCCTCGAAGAGCACCCACACCGCGCGCGAGCCCGTGCCGTCGATGCCGGAGAGCCAGGCGCGCACCGCGCGCTCGGGCCGCCGCTCGACGACGAGCCGGCGTGGAGGCTTGGCGGGGGTGGCGACGCCCTGCTGCGAGAGACGGTAGAGGGCGCGCCTGCCCGCGCGCCGCACGCCGCGCGCCGCCTCGTCGCCGGCGAGCGTGGTGAGCACGGGCAGCGCCGCGGCGCCGTGCGCGGCGGCGAAGTCGCGCAGCGCTGTCTCCAGCACGGGCTCGGCGGCCGCGGCGAGCGTCTGACGGGCGGCGGCGTCGAGACGCCTCGGCTCGGCCAGCGCCGCCTCGAGGACGGCGCGGCAGGCCGCGGAATCCGTCATACGAGGAACGGCAACGAGGGGCCGGCGCCGAAGTGGACGCGGCGGGTGTAGTCGAGCGCGCGCGCGTAGCCCTCGAAGCTGTCGGCGAGCCGGCCGAAGAGCGGGCCGCCGGCGGGACGCACGGGGCGCGCGCTGGCGCGGTCGTGCTCGGAGACATAGCGATACGCGCGCGTGCCCTGCGTCACGTAGTAGCCGCACGAGGCCATGCGCTCGACCCGCTCGCGGAACACGCCGAGCATGAACAGCGTGTAGTCGCCGATGTGGCGTCGCAGGGTGACCTCGCGCTCGGGCGCGAACCAGCCCTCCTGCCAGAGCGCCTGCGTCTCGAGGAGGAGGTCGACGACGGTCTCGAGACGCTGACCGGTGATACCGCGGGGGAAGAGCTGCTCGGTGCGCGCGAAGCGTGTGAGGAGGTCGGCGAGGTAGCCGGCCGCCGCCTCGTCGTGGAGCGCCAGATCGCGGAAGCTCGCCCGCACGGCGCGGTCGAAGAAGCTGCGAAGCTCCACAAGCGCATCATAACAGACTTCGGCTAGAATCCGCCCGTGCCGGACGGTCCGCGCGGGGCGTTCCCCTGGTTTCTCGTCGTTGCCTGCGCGCTGCTCGCCGCGCTCCTTGCCTACACGCTCTTTGTCGGCTATCTGCCGGCCAAGCAGCGCGTCGCGCGTCTGGAGCGCGAGCTGAAGGACCTCTACGCGCGCGAGGCGGACCTGCAGACGAAGCTCGCGCAGAACGAGCAGCGCCACGCGCTGCGCGAGCGCCAGCTCTCGGCGGTGACGGCGGAGCGCGACGCCATCGCCCGGCGCCTGGAGGATCTGGAGCGCGAGGTGGCCGCCTTGCGTGGCCGGCGTCGCTAGGCTTCGTTCGACAGCACCAGCGTGCCGGCGGCGGAGAGCATTCCGCCCATGCCGTTCACCAGTGAGGTCCTGAGGTTCGGCACCTGACGGGGCCCGCACTCGCCGCGAAGCTGGCGGGCGGCCTCGATGATCGGGAAGATGCCGTACATGCCCGTGTGCGTGTAGGAGAGGCCGCCGCCATTGGTGTTGATCGGCAGCGAGCCCCCCGGCGTCGAGCGCCCCTCTTCGAAGAAGCGCACGCCCTCGCCGCGCTTGGCGATGCCGAGCGACTCCAGCATGATGGGCGGCCCCGAGGTGAACGCGTCGTACAGCATGATGTGCTGGAAGTCGGTGGGACCCACCCCGGCCATGCGGAACGCCTTGTCGCCCGAGATCCGCGTCGCCTCGCTGAACGTCAGGTCTTTCATCTGGGTGAGGCTCACGTGCTCGGTGCCCTCACCGAGCCCGCGCACGTAGACCGGCTTCTTGGCGGTGTCCCTGGCGCGGTCGGCGCGTGTGAGCACGACGGCCCCGCCGGCGTCGGTGACGAGGCAGATGTTGAGGACGGTGAACGGGTAGACGACCGGCCGCGCCTTGAGGACGTCCTCGACGGTCAGTGGCTCGCGCCGCAGCGCCTTGGGGTTCAGCGCCGCCCACTTGCGCGTGGAGACGGCCACCTGCGCCCATTGCTCGAGCGTGGTGCCGTACCGATGCATGTGGCGCGTGGTGATGAGCCCGAACATCGTCGGCGCCGGCCCGAAGCCGTAGGGCGCCTCGAACTGGCCCGGGATGGCCGTGTCGCGCCGCGGGCTCACGCCCACCTGGGAGCGGCCCGACTCGCCGTGCGAGATCACGGCGACGTCGCAGAGGCCGTGGTGCAGCGCCGCCACCGCGTGACCGACCATGATGATGAAGGAGCAGCCGCCGACCGTCGTGCCGTCGACGTGACGCGCGGTGATGCCGAGCGCCTCGCCGATGGTGGCCGGGGAGTGCTGGCCGGCCGTGAAGATGCCATCCACGTCGGAGACCTTGAGCCCGGCGTCGCGCACGGCGTTGGTGACGGCCTCGACGTGCAGGCTGAGCTGGCTCTTGTGGGGCAGCGTGCCCATCTCGTCGGACTCGTCCACGCCGACGATGCAGGCGACGTTGGAGAGATCGCGCAGGTTGGCCATGGCCCTCACCGCCCCGCCGGCTGGAACAGCGGCAGCGTGACCTCGTCGGTCAGCTTGGAGAACACGACCTCCACCGGCATGTCGCACGTGAGCTTCCTGGGATCGGCCTCGACGTTGATGAGGTTCGACAGCATGCGCGGTCCCTCGGCCAGCTCGACCATCGCCAGCACGTACGGCGTCGGAACCTTGAACGCCTTGTTGAACGACTGGTAGCCGATCTCGAACGCATGGAGGGTGCCGCGCCCCTTCGACTGGATCCACCCGATGCTGCGCGCGTGGCACCTCGGGCACGCGACGCGGGGGTACCAGAACACGTGGCCGCACGCGCCGCACTTCGGCAGCATCAGCTTCTGCTCGCGCAGGCCATCCCAGTACGGCTTGGCCTCCGGCGTCATCGGATTCGGCAACGGGCGATCGATCTCCATGGAGGTCCTCTATGTGTGGGGCGCACCGTTCGCTGCTAGGATCACGGCGCAGAGTATAGCGGCTCAGGAGGCGCTCATGCGCAGCGTCGGACTCTTGCTCGTCGCCGTGTCGCTCGCCGCGCTCGTCGCCGGCGAGACGGCCGCCCAGGGACCGATCAAGATCGGCTTCATCTCGCCCCTGTCGGGCGCCATCGCCGCCGCCGGCAAGGACATGTACAGCGGCTGCGAGCTGTACTGGCAGGAGACGGGCTGGCAGGCGGGCGGCCGGAAGCTCGAGGTCATCCTCGAGGACAACGAAGGCCAGCCGGCGGCCGCGCTCACCAAGGCGCGCAAGCTCGTCGAGAACGACAAGGTGCACATGCTCGCCGGCGTCATCCTGTCGAACGTCGCCTATGCGCTCGTGCCGTACGTCGAGGCGCAGGGGATCCCGACCCTCTACCCGATCAACTCCGCCGACGACCTCACGCAGCGCAAGCGGCCGAAGTGGCTCATCCGTACCGGCTTCTCCGCCGGCGGCAACATGCACCCGTTCGGGGAGTTCGCGGCCAAGACGCTCGGCTACAGGAAGGTCGTCATGATCGGGCTCGACTACGCGTTCGGCTGGGAGACGGTGGGCGGCTTCCACAAGTCGTTCGAGGACAACGGCGGGCAGGTGATCCAGAAGATCTGGGTGCCGCTCAACGTGCAGGACTATGCGCCGTACCTCGGCCAGGTGCGCAAGGATGCCGACGCGGTGTTCGTCAACGCACTGGGACGCTGGACGCTCCTGTTCGCCAAGCAGTACGCGGAGAGCGCGCTGAGGGGCAAGCCGCTCATCGCCAACGGCACCTACAGCGACGAGCACGTCCTGCCGCAGCTCGGCGACGAGTCGCTCGGCGTGATCAGCGCGCATCACTACTCCGCCGCGCTCGACACGCCGGCGAACCAGCGATTCCGAGGCGCCTACGAGAAGGCGTACGCGCGCACGCCGGGCTTCTACGGCGAGAACTGCTACACGGGCGCCCGCATGGTCAGCGAGGCGATCAAGGCGGTCGGCGGCAACGTCGAGGACCGCGCGGCGTTCATGGCCGCGCTGCGCCGGATGCGGATCACCGACGCGCCCCGCGGTCCGGTGGAGATGGACGCCTACGGCAACCCGACGCAGAACATCTACATCCGCAAGGTCGAGCGCGTCGGCGGCAAGCTGCAGAACACCGTCATCCACACGTACCCGCATGTGAGCCAGTTCTGGAAGTACAACCCGGAGGAGTTCCTGAAGCAGCCCGTGTACTCGCGGGAGTTCCCGCCGTGTAAGTACTGCTGAGGCGGCCATGAAGCCGTTCAGGTTCGGCGTCAACGTGCGGACCGCCGGCTCGCACGCCGAATGGGCGGAGAAGGCGCGCAAGGTCGAGCGCCTCGGCTACTCGGTCCTGCTCGTGCCGGATCATCTTGCCGAGCTGCTGGCGCCGTTTCCCGCGCTGGCCGGCGCCGCGGCGGCGACCACGCGTCTGCGCGTCGGCACCGCGGTGCTCAACAATGACTTCCGCCATCCCGTGTTGACGGCGCGTGAGGCGGCGACGCTCGACGTGCTGAGCGACGGCCGGCTCGAGCTCGGTCTCGGCGCCGGGCACATGCAGTCCGAGTACGAGGCAGCGGGACTCGGCTTCGACCCCGGCGCGACCCGCGTCGAGCGGCTGGCGGAGGCGGTTGTCGTCGTCAAGCGCCTGCTCGAGGGCGAAGCGGTCACCTACACCGGAACGCACTATCGCGTGACCGGGCACACGATCCACCCGCGCCCCGTCCAGCGCCCGCGCCCGCCGATCTTCATCGGCGGCAACGCCCCGCGCCTGCTGACGGTCGCCGCGCGCGAGGCCGACATCGTCGGCCTCACGGGCATCGCGTTTCGCGGCGGCGGCAAGGAGCCTGACGTCGCGGACTTCCGGGCGGCGAGTGTGGACGACCGCGTGCGGCTCGTGCGCGAGACCGCCGGCGCGCGCTACGACCAGGTTGAGCTGAACGCGCTCGTGCAGCGGGTGATCGTGACCGACGAGCGCGGGAAGGCGGCCAACGAGCTGGCGACGGGCCGCTGGGCGCAGCTCACACCCGAGGAGATTCTGGGGAGCCCCTACGTGCTCGTCGGGACCGTGGACCAGATGGTCGAAGACCTGACGGCGCGGCGCGAGCGCTGGGGCATCTCCTACGTCATGACCCACGAGCCGTTCATCGACGCGCTGGCGCCGGTCGTCGCGCGGCTCGCCGGCCGCTAGCGCTCAGCCCTTCGGCAGTCCGAGCACCCGCTCGCCGATGATGTTGCGCTGGATCTCGCTCGTCCCCGCCGAGATCGTGTACTGGCGCGCGGCGACGAGACGGTTGAACCAGCGCGGCGCGTCGGGCACGAGCTCCGTCCCCTGGTTCACGAGCGCGTGCATGCCGAGCAATTCGCCGGCGGCGTCCGCGATGCGCACGCCGATCTCGGTGCCCGACAATTTTAATATCGAGCCCTCGGGCCCCGGCGCCTCGCCGCGGATCTGACGGGTCAGCGCGCGGAAGCGCGTGTACTTCATCGCCTCGCAGTCGATCAGGAGCTGGGAGAGGCGCTGGCGGATGCGCGGATCGTCCCACGCCGTCCGGCCGTCCACCGGGAGCCGCCGCGCGACCGTGATGAGGTCGCGCACCTGGCCGACCGGATTGCGGGCCCCCGACGAGTGACGCTCGTACATCAGCGTCGTCGTCGAGACCTTCCAGCCCGCGTTCAGCGGCCCCAGGAGCTGGCTCTTCGGGACCATCACGTCGGTGAAGAACACCTCGTTGAAGTGGTGGTGGCCCGTCGCCAGCACCAGCGGACGCACGCTGACGCCGGGCGCCTTCATGTCCACGAGCAGGCACGAGATGCCGTTGTGCTTCGGCACGGTCGGATCGGTGCGCACGAGCAGGATGATCGAGTCCGCGTACTGCGCGCCCGACGTCCACACCTTCTGGCCGTTCACGAGGAAGTGATCGCCCTTGTCCTCGGCGCGCGTGCGAAGGCTGGCCAGATCGGAGCCCGCGCCGGGCTCGGAGAAGCCCTGGGCCCAGATCTCGTCGGCGTTCAGGATGCGCGGCAGGTACCGGACCTTCTGCGCGTCGGTTCCCCAGTGGATGATCGTCGGCCCCACGAGGTTGAGACCCATGCCGGGCAGCACGGGCGCGTGCGCCGCCGAGTACTCCTCGTCCCAGATCACGCGCTCGATGATCGAGGCCCCGCGCCCGCCATACTCCTTGGGCCACGCGACTCCGACCCAGCCGGCCTTGTGCATCGTCTTCTGCCACGCGACGCGCCGTTCGAACATCTCGCGATTGGACGCGACGCGGTCGTCCACCGGGTCGTCCACACGGAGATCGGCGGGCAGGTGCGCGGCGAGGAAGGCCCGGAACTCCTTGCGGAACGCTTCCTGCTCGGGGGCGTACTCAAAATCCATGGGGGGCCTCTTTCATAGACTCGCCTCACCCGTCGAACGGCTTCGGCTCGCACGGCCACTTCATAGACTCGCCTCACCCGTCGAACGGCTTCGGCTCGCACGGCCACTTCATAGACTCGCCTCACCCGTCGAACGGCTTCGGCTCGCACGGCCATCATGGTTGGGCGAGGGCGGCAGGCCGCTGAGCCCGGCGAGAACGTCGAAGAGGGTGCCGAAGTCGCGCTCGGCGAGGCCGAGACCGCGCGCCATCGTCAGCCACTGCTGGGCGAGCGCGGTGGTGGGCAGCGTCACGCCGGTGGCGTGGCCCTGGTCGAGCGCGAGCTGAAGATCCTTCTGCATCATGCCGACGTTGAACCACGCGTCGCGCGGCATCTTGCCGACGACGTACGGCCCGCGGTACTTCACCATCGGGGAGGCGACCACGGATTTCAGCAATGCCTCCACCGCCGTCTCGCGCGCGATGCCCGCCTTCTCGGCGAGCAGCACGGCCTCGGCGAACGCGAGCATCTGCACGGCGAGCCCGAGGTTCGTCGCGATCTTCATCGACTTGGCCAGGCCGAGCCGCCCGACGTGGGTGATGCCGCCAGGCGCCATGGCCAGGAGATACGGCCGCACGCGCTCGAGCGCACCGTGGTCGCCGCTCACCGCGATGGACGCCGCGCCCTGCTCGACGGTGATGGTGCTGCCGGAGATGGGCGCATCGAGCATGGCGGCGCCGCGCGCGGCGACCACCCCGCCCAGCTCGCGCGTGACGGCCGGGCTCACCGTGCTCATCTCCACCCAGACGGCGCCGCCGCCGAGCCCGGCCACGATCCCGTCGTCGCCGAGCGCGACCGCGCGCAGCGCGGCGTCGTCGGTGACCATGCTGAAGACGGCCACGGCCCCCTCGGCGGCCGCGCGCGGCATCGCGGCGAGCTTCAGCCCGGCGGCCTCGAGGGCGCGGGCCTTGCCCGGGGTGCGATTGTAGCCGGCGACGGGGTGCCCGGCCTCGAGCAGGCGCCGCGCGAGCCGGCTGCCCATCGCGCCCAGCCCGACGAACGCGAGCGGAGGCACGCGCTAATCGTCCGTGACCGCGATCGCGCTGATCTCGATCTTGCAGCGCGGGTGCGTGGCGAGCCGCGAGACCTCCACCGTCGTCGTCGTCGGCAGGTGCCCTTTGAGATAGTCGGCCCAGACGCGATTGAGGTCGTCCTGCTCGCTCACGTCGGTCAGAAAGCGGGTGGCCGAGACCAGATCCCTCAGGCCGCAGCCGGCGGCCTCCAGCGTCTTCTTCAGATTCTCCATGGTCAGCACGGCCTGCTCGCGCATGGTCGACGGCAGGTCGAACTCCTCGTCGCGGTGCGGATGGCTGTGATAGACGGCGGCGGCTGTCACACCGGACAGGAAGACCAGCCGTCCACGTGTCACCACGATCCCGGGCGCGTACGGCATGTGGACGTCGGTGCGCCGGTCGGTGTGGTGGACGATCGCGACGTCCTTGGCCATCAGTCCTCCAGCAGCTTCAGCACGCGCTCGTTGATCTCGCGCGTGCCGACGGTGATCCGCAGGTGGCCGGGGAAGCCGACGGCGGCGCCGTCGCGGACGAGGATCCCGCCGCGCAGCAGGCGATCACGCGCGGCCGCCGCGTCCTTGACGCGCACGAGCATGAAGTTGGCTTGCGACGGCGCGAACGCGATCGCGCGGCGCTCCAGCCCGGCCGCGAGGTACGCGCGCTCCTCGAGGACGAGGGCGCGCGTGCGGGCGCCGTGCTCCGGATCCTCGAGGGCGGCGAGGGCGGCCACCTGGCCCAGGCGGTTCACGTTGTAGGGCGCGCGCACGCGATTGAGCCGGTCGATCGTCTCGAGCGACCCGATGGCGTAGCCCACGCGCAGGCCGGCGAGGCCGGCGATCTTCGAGAACGTGCGCAGCACCAGCAGGCGCGGGTAGCGCGCGAGCAGCGAGACGCCGTCCGGGTACTCGGGATCGTCGACGAAGTCGCGGTACGCCTCGTCGAGCACGATGAGCGGCGGATCGTCGCCGAGCGCGTCGAGGAAGGCGAGGAGCGCGCGGCGCCGGATGATCGTCGTGGCCGGGTTGTGCGGCGAGCAGAGGAAGACGACCTTGGTCCGCGGCGTCACGCGCCGGCGCAGGTCGTCGAGGTCGGTCTCGTAGCCGGCGAGCGGGCTCGGCACGACGCGCGCGCCCGCGATTTGCGCCCCCGTCGCGTAGGGCTCGAACGAGGGGTGCGGCATCGCGACCTCGTCGCCGGGATCGAAGGCGGCCAGCGCGATCAGCGTGATCAGCTCGTCGGCGCCGTTGCCGACGACGATCTGCTCCGGCGAGATGCCGAGCCCGTGCGCGAGCGCGTCGCGCAGCGCGCCGCTGCCGCCGTCGGGGTAGAGGTGGATGTGCGCGGCCTCGCGGCGCACCGCCTCGATCACGCGCGGGGAGGCGCCGAGGGGGTTTTCGTTCGACGACAGGCGCACGAGCTCGGCCAGTCCCAGCTCCGCGACCAGCATTTCCAGGGGCTTGCCCGCCTCGTAAGGCGTGACGGCTTCGACGGCGGCGCGCCAGATCTTGCGCACGGGGCGTATTGTACGCCGATCGTTCGCGCGCGCGACCGAGGCGCCACTTCAGCCTAACTCTGCGTCGGCATTGACATTAATCGCCACGGACTGATACGCTCGGCGTCGTCATGCCGCCCGAGCTCTATCGTCGGGCCCGGCGCGCCGAGGCCGGGGCAGAGCGCGCCGAGGACCGGCGTCGGCGCCGGCTCGACTTCTTCCGTGGAGCGCTCGCCGAGGGCCTCGAGGCGCTCAAGCAGCGTCACGCCGAGGGCGCTTCGGGCGAGGATTCGGTCCACACGCACGCCCGCTTCATGGACGACGTCGTCGCGTCGCTCTCCCACCTGGCGAGCGACGACGCCGAGGCGGCGGGCCTGACGCCCACGCCCTACGTGGTCGTCGCGCTGGGCGGCTACGGGCGCGGCGAGCTCCATCCCTCGAGCGACATCGACCTGATGATCGTCTACGACGGCGAGCTCTCGCCGTACGTGCAGCGCGTGATGCAGGAGCTGCTCTACACGCTCTGGGACCTCGGGCTGCACGTCGGCCACAGCCTGCGCTCGCTGGAGGACTGCGTGGCCATGGCGCGCACCGACTTCCCGAGCCGCACGTCCATGCAGCAGGCGCGGCTCGTCGTGGGCGACAAGAAGCTGTTCACGCGCTTCGGCCGCATGCTGCGCGACAACGTCTACCGCCACGACTTCGAGCAGTTCCTGGCCACCACGCTGGCCGAGCGCGAGCAGCGCTATCGCAAGCACGGCGCCTCGCCCTACATCGGCGAGCCCAACATCAAGGAGTCCGCGGGCGGGCTGCGCGACATGCACACGGCCATGTGGCTGGGGGCGGCGAAGTTCGGCGCGCGCACGCTGCGCGAGCTGGCCGAGCGCGGGCTCATCACGCCGCACGAGCAGGAGGCGGCCGACCGCGCGCTGACCTTCCTCTGGCGCGTGCGGAACGAGCTGCATTTCTTCTCCGGCCACAAGAACGACGTGCTCTCCCGCGAGCTGCAGCCGCGCATCGCCAAGAACCTCGGCTACGAGAACGAGGACGACGCCCTCGGCGTCGAGCGCTTCATGCGCGACTACTACCTGAACGCGCGCGCGATCCACCGCGTGTCGCAGCGCCTCATCGCCCGCTGCCACGAGACGCTCTGGGTGCGCGGCTCCGCCGAGCGGCGGCAGCGCCTGCAGGCGCTGGCCGACGGGCTCGTGTTCTTCGACGGCCGCCTGCACCGCGCCGACCGCGATCCCGGGGTGCTGCGGCGCGACCCCGTCCGCCTCATGAAGGTGTTCTGGCACCTCCACCGTCTGGGCTGTGACCTCTCGCTCGGGCTGGAGCGCGCGGTGGAGGAGTCACTCGACGTCGTGGACGACGCGTTCCGGCGCTCGCCGGCCGTGCGCGACCTCTTCCTCGACATCTGCCGCTCGTGGGGGCGCGTCGCGCTGACCTTCTCGGAGATGCACGAGCTGGGACTGCTCGGGCGCTACCTGCCGGAGTTCGGCGGGCTCACGTGCCTCGTGCAGTACGACGTCTACCACAAGTTCTCGGCCGACCAGCACTCGCTGCTCGCCGTCGAGCACCTCGAGGCGCTGGCGCCCGGCCAGTCGTCGGAGTCGGAGGGCGTGGCCGCCGTCTTCAACGAGGTCGAGAAGCCCGAGCTGCTGATGCTCGGCATGCTGCTGCACGACATCGGCAAGGCCAAGGGCCACGGCCACGTCGCCAAGGGCATCCCGCTCATCCGCGAGCTGACCACGCGCATGGGGCTGCCGCCCGAGGACGCCGGCATGGTCGAGTTCCTCGTCGCGCACCACCTGACGATGTCGCACATCGCGCAGCGCCGCGACATCGACGATCCCAAGACGATCGAGACGTTCGCGGAGACCGTGGCCGACCCGCAGCGGCTGAGGATGCTCTATCTGTTGACGTGGGCGGACATGCGCGCGGTGGGGCCGGGCGTGCTGACCGGCTGGCAGGCGCGCATCCTGCACGAGCTCTACGCGCGCACGCTGGCGCGGCTGACGGGAGGGCGCGTCGCGAAGCCGAACCGCACGCAGCTGGCGGCGCGGCTGTGGGAGACGCTCGGCGGCGACGTTCCGATGGCCGATGTACGCGCGCACCTCGCCATGGTGCAAGACCGCTACCTCGCCACCACGAGCGTGCAGCGGATGGCCGCTCACCTGCGACTCGTGGCGCGTCTGGAGTCCGCGCCCGTCGCCACCGAGCTGTTCCACCATCCCGACCTCGGCTCCTCCGATCTCGTCGTGGTCACGCCCGACGTTCCGGGCCTCTTCGCGCTGATCGCGGGCACGCTGGCCGCGCACGGCGTCAACATCATCTCGGCGCAGATCGCCACGCGCGCCGACGGCGTCGCCATCGACACCTTCCAGGTCAACGACCCCACCGGCGAGGCGGTGACCTCGGCCGCGCAGTGGGGCCGCACCCTCGCCGCGCTGGCGGCGGTGCTCACGCACGAGCAGTCGGTGGACGGGCTGCTGGAGCGGCGGCGCGCCGGCGGGCGCGCCACGCCGCCCGGCGAGGCCAGGCCGAAGATCGCGGTGGACAACCGGCTGTCCGACGAGTACACGGTCATCGAGGTGAAATGCCCGGACCGACTCGGCCTGCTCTACCTGATCACGCGTACGCTGTCTGCGCTGGATCTCGACATCGCCAGCGCGCGCATCGCGACGGAGATCGACCAGGCCCTCGACACCTTCTATGTCCTCGACCGCAAGGGCCGGCGGCTCGAGGACCCCGACGCCATCGAGCACGCCCGCGCGGCCCTCGCGCAGGCGCTGCTCCAGCCGATCTGATGCTCGGCCGCTATCGCGACAGGGTGCGCGCGTGGAGCGACCCCTTCGGCCGCGTCCTGTTCCGCCTCCGGCTGCGCCCGAATCATCTGACGGTGGCGGGGCTCGCGGCCAGCCTCGTCGCCGCGGGCTGCTTCATCGCGGGCCAGACGAGGACGGCCGGCCTCGTGCTGATCGTGGCCGGCCTCCTCGACCTGCTCGATGGCTCGCTCGCCCGCGCCTCGGGGCAGGTGACGGCGTTCGGCGCGTTCCTCGACTCGGTGATCGACCGCTACTCCGACATCGCGGTGATGCTCGGCATCGTCGTGCTCTACGCGCGCATGCCGAACCCGCGCGGCGCGCTGGTGGCCATGGCGGGCCTCGCGGGGTCGGTCATGGTCAGCTACACGAAGGCGCGCGCGGAGTCGATCGGGGTCGAGTGCAACGTCGGCATGATGGAGCGGCCCGAGCGGCTGATCTGCCTCATCGTCGGCGCGCTGCTCGACATCATGGAGCCGGCGCTCTGGGTCCTCGCCGTGTTGGCGAACCTCACGGCGGTCCAGCGCATCATCTTCACGCACCGGATGATGCAGGCCGCGCCGCGCCGTGCGCGCGTGCTGCTGCCCGTGCTCGCGGCCGCGCTGCTGCTGCTGCCGGCGGCGGGCCACGCGTCCTCCGAGACCGAGCGCGCGTGGTCGCGCGCCGTCACCGCCCTCCAGGAGGGCGACGCGGCGCCGCTCGCGCAGGCGTTCGCGACCGAGGCGGCGCAGGCGAGCCCGATCGGCGACCACGTGCGCTGGCTCCTGGCCGACGCGCTCGCGCGCCGCGGCGATTTCGCCGGCGCGCGGGCCGCGGCGATCGGCGTCGCCGACCAGCATCCGGACAGCCGTCTGGCGCCGCGCGCGCTCGTGCTGGCCTCGGTGCTCGCCTCGCGCGCCGGCGATGAGGTCGCCGCGCAGGCGGCGCTCCGGCGGCTGCTCGAGCGCTATCCCGACGCGGTGGAGGTTCCGGAGGCGCTCTACCTCCTCGGACAGACTGCCGAGGCGCGCGGTCACCCCGACGTCGCCGCGCTCGCGTACCGGCAACTGCGCGTGCTGGCGCCGACGACGGGTTACGCGGAGGCGGCGAGCGACCGGCTCGGCGTGCTCGTGAGCGGCGGCACGCCGCTGCCGCCGCTGTCGATGGCCGAGCGGATCGACCGCGCCGAGCGGCTGCTGCGCGGCGGCGTGCCCAAGACGGCGGGCGACGAGGCCGAGCGCATCGCCGACGAGGCGCGCGACGCCGGCATCGTGGTGCGCGCGCTGCGCGTGGTCGGCGACGCGGCGGCGCGGCTCGGGCGCTACGAGGCCGGCGCCAGGGCGCTGGAGGCCGCGGCCAGGCACGCGCCGGCCGACCAGCAGCCGCGCCTGCGCATCGACCAGGCGCGGTTCCTCATCCGCGCCGGACAGGACAAGCGTGCGATCGCGCTGCTGACGTCCGTGGCCGCCCGCGCGCCGGAGTCCGAAGCGGCGGAGGCGATGGCGCTGCAGGCACGCGTGTACGACGAGGGCAGCCGCGACGCCGACGCGATCGCGCTGTACCGGCAGATCGTCAAGCGCTTCCCCAATCGCGAGGTGGCCGCCGTCGCGCTGTGGCGGCTCGGCTGGCTGGCGTGGCTGCGCGGCGATCCGCGTGCCGCCGCCGCGGAGTGGAAGCACGTCGCCGAGCTGTCGGGCGGGCGTGGCCTGCGCGTGCCGGCCCTCTACTGGCGCGGGCGCGCGCTCGAGACGCTGAAGGACGAGGCGGGCGCGGAGTCGCTCTACACGAAGGTGCTGTCCGAGGCGCCGCGCGGCTACTACGGCGTGCTCGCCGCCCAGCGCGTCGTGGGGGCGGCGCCCGCCGCGATGCCGCGCGAGATCAGCACGCCGGCGCTGCCCGCAAACCCGTCGGAGGCGCTCAAGGCCGATCCGGGCTTCGCGCGGGTGGACCTGCTGCGCCGGATCGGTCTCGTCGAGTACGCGTGGGAGGAGCTGGAGGACGTCGTGCAGTCGTCCGTCGGCGATCCCGTGCGCCTCTACGGCGCCTCCAGCGCGTACGTGCGCGACGAGCGCTACCACCTGGCGCTGCGCATCGTGCGCCGCCACTTCGGTGCGCTCAGCACCTCCGGCGACCCGGCGCTGCCGCGCGCATTCTGGGAGGTCATCTATCCCTTCGGCTGGCGCGACGAGGTCGCGGCGGCCGCGAAGCGCGCCGGCCTCGACCCGTTCCTCGTGGCGGCCATCGTGCGCGAGGAGTCCAGCTACTATCCGCGGGCCGTGTCGCGCGCCGGCGCGCGCGGGCTCATGCAGCTCATGCCGGCGACGGCGAAGCCGATGGCCGACGTGCGCGGGCTTCCCTTCGAGGAAGGCGGCGTGCTCGACGATCCGCGGGCCAACCTCGACCTGGGCACCGCGTTCTTCGCCGGTCTCATGAAGGAGTTCGGCGATCCGCGCCTGGCCATCGCCGCCTACAACGCCGGGCCCAAGCGCGTGCGCGACTGGTGGAAGGCGCGGCGCACGGGCGACATGGAGGCGTTCGTCGAGCAGATTCCCTACGACGAGACGCGCCAGTACGTGAAGCGCGTGATGCTCTCCTGGGCGGAGTACCGCCGGCTCTACGGCGAGCCGAAGTAGCGCGCTACTGCGCGGCTTGCTTCTCGGCCTCGAGCGGCTCCAGCCGGCTCAGCCGATCCTCCAGCGTGGGCTTCGCCGCCAGCCACCCGCCGCGCGGCGGGCCGTTCACCTTCGCCGCCGCGCGCAGCGCCTCCGCCATCGCGCGCCGGGGCGACTCGTAGCCCATGTCGCGAAGGATCTGGACGGCCTTCAGATCGGCGGCGATCTCCTGGTCGCGCGTGAACGCGCGCACGATGAGCGGGTTGGCGACGAAATCGAGGAGGCCGGCGCCCGGGATCGCGATGCCGAGCACGGTGAAGCCGGCGCCCGGCGACAGCGACAAGGCGCGCCGCTCCCCGATGTGTCCGAGCACCTCGTGGGCGACCTCGTGAGCCACGAGCGCGTCGATGATCTTCGCCGGCTGGCGTGCGAGGCCCTGCGTGAAATAGAACGTCGCGTCCTCGACGGTGTACGCGCTGACCTTGCGGGTGCGAATCATCGCGAACGAGTACTCGCCGGGATCGTCGCTCGCCGCCTTCGCGGCGCGCCAGAGCGCCTCGGCGAGCACGCGCGTCTCCGGATCGGCGGGGTTGGGATAGTACGCGCGCTCGGCGACGGTGGCGCAGCCGGTGACCATGAGGAGCAGCGCGAGCGGCCACACACGCCTCATGGATCCATGCTACGGGCGGCGGCCCCCGGAAGTCGCCCAAAATCAGGCGGCGACGCGGGCGGCTATTTCGTCAACAGGGGCTTGAGATACGGCCACAGCCGCTCGGCGATCACGCGCTGGCCCTCCACCGTCGGGTGGATGCCGTCGGGCTGGTTCAGGCGCACGTCGCCGGCCACGCCGTCCAGCAGGAAGGGCGCCAGCGGGACGCCGGTGGCGCGCGCGACCGCCGGGTACACGCCCGCGAACGCCCGCGCGTAGTCGTCGCCGTAGTTCGGCGGCAGGCGCATGCCCGCGAGCAGCACGCGGACGCCGGCGGCGCGGGCGCGCTCGATGATGCGCGTGAGGTTGTCGCGGAGGACGTCCGGCGCCTGGCCGCGCAGCCCGTCGTTGGCGCCGAGCGCGACGATGACGACGTCCGGCCGCAGCTTCAGCACCCAGTCGATGCGTCGCAGCCCGCCCGCGCTGGTGTCGCCGCTGACGCCGGCGTTGATCACGCGGTACTCGAAGCCCTCGCGTCGCAGGCGCGCCTCGAGCACCGCCGGGTACGCCTCCTCGGGCGAGACGCCGAGCCCGGCCGTCAGGCTGTCGCCGAGCGCGGCGATGACGTGGTCGGCGGCGGACGCCGGCGACGCGACGAGCAGGAGGAGGACGACCGGCAGCGCGCGGAGGAGGCTCACGCTCAGAGTGTAGTATGGGAGGGATGCTCGTCTCGATCCGAGACCTCACCCTGCGTCTGCCGAGCGGCGGCCGCACGCTCAGCGTGCTCGACGGCGTCTCGCTCGACGTCGACGCGGGCGAGGCGGTGGCCGTCGCCGGGCCCTCGGGAAGCGGCAAGTCCACGCTGCTCGGGCTCGTGGCCGGGCTCGACGCGCCGACGTCGGGCACGATCGTGGTCGCGGGCGTCGAGGTCACGCGGCTCGGCGAGGCGGCGCTGGCCCGCTTCCGCCGCGAGATGCTCGGCTACGTGTTCCAGTCCTACCACCTGATCCCGACGCTGACGGCGGCCGAGAACGTCGCGGTGCCGTTCGACCTCGCGGGCACGGCCGGCGCCACCGCGCGCACCGCCGACCTGCTCGCCAGCGTCGGCCTCGGCGACCGCGGCCATCACTATCCCGTGCAGCTCTCGGGCGGCGAGCAGCAGCGCGTCGCGGTCGCGCGCGCGATGGCGCTCGATCCGCCGCTGCTGCTGGCCGACGAGCCGACGGGCAACCTCGACTCCGCGACCGGCGGCGCCATCATCGACCTCCTCTTCGCGCTGAACCGCGACCGCGGCACGACGCTGCTGCTCGTCACCCACGACGAAGCCCTCGCCGAGCGCGCCGATCGCGTGGTGTCGCTGCGCGACGGCCGCATCGCCGGTGAGCGGCGGCGCGCGGGCGCGCTGGCCCCGTGAGCGCGGCGCCCCGGCTCGCGTGGCGCCAGGCGCGCGGCGCCTGGCGGCACTTCGTCCTGCTGGCCGCCTGCGTCGCGCTGGGCGTGGCCGCGCTCGTCGCCGTCGGCTCCTTCGCCGCCACGCTCGATCACACGCTGGCGCGCGAGGCCAAGGCGCTCACGGGCGGCGACCTCGAAGTGCGCGCCGCGCGGCCGCTCGACGGCGAGACCGCCGCGGCCTTGGCCGATCTGCGAGCGAAGGGCGCGTCCGTCGTGAGCGTGCGCGAGCTGCTCGCGATGGCGCGCGGCGCCGACGGGCGCGCGCTGCTCGTCGAGCTGAAGGCGCCGGGCGCCGGCTATCCGCTCTACGGCCGGCTGGAGACGGCGCCGCCGGCGCCGTTGGCCGCGCTGCTCGCCGAGGGCGGCGCGGTGGTCCAGGGCGAGGCGCTCGAGCGTCTCGGCCTGCGCGTCGGCGACCGGCTCGCCCTCGGCGCGGCGACGTTCACGGTGCGCGGCGTCGTGGAGCGCGAGCCCGACCGCTCGGCCAGCCTCGTCACGCTCGGGCCGCGCGTGTTCGTCGCCGGCGACGCGCTCGAGCGCACCGGCCTCGTGCAGGTCGGCAGCCGCGTCCGCTACCGTGTGCTCGTGCGGCTGCCGGCGCCGCTGGCCGCGCGCGACGCGCGCGAGGCCATGGCGCGCCGGATCGCCGACCCCGGCGTGCGCGTGGCGTCGTACGACGAGGCCCAGCCGGGACTCCGGCGCTTCTTCTCGCAGCTTGCGAGCTATCTCGGCCTCGTCGGCCTCGCGAGCCTCCTCGTGGGCGGCATCGGCGTGGCCTCGTCGGTGGCCACGTTCGTCCGGCGCCAGGCGCCGACGATCGCGATCCTGAAAGCGCTCGGCGCCGACTCCCGCACCGTGCTCGCCACGTTTCTCTGGCAGACGCTGACGGTCGGCGCCGCCGCGAGCGTCGCCGGCGCCGTCCTCGGCACCGCGCTCCAGCCCGTGCTCATCCGTCTCCTCGCCGGCCTCGTGCCGTTCACGCTGGAGGCGCGCGTCGAGCCGCTCACGCTCGCGCGCGGCGTCCTCATGGGCGTGCTGACGACGTTCCTCTGCGCGCTCTGGCCGCTCCTCGCCGTGCGCACGGTGCGGCCGAGTCTGATCCTGAGGGCCGAGGTGGACGCCGCCCCCGCCCGCGGCCCGCGCCCGTGGGCGGTGGCGCTGCCGGTGGCGGCGGGGCTGGCCGCGCTCGCGCTCTGGCAGGCGGGCTCGCTCAAGCTCGGCGGCATCTTCCTCGGCGCCGCCGTCGCCGCCGTCGTCACGCTGCTCGTGCTCGCGCGCGGCCTCGTCGGCGCGGCCCGGCGGCTGCCGCGCGCGCCGTGGCCGGCGTGGCGCCATGGCCTCGGCGGCCTGCGCCGGCCCGGCGGCCATCCGGCGCGGGTGGTCGTCGCGCTGGGCGCCGGCGTCATGCTGCTCGTCGCCGTCGCGCTGCTCCAGGACTCGCTCGACGCCCAGATCGACCACGAGCGGCGGCGCGAGGCGCCGTCCTTCTTCTTCGTCGACGTGCAGCCGGACCAGCGCGAGGCCTTCGCGCGGGTGCTGGCCCGGACCGGCGGCGGCGTCACGCCCGCCCTCACGCCGATCGTGCGCGCGCGGCTGGCCGCCGTGAACGGCGTCCGCGTCACCCGCGACCTCGTACGCAGCCGCGTGGGCGAGGACCGCGAGGGCGCCTTCTATTACACTCGCGAGTACGCGCTGACCTGGTCGGCCGAGCCGCCGCCGGGCACCGTCGTCACGCGTGGCCGGTGGTGGGGCCCGGACCCCGGGCCGGCGCGCATCTCGGTGGAGGAAGCCATGGCCAGGCAGCTCGGCGTGGACGTCGGCGGGCGGTTGACGTTCGACGTGCAGGGCGTCCCGGTCGAGGCCGAGGTCGCGAGCCTGCGCAAGGTGGACTGGCAGAGCCTCGCCACCAACTTCTTCGTCGTGTTCTCGCCGGGCGCGCTCGACGGCGCGCCGGTGACGTTCGTCGCCACCGCGCGCACGACCGCCGCCGCCGAGGGCCCCGTGGCCGCCGCGGTGGCCGCCGCGTTCCCGAACGTGACGGCCATTCCGGTGCGCGACGTGCTCGAGCGCGTCGGCGCCGTGCTGGGCGACATGGCCGTCGCCATCCGCGTGATGGCGCTCTTCACCGTGGCCACCGGCGTCGTGGTGATGGCCGGTGCCCTGACGGCGACGCGTTACCAGCGGCTCTACGAGTCGGCCGTGCTGCGCACGCTCGGCGCCACGCGCGGCGCCGTCGCCCGCGCCTTCGCGGTGGAGTACGGCTGCCTCGGGGCCGCCGCCGGGCTCGGCGGCACCGCGCTGGCCGCCCTGCTCGCCTGGATCGTGCTGCGCTTCGTGCTGGACACCCCGTGGCGATTCGAGCCCCAGGTCCTGGTTGGTGGTATCGTCGCGACCATGGCGCTGGCCGTCGCTGTCGGATTCCTCGCCACCTACCGCCTGCTCGGGGCCAAGCCCCTGCCGGTGCTGCGCCGTGAGTGAGCGGCCCGGCTTTCGGCCGGCGGGCCTCGACCACGTCGTCCTGCGCGTGGCCGACCAGGCCGCGTCGCGGAAGTTCTACGAGGACGTGCTGGGCTGCACGCTGGAGTTCGTCAACGAACCCATCAAGCTGGTGCAGATGCGCTTCGGCGAGGCGCTCATCGACCTGCTGCCGGCCGAGGGCCCGCCGCCCCCGCACGGCCGGGGCGTGGACCACATCGCGCTCTCGGTCCGCTGCGCCGACCTCGGCAAAGTGGCCGATGCGCTGCGCGCCCGAGGCGTGACCGTGGACGGCGACGTGCGGGACCGCCGGGGGGCCTTCGGCGTCGGGCCGTCGTTGTACATCCGCGACCTGGACGGCTACATGCTGGAGCTCAAGCCCAGATAATATTCGCCGTCGGGGCGCCTTCGCCGGGCTCCGGCGCCGGACGGTCGGCGAATCTTTCACGCGGAGCGTGGTCCGGTGTCACAGGGGTGTATGGGACTGGCACCGTTCGAGACGGTCGTCGCGTCGCACCACGCCGAGATCTACCGCTACCTGCTGCGCCTCACGTCCCGGTCGGGTGACGCCGACGACCTGAGCCAGGAGACGTTCCTGCGCGCCTACCGCGCGTGGGAGAGCCTGGGCGACGGGGCCAACGTGCGGGCGTGGCTGTTCACGATCGCGACCAACCTCGCGCGCAACTACTTCCGCTCCGAGAGCCGGCGGCGGCGCGCGTACGCCGGGGTCAGCGACGTGCGAACCGATGTCGATCCCGCCAGCCCCGAGGAGGAGCGGCGTTTCCGCGAGACGCGCGTGCTGGTCGAGCGCGTCGTGGACGGGCTGCCGCTCAAGCAGCGGCTGGCGTTCGTGCTGCGCAAGCTGCACGACCTCGAGTACGAGGCGATCGGCCGGAGCCTCAAGTGCTCGCCGGAGAGCGCGCGGGCCCATGTGTTCCAGGCGCTCAAGAAGATCCGGCTCGGCCTCAACGGCCATGAACTTCCGATGATGGAGAGCGTGCGATGACTGCCAAGCACCCGTCCTGCCGCGCGATCGAAGTCGATCTCGTCGTCACGGCGACGGGGGACGCGGAGTCCCGCTCCGCCGAGCGCGTCCACCGCCATCTCGACGGCTGCGCGCCGTGCCGCGAGGAATTCGGCCGCTATCGCGCTGTCGATCAGGTCGCGCGCGGGCTGCGCGCGGTCCCGGCGCCGGAAGCCGTGGCGCAGTCGCGCGCCGGGCTGGAGAGCCGGCTCGCCGATCTCAGGCAGCGCCGCGTGGCGTATCGCATCTTCCCGTCGCCGCTCGGCCACATCCTCGTCGGCCGCTCGGAGCACGGCATCGCGCTGGTCGAGTACCTCGGCGGCGGCACCACGCTGCGCGCCTCGCGGCTCGGCCGGCTCGAGGGCGTCGAGGCCGTCGAGGGCGGGCCGGAGCTCGAGGGTCTGCAGCGCGAGCTCATCGAGTACATCGGCGGTGCGCGGAGGGACCTCGACTGGACGCTCGACTGGCGGCTGACCACGAGCGACTTCTCGCGCAAGGTGCTGCAGGCCACAGCGGCCATCCCGTACGGCGCCGTCGCGTCGTACGCGGGCGTCGCGCGGCGCATCGGCCGGCCGAGCGCGGTGCGCGCGGTCGCACAGGCGCTGCGCTGGAACCCGCTGCCGATCGTCGTACCGTGCCATCGCGTGATCGGCACCTCGGGGCGCCTCACCGGCTACGCCGGCGACAAGCTCGGTCTCAAGCAGCGCCTGCTCAGCGTCGAGGGCATCAAGCTGCGCGCCGCGCGCCGCGACTTCAGCGTCGTGCGCGACGCCATGTACGCCCTCGACGAGGGCGAAGTGGCGTACTGCCTGCCCACGTGTGGCTCCATCGGCACGCGCAGCCTCGCCAAGCTGACGTTGTTCGCCTCGCGCGAGAGCGCGGAGGCGCGCGGGCTGCGACCGTGCACGGACTGCCGGCCCGACCTGCACCCACTCCCCGCCGCTTAGTCGCCCTGTTTCACGCGCGCCGCCGTCCGGTGTCTTACCGGGCGGAGGTGGATGATGGCCAAGCGAATCCTGGTTCCCATCGGAGATAACGAGCGCGCCGAGGCCATCGTGCCGGTGGTGGCGGCGCTCGCGCGCGACGGCGGCGGCACCGTGCGGCTCCTGAACGTCCAGCCGCTGCAACGCACGCGCTTCGACGACTATGCGCGCCGGCTCCCGCTCTACGGCTACGACGCGGGCGTGACGCTCGAGGTCCAGCAGCGCGTGCTCCTCTACGCCCACGCGCACGAGGAGCGGCTCGAATCCGAGACGCTCGAGCGGCTGCGCCAGCTCGAGCCGCTGCTGGACGGCGTGGCCGTCGAGCGGACGGTGCGGTTCGGCGACGTCACGGAGGAGATCGTCCGCGAGGCCGAGGCGTTCGACGCCGACCTGATCGCGGTCAGCGAGCGGCGCCGGCCGTGGTGGCGCCCGGCCCTTGCGCGTCTCGTGGATCGCGTGCGCGGGCGCGTCCGTGTGCCCGTGCTCGCGCTCTCGGGAGCAGGGCGATGACCGCCCTGCTGGGCGTGCTGGTCGTCGTGGTGCTGCCCGTCGGGGCGCTGATCGCGCTGCTGAAGGCCGTGGACCTCATCCAGCATCGTCGCGCGGCGGTGGTGGCGCGGCAGATCGAGGTCACCGACGCCATCCACCGCGAGTTCGGTGCGATCGTGGCGCCGACGGTGCGGCGCGCGCACCGCGGCTGGCGGGTCGTGCTGCCAATGCACGCGGGACATCCCGACGCGGCGCGCGTCGTCGAGCTGGCCGCGCTCACGTTCGGCCCGGACGTCGCCGTCGAGGTCGCGGTCGTGGCGCCGTATACGGCAGTGTCACGGCCGCGGCCGCCCGCCACTCAGAACAAGGAGCGGATCGCCTCGGCGATGTCGGCCTGAGTCGGGATCGCCGCGCGTTCGAGCGCGTCGTTGTAGGGCATCGGGACCGCGCGGGCGCCGATGCGGACGATGGGCGCGTCGAGGTCGTCGATCGCCTTCTCGGCCACGATGGCGGCCAGCTCGGCGCCGAAGCCGCTGCGCTTCACGGCTTCATGGACCACCACCAGGCGATGTGTCTTCCGCACGGAGGCGAGGATCGTCGCCTCGTCCAGGGGCACGATCGTGCGCGGGTCGATGACCTCCACGCTGACGTTGTCCTTCTCGAGGTCGGCGGCGGCCGCCAGCGCGCGCGCCACCATCGCCTGCGTCGCGACGACGGTCACATCAGACCCCACACGTTTGATATCGGCCCGCCCGAGAGGAATGGCGTAAGACTCCGCCGGCACCGGGCCCTTCACCGCGTAGAGGGCCTTGTGCTCGAGGAAGATCACCGGGTTGTCGTCGCGGATCGCTGAGGCGAGCAGGCCCTTGGCGTCGTAGGGCGTTGAGGGCGCGACGACGACGAGCCCGGGGACGTGGGCGAACCACGCCTCCAGGCTCTGCGAGTGCTGCGCGGCGAGGCGGATGCCGCCGCCCTGGGGGCCGCGGATCACGAGGGGCACCGTCGGGCCGCCGCCGAGCATGTAGCGGAACTTGGCGGCCTGGTTCACGACCTGGTCCATCGTCATCGCCACGAAGTCGAAGATCTGGATCTCGACCACCGGCCGCAGGCCGGCGATGGCGGAGCCGACGCCGGCGCCCACGAACGTCGCCTCCGAGATCGGCGTGTCGCGGACGCGGTCCTCGCCAAACTTGTCCCGCAGGCCGCGCGTGACGCCGAAGATCCCGCCGATGAGCGAGACGTCCTCGCCCATGACGAACACGCGCTCGTCGCGCGCCATCTCCGCGTGCAGCGCCTCGTTGAGCGCCTCCGCCATCGTCCGCTCGGGCCCGCGGCGGTCCGTCGGCTCCGTGGCCGGCGCGTGCGGGGCGTAGACCGACGACTCCATGATCTCGACGGTCGGCTCGATGCTGGCGGTCGCGAAGCGGACGGCGCGGTCCAGCTCGGCCTCGACCGACTCCTCCAGCTCCTTGAGGCTCATCACGGTGGCGCCGCGGCGCTCCAGCTCGGCGCGCAGCCGCGCGATCGGGTCCTTCTCCATCCACTCGCGCTCTTCTTCCTTCGTGCGGTAGTCGGGCAGGTTCGCGCGCATGCTGTGGCCGCCCCAGCGATAGGTCACCGCCTCGATCAGCGTCGGA